>Ga0207886_10026_pt1 | contig 540883 bp, 559 predicted proteins | sample LinPmetageLP35_FD_184048 | JGI IMG/M metagenome (GOLD analysis project Ga0207886, IMG submission 184048) | Marine viral communities from the Pacific Ocean - LP-35 (SPAdes) | ecosystem: Environmental > Aquatic > Marine > Oceanic | place: Pacific Ocean | collected 2009-08-31 | reverse complement strand
TGGAAAGCCTAGCTTTTGAAATCTATACTCCCAAGGATTCACTTATTGAATCCTTATTAGCAAAAGGTTCCTAATATAATATCTGAAACAAATAAATCAATTTCCAAAAAAAAAAAAAAAAAAAAAGTAAGCAAGTATTGCCAGTTGCAAGCTTTAAAAAAGATAAAAGTAAAGAAGGCATTAAAACTAAAAAATCAGCAAAGAAATAGCATTAATATGGATGTTTATTGAATGAAGCAATTACTTAAATAAAAAAGGTTAGCAAGAAAGCGTTGATTATAAAAATAATAGCTTTGAAATTGTTAATAAAAATAATTGTAATAAGCTACGTTTGCTTTAAATACCTTAAAGACATAAGTGAAAAGGTTAGGCTTTGAGTAAAAACTTTAATTGCTAGCAGGTTATAAGGAAAGCTTTAATATATCTTGGAAAATCGGAATAAAGTAAGGAATTTAAAGGCAATAAATGATATAATATAATGATTCAAGTAAAAGAATAAACCACCTCATTTTGCAAATAAGCTTAGCATTTACAAGTTTGTTTTTTTAAACTTCGAGGCTACATTTGATTATAATTAGATTACTTTTAAAGAATGGATTAGTGAGATTTATATAAATAATTGGGAATGTGACGAATTAATTAATATTGATTTGTTTGGGTAGTAATAGGAAATTAGCTTAATTGATAACATTTTATCAAAGTTTGAGATATACAAGTATTATCTTCGGAAAATAAATAGCAATAAGAATTAGGGCTGGTTATGAAATATGTTTTATTTAATAAGGTAGCAACTGATAAGGCAAGATTTCCTATATTAAGACTTGTATATGGCATTTTAATCAGATAAGCACTAGAAGCTAGCTTCATATTTCTATTACAGCAAATATAATTAGACAAGCGACTCGACCTATTTCAAGCATATTAATATTAATGTGTTAAATACGCTTAAATATAAAAAAAAATTTAGGACTTATTATTTTTAAATAATAAAAATAAGTTTACTATAATGATTATTTTTATTAAAACGCATTTAAAGCAATTAAGGAAACTTTGAATAAATATTTGCAAATGGAATTAATAAACCAATAGATTTATTCACCAATTTACCAAACTTATAATTATTAAGAAAGATTAAGCTGAAATTAAGGTCTTATAGAAAGCGATGTTATATAAGAAAAGGCAAATAAAAATCACGAAACTAATTTTACCCCACAAAGCTAACAAACCAATTACTAAAATAAGATATATAATATTCCCTTGATTTATTAAAATCTTAAACAATTACTAATCTCTAAAGATTACCAATAAAAGGACTTAAAAGAAGCTAATTAAAAGATATAAAGAAATAATAACTAAAAAAGCTTTACCTTTAGGATTGCCTTTTTTATTTGATATTATTCCCTATCGATTTCTAATAGTCGTAAAGCTTTCCGAGTTAAGACCTCTTTCAAATGCGTTGATTGCTCGAACTAAATGGAACTTGCTGCTTGTGCTTCAAAACCGAAATATCATGCTTGCCAATACCAAGAAAAAAATGTAAAGATATGTAAATACCTAAAAAGAAAAGGCGATATTAATTGCTAAAAAAATTTCATAAAGTAGTGCAAAAGTTAAAAAAGAAAGCTTATAAGGAAAAGTTTTATTATTATAATTTGAAGAAAAACATTGCAAATGGAACGCTTATACCTGTCATATCGAAGGACTTTACCTTTACATTAAGAAATCAGAACTTGTTGGATAATAAAGAAAAAGATAACGTAAATAAAAATAAAATAAAGGCTAAGGAATTTGCAAAATAAGGGAAAAAGATTTAGTAATTAAAGGACAATTACTTATTTAAAAAAAAGAAGAACAAATGTAGCAAAAATGTAAGTACAAGTATTCGGGCCGGAATAACTTTTTTTCTTCTTTTTGCTTATAAGTAAATTAAGCAAAGCTTTATATTAGATAAAGAGCAATCGAGTCTTTAAATAAAATAACATGCATAACAATATACACTTCTTCAAACTTCATTTATATTTATTAATATCCTTATGTTATACCTATTAGCTCTCACTTAACTTCTTTTATGTAATACAGACGACTTATCCCTCTACATTATTATCATTTTCAAAAAATATAAAGCTTAAAAGATTAAGATTAAAATAATTAAGACAACTATTAAATTAAAAGGAAGACAAATGTAATAAAGCATGTGATAATCAAGTAATTTGGATTTGGGTATATATATGACTTCAAGATACGTATAATTAGCTTTACCAAGTAAAGTATTACAGTTCGCAAATGTAATATATCTCTAGGGGATAATATTAATCGATTCCACCCGTTTACAATATCTTAAGCAATATGATGTTATTTAGAAAAATAATCGCTATTGTAATAATCATAAGCATCAAATCCAAAGTTGCAAATTAAGAAGGATTAAGGATTTTAGCTTTAAGCCGCGATGCTAGAAAAGTTTTCAGCTGCAACGAGGTTAGCAAAGGGGGCGTATTGCGTAGGTCTTATTAGAAAGGAGTCGATAGCGCATGATGAGGGTAAATAGCAGAGCGAAAGGGGTGTTGGGAAAAGATTAAAAAGGAGAATAATCGAGTAGCGAGGTGAGCGAGCTTTTATAAACGTTGAAAGCGGTGCCGGGCCCGTGCACACGCCTTGCTCGAAGCAAAGGGTCGCTAAAACCGAAGGAGCAAACCGCAATACTAAGAATATAATTAGTAATTAAAAACTTTATTTTAATTGATAATTAATATAGTTTTTATATAATTTAATAATTAATAATTAAAAACATTATAATAATTATAATTTGAAAAAATAAATATTATAATTCATAATTATAAACGTCTTTTTAATTCATATCGAGTTTGAGAAGGAGACCAAGGAAGAAATGGATGGAGGTCGAGACCCACAATGGACAATCTTGGAGCACTTGCATGATCTTTGCAAGGCTTACATTTTGGGCGACTTTCTTGGCTCGCCCAACTTCAGAAATGCTGTCATGAAGGCCCTGATCGAGAAAGCTCAAATGCTTGTCGAGGTGAAAGGAGAGATCATGAACTACTTGATCATAGTGCCTCTGGTCTACAAATCGACCCATCCTGAATCTCCCTTCGACACCTCCTTCTCTGCACTGCGCTGCAAGGCCTGGATATCCATACTCTCAATCATTCTACGAACATCTGGCAAGGAGAAAACCCAGAAAATGCATTCTACGCCGACCTGTTGAAGCTTGCGTTAGATCAGACTGGGAGGGCGCAGAACTCAATGGATACATTGCTGGCGCCTTGGTCTAGAGACTTCACGGAATCGATCCACTACGAAGATGCAGACCCCAATTTGAGGTTGAGACGGTACGTTGGAGTCTGGAATGGATTTGCTGAATGCTGAATGTGGGCTATTCGATCTCTACTCGAGTTCTCCGTCCGGCACATCTTACTAGCAAACACAAGAACAGAAAGATTGGATGCGGAAAGCACCAGAATGCTCTGAATGAATTTATTGTGAAGCTCGCTACTTTCTAATTGAGGTCAATGTAGCTAAGTGACATCTAGCTTTTCTAAATGAGCCCTCCTTTCCTCACTTCAAGCTACCGTAAGCCTTCCACAGCGTTCCCTCAATAATACCCACCCACTTCTGCGCAAGCCCGTAGTCCTTATCATCAATCGCCTCAACCAGACCAGGGAACACAGCACCAGCATACCCAGTCCACAGACCAGGTGCATAGACAACATGCTTGAACCACGGTCGTCCATCCAATCCCTCATCATACAAGAACTGTCTCTCGAGGTATTTATACTTGTCGTTCACACGACGAATTTGATAGTACAGCTTGATCTTGCTGTACCATTTCCACCACGGGATGTTCTCCCCTGCCTCCTCAGCCAGTTTCGCTCCCCAGCTATCGTGAGCTTGGGCCACTTCCTTGAGCTTGAGAGCTGCTTTGTGAAGCTTCTTGAACGAGAGCTTCAAGTCTAACAGATCTCCCTTAGGAGCTGCTGGTACCGGCCGAGCACGGGCTTCCATCTCTTCTTCCTCGGATTGTACCCCCATGATGGCTGAGTCAACCTTGGACTCGACGTTGGAGATGTATCCATCGAGAGCGATGGCGTAGTCGGTTGCGTTCAGTGGGATGACAGGCGACTCGGCAAGTCTTGCAGTGAACAGGCCAAAAATCTTGGCAATAGCGATGTGGTAATGGAATCCTGGATCACCATAAGTATTCATCCAGTAGTACGAGTCGTAATTCGAATGATAATGATAAACAGCTCCTGCTTTCTTATCATTGACATCCGCAGAGAATCCAAAATCAATCGAAGGGATTCCAGCAAAGTCTTGGAACGCGGTAAAATCAGAGCCACTGCCCATAGTTCTGATCTTGCCATCCCAGACATCAGCAACGGTTTGTCCTTTGACCGTTTGGTTCGGCGATTGGACGAGCGATGTAACCTCGTACAACACTTTGTTCAGGAGTGGCGAAGCAGATGCCCCAAAAATCTGGCCTGTGGTAGCAACATCGACATTGACGTAAGCTACGTTGGCGTGCGTGAGCCAAGGGAGGAATTCTTCCACCCATTCGGTGCTTCCGATTAGACCATACTCCTCACCATCCCATGATGCGAAGACAATTGTGCGCAGAGGCTTCCATCCTTTAGCGAGCGCAACACCAAAAGATCTGATAACTTCGTTGAGAGCCGCGGACCCGGAATTTGGATCTCCAGCGCCACCAGCAATCCAAGCGTCTCTGTGATTTCCGATGACAATGACCTCGTCTGGAAGAGTGCCATTGATGACACCAATGACATTCCAAAGAGGTGTGGTGACATATTCTTGTTCGTTGACCAGGTTCAACACCAGATCATCGGGAGATGGGCCGACATTGTACTTCACCCCCTTGTAGCCAAGACCAAGATTCTTTTGCCAATACTGATTGAAATCTTTAGCGGACGGGCCGTGGCCATTCAAAGCCTTCAAGATAGGAATGGCATCCACGTAGGAGATTGGGATCGAGGGGATGGATGGAATTGCGCCATCGACTGGTTCACGTGGAACTCCGGGCTTTGAGGGGTAGCCAGGGGTTGTTCTATGATTGTTAGAAATGCCTCCTGCTAGCGCAGTGGAACTTACGGGTCTCCAGGAGCAACGCTCAAGAACTGTGTGCTTCCTCTCTGAACACTACTTGGGTTTCTTCCTGGTCCATCGGGATACAGATCAACTCCGTCCTCATCCGTGACAAGTCCATCATCACCAGGATCAGTAAAGATAACACAGCCAATCATTCCCAAATCTTGAGCACGCTTGACTTTGAGACCACGGAAAATGCCTCCATACTTCGCAATAGCAATCTTGCCTGACAAGCTGATGTTTGCCCTGATCAAATCTTCGAAATCCTGATATGTTCCATAGTTGACGTAGACGTATGGAGCTGTAACATTGCCGCTGGCAGAGTATCCGTGGAATGTTGGGATTCGATTATCGAGGCCGGTGGTGGGGTCTTCCTCGAGAACATCCTCTTCCAGACTAGCTTCGAATTTAACCCTCCATGAATCCACCTCGCCCTTGTTCTTCTTCTTCTCGTATAACGCAAGTCGATGTCCGAGAGGGTAATTGATATATACGTCGTATGCGGCGATATCTGCCTTTATTCCAAACTCTTCCCACCTTTCCTGAGTCCACAGAACCTGGCTGTAGTTCTTTCCAGCCAAATGTGGACCAGCTGTGTAATATTTACTCCATTCCTGCGCCTTTTCTTCCTTGGGTGTCTCCAACAGTATCGTTTGGAGCTCACTGTAGGTGATGGCGCTATCGTGGGGGTGGTGCGGTCTTCGATGACGGTGATTTGGGAGAAAAGCTACTGGCAGTAGGAAAACGACTACCAGTGCAATGAGGGAGCTTCCAAGAGCAACTGTGCAAAATCGTCGGACGATGCTGTGGGTGTATCTTTGGCGCGGGGGAGCAACTCGGACTGTTGTGATGAGGGGCGTTCGTTCATCCATCTTTTCGGTGATTAAACTGCCCATGATACAGTAAGTAATGGCTTCCCAGTGTATACAGCTGTGCCACCAATTGGTGGATGGTAGGAAGGAGGCTATTCAAGTCCAGACTTGAATGAAGAGCAACACTTTAGAAGTGGTGTAATTGGGAAAAAGGTGGAAAGGTGGAAGTGCAGCATACTGTACATGTACGTAGGTGGTACGGATAATCCGCTGGATAACGATAACTTCAATACATGGATTCTAGGGCTTTGATCCACTCCGACCTGCCTGTATTGGTTAAAGCTGGTTCTGGTAAAGCTGGAGAGTGGGAGAATCCCAGGCACAGGTGCATCTCGGGCATGGATGGAGCTCTGTCGTCGGCCGGGCTTGATATGGTAACAGTGGCGGGCAAGCTATGTAATCACCACGTGATGCGGAGTTGAAGGTCGGTTCTCGGCATGCCGGCTTTGTTTTCTTTCTCACTCGGCTTCAATGAACCTTGAAACCCTTCACTCCAGCGAGCGCAGTCATGATTCATGAAGCAACAGCATCGTAAACCCAACATCAACCACAATGCTGCTCTGTGGAGGCAACATATCTTCAAGGCAATTGATAAGCAGGCACGTGAATGTGCGATAACGGCGTCCTCTGGCCGTCTCACCGCCAATCATGAAGGTGCACAGCCCACAGCGGGGTAGTATTTGCCAAGAAGAGGCACTGAAGCGAACTATCGGGATCAGTTTGCCGTCTAATCCATGTGCGGATGCATTTTCTTTGCATCCTCAACGTCGAATCACAATCTTCTGTTTTGTATGCAAGAAGGGGAAAGGCGTGGGACCAGCATAGCGTGCATCCCGCACAGTTTCCGTCGGACTGACTCAAGGTCCAGCCTCCAACCTCTTCTTCACTTCTCCACACTTCGCTCTTCTTCATTGTTGTTCAACCAGCAAGAATCATCACTTTTTATTTCTTGGAATTATATTTATCCACGTTCTCGTGGCCTTCCATGCTCGGCTCGAAGAATCAGCAACGGTACGATCGTCAAGTGTTGGAGGTTGAGAAGGCTCTGTTGCCTCCAGCAAGATGGTGAAGAGAAGGGCGCGTGGACCTCCGAAGCTTCCTGCTAAGCAACTAGCAATTCTTGGTATGTTCACAGATCTATCCAGCTGTTCTGGCATCTTGCTTGTTTATTTATTTTGTAGAGCCTTCTATTCTCGTGGTTGGAGGCAAATGTCCGAGGCAGATTTTTGATTGCAAGGATTATGTAAGAGATGTGCAAGAAGTGTTGGGGAATTATGAAAAGGAGATAGTTCTCCATGTATCTTTTCGGTCAAATGCAAATTTTGGGTAGAATATCAGCGCGACCTGTTATCGTCGTAGATTGATGTCAACCTGTCGGGCTATAGGCCTTTGTATTACAAAGTTTTGGCTCTTGTCAGCGCCTGTCAAATTCGACTTCTGAGCACAACAGCCTCGTCACCAAAATTCCACATTTCCTCCTCATTCTCGGAGCTTCAATACTAATTATCTCAGCAATATGTAGATTTGCAGAGCCTGTCGCTTTGACTTCGGTCTTCCCATATTTAGTAAGTCTTTCAACGTTCCGTCCTGGCACTGGCTAACAAACACAGCCCGAAATGATCGAAAGTTTTGGAGTACAAAAGAAACACGTTGCGTGGTGGGCTGGAATGACTTCCGCTGCTTTCTCACTCTCTCAATGTATGACCGCCATCATCTGGGGCCGAGCCTCCGATAGATTTGGCCGGAAGCCCACAATCTTAACAGGCCTCACGTTGACCATGGTTTCGTGCTTGATATGGGGAATGTCTTCGAGTCTTCCCATGGCAATCATTGCGAGGTCCTTTGCTGGGGGGTGCAATGGAAATGGTGGGCCATTTATTCTTTGACCTGTATCTTTGCTCACAGTTTGCAGTTGGTATTATCCGCACAATGGTGGCGGAGATGGTCCCTGAAAAGGAACTTCAACCCAGAGCATTCTCAATCATGCCCTTGGTCTGGACACTTGGTTCCATATTTGGACCATCGTTCGGAGGTTTCTTTGCCAAGCCAGCTGAAAATATGCCAGCTTTATTCGGAGACAACAAATTCTTGACCAGATTCCCATTCGCTCTTCCCAACTTGATCGCCAGTGTCCTATTCCTCCTTGGTATCACGACAGGTATTTTATTTCTCAAGGAAACTCTTGAGACCAAGAAACATCAAAAAGATTATGGCCTTGCTCTCGGAAAACAGCTCACGGTAGCAGTCAAAGCCTGCTTTCGCCTCGGCAAGCCACATCCCAAACCATTCCGACGTGCTTCAGCAAGCTACGATGAATCATCCGCCTCCCTTCTCCGGCCAACATCCTCTGCCGGTTCCGACTGTTCAAGATACGATTCCTTCGCACCAAAGGATACCAAACCACCTCTACCCCGGCCCACCCTGGTCGAAGTCTTCACCCAACAATCGGTCATCAACCTAATCGCTTACACATTCCTTGCCCTACACGCAGTGGCCTACGACCAACTTCTTCCCATCTTTCTCCATACTCCCCGCCAGACACCGGATTCAATAAACACACAATTACCATTCAAGTTTGCCGGCGGTTTTGGGCTAGGATCCAGCAGGATCGGGACGCTCTTTACAGCGTACGGCTTCGTGGGCTGCTTCATTCAGTTCTTAGTCTTCCCGCCCACAGCCCGCAAATTTGGAGTCCTGAACTGCTTCAAATGCTGCGCCGTCAGCTTCCCGCTGATCTGCATCGCCACACCCTACACAGCACTCATTCAGAATAGCGCATTGCAGCAAGCTACCATGTTCGGTATTATGATCGTCAAGTCATTCGCTGTCATTTTTGCTTTCCCGTGCTCGATTATCCTGCTCACCAATTCCGCTGTGTCCCTCCGTATCCTGGGGACGTTGAACGGATTCGCTGTGTCTATCAGTGCAGTCGGTCGGGCCATTGGGCCTGCTCTTGGTGGTGCGGCATTTACATGGGGTATCGAGAGGGGCTATGTCGTTACGCCTTACTTCATGCTCGCCATCATCTCTTCCATCGGCGCGATACCCATCTGGTATCTAGTCGAGATGCCGGGCTTCAGTAAGACGGATGACAGCAGTGAGACCGAGGATGATGACGACGACGAAGAATCTCTACTTCCAACTGTAGATGAAGACATCGCTGGGGAGATCCTGGAAGGCGACGAAGTTATTTTCGAGGAAGATGATAACTTGACAACCATTGCCGGACCATCGCTGAATGGAACTATGAGATCGAGAAAAGACTCTGATGGCGAGAGGAGTCTTGCTGTGCCGAAGAACGGAAGTGGATTCGAAAGGAGGATGAGTAGTCCAATTGGGATCAGAGGTGGAAGCGTCGGGCCTGGAGGTGGAAGACGTTTGAGTAATGGCTTGGCGGCGAGTAATATGGGTGTCGGTACTGGAGGGACCAGTTTTACTTGATCGCATATCATCAGGGGCATAAGTGGCATATACACGGTACATTTAATTTGCATGTCTGGTGTTTGTTAGATGTTTGGGAGCGACATTCATAAAGGTTGTAGTCGAATTCATGCCTTTATTCTGAGGCGGTCATCATTTACAGCATCGCATGTTTGTCTTGTCTCATAGAAATACCTGAGTTGGGTGCCTAATCCTCCTTCAAGAGACACAGGAGAAAGACGTGAATCAACCTAATGAGGCTGCATATTGCCGATACCTCTCAGCAAAGGACTTTTGGGCTTGATGAGACGATTTGCTTTGCTTCTAGACGCACAAAAACAACACCTTTTCAAGAAATCTGTGGGATGGCGCTTTCAGACAATCATCAAAGGCGGATTTGATTCTTTATTTGGTATTTTGTTGTTACCTGATTGCCACAGCTCCATACAGTTGTCATCCACTACAATTTCTCAGCTAGAAACACCAAAACATAGCCTGAAAACAATTCAGTCTGGCCGTAAGAATTTTGTTCAAATGTCTTCGCTAGCTCATCACCCAGCTTTGAAGGTAGAAGCTAACTTGTATGTGTACCAACAATGCTCCCATCTGAACTGGAAACTCACAGCTTCCCAGTCCCGAGCTTCGAACTGCCGCTCAAGATCGTCGTCGGCAAAGAGAGAATAGAGTTCTAGATCCCAGAAGATGTCATCTGCGATATATCAGAGTTTTTCAGAGCGGCTTGTAGCCAAGACTGTGAGCTGTTTATTTCCGTCTGCCCAGTTATCTGTCTTTGGACGCTTCTGCGAAGGGAGTGTTGGTAACATGACTAACATGCGCAGGGGAGTCAGGTCGTACCGGAATAGTAACCCTCGAGAACGAAGATCCAAAGCTCTTCATGCATTTCGCAACATGGATAACGTGAGGCTACATGTCCAACTGCACCGAATACCTCCAGGTTACCTCCGCCGACGAACACGAGAACCGCAATCAACACCTTGCTTAATGGCACCAACTGGCCAGAGCTTACGTCCTAGGTGGCTTTCTCTCGCTCCAGTCTTCCAAAACGCTGTAATGGATAATTTGGTATCCGCGACCCAGAGTCTGGTCAATGAGCACAATGAAGTTGGCGGAATCGCTCCTCCGACTCTGGAATTCCTGTACGAGAAGACGGATTCCGACTCACCAATTCGGCAGCTTGTGTTGGACGTTGCCATGATGCATATGGATGTAGATGAGATCCAGCACACAGACATCAGAGAGCCGTTCAATGGAGATTTCTGCAAGGCTTTGGCGGCGTATGCGCTGCAGTACATCCAGTCGCACATCGGGCAGAACGGCTTGAGACTAATTGTGCCGTGGGTTTCAAATCCTCTGCGCTACTACGTCTATCAAATGAAAAAGAGGACGATCCGCGTGGGATGAGATGAGTCGTTTGAACTGTTTGAGGTTCAGCAGCGGGATAATTTGGCCCATCATCAATTGGACTTGTTTCAAGAAGCTAATGCTAAACTCCAACAGGTAGCAAAATGGAGACTAGGGGCAGTAATGCAACGAATACCTGCTTGTGGCACTGGGGATATGATGGGAAGGAGCTGGATGTCAAATTCGCTACTGTTTCTGGGGGACGTCTCCACCTTACGTCGCTAATCTAAAATATCAACAAAGCAGGACCACATATCTCATCTTTTATTGTGCAAAGAGCAAGGTATGAGAAACCTTTCTCTACCAGAACTCCAAAGTCGCAAAACCTCTATGCGTCTTTGAAGGGTCACATGGCCCATTCCTTTTATTTCCCCTAGCCCCTCGGTCCTGTCTTATATCCATCATCGAGCTGTTAGATTCCGAACAGCGTGAGAGAAAAATATAAGGTTGCCCACGCTGATGCCATCTTTCTCGTCTTTTTAGACGATGGCCAGCTCGTCATGATATTTGATAGAATCAATGTCCCATGGGTACGCAAGATCAAGTGTGTCCGGATCATCATCATCCATACAATCTCTTAGCAGTGTAGACACACGACCCAGCATCTCCGAACAGAACTCAGCCAGGCATGGTCTCGACTTTGTGCTTCGTTAGTAAATCGATTCCTGTTACATTTGGCAACAATCAAACAAGAGAACAGCACTTACCTTGTCCAGATCATAGAAGCTCTCGATGCCCATGCACTTGACAGCCAGGTCAACAACCAATTTTCTCAGATCAGATCCAGGGTATGTAGAGTCGTAGACGATCTCGAGTTTTTGGACCGTACGGCATGGAAGGACATTGTGATCCGTGATCAGATAGTCAGACACAGTGATCAAACAGTCGATCACAGCATGCTTGAAAGCCCTTACAAGCAGGTCGTCGCCAAGACAGTAGCAGCGACGGAGCTGCTCCCACTGCTGATGTCTCTGCTCGATCACTTCTGCTTTATTTTCTTTCGAGCCAGTGATTGCGATGAATTCGGATGAGCTCTCGACGTTTCCGGTAGTAAGCCAGGCTAGGAATATATCAAAAAGGTTCGGATCTTCATCGAGAAGGGTAACGACTTGGGGTCTTCCGGATTGCCACAACTTCCGGCAAGCTGTCTTGAAGAATCTGGATTGCTTACAGATGAGTTATTCATTGATGAACAATTCTTCAGCATTGGGTCCGACGATGATTTTGAGGGGTTCGGAGAAGCTGTGTCTGTGTTTTGTGAGTGGGGACCTTTGGGATGAATGGAGCAGCAAACCTGGATATCTTGCCTCTGTAGGACAAACCTGTGGAATCACTCAAGATAGTTTCGGGCATTTTGAGACGTTTCAATGGGTTAGTCTCGACGCACGGTCTTCAAGTGTTGGCGAGGGAAGCCTCGCAGCTTTTTAAGACTAGAGCTGCTGGATCCTGCGTTCTATCCATTGTGATCATAGTCTTTGAAGCCTCAATCTTTCACTACCAAGATAAATTGTCACTTCTAATTACGAGTGAAGGTATCACCTGGACGTTGCAGCAAGTGCGACAATCATGTACACGCGTCGCAAGCGACATTATGTTCAACTTCCCTGTCAACTCCTAGGATTGGAGTAAGGCCAAATATATAAATCGCTTCAAATACCTCAAATGCCGTAAGCTGGTGTTATACTCACGAATTTCTGTAACACATCGCGCCATTAAAGCCTTCACTCTAGAACCACATTCAATAAAACAAAGTCGCTTATTGTTGGCAATTTCCAGTGAAAGACCACACTTTCTGTAGTGAATTCACTACGCGGGTGATCTGCATGTTTGCAACCTGGGCTGAGCCACTCATGAGCATGCCTCGTCGACGTCTTGTAAGTCAATATTGATTTTAAGCGATCACGTGTCGTTGCTCTCCCACTCGCTAGTCTCTCGAGTCTATACAAAACCACTGCTCTGGTTCAGCTTCGAGTCCTTGTCTTCTAAAATCTTTCGACAAGATTGACTTCGATCTTGATTTTCACATACACACATCCAAGCCTACACCCGAATACATCAAAGAAAGATGTCTGGATAACAGCCCTGTAATGGCCCGTGCGTAGCTTGTGTAACCCCTTGTATAAATAGCCTTATTTAGGGGAAAGAAGAACCCTTCTCTCTTTAGCAATTAGCTTCTATATCAATTGAATTATTAGCAAGTATTTAGCGAGCTTTCAGCTATTTTATTGTGTTTTATTTACTTTAGCGTGCTAGTAATTATTACATTTTAATTGCTTTTTTTTATTGTTGGCTTGAATAGTTCACGATGGTTTAAAGCAGCAAATCCTCGATGATTAGCAGCAGACGTAGTAATCGAACGAATATTGCTAGAAGCTAGGAAAACGCTGGGGAAACTCCAGATAGTGGTTTTGTTGCTATGTAAAAGCAATTCCAAGTCTTTAAAGAATAAAACGATCTCCTCGACCTTCTTGTTATTGAACATCGCCGGATGTTTGAAAACAACCTTTCCTTTTATCTTCCTAAAGTTGCAATAAGAGTAGCACTTCTACAAGCCTAAGGAATTAAACTTCGATTGAATTAAGCGAATGCTAATAGAAATCGCTAGCTTATAGCTTCTGAATTGCGAGCTTCTCGCCTGGAAAAGGTTAAATATATGGTTTTGTTGAAATATAAAAAGAAGAGTTAATGAGAATTTACGGAATACTTATAAGCATGCAATTGTGTTTTCGATTACGATACGGAAAGGTTTCCTAATGATGTAGTCAAAATCAAATAAGCTACAATATTACTTTGGAAAGAGCCAGCGAACGCTTGAGAAAGATTCAAGAAGCATACCTCGGAAAAGCTTAAGACTATAACATAAACAAATTATAAGAAGTTCTTGCAAGATTTTTAATTGCTTCCTATGTTAAGGCGGGTTGTTAACTTCGAGGCCTTCGAGAAAGCTAAACAAAGGCCAAGGCAACCTATCCTTGAATTCGTTAGCTACCTAGAGGGATTAGAAGAACACTTTGATCCTGGTACTCTAAAACATCAGCGTAATACTTTTCTTAATAAAATTTGTCTGAAATATCGCTAGAAAATCGTTAAGAATAAACAAATGAATAAAATGCGTATTAAAGAGGATATCATTTCCGCTATTGCTTTTTAGGAAACCTATACGATAAGTAGGGAGGATAATAAGAGACCTTGGGAACTCAAAGACAAAAAGGAAAAGCCCTCTTATTGTTCTCATAAAAAACCCGGCGAAAGATAAGACAATCGCTTGCCTAGGCGATTTAAAAAGAATAATTCAAATAAGATCCCTATCAAGGATAACTTCAAAGGATAGAACAAGTTCAATATTCAATGTTACACGTGCAAGGAATATGGACATTACGCTAGTGAATGTCCTAAGTTAAGTATTGGAGATTCGAAGGATAGACGCCAGCGAAAGCCGTGACTTGCAATAGCTTCCACGTTTTTACCAAGATCAATAATTTAGAAATTAGAAATCCAGATGAAGGTTTTGGCGGGTGGAGCGTGGAAGACGTTTACTGCTTTAATCGATAGCAAAGCAGAAGATAACTTTGTTTCAAGATTAGTAGCTAAAGAGTGTGATTTACAACTTATCGGTAAAGGGTCGAAGATATTCCAAATCTTTTCTTGTAATAAAGGTATTATTTACGATACGGCGCTTGCTTAAGTGGAGATTACAGATACATTTGGACAAATGAAGGTTAATGCATTTTAGCTAAGAGTCATCGATATGCCAAGAGTTGATTTGATTTTAAGGTAGCTTTAGCTAGAAGGAACTAATCTTTAAATCAGTTTTAAATTCAAGCAATAAAGATACCCTTACTAGTTAAAAGATTCAAATGATATTAATATTATAAGATCTAAAAAATTCGCAGAACTTATCAAAGAAGGAAACTTTTCTGCATACGCCATGATACTTAGTCTGTATATGGCTTGCTTATTAAAAGCTAATGAATTGCTTACTATTCCCTTGCCGTATCGAAAGCAACAAGAGGTCTTTTCAAAAGAAAAAGGAAACGAATTGCCGCCACTAGAAGGCTGTTAACATGCTATTAAGTTGGAGCCAAGCGCGAAGCCACCATACTCGCTTATCTATAACCTTTTCAAGAAAAAGCTGAAGATTCTTCAAGAATACTTCAAATCTTTGGAAGCTAAGGGTTGGATTCGGAAAAGCAAGAGTCCTGCAGGCGCTCTTATCTTTTTCGTATCAAAAAAAGATGGTAGCCTTTGATTGTGTATCGATTATTATGCTTTGAACAAGATCACTATCAAGGACTGATACTTCTTGTTATTAATTAGCGAAACGCTAGATAGGTTTCGGGATGCTAAAGTTTTCACAAGTTTGGATTTGCAAAATGCTTATCATAAAGTTAGAATCAAGAGGGGAAACGAGTGGAAGATTGCATTTCGCACCCGGTATAAGCATTACGAATATTAAGTTATGCCATTCGGTTTGTCAAATGCTTTAGCGACATTTCAGGCATATATTAATAATGCATTGGCAAGACTTGTGAATGTTATTTGTGTTGTTTATCTTGACGATATTTTAATGTATTCATTAAACCCTTTACAATATAAGAATTATATTCATCAGGTTCTTGAAAGGTTGCGTGAAGCGAACCTTTTCGTCAAGTTGTCAAAATGCTCTTTTAACATCTAAAGTATGAAGTTTCTAAGATATGTTATTTCTCCAGATGGAGTATCGATAGAAAAGAGTTAGATAAACATTATTAAGAATTGGCTAGAGCTTGAAAATGTGAGAAACGTGCAAGTATTTATTAGCTTCGCTAACTTTTACCGGCGTTTTATTGCAAACTTTTCGGCGATTGCTTGTTTATTGATAAGTCTTATGCGTGGCAAAAAGAAGGGGCAACTTGCCTTTGACTTCCAATGGAACGATGCTAAGCAGGTAGCTTTTAACGCGTTGAAAGATGCGTTTATTATAGCCCTTTTTTTCATGCATTTCGATCCAAGTAAACCAAGGAAGTTAGAGACAGATACTTCTGGCTTTGCTATTGCAGGGATTTTGTCTCAGCCTAAAAAATGGCCGGCGAAAGACGGGGCAAAGGCCGTCTGGCATTCGATTGCATTCTTTAGTAAGAAGCTGGAGCTTGCTGAGTTGAATTATAAGGTTTATGATCAAAAATTCCTTGCAATCGTTAGATGCTTTGTGTATTGGAAACATTATCTTGAGAGTAGCTCGGCTCCTGTTGAAGTGTTGATAAACTATAATAACCTCCGTCATTTTATGACGACGATAATGCTAAGCCGGCGACAAGCTAGATGAGCGCTAGAGTTGTCTAAGTATAATTTTGTAATAATTTACAGATAAGGGAAGAATAATCTTGTAAATGGATTATCACGAAGGCCTAATTACAAGCCAGCTTAAAACGAGGTAAACATTATGCTCCTTATTTTGCAGAATAAGCTGCGAAGTGCAATTAAAAACAAGTTGATTTGCGTGCCTAATATAGCCGACGGCACAATAAAAAGCTTTCGGCAAGTAAATAATGATATATCATGCTAATTGACTCGCATTTCATAACCTACCAACGGCAATGTTGCATTAGGCATATCGATCGAGGCCATAAAAGCTACCTCTACGCTTGACTAGCGATATGTGCTTATAATGCTTGATAATTCTTAAAACTTGTTTGAAGGTTTAGACAACCTTTTGCGTAAAGCCGGCGAAGGCTTGCACGCTAGCTAACATAATCATAAGTATGCTATGCTACGGTTTTTTATAGCAAAGGTTATAGAAGCTGAAATAGCAACCCTTGAATCGAACTCACTTCTCTTCTTGCTTATTGAGTTATAAAAAAGGAACGCCTTAGCTATTAAAAAGCAAGCTTGACTTTAGAAAGCTAAAGATGCAGATTAAAATATCAATAGCGATAAGCTGTTAAGACATTAGCGAAAAGCGTACGTATCAGACGACGCTGCCGTTTGAAGTGAAATCATGAAGATTTGTTATGACGATCTAATTGCAGGTCATTTTAGTCAAAACAAGATATTGAAGTTTGTTCAGCGGAAGTATTATTAGCTTAAAATGGGAAACGATGTTAAAGAGTACGTTAAAACTTGTGATATTTGTTAAAAGACAAAAGCAAGATAAACAAAAGCAGCCGGCGTAATGCAAGCGCCTAGCTAGCTAAGTAAGATGTTTGAGTCTATTACAATGGATTTTATTATAAATTTGGCACTTTGCAAAAGTATTGTCACTGGAAAAGTTATCGATAATTTACTAGTGATTGTCGATAAATATTCCAAAGATGTGAAATACATCTTTTGTCTTAAGATAATCGATGCGCTTGAATTAGCACGTCTTTTTATCGCTTATTGGTTCAAAGATCATAAACTTCCAATATCAATTATCATGGATAAAGGTTTTGTGTTTACGTCAAGATTTTGGATAAAAGTATGTTTTTATCTTTGGATAATAAGAGGCTTTTCGACAGCGTTTCACCCGCAAACAGACAAACAAATAAAGCGATAGAATCAAGCTTTGGAAGTATGGTTTCGATGTTTTGTTTGCTACTTGCAAGACGATTATGTTGATCTTTTACCTTTAGCAAAGTTTGCTTATATAAATGCTTATCATGAGGCTATCAAAATGACTCTAAACAAGGCCAGATACGGCATAAATCTGGAGACTCGCTAAGGCATCAAAGACGATCCTATAAGAGGGGAGATACTAATTGCCAAAGAACAAGCAAAAGAAGTTGTTAAGAAACGTCAAGAGCTGGAAAATAGCTAGCGTAAAACCAAAGAAACTTAAGCGAAGTGGTATAACAAAAATCATCGCCTTATCAAATTCAAAGTTAAGCAGCAAGTGTTACTTTTAGCAAGAAACATTAAGATAGTTCATCTTAATAAGAAGCTGGATTACTAATTCCTTGATTCATTTAAGATCACTAAAAGGATTGGGAAACAAGCATATCAATTGGACTTACTTTTGAAGTATAGTCGATTACATAATGTGTTTTATGTTTCTTTATTAAAGCTTTATTAGCAAAGATTTGGCGAATCGCTAAAAGTGATATAATCAGATCTAATGAACAGATAAGAACAATGGGTTGTCGAGGCTTTCCTAAATCGATGAGTTTAGAATAGCAATAAACAATTTCTTGTAAGATGAAAAGGCTTTGATCTTGCGCATAATTCTTGGGAATTAATAAGAAATCTTATTAAGTTGGATAAGGAAATTAAGGCTTTGAAAACTCAAGATGCTAATAAAAGAACAGCGAAGCGTTGGCGAAGGTAAAGGGGAATTCAAATAATGGAGATAAAAATTATAATATTGCCAAACGATTCAACAATAACGTGTGTATTTTTTTGCTTTTTGCCTACAAGGTTTTGCAATTTTAAAGGCGCATCAAACATCATATCTTACGTAATAATGCTCAAAGAGAAAAGAAGTTGCATTGTTTAAAGAACTATTTGTGTCTTATATATTACCCTTTTTCGCTAACAAATCGCCAACGCTTTAATGGAATTCATTTATTAGGAAAAGGTATGGCAATAGAAATTAAGAAAATAATAAGTGCCTTGCTAGATATTCGCCAGAAATTAGCTAATGATACCTCTTAATAAGCACCTCTTTGCTCTAATCCAATAGCTTCAATGGGAGAAGCAATGCTAGATGCAGCGTGTTTAGACTTTGAAATCTTGATATCGCCCTCATCATATATATTTTCTTAAGCAAATGCTTTAGGACAAACAAGTCAAATATCCTTCACCAAAGATTAGCAGGTGCCTCGCTGAAAATATCAAGATTACTTACACATCGAAGTCCTGAAAGCTGATCAATCACGAACTTAAAGCTTGCGATAACAATTGCAAATTCCTTCGTAAGGTAGCCTACCAAGATCCGATTGGCTAAAACAATTGCCAACGATACGCTAGCTTTTAGCTTTTTTTGAGATTGGATTACAAGCTTCCAAGGAAACTTCTGTGCTTTAGCATTGGAGATTTTAATGTCATGATTGCTACGCAACTTTTCAGCATCAAAGGCGGCTTGGGCAATATTAATATTCTTTTAAAAAGCATGATCTTTAGTAAAGCAAGTTGCAGCAAATTTTAACTCGTAAAGCAAGTGATGGAGCCTAGCTGAGACTTCGCTGGAGGTTAGCAAAAGACTAGTTAGTAAGAATAATTTTGAACTTACATCTTCACAAGATTTACTCTTCTTTACACAATCGATGCATTTGAAGGCGATAAACTTTAGATCGATCAAACAAATCAAGTCAAGAAACTGAGCAACTTCGCTAGCGCATCGCAGGCACTTTTTCGGACAAATCATATTAAGGAATACAATTGCACGAAATTAGAATCTCATTTGCATCTTCCATGAACTTAAATGCAGAATTAACTAGTAGTCACGCTTTTTCTCTAACATTACCGATTTGCTTGACGAATTCTTTCCACTACCTTTGCCAAAACTTTCTTTATTATTACCTATATTTTTATCCGTATTCTTGATTCGTGAAGTGGTTCGCTGGCGTTTCGTAGGAGTTTCGTCGGCGGGGCCATTGATGGGCTTGAACTTTGGGGAAGGACGGGAGTTTGCTTTGTCTTGCATAACGCGCTTCTTTTTAGCATAAGAGTTGCGGCTGGCTAAGCGCTAGCAATGGTTAGTCAAAAGGGATGAGGCTAGCAGATCGAGGAAAGGGGCAAATTTATACATTGTGACGTTGCTTGATTCAAAGGAGGAGAAAAGTGGGAGCAAGAGAGGGTTTATATATGGGTAGCGGCAGAGTCTTATTATTGCTGCCTAATTCTCAAGTGGGAGAAAGTTCTCTAGCAGCTAATTACCTCGCTTTACCTTTCCTATAATTCACTGTTGTTTTGAATGGCAAAAGCTATGCTTCACCGGCAAGTTGCTAGAGTAACGCCAGCTAAGCGAATTTTTATATCCTCACTTTTGAAACAGAAGTGTTCAAGAGGGGAGATATTGTAATGGCCCGTGCGTAGCTTGTGTAACCCCTTGTATAAATAGCCTTATTCAGGGGAAAGAAGAACCCTTCTCTTCTTAGCAATTAGCTTTTGTATCAATTGAATCACCAGCGAGTATTCAGCGAGCCTCCAGCTATTCTATCGTGTTCTATTCACCTCAGCGTGCTAGTGATCATTACAAGCCCCCTCAGAGTCATCAACACGGAGTTGCCAACAACAGCTCCCAAAGTAGCAATAACACTCTCGCGCATTCAGCCCACATGATACCCCTCCCTCCACATGTAATGCATAACCAGCTTCCGCCACACCTCTACGGAAGCGCCTTGCCTGCCCACGTACCATACGGAGGTATTGGCTCTCAGGCAACGGGTCCAGCTCGACATGGTGGTCAGGGCCATATGAACTACGCCCAGGTGTATGGTCGGCGTCAGGCAAATATGTACGGCCAGGATAATATGTACGGTCAGGGTCCGGCGGCTATGCAGGCGAAGGCACCGGAAGCATCAACGACCGACACTCAACCCCGCAAGAAAGAGTTAAGTACAAAGCTGTCAATGTAAGGACTCGTTCTCGTGGCGGCTTAAATATAATCTTACTTGTCTCAGGGCCTCCTTCTTAGCACCTATGAAGGTCATTGTTGGTGCAGAGAAGATCGTTTTCTTGGTTCAGAAGGGAATCATTGTCACCGAATCCGACTTCTTCAAGGTAGTGTGCAATGATCGTGTAAGTGTATCCAGAGCTTCCTTCCAGTTTCCTGTTCCAAGGCTAATGTACCGTTAATAGTGGGATTCTGGCCAGTCGAATGAGATTGTTTTAAAGGAGGATGACCCTAAAATCTTCGGCATCTTCCTCACTTGGCTGCTGACTGGTTCCATCGACAATACTTCCGATATGATCAGCATCAAATCCGTCTCTGAGTCCAGCGATTCCAGAGAAGAAAACGAGCAGGATGAGAACCGCCTTGAGTCTGCGACATCCCGGTACAAGCAGCTTCTTACCTGCTATTTCTATGGCAACTTCCTCCAATCCAAGGGCTTCCAGAATCACATCATGGATGCCATCATCTCCCTTTCCAAGAGCATCTTTGAGGATGACGATTTGATCGGCGTGTGGGAGGACGAGTTCATTCGCATTTGGAAGAATACCCCAAAGTCATCGCCACTCAGGCAGTTTGTCTTGGACTACTTCGTCTGTTGCGTCGACATCAACGAATGGGTCAGAGAACATCCTCGGAACAACGAGCTCCATGACATCTACTTGAGCTTCTTTGAGGACTTGGTCGAGGTCAGTATCAGTGCAGCCCGCAAGGCCAATCGCCCCGTTGAGCCATGGAATAAGGACTCGGAGGAGTACCACGTTTGATTTGGCGTATTTGGCTTTGGCCAATTGGAGTAAGTCAAGGGTACTTGGAGTCATAGAGCATCATTGAGACCTTTCAGTATCAAATAAGTGAGATGCAGTGGAATGCCTCATCTCGAATAATCTGCAAACGTGACCTGACTTATTCCCCTCAGGCTAAAGCTGTGAAGCATCATCATGATTTGTTCAAATTAATCAATAGACAAACTCAACATGATACAGAGCATAATATTGGAAACCCAATTACGTCTTCGTTCTTCGTTCTTGGATCCCTTTATCTATCTTCAAGGCGGCGAGAGCCAGCCATTCCAGCCAATTCGGACAAGCGCGCTAGCGTAGTCTCGCTTATTTGGCTACTATTGTTGTCCACAGAACCAGCAGAGCCTCACCTTTCAACCTCTTGTGACTGATCTTCGCAGGGAAAACTTCTCGATCCGCACAACAATCAAACGCAGGTCGGGCACAAGCCGCAAAGCACTCAAGACACTTCTCGCACTCGCAGAGAAGACAACAAGCCACACTCTCAGTTTGCTGCATCTTCCACGGCGTGCAGACCTTCAACAACATGGCCTTGAGCGATCGTAACGGGAACCCAATTGTATTTGGTGCTCCGCCGAACTTCAACGCGTTAAAGTGGGCGACTACATCTGCCACTGCCACGACTTCGCCCTTCGGCGCGTCGACCTCCGTCTCATCTGCGATCGTGAAGGAAGCAAGTCCGAAAAAGGACATCATCGTCAATCAACACTGCGTTATCCAGCTCAATGGAACCTCCAGCCAAAAGGATAAAGTGGAACGGGTACGATGAGATTGCTTTCGCTGTCCCAGTACCTTCTGCTAATCAAGACTTGTAGAGAAAAGCCAGGACAGATTGTGAAGATCGTCGCAGGCCCAGAAGAGATCGAGGTGGCCATTCAGAAGTCCCTTCCATGTGCAGAGTCCAAGTTTCTCGAAGCTGAATTCGAGAACGTGGAACCTGGAGTTACGAACAAGGTCGTCATTGCGGAGCACAGCTCAATGGCTGTCTTGATCTTCGCGAATTGGTTATTGACCGCCAAATTTGAGACTCTCGAAGAGTACACCAACATCATATCTGGCTCCCAGGAGATCCAAGACGTGATTACCGGAACAAAGGCTCAGTGGAGTGCGCTCGCCGATTGTTTCCGACTCGGCGAATACCTGGTCGCAGGCAGATTCAAGAATGATGTTATGGGCGCGCTCGTTTCGAAAAGCAAAGAGATGCATAAGCTTGGTGGTGCAGCAGGCCTGACTTCCGGTCAGTTGAACGCTATATATGACGGTACCAACGAGTCATCACCTCTCCGAAGACTTGTTCTGCACAATTGCCTCGTATCAGATGTCGAAAATATCATTGACGAACTCGATGATTCCCTGGCAAGAGTTCGAGAGTTCCTAAAGGATGTCGCAAAGTATACAGTATCAAAACTTCGACACAGCAGCTCCAATGACTCCTCCGCCACTTCCGAAGAGCCTTGGAGCTGGAGTTCTTGCGAGTACCATAAACACGTTGGCCAAGGGGAAGGTTTCTACTGTACGAAAAGATAGCTTTCCATTGTATGTGTCCTTCCCTCCTAGCTCTAGCTGATCTCAAGTACTGATCTTATGTGCTGACTTGTTGATGGCGCAGAGGCATTCAAAGCTGTGGTTCTGGGTTGCTGCTGGATCGTGGTCTCTGTGGATGGCATGTAGCGGCGACTAGTGATACTGCGAGATTCGGCGGCACATTGATCTGCCAGTTTGGACGGACAGTGTAATCTGGAATGGGAGGATCAGAGTAAAGATGTTGTAGTTCCAAATCGAATCGTTCAACCCTCTTCAGCCCCTGGCTCTGGAGATACTCCGAAATCCTCGAGTACGTGATACGGAAATGTGGTTTCCTGACGGATATGCGGAAGCGACAAGCCATTCCAAATCAACGAGCAATTGACCGTCCCCTTGCACTGGCTACTAAGTATCGTTGTTCGTCCGCGGCATGACTCGAACCCATGTTGACAGCTCTATCGACACCTTTTGTTCTTGAACTTTGATAGATGGCAAATGTTGATAGTGTCGGCTTTCTAGTGTCATGCTCCCGTGTTTGGATACTCTTTAGGACAAGAATAGCCCCGATGCCGACGCCTTCATGGTCACTTCCGCCAATTAGTCGTTGCAGATTTGCTCGTGTTGTACTCTAGGCCAAGAGTCGTTGTTTCCGCGCCTCCTGCATAAGAAACATGCTACAGAAATCAATCAAAGCTCGTCCTAGTTCCTCCCTCAGATGAAGAAGGCTGTGTAGTTCCATTCCACATCCTCTCGTGTTCTGTTGCTTGGTATCTGAGGATACTTTTCCGGAATGGCTTCGAAGGCTGAAAGTGAGTTTGCAAGGGTCCTGTACTATACGGAAGAGCCGCAGATGCCAGTTACTCAAAGACATTTAGATTCGTATGGGCCGGACGATTGCGAGATGATGTAGACTCTCTACTGCTGCCATCTCCTTTGACCAAGAGCCCTTTTGATAGGAGCGAGAAATTCGGAGAATTCAAGCGGAGTGGCCGTGTTATCGGAAGCAATTTTTGAGCGGCTTTTTCGACACCAGGTTCTTTAATATGTCACTGCCCCACTCTTTCCTTTGACGTTCTGAAGCTCCAAATTCGCAGATCAAGCCCAAATCCATGCCGTGAATAAATTTGAACATCAGCCTATCATTGATGTCAGCACTCGTGTAAGCCTGCAAGAAACCGCCTGGAGGAAAATAAATTAAGCCCCCTAGTTTCAGTATCTCAAAACTTGGCTATGGAGTAACTCGAAGAGTCTAGATCTCAACGACCCCCTTTAGAGATAGCTTGAACCTTGCGCACGCCACCTTGCGTTTCGCAGCCGGATGTTGTGGGGTAGCTGATCTAGAGACTGTCAAACTCAATCGCACTATTCGTATGGCTTGACTCGTTTCACTAAGAAAAACGTCAGTTAGACTTTTTCGCCTTCCACAAACAAAAAGTTAAGCTTATTTCTTGTTTATATGTCTTGGTACCAATGGAATTCGGTCCCGAGAGAGGAGCAGAGGGGTAAACAATCACGAGGTCATGGATATTCTCAATTTGGACATGTCTTACAACGGACAAAATGATTGCGCCTATCGCGAACTCCCGTGTCTTAAGATCTGCGGTACTTGGATGCAGTCGAGCGCTCAGTCGTTGCCAAGATCCCAGTGGAAATCTGAAATCCGCCTCTCAAAAGTCAAGTACTAGGACTTGAGTTCACGAAGCGGGGCGGAGCGTGCCATGAATCCTATGAACGGACCCCATCTTCTTCCTCAAACGAGCGCAATCAAGAGGTCAGATGAACAGTCAGAAATCCGAATTTGTAAATCTCACTCTTTCTTAAACACCTCGGTGAACTCTAAACATGAGATGGGATTCAGGAAATTTGTTCCTCCACTCACACACGCGTCAGTCGGGCCAAGTCTCTTGGTAACCTTGGCAACCCCTTATTTTCCACCACACCTTTAGCGAGAAACGTGATTCGATTGGGGACCTGGAACAATCCTTCCATGACACCCTCGTCGGACTTTGTCCACTTCCTACCTCGCGGGGAATCGGGGATGGACATCTTTGAGAGATTCTCCGTGCCCTCATAACTTGGCAGTACTGTCATGTAAAGTGTTCCATTTTTCGGAGTGGAAATCGAATCTTGCGAGTAAGTAGGCAACTTGCAGCTCGCAACTCGCGATAGTATCCATCGAATCCGATTTAGAATCCAAAAATTGATATATAAGGGACGCTCCTGTCGTTAAGAACATTCCTTTCTTCATCCTCAACCACTTTCACATTCTTTCAACTACCACTTCTGTTCTTCCACAACAAGTACCTTCATTCCATTCAATATGCAGTTCTCCGCAACCATTGCCGCTGCCATTTTGGCCACCATGGCCTCGGCTCAGACTCTCAACATCCCAACCAGGGTTGGAAGCATCATCTCCCTCTCATCTCCAAGTGCCATCTCGGGAACAGTTGATTTGGGCAACAAGGAATACGATCGTGGACGCTCCTGTGACACCGATGCTGATACCGGAAGCGACTCTGCCGTTTTCATTCTCGCCGCTGGCGCAACTCTCAAGAACGTCATCATTGGCGCCAACCAACTTGAGGGTGTTCACTGCAAGGCAGCATGCACCTTGATCAACGTCTGGTTCCGTGATGTTTGCGAAGGCATGTATTTGACACTTGTTTGAAATGCCTCTTTGCTAACCGAGGATTAGATGCCATCTCTCTTCTCGGCACGGGTGATGTTCTCATCCAAGGTGGAGGAGCCAACGCCGCTTCGGACAAGGTCGTGCAACACAACGGAAAGGGGACGGTCACCATCAAGGACTACACTGTCACCGGTGCCGGTAAGGTTTACCGTGGCTGCGGTAACTGCTCCAACAACGGAGGACCAAGAAAGGTCATCATCACTGGCCTCAGGGCTAAGAGCATCACTTCTGATGTTGTCGGCATCAACAGCAACTATGGTAAGCATCTTCCCAGCCAACTTGAATTCCATGCTAACTTGCAATAGGTGATACTGCCACTATCTCCGGATCATGCGGATCCAGCGTCAAGAACGTCTGCCAGGAGTTCAAGGGTGTTGACAAGACTGAAGGAATTGAGTCACCCAAGGTCTCCACCAAGACTTCTTGCTTGGGTGCCCAAGGAAAGCTCGCAACTCTTCCAGCTTGCTAGAGGATGAAAGACGACTGAGTCGCAAATGATGGCCATGCTAGCCAGGAGGTCAAAACAAAGGGCCAGACCCTTTTTTCTGTATATACTTCTTCTTCCTCATACATATTGAATGTACATAGCCACTTGGCTGGCTTTCTCAATCCATTACCTCAAAGATCTCGCTAGTGAAACATGGTTGTGCTGATCTTCAGCTTTGCATCCCGGATCATTTCCAGCAAATACAAGGATCGTTTGGGGAAAATATTCACCGGGAACTTTCGGTTTCATGTCCTAAAAAGGAAAGAATATCAATTGCAGATCATGGAAAAGATAGCATGGATCGCGATTACCGGATAAATTCTCATGAATCCATGCACTCGATCACTAACCCCTGCTAGACCCCATCTCCGCCCTCCCCTCCCATGTTGGTGGAACATGAGCCTCATACGGCCCATGAGGTGAAATTGCTGGACTATGCGGTAACTCATTCCCATACTGGGTTTGCGCAAACCCGGTAGGAGCTGGGCTTGCGGTCTGCATAGCTGGACTTTTGTTTTCGACAGGAATGGGATAGTTGTCCTGCCTTTGAGGAACGGCAGAATAGCTTGGCGCACTGGCTGCTTGTTGCTGCATCCCACCTCCATATCCCTCCACTGTACCCCCAGTTGTTCCTCCTGCCCCTCCTGGTTGCGCATTGCTTCTTTTGGAATTCCTCCGGTAGAGCATGAAAGCTACGAGGAAAAGGGCAAGGACACCGAGAGAGCCAATGACTATACCAGCGATGGCCCCCGCAGACAGACCTTTATTTGAAGATGAGGAGGTTGATCCCGATGACGATCCGCTATCATTGTCATTGCCGCTTGGAACCTGTGCCGATCCACCAGTACCTGCGGGCGATGCTTCACCAGTGGCTGTAGTTTTCCCCGTTACCACCTCGGTAATCGTTGTTTCTACACCGTCATTTCTTGTGCTCGTAATTGTGGCTGTTCGCGTTGTGGGAGAAGCACTTCTACGACCCATCAGTCCTACCCGGCGAAATTTTTCCTTTCATCCTTCCTGATGCGAGTCTGAACTCACCTGGTGCCTAATTGCTCTACCAGTGTAGCTGATCTCGACGAGTCAACGGCAACATCATCATACTGGCAGATTCCACCATAATCTGACAGGGGAAGAACGCCATACTGAGCGGCATGTCAGTACAAGGGACTGAAACACAAGAGAACTACTCACCTGGCCGGGTGGGCAACAAAAGTAATCTGCGGTTGTTTTGGCTGCGTACAGAGTCCAAGTTTCATTGAAACAAGAAGGGAAATTGGTCACGGTCGTTGAGCAATCGGATTCTGGCAGCAATTGTCAGTCTCAGGTAAATTGTCATCCACAAATTACATACTTGTCGGACAACAATATGTGCCGCCAAGGCCAAAACATGTATCTCCAGAAGGACAACAACCCGTGGTTGTGATGCTATCTGTATCGCACAACACTGGAGCTTCTGCTGGACAGGATGCGCCTGGAATCGCAACAGCCCACGACCCCTCATAGTTCGCACGATCTTGAAGAGCTCCATTGACGACAGCGGTAGCTGGTAACACTAACAGAGATGAGAGGATTAGGAAAGTCATGATGCGGTTTGTACGACAATGATCGCAAAAATTATGAAGAGAAGGAGAGAGGAAACGACTCGAGAAATGGGGTGTCTCACCTCCTCAGCCGCACCCTAGAACCCGCAATCCGCCTTGCATGTCAAACTTCACGATGCAGCACTGCACTGGTAATATTGAAAGACACTTTAATCGTCCATCCGAAGTCCTGATTGGACATTCGGGGGGTACTTCTGTGTACACGTGGGACTTAATTGGACCCTTAAATTGCTGCCCAGGCTGGTTGAAGGCTTGGTACGCCTAGAACCGAAAGAAGACGGGGTTTGATTCGGTCTTGAACGCCATTTGGATCCTTCAGTCTTGGTATTTTTTCTGCTTCTGGCGATCACGGGGACGGGTCGGCTTTCGCGGATCTCATGCGATGACGATCAATCGATCATATGAGACTAAGTCGGAGCTCGGAGAGCTTTGATTAAGAGAGACGGCTCTGTCGAAGAGAACAGCGTGATTCTGAGTAGCTTTCCAGGACTAGGGAAATGTTACCAGCTACAAGAGAAGAAAAGTTCTGAAATGTGGCGGTGACATGACTTTGGAAACTTGGAGCCGAACCGAGCCGAGCGCGACTAGCCCCAACCTTAAAACTAGACTGTTGTCAACAATAAGTGCAAAGTCTTTTCATCGACCGCGACATGAACGAGTGCCTGGTGGCGCTGATCTTTGATACCAAGCATCAAAAGCCGGTCAAAACCCAGTCCTTAACTTTCCAGGAGCAGCGATAGCAAGACACCATCCAGAATAGCAGCAAATCATGTTATTCAGATACCGTTCTGCGACTTTTACCGGAAATTCTGATGATGTTTAGGATCTGAAGTGTTGAGAGGTTTGAATTATCCAAGATACATTCCAATCTGGAGCAGATAGCTGCTTTTTGAAGAGTGATAACATTAATACAGCTGATCCGTGAAGTTTGTAATTGTAGCCCTGGCCCTGGGCCTGCCCCCAGAATTCCGGTCGAAGGTTTCTTTAATGCCAGTGCCCTTATGCGGTACATTGATACACTCATCTTCTCTATTCGCACTACATTCGTTTGCTTCAACGATTTAACAGATTTTGTCGCGGCTTCTTAAAGCGGAAGTCGACCCCTGGAATATGTTTCGTCGTGCAATTCCTTGCGGAGCGTGCTGCTACTTCGATCCAGATGGTCCATATTCGGAAGGAAGCCAAGCCTCCATGGGAGCGAGACCTCTGTGTCTACCATACCCATTCCGGCAAGCTTGTTGGATACTCTTGAACCAAAGATAGCCCAAAATGATTTTGTAAGCCTCATGTTCCTTCAGACCATTTCTTCTAAATGAATTTGAGCTAACCTTTGAGCTGCTTCAGTTTCTAAGGTCATTATTTGAGGATCTCGCAGAATAGTGAGGCAAGCTCGTGATCTCGTGGGAACCGGCAGGATATTTTACATCTGCTTAGTCTGGGAACATTTCCTCCGCTGGCGCATTGGTGTATGGAATTCCTGTTTCGTGAAATGATATTCGAAACTTGCTTTGCAGTAGGGAATGGGGTGCAGGAATACTATTGTTCAACGACCGGGCTATAAAAGAAACACCTCGCAGGACCACGCTGCCGTACCACACATCAAGAAAGCATGGGCAATGAAAGCATGTCAAACAAACAATCCTCAATCGCAGACCCAAGTGATCTGTGCCTTGATCTTGTGCCAGCGGCCGCCTCTTGCCAAGATCTGGTTACGTTTATCTGTGAGAACGAGTTATATCTATACATCTCCCTATCCTATAACTCACCTATACTCATCCCTAGAAAGCCTATAGCTCTAGACACTCAGATTCCTTTGACAGCTCGCAGCAAATCTGATTCCTGCTGCGGATGATCAGCATGTTGACACTGCTAAGCGAGTTTCACAAGGCTATCCTCGACACCGTGCTCGCCATGAAAGATGCCAGGGTGTTTGAGGAGTGCATCGAAGCCATGTAGTAGAATTCTGACGATCTTGTTGCATTATCAAGCCTGGTTAGGCAAGAGATTTTGAACCATTGTGCCAATCCCATAACAATGGCTGCTCAGTCCCCTTATCTTGCCGACGAGCTACCTGAGGGCTGCTTTGTCTTCGATCTTCTGGGGCTTGTTCAAATTCGTAAATAGTCTGTTCTGCAGTATAAAGACCCTCAGGTCTGTGTTCCGTCACATTTGGCTCACAAAGCATTGTCTTTAGGCGTTCTATTCAAGAAACCCACCTTGCTTGCTCAAACATTATGGCTATCCTGACGTATACCCTAGGTCTACATTTTACCAATCAGTTGAAAGAGCTTTGTTGTTCTTGATATCTTTGTCTCCACTTTGGTTTTTTTCACTATCAAACTTAACAATCCAGTCTTAAGTACCATAAGCTACACCCCTCACTACTTTCCTCCTTCGCCGCAACAAGATCTGCTGTGTTCACTAGACTAATTCTAGTATGTCAGAATCCAACACCTCCAAGCAGCAGGGTGACTGTCCTGAGCCGAGCTCGATTTTTGGCAACCTAAACCCCAGCACTCCAAAAGTCGCGAATGGATTATGTGACAACTGCACTAAGCTCCTTGATATCGAACCAGACACGATCTACCTTAGTTGATTGATCATGCCGCCTGTTAATCACTTTTGGAATTTTTGTCACAATCAGCTCTACCGACATGAAGCGTATGGGTATCTCCGTTTCTCCCTTTTCGAACACATATAGACAGAATAATGAGATACACTACAGCAAACATTGAACGATTGACTCGGCAAAATAACATATAGATCTAAACCACTTGACAAGGCGAGACAAGCAGCCGCGATGCAACGTGAATGGTCCATGATAAGCCCACTCAGTCTCACGCCCGGTATACTTGCTGTAGAGTTCTTCACTCCTAGTTAATCACCCACGCTTTGGTGCCTTCGAGTATATCTCCCCATTTCTTACTGCCAACTCGCCCAGATAAGTCACTCAAACCTGCACCAATCCATCAGAAAACGCTTTGCGGCTCTTGTTTACTTTCGCTTAATTCTGGCGGGCATTGCTGGTGCGCCTTGAGTTTGCATCACTAGTATCTCAGCAGCAGCAGCAGAACTATTGTAGAGACTCTGCCTGCACTTTGACCACGGGAATGTTGAAGAGAACAATGTGTCAGTTGGGTAGATGCCCATAAAGAGGGGTATATATTCAGTGAGGAATACTGTTCCAAATCGTGTACTCATCCAATATCTCGCGAAATCTTCTTCGCTCATCGCTATTGTAAATTCCTATCTATCCAAGTTCCCCGATCCATATCTAATCAAGCCCTATGTATGGGCAGGATACCTCCTCCCATCCACACCCCTCACAGGACTACCATATCTTCTCTCGCCTCTCTCCCTATCTCTATCCCTCTCCCGAAATGTTCTTCCCTCAGGAACAACCGGCGGCACCCTCCCGTTGACGATCGCCTCTCTATCCCTCTCCCTGTCTCTATGTCTATGCCTCCCTTCCTGCCCACTGCCCCGCCCTTCATCCTCATAACTCCCCCTCTGACTCCTGTCTCTATCTCTTTCCCTCTCCCTCCTCTTGTGTTCTCTCTCCCTATCATCCCTGAACCTTCCTCCACTCCCAGCCCCACCATCCTCTTCCAAACTGCCCCCACTAGTACTCCTCCACAACTCCTTAACCGCATCCCCGTCAAGGTCTTTCCACCTCACATTCCCACCACTCCCTCCACTCCGACTACTACTCCTAGGCTTCGCCCTCTCTCGATCCCTCTCCCTATCCCTCTTACCTAGCAAGAAAGGCGCCGATAGCTTGCCTGTGATATCAATCGGTATACTCGGGAAACTCCTCCTCTTCCTCGCATCTTCCTCGTCCTTCACTCGTCCACGCTCCCTCTCCCTTGCGCGTCTGTGATCCACAGGCTCACCAGCCATCGAATACCGCACTGCAACAGGCGGCGGAGGAGCAGGTCCTTGTCCCTGCCGTTCATGCGCATAGCTCCTCCGCCTCCGCCTCCTCTCCGCTATAGGGGTATCGGGACTGCCGTCTTCGCTACTACTAGCATCTTCACTCATACTACCCCTTCGCGCATGTCGAGGATGGCTATGTCGCCTTGTATGGTCCTCTCTGTCTACTGGTGGTGGAATGGGGGAGTCCACAGGGCTCGGGATGATGTTCTCGGGAAAGCTAGCTCGTCGACCTCTCGATACCCGTGCAGCTGTGTCTTCAGGCGCAAGAAATTGTCTCGCGCGGTGTGATGGTGACCGGGAGAGGCCCGGCCGAACTGGGACAGGTACGCTGCCTCGCACGCCTGTGCTGGAGACGTGATGGTATGCTACCGGGCGTCCACCAGGTCCGCGCATCGATTTCTGCTCGAAGTAACCCGGGTCGACGCGGGGTCGTGGTGGCCGCACATGCGCATACCCCGCCTGCACTTTTGGTCTCGGTGGTAGATGTGGGCGGATCTCTTCTTCGGATGGGGAGGCTCGCTGTCGTAGTTCTTGTGCACATCGTTCGTGCCATCTGGCTATATCGGCGTCGGGCACGAGTGGAAAGGCTTCTTTTGGGAGAGGGAGGGGAAATGGTTTCCCTGTGAGGGGGTTGAAAATTGGGAAGATGCTAATAGCGTTTTGTATGAAAGGGACATGCTCTTCTGGTCCAAGCAAGATTTCGATGCTCTGCCACCGAACGAAACCCCTCGTTGTTAGGGCAGGTATACTAGGAGGTTTGAAGTCGTCTGTCGTGGGTTGAAGGGTATGTTGGCAGCCTATCGAGGCGTAAATCCAGGAGATAGAGGGGTGAGGTACATCGACGAAGAGGGCTGTGATACATGTTAGTTGTAGCCTTGCAGATGCATAACGGATGGACAAACAATCATAGTTTCCTCCCACAGCCTTGTAGAAGCTGGCCAACTTATCAGGCGTCAGAGCCTTGTCATCTGTGTTTCCTAAGGACTCGCTCTACGCCTCATCAGCTTCGCACTGTCCCTATCACTCCACTATACTCACGATATATGTAGCTATGCCACGAAGCAGGGCTTCCAACACCTTCGTCGGCTTTTTGTCCGCCTCAAATAGGTATCCATAGTACGCCGCTGCATCTGCCGCGGTCGAGGTCGAAGTGGAAGGCTGTGGCGGCGGGGCTTCTGGTTGGGGTGGAGCTTGGGTCTGCGAAGACATGATCACCAGTGTGCATCAGCGTCGCGCGCGTTTGATCGGGTTCGTCGAAGAGGGAGAAGGACGTTCTCATCGTTGAGTTTGCGAAGATGGGATTTGCTTTTGTCGCGAAGCCTGGGTTCATGTCCTGACGCCTTGGGCGATCCAGTCAGGAGCTGGGTTGCGCTGACCTGCCTGGTGGCTCGTTGCGTCCTCGTGGAGAATAAGCGGAATCATCCGAATGGAGGGAGCGGTGAGGAAGTTGAGAGGAACCTGAGGGGCCTCCAAAACAAAAGTCGGGGCGGAACTGTCTTGGCCATATTGCTTGGGCGTTCCATGTTTACATCATATTTACATGTGATGTTTGCTTACTGTCCTGTATTTTGGACAGAGGTTTGGATCAGAGAGAGGAGACCTGGGGAAGGAGGATTGTGGATACCTGGGTCTTTTTTAGGGACGGGACGCGCCGTGCTCGGGAAAGCCAAGACTCAAGTGGGTCTGTCTGTCTGCCCTGCGATCTGTATGTAGAGGCTTGAGCTATATTCTATCCTGTGAGAGATACATTTCAAGGAATACAGCTGATGAAAACTATTTCTTATGAACATGCCGAAGGTTCAGTAGGCTTCGTGTTTGGCTCCATGAGGATCTGCTCTGTTGCTTCGCGATCCCACGTCTATCACATCTTTTGACCAAGTGTTTTAGCTGGACTGGGAGTTACTATCCTTGCGGAAATATCTATTCTACCATCTCAAGTTACCCGATGCAAATATATCTCACTTGCTGCAGGGAATATGACATTCAGAACTTTCTTTTCCTGGGTCGACAATGGATGCAGACCTGAGTGAGCACAACCTGCTATCTCTAGCAGTTTTCGAGTCCGAGGCAAAAAGGCTGTGAAGTTACAGAAAAAGCTTCATTATTATTACAACTCTATATGGGTATCGTATGTGCTCCTCGTCAATCGAGAAATTTATTACCAATTTTGCCCATCCCGTGCCTCAGCCCAAGATCCTGTCCAAGTCCCATCCATACCAATCGCCCCAACGCCATACAATCAAAATCGCTATCAAAAAAAGAAGCGCATTCCTCTTCTGGTTTCAGGTATTCTTTTATCCTCTTCCAGGATCTACAACCTGTCTCGGCGCAAAGTCATCATAGCTGGGAGGCAACTCCATAGCTGCAGACTCCAACACACTCCTCCCGATCAGCTCCTCGCGAGGAACCTCCAATACTCTCGGTCTGAAATACTCCTCTGCTTCTTGCTCTGCCAACTCGATAGCCGCCTCTTCAGCTGTCAAGGAAGCTCTGCGCCCATTGTTTCCATCAGCTGCGATCTGTACAGGGACGTGTAAGTGCACTGTTGAGGCGGGTACACCTGTGCCCGGTGTGTGGATCGTGAGTGAAAGATCGATGCAGTATGCTCGTGATGTGATGCACGAGTGGAATGTTGGAATCCAGGATTTAGATGAGGGCAGGGTGATGGGGACGAGGATGCTCGCAGTATAGTATGTGTTTGCTCTCTCGGGTGGTGATTGGGTGCAGTCGGAATAATCGTCCGAAGAGCTTGTTGATGTCGATGATCCTCGACGGCTGTATGCTGGTGATGCGCATTGCTGAGTCCAAGAAACTGATTCTACGCAACGAGAGCTCAGCGCTACTGAGGTATCGTAGATCCCCCTCGTGGTCTCGAAGTGTACCTGCTGACTGAAGTGTGCTGGGAAATCAATTGCTGGTCTGGTCGAGAAGAATGTCGTCGACTTGATCTTGGTGGTCAATCCGCCTAGTCTCGGGGGTTGAGATGAGGCATCGTGAGGATCGAATCGCAGGTTGACAGTCGCCATGGTCGTTGGTTGCGCTTTTGTGGTTGCAGAAGGAGCTGGGATGACAAGAGCACCAGGCTGGTCAGCCCAGACGGTGATCTTTCCTAGCTTCCCTGAGAACATGCCCTTCTTCAACGACTTGGTCTTGCTCAATGCGAAATCCTTGTCTGCGAGTCTGATGCTAAGAGGTGGTGCTTCCGACACAGCAGGAATGATATGGATCTTTCTCAAGCCCTCAACCAATACCATGTCCTTGCTATCTCGTTCTCTGCTTCTGATAATCTTGACTCTCACAGCATAATCGACGATTGCCATGTCAGGAGACAAGTCATCCTTGAGCGGCAGAGTTCGATCGCCCATGCTCGGAGGTAGTTGACAGTGTGCATGGTGTACATGGTCGCCAACAGTGGAATGCGAGCAAGCTCTTGGAAGCAATTGATCGGGCACCACAAAGTGGAAAGGGAAAGTGTATGTTCTGCCCGCCTCGGCAACTCGTGGGTGAGGATAGTCGGATTCTCTGATTGGCATGGTAAGTTTGAGGAAGTTATGTCTGGCTGTGGTACGAGATTTGGTGGTGTGGGGAGACAAGTTCTCGATAGCTGTTCTAGCTGTTCCTTCGAATGTAATCTGGATCTCGTCGAATCGAGCTTCATTTGGAGCTGTGATGTTGACTTTCCCAGAAATCGCATCGAATGTCGTATATGTCTTTCCTTCCTTGTGGTTATCGATAACAATATCCATATCAGGACGGCAATTCTGAGACATCCTCTGGAACACCGAGGCAACAGTGCCCGTGGTCGAGTAGATAGATGCAGTAGACATTTCGAATGATGTAGTACAAAAACCACACGTCCCTCAAGAGGGCAGGAGACAGAGATAAGTAGTACGTCGATAAGCAAGGGTTTGGAGATAATTGGCTATGATGCAAGCCTCGATGCGGGGAAGCTGTTGCACGAGACTCGAATCCAAGAATGAGCAAGCTCTTGGATGTATGTAGCCTGATGGAAATGGTTTTTGTTCTTGGCTTTTGATGAGGGCCAAACAAAGAAGGGGATCGCTTTACCTTTATATCTCATGACTATGATGCTAGGTTTGAGCATATTGTCTGAAGAGGAATGGCGGGACTGAGTCACTTCAAATTATTTTCCCATGCTACTCATGAACGGGATATCCATCGAGCAGGCATGCCGACGACGGACCCACGAGGGATGGAAGGGTGTGCACGTTCCAACGCGCCTTGTGGTGTGCATGGGATAGCTCGAGAACAAGCATGGCGCCAGCAGCGAATCTGGATTGGATCACCGCAATACATGCCAAGGTCTTCACTCCACTTGAAATGCATCATCATGATTGGCCGCCCTTGGACATGCAGTCAATATCAGGTCAGCAAAGTTCAGCCTTCTCCGTCACCGTTGTTGGGTATGGAAGTAGTCCTCCGCATGTCGCATTTCTAAGCAGTCGCCTGTGAGAAACGGGGTTCGAGCTCCCCTGGATGCTCTCGTTTAACTCCGCTTATGATCAAAACACCCGTCTACTCATACAGCCATAACATTAAATTTCAGGCCTGACAAGAATCACAAGATTTCTCGAAACTTTCCAGAATATCCACACCTTCTAGAATCTCATGCAAGGAACACCATCACGAAATTCTTCTCACTAATGACCCCAACCACAGTCAAATAGACATTTTTCTCCATTCATTTAACACCGTAGCGAGCGCCGCGTCTACCCCGAGACCCGCGCCCCATAAATCCTCACCCCAGGGGAAAATCCTAACCGGACGCCATCATTTCTCTGTGTCAACACCGACAATACTTAACGTACACGGTCTGCCCTCGTGAATTACTGCTGTTAGGAGAATGTAAAATACCAAAAATCTCGCCAACACTGCAGCGCTGGCACCATCGTGAAAATTCTTTCTCAGCTATGGGTGGATTATGTGGTAATGAGGCCGGCAATTACGAGGAACGTGCTGGATACGTGCTGGATGGGTTGGATGTTGGGTTTCCAAGTGGAATCTGCTAGGTGAAGGCTGGAAGGATATTGAAGCCAGGAGGAGGATGAGCTTCTGAACCCCGTGCATGAGCTCATCGAATTAAGGGGTGCTGCAGGCTGGGTGTCCGGCTGTCACACCGTGTTTTCCTTCAGGCTGTTTGACACGAGCTGACGCCTTGCACTCGACAAGTCGTTATGGGTTTGGCGAGCTGGGCGTGGCGTTCGTCAAGAGTCCAGGCCGGATCCCAGGATCCGAAATCCATCCAGGTTGTGCATGAGTGTGTTGATATCGACGATCTCGCTTAGGTAAGCTTTTCACATTGTTGATGAGCTCACGATTCGAACGACCAATTATTTCCACTCATCTCTATGTTAGCAAATTTTCAAAGGAAGGCTTACGCACCAGTCTGCTCATTATCGAAAGCCATCATTGTGACGTTTCGATATACCTCATACAAACTGCCTAGACATTTCACTATTCTCACGACTGCGTTGATCCCCCGATCTCGGAACTCCGTCATATAAATTTACTCGGGTCAGGAGTCATACCAAACTCACTACGAACGGAAGCTATTGTACCTTTCTTACATCCGTACTGCCAAATGGGATTTGCCGTTGGGGAAATCGATTAATCTACTGCAAAGATGTGGAGTTGGTAGCGTGTGGAGGGTGTTGTGGCTTGCTCGTTTGACTCATTTGGGTCGCGTTGATTTGTTGGCGGCCACTTATTGTTTTGGTGTTTGACGAACATTGTTGATTACGGAGCAATCCATTTCCATGCCCTGCAACAAAATCTGACGTCGAGTCAGATTGCGGAACCCTCTCTAGACTATTTCCTACTCGGGTCCGGGAATCCAGTAACTGCAGCTTGTAACTTGTCCTTCGCAATGACTTACGGGACTTAGCAGTAACTTGGGAAGCTGACGGCATCTCTTCATTGTGTTGCGTATGCGAGTTTCGAGACTCTACCTAGTTCTTGGATCCTCTTTCTTTCACTTCCTTCATCTTGCGATGCCTGCCTTTCGTGGCAGCACAATCCAACCTTTGGGTGGTGCAAGTGAGGATCGTCTGCGAGTCCAACGGATTTATACTCTATCGACACAAGAGATATCCTGCCCAAAAAGTCTCTAATCTTCAACAGTACATTCGAACCAATCAAAATCATTTTGACCATTCTTTCCACTTGCCTTCCTCCTCAAACCAGCTTTCTTGAAACAAGAACCGACGGCTAGTTCTGTACTGACCCATGCTCAAGTCTTGCGAGATCTACCTTATCGTTTGCTTTTCAACAGTAGAGTCCGGGCTCCAAGCTCACTCGTGAACCGCCAGACTTCACTGTCTCCGTCTCCCACAGACCATCAGTTCATCTCAATTTCGCGTTTAGAAACGCAAAGGAGAAACACAACAACCCATTACAGACATTCCACAAGTACTAGCCATCACATCATGGTGAACCTTTCCAGTTCTGCTCTGGCTGCCAGCCATACCAACCCTACCAGCCACGGCCGACCATGATCGCAAGTTTCTGCAACAAGAAGACCGATTTACAATACCCTATCACATACCGTGGGTCGGTTCCGTAATCAAAGACACAGATCTTTATCAATCACAAGAACGAGGGGGGCGTATTGAGGTACAGTTTGGGTGTGCTATCCCTGAAAAAATTGGCATCGTCAACGTTGAACATTAGGAGGACGGCGTTGGAGAAGAGTGAAACCGAGGTTACTTTGGTGATACACAAGCTGATAAATCTAAGCCACAACCAGTAATATGCAGAGCGTCAACTTGAATTTTCGGGTGAAGGCAATCGCTGGGACCTGGATGATCTGCAAAAATTCGGTCCTCGCTAACAGGAGTATATATTCAAATAAGCGATTTTGCAATCACAACCGGGACACCGGCCTGAACAGGCGTGACCCCGGTTGTCCAAACCGTCCTTTGTTGGTTTCATTACCAACAGTAAATACCTAATGTATATCGGCGAAGAAACATCGGCGCTACGGCACTGATCGGATCGAAAAACCTTTCAATTAGGTTTGTTTGTAAATTGGAAGCTTCCAATTGAGTTTTGCTGTTTTTTGTCATTTTTTTTTAAAGATCTCTCAGAAAGTCACATTAAGTCCGCATAGTGGATCCTGAGTGAAAAGAGCCGCAGGATGCAGGTCTCTGTTTGCAGAACAGGGTCAAAATCGGTATGGCAGAAGTAAGCATAAAACGTAAATTCATAACCGGGTATCATGACCGTCCATCCAGCCTATCCCTATCCTATGCCGCTTGTTCCAAAGCATTCGCCTCGCACCGAAAGCAAAAAGACCTCCTACAGTCGAATCCATCTACACCACATCTACGCATAGTTCCGCCAGGTGTCTTGACAAGCACCGAAACCTGCTCTGCTTTTAACGAACCTCTGTTCCACCGACTCTTGCTGGAAGGCGTCACGCTCCCGAAATCAACCGGGCGGGCGGTCTGGCCCCTTGGATGCTGCTTTGGCCTATGACTAGGCGAATCCGTATCGTCGTCCTCCTCTTCTGAATCGCCTATCTCTTTCATCCTCTCTGCATTCGCTCGTACATTCCGGGCTGGGGTCAGATCTAGTAGCGGCGTACTCGTAGCGGCCTGTATGATGTCCGGCCCTCGAGATGACCTCATTTGCCCGGACGACGATTCTGCTGTATCTTTGTTTCTTGACGGTCCTCCTTTACGCTTGGGCAATATGGGTCGAGGAGGAGGAAGCAAAGGTTCGTCCATCTCGGTCTTGACAGCTGGCTGTGATCTGTTCGAACTCGGAGCTGGCTGTTCACCCAGCACACTCAGTTCATCAGCCCCATGGTCACGCATTGCATCCAGCTTTCTCTTTCTTGCTGCCGGCACTGAGAGTAAGACTGGCGAATCCACCATCTCTTCATGCTTGATGCCAATCTGTGGCGGAGGCAAAGGATTGGTTCTTGGCCGTGATGAGAGAAGTATGAATTCATCCACACCCAGACTGAGTTCATCAATATCTTCAGAGCGAACTCTCTTATGTGGTTTCGCAGCTGGCGTTGCGACTGGTTTTGTGGCTGACTTCGGCCGAGTAGCAGAAGGGCCAGCGGCAGGCTGCGTACCGTTTCTCGAAATTCTCGTTTTGTTGACCTCTGGAGCTACTGCTTTGGTGACTGCCTTTAACGCACCGAGTCTGCTGTTCACAGGGACCGCCACGACAGGATTCGGCATGGGCATCGAAGTGTTCGGTTTTCTGCTGACAGACGCAGCTACAAGTGGTGCCTTCGCCCGCTGCTTAGGCGCTGGCTTGGGGGTGGAAACATGCTGGGCGGACATAACCACAATAGGTCGCACCTCCGGCTCCTCATCGGAAAACTCATAGGCAGGATCAACAGTGTTGCGGGCGATGAGCTGGATTGCGCGTGTCTGCTTGGGAAGGGTTTTGCTGGTCGCGAGCTCTGGGACGATGGTAGAACCTGCTTCTTGAGAATTCTCTGGAAGTGAGGGGCTGAGGTTGGACGTCACTGAATCCTCGGGCCTAGATTCGACGGATAGATGAGCTGTTTCGCGCGACGTAAAGTTCTGTTCGTCAGCAGAGTCTACTTGGACGCGAGCTGGCACCTCATCAGAGCCCCCTGTGGATGCTCGAGAAGTCAGAGGGATCTGAACGCCATTCAAATTCTTTGATAATGGTTCATCGTTCGGTGGCATGCGTGGGGACTCTCTCGCCTGGCTCTGTGGCCCCTGAGCCATCCTCGGCTGACTGCTAGCGATCCGGGAAGAATCGACCTGAGAATCCGATATCGTCCTATCTTCAGAATTGCTCATCCCTCGCACTGCCATCGAGGTTGATGTTGCTGAAGCATGATTCACCTTCAAGGATGAAACGCTGGTCATTGGCGTAAATGCTGATGCTCCCGCCATACCTCGAGGAGTCAATGTTCGATCGGGGTCAAAACCAGATGGCTGGCTACTCGATAAGTTCCGGGAATGGTCTTTGCGAAGAGACATGAAATCCGAGTCTCGGTGTTGGCTTATGGGCCTGTCCGAAGGATCACTAGTCACAGTTCTGGTTATTTGCTGCTCGAGCAAAGCAGAATCGACCTGGCCTCTCAACCTCTGCATAGCAGACACGCTCTTATGTGAAAGCCTGACATGTTTCACCAGGTCTAGCTGCATGAAGAATCCGTCCTCTCCCTTTTTGGAGCATCCAATCTCTCCACATGGGAAAGGCGTCGTGTGATGTTCCTGGAACAAATGTAAACACATTTGCGATAAGTGTTCGTGTTCACGCCGCTGTAATCTATATAGAGTCGTAGTTCGAAGTCGACAGTCCGCGTGCGGACATGGCGCACCAGGTATAAGGAATTCCTCTGCGTCGGGTGTTGGCTGAACATCCAAAGACGATCGGATCGGCAAATCATCATAAGATCGTCTAATTTCTGTTGGTGGGGTATTTTCTTGGGATTGATCAGGCGTATCCAGGTCCGAATCCTCCATAACCTGATGTTCTTGCCGTCTGAACGACGAATATTGTGGTTCATTATTCGCTTTCCGTGCATCTTCCATGATTCCAGCATGTAAAATGGGGTCAACTGTTTCAATAGAATCAACTGCTTGATTCCAACTGAGGATCCTAGGGTCGGTTTGTGCTGGTTTTCGAACTCGTGCTGGCCTCTCACGAGGTGCTTGATTCAGACGGTATTGTGGTTCCGTACGCTTGATCGCTGGGGGCTGGTATCCTAGATTTTCAACAGAAACTTCGGAGTTTGAAAGATCTGATTCCTCGATTTGAGCGGTAGAGAGATAAGTGAATTTCCGAGTGTATCGTTGCTGCCACGACGGCGCCGAATGTTGCGGATGCTTCAAGGTGTCAGTAATGTCTCAATTTCTCCACATACAAACAAACCTCGGCAGCAAATTCCCTCCAGCGACTTTGACTCAACACATGTCCATGTCGTCGTAATTTTGATACCCAACTCAATAACATATCGTCTTCCTCAGCAGTGAAAGGAAGCCGCTTCCTCTTAGGCGAAGTAAAATGAGCCACTTGGGCTGCATTATGTCTTGACCGATAGCCAAGCGGATCTAACATTGACCTCGCACCATGATTTGGAGCTCTACTCTCGCCTCTGAATAGGGCAGAGTTGTCAGCGCCATCCAATCTCCGGCGTCCACGAGGTCGTACTGGAGCCCATATAGATGCTGAAGCTTCTGGCGAGAGCGAGCGTGCTTCTTCTGGTAAAATCATAACAGGCTTCTGTAGAGGTTTTCTGACAGACGCACCTGACGGGAGGTCTGGGACTCTCCATGCGGCTTCAATCCGCTTTGGGGCAGCTAATGGAAGGGCAGGTGTTCTCCAAGCAGATTCAATATGCCTGGACGCCGGCCTTCTCGGTTCTGGGGCTCGCCAAGAAGGATCAATAGTCTGTTCCTCTGCCACATGCTGCCGCGAAACATATTCCACTATCTGAGGTCCAAGTTGCGGTCCGAATTGTGCCAGTATATCAGCGCGAGAAGGCAAAGATTTCCCTTGGATTGGTCGAGCCAAAATAGGAGCTCGAGAGAGAGGTTCTTGCCGCCGTGCTCTCTCCGGGGCAATTGGCGCATTTGAGACACCTAATTCTGGAGACCCTTGCTGGAATCTGTTGGCTTTCGCAAAACCTCGTAGAATCATATCATCCTCAGCCATTTCATCTTCGATATCTTCCTCGCTAATAATGTCGTTCCCATCTTCTTCTTCTTCTTCTTCTTCCTCCACTTCCTCGTCCACTTCCTCCTCGTCCTCCACGATTTCCGTGTCGTCAAAGGAGCTGCTGGGAAGCTCATCCGGCTCTTGCGTGTATTCCCTTAATGCCTGCCTCGCACGACTTGTGTCACCTGCATCCTGCTCGTCAAGCATCTGCACTATATGCCCATTGTTGACCACAATCTCACCCGTCTCGAGGTCAATTTCGTCGCCAACGCCATCGAAGTCCCTCTCATATTTCTCAAATATGGATTCGAATGTTGATTTCAACTTGTAATCGAGTCGCGCCCTCTTCTGTTCCAATTCTGCTTCTGGGTCGTACCCTTGCTCCTCTTCTTCCTCGTCATAGTCCTCTTCATCTTCTAGAATGTCGTCCCCTAGTTCATCGTAATACGCATGTTGATCGCCGAAGCTCTGCGGGAACGAGCGGTCCATTGGCGCATACAGTCGCTGTCGCTTTGGAAAGGGCTCCATATTGATAGTAAATTCGCATGTCGGATCATCGGTCTGGGATAAGGGAAAGCGGAATAGATGTCGTGCATTTAAGTATCGCGTAAAGTCGCGTCGCGAACGATAGGGGAGATGGGAAATGCAAGCGGGAACATTTAGCGCGGGGCTGGAGAATCCCTGTCCTGTCTCAAAGCTTGGCCTCGTCGCCTCGTGAGCTCTGGACCTCGAATGTTGCCATCCAAGCTTCCTCAAGAGAGTTATGCGCATAGAAGCCATATACTTCCGATGACAATCGAACCGCTCTTTAATCTGCCTCCATAATCACTGCAAATTACCCAAGATGTATTGCCAAAAATGCCGGACTCCACTGAAGCTAGACAGCTCTTTGGAGGATCTCAACCCGGCAGCATTTGACTTGCTAGTTGGTACGAACCTCCGTTCAATAGGCTTCTATGAAATCCACTCTCCTCTACTTTCGTCCAGTATCCTGACAGCTACAGGCGCATCTTCACAACAACTTAAAAGTATCCCCTCATCCCGCCCAGCCTACCCTCAAGAGCGCAAACAACTCTACGATCGAGTCTCTCGAAATGCCAACCCTGCAACGTTCAAAAGAAGCATCACGTCCCCCCGTCGAAGTGATACAGCTTCCTCTGATGCCATGAGATCAGGACTAGGCAACCCAGCTATGTCCTTCGTCATGCTCACCGAATCACAAGTAGTACCTCCAGCAGTTGTCAAATCTCCCGAAGACACAAACCCCAAACATCACAGACAGGAGGAAAGTCTGGGTATGGACGGCACACAAGATGAGGGGAAGGCGATGTCGCAGGATATGGAGAGGGCATCGAGGCTGTTTGAGATACTATCAGCGAGATCAGACATCGATCATCCAGTCTGTACTGAATGTACGGACCTGCTAGTTACAGGGCAACAGCGGCGGCTCGAAGCAGCTACCAAAGAACGGGATGCCTACGTCGGATTCTTGAAGCAGATCAACGCATCAGTTCCTACAGAAGAAGAAGTCAAGGACTCCCAAGCCGCCCTGTCAAAGGCACGAAAAGAAGAGGAAGAAGCCATCGCCGAGCTCAAGAAGCTTGAAGCAGAGAAAGCAGCCGTGGACGAAGAAATCGCCTCACTAGAAGAAGAAGCCCGAGCACTAGATCTCGAAGAAGAGAAATTTTGGAGCTCTCGAAACGCCTTCGCCATGAAGCTCGCAGAATTCCAAAACATCCGAGACAGCGTAAATCTCCAGTACGATCACGACACACAACTCCTCGAAAAGCTCCAACGGACAAACGTATACAACGACACCTTCTGCATCTCTCACGACGGCAAATTTGGAACCATCAACGGCCTTCGCCTGGGTCGACTCTCCAATGTCCCAGTCGACTGGCCCGAGATCAACGCGGCATGGGGTCATACCGTCCTTCTACTTCAGACTGTTGCCGATAGGCTAGGCTATCGCTTCCAGAACTACGAGCTCCAACCCATGGGCTCAACATCACGAATCATCCGACATGAGACATTCGCTCCAACCAGTTCACGCACTCGTCCTCCCAAAAAGCACATCTTAGAACTGTACTCTTCCGGCGACATGCCTCTCGGGCTAACATTCATGCACCGCCGCTTCGACATCGCCATGGTAGCATTCCTAGAATGTATGCGGCAGCTAGGTGCATTTGTGCAGGCGGAGTCGGCTAGGGAGAGTGAGAGCGGGAGAGGGCTGGCCCTGCCGTATAAGATTGAGGGGGATAAGATTGGGGACGTGAGTATTAAACTAGGTATTGCACAAGACGATGCGTGGAGTCGGGCGTGCAAGTTTACTTTGACTTGCTGTAAATTTTTGCTGGCACATGCGAGCAATGTGAATGCAGCTGTTGGAGCTAGACGGGGTAACTAGGAAGGCAGGCTGGGATGGGAAGGCGTCTGGGATTTAAGGCAGGAAAGGAGCATATCTGGCGCTGGGTTGATGATTTGTTTGGCACTTGAGATTAGAGAAATATGATTTTCCCAAGAGTGCGAGGGACATTTATGCCTCGACCTAGGGACTCTTCCGTTGCCACTCATGAGCGCCTCTCATTCGCTTTTCATGTACGTCTCGTAGACATGCCAAAAGGCAAACGCAAGTGCTCGGATCATTCTTCCATTGATTCTCGACCACTATCTACACCTCCATTAATCCCCATTCTCATTTTCTTCACGTTCCTTCACCACCCATCCACAACCCGTCACCAAAGCGGAGTATAAGTGCCAATCAAGCCTTCACCAGCGCCTTAAATGCCAGCAAGCCGACCACGCACACAAGCACGCAGCCAAACAATCAAAACGCCCTTCCCATCCTGGCCATTCACATCCATCAGATATGTCCCACCCATCCACCTCCCATCAGTCTGTCAGTCATAGTAAAAATGAAAGCGGTCAATGTCACTCGTGCCGAGTGGAAAGAATTTTGTGATTAGGTCAGCGGTATGGCTGACCTCGAAGAAAGTGGCATCTCGTAATTCTCTCCGGCTTTCAAGAGGCAGAGGCAGCTCCTGGGGCGATGCGAGCACGTTGCTCAGCTTCCCGGACTGGGGCGAAGAAAGCATGGGCCATGGCTTCTTTTGCGGTCAAACGTTCCTGTAGAATTGTCAACAACGGTTCAAAACCGAGCGTTAGGTAACATACTTGATGGTCATATCTCAAGAGTTTATCTAAGAAATCGATAGCCTCATTGGTAACGAATCTCGTGTTCTCGGAGTTGACGAAACTATGCCAGTTCTTCTTTGGGAACCGACCGAGAATGTCATCGTACTGGGCATCCAACTCGATCTCATACTTGTCAAGGTAGTCAAACAGATCCTCTGTACCGAGAACCTTGGCAATCTTGACGAGTTGATCTGAGTTGCTATTTCCATGAAAGAAAGGTTCTTTTCGGAAGATCATAGAAGCAAACATGGCTCCCAAAGACCACATATCAAGCGAGTAATCGTATTCTTGGAAGTCGACGAGTAGCTCTGGACCCTTGAAGTATCTTGAAGCCACTCGGACGTTGTACTCGGTTCCTTGATGGTAGAATTCAGCAAGACCCCAATCGATTAATCGCAACTATCACATGTCAATAGAAGCACGTAGCGTAGATGCTTGTGAACGAACCTTTCTCTTTTCGTGATCAATCATGACGTTGTGAGGCTTGACATCGCGATGCATGATTCCTTTACTATGGCAGAAGTCAAGTGCCTGGCGAAGTCAGCGCCAGAGCCTCTATATCCTGGATCAAAACATACCTTCAGAAGTTCAAAGATGTAGTATCTGACATCGTAGTCGACAAATTTCGGGTATAGGGATCGGAAGTCTGTGTTGTTGACGTACTCGAAGATCAGGGACGGCGTTTTGCTCTGCATTAAATATGAGTTGTCGTTCTCATCATCCGACGAAAGAAAGCCATCGAGAGCTGATTTGCCAATCCCAGCTTTGGGGGCAAATTGGGGTTGATATTGAAAAGAGGATTGAGTTACTTGTTGGTCCCTAACGACATCCAGCAGACCGATAATATTCGGTCCTCCGGAGAGGTTCTGCAAGATCTTGATTTCTCTCTTTATCTTCTTCTTCTTGACCGGCTTCAGCACCTTGATAACGCACTCCTGGTAGTTGATAACATTGATGCCCTGGAAGACTTCCGAGTACTTCCCACGTCCTGCGCAAAGTTGTCAGTATCTCCCTGCATGTGAAAGTATCGAAGTGGGCTGAGTCAAGCCTACCAATCTTTCGCACAACTTCATAGTTCTCCAGGACTCCCCAGGTGATATTGACACTGTCGTAATCCCAGTAAGATCTGGGCATCTGCTGGTTGACATCTGCGTAGACGCGCGCCATTGCAGCGGGCCTGCCAGGCAGGGCACTGCGCAAAATGAGAGGAGGTGAAGGTCGCGAGGCTCGCAGGACGATGGAGACGGCGTAGGTTACTCGGGACCAGAAGACCGTGATGCTCGTGAGAGGACTCGTGTGATGCGATGATTTCCAAATCTCCCGAGGTGGTGTTACGACTCTGGAGAAGTCTGGACTTTGGGTTGGACTGTCAGGGCAGTGTTGACTTGAGAATGGCGGCTGACAGAAAGCGGGAAATGGAGACTGCCCCGCGCTAAGTTAAAAGCGGAAAGGCGTGATCCAGAAATCAAGGTGCAGCTAAATCATATTCCGAGCTGCGACAAATTGTTCGCATCTTCAAGGCGCGTCATTTTTCCGGAACCTTGTCCAGAAATCTTCAAAACTTCTGGAACACGAGCAGGTACTTATATTGATCAATACGGCGAGAGAAGAAATCAGTGGACATATCAAGAAGAAGGAAATCAATCCAGGCGCATCGAAAGTGCAACTTTCTCCAGAAACATACGAACGTCCAGCGCGGAATCAGTGTACAGAATCTACCAACTTGTTTTTGGGTGAGATTCTGCGGGTAATCTAGGAATACCTTCGTATACAGGAACCTGGAGCACTTGGATTAACTGGGGAACAACACATAAAGCGAACGACGAGTAGGCTTGCCAGAGACTGAAGAGCTGCTCGAAGCTGGGTTCTCCCAAGTAGCTGGGCTGATCGGGACCTAATAGTACGGGCAGTACGAACCTAGCCTTTCACCAAGATGCTTTACGACCTCAATGTCCCCTGGTCGCCGGCCCATAACCCACAAGAACTCCAACGTACCATCTCCTTCCTCTCCGAACTAGGCTACAACACACTCGCCTTGAACCACATCCATTCAGGACCCCTCCCGTCACAGATAACGAATCAAATACCCTCACCACAACCCTTTAATCTCCCTCCAAAAACTACCCTTCTCCGACGCTGTACCCTCACGCTCATCGACCCAGCTCAGAATTACCGCCTCTCAGTCCTAGCCAGCACCTACGACATCCTCGCTCTCCGCCCTACAAACGAGAAAGCGTACCTCGCAGCATGTATATCGCTCAGCGAGCACTCCCTCATATCTCTCGACCTCACACAGCGATTCCCATTCCACTGGAAACCAAAACCGCTTATGACAGCTATAAATCGCGGGATCAGGGTTGAGATTTGCTATGGACAAGCGACAGGCGAGGAAAGCAATGCAAGGAGGAACTTCATAAGCAATACGTTGGCAATTGTGCGTGCTACGAAAGGTAGGGGTTTGGTCATAAGCAGTGAAGCGAAGAGTGTGCTTGGAGTCAGGGCGCCGGCTGATGTCTTAAATCTGCTTGGGGTTTGGGGATTAGCGAGGGAGAGGGGTCTGGAAAGTATGGGTGTCAATCCTAGAGGGGTTGTTATCAATGAAGGGTTGAAGAGGAGTAGTTGGAGAGGTGTGATTGATGTTATTGATGGTGGGGAGAGTGAGGTTGTGAAACCAAAATCAAAAGAAAAAGAGGTTGGGTCAGGGAAGAAAGGAAAGAGGAAGCAAGAGGAGCCAAATGGCGGTACACCGACCATCAGCAAGAGGGCTGCAAAGAGGGCAAAATTGCTGATGCAGAGTACACAATCGACAGAGGTGTCTTCAGGGAGCGAGGCTCAGATAGGCCTAAGCTCACAAGCAAGGCCCTCAGACCCGGTGTCAAAAACACCTAGTAAAGTACCAATCCAAGCGAAAAGCTGATTGCATGACCATTTCTATCTTCTTCTTGTTTTGATGTGAACTATTGATGAAGTGAAGGTTTCTATCTACAACTAACGACGTATCTGTCTGTCTCCTGGACAATCGAAAACCCCTCCTTCCCTTCCCGTCTATCCTCCTCCCATAATGCCAATGGTATAAGAATATGCTAAACCTCTGTATACAAACCAAACCCATACTAAAAACAATAGAATAAAAACAAAAGAAGAGGACAAGTTCGCTCATATTAACTTAGTACAGTTATTCGGTACTGTTTCGGTATTCATATTCTCTCATATCTCATCTCATCCCATATCATTTCATCCCTCATTCTTTTTTCCCATCACACTACCACTCTCCTCAGACTCCCAAGTCTACGCCTTCGGCGCACTCGTCGTAGCAGCCAAGTTCCCCAACACCAAACTGCTCGTCAACGAAAACGTCGCAATGTTGATAGCAGCCGCAGCATTCGCAGCCGCATCCGCTGCGTTTGCCGTACTACTCGGATTGGCCACTGCCGCAGCCTCACCAAGTGGCGCCGAAACACTTAACTCGATCGTCGACGCTCCTTGTTGTGCAGCTGGAGCTGGAGCCGGAGCAGGCGGTGTCGGGCTAGGCGTTGGCTGGACCTGAGGTTGAGCTACAGGGGCCGAAGAGCTCTGGGCCTGAGGTTGAGGCGCAGGAGGTGCTGGAGGGGGTGGTACTTGAGCAGCAGGTGTGCCCTTGACAATAGCTGGATTCGTGAGAGTTCCTTGCTGTGCGGGAGCGGCTGCTGGTGGTGGAGCGCCAGCTCCATTCGTGACTTGGACGATGGCGGCGCTGGTGAGTGTTGACATTGTGGTTCCTACGGCTGGGACCGCGGCGGGTGCTTGGCCCATTTGCGCCATGTTGGGGAATGAGCCGGGGGCGCAGAGACATGAACAATCGCATGCCCCGCCGGCGACCATTGTCCCTACTCCTGAGGCCATTTGTCCTGGAGCACCGACGGCTGGCGCAGATGCCATTACCGCCGGTGCGGAGGCTACGCCTTGTGTTGCTGGTGGATGTTAGTGGTGTTGTTGTGATGGCTAGCGAGAAGTGACTTACGCATATTACCCACTGCAGGATCGTTGGTTTTGACTATTGCTGGTGTTTTTCCAGTTCCTGCAGGTGCTGTACCTGCGGCGCCTGCTGGAGGATTTACTCCTGGGGCTGCGGATGCTAGATACTGTTAACTCAAGGACATGTGTTAAATGTCGTCAAACTCACCACCGGCAGGACTAGCTGGATCATTAGTCTTCACTATCCCAGCCGTCTTTTGAGGTCCAGTACCAGCTGCTGCTCCCGAAGGAGGCATTACACCGGCTGGCATCGCAGCAGCTCCTGATGCTACATATTGTCAGTTAAGTCTCTTATATCGATGCTGATTGAACTCACCAACATCCGGATTCGAAGCGTCCGAAGTTTTGACGATTCCTGCTGTCTTCGAACCTGTACCAGCGGCTCCTGCCGGTGGCATTACACCCGCAGGCATACTTGGTGCCTCTGCAGCTGGTGGTGGTGCTGCCTGTGCTGTGACCGTTATTACCTGAGTGAAATTGGCAGCCTGTGGAGTGACCGTAACCGTCGAAGGTGACCTATCTCTCTTTAGCACCAATCATATTCCACAAATATTATGACCCTACCCAGTTCCCAACGCCGCTGCTCCAGGTACACTTATTGTCTTCGTTACTGTCTTCTCCGCCGGACAACTCCCATTCCCTGCAGCGGGCGTCTCCTTCGTTACTGTGACTGTCTCCGCTTGTTGTCCTCGTTGCATGCTTCCCTGATTTCCTCCATTACCCTTCTGGCTTCCATCGCTTCCCTGTATCTGAGCTCCTCCATTTCCAGATTTCACTCCTCCAGGTTGCGAGTTCTCGAGCGCTGCCAATAGATCCGCGATTCCGTTTCCTTGCTGACCCGCTCCATTTCCCTGACTGGCTTGTATTTGAGCACCTCCGTTTCCTTGCCCAGATCCTCCTGTTCGTGAGCCATCCAGAGCTGCTAATAAGTCCGATAGCCCATTTCTTTGTTGTGCGTGTTCAAATGCTCGATTTCCCTATCCGCATGTCAACCCTATCGCCACCCAATCCCAACCAACCATCTTACCTGTACACATGTTGAGAAAGCCGCCAGCAGCAGCGATCTTGATATAAGTTTTCGCATGATGAAGTATGATTAAACCCAGGACAATAATCCAAAGAATGTGGTATCCAACAGACCAGCCGTGGTATGTTGAAAGGAAAGAGTCGTCTTGGATCTCCAAAAAAAGAGCGTGACCAGCAGCTGCAGAAACGAAGGTAACAGGATGAAGTGTAATTACAAGAAGGAAGGCGATGCGAACGGTATCGCAGTGGAAACGCAATCAAGGGTGATCCGGCACCGTGCGGGAGGGCATTGGTGCTATGGAAAGGAAAGACTGGAGCCGCCACGCAAAACCGCAAGAAATTGTAAAAGATATCTCAGGCCAAGAAGAAGAGAAAGATCAGATGAGATGAAGGACCCACTAAGCTTGGAACATTGCCATCGTAATTCATTCCCGACAGGCGTTTCGCGATGCAGAGGCCACGGTCAACCCAGCAGCCACGCAGTGATGGGGCATAAACAGCAAGGCGCCCACGATGCTGGTTCGACAGCCCTCATGCTAAACAGTCTCATGGGAGTCGGAGAGTTGGGCTCGTCAGACACGCAAGTCTTGGACGTAGTAGAAATGAGATTCCCCAGACGTGGGAGGTTTCATATAGGTCCTAAGCGAAGCGATGTGAGGGATCGAGATTCAGGGGCTATCCCGAAGCGCCAACCACAGAAGCAATTATCCACGGATGCAGGTACAATTTTGAGGGTCCTCGGAAGGGCGAGACCACTTGATCCGCAGGCTTCATGATGTCGAGGTGAGGCCAAACATCTTGAGTCGGTGCCGGGGCGGTGCTTTTCAAGGTTGCCGCTGTTGTTTCGTTTGAACTGGACACGACATCTCGGCCCCTTCTTCAAACGTGATAAACATACCATTATGACAAGATCTCCACCTAGTTTTGACTTCTGAAAGGAAGAGATACGCACGCATATCAAGGCAAATCGGATGATGAAGCCTTGATGGGATGCTCGGCATGAGCTTGTTCAGCGGATTGGTTTGAGAACAGGAGGTTGTAACGAGAAGTGCCAAGTCCGTGAGCTTTTCAAATCCGGAAGCGGATATCCAGTGTCATCCTTTTCAGGCAATACTTGAGAGATGACAGTTCAGAACGATGAAAACAAACGTCAATGAGAATCCAAATCTAGGACAAGTGAAGATATAATCCAGAAGTTAAAAATAAGGTCAGTCTAGAACTTAGACCTCAGCCCTATCTAAATTGACCTGGTCCGGAATTTTCGGTGCTTCGAAGCCCGTCGGACTCGCTAAAGCCGGCCGCTAGTTCCCGTTATGACAATCGATGACGCTCATGAGTCTAAAGATCGAAGCATCGTCGCCAAATCGTCCTAAACACATCTCGACCTTTCGTAATTTTTCGCATTCGCCTACTGCGGCCTCTGCTTTTGTTTGCTACCAAGAGCAGTTACTTTACTAGTAGTAGAGCTTGCTAGGCTGACATCAATGATATGATGAAAGGCTGAGCCTTGCCGGATTGTGTACTTAATTCGAGCGCTCCTTTGATCTGAAACTCTGCTCTCAACCTCACAACACCCACCAACCGCGAAAATGACTGTCCACGTATTAGATAACTACTATCTTGCCATTACTCTCCTAATCACTATCGGATACCAGCTGTTTTTCTTCGCGATCGCATTCTCGCTGAAGTTTGACAAGCTCACTGGTAAATACTCCTGGTAAACAAATAAGACCTCAACTGACACTTCCAGACTTCGCTGGTGGAACCAACTTCGTTGTCCTAGCCATCATAACCCTCGCATTCAGCGGCCATCATGATGCCCGCCAAATAGTAGCCAGTCTTTTCATCATGATATGGGGTGCACGACTCTCTGGATTTCTACTCTTCCGAATCATCAAAACCGGCAAAGACGACCGCTTCGATGACAAGCGCGACAAATTCTTCCCCTTCCTCGGATTCTGGGTCTTCCAGATGCTCTGGGTCTGGACCGTCTCACTCCCAGTCACAGTCTTGAACTCTCCCAATGTTACACAATATCCTCAGCCAGACTTCGGAACAGGACGAGATATTGCAGGCGTGGTGTTGTGGTCGATCGGGATCATTATGGAGAGTGTGAGCGACGTTCAGAAATATTTGTTCAAGGCTAGACAGAGTGACAAGTCTGCTATCTGCGACAAGGGGTTCTTCAACTGGACGAGACATCCAAACTATTTCGGGGAAATCATCATCCAATTCGGTATGTTCACATTTCACACCAATAACTACTTTGCTAACAGTTCAGGAATCTATATGATCGCCGTCTCCCCAGCAGCAAACGGCTACGTCCGTGGCCAAGCCTACAAAGCTCTTTACGCCACGATTCTCGGTCCATTCTTCCTCACCCTCCTCCTAATGTTCGTCTCTGGCTTGACACTTCAAGAACGACCTGGAGCAAAGAAGCGATACGAGAAGAACAACCATTGGGAGGAATACTCTCGCTACTTGAACCGTACGAGCATTTTGATTCCATTCCCACCACAACTATATTCGAAACTGCCCACGATCCTCAAGCGAACCATCTTCCTAGAGTTTCCGATCTATGTTTTTGATCCAGCGAAGCATTCAGATGTTGGAAAGGGACAAAGTGGAGCAGAAGAGGGAAATGGGAATAAGAACACAGATTCAAGACAGAGCAGAGATCAACTTGTTGGAGAAAATTCAGGTTCAAGGAACTGATGATTTGGTTGAGAAGAATGGGAGAGGCGAGAAGTGGTAATGATAATGTATTCATAGGTACCTTTTAGACTAATAATTCACGATTGATGACCAACGAGACTCGGCTGCTGGATCCCTTGAAGATCAAGCAGCCACTTACGCACCCCTCGGGTCATCTATCACGAAATCATGTGATAGCGGGATTTCCAATTGACTCACTTCATGTCCGATCGCGAAATTCTCTCCACAACGCGGAGAAGAGTCAACAAGTGGACTCCGCTGTCGGCTTTGCAGCTCTTGTATTAATCAGAGCACTTCAATTTGCAAACCTTCCTTCAATACATTCATTGTACAACGCCAATTCACCTTCTTGACGTACTGGCTACCCCGCCTTGGGCTTCAGCCTTGCCCCCCGCTATCTCCTCTGACCTCAGCCTCGACCACAACATAACTTCCACAAAATATCCTCTCACTCCTCGACTTTGCTTGTTTACAACACTCAAGTCTCGGACTCAGCCAGCAACAATGAATGCCTCCTGCCAATGCGGCGCCATAAAATTCAAGACGCCACTGCCTAAACCCCTTGCGCTTTACATCTGTCACTGCGATGAGTGCCGTCTACAATCTGGCTCCGCGTATGGTTGTTCAGCGATCTTTCCCGCGTTCAAATTACCGGGAAAGGATTTGCTGAGTTGTTATTCGTGAGTTTATGTTTCTCTTTCTTGATCTTCAATCGAAGTCAAAGTGCTGGTGGTAGCCAATCCCTGTGAGAGTATCGCAAGGCAAAAGGATGAGCATTCGTTGCCAAGAATGAGAAATGAAAATGTTTTTTGAGATGGGATAGTTTATTCAGCCTCTAGCTATCAAAAAAAATTTGTTTTCTTGCATTTAATCATCGCTCTTCATCAAGTTCAACTTTTATTAATGCTCATAAAACAGACGTCCCACAGCATCAGGCCACATGCTAAACTGCTATTTCTGCAAAAGCTGCGGGACACGAGTCATCCACTCCACACCAGGGAAGAACGTAGTGAGCGTGAAAGGTGGCTGTATCGAAGGATTGGATTTCAGAAAAGCTACGCACATCTGGTGTAAGCGAGCTGTGAGTTGTCCGCGTCTTCCTCCTTTTCCATCTTCCCTACCCCTATCCTTTACACTTTCTCTCGTCCAAATCATAAAAAACATCTCGCCCGACTATCTGTTCCCGATTGTCGCGAATTACACGCGAAAATCGGCATGCCAGGCGAGTAGGATATCCTTGGATCTGAATTAACGAACGCTCCTAGATGGTCCCTATCCCAGAAGGCGTCGAGCGCCACGATGAAGAACCAGATAATGAGAATTACCCTCACGATGTCGATAATAGTGACATGGCGCAGAGTGATGGAGGTGGTAGTACCCGTATAGGATCTGGATCTGGATCTGGCAGTGAAAATGGCAATGGAAATGGAAAAGGTACGGCGTCTAGGCCGTGTGATAGTGCTGATATTATCAGGGGATAAACTATGCTGAGGTGATCTAGGGAAACTGTGGTTTGGGTAGATGCATGAGGGACGTCGTTGAGCAGAAGTGAGAGTGGAAATGCATAGGGGGATTTGGTGTTGCGTTATTGGTAGGGTTAGATATGGAGGTGTTAGGGGCGCTGAGAGAATAGGGGAAATATCATTGAAGCGAGGCAAAAGCTTTCGATTTGCTTTGAACATAAAATTCGTTATCTTCAATCATAATATAACTTTCCGATTCCAAACCATTCCTAAGCCATACCCCCATTAACCCTCACAGTCTGCCCCGTAATCCATCTCGCTCCCTCACCACTCAAGAACCCCACCACCTCCGCGATCTCATCCGGCTTGCCAATTCTATTCTGAGGATTCAACCCAGCAATCATCTTCAGAACACTGTCCGGCTTGCCTTTCATGAACAGATCCGTAGCGGTAGGACCTGGTGCAACAGCGTTGACCATGATGCCCTTGCGTGCCAGGTCTTTAGACATGACCCGTGCCATTTGCTCGATTGCGCCTTTGGATGAGACATAGGCGAGGTAATTTGGCGTGACAGTTGAGGCGGCGCAGAGGGTTGTACTGAAGAGTATGATCCGCCCGCCGGTAGTCATATGTGCTGCTGCTTTCTGGAATGCTTGTTAGTCTTTTTCCATGTAGGAAGATGGGTTCAGAACACGCACCTGAGAAAGGAACAACGGTCCCTTAACATTCAAATTGAAGATCCGGTCAAATTCGCTCTCGGAAACATTCTCCAGCTCATTCAAAGGCATTATTCCAGCGCATGCAATCAGGATATCCAGTTTGCCGAAATGCTTGACTGATTTTTCTACTAAAGACGTGATTTCTGAGACGTTGCCAACATCGGCTTTGATGGCGAAGGCATTGGGACCGATTTCTTTGACTGTTGACTCGGCCGAGGAGGCATCGCTCGAGTAATTAACGACTACTTTCGCACCAAGGGAGGCCAGATGGAGGGATATCGAGCGCCCGATTCCTTTGGAGCCGCCGGTGACAAGGGCGACTTTACCGGTGAGAGACATGATAGTAAGGTTGAGGTTTTCGTCTTTACCGAATTGAGTACTCAGGACTTCTTGGAAGATTCTGTAGGAGAGTGTGATTATTGCTGGTATTTCTTGTGACACGAGACTGAAGACGGACTAGACTTGAGGAGTAATACGTGGACCAGCAGGAATGAGGAGTTATATACTTTCCAACTTCGAACTCGCATCAACAATACTTGCCCAGGGCTGATTACGTACGACGTACATGTCCTATGCCTTATAGATGCATAGTAGACCAGACGGGAACTGCTAAGCACTAAATTCTGGCGAAATCTTGTTCCCAAGCGGCTGAAAAGCAGGCTCCACGACTTTCGTAACGTTATCTCCATGGCCTACACGGAGTTTGTGTCAATCCCCCAAGCCATAGAAAGATAAACAGAGACAAGTACTACTTGTCGTCCACTTGAAGTGGAGCGATTGGAAACCTTTCAACTCCATGCGCGAACTAAGTTGGCATAGATGAAGTGGTGGCTTCTTCTGGCGTCGCTTATCTCAACTCCGTGGTGATAACAATGGCTTTAAAAATTGCTCCTCCACCAATGCGATGGTGCCGGATCTGACAGAACCAAAACGGATGGAATTTGATGCTGCAATTCTATGCTCACAGTAAGTAGTAGAGCTGTATATGAGCGTCGATTTCTCTTATAATTTGCATTCAAGTAGAGTGTACGGTGTACGAAACGCGTTGTGATGTGCCAGTGGTGGCAAGGCATAAAGTGCATGAAGAACAAGCCTCTGCGAAGGTTTCAACCAGAAAGCCGTCTTTGCTCTCAAGATTCTCAATAGAGTATTGCTCCTGGATGATAAAGGCTCGGATCCATCTTGATCGATGATGAGGCTGAAAGGATGTTTCAAAGTGGCAGCTTCGGCCGTAGTGGAAACTGGAAAGAGAAGATGGTCTGGGGAAGCTTCGGAGCTTGAACGCGCTAAAATTAAGGCCGATCACTTCTACCAACCGACGAGGCTGTGAATGAACTTCACCTTTATCGCGAAATCCATGTCACCACATCAACAATTTGACTGTTGCTTCTGACCCAAGTCATTCACTTTGTCAGTCTATAGCGACCATAAAGCTTCGTTTTCAAGCTGTTCTTCCCACACATACCGCGCTCAAATCTCCCCGCTCTTGTACTCCTCACAACAACCAACGCTTTTGAACAGCTACCCAACCTTCAAGATGGACGCAAAGGAAGTCAGCACGCGCATACACTCACTGCAGAAGGCTCTAGCAGATAAGCAGCCCGCGTCGGTCATCATCACCATGCTCGAGACGCTGAAGAAGGACGTTGTTCCAACCGAGGAGCTCTTGAGGGTACGTTAATCGTCATTGCTCGTGCGCATTCCTCATAGATCTGAACATCTATTCGCACATCTCCGCTATCGATCGACGGCAAATACTGATCTCCTATCTGCAGACCACTAAAGCCGGTATCGTTGTCTCGAAGCAAAAGGCAAATCCCAACAAGGAGGTCGCAAAGCTTGCCTCGGAGATAGTTCAAAAGTGGAAGCAGATTGTTCAGGGAGGTCACAAGAAGAAGCTGGCGGCTCCAGCTGGATCCTCGCCTCCAAAATCGAACTCGCCCGCGCCTGCGAACGAAGCCAAATCATTTAAGGGCGATGTTTCAAAGAGACGCTGGGAAAGCGAGAAGGTTGATACCGCGCGGACCGGCACGCCATCTCGAGATGCTTGTATTGGACTTATCTACAACGGATTGGCATTTATGTGCGACGAGTCATCTACAAACGTCATGATCAAAGCTATGGAGGTCGAGCAAGCAGCATTCGACACCTACAAGGGTGACAACCCTGAATACCGTTCCAAGCTCCGCTCTCTCTTTCAAAATCTCAAGGCCAAGGATAACCGAGAGCTAGGACCTAAGGTCATGTCTGGCGAGATCCCAGCTTCGAGATTTGTTGTTATGAGTCACGAAGATTTGAAGTCCTCGTCTCGCAAAGCGGAAGATGCGAAGCTCCAGAAGGACAATATGAAGAAGGCGCAGGTTCCGATGGCCGAGAAAAGTATCAGTGATGCGCTCAAGTGTGGAAAGTGTGGCCAGAAGAAAGTCAGCTACAGTCAGGCTCAGACTCGCAGTGCAGATGAACCTATGACTACTTTCTGTGAATGTACAGTCTGTGGTAATCGCTGGAAGGTAAGGATGCAGAGCACCGATATCTTCCTACAGTTGCTAATGATACTAGTTCTCTTGAGCTTGGGCATTATACAATAATCTGCAAGGATCGACGATCACTTGGACTGGATCATGGCTCCGAGCTTAATCTGCGGGTACCTGCATACAAAATTTCACTTCTTCTTTGTGCTTTATGGATGGCTTTGGGGTTCAGGTTTTCCACTGACGGATTTTGGGTCGATGAGAGCACATGAGATCAAGAAGCGTTGCTTTGAGTTTCATATTCGTTGCCTTTGCATTCGCGCCTATTCCTGGCGTTTTGTGCAATACCCTGTCGGGCACGTGGCTTGGCATATGTTGCTAGAGGATAATAGAACGTCTTGCAAACATGACTTTTCTTCAACGTCTCGCTTTCTTGTGACGTTGAGTGGTCGCAGCGGATTCCAGTCTCGCGGTGTGGCTGGGTATTGCTGGCAGCCGCAATTGCACGGGCAATGCCCTTAATGGGATATTCGTGAAGATGAACGATCGAATATGAGCCCTTCATCTCTCTTCCTTTATGCCGAGCATGGCCAACAGACCTGTCTTATCATGTTCTTCCTCCAAGCCGGTCTCCCCAACCTTCTTCCAGAACTTACTGAGATGCCTCGTTCCACTATCACATAGGATAGTGACAACTCTGCTATCCTTCGGCATCTTCAAAGCAGTGACGACAGCAGCAACACAGTTCACAGCACTACTGCTCCCCACAAAGATACCATCCTTCTCCACTAGCCACCTCGCCATTCTCATGGCTTGAGCATCAGTCACTTTGACAGCATCATCGATCAACTCTCTCCCCGCTTCAAAGTTCTCCGTCAACCGATTGATGCCAATACCTTCAACGATAGTATCAACCTGCTGTCTCCTCCTCGTTCCCTCTTTCTCAGTATTAGAGAACATGACTCCATGCTTAACCTTATTGTAAAGCCCACTTCCCTCCGGATCCGCCAGCACAACTTTGAGATCCTTACCCATCCCCATATCCTGCTTCAGATAGCCCGAGATTCCAGACACTGTTCCACCAGTTCCAGCGCCCGCAACAAAAGCATCAATCTGCCCACCAGTTTGCTGCCATATTTCCGGTCCCGTACTCTTCAAATGCGCCCTGTAATTCGCCAATGACTCAAATTGATCCGCAAAGAATCCTCTACTATTATCCTCTCCCGAAGCCGTATGTTCCTGCGCTCTCCTCCTCGCCAGATTGACGAAATGCTCCGTAGATGTGATGGGCGCAGGTGTAACTCTCTCGACCGTAGCTCCCAAATGGTGCAACAAGTCCGATTTCTCTTTACTCTGGTCATTCGGCATACATATGTACGCTTTATATCCCATAGCTCTTGCTAACGTCGCCAGCGAAATGCCTGTCGATCCTACTGTCCCCTCGTAAATCGTGTCTCCTCGGCCTGGCTCTAGCAATCCCTCTTCTTCAGCCATGCGTATCATATTCAGTGCCACTCTGTCCTTCGGACTACCTCCAGCACCATTCAGAAACTCTGCTTTGGCAAGAATACTACATCCTGTAGCTTCAGACAAGCTCTTGATTTTGAAGAGGGGCGTATTGCCAATGCAACCTTCGATGCCTTCTGGTATTGGCGGTGTCGGAAGCCCAACTGTTGATTGTCGCGCGCTGCGGGTGTGGTCTTCGAGCTTGACGGGTGGCAGATAGGTACTACCTGGTCTGGAATCTGCGGATGAGGATTTCTGCCCGCGACGTCGCTGGAACCGTCTCTCGAGGTCGGGGTAGAAATCTTTGAAACCTAACGTGAGCAGGATGCCTGCTGTGAACGCGAGTGCTACAGCAGCAGTGCCGTAGGCTTTGGGATGATTGCTCATAGACATCTTGTCATTGAAGTCGATCCATTATGTCCATTTTCGTGATATGTACCGACCTTGATGGGCGTTGGAGGGGAAGCTGGTTTTGAGAAATTTTGACAAGGGTCGGGTCTGGGGGAGCTTTGGCCACCACGATCTCGAACCTCGCGCCAAAGCTTTCATCGAACATCAACCACGAAATGTAAATACACGCCCACCTATGGACTCTCCAATCATTTCACGGTTGTTTAGGCAGCTGTTTACGCATCGGCCCTGTCAATCACTCCTAGCACATTCATCGGTGCCTTTTCGGATACACGGTGCACGACATGGGCGGCGGACGCAGGTCAGATGTGTTTCTGGGGGAGGGGATGGGATGAGTCGCAATGATAGTCATTGGCAGCAGAGGACGGAGTTGTTTCCCATGGACATGTCGGCAGAGTACGATAAATATCCAATGGTCACCGCGGACCAGCTGAGAGGGCGGAGGGAAAGGCCGAGGAGAGTAAAGATGCTTATGAGGGACTTCATTGAAGGTACTTTGGCCCTCCAAGGTCCAGATCAAGACTCACAGCCTTCGCAGACTCTCTGTACAATCCCTCATATGGGTACTTCTCGAAACAAGTGGTTATTTTTACACCGGGAGAGCCATTTGACTTCAACAATATTCAGGATGAACCGGAATTCCACCGTTTGCTTGGACAGCGATACACTGAATTCGAGGATAAATTGGACCTCAAAGAACCCAATGACACGCGACAGCTATGGCATACACCCACCGAGCTCTTTCGTCCGTACTATGGAGAAGCCATAGCACGGTACTTAGTCGCCAATTACAAACTCTCTCAATACCCGTACCATGATCTGATCATCTACGAGATGGGTGCAGGAAACGGAACGCTCATGCTCAACATCCTAGATTACATCCGGGAAGTAGAACCGCATGTCTACCACCGGACCAAGTTCAAGATTATCGAGATTTCGAGTAATCTAGCGAAATTGCAACAGAACCAGTTGCTACGGACAGCAGATTCGAGGGGCCACGCGAATAAGGTGGAAATTATTAACAAATCGATATTCGAATGGGACCAAGTCGTACCTTCGCCTTGTTACTTCCTGGCTATGGAAGTTTTCGACAATTTTGCACATGATTCCATTCGCTACGATCCTACTACTGAGGAGCCACTTCAAGGAACAGTCCTCATCGATTCCAAAGGAGATTTCTTCGAGTTCTACGTACCGAACATTGATCCGGTAGCCTCACGCTTTCTACGGGTGCGGCATGCGGCAACAGGAGGTCGCTACCCATTACCACTGCATCAAAGCAAGATTTTACGAAAGCTCCGGAACGTGGTGCCTTTCGCGCCGAATCTGAGTGACCCGGAATACATTCCCACGAGACTGATGCAGTTTTTCGACATTCTGGGAACGTACTTCCCAGGTCATCGATTGTTGACCAGTGACTTTCACGATTTGCCGGATACCATCAAGGGCATCAATGCGCCGGTTGTGCAGACGAGGTACAAGAGGAGGACTGTACCTGTTACGACGCCTTTGGTAAGTCCTCCCTCCTTCCTGTTACTTGAGCTGGCAGCTGATATCTGGTAGGTACATCAAGGATACTTTGACATTCTTTTTCCCACAGATTTTAATGTCATGGAGTTGATGTACAGAGCTATCACAGGCAAGCTCACGCGTGTCCTCTCACATGAAGAGTTCTTGAGACGATGGGCGTATGTCGAGGAGACGGAGACGAAGAACGGAGAGAACCCGCTTCTGACTTGGTATAAGAACGCTAGCGTTCTTACAACTGTATAGTTGAATGTATGAGATATCCCAGTCGGGAAGTGGCCGCCTGCTGCATTACTTTTGACCCTCGAGAATATGATTCTTGAGTTCTTGCCGATTCGTTTCGGAATGGAATCCCAGCACTTTCAGCGCTCCAGGCGCATTGGAAATGCACCTTTGAAGCTCATGGACTAGGTGATACTGTGTGATGAATCAGTCAACGGCAGTATTTTGCAACGATATTCCGAAATGAGGGTATTCGCAGGTCAACTTTCGAGACCATGCCTGGCCAACCAAGGTAGAAAAGAACAAGCTATTTTGGATCTCGGCTATTTTGGTGATGGCAGGGTTGAGGCTGATCTGAGCTTCAGCCACATCTAGTGGAAACTAAAACTCGTACCGTATTAATCAATGAAATACTCGGGATCGTGAGTTGAGGGAGCTAGACTTTAGCTGCATGCCTCGATCTTTACCCGCTTCATGGTCGATCCTCTGGAAATGCAGTGTTTGGTGAATGGATTTCATGAGTCCAAAAAACCACTCTGTTGCCAGTTTCCCATATGTTGCGATTCTCGTCCATTCTTTTCCGTTTGATCTTCAAGTCGATGCATCTCCTTGAATCCTTTAGTACTGTGCCTTACAATGCCATTGAATGCAATGCAGATCAACTTCCATAGCTGCTCCTGCTCTCCTCCTGTCAGCCTTTAGTGCCTGCCAAGATGGCGGTACCAGCATCCTATCTGCTCCTCCGTGAACTAGACAAGGTCTGCCTATGGAATACTGCGCCGCCTGCTCCTTGAGATATTACACATCCATTTCCTACGCGACTCCCCCCAATCTCTCGCTTCCTTTTTGGTTTCCGTGTATGTTGCGATTCTACGAAAGTACATACAGGACTCTGGACATCTCAGAACTGTGAACAAGCACCATGGCAAACTTTGCAAGCGATCACTGGCACCAGATATACATCGGGGATTCTCCAGATGGCGGACAATCCGCATCAGGAACAAGTCTCTACAAAAACAGCCTGACAGGTGCAATATTCTTCACCGAAACAAACACCACGAAACCTCAACAATTATGGCAACTCTACCCTTTCAACTCAACTTACTACGTCCTGCGATCCAAAGACTCTGGTCCAACAGGCTATCTCACAGTCAACTTCCAAACCCAGGAAGACACACCAGGAAGACAGTACCGCTGATGACAAACGCGAGCATATCAGATAATTCAAGGTTCTGGCAAATAGAGCCCTGGGGAGACGGGTCATTCTTCCTTTCTAATGCGGCGAATGGGACGGAGTGGCATTTGGAGAAGAAGCCGAATAGTCTAATGGCGATGAGTTCAAACATCACGGCGCCGCAAGATGGTCAGAGGTTTTCATTCAAGCAGTTGGGCCAGATACAGAATGGGGAATTCACGACGGTTGCTGTATGTATTCCCCTGTTCATGTATGGGCTGTGCGCTGATTCAATGATACAGACACCTTCAGAGACATCAACAGCCATCCCTTCGGGGTCAATAACGAACTCGCCTGCTCCTTCATCAAATTCAAGCAGTCCAGGCTTGTCCACTGGAGCGAAAGCCGGTATTGGCGCTGGCGTCGGTGTAGCAGCTTTTGTCGCGCTGCTGATCCTCGGATTCTTCCTTCTGAAGAGGAGGAAACGAACAGCACGTCCATCCGGGCAAGAACCAACACCACCGTACGAAGCTGTTTCGCAGCATCCCTACGAGACGGAAGGGAAGCAGCTGAATGATGGGGGGCCTGGAGAGTTGGATGCGCCAGTTGCACATCCTGCGGAGTTGACTTCAGATAATACACAGCGTCCTGCCGAGTTACCTGCTTGGAATGGGCGGCCATGAGTTTTGAGGAGGACATTCTATAAATGGGAGTGGATACCAAAGATGAGACGAGGATTCGTTCTCGTCCGGGACAGGGAGTACATTGGACTTTATATCGGAGGGGCGTACGCGCGTGGTCAACCCTTCGACCTTTGACCTGCAAGATCGAACACTTTGTTTGTCTAGCTTGGCGTTCGGACTCGGTTATGGGAGCATTTGTAGAGTCACTGACTATGTCTGTATATAATCTTTGGGATTGAACGTATAGCAGATCGGCATCTTTTGATATCTCATTTAGAGGAAGCAAGAAATCAGCAACGATTTCCTCCTCGCTTCCTTTAAATTGAAGATGCTGTTTAGCTAAGTGCTGTGACAGTGATACCCCCAAAATGCTTCGCATTGACGATACGATTTCCTGACGTGTTATCAGCAGTAGAATAATGGACCTTTCTTGTTGTTTTCTGGCATTATGGCCAAATTATCGTGGAGGTCCCGAAAGGTCTTGGCCAGAAAATTCAATCACGTGTCAAGCACATGATAACTTATAGATCTTTGTTGTCATGGATTCCTCATGAGCCTACATAGATGATTGTATGATTGCGTTGAAATTGCTTGGAACTTTTTACTGATACATAATTCTCAAAGTACGAATCTGTGTCCAAATTAAGCCGCTTTTTAATTCCCCCCTCGAAAACACTACACAGATTTCTCGCTTCGAACCTCATGCACTTCCAACTCATCTTCCCATTCACGAACAGCTTCCACAAACACAACCACAACTCATAATGGCCAACTCCAAGTAAGTTTTCTCCTCTTATCCTATTGGCTGAACACTAAGCTGAGTACTCCAGATACGAATACGTGAAGAGTTTCGAGCAGCCAGACCTCCTCATCCCAAACACCTGGATCGTAGTCCGCATCGACGGTCGAGGTTTCCACAAGTATAGCCGTCCATTCACTCTCACCGCAATCTTTACTAATTGATATTAGGTTTTCAAATAAATATGCTTTCGAGAAGCCCAATGATCGGCGAGCACTAGACCTCATGAATGCGGCTGCTATGGCTGTCATGAATGAGCTGCCGGATATTGTCATCGCGTATGGTATCAGCGATGAGTACAGGTATGGTCCAGATTTCATGGAATTCATAGTGGAAATAAATGTCTAACCTTTCAAAGCTTCGTATTCCACAAAACTTGTGCCCTTTTTGAGAGGCGGTCAAGGTATGACTCTTTTCCTATCGGACACTCGAAGTAAGGAAAATTCGACTTCTGACTGAATCAGTAAACTGGTAACGACAATTGTCTCAACATTCACAGCATACTATGTCCACCTGTGGTCTACGCATTTTCCAGATCTACCTCTCACAGCGCCACTACCCAGTTTTGATGGCCGGGCTGTGCAGTATCCCAGTGTGCAGAATTTGAGAGACTACATGAGTTGGAGACAGGTTGATTGTAGGTATTACCATTTGGAGTTTACAGGGTTTCGCTAATTGTAACAAGGCCATATCAATAACCTGTACAATACGACGTTCTGGGCCTTGATTCAGAATGGCGGGTTTGATGCTAAGAGCGCTGAGAAAGAATTGGCTGTAAGTATTGTTTCGTCCAACAAGAGCTATCATTGTATTGACTTGTGGCAAGGGATCACTATCTGCGGACAAGAACGAGATTCTATTTTCAAGGTTCAAGATCAATTACAATAACGAACCTGAGATCTACAAGAAAGGCAGCGTAGTGTTTCGAGACGTGAGTCCTACTTCCTTCCTTAGCTACTGCCTCTGACCTCCTCAACAGTACGAAATGGTCGAGCCCGGAGCAGCCCCAGAAATCATCGATGAAGATTCAGCCAAGACAACAGAGCAGGTAGCCCTGTCTAAGACCCAGGAGGAGAAGGATAAGAAGAGGAGAGCAAAGGCGAGGATCACAGTACAGCACGTGGACATCATCAAAGATGAGTTTTGGGAGAGAAGACCCTGGCTACTGTCGAACAAACCTGGTAAGATACCAAAGGAGCCATGATCTGGAATTTAAGCTCTAGAACCGCCACATATTTATACCCATCTAATGCTCCTTAACGCCGCGCTGAAGCCACAGTCCAAGACTCAATCCTTCCTACGCTTCTTCTTTTTGGCTTTCTCTGAAGAGTCGCCCGTCGATTCCTGCTTGTCTTGTGCGTCTTTTGCAAGCTTTTTCAGTCGTCTGCGCTCTTTCCTTTCCTCTTTCGTTTCCGAAACTTGTACATCAGCCATCTCAACGTCCTCTTTGGGTTCCTCGACAGCCTTCGATCCTTGTGCTTTTGCCTCCCGCTCAGCAGCTCTCCTCGCCTTGCGTTCTTCTTTCGTCTCGATCTTCTTAATCGGTACAGGATCGACCTCAATCTCCACCGTGCGTTCTTCCAGCTCACGCCCAGCCCGTTTTGAAGCCCTCCTGGCCTTTCGCTCCTCTTTCGTCTCAGAATCCGATCCGATTGGTCTCGACTCTTCCATTACCAACTCCACCATTTCAGCCTTCATCGCCTTCTTTGCAGCCTTCCTCGCCCTCCTCTCCTCCTTACTTTCCTCCTCACCACCCCTCTTCCTCTTCTTCTCGCCACCAGCATCCTTTCCAGACTCACTACCCGTACTCGAATTCTCCTCTGGACTAATCGTGCCGCCCAATCCTTCTCCTCTTACAAAACTCGCATACAATCCACCTTTACTCCCAACCCACTTCGCGCCCGCCTTCTGCACCATATCCAAGCCACCACTCGTAACAGTCTGTATAACCTGACCATCTTTCGAAGTATCCAATCCTTTCAATGAACTGTCAAAGGCATTCATCCACCACATATCGCTTGTTCTGTGCTGTTTCTTGCCGATGCCTAGGTTGTCGACTTTCTTGGAGACGAGGAGAGGCCGTGAGAGCCCAATTGTATTGCTCGTTGGGTGTAGAGAGTTACCGGTTCCACGCCATCCTTGGGATGTGAGGAGCGCGTGTGCGTCCATGTTTGCGGCCTGTCGGGAGAAGTTGTGAGGAGGGGACTTTGAGGTGGATGGGGCAGGTATTTTGCTTATCGCGAAATCAAAATTTCGAGATGCGACAATCTTAGCGTGCTTCAGTCTGATTGGACGGCCACGTTACATAAGCTAGACTCTTCTTAACCTCCCCTTTCGCTTTCAACAAACTTCCATCTCAACATCAACCCCATAGTCTTCGAAAATCGTTACAGTTGATTCAAGTGTGTTGTCTGTGAACGAAATGCGGGATTCTGTTGCTCAATGAGTCTATCAAAATTTCATCAGTAGTCATCGTATCTGATCCTCTTTCCAAGCTCCATCATTTTTGCATGTTCACTCCTTTCATCGGAGCAACCCTGCAATGTGCGACATCATTGAATCTGTTCTTCGTATCAATTTGGGATCCAATCACTAATTTTCGCATTTTTTTACTCCGTCCAGATCCCAAGGAAAAAAAAGGAAGTTTCTATTTTGACCGCCGTATGCATCACCGAAATTGCTTCCATCCATCCACCCATTCCATACTCGCATCATATACTCTCTCAAAATACCCCAAACTCCGCAGAAACTCCCGGACAAGTGTCCACTCCAAAGTCCTCCCACGAATCCTCATCCTCCAGATTCTTCTCTACGCATTACTCGGACCCTCAATCCCCTCCTGCTTCTTCAGCACCGCTCGCACCTCCTTGATCTTCTTCAGCAAGACCTCATATTCCACAAGCCGAGCACCAAGCAGAGTTTCCAGACCCCGAACCAATCTCTCCAGCTCGAAATGCAGCTTTCCGGCGTACTCCAACATCCTCGCTCTGACATGCTTTGGCAGTTTCCTCTCGCGAGAGACGACGGCGAACAGACCGAACGTCATGCTCCGAAGAGCCTTCAATGTCTGAAATCATGTCAGTACATACACAACACACCAAAAACACACAAAATTAAAGATCCAAGGAACGGGAAAAGAGAAAAGACTTACAGTACTCAACGACCCATGCACCCGAAAATCCTCAATCCCCCAAAAGAAGCCCGGCTCCTCAGCCTCCTTCGTGACCTCCTTCACCGTCTCGATCAACTCCTTCATCCCAACCACAAAATCCGGAGTCTGGTGCAACATCGTCTTGATGCCGCCCATGATGGTACCGGTGCTGCTGTGTTTTTCAACAGCGGAGAGGATGTCGTCTGCGATTCTGGCGATTTCCGACAGTCGGGTCATGCCGACGCGGTGCTTGCCTCCGACGAAGAAGTCTGCCAACCGGGGGCCAGAGCCGGCTGGTGGTGGTGGTGATGGTGTGGTGGTGGGAGGAGGCGGAGGTTGGATGGTAGGGGGAGGTGGTGGTGCGGTCGAGGGGGAGGATGGTGGTGAGGGGGCGGCGGGGAAGACGAAGTGTGGGAGAGGGGGAGGGGGAGGACGGGCAGAAGAGGAAGAAGGGCCCGCACGCCGGCGAGACGAGGCGGGGAGAGAGGGGACCGGGGGGAACGGGTTTCCATCTTCATCTACCGAGTAGATGCTTGCCGAGTAGTTCGACATCTTCATTTGTGGTTGGCGATTGTTGTTGGTGTTGCTGGAGGGGATCTTTGGTGAAGATCGACTTCTTGTCAAGAATGGTGTGAAATCGAGCCTGCTTTGAGAAAGGCATTGTGAATTTCGAAGTGTTGACAGGTGTAAGGGGCTCGCTCGCTTAATTTTCGCCTGTTTGTTGTCTGTTCGCTTTCGAAGTAGGCATTCACTGTAGAAAACGCACTAATTCGAAGATCAGGCATTCAATCTGGCTCTTCTGCCAACAAGCGAGATCTTCACAAGTTGTGTCTGGTCGAGAGTCGAAAACTGGACAAGAATCTGTCTGGCATCTGGGAAGATCAAAGCAAGACTGTTTGTCGATCTCACGTGAGATGTTGAAAAGATCGATCTGAATGGGATAACATGAAGTCTTGTGCTTGACGTTCAACCTTTCACCAGTCCTCTCAACCACAGATAAATCAATATATTGCTGTAGTACTGAGGGCTGGCTTATACTTTGTCCTGAATCTGCTTCTTAGAGCCTTGTTCTACAGCTTCAGACTTCAACCAGGACCGTATACGTCCACTTCTCAAAATAATCCTCTTTCGCACCATGGACAGCGATGATATCAAGTATATTCTTCGTTTCTATTGAAGAAGCGAGAAGCAAGATGTAAACAGCAACACATCCTTATCCAAGTAGCCGTTCCAGTCATCCGTCTCCAAGCTCTCAAAACGAAATTAAAAAAGAAAACAAAGCTTCAACCTCCATAGCAGAAATTCGGAAATCCAAAAGCATCCCTGATATTTCGATACTCCGCGCAATCTCTCTAGTCCCTTCCTCTTTCAAATACCACTGACCACTTTAAGCCCATGTGCCTACCTCCCCACAACCCATACCCCATGCAACCCTCTCAGGATACGACCATCCAGTCAGAGACACCCGAAACATATCCAAGGTCAACCCAGATTTCGCAAATATCATATTAGTCCCTTTGCCTCGCCTCAGGTCGCTTGCCAATCCAACCTTTAACATGGCCGAAAACTGAACAGAATATTCTTCTCTTCTCATCACATCACATCCCCATAGCGGATACGTGAACAACCCTCCCTCCCTTATCAAAGGGTAAAACTCGCTTAGTTTGTTTGTTTACATTCCTTCCCCCTTTCCCCAACCCAATTCCATGGCTCAAGACAAGCATAAGTAACAAACATACTAGCATACCGACGGCGCTACTAATTAGGAGACAGACCGTGCGAGTTTATTTTTATATAGGACAAGAAAAAGAAGAATGAAACAGTTTAAATGAAGTGCCAATAAACTCAGGGGAAAACAGCCGAAGAAATGTATACATCGAACTACCACCAGAGCTAGCTAGCTCTACAAAAAGGGTATACTGAATCATGAACTTGCGTCTATTCCAACCTCGGCCACCACTCAAAGCCCCAATCATCGATCCCAAGGGCACTAAGCTCATCCCATGATATCCATTAAGTCCCATTTCCGGCTTCCGACTATCATCTCTTATATGCCATACCTCATCTCACCTCCTCTCCCCAATACTCGCGTCCGCCAAATTCCTCCCCTGCTCTCTCTCTTTCTCCTTCCCCTTCCCTCTCGTAAAAGTATTCCACCTCTTCAACTTCCCCGGCTGCGGCTGAACACCCACGTCACTCGAGCTACGACTGCTACTCCGACTTCGACTCCTGCTCGCACCTGCTTTGACCGGTGGTTCTTCATGGAACAGAGCCGGTACCAGTAGGCGATACGGGCTTGTTATACCGGCTGGATCTTTGGGGTTAACTTCCATGTTAAGACAGATGTCGAGTCCACCTTCGAGGTTGACCTCCTGGTTCGGAGATTTCTTGAGCTGCTTGGCAGAAAGTCCAGTAGGTGTGCGGTGGAATTGGCTACGCTGGAGTCCTTGTTGTGGCTTGGCACCCGCAATAGATGTGGAAGCTTCTGCTACTGGGTTTGTAGCGGTACGACCGGACGAAGGAGGCATAGTTGGAAAGTACCCATCGTCTGAGTCGTGGCCCCCACTACCTCCACGTAAGCCCGATCGAGGCTGCTCATGGTATGAAACATCATCGTCACTGTCAGCTCCATAGCCATTGATGCCACCGTCATCTGGACGACGCTTGCTATTGCGTCGGAAGAGGTTTCCAGGCATAAAGTCCTTACGGGACAGGGACAGTGTCCTAGTGAGCATACCCGGGCGCTCTGAGTCTGTTGAGGTGCGACGCGAGGTCGAGTTGCGTCGTGCAAAGAAGCCAGGGCTAGACAAAGGCGGCGCAGCAGGCTCGCGTCTGCCGAAGAAGCCCTTATGTGCTACTGGTGCTGCGGCATCAGGGCGGTAGCTTGGTCCCCGAGAGGATGACAATCGACGAAGAAGACCACCTCGAGCAGGTGGTGATGGTAGCCCTTCTGATTCTGGTGTAGCTGGTGGGGTAAGTTCGGGGTCGTATAGGCGAATCGAGCACCAATTCCTTCGGTTGAGTAAGCGTTTGTTGTTTCTTGGCTTTCCATTGACATCATGAGTGAAGATTGGTATCATGTCCTCGTCAGTTTCTGCGTCGAGGTGATGAACTTTGTTTCGCTTGTTCAGTAGATCGGCTAAGGTGTCAGGAGGGGGGGAGTTGACAATGGCTGAAGAGACCACGTTCGGCATGTAGCGAAAATCACGATCTTTCGGGATGCCAAGTTTAGGATTGGAGTAGAACTGCCCAATCGCTCCGAGATGAACGTCGCCACTGTGGAAGTCAGAAAAGCAAGAAGTCGATCAAGAAGAGGGACTTACCCGAGAATAGTGATCCGAACGGACTTCATCGCAGCAAGATCCTGAAGCTCCTGGATGAACCAGTTTCGTTCTTCTTTATGATGCTTTGCAGTCCAATGATCATCCAAGTCGTCTAGAATTTCCACACCCCCATCCATATGGTTAAGGAGTTTCTTTCCAAGAATACCTGCTCGGCTCAAAGCTTTTATCGGTTCCATAACTCTGGAAGTGAGGCTAGATGAGGTCAGTTGCCATCTCGCCACTAGTACATTTTACACTTACATATTCTCTAACCAAACCATCCGCGGATAGGCGACTGGGATACCAACCAAAACAATTAAGTGTTTAGTCTCTCCCTTGATGATCTCCTTTTCCAATCTCTCGAAAACCTTATCGTACGTTTCCGCACTTACGACCTCGTCATACATTCTCTCAGTACGACAGTCGAGACCCAAGAAAGCAATCTCACGGCCGAGAGTTGTGAAGACGCTTCGACTCAACTCTTTGATGTACGGACCAGGCTGCGTTCCAAGAATCCAACTTGGCTCGGTGTCTTCTCCTTCATCGATGCTACTTTGATGCTGAAAAAGCATGTAGTATTTGAAGGCAACAGAACCAAGTCCAGAGAAGATTGGCGAGCGCATGTAACTGTCAGGATAAGAGCCAAATCCATCAATAATGTCATGATCATCGAATATATTGATCATAGGAATTTGCGAGACGGCAAGCCCAAATAGACCCTGTGAGAACCACATGCTATAACGGTTGAGGTAGAAAGCTTCCAGCTCGTTTTGCAACTCCGCTGTGAACGGTAGTCTCTCCTTGTGGTGAGCATCCTTCATATCCAGCCATTGTTTGAAGATGGTTGTCTCTTCCATGACCCGGTCATTGTAAATCTGGTCACCCCCGCCAAGCATAACATGGAATGGTTGGGTCTGGTGCGTATTCAACACGTCACGCCATAGAGGGTCTGGGCCACAGAATGCGTTTGGATCAATATCGTGACTGAACCCATTGCAGCTAGAGAACATAATATTCATAGCCTGGCCACGAGCTGGGACCCAAAAGGCTGTAGCAGGGCCACGGTTGATACGATAGGCGATTCGCTGTTGCTTTGATCGAAGCTCAATCTCAATGTTGAATCTCCAGAAAGTGACATTTTGCTCGGCATGAAGTCGAAATCCTCGAACCTCTTTGTACTTGCCAGCCTTCTCACCATCATAATGCGACCTATGGAATGCTGGGTTTCGTTCTGCCGTCCCATCTAGTGGACTTCGATGCATCTCAAAGAGTCCATCATCCGATTCTTCTCTAGATAAATCTTTCATTTCTTCGAGATGATCAATGGGACGGACATAGAGAGTCCTGCCATCTCTCCCAATCTTAGGCAGTCCCGCAATGGGATCCACGTACTCAGGGGCAAGTTCATCGATCTCACCATCAACCTGCGCCGGAGGTGGAGGAAGCAAGTCCGTTGGTTGCAGGAACAATCGAAGCGTCGGAGCGAGTTCGTACGATGAGTGTGCATCCTGGGTAACAATCATGATAGTACCTCTCCAAATCTCGCGATCAGGAAGAACTTGGTTTCTAGTCGAGCGACTCTTGACTTTCTCACGACGCATGCCGCAGTATCGCAACATGGGTCCACTCTTGAGGAACAAAGGGGGCTTGAATCTGGTAGGAGCTATATCTGGGCGAATGCGGATAGACCGCATCTCACAAGTCAGCAAATGAGGTTTGATGTGGGGAATAGATTGTAGAGGTGAACTGTGAAGAAAAGCAGAAGCCCTGAGTGTTGGACCTTCGTCGGACAATGCATTATTATCCGGTTCAGGTTGCAATTTCTTTCCAGTCTTCTCATCATAGCCGGCGAGATGTCGATCGCGAGTTTTGACAGGATTTTTCGATACTGCTGCTCCGAAAGACATCCCGGACATTCTTCAAAATGAGAAAGATGAGATCCCATACCGTTGCTGCTGTCGTATTCTCCGTCATACGCTTCAGCTTTTCGTTGTTTAGTACTGCTCCGTCTTCGGGTACCAGTATTTCCCGCTTCCCACCAAGCCTTGTCCTTTTCTTCTTCAGTCGGTTCGTTGATTTCAAGGTCGAGCAAAGGTCCGGAAAGGAGAGCAACACCACCCTTTTTCCATTCGTCGAGGCGTCGAGAAGCGACATAGACGCCTTGGCCAGAAACGTTATCATGCTTATGATGAATGAGACTAGAGAAATGGTGATGCCCTCCAGGTTTCTCACGAGCAAGATCGGCTGTCGCTTTGGGTGGTACATCATATTGGACACCATTAACCTAGGGCAAATAATTAGCTCCCACATGAGAGGGAAAGGAAACGGCATTCAGGTGGCTCGGCTACGATAGCCCGTAACAGGCTCACCGCGGCTCAATCTCAACATTGAGTCGCCCTGAATGTCACAAACAGCCGGATGACATTGACTTACCATAACTCGTTCGGTCCGGACATTATTCGCTGGCACGGATCTTGGATTGGTGGAACCAGTCAATCGCTCCAGCTTGCTCGGCCGCCATACAGGTTTCTCTTCCATACCTTCCAGATCCAGACGGTCGATATCATGATCCTGCACAGGATATTGCTGTGCATCTCGGGGTAGTACAGGCAGCTCCTTCTCCCCGGAGCTCTGGGGATGGCTTCGGAATGCTGTGTCCCTGGATGGTCCGCCACCAACAGATTGCTTCCGCGGCACGACAATATCTGGATACTGCCTTTCGGCGTCTGTTCGCATATTGTGCCATGGGTCGTCCGGTGGGTTTTTACGAAGTTTGTTACTTCCACTTCGGCTAACTCCGCTTACAGGAACTGGGATATAGGATCGATCGCGAGAGCTGGTCTTGCGTTGTGGAGTAGACTCAGTCTGTCTCTGTATATTCATCACGTCTTGATGTGGTTGAGCCTGATAGTCGAACCCTAATGTAGATTAGCACATTAAGCTCTAGGCATTGCATCCCCGGGCACTGCACGAAGCCACTTTACGGGCTCATGAGTGTCTTGAATGGGTAATAGAACTTTGAAACATACCAGAATTCGGTCCACTGCCAGACTCCACGGGCCGGGTCCTCTCCACAGTTCCACTCCGCTGTAACTGGTCCTTCTGCTTGTTACTCAAGCTTCGTACCAGGCCAGCTTCTGGAAGACTTTGTGGCTGTGATGTTGCCTCAACAGGGGCCTTTGCGACGGGTCGATTTCTGAAGCGAACTGAGTTCTGAGCAGCTCTATCTCCGCCACGACCAGCCTTTGTTTCTCTAGCAAGTAATTCGGCCTCCTCCACTCGGGCTCGCTTCTCTTCCTTGGTGATGCTATCGAGCGTCAGCTCTAACCTCTGAAGAGGAGACCGGTCTGGTGCCCACTCTCTACACAACATCAGTTTTCAATGTCCCCGAAGCTTTTGGTGACATTGGAATGAGCTTACCTGCGACGTTGTTCTTCTGCTTCCGACAGTGAGCCTTTTCGGGTTTGCCTCTGACTCCCACTATATCGAATGGGCGCTTTCCCATTACTCGGTTCTCGTCTGATGTTTCTATCGTCCTCAACGTATGCAGACCGACTCGGAGCATGCGATGAGCCACCGTTACTGTATGGTTGCTTGTAGCTGACTGGAGGAGCCCTGGGCACGTCTGGGGCCGCAGGTGGTGGAATTGCTGCCGCGTCCTCGTACTGCTCCCGACTCTGCCTCCTCCGCCTCTTCTCTAGATAGTCCGTATTGTATGCTGTATCCGATGCACCAGGTTGAAATGACGGTGGACGAGGTGCCAATCCGTCTCCACGAAATTCTGAAGCTATGGGAGATGCGAAGGGACTCTGGGTAGATATGGTCGGCGCATCGGTCTGGTTGGAGAATCGATTCTGTCTTGGGTTCGATTGAGAAGGGTAGTTGCTAGACAGACGGTCGCCCGCCATGTTGGTGTTGATTGACAGGTTGTTACTTCCTCTCTGGGCATGCTCTTGTTCTTCTTCTCGCTCTCGTCGGGAGACCTTGGGAGGAGGCAGTTGCCCCCAATATGGAGCTGACATTGCGCAGGAGGGGATGATGTCGGCGCAAGCTGATTTGCAATTCGTACGTGTTGCGAAGAAGTTGTTCCAAGCTCTAGAAACGTACAGTGATAGCCCTATAAGCTCTTCAGGACGTTTGGTCGTCTCTGGGCGATGGGTAAAAAGCAAGCTGGGCTCGTCGTCATCGACCAGCTCTGCTGATGCTTACTCGTCTGGTTATGCGCCGGAAGAAAATCACCGTCTTCAGGACAAGCAACGGCGGTATAGACTTCGCAGATACATAGTTTGGTTAGTTGAGAATAGAAGCGGGTAGCAACATGAAGTAGGCGAAGCTGCAGGAGATGCAGAGGTACAGAGAATAGAGTGCAGACACCTCGATATGAGGAGGTTGGTGTACTAGCACGGCCAATTATTTTGTCTCTCTTTCTCTGGGCCAAAGGGAAGAAACCTGGAAAGCTGGGATAGGGTGGGCTGGGGCTGGGCCTGGTAGGGTAGGGTAGGTATGGCGCTATGGGCCGGGATGGTCCGCTGTTCAGATGGCAGGGAACCTGCCTGGAAGGGTGGATAAGGTAGAGAGGCTGGGCTGCGTTGAATTAATGGAACTTCGAAGCCCAACCTGAAAATCTTAACACTTATTGGGAGGGTACTGTATCACTTGATTGGGATCTTTGTCTAGTGCTACCGAAACGTCTGGGAACATAAATCAATAATGCAATTATGTCTTCCCACCAATATTTTCTATGGAACACGGCTCACACTTCTTCTGTACGACTGGAATGACTTCCCCAGAAATCCAGACTAGACTCAACTCACTCTAGCCTGCTGTGGCGCCTGCTTCCTCGAACTGTGGCTCGTTTCGTGTGGCTTTGCTTGGCTTTGTCCCTTGTTTCGCTGTGCCGACGCTTTGCCTTCAGCTGATGAAACCGTTCTCCAGCTTATGTGGCCTTGGTAGACAGACAAGACAATTGATTTCAGTCGCTTTCTCAAACCACCTCGTCCGAAGCAACAACACCGCTACCTACTGGCCTTACTGTGTCTGCTGGTTCTCTTCAGTTTGGTTCTAATTCACTGTGTTGCGCCCAGAAGACGATGCTGTATTCCTTTTAATAGACTTCCGAATCCGTCCAACTACCGACATCCTGGGGACACGACATTGAAACATCAACCATCAATGCGCGAACGTTGCTAGGAAGGTTGTCAACCCTCTTTTAGAAAACTTGGCTCGCTCTATCTCTTGTATCCTGTCCTCTTCAATAATTTGCACATCTACAGCGACGCTCCGAAATGAGACTTCATTCAGTACTGGGCCTCCTCGGCCTGGGCTACCTCGCATCTGCCTCGAATCTGCAGGCTCGGAATTACGAGGCGCAAGATTATTATGTTCTCCATCTCGACCCTACGACTCCTCCCTCACAAATCGCCAGCAGGTTAGGCCTGACGCATGAAGGCCAGTTGGGGGAATTGGCAGATCATCACATCTTCTCGTGTCATAAGCAGGATGAGGATGTAGTACGGACGGCCTTGACAGAGCTGAAGAGGCGGAAGAGGTCTATCGGTGGATCAGATGTCCTCGAAGGGGTCAAGTTAGCACAAAAGCAGAAGATGAAGCCACGGATGGAGAAACGAACAGTTATACCCCCTCCACCGGCCGGATATTCTGCTCCCTTGGCAGAACGACAATCGTCTCCTCCAGTGGATTCCGCAATGCAGAAGCTGAAGGATGTTGCAAAGGCACTGGAAATCCAGGATCCTATTTTCCAAGAACAGTGGCATCTCTACAATCCTGTGCAGCTAGGTCATGATGTTAATGTCACAGATGTATGGCTACAGGGCATTACGGGGCACAACGCTACGGTGGCGATGGTGGACGATGGTTTGGATATGTATAGCGATGATTTGAAAGACAACTACTTTGCAGAAGGATCCTGGGATTTCAACGATGCTGGGCCCGAACCAAAACCCCGCCTGTCAGACGATAGGCATGGTACACGATGCGCGGGCGAGATCTCTGCAGTCAAGAATAACGTTTGTGGTGTTGGAGTTGCATATAATTCGAAGATTGCAGGTCTCCGAATTCTGTCCAAACTGATCACGGATGCCGACGAAGCGATTGCCATGAACTACGCATTTCAGAAGAACCAGATCTACTCTTGTTCTTGGGGTCCGCCAGATGATGGAAGATCTATGGATGCGCCGGGTATTCTAATCAAGCGTGCAATGCTCAATGGTGTTCAAAATGGGCGAGATGGTCTGGGTTCCATCTACGTCTTCGCATCTGGAAATGGTGCTGGGAATGAGGACAACTGCAATTTCGATGGATATACCAACAGCATATACAGTATTTCTGTGGGAGCCATTGATCGCAAGGGACTTCATCCATACTATTCGGAGAAGTGTTCAGCGCAATTGGTTGTTACCTACAGCAGTGGAAGTGGAGATGCCATTGTAAGTCGAATAAGTTATGCTTACGACAGTTTACTAATATTTCTTAGCACACCACAGATGTAGGAACCAACCAATGCTATGCTGGTCACGGTGGTACTTCAGCTGCAGCACCTCTTGCAGCAGGTATCTTTGCTCTAGTTTTGTCCATTCGACCCGATTTGACATGGAGAGATATGCAATATTTGGTTATGAATACCGCTCTGCCGATCGACCTGGAGACTGGAGAATGGCAGACGACTACCATTGGCAAGAAGTTCAGTCACACTTTTGGCTATGGAAAGATTGACACATGGGCGACTATCGAAGCCGCCAAGACCTGGAAAAACGTCAAACCACAAGCCTACTTTTATTCACCTTGGATCCATGTCAATCAGGCTATTCCCCAAGGAGAGGAGGGATTGGCTGTCTCCTTCGAGGTTACCCCTCAAATGCTTCAAGCTGCCAATCTGGAACGTCTCGAGCATGTCACTGTTACAATGAACATTGATCATACTAAGCGAGGAGACCTCAGTGTCGACCTTATCAGCCCCGATAACATTGTCAGTCATATTGCGGTCACGCGCCGTCTTGACACGGCTCCTGAAGGCTATGTTGACTGGACTTTCATGTCCGTCGTTCATTGGTAAGTCTCCATCAAACGTCGACTTTATACAAATTAACATTTGCCAGGGGTGAATCTGGTATCGGAAAATGGACAGTTTTGGTCAAAGATACGGTCGTGAACGAGAACAACGGAACATTCGTCGACTGGCACTTGAAGCTATGGGGTGAGTCAATCGACGCCTCAAAAGCAGTCCTCCTTCCAATGCCCACCGAGCACGACGACGACAACCACACCGATATCATCTCAACAACCACTATCGCAGGCACCACCACATCCATCACGCCCGCTCCCCAACCATCCACAGCCCTCCCACCCAACCCAACCGACCACCCCGACCGCCCCACCAAGCCCACTGGCTCCTCTGGCATCTCAACACCCACCGGCAGCAGCACACCCTCATCAACAGCCTCTCCATCAAGCTGGCTCCCATCCTTCTTCCCTACCTTGGGTGTCTCCCCACGCACCCAAATCTGGATCTACGGCGCCGCCGCCCTAATCATAATCTTCTGCTCCGGGCTCGGCATCTACCTCTTCCTCGCACGCCGCAAGCGTCTCCGCAACAACCCACGCGACGAATGGGAATTCGATCTTCTAGAAGAAGACGAAGCAGAAGGTCTCAACGGCAGCGGCAAGACGGGCAAGAAAGGCACTAAGCGCCGAGCAGGCGAACTATACGATGCGTTTGCAGCGGGCAGCGAGGATGAGAGCGATGGCGAGTATGTGGATGGTGATGAGGGTGGGGATGAGAGGGAGAAGAAGCTGTATGAGGAGAGTGATGATGAGGGGAGGCATGTAATTGGGTCAGATGATGATGAGGATGATGATGATGTGGTGGAAGGTGGGAATGAGAAGGGCGAGCCGGGGGAGAGGTTGCTGCATAAGTAGAGAGCAAGACTGAGAAGGGCTTGAACTTGCATGTGTGTCTTGATAGATAGATAGGTTTGACACTGGCCTATCGTGGGCCATTGTATTGGATCGATTGGCCTGGGATCAAATCATATTTGACGTTCTTTGGTGGCGCTTTTCAAAATCAAACATCTTTCTCTTTGAACACGGCCTTCTTGACAATAAGTATTCAGTCATTCCGAAAGTGGATGCAGCGTTACCACACTCGTTCCTCGTTTCCCAATCCATCGAACATTAGAAGGACATATAAGTAGACACCAACAACGAAGAAGCGTTCTGTACCAAAGCGAATCGGGATTATCGATGAATCCCATAAGGGCCGGGAGAATCTTCCTGGATAATTTCTCGCCTGAGCCACAACGACGGCGAAAGAGTAAACCAAGTGTGCCACGAGCCGTACTAAAACAAGTCCTCTAATAACTAGCTTCACCAGAATTTGACACGTCGCCCAGTCCATTCGATGGTTTGTTGTGCCTGTGCGTTCTGAAAGCAATGTCAAGATGTTCTTATATGTCTCAATCTTCGACAAGATTGGCATCGGGATAAAATTGACAATATCATTCAATTCTGATGCCTTCCCGTGCGCTGACTTTCTCGGGCGTGGGGGCTGACTCTTACAGGGAGTATTTATACCAGCTCCTCCACGTCCTCCACGGTTTTCAGATAACAGCACCCCAAGCCATGCCAGAAGAACGTAATGGCAGATCATGCTTGTAGCTTTCAAGATTCTTCTAGCTTACGGTAATACGTGATGCTTGTAGATGTAAATTAAGCCTGCGATGCTGGGAGTTTCAATGCATGTTTGTTTATCGAGAACTTGCTTAGCGATCCATTTCTCGTGGGAAATCGAACAACAATGATAGTTTTGGTAACGTTTGTGAAGATGGCAACAGGAATGTGGCCCCCCCGTACTTGGATAGATGTGACGAGTCCAAAGTCAGGGAACATCGGAAGGAAACTTCCCCTTCGAATGTGTTCGCGCCTTTTGGCCGCAAAACTCAGACTTCTCCAAAAAAGGCAAACTTCTCTTTTCGGATTTTCCAAGCAAGTACCGTTGCTTTTTGGATCCATGGTTCTTATGATCTCGGTAATTCTCAGTCCTTTTCGAACTAATATAGTGCATGCTACTTATCCCTCAATTCATCCTGCAGAGAGCTGTAACTTTTTTTACATTGGGAGTAACTACAACTCAGGGGTACTTTTCGAAACCATTGTTCTATGATTCGTACGTAAGTGAGAATTAGCATATTTTGTGCAGCCTTTTCCAAATATAAGTTTCTCGCCGGTGTACGCCTGGTCTCCAAAGCTGCAATTTCACTCCACCAGCTCAGCTACATGACCGTGAGTGCTTGGACCTGTCGAGATTTCCCGATCTAGTATTGCATGTCCTCACGCCCTTTTCGTAGGAGCAGAAAATAATCATGGCGATCTATCAAACTTCAAGATATCTAATCTATTGAATGTTAGTTGGCAGGAAACTAGCCGTTGTGAGAGCGACTTGCTTGAGTTGACAGCACTCGTGGAAATGACATGGACTTGAATCCACAGCTTCAGTAAACCTCGACGTGAGCAGTCAATGCTGCTTTGTGGATAAACTGAAGATGAAGTCGACGTATCTTCCTTGGGAGCAATAGTCTTCATGGTGCTACTCGTACGGGTGAGCAAATGTGGAAAACAGGTCTCATCGAAGCGCCGGCGGAATGCGGCTTCGCGTGCTGATTGAGTTCTGTACACCACGTGGAGCCTTTAAGTATTACTCATAAAGTGCACTCAGGACAGTGATAGTGGATAAACACTCTGCCCTTGACTACTGGAATGGAATACCGCTGCAAGAAATTGATCCGAAATTCACACACAAGATGCTAGGCATATTATTCTGATAGAGGAGCTTTCTCAATGTCGAATGATAGAGGCAGATACAGTACAGGGTTCAACAAATTGTTCAGTAGTATATCTCAAGATATGCACATGAACAATGGGATCGTGCTTGGAAATGAAATAGACATCACGATTTGTGATGTTTACTGAGTCTCGCTTAGTAAAGAGGATGTTTCCATTTGTGGCGAGCCAATGACACCAGGTTTAACGTTAACAACAAGAGCAGCGATCGGAGCGTCCTTAATTTCTGATTACGGTCCATATGATATGATGGACTGAGACGTATACTCCGATAATCAAGAACAGTCTATTCCTGTGGAACGTCTAGGTCTAACTTTGGTCTTGATATTTCGGCTGAGATCAAAAACACATTGCGCTCGCTCTACGCTCTCACCCACTTCATGGCTTTCCGTTGCTTCTCAATGGCTCAATAAATGAATAGGCATCGTGCGTTGCTATTGTGGTTATATACTCTTGTAAAATTATGCTATAGACTTCACTCCATTTTGATTCGGTCCCTGAGCCTTCAGCTTCAAACCTCGACCTTGGCCGGTGGAAGTCCCCGTCCAGACACCATGATATCCACGAACTTTCCAGAGCTCGCTGCTCTCAGAACGGCTAATATAGCAGTGTTAGCCCGAAGAACTATATTGATGGAGGCCTCTTGTCGCCATAGTCTAGTGGCAAGCAAGTAAACAATGGAGTCGCAAAAATCTCTGACAACATAGAAAATATAGATGGGAATCAATCAGTCGATTTAACATCATTCGGCAGTTGGGAACAGTTCATTAGACATTGATATCTATATCGATACCAGGGTTTTTTTTTAACCCTTGTAGCTGCTTCCATTTCGTACGAAGAGTGAACGACAGCAATTGACAACCAAAGATCGATTGGTAATGTATAAAATCCATACAATCGAGTCTTTTTTTTTTTGCGAAGAGAGTCTATAAACACGTTGCATTGTAAAAATGAGACCTGCAGTTTGTGGAGCGAAAGGAACATGGTGGGCAGTGAGTTAGACGACGGTCGTCCTTCTATGTCGGCAGAGATTTGAATGGATTTGCACCACCAGGAGATTTCGAATCTCGCTTACAGTGCATATTATGTGGTAGGTGGCCGGTTGACAGCACTGCTTTCATGTACCGTTCTGCTTTCTCATGTCAATAGACCTTCGTCCCGGAGTTTTGCCATGGAGACTCTTATTGCATATAACGTGCAACTTGAGTGCATAGCTCCGACTATCAGGCAAGAAGTAATGGGTCTGGCATAAGGAATACGAGTGTTGCGTATTTTGAAAGAGCTTAATTAGAATGGAAGTCCATTGCTCCACAAGCCAGCTACGGACCAGAAATCCGCCATTCTAAACGCCAAATAACCCATCCTGTCTTGACAATCAATTCGACCTCCAAAGGCTCAATAGGCGAACAGCGCTTCCCTCACTCTCCCTTTTCAGAACATCATAAACAGCATAGGTATTATCATCCCGCTTCTCTATGACCCATCCCACTTCTCTCCCCAAGGCATCCATAGCCACCCCTTAATGCGGCGGCCTCATTCAAGCAATAGGAGCCCCAAGAGCCTCCATCTGTGATGATCGGGATGTTAGCAATCACTCATATACCCATGTCATGGGGACACGTTTGGGAGTAAAGTACTCCCAAGATATTCGAATGGAGAGAAAAGGCAACTGCCCGAGCACTTACCTCTCTCACATAACGTTCCCAAATCCCAATCGTCTCCCCATAAAACTCCACATGCGCATCCGCCAATCCCCCGAACTGACTCTTAAACTCAATCCTCTTGATCCTCTCGAAATCCTGCACCTCCCTCACAACCTCCTCATCAAACGCCTCCGTCGTCTTCTTCGCCTCCTCCACTTCCCTCGTCAACTCCTCGATTCTGATTTCCAACCGCCTCAGCCTCTCACGCTTCGATTGGATGGGGTCCACGCCCCTCACGTCTTCAATCTTGCGCTGTATAAAGCCGCCTGGTCCGCCTGTGCTGCCGCCATGGGAAGCGGCGAGGATGTCCCGGTCAGAGGTGTTCTTGGTGAGGTATTCAGTCAGCTGTTCGAAATCGAGCTGTTTCTGCTCGCGCGCTTTGAGGAGATTCTTGACTGCTGAGCTGTAGGCTTGCATATCTCTCAGACTGCCAAGGTAGTCCTGGTCGGTGTGCTCTTTCAGCCGTCTCATGCCGACCGATGTATCTTCTACGCTGTGAGCGAAATGGTTGACTGATTCCTCGACGCCGGGTTCGAGTAAGACGAGCTTCTGGAATTGCTCGGCGAGTTCTTTGAAGTCTGTTTCTAGGTCGCCTTCTCGTCGAGCGACTCGTGCTACGATCTTCTCTACGTGGCCGAGATCTTCGTCGAGCTTGTCGGATTTCTCCCGTACTTCGATGAAGCGCTTGTCGGGCTTGTGGACTTTGGTGAAGGCGTTGATAAATGTATCCGTGAAGTTGTCGAAGACTCCGGCGCCTTGCTCTGAAGCCGATCCACCTCGTTGAGGTCGGGATTTCATAGTAGCATTCCAGTCCGTACTCTCCAGGAATATGATAAGGAGTGCACTCCTCCGTAACACAGGGTGAAGTGCCAATCGAGCCAGGAAACGATGGAGAGAATTGGCTCTGCGTTGCGTGAAGTCTGGTCCAAAGCGATCACCCCGTACATATTCCATCTTATGCTTATCTGGTAACGGAGGGACCGCGCATGCCGGGTATTCCTTACTTAATGTCTTGTACAGAAAGACGAAATCCGTGAAGCGTCTGCGGACCGTGGTCGTCGGCTTCTGGAAGGAGGGGAAAGTAGTCTGGCATGGTCAGCTTGAGCAGGAGGCGCAACAAAGCAATTCCGTCTATACTGACGTTCGTAGTAACCAGATACGAGACGTATGCATCTTTTGTACCGTCGTTTTCCTTGATAGGTTGTGTGACGGTGCATTCTAGGACTCCTTCTCCAACGCCCGCCAGATCCATAGCATCCGCATGTCGCCCTAGAGGTCCTGCACTGCCGCGTCTCTTGCCATTTGTATTTCCTGATCCATCGTCTTCACCCTCTCCTCCAGGACTGGTGACTGTTGATGTCCTGCCTTGGCCAGCTGGATCGTTCTGCCAGGAGACGTTGGCAAAGTCGTCGTTCTCCATTCTGGTCAGCGGCTGCGCGGGGCAGTCAGGATATTTATTGGGCGCAAGTCGATTTGAATGGGAACACTTGTTGGTCTGGGGTCTGTAGAGGGTGTTTCCGTATTCAATCTATGATCGTTCGTATGTCATGTTATGGAAGACCTCTGTAAGTAAACAAGAAGCTGTGGCTGTATTGGCTGGGAGCTTACAGAACTTGAGCCGTCGTCATTGAGGCAATCCACGCCTTGCAGCCTGGTTCCTTGCCCACGCTTGGCGAACCCGACGTGCCGACAGCTGACTCGTTTAAAGCAACAATTCACATGTGGTTTACTGCTTCAGAGCAGTCAATGAGTTGGATATTTTTATTGAATCTTTTACAATGCTGATTTAACAAAAGTTCAGCAGTTCTAGCGGGGTTCTGCTCTCTATGATTTGTCCCGTCCATTTATCCATGCATGCCCATCCCAGAATGCTATACAATAAACAAAGGAAACCTGTGGGTAGTGGCACATAGCCTGGCTAAGCCTATGAAGATTTCTTTTCAGCAGCCGCCTCCATCTTCTGCGCCTGCTCGGCCTCCTTCTCTGCCTCGATGGCCTCGCGGACGACTCCCTTCTCAGCATCAGTAGATGCTGCTTGCAATCTACGTTCCTCCTTCTCGTCGATATCCTCATCGTCACGAGGAGTGGCCCGGCCGGAGGTCTTGTTCTCGTTATCTTGCTCATTCTCCTCCTCGATAAGCTCTTGTTGCTCCTTAAGAACCTCAAGACGTTGCTTGTTGGTTGCAGCTCCCTCTGCATTGTGAACCTCGAGCTCAATCTCGTGGAACAACTCCTCTGGAATAGATGACAAGACACCAGTCAGAGCATCGATTTGAGTGTTGAATTCCGAATCAGCCTTGCCTTGAGCATACATGAATGCATTGCTCAATACCAGGAGTGTTGAAGGAACACCGTGCTTGAGTCTGAGATCCAACCAAGCTTGCAAGTCATCACGTAGACGACCAGGGGAGACGCCATGGGTTCTAAGACCACGGCTCAGGCAAGCAATCTGAAGTTCTGGAACTGACAGGCTTTCGACACCTTCATAGCTGATTGCACGATCGTCCCTCTTGATCTGTCTCATACGATGACGGATCTGGTATCTGAGCATCATATCGGTTCCGAAGGTGTTGAGGTTCATATATCTGCACATGCCTACGAGTTGAGGTCTTGACAGATTGTCCAACGTCAAATCGTCCTTGAAGATCTTGCAGACATTGATAACCTCAGAAGCCGAAGGAGTCTCTCCAGTTGCTCGGACTTTGCGGAAGAACTGCGTGAATTCGTCTCTCTGAGCATTTGCCGGGCTTAAAGGCAGTCCGGTCTCCTTCAAGGTATTTCGAAGGAAGCTGCTGACTTCTTTCCGGGTAGCTCTAAGGTTGGTAGCTTTCTTGTCTTTTGATGATTGGCCTTCGTATGTACTCGGCAGAAGGTTGGGGAACAGTTTTAACGCGACTGGAAGCAATAGTTCCGCAAATGGAACCAGAACGAAGACCGAGAAAGGAACCAATCGACCGATGTCCTGGACGGTTCTCTGTAGTTGCCTGTGTTCTCTGCGACTGAGTTCGTACCCAGCAGCCATCTTGATAGCCAATCGTGAACTGATCTTGACCTCCGTTGCCAGCAACTTCGTTCCATCCCAATAATGTTGAGCCTCCTTCTTGATCTTTTGTCCCAGTGTCAACTTCTTTTCTTCCTTCTTGGGATCCTTCTTCTCAACCGCCTTGTCCTTTGTGCCCGCTAACTCCGAGAGAGACTGAGATTCCGTGGCATCTGTCTTTGGGACGGCAGTTGCGATATCGCTGGGAACTGGTGCCAGCTCTTCTTTTGCCTGGTCTAATGCCTCCTTCGTGTTGGGTTTCGGGGTATTCTCGCTATCCTTCAACGGCTTCTTTGCTTGCTGGGCATTAAATCCTGGCGGTGGGACATTCGAGCCAGGCCCGTGTGTATGCGTATCTGTGGAAACGCTTCTGAGGGGAATGAGGATGGCCAACGCTGGCATCATGGCTGGCAAGTTTCGAGCATTGCGACGGAGGTAGGCTGTATAGGCAGACGACGGACCAGTTCGAGGCAGAGCACGAGCTACATCATCACAAAGTCAGCACAACTTTAGAGACGAATCTGCAGACGCAAGAATGATTTACCTCCACCCATGAACGAGGTTTGCGCCGCATTGCGGACCAGTCTTGAAGAGGCGCTCATGGTTCAATAGCGAATGTCTCGTCAACAAGACTCTTCGGCGGGAATCGTAAAGTCGCAACAATTATCGTAGGAAAACGGGATTCTCAATGGTGATAAAGAATCAAGTGGATAACATTGTAAGTTGATGAAAAGGGAGGATTCAGCGGGATGCTTACAGAGCCAACCGGATCTGGAGACATGTGTTCCAATAAACATTCTGGAATTTCACCGACCCACGTGATTCAGGTAGTATCGCCACATGCGGACGTCATGCTGGACCCCTGGACACGGCCGAAGGGCGTATTCATTGTCATTTCTTATTGGAATGTATTTCAATAAGATCCTATATGATTGAAACATACTTATTCTGCTTATTCCGAAAGTATGGCAGTCCAAAATAGTGATTCAGGTACAGTTTCAGGGGTTCGAGCGATGCCTCAACATTCAAGCTGTTGGATCTGGGGTCGCCAAGACACGCGCTCAACCGTTCAGCGCCCGGCGATGCGGTCGGTCTGATGTCCTGAGCTTTTCCCCGCTCATCGCATCACTTTTAGATTGGAACTTCCTTCCCGTCTATCAAAATCAACAACCCATCCCATCCCATTATTATCTGTCTTTGTCAGCTCAACTTTCTCCCTTCTCCCACTTCTGTAACAACCGCTCCTTTCACTCCTTCTTTATTACAGTATTCACCATGGATATATCTTAGCTTCGGCGTTCAAAGGTTTGCTGTAGACAAAAGTCTAGCTTGCCAGGCGCAGGCGCAAGTCGAATCGGCCCATTGCACCGGACTCGAGCGTCGGTCTCAAGGAACGACCAAATAAATAGACAAGCGTGTCCCCCACGTTTACGCGAATCAACAAGACATACTTGGACTTTGGAGAGAATAGAAAAATGAGGTTATCCAAGGCCGCAAGAATAATTTTGGTTGGAGCTCCGGGTGTTGGGAAGGGTACTCAAGCCGAGCGTCTTCTCCAAAGATTCCCTCAACTTTCTGCCATCAGTTCCGGAGATCTGCTCCGCGACAATGTCAAGAACCAAACTCCTCTCGGTATATTCTCAGCATCTTGCAAATTCCAAGCAATGCTAACAAGCAATCAGGTATCAAAGCGGCAAGCACAATGAAGTCTGGAGCTCTCGTCCCCGATGCAATGATCCTCCGCCTCATTCTCCACGAACTCAAGACTCGAGGATGGCTATTCCCAGCTGGGCAAACACCTTTAACTCTCAACTCTGCCTCTGCCACAGCCGTACAAGAAGACTTCGACACCGATTCCTACGTCGAGCAGCCCTCTCTGGCGAACATGTCTTCCCCGCCCCAAACCTCCGACGATCCCTCGGCATCTTTCATACTCGACGGTTTTCCCCGAACTGCCGGCCAAGCTACACAGCTCGATGCCCTAATACCGATCAATCTTGTTGTGTCTATCAAGACTCCATTCGAGGTCATACTGGAGAGGATCGCTGGAAGATGGATACATGCTCCCTCGGGACGGTCATACAACACCACATTTCACGCACCGAAGGTGCCCGGGAAAGATGATTTGACTGGCGAACCTCTGACAAAACGAGAGGACGACGATGAGGAGACATGGAAAGCACGGTTAGAGAAATTCCAGGAAACCAGCGCACCTCTGCTGGAGCACTATGCCAAGAAGGGTGTATTATGGGAAGTTGAGGGCAATAGCAGCGACGAGATAAGTCCGAAGTTGTATGAGGAATTCGAGAAACGATTCGCGCTTGGTTCATAGAGCGATATCTATTGTTATTATGGGCTTGGGCTTTTTGGGGGCGTTGATTTCTTGGGGGCGGATGGAAATTGGATGGACGGACTGTATGATACTTGTAATACAGGAAGCAAGACTGAAGGTTTTTCTTGGGGGCTTATGCTTAGGACGCGATGAAAACTTGAAATGAATTCCATTATTATTCTCAGTCCATGGGACACTTCAACTTCAATTGTCAAGACAAGTTAGTGGGCTGTTCATCAATCCGTCTTTGCCTCAGACCTTTTTATACCCAACATGATTTTTCTTATTAATTGCTTTCACTAACTTATTATTGAAACTGTCGATTACATCCTGTATCGATTTCTTCAATCTACGCAATCACGCAAGATGTGGAGTCTCGCTTTCAAAGATCCCACTTGCTTCCATAATCCACGCGAATCAAGCGAGTTTTGCATGATCTCACACAGCTTAGTCCCCCTGTCAGAACAACAAAGACAATCGCACGTATTCTCACAGAGTCGCTATTATGCAACGTTACTTCTTGCGGCCTTTCTTTGCAAGTGTGAGAGAACTTCAAAGAAATTACCTCAGTGCACATTCCGCACCCCAGTTCCTTTGTGACATCTTCGGCGCCACGTTTCCCAATCTGCATTGTCATTTTGCTTCCAAATACCCACGGCTTTCCATCACATACTTCTACGAGATTATAATCAGTCATTATCATTCCGAATAAATCAACAACTCGAACTGCCACATAGAGTTACAAAAGTTCTGCGCTACTTACGCCGACAGATATTCGATTACCTGTTTTGATCATTATGGGCCACTATGTTCAAAGATACAGAATGATGGCTGAGAAGTCTGCAGCTGCTGAAGCTATGCGGAAGAGGAAAGCGGAGAAGATAATGGAGAGCATAGAGGAGACCAAGGACCCGGGAGAGGGGGGCAGTGGCACGAAGGAGGGAGAGCTGGATGTCAAAACTGAGGCAGAATTCAACCGCGAAGGAGGACAACTCGAACAAGAAGCAGACGTCGGTGTTGAGTTGGTAAAACCCACGAGCCACAATAAAGAGGAGGGGCAGAGTAAAGGAAAGGAGCGAGAGAAGAGACACCCATCAAACGTAACAGTCTTGCCATACGCGATAAGCCGGCAGGCTCCTCCTGTAGGTTCTGTACTCAATCTTCGGACGGGCCCATTTCATTGACGTTGAAAACTAGTACCACATCTCCCAAACGGCAAAGAACTTCATCGAAGCAGCTGAGACATACACTGGTAATGACGGGCACGGCCAGCGAAGTATCCTCAGTTCAGGCTCCGAATGAGAAGCTCGATTCGACGCCATTATCAAGTTATCTCATTTCCAACCAACCTTCTACCTCACCAACCACACCACGCAAACCTTCCTCTCCTAACCCATTCATAACACCAAAACCACTGAACCCTCCCCCAACTCCACCACCAGGCTTCATCCCTGAGCTAGGCGATGTCTACACTGCATGCCAAGCTTACATAGACTCCTACATCGCCAACAATCCAGCATCTCACTTCACACCAACCATAATAGCGAACCTGCACCTCGATATCCTAAAATGGAGAAAAGAATTAACCGCCTCTGCACATGGCCAAGCTTCCCTCCAAAGCCCGCAAAACCGCAACGCCAGCAGACTCATCCGTGTTCTGCTAGAGAGGACGTTCAAAGGTCTCGCCAAGTACGATCCTCCTTTGAAAAAGAATGTGGCTCTGGTGGACGGAGAAGTCGTTGGAATGGACGAGATCATGGGCATTTAGGGCTTTGAAGTTGTTCAAGAGACTGTCATGGGGTTGATGAGGAAGATCCTGCCCGGCTTCCATTTCTCATCTTTCAAGCAACATCTTCCGGACAAGAGAAGAAAGGCATAGGCATGGACGAAAATCGGACTTACAGCGCTACTCGTCACGGCCTTATGGCTATTCCTCTACTCCCTCCTCACATCCGTCGCACCCAGCCTATGGCGTCACGCCTTCCCCAATTCCAACCTCGGCCACTCTTCCCGCCACCACGAAAAGCTTCTCAACCCAACTTCACACCTTCATCAAAAGCCTCAACACCACAGAACGCTACTACCAAAGAGCCTCCGAGCACGCCGACACAGCCATCGAAGACCTCCTCACCAAAACAGACAAACTAGTCCTCGATCTCCGACACGTCGCCTTCGTCAAACTCTGGAATGGGCTCGACATATTAGGGTTGTTCGGGGATAGCAGGGATAGGAATAAGGAGTTGGCAGCACAGAGTGTGAAGAGATTGGTGCATGTTTATTATGAGAGGATGAATAATGTTAGGAGGAAGATGGAGGGAGAGAAGAGGGTGCTGAGTGATGCGCTGGGGAAGCTGGATGGGATGTTTGAGGGGTTAGAGAGAGCTGGTGGTGAGGTAGCGAGGGGGAGGTGGAAGCCTTTGAGATCCCACGCTCGGTCTCGGCAAGCGATTCGGCATGTGTCCAGAAGTCTGGAGGAGATCAAGAATAGGTACGAAAAACAAGGAAAGCTAGCGAAAGAGCATTTGTTTGTATTGTATGAAGAGCTTGAAGGGTTCATGACGAAGGTTAAGAGTGAGATTGAGGGTGGGGATGCTAAAAGCTGGTGGTTGGCGATTGGGAATCTGAGGGACCTTGCGAAGGGGTTGAGGGGAAGAGTGAAGCAGTTGGGAGAGTTGGTAAAGGAGGCTATTTAGAGGGCGGGTTGAAGGGGAAAGGAGAGGGAGGCGGTTGGTCAAGAGAATGAGAGTAATTTGGATGAATGAGCGAGATACTTGACTATGAGTGTCGTTTGGGCATCTGCTACTGTTTTGAGGGAAGTTGATGTTGGTATGCTCAGTGCTTTATGAGGTTTTCAGTAGAAGCTGGCACATAGGGTCAATAAACACCTCCAAGTAGATTTAAGCGAGGCGGAAAGGGGAGGAACGGGAGAAGCCAACCAGAATGTGTACAAAGAGAACTCGCAATACTGAGTCAACTGGCCCTGAGTAAAAAAGATTGATTAATAGAAAGATTTCTCGTGTTTGCCAGTTTCGTGTTGTTCTTGCCCTGCACCCTTCATCGGTCCGCGGATGAAAGGTATCGTCACTTCAAAGACGCATCAATTAGGGTCTGTCGCACCACAATGCAATCGAACCATATCTCAATCATCAGATAACGGCCCTCTCGCACAACTTTTCTTGAACTCCAATCAAAATAGCATCCCTCACGAAGCCACTGATTCCACATCCCTATGCATCCCTTGGCGAATTCCGTAAGCAGCCACCACCAAATCCCGCAAATCCCGTCGCTTGCAAACACCTGCACAGGCTGATTACAACACCACAACACAGGACAGACTAGCTCCCTCGTAACGAGCTTCCAGTTCAATCATTTCCCGGGGGATAGCTGGGTTCCAAATATGAGTTTAAGCTTGACTCAACGACCAGTCAAGCCTTCATGAATGTCACAAGAACATTCTCTTGCTTTGTCATGCATTCTCTTCTCCTTGACCTATGAAAATACCCGCCCTGTTCTGGGCTCACACTCCTCACTCCTTTGATATATAGCACATCGCCACCCTCCAACATGGAGGTGCTCACTTCCTCATACCTATCAACAATCCCATTCCTCAACAGCTCCATATCCTTCCCCTCCCAATTCTCACCAAATACCTACAACATGGCATTCGGCTCACGAGGTCTACCCTGGAACGAGGGAGAGAAAGAAATGCATCGCATCATGCACGTCTCTGGCCAAGGCAATCCAAACTCACCATTCCTCTCTCCCGGAGCAGGATACATGATCCAAGGAGCTCCACTACTTGCACTCGGGACGCTGGATGATCAGGATCGGCCGTGGACGACTATCTGGGGAGGAGATCCTGGCTTTGGAAGACCGGTTGCGAAGAATGTGATTGGAGTGAAGACGGTGGTGGATAGGAGGTTTGATCCTGTTGTTGAGGCGTTGCTTGGAGGTGCGGATGAGGGGGAGATTGTGAGGGAGGAGGGGGACGGAAGAATGGTGGGTGGGTTGACGATTGATTTGGAGAGTAGGATGAGGGTTAAATTGCATGGGCATATGATTGCTGGTGCTATGGAGGGGAATGGAGATGGGGAGAAGGGTGTGGCGAAGGCGCAGTTGGTTGTAAGTATTAATAAGAGTGTCGGTATGTAACAACTCAAACATGTCCAAAACTTGATCAGAAGCTAACAAGTTCAGGCAATTGTCCAAAGTATCTCAACTCCAAACGTATAATACCCTTCACGCCAAAACCGAGACTCGTCTCAGACTCGCCAAAATTACCACCAGAAGCCCTGGCACTACTCGAGAAAGCAGATATGTTTTTCATGTCTTCCTCGGACGGGGCAGAAGATGTAGATACGAACCACCGCGGCGGCCCAGCTGGTTTCGTCCGCCTCATCTCAAACGACGAATCGGGAGCCGTGATCGTCTACCCCGAATATTCCGGCAATCGCATGTACGAGACTCTCGGAAACCTCAAAATGAACCCCTTAGCCGGCATCACAGTTCCTGACTTCGACACAGGAGATGTGCTGTACATGACAGGCAAGACAGAGATCCTGATCAGCAAAGAAGCCAGTTCCGTCCTGCTGAGGTCCAACCTTGCAGTGAAGCTCACGGTCACCTCGGCGCGGTTCGTAGAAAAAGGACTCACGTTCAAAGGCATTCCAGAAGAGTCATCTCCATATAATCCGCCAGTCAGGTACGCAGCGAATGAGAAAATTGCACATATCAACGTCACCTCTGAGCAGCTCAACTATGCCACTCTTCTCAGCACAACAAAACTCACACCGACAATATCTCGCTTCCGCTTCCGCATTGAAGACCCCTCTTCCATCGCAACGTGGAAACCAGGACAATACGCTACACTTGCTTTTGAGGATTACCTTGATCAGGGATACAGCCATATGCGAGATGAAGACCCGCAGTCGTTGAACGATGATTTCATGCGGACTTTCACGGTTTCGAGTCCTCCTCCAACCTCAGCCCAGACGTCAGTTAGCGAGATCGCGGACAACGAATTTGAGCTCACTATCCGCAAAGTCGGTCGCGTGACCAACTTTCTTTTTGAACAGCAACGCCGCTCAAACCTACGAGGTGGCTTCAAAGTCCCGCTCAAAGGTTTTGGCGGGGAGTTTCACTTTCCAAAAAAAGAAGCTGGTGTTATTATTCCTGTCATTGCTGGTGGCATTGGTATCACGCCTCTGCTAGGCCAGTTTGATAGTATGGATGTCAAGCAGTTGAGGTTATTGTGGGGTGTTGGAATTGAGGATATCGGCCTTGTGGCTGATACTTTGGAGAGATATCCTCAGCTTATTGAGGCGACGACGATATTCCTGTCGGGTGAAGATGCGAGTCTGGGTGTGAAGGGGTTGAAATTGTTGAAGGAGGTGGTGGATTCTGGAGTTAAGATTGAGAGAAGGAGAGTGAGTGAGGAGGATGTTGCAAGGGTCAATGAGGAGGTGAGGGTGGATGAGTGGTATATGTGTGTGGGGCCGAGACTTAAAAGTCAAGTTTTGAATTGGCTAGCAGGCAGGAGAGTAGTATATGAAGACTTTGGGTATTAAGAATAATAAAAATCCATTTCTTGACATCAACAAACAAGCCTGGCAGCCCTTGGGCAATCAATGTACTAAGCGAATTTAAAAAGGGGGTCTTCCAGTGGATATCAGGCTCTCGGTTAAAAAAATTCGGAGCCACAGAAAATTTCTTCACCGCTCTACGAAATTTTAACTGCTATATCTATCCAAATAAGGACTCCCAATCATAAATCAAGTGACTTGAGGCGAAGTGGCGGAGTGGTTAACGCGATTGACTAGAACTTATCTACTCTGAATCTTTCAGACGTGGCTGTTTAAATCAATTTCCTTCGGGAGCGTAGGTTCAAATCCTGCCTTCGTCGATTCTTCGTGTCTTTTTTGCCATTTCTATGGATGTTTTGTTTCCTTGATATCTTGAAACCTGTCTGGAATTGATTATGTTTTCTTGGAAACGCTGCATTTCTTTGTGCTGTCATCCTTTGAACTTTGTCTTAGCTGCCTGCTCCTTTGTATCGTTCACAGGTCGTTTTCCAATCACCACTGAAAGAAATTCTCAAGACACTTTATTTACATCCACACTGTCAGTCGTATTCAAATCTTGAGGTATCGCAATACATAAATAAGATGCTAAACTTATTGACCTTGGCAGGGCAGGACAAGTTAATCAAGTAATAAGAACTCCGACACGATTCTCAAATAGTTCTCCTTCTCCTCATGCAGCGGACAGTGGGTGCTGTTCTTAAGTTTGATCCATCTTACGTTCTTGATGCCGTCCACGAATGGCTTGACGGCCTCATCACTGGCCCCCTCATTCACACCATTAAACACCAACGTCGGAACCTCGATACCCTTAGCAGCTTCAGCCGCCGACCAATCCTTCATCACACCTCTGGACTTGAATTCGTCGGGCCCAGACCTATCGAAAGTTAGCATGCGTCTCCCTCAACGTCCTCTCCAGCTCATGGAAGAGGGACTCACATCGTCATCGCAACCGTCCCATCCCTTCCAGCCCACGCCAAACTCTCCAAAAGCTCAGCCGGCATTGGATTGACCGTAATCATATGCTTTGAAAAGAAGTACATCAACGCCTCCTCATACTCCTTTCCCTCCCAATCCTCAGCCTCCTCCCCCCTTCTCAACTTCGTCTCCACATCCTCCGGCAACGACTTTCTATACCTCGCGTACGCCCTCTCCCACACATTAAGATCAGCCGGCGAATTACTGATAATAAATCTCCTCAGCCCCTTCGGCTTCCGAATCCCAGCCCACTTTGACCCCATCATTCCGCCCCAGCTTTGGCCAAGCACATCATACTCTTTTAATCCTAGACCTTGAATCAAATTATCCAATTCATCCCAGAAGAGCTCTTCTTTCCAGAAAGTCTCATCGCCTTTCGTTTCTGGGAGGTGAGTTGATTTGCCGTTGCCGATTTGGTCGTAGAAAATTATGGGGATTTGATGCGAGGACCAGAGTTCTTGCATGGGGAGGAGATAATCGTGACTAAGTCCTGGACCGCCATGGATCACAAGTAGGGGGATCCGAGAGGACTTCTCGAGAGATCCGAAGATTTTGTACCATGTTGAGCATTTCTTATCGGTTCCGGGTGGGGAAAATGGGATGGTGCCTTCTGTGATCAGATGGGGGGAAATTTGTGAAGCCATCTGTAACGATGATCTGAAATCAATGAATACGAGATTCTTGGCAAGAACTTGAGCTGGGGACGAAAGATAGGGGATGACTTGGCGGGGGCACCAAGTTGATGTCAAGGAGACATGAGGGGGTATCGGGCTAGTGCCCGGATGTCGGCTTGGCTCAAATAGGAAACTCCTAACCTTCGCATCTTGTGTGGGAGACTGGAGATGACACGGTTCAAAGCCTGGTATCAATTATTTCAGACTTAAGACATAATTGCCTATAACTTGGCATTAGCATCTGCTTAAGTAATTCGTAACCGGGCACCATTAGCAGCAAATAATTCTCTAGTTGGTTAATCTCCGCCGTGATTGGCAGAAACGACTTGTTCAGCAAAATTTGTAGATCTCACCTTTCGAAGTAAACAAACCTGCGATGTGTAACAAAGGACTTGATTGGCAGGCAGGTACTTCAGGAGTGAAAAAAATAGAGTCTACCACTCTCTGTAAGACATGCCACTTACCATACCCGCGGCCGGTAACTCATTTTGGATTTTCAACTCGTAACAGACTCATCTGCCCATGAGAACAAGCACGCCACATTCTAGGTTCTGACTCCGACGTACTCAAATACATTAGCATTGAATTTTCTCTACCCTACTTGCCACTTGGCGGTCCATTATCGATGGTTCGAGGCGCAGAGTGGCAGAGTGTTGGCGCTGCTCTCGTCCTTTAGAGCCTGATATTGGGAAAAGGCGCATGCGAGGTCCTGGCCTCGAGCTCACCAACCTTGGGAATTTGTATCTCAATTACAGCCTCGTCAATGTATACAGATTTGTCCCATCTTTCCCTCCAGTTCTTCTGCCATCCTACCACCCATGAATCCATGGACGTAAGTTTCCCCAATGAGCTCGAACGATCCATCTCCATTCCCTCGAAGCACAAATGGAACTTGCGCACTGTGCAGCATGAAGACCTGGTCACCAACAACTGTAGACTCTGGCCCCAAACCAAGGTACCCTTTCTCAGTCAAATACAGCCGTCTGAAAGGCATCGTGGGGCTAAGTGCAGTGTGAAAGGCAGCCGCATGTCTCTCGACTCGATTCAATTGCTCGGCAGCAGTAGGAAACGGGTCGTTGGGGTCGAGGATGTTGTTCCCTTGTGAGATAAAATCTTGTATCTTGAAATGGTGCATCTCTCTGGCTGAGGCCAGCACCTCGTCTACCGTAGGCAGAGAGAGCTTGCCAATCGAACTGTTGTGTAATGCCTGCAGAGCTTTGAGTTGATCGCGGAGTAGAGCCTCGTTGAGGCTCACATTTGATGTAATCGCCCCCGTTTCGTTCCGGACCATGATCTCTGGAGTCAATTTTGTTGCCAGTCGGTTTCGAGCCCACATGATGAATGCTGCAGCCATGTTATCCGGCGCACGCTCAGAATTGTGTGAGTTTGCAATCATAGTCCTCCAGAGTACTTCGCCAGTATCTTGACATGTATCCAAGTATGGTTGCTTGATACTCTCGCAGAGCTTCAAGCAGGAATTGATGTCTGAGGATTTGATGATGTCCCACATCGGCGTGCCAACTTCGGAAACTCGATCGAAGACTGCCCCATCCAGTCTAAGTGATGAGCCATCTATGATAGTCCGCGTCTCCGTTGTGTCACCTTCCGGACAGCAATTGAACGCATGCTCTCCACGTATGGAGGTTAACGGTACCGGCATCAATGTGTTTGTGTAGTCCGGAACCCATGAAGGTAGACCTGCAACTCGACGACTTCCCTTATCTTCAACATGAGACAGATTCGAGAGTTTGGGTAGCTTTTCCAAGAGAAAAGTTGCAACTGATGTGAAAACGTCCTGTGCGGTTGATCCCGAGCTGTAGTCAGGCGTTAAAGGCATTGCCATGTCTGAGGGCAAAGCTTTCTGGGCGATGCCAAGAACCCCGAATATCTTATCTCTTGAATCAGTGGCCGAGTAAGGTCTAGTGTCCAGTAGCACTTTTTGAAGTGATGAGTAGAAATCTGTCACTTCAAAGACTGTCTGATCTGGACTCCGGGGGCCTGAGCTCGTTGCAGGAGGCGCTGAGGCGGACTGTGTGGCGGCCGCGCCTCGTTCAACAGTGTCCTTCAGACGATCTACGATGACTGAAATCCTGATCGTTTCGTCTCCAATCGCTCTCCCAAAAGCTTTGGCCGCACTCAGACCAACCATCGGTTGCCATCCTAGGACTCGAAGCAGCCTGCTGAGAGTGTCGACATTGTACCAAGGTATTGACGCTTCTCCACAAAGAACAATAACATCTCGTGCAAGCGCAACCTCCTGGACGATCCACTACATACCGAAAATATCAGCACTTCCGCGCGATACTGGATCAACTGACCTATATGGTGGAGAAAATGAGACTGTAGCCGTACGATGCGCGAGAACCATCTCCTTCTTCGGCAGAAACTCATGTACTTCTGCCAACAGAAGACCCAGTCGCCGCAGGGTGGGTTAAGTTTCAAGAACCCAAGTAGCTTCTGATTGAAGGGTGTTTGCTGCATCAGATCCTCGACCCCAAACTCCTGGATGTATAGTCCGATACCATTAAGGAAGTCTTTGTTCAGCCAAAGGAAGTCTTCAAGATCAGATGTGTCGGATCCGAGCCAGACAATGACTTGTGAAGCATTCGAATAGATCTCGCCCATCATTGCAACTTGCATCCCTTTCTCGACCACGTTTCGTTGATCAATGCAGGCCGCGTCGATCCACAGCCATCTGTCCATGTAGCCAGAACTGGCTAGCTGGACAAGAGCATCCCAGAGATTTTCGCTGACAGAGAACGCTTTCCAGTCTGTATCGATTTCTTCTGATTTGGACTCTTGCCCGGATTCTGCATTTCCGAGTGCTACATAGATCGGGTCTTGTGGTTGTACGTCCTCCTCTTCAATGCATTCGATGGACGAGTAAAGTGGTTTCCCCCAAGTATAGGACAGAGCGTGATACTCTGGACAATTTTTTAAGTCAAAGCTGCATAACAGAAGCCCTAAACGGATCTCCAGTGCTGCATCTTTGCCAGACTCTTGCAAGGCTACCAGCTTCAACAGCCGGAACGACGTTTCGGAGATGAGCGGCGTGAAAGCTGGCCAATTGACGTCCATGATTCGCAGGTCCTCGGTGTCCTGGATGCTCTGCTTATTCAGGGTTTCTCAAATGCCCTGGCTCTGGGCTAACGATCACACTTGGATAGAAATGCGTATTTGGAAGCCTGAGCTGAGTTGCCTGAGCAGAGGAGCGATGCGGAGATAGCTACCGACTTTTGCTCAGTGGAGTAACCCATAAATCCAGGAGCTCAAATTTTTGAGAAGCTGATATTCTTTCTGAAGCTCATCTAACTAGCTAGGCCTTCGCTTCTCCGTTCGGGGAAGAAGAAAGCTCAGGAAGTCTGCTACTTCCAGCTCGTCGACGTGGACATTGTATTGATGACTAAGTCTCATCCCGATTCGTCGACTTGCTTTCAGCTGCAAGGGCAAAAGGAGTATACATCATAGGTAGAGCATTGTATCGGACAATTAAATTACTGAATGGCTGCAATGGCATGGCAAACCGTCGGCAACAGCTGTTGATACTTGATGAGGAGGGAAATCTCGAGGGTTGGATTCTTTGTGGTTGCATGCTTGCGTCTTGGCCCTGATCGGCAGCCCCTTTTCCCGAAGACAACTTTGCCGAGCTGAGAACTATCCTAGAAGACTTACCACAACTTCCATATTTGTTCAAAATCCAAGCAATATTTCTTTCAATCCATTGAATCCAGGAAATATAGTACACATATCAAGTATACAGCCTTCCAAATACATACCGCGAACCTCCTTTATCACTCCCTTCCCCTCGGTGGGGCAAAGCCACTTAGGTAATTACCCAGCCAGCTAAAGTAGTCGAAACGCTGTTAACGCAAAGCACAGGAACTACCAGTTAGTATCCAGTAAGAAGCTCTCCATTTTTATTGAGAAAGTGAGCAAAATCTTTGTTGCACATCGACAAGGTGACACAAGTTTCTTTAGCGGGTGTGGCCTCTCTTCGTGTTCGTTGGTCCACCTCGGCCACGACTCGTCTGACTCGGCCTAAGCGGCTGCTCTGTTCTTTTGAGTCATGAACCAGGAGCTCAGGAAAGCAAGGATAGAGCCGTATCTTGTGAGCGTATCTTGATAGATTCTGTCGCACATCGACAGGGTGACACAAGCGGCTGTAGCGTCTGTAGCGTCTGTTCTCGTAAGGACTGTCTCGAGAATCCCCGTACTCACTTGACGCAGCTGTATTCTTCTGGTCAAGAACCAGGAGCTGACTGTTGAATGGGTAAAGCTGTATACTGAGCTCATTTCTTGACAGGAGTGATTGTGTTCGTTTTCGGGGCCAAAACACTGGACAATAAATAGACTTTGGACGGTTCCCTCTTTCCAGACCGAGGCTGTCATTCGACCTATCCGCAACGCCTCACTAGACATTCGTGTCTCACTTGCTCGATCTGCAACAGGACAGCAGCACCTCTTAAGGCAGTTCAAGTCAATAATAGTTCCCGCTGCATTCCAATGCGATATGCAACAAAGCATTCAAGTCTGCTCTTAAACTCTCCATCACCACCCGCTTCTCCGCTAGAGGAACTTGTCTCACCTCCTCGATCTGCAACAAACACTACATCTTTCCTAAATCAGCTCAGCTCTGCAGTAGTTCCCGCTACACATTCCAAGACGACATGCAACAAAATCTCCTCTCCTTCCTTTTCGAGTGTTCTCTAACTTTTCACTTTCTCCTTTTATCCTTCCCCTCCACTTCGGTGTCCCGCTAACAAACATGTCTCACCTCCTCGATATGCAACAGAACAACCACAGCTATTCTAAAGCACCCCAACTTACAGTAGCTTCCGTTCTGCATTCCAATACGACATGCAACAAAACCATATGTCCTTCAAGTCTTTTTTTCTCTCTCTTATATACGCTTTCCACTTCCTCGCTAAGTAAATTTGTATACCTGTCTCGCCTCCTCGACATGCAATACAACAATACAACGACAACAGTCCGAACTCAAACTACGTCACTGATCAAGTTCTTGCACTCGACTTCAAAACCGCACCTGACAGAGTCGTCTTTCCCTCGGAGTCTTTTGTTCTCTTGTCTTTTGTCTCGGCTTCGCTTCCTCGCTAAATCTACAGCAGAAAAAAAAGGAACTGTCTCACTTTCCTCGATCTGCAACAAAACAACCACAATTCTTTCAGATCAACTTACCTCTCGACAGCTCTCCCGTTACATTCCAAAGCGACATGCAACAAACCTCTCTTGTACTATTTCCCTATTTTCTCCAATCGTCAACGGTAACACAAACCAATAGTCCACAATCCTCAACCAGCCTGAAGCCCGAAGACCCACTCACCACTCACCACCGTCATCGTGTAACCATTGCTACATGCAACAAAACCCCCCTTTCCCCTCTAAACCCCCTCCCCTCACAGCCCCCTCATCATAATTCAGGGGCTTCGCAGATCTAGCATCTGCAAAGCAAGACTTTTTTTTTGCATTTTCGCAGGTCTCAAGGGCCGACCCGCCTTCTAGAATAGCCCAGGACTCGTCAGCTGGGAAATCTTCAGCTCCAAAAATCAAGACATCGGCTGATAGCCGAGCCGAAATCCAGCCCATACCATGCCAAATCAATACTAACGAAACCGAGCCGCGTCGAGCGATCGAATGACACTATACCGTATATCGGAGATGTTTCCGAAGCCTATACCAAATAGTATAAAAGTAACAAGCCGTTCTTTGTGAAATGTACGGGATTGGTTAGACGCAAACTCAAAGTCCCGAGAACCACGTCTTCGGTTTTTTCGTACCGAGTCTATTTTCGATGGGAGGTCGGCGGCAGTTGGGTTATTGGTTGGGGAGATGGCTATGATGCAGAATTTATGGAGATTTGTGGGGAGGGGTTGATGTAAAGCGGGAAGTTGAGGAATGTGGGAAGATAGAGTGGATAGGTTTGTTGCATGTCGTGGAAAAGTAACTTTTTTTATGGGCTGGTGATGGACGAGATCGTTGTTTTTAGGGGAGGAGCAATGGGAAAACTTTATGGGTATCTTAGAAACTCCATGGATTGGGCCGAGGTTGAAGTGGGACCGAGCAGGTTCACGAGAAGAAGATGACATCTGCTTCGAGGTCTGGGTTGTTATGTTAGTTTTTTCGGTATTGATAAGGAGGGACGCTGGTACTTGACGGTTGCAGCATCAATCTCGAGGAGGTTGTTGTGGTCTAGGCCAATTGAAAGTCGATGCTGAAGGTGAGTAGACAGAAGCGGTTTCCTTGACAAGGTAAGCATGAGACCAGAAATCACAGAGATGCACGTTGGAAGAGGCAAGGTAATGTGAAGAATGAACATTGAATTATTCAAAAGACTATGTATGAGTAAGGAGAAGAACGCCAGCCACCACCCATCATAGATACGGCCATGAAAACGGAAACCAAAACAAATCCCGAAAAGAGTCTACCACCAGTATCAAACCGATGATCTTCTATCATCTCTCCAAGTCGCCATCTAGGCCTTCGACTCCTTTGGGTATGGCCATCTCCACTTGGTAATATACTCGGGGTCAATACCATGCTCGAACGCCCAAGTCTTAGCCGCAATCTGGAGGTTCATCAACTTCTCGCGCACAGCAGCACCCTTGTTATGCAACGTCGGGATGCGATCAATAGCATCCATCGCGAGACTGTACCTATCAGTTTGATTTCTGATAGCCAGCTCGAGTGGCGTATCGATGTTGCCCTTCTCCTTGTATCCGCGGACGTGGATGTTGAGCTGACCGGGTCGCTTATATGTGAGTCTGTGGATGAGCCATGGGTAGGAGTGGAAGTTGAATATAATGGGTCTGTCATCCGTGAAGACGGCTTTCCATTCAACGTCTGACATGCCGTGAGGATGGTCAATGGCGGAGATGAGCTTGAAGAGGTCGACGACGTTGACGAACCGGATCTTGAGTTGAGGGAGGAATTCGCGGAGGAGGGCAGTTGCAGCCAGAGCTTCGAGTGTGGGAACATCACCACAAGATGCCATGACGACGTCAGGATCTTCGCCTTGATCGTTGCTAGCCCAGTCCCAGATACCGAGACCTTTGGTGCAGTGCTCGACAGCCTCGTCCATGTCGAGAAATTGGAGATGGTCTTGCTTGTCTGCGACGATGACGTTGACGTAATTGACGCTGCGGAGACAATGGTCGGTGACGGATAGGAGGGTATTTCCATCGGGTGGGAGATAGATACGGACGACTTCGGGACTCTTGTTGGCGACGACATCGAGGAAACCGGGATCTTGATGAGTGAAACCATTATGATCTTGTCTCCAGACAGTGGCCGTGAGCAGGATGTTGAGGGAAGCGACCTTTGCGCGCCATTCGATCTCGTTACACTTCTCGATCCATTTGCAATGTTGGTTGACCATGGAGTCGATGATGTGAATGAAGGGCTCGTAGCTGTTGAGGAGACCGTGGCGACCAGAGAGAATGTAGCCTTCCAACCAACCTTCGCAGGTATGCTCACTGAGCATCTCCATAACACGACCTTCCATAGCCAAGTTTCCTCCATCTTGATCCTCCTCAAAGTACTCGCCCATCCAGACCTTCTTGCCTGCCTTGTAGATCTCGCCAAGCTTGTTGGACTCTGTCTCATCCGGACCGAAGACGCGGAAATTGGTCATATTGTTTGCGACGATGTCCCGAAGGAATTTGGACATGTTGGACATGCTGGGAAGATTCGAGATACCTGGGTTGATATCTGTGAGGGCGTACTTCTTGAAGTCTGGCATGTCGAGTGGCTTCTTCAGTAGACCTCCGTTACCGACAGGGTTGGCGCTCATACGGGCATTGCCGAGAGGTGCAAGCTCCTTCAATTCTGGGATCAATTTTCCGGCCTCATCGAATGTCTCCTCGGGCTTGTAGGACTTCATCCATTGCTCCAAGAGCTTGAGATGTGCTGGATTTGAGGCGACATCAGGAATAGGAATTTGATGCGAGCGCCAGAAGCCTTCCAGTAGCTTGTCGTCAATCTTTCTTGGTCCACTCCATCCCTTAGGACTTCTAAGGACAATCATGGGCCAGCGAGGTCTGAATGCCTTTCCTGAATCACGAGCTTGCTTCTGGTATTCGCGGATCTCCAGAACACACTTCTCGATCGTGGCAGCCATTGCTTGGTGCATGCTCTCCATATCACTGCCCTCGACGAAGTATGGTTTCCATCCGTAGCCGATGAACAGAGCTGTCAGCTCCTCGTGGCTGATTCTCGCGAGCAGAGTTGGGTTGTTGATCTTGTATCCGTTGAGATGGAGAACTGGGAGGACTGCACCATCGCAGATAGGGTTGAGGAATTTGGTGCTGTGCCAACTTGTGGCAAGAGGTCCAGTTTCGGCTTCACCATCTCCGACCATTGTGAGTGTGATCAGATTGGGGTGATCGAAGACAGTACCGAAGGCATGGGATATCGAGTATCCGAGCTCACCACCTTCGTGGATACTACCTGGTGTCTCTGGGGTAGCGTGGGAGCCGATTCCTCCTGGAAAAGAAAATTGCTTGAAGAATTTCCGCATTCCCTCCTCATCTTCGGCCTTGTCTGGGTAGACCTCTGAATAGACACCCTCCATATACGACTGCGAGATAATACCTGGAGCTCCATGGCCGGGACCAGAGATGAATAGAACATCCAAGTCGTACTTCTTGATCAGACGGTTCATGTGCATCCATGTGAATGATTGACCGGCGTCAGATCCCCAATGACCCAGCAATCTTGCCTTGAGATGCTTGATATCGAGAGGTTCCTTGAGAAGGGCGTTTTCGCGGAGGTAGAGCATGCCTAAGCAAAGGTACATACTGGCGCGGAAGTAGGCGTCATATTTGCGAATTTCCTCTGCCGAAAGGGGCTTTCCCTCTACAGTTGAGCGAGCAACTCCATAGGGAGAAATGCTCTTGACGACAACTTCGTCTGCTGCGGATGCCATGATGTTGGCGGGTCCTGTAGTTGTGAGGATATCGTTTGCGGACGAGGTCCTTGGTATGGCGGGGTTGAGGTTTGTTGACCTTTCAGTTGTATGGTTGAAATCGATCCTGGACAGTAAAGTAGGATCTAATGACTTGTTGCAGTGGATTGCTTGATGAATTAAGGAAGCAATGGACAGCGGAAGGCTCAAGCCTTATAAGGGAATTTTTTTATGGAGGGGTAACATCAGATACACAATTTCATCGCCTACCTGTTGGAGGGGTCGACGCGGCAGCACGGGTAAGCTGTACGAGAGCATGATAGGTTAGCAAAAGGTGGTCTGATTCCTCACAACGTCTTCCAATGCCTACTCGGAGCCTGCCTGCCTTGCAGCATCAAGACTTCGTTTGGGTTCCCGCGGTCCATATTCCATGGGGTGATGCACGGTATGCAGCAATTCGCCGACGAGCCTTCGAGCCTATAACGCGGTGCTGGCCGGTACTGACGCGCCTAGGCTCGTTTGGAGGCGCTGATTGCTGCATTCGAACTGCACAGTAGCTGGGATCTGTATGCTGGCTGCTTACAGACAGCAGTATCTGGGACGATTGGGAATTATTCTCTTGTTGTGCACTGGGTCGAGGGGTCATTTTGGGTTACTGTCCCTGCTGTCCCAACCGCCTCACAGATTAAATGACAGACTTCTCATAAGGGTCAATCAGCACAGCTGAGTGTGGAGTTTCTTGGGGATCTCGATGCTGGAATGCAGAGTGCAGACGGACAGACTCCGGAGTGGACCTGTGTGGAGGGGTTGTTGGAGGGGTCCAACTGCAGGCGTGCAGCAATCCTTCGTGTGGGCTGACAATGACGCAGGGAAAACATCGTATGAGATGGTACGATACAGTCAAAAAGCCAGAACTCGTCCTTCAATTTTTAGCAAAATCGACTGTGGCAGACAACTATTGTGGCGTGATTTCGTACACTCGTACTTCAGTACCTGCAGTAATGCCGCATTGCAATAATATTATCTGGGAGAGATTATGATGTTGGGAGTGAGTTGTCGAGGAAGAGGAAATGTCTCGGCGGCATCTCGCCCCTGAAAGTTTTCGGCTGGGTCCCCGCTGACTCCGAGTCACGTTTAGCCAAGCCTTGTGAGATATTTCTCGGCTCCGCATCCATCATATCACCTCTTTCATTGAGTATGCCCTGATGCGGAAGACTTTTGTGCTCGTACATTTTTGCGCGGCCAAGAACTTGCTCGAGGGCAGGTGAATGTCGTATCAGCCTCAAATCAAGCCACTGCAGAGGCTCCTCTTCGCCACACTTCGGTTCGGTCCTGTTCGGCCAAAACACTCGAGCAACAAAGTTTGCTAATCAACTCAAAATCAAGAGACTCTCGTCTCGTGTTCTGACGGAGAGACTATGGGTGCTCAAAAAAGACCGAATGTTAGGTGACAGAGTTTCCTATTCCTGGTCGTCCAAGAATGAGTCCCAGTAGAGTGCCAGCCACTCAGACTGTTACGAACCAGCTCTTCAAGCCAGTCTTCCTTATTCTGCGTTATCCGGTGTTCTTCATGTATGCAAATCACTTTCTTACAGTCTCAAGCGGGGAGGAAAAAGGAGCATGTATCTTTAGTTTCGGGTCTCTGTCACATGACGTTGTCTTTCCTCGACGTTTTATGTCCCATCGATCTTCGCATTCCTTGACGATCCCCTCGTTTCCCAATGGCTCGCTGTCATGTACTATGAAGCAGGATTTGAATGGTATTTTGTTCCCGCTCTGTCCGCATTCAGCCCTCGAAGTGCATCAAGTCGGTGTTTGAAGCTCGCAACTCTTGCACTCTTAGCAGTGTTCAGCTCGTGAGAAAGGAACAGTGCCAGAAGATACAAATGTGTTTCTGGGATAGTTTAGGATCATCAACTTTCCAGAGCCACGTATGTCTCTCAAATGTAGTATTCTGCAATGGTTTGTCGTTTGGACGATTCACCCAATCTGCGGGTGCACCGTTGGATGCAAAGTCACTGGGAAGTATAAGCTTCCGTTTTGCCTTTTGTGCCTCTTGACTGTCTTTTCCGAAGCAAATGATCTGTCGCTGCGTAAGCCATTCGGCAAAAATTCTGGCTCTCTGCGGCATCTTTTTGCCCAGCGGTAATCAGAAATGCTTCTTCAATCACTTTACTGAGTCGACCATCGACGATGTTATCTCTTAGTAGCATCGTGGTCTGCAAGCCAATAAGAGTGAACCATCGCAGTGGCCAAATTTTCAGACTTCTTTCGGTTGGATTCGGAAATATTAACCAGTAATAACCAGAATGCATCTCGTGCGTGAGTCTCCTAGCACTCGTGTAAATGGGGCAGTTTTCACAAGTGACGCGATGTTGTTTCTGCAACCACTCGTGGCGATTGACCTCTGAATCTGTGCCGTAGTCACGAGTGATCTCCTCGCCTGCACGCGTCTCTTTGATGATGTGAACTCGAGCTTTTTGGGAGTCGCTGGGGAACGAGTAGAAAGCGTTGGGCACACAGCTGTCTTTTTAATGGACAATATATCAGCACGTATCCGAGCTCTGACTGCACAGGCTCCTATCAAAGGCTCACAATCATAACTTACAGTTCATGAGACTCACTATTCTAAAGACAGTCTCTTCCTCATTCAGTCCCACACGATTGGTCAAGTAAACTCCTACTTCGTGGCACCCGGTACCGGGAAAAGCGTTTTGGAGATCTCGAAAGGCCAGTCGCCAGTCCACGCCAGGAGCTGATCTTTCATCGAATATTCCGCAACGGCAGAAGTTTGTCATGTCTTCTATGTCTCCGAATATGAGCTTCGTGAAACTGCTTGGCGTGAAGAGCGGCTCATCTTCGAATAGCAGCATTCCCATAGGGAGGTCCTGCTTCGCAAACAGTCCTCCACCTTTATCATGGGTATCTTGCGCCGAATAAAACATTGAGTATGAGGGATTAGGCGTGTCGGTAAACGATGTGACTGAATTCGCAGATTTTTCGTTCATTATGACTTGCTTGGTCCTACAACAATCGGTCTTCTGGGCTGGGACGATCTAGTGGTCAGCAATTGTGCCGTGGATATGATTGAACGGCAGGAGGATTCTCAAGACACTCACTGGAAATGAGCCGCAGGTAAGCTCTGGGGATACTGAGTGCTTATGTCTGATACTGGCTGATGATGCGATGTTGATTACTGCGAAGGGCTCTGGGGTCGAAAAGACAGCATTTCCGGTTCATTAGTTGCGACTGTTTCCCGAGTATACAGATCCGGAAGGTGCGAACACTTTCGACCGACAAGATCTAGTGTATTAAATTCAACTTTGAAGTCAAGGAAGTAAGGTACCTAGGTAAGCAGAGAAGAGCCTGCAGAAAAGGGCAAGAGCGGTTCGCTTACCGCGATCAATGCCTTTCCAAGCTGTTCAGAAGGTTACTCACCCACCTCAATTTCAGATGGGCATGGCATGGAGACAAAACTCAATAATGAGTCGATCACGAATGGAAATTCACATCTTTGTTGCTCTACGCACTTGTGTACTTTTCTCGCTACTCATATCAAACTTGAATCGGCAAATGAAGACCCCGGCTACCTTCAAGGGTATAATGATGACGAGTGACGGGCAGAGTGCTCGATGGTTATGGCAAAGTATGAAAACCTCTGTGCGAAGGCTTGATAAATCCAGTTACCACATTCGAACAAACATCCGCAAGCAGTCCCTAAATGATTAGGCTTTCTCGGAAGGAGTGATAATGGACTAAGGAAGCGTCAAAGGATGAGTCGAGTACAAATGCTCGTGAGGACAATCTGACAGGCAAAGCATGATATTCTTGGACACATCCCTTGACAGCTATTTCAATGCCTACAGGTAGGTTGGCTGGCTACTTGCAACAGGTGGTACACGACTATTAATTACATTCGGGCTCAGACAGATTGGATAGGGCTTCTTTACGACACGACTTCAGTCGACAAGCTGTACAGGTTGGAACAGCATGAAGTCTTCTTTCCACCTGAAAGTCTTCGCTTCAGCAGTCTTGACTTTGGACATGCCAGTCCACATGGAGTTGGTGAGAGACAACATGTTGAGATCTGAGTGTATAACTTCAGGATGTCATAGCAGCCGTTCCCGAATGTTGACTTCAAGCCCCAGGGAGCGATAGATAGCGTTGCGGGACATATGCATCATTCTGAAAGGCAACAAGTATACTCTTTCAATAAACCTATAAATCACACAGAGACAACAATGAAAGGTAGAGTCGAAGACTATCAATATTCTAAGTGTCCAGACCCTCAACAGCCGGGGCAAAATTCGGTACGAAGTATCAATTGATAGATCATAAAGCCGCATCCAAATAGCCTCGAAAGCTTAAACTTTGTTGCACATCGCACTGAAAATATATCTCAATTGTGTACCGAGATTTATTGTTTTAGGTAAAGGAAGTAGGGTTGTTGATGAACGACTGTACTGTTTCGAGAAATTTGAAAGGTGTGAGGCGTATGTGTGCCGAAGGAATGTGGGGAAGGCTTATTGATACACACAAAACAAAGTTGAAATGAAAGTATAATTGATGAGCGCGAAATGAACCTTTGGAGGATTTGTCTTTGGAAGGGTATAAGGCTGGAAAACTTGGGGGATGCGATGGAGGTGGTGAGAAGTACCCTTTTAGGTAGATAGGGAAGCTGCACGTATTTGTTTACTTTTGGTGGTCTGACAAGTCTGGCAGCGGTCATAGAGGCTTGTGCATCCGCCGATCAGGTGTCTCCATCATCCAGATCAACGTCTTTATTATCATTAAGATATATCATCTCATAACATTTTCTCTCAGCCCACTAGTTCTCAGGCTGTGGACATGATTCCCTGCAAACGGAGCTGGGGGTTGTGGATGAGGACCCCCGTTCCCCGCCTTCTTGATTGAAGGCAGCCCCTTGATCTCCACTCCCCCATTCTCCAATGCTCTTCTTACCGCCTCTCCTTGACCTCCTCCGATACCACTGTCAGCGCTGCCTCTCCGACTTCCAATCTCCATTCCCCTCCCGGTCAACAACCCTCGTATCCCACCTGCCTTCCGTGCAGGCAATTCGCTACTCCCAGCACTGCAGACGTACAACAGGTATTTTAGATTCGGCAATGTCTGTCTGATATCCATGACCTTGAGTCCTTGGCTTTCAGCTAGCGATTCGATGTTCTTGTTGAGGAGAAAGACACCATAGTCGAAGCGAAATCGAACCGCACCTTTCGTGTAGAGTGGAAAGGTCCGTTGATTGTCGGACAGGATGGATATTAGGTCGTGGATTATGGACCGGGACCCATAAGGTGCGATCGGATATGGAAGAGGAATTGCGAGGTAGTATTGAAGCATGTCGACTAGCCGTGCTACATATCCTAGAGCCGCAGAGACCACATCCTCGTCTGCATCTTCAAAGGAGGAATTCGGGAGTGGCAGACCGCAGATGGTGAAGAGAAGTGGTTGTGTTGTCGGTTCAATGGGGAATATATTGAGCAGCTCTTCGCATATCCGTCGTCTCTGCCCATGGATATCAGCAGTAGCTGTGGTCAGCAGTGACCGGCAATCCGATAGCTTGTCCTGAGCATTGTTTATATCCTCCAGAACCTTCGCCTGCACCTCGTTTCCCGACTTGATAGCATCGCTGCGAGACTTTATGGACGCTTTGAGCTCTGCTCGTCGCCTGACGGAGCTTTTAAGGAGCTTCTTCTCGGCTGCCACATATCGAGATGCTAGAGCAAGCTCTTCCTCTGCTTGCGGAGCATCATCCTTAGGTTCCGTATGTAATATGGCATTGATCTGGGAAGTCAATTCTTCCCGTGTAGCTAGTGCATCTTGTATGGATTCGTCGAGGTTCGAGAGGCGCATGAGTGCGCTGAATGAGGAGGTAGGTAAGGACTGGGCGGCTTTGGGTTTCGGAGGCTTCGAAGCTATGTCGATAGTATAAATGCCATCCACAAGATGGAACAATATGCAATTGGGCGGGAACGGATGGTTCTTTAATGCCCCAATGAATTGTAGTGACTGTAGATTGACCTCCTCCTCGATCAGAGGCGAGAAATCCTTCCGCTTGACCCAGACTTTCACTGTAACCGTATCCAACCTTGTAGTAGCCGGCCCAAACGAGGACAGGTCGAAGAATCTGAAGGTAGGGTTCATCGCCTTCTCCACCACCTCACTGATGTAAATTGGGTCCTCCTGTCCTGCGCAGTGTAACGTAAAGAATGTATCCGCCATCCGACTATCAATTACATCTTCGAGCTTCTTCTGGCGGAAATCAGGCGTCGCACCCACCCAATTTGAACTTCTCCTCCTCAGCTTCGGCGGCCGCAAGTCTCCAGATGAATGCGCATGGTGAAGTGTCCCACTCGCTCGCAGAGCTTCGAGCTTCTGAGGGGTCTTGTTGAGCTCCCCATCATCGATTGTCCGTCCGCGCGGCCGCGAAAGTGTAAGATTTCGCACATAAATTCCCTGGAGATGCCGCAGCTTCCGATTCTGGGGCAGGAGCAGCGGCCGTGACGCTTCGGAGGCCATGTTGTCGAGCTGGCATCGCGATGATGTTGTCTTCTCCGGAAATGATCTCGTGTCGGGATCGTTACGTAGCCTTGCCTTGGCGACCAAGGGTGGGCTGGGACAGGGGAGCTTTGTAGTGCAGCGCAAGAACTCTCTGTTGCAAAGTGGCATACGCTGGCCCTCGGTTTCGGGCTCTGACTGAAAGTAGGATTCCACTATTCATGGGACTTGAAGATAAAAAATCATACCTCAGAGCTCTCGGGCTCTGCAAGGTGTCAGTATTTTACAAGCATCAAACCTGGTCATACAGGGATTTATCAGCCTGGAAGTCAGTGCAAATATAAGCGAGAGCAAAGTAAACATGCTGGAATCCTCAAAAATTCTACCATGGACCGCTCCATCTCCTTTCAGGTTGTCTGGGGGCGATTTTTCACTCGCACAACCAAGCATCTGTTAAATTCATCGATAAAAAGTTTTAATGCAGCATAGTCTTGCCCCAGGGTGCTCCAGCAACCACAGCCTGGTTTGTCATCTATTGTTCTTGGAAGGAACAAAAGGGGCCCGCTTCTCCACGAAGTCGTTCTAGTTTACTTGCCAATATGTACAGGAAGGCTCTGGAAGCTGGGAATAATCAAATTATTTAAACCTCAGTAGACAAGAACAGTCAAGATCAAATCGTGCGCAGCCTGAAGCTTGATCACCAAAGGAAATTTAGTTGGACAACTCTCTATCATTCCAATTTAAGTTTCTAGCCCTGTTATCGTCGACCATGCGTCGCCGAGCCATTCACAGGCTCAGAAACATCCGACTGTTTGCGGGTGCGGCGCTGAGATTGTACCGGTAATTACATTCTGATTGCTGATTATTTTGATAGCCAATAAGTGCTCTACTACTTGCTCCAGTGCCTTGCTCTTTTCACAAATCCATGTCACCACCCCGGCCTATCGTTACATTCTGTTTCCAGGTAATCTACTAGTGTCGATCCATATATTCATGTCAATAAAAAAATACGGAGGAAGTCAAGAGTACCAGAAGATATAAAACCCTTGAGATCTTCCTCTAGGCGGTGAAACCAAAGCACATCTTCAAAGTATTCGATTGGCAAGCATGAAGCTCACTATCCTCTACGCCATTCTCTTCGCATGCCTAGCAACAGCACTATCTCTAGCAGAAACTCGCCAAAATCATTCGGGACTCGGGATTAACAAACCCAAAGACGATAATGCCGTAAGTGCTTTTGGAAGGTCAGACATACGCCAGAGGACTGATTTCAAATAGGGTCTTTGTATTGCACCTTGCTGAGGGTCACCGGTATTGTGGTGGATGTGTAGGACAATGATGCCCTAAGTTCTTCCGGAATGTCAGATACACGCAAGAGGACTAAATCAAATAAGGGTCTTGTATTGAACGTTGCTGAGTGCCACAGTGAATTGGGCGTATATGCGGTCTTAAACGTTCTATGGAGTTCCCAACTCTTCATGCGAAGAATGGGTTCAAGCTCGGCCGGGTTTAGCATGAATAATGTTGCCTGACAAGAGAAGGGAAATCAAAGAGCAATTTTACATCCCAGGTTTCACCAAATTGTGATGCACTTCCTAACATCCCTTCAAGAATTGAATTTTTTCAATGTTGTCGGCGTTTCCCGGGCATGCTATCATTTGTTATGTTGGTCGTACTGCCTTGTTCAGAACTGGAAATTGTCAGCTCATCTCGTTCCATCGGGGTTCATATCTAGGTAGCCTCGCAACTTCGGAAGGTTCCCAGAAGTTGTCCGATGGGAGCTTCACGACGTGGCAACACAACCATGCGATATGTCGAGTGGCGTATACTTGCATTTACAAAGACATGATAAATTTGGCAACTAGCTGCTCATTCACTTGCCCCCCCCCCCCCCCCCAGTTGTCAGTGACGACTGAGCAATTCACAGTTAAAATCCAGCCAAGAAAAGCTTAGATTCAGTCTATAGCGTCGTGCTACATACAGCGACTTACAACCTACTGGTCGCCACAAGGAATGAGTGGATAGGTTTCAAATTCACTGAACCCTTGATCTTTAAAGATCTTTATCCCGTTTCACGTATCTGGAAATTGAACCATTGCGTGAGACTTAAATATTCTAGAGATCGTTGATCTGTGGTCATGATGCGGGGCTGCCTTACCGGGTATTACATCAATTGCATGGCATTTATTATAGTAGCTTTGGTTTATTCGACGTGTTGTTTGATTCTGGTTGCTTCTTATTTAACTGTCAAAAGATACATAGACCGAACGAAAACATGCAGTAGAAGTAAGCACGAACGATAGAGAGTAGCTAAAGAATCCCCGAGCTCGTCCAAATTTGGTTCTTGTTTCATGTTGCCTGCAGGTTGCAAAAGGATACATCTCATTCTCGAAGTACAACGCGGGGCTGATTAGTCCATGTATTGGCACGTCCAGCATCTGAATTGTGTTCAAAATTGTTGATGTCGAGCAAACGATGATCAATATCCGCGAAAGCAGTAGTGACAGGACGTGGAAGGTCGCCTTCTATAAAGGTACAGATACAGAGTGCGATCCAGCTCAGTAAGATGAGAAGACCTCCCAGAACGGTGTATACCCAGATGGTGATAGATCCGACTAAGAGCTCATACGTTGTTGATGCCATGTAGTAGGTGAGATTGGGCGAGTTGGTGAACGATGTCTGAAGCACGTCTGCTGAAGTGAGGTTGGCACTGGCAGGATCAGCACCTATCGACGGGAGAATTTTGAAGGGCGACAAGGAGCAGTAAAACAGAGCAAAAGCCAGTAGAGATTGAAGTGCGAGGGTATTGCGAGATTGTGCGGCCGCTGGCTCATAGGCTTGGTCCGATACCTCCAAGTAGCTGGCAATGATTATTGGCGCAAATTTGATATCTTGACTAGAAGTAGGACTAAGCATATTGATGAATTCGGTCGCCCAGTCAACTATCTCTGGGCTGGTAATGCTGGTAAAGAATCCGTCGAATGCGGTAAGCAAATTGGATGCACCGATGTCGAGGGCAGTCCAATGGTCGGCAAGATGGTGTATTTGTATTGTGCTGTTTAGACGACTGAAACCAATGGTGGCATTTCGTAAGGAGATACTCGCACTCGTTGTTGATCCTGGGAGACTTTGCCAGCCTCGGTTGGTCAAACAATCTGGCTCATCAACTCGGGGCAGTTTCAGACACTGTTTGATTTCTGTGATGATTCTCAGTCAGTGCCTGGTGTAGCTTGAGGTGTATGCTTTACGTACTCATCGCCAATAACTCGTCATCATCCCGAACACATATCTCGAAAGCCGCCATTTCATTGCCATATACTCTGCAGTCTTTCGTCAAGTTGAAAGGCACATCCGCGCCACTTGTGGTGAATTTAAGCATGTAGCCTGGGCTATCATGCACAACAAATAAGTCTGCCTCAGGGTGGGATGCGTTCCGTAGCTGATCCAGATCCAGTACAAGTCCTGGCATGAAGAAGACTTGGCTGCATGTCTGGCTCTCTGTCTTCGAAACACCCAGAGAGCATGGTAGATTATTCTTGGCTTGTGGACCTATGTCTAGAGTTCGACGAGGGTCAGATAGAAGGTCTGCAAATCCTACACCTGTGATAGAGTCTATCATAAGTGCAAAGGAGGCTGCGATTGACGCGTTGAAGTCTCCCATGGCACCATTGAATGGCCCGGTAATCGCCGCTTCCGTATGGTAGCTCAGTCGAGTATTGATATCGCCTACGGAATGGTCAGTCCACAAGGAATGGGAAATGGCTCCATGCGCAGAAGACTTACTGAACAACACGACATTCAGAATTGGAGGAAGTGCAATGAGGACAAGGCGCGATAAACTAGAAACTCGCCACGATGAGAACAGTGACCCCTTCCCAAATAGAAGCTATAAAAGCCCAAGAATGCTGGTTCCGGGCACCAGTGTAAGAAAAGTCTTCAGCTGTTGACCTTGTTTGCGAGTGATGAATCTCCATTTGACACTCTCCATCGTGAGGGCAAGCATTATGACCATCAAAATGCTGGTCAATTCAGACAGCACTCTGAGAACCAAAATGGTCCTCGAGCTGGAAGATCTTATGCTCTGATAACTTGACATCGAGTAGGATCGTAACGCATACAGTACAGTCAGTACAAGAAGTATTAGCGAAGTAAAGCTGGATAGCCACGCCATAGCATTATGGCGAAAACGGAGAACTAGGCTTGTACAGGCCATCATGAGGAGCTTGGAATGGAATTGATTGAGCAGATTGGAGAAGCGGATTTTGGAATATAACTCAAAACACCTTGACTTCAGCGGACAAAGTAAAGTGTAAGACCAGCGGATATCTACCAAGGTCCTTACTTCGTTATGGCACGCAAGGCTGGGGCTGTGCATTGCGGAAGCATCAGGCTGTCGATCAGGAACTTGGGAAGCACGCGCGGCAAAAGCTGTGCGCCCGAATCTGGGGGAAATATGTCTCCCTCCTTGTTTCAAGTTCTGTATTGCAAGATTTTCTATTGGCTCCGTTTAGGAAGGATGCACAGGTGTCGCAGCAACACCAGTTGAGCATTGGAAATGGCGTCGCTTGGCGTCGATCCGCGGCTTGAATTCTCAGCCCCAGGAGACCAGACTCCCAGAGTCAGTTGGCGAGTCCAATGAAGTAGAATCCATTGTCTTATATTGCAGCCCTTACGTTGCCGATATGGTTCTAGAACTATGGCTGCACTCAACAACGCCCTGTTTTTGTGTTCCGGATCTTTTGCTCCAGCTTCCAAGACTTTGGGGCTGGTCCCCCAGCTCTTACATACAGTTGGCAGCAACAATGACACTGCACTCCGAGTATACATGGAGATAGAAGGTAATGATACTATATGAGGTAACCTTAGCTGCTCAACAGGAGTCGCTTCGGTGGAAATGCCGCGCAGCTCTGCTCTTTTGCAAGGTTGAAAGTTGGCGGTGCTCGCGGCTTCGCTTGTTGTAGCCGAGTCAACAAGCTGGACAAAGCTCAAACACCACCATATCGAGGCGACATTTGGCAGCTAGAAGTTGGTGTCCTCTTCCAATGTTGGATCAAGAAAGAATTAATTGACAATGATCAAGTGAAAATTCTATTCGTACTTAAAGTTAGGATCAACAGGCTGGATGACACCATCCTTGATGAGATGAGAATAACTCCAATAATCCCTCCTGACGCCTTCCCCACGAATTTTTTCCGCACTAAGCACTTTTCCGGCCCAGAAACAGCTCCCCTGAACATATCTATCAAACAAGTATCTCCCAGCATCGAAAACCTTCTTTCGAAGCTCAAGCTTGTTGTTGAACTCCGCCTCGAGCGACCATTCCCCAATCAGGACCGGAAAGGTACCAGTACCCGCCGCACTCTTGGCGTCTTCAACCATCACAGCAGGGACTTTCTCCAGATCCAAGCTTCGTCCTGCAAAGTAATAGTGATGTGTATCGATAACAACATTTGCGGATCGTGGAAGCTGTGGTGCCCAAAATGCCTCTCCTCTGAAAGAGTCCTGCAGCATGACTGGGATGTTCGGATCGACAGCTTCCACACGCTCTATCGTGCCCAGAAAGTATTTCAAGAGCCAATCTGCTGCTTTTGGGGAGAGCGCGAGGTCGGTCCCGAAAGTTCGAAGATCCTTGCTGTCCACTGCCTCGTTCACTGGGGCCAGAGTGTAGGATCTGACGTGCCCTGAAGACTGAATGAACTGTATGACCGCCTTGACAGCTTGGTAGGATAGCTCGAGGTTCGTTTTATTGTAGAACCAGTCTCCATGCCCGATCGCCTCTCCAATCTCCAGCCAGTTTACCCCGCCAGGTAAAGAATGCAAGTCGAGAATGATGTGCATGTCATATTTCTCGATAGCATACGTCGCGATACGCTTCAGGACTTGAAGTTGTGTTCCGTGATAATGAGGCGAGCCAGGAGCAACGATCCATGCTGCATATGTAGTTGGTATACGAAGCAAGTTGACGCCTGCTGCTGCGAACGTGTCGATGTCGCTTTCGGTAAAGAACGAATTGTAATGGTCCTCCAGAATGGCGCCGATCTTGTCGTCTTGGTTCCTGCACAGGGTCCATTCATCTTCTGCGCCTTTGCCATGCGTTGTGAAAAACTCAGGGATCATGTAGTGTTCTAGACAGAACCAACTTCCCAAGTTGACTCCATTCGCTTTGAATTTCCGCCAATCCAGGTAGCCTGGTTGGGCGATAAAGCTTCCCTGGCTCATTTTTGAAATCTATGAAAGTGAAGAATGGAAGGAAGAGAAAGCTTTGCAAAAGAGAAGGGCGTTCCTATCTCGTGGAGGAAATATGGCTATTCTTGCGGCACTTTTGAGGACAGAACCCTAACTATCTATGATCCGAAATAATTTCCCCTCGAAGTTCCCCGGACTCCGATTATTATCCCGGAATGCAACTCCACATGTAATGCATTCGTACAAGCAAATTGGAAACTCCGAAATTCTTGCAGGCGACTCCTGAATATAGTCCAATGTCGCAGTGTCGTAAGGTTTGAATTGCTGTCAGGTCCGGAAAGTGGAGGCCAAGCGAGACCGCGGGGAAAGGTGGGTGAGTAAAATGGGGAACTTGACAGCGGCCAAACTCCATACACGCGTCTGGACACAAGGGTTGATCCCTGACAACAGATCGCTTCTGCACTGTGGGAATGGCACATGATATATGCTGCCAATGGCTTGGAAAGAGATAACGCAAGCCTCTCTGTTACTACACCTCCCACATTCCGGACGCACGTTCAAGTCTGGACATTGAACGTCTGCCCTAGCACGCACGCAAGCAGATCATTGATCGTAGCTAACCACATGGAATTTTCTCGGATTATTTGTCAGCGACTTCGTCCCAGATTGTACCAGATCGTGGGAAGTCTTGACTTTCGCTTCAAGGGCTTGTTTATAGTGGAGCCGCCTTGGGTTTGGCAACTCAGTCCTCAGTGCCCCAGACCCACTCGCTTGAATCTGGGGAATGATAAAAGGGAGAACGTTTCCAATGCTTTGCGATTGTCTATGACCATTCAGTCAGAGCTTGCCGTTCGACTAGACAGACTTGTCTTTCTCCACAATCGCCACTGTTCTCTCCTCCTGTCAACTTTCGGCATTTTCAAGATATTCTTCTAGTCGGCAAATATGGCAGCCCCGCAGTCAACAACACAAACGACTGCCGCACAGTCCCACAAGACCGAAGTCATCGAGCAGGAACATATGGATGATAAACAAGCAGCAGCCACTGTAATTCCAGTCGACATCGACTATGGAAAGTCAATCTGGCAAGTCATCAAAGACAACCCCAGAGTTATAGGTTACGCCGTCATAGCCAATTCAGGCTCAATCCTGTTCGGCTACGATATTCTGGTGACCGGCGCTTGCGTTGCTCTCCCTGCTTTCTCGTAAGTAGATGTCATCGACCGTGTTGAAGAGATACTGATAGTTCTTTAGCATCTCTTTCGGGGAACTGTACAATGGTCAATTGATCCTGCCTGCTAAATGGCAGAGTTTGTGGACTGCTTTCGTCCAATTTGGTATCATGCTTGGTGCCTTTTCCAATGGTTTCATCCAGGACAAGTTCGGAAGGAGGGTTGCATATATCATTGGAGGTGTAACCACAGCCATTGGTAAGCACAACCGTCTCCCCCTATTCGAACTAGTCTACCTTACTTTGCTTTGCATGATCTAATACAGCGCAGGCACAATCCTTGCATATACTTCCGCTGATGTAGCCTCACTTGACGGTCGTCGTCTGGCATTCTTCTTCGCTAAGGTGATTATTGGCGTTGGGATGGGTATGTTGATGACTGCCTGCCAAACATATGTTTCGGAAATTGCTCCACCAAGGCTTCGTGGAGCTTTACTTGGATTCTACGCCTTCGTCATTGTAAGTTCAAATGTTGCCGTGCCCGAAATCGTTCATCACTAATGAAATCCGTCCAGGGAGTTGGTCAAATGATTGCGATTACTCTGGTATTTACGCGGATCGCAATCATCAATGCGTCCGCATTCAAGGTATATGGCTGTACTAAAGTCTTAACGTCGAAGACAGCACTGAATTCTTCAGGTTCCCTTCGCTGTGCAATGGGGCTTTTCGGGACTTGCCATCCTCACGGCTTTCATTCTTCCAGAAAGTCCAACGTATCTGCTTACCAAAGGCCGACGCGAAGCAGCAGAGAAAGCATATACGAGACTCCATGGCGCCAAGGCAGACATTGCAGCAGGGCTGAACATTATTCAGTCAAACATCGACCACGAGAGAGCTATGGCAGCTACAGCAGAGAGCGCTACCTACGCAGACTGCTTCAAGGGCACGAATACACGCCGGACTTGGATCATCATCTTGATCACAACCATGCAGCATTTCCTAGGCGTGTCTCTCCTCTCGAATGCGAACTACTTTCTCATCATGGCTGGCATGTCTCCCACCAAGTCTCTACAGGTTTCTCAGATTGGTATTGGACTCCAGATTGCTTGCACCTATATTTCCTGGTTCACGATGTCTTGGTTAGGCAGACGCTTCCTCACACTGGCTAGTACTGCTGGAGTGGGGATTGTCTTCGTGACCATGGGTGTAGCTGGATTTTACCAGCAAGATACCAAGGCTTTGACGCAAGTATCCCGTCCCCCGCATACACAGCTGCAATGCTTCAAGTCTATCCACTAACATCGCATCTGCAGATACATTGGAGCTTCCATTCTCCTCGTTGGCACTATTACTGCTCTCGGTCTCGGTAGCGTTTGGCCTGTCGTAGCAAACGAAGTGTCTTCCAGCCGACTGCGGGCCAAGTCATCAGGAATTGGATTCCTTGTCAACGCTTTCGGTGGCGGGGTCTTCACAATTGCCGTCCCATACCTCTTCAACGCAGATGCTGCCAATCTTGGTGCCAAGATTGGCTTCGTCTTCGCTGGCTTCTGTCTCCTAGGGTTCATCCTGGTGTGGTTCATCCTTCCCGAGACCAAGTCAAAGACTTATGAAGAGCTGGACTACTTGTTTGAGGTCAAAGCTAAGACGCGAGCGTTCAAGAAGCCCATTGAGAGATTTGAGATGGATATGATGTAGTGAAGATTTCAGTATCGTCGTGCAAACTGGGGACAGCATCATCACTAGTCGTTTAAACTTTGCCCTTTAGTTTGCTTCAGACTTATCCAAGACCTTTATTCCGCTTGACATCTAGCACTGAGTTCGAGGTTCGAGATTAATGGTGAAAATCGCTTCGATAGTCCATCCGATATGTATGAGAAGCTTCGGTACTGTGCTCCGACCAAATTTGCTCAAGCGAATGTGGAGCTGAATCCAGAGAGGAGGCTGTTCCAGGCTTGCGCATCAAAATCAATATTCGGCTCCGAGTCTTGGAAAGGTCCCTCGAAGCCAGCAAACACCCCGGCGCCGTTCAGCCCGTCTCCACCTGACCACAGACATTCGTTTCCTTGTGGTTCGGCAGTTGCTGGCTGCTCATCTCCGATGTTGTCGGCCGCTGAAGGAGTCATGTCTGGAGTAGGTATCTTGTGCTTACGAAGCAGTTTGTCCCTTGAATCTAACAGCTTAGCAGCGGTGCTACACTGCTCCCGAGCTTGCCCTAGGATCCGGAAGGGGTTCAAGACCTCTGAGAACTCTTCTTGAAGATTCGTTTTGTCTGTAGTCGAGCGAAAGGACCTTTCAAGCGATAGCACAAGTCCTGCCATCGCGACACCATACAGCATGGGCGAGAATTTGAGTCGTATCAGAACAAATGGAAGAGCTGCTTTCTCTAGCTGTAGCTCATTGTCCACGATAAGGCGAGCGGCATCGAGACAGCAGCGATATGAGTACGAATAAGAAGGCTCAGTGGAGCCTGAGATAAGCCAGGGAAGATGAAGCTTGCATCTCTGAGTTTGCAGGAGAGCTATTTATACGATCAATTATTTCAAGACTTTTTAGACAAACAACATTTCTAAGGCAAAAATGACAAGGCAATTTCTCATCGCATCGGGGCATATTGAAACTTACAGTTGAGCATGTATCGCTGGATGATAATACTTGGAGTCTTACACATATCGGAGTCAACAAATTCGGGTCTCTTGTCTCTGTCCAGTCGAAAGAATGTCGGAATTTGTTCGACGAAAGCTTGCAGCTTGGTATCGTTGCTCATAGCGTCGGTGTAGCGCTTGGTGTCGTCACTTAGATCGACGAAAGGAGTGTGATCTGTAAAATACCGGCACATTTCTGCCAGCTGAATCCGTAGGAGAAAATATGACATGGTCGTTGGTATAGAAATTGGCTTTTCTGGACTTTCCATGCCATCAAAAAGATCTTCGTCGTTGGCGTTTCGTGGTTTGTTGACAGCCATTTGAGACGGATTGATCGAATAGACACCTTTCATCGGACCCGGAAATCGAGAGAGCATCCTTCATCAACATCAGCATAAGTAAAGGTGACTAAATGCAAATACCTCACCAGTCAGTTGCCACGAGGTACCACCACACCCTTCGGCCAATCTCATACTTTATTGTCTCCACTTGCACTGGCTCTAAGATTTCGGGTGTCCTCTGCTCGTCCGTCCGATGAAGGTTCAATTCTCGGGCCATCATAACAGCTGAGGAGTGCAAGAACCTGAACCTCTGTGCAAGACCTTCGAGATTGCAAACAAGAAACGAGGTAATGATAGTTGACTGGACGGTCTCCAATGACGGACACGTGGTACGGTGACAATAGTCAAGAACGTCTTCGGTTGTCTTGATCCAAAGAGGTGTTTGTCGACTGGCTTCTGAATTTTTTGGAAAAGGGATCCATTGCAGTCAATGGCGGTCCAGGAGTAAGTAGTGCTAGCAATTATGCTTAGAAGCAAAGCGACATGGCTGGCATTGGGCTGCCGTTGCTCATTCATATCTGTGTAGATTTCCTTCATAACGGCCCAGAGTGATGGGGTATGTATCACATGATGGAAGAACGTTATGTTACTGATGTACTTGTCCAGTGCAATTTTTGCTTCGTTGTATGGTGGGAGCCATACGCATCTGGTGAAGCCGTTGGCAGAATCCTGACCCACGCCGGACGAAACACACTTTGGCATGTTCGGAATTTGACGAATCGGGCAGACTATAAAGACAATTCCACCCGGGCATAGAGAGCCCTGTCAGGTCAAAAATTAGTCACGCATGTCCCATATTTACTTATTGACTTGAGCGGGAAAGGAGTTCATTACTGCAAAGCTCTCGCCCATAGACACTTTCTCGAGCCGAGCAATGTCCACGACCAACGGATGCGACTGGGCACGACTTGGGGTGGGCGACGGCAAGACATAATCAGACGTATGTTGACCAGACCTTTGGCTCTGAATAATAGCCTCCAGCCTTTCCAAACGCCGGACAATGTCTAGATTAGACACCTCAGAAGTGGGTTGAGATGGGGAGCTAGGGGAGTCCGACGCCAGAACTTGGGGTGGGGGTCGCAACTGGCATGAGATGCCGCGCTCAACACAATTAGAGCATGGAAACTCTCTTGTACATCGCAATTTTCTAGACCGGCAGAACAAACATGACACAGGACGCTTCTCGGCCGTCCCCGCTCCAAGATTGGGACGATCCGTCGGATGGCGATTGCGTCGCATGCTACTGTAAATTCGGGCCAAACTGGCTCATTAGGTAGACAAAAAGTGCTTTAGATGAGACTCCGTGTGACTCCCGCGGATTCTGGGAAGATCGAGGAGATCATGAGAGCATTTGAAAGCGAAACGGACATAAAAAGAGGGACAATCAGGACCCCGCGGGAAATACGCGGACTCGAAGTGGTCCACTTACGAAGCGAGCCAATTACAATGCCGGACTTCGATGTCAACAATCCTAAAGTCCATTTCGAACTCAACCAGGACAGTTCTCCTTAATGACTGACGGACCTTCAAAGGTCTCTCTTGAGTTTTCAGACCACTGCATGGGCCTAGACACACGGCTTGATGAGGCTCATCTCGGGGTTACGAAAGCCCCGGTAGAGCATCCAGGCCACTTTGAGCTTGCACTAAGTAACAAAACGAGCACATATCCGACCAATAAAGCATCTACTCCCTCTCCAGAAATTCTGAATTGACTTTTAGTGACACCTCAAGACTCTACACCACTTCCTACGCAACATGACATCTGACGCGAAAGATGAGAATTCCTCGCCAGCGAGTCTCTCCATGACTTCTCACCAACCTCAACGAGACGATGAGAACCACGAACTCAAGGCTACGCCTCTTTCAAGCTATAATGAAGACGACATTGAGCAAAATGCACCTCGTCTCTCTCTTGAGCCCGTCAAAGACCCCAACATCGTAGACTGGGACGGACCACTCGATCCTCAGAACCCTCTTAACTGGCCTCTGTCGAAGAAAGTAATCAACATCACCACAATATCACTCATAACAGTTATTTAGTATGTCCTTCTCCACTCAATCCAGTTTCCAGATGGGACCGCAGAGTGTAAGCTAGCACACTGACATACGCCCTCTCAATTCTCTAAAATCAACCATGATCGCACCCAGCACCGAATCCGTAATGCACACCTTCTCCTCCACCTCAACCACTCTCGTCTCCTTCACAACATCCTCCTACCTCGGCTACGCATTCGGCCCACTCGTGCTCGCACCGCTCTCCGAGATCCACGGCCGGCTCCCCATCTACCACATCTGCAACATCCTCTTCCTAATCTTCAACATCGCCTGTGCCGTCTCGCCAAATCTCGGAGCGTTGATTGTGTTCAGACTATTTGCTGGCATTGCGGGATCGTGTCCTGTGACGATTGGAGCGGGTAGTATTGCGGATGTTGTAGTGAGGGAGAAGAGGGGTGGGGCGATGGCGGCGTGGATGTTGGGGCCATTGGGCAAGTAATTTCTTCCTGTGTTTAGATTGCTGGAAACAGAAGTTACCGGTATACTAACGAGGTGTGAAGCTGGCGGGTATCTGACAGAAGCAACATCATGGAGATGGTCGTTCTGGGTATCTGCCATCGCTGTAAGCCCCGCTTTGTCCCTTTCTCTGCTTTCCTCCTGAAATCCAATTAAGAGCTAAAAGGGCGGCATCTTAACCATCCTTACCTTCCTCCTAATGTCCGAATCCTACCCTCCCGTCCTCCTCGCCAAGAAGACCACACACCTGATCAAATCAACCGGCAACCCGAACCTAGTATCATGCCTCGTATCCCCCCTCCCACCCACCATCCTCCTCAAACGCCCCATCCTCCTCCCCCGAAAACTTCTCTTCCTCTCCCCTCTAGTCTTCCTCCTCTCCCTTTACACCGCAATAGTCTACTACTACCTCTACCTCTGCTTCACTACCTTCCCTACACTCCTCGAAGCGCAGTATGGCTTTTCACAGGGCACCGCTGGGTTGGTGTACTTGGGCATTGGGGTAGGTTCGTTCTTGGGGATCGCGGTGGGAGGATTGTTGTCTGATAGGATTGTTGTGAAGTTGGTGAGGAGGAAGGGGGGAGAGCCGAGGCCGGAGTATAGGTTACCGACGATGATGGTGGGCGGGTTTGTGGTTCCGGCGGGGTTCTTTATGTATGGGGTGAGTACTACACTACGACAATTTTTGTTTCCCGTCACTATACGAGATAGCTTTTGCGGTCAAGGGGTGGCCAGATGGCGGACACGCGGAAGGGGATCTCGCTAATTCTTCGGTATGTAAACATTGACTGGCGCAAGCTAACTTACCAAAAGTGAACAGCAGAAGCGAAGACGCATTGGATACTGCCAATCATTGGAACTGCTCTTCTCGGTGCTGGAATGGTCATCACATACATAACGTTGACCTTCCCGTCCCAAAACCTCTCTCCTCCCCCTCAGCTAACCTCCCCTTCTCATCCCCAGCTCGCATCCTCAACCTACCTGATAGACGCCTACAACTCGCACGCCGCCTCTGTAACAGCCGTCAGCACAGTTTTCCGCTCTTTCCTCGGCACTCTCCTGCCTCTCGCGGGTAGAAGCATGTATGCTGCTTTGGGAGTCGGGTGGGGAACTTCGGTGTTGGCGTTCATTTCAGTGGCGTTGTTGCCCTTGCCGTTTGTATTTTATGTGTGTGGGAGGAGGATTAGGGAGGGTGGGGGTTTTGGGGTGGACATTTGAGGTGTTTGGGGAAGGGTGAGGGGAGAGGGGAGGTTTGGAGATGGAGAGGGGAGGGCGAATATAATGTTGTCGGTGGTATGCAGGTCTCTGTGCGGCAGGGAGGGAAGATATGATCAGAAATGGGACATGTGTGACGAGAGTGTAGGAATAGTATTTTAAGAGAAGATTCCACTTAGAATCAAATGGAGCCGAGCTATGTTGACTTAATAAGAAGAGCGTTGTTGTGTTTGTCTCGGCAAAGTTGCCTCTAGCAGCGCTGCTTAGCGAGCCCTCACCTGGCCAGTCTTATCAGTGATCGGAATCGTCCGGCATTATCAAACTTGTGATGATAGATATGTTGAACCACTTCAAATTTTCTCATCTGCACGTCTCCCTGCAGGATTGCATCTAATTATACTGCTGTAATCAACCCTTGCTCCATTTGCAGCACTAAACCTCAACTACCGAACCTCTGCATTCATAAGCCAGGCCAGTTGACAATCGAATGCCCCTCCTCCCACTTATCATCATGTCATTTTCAGGGATCATTCTCTATTCATAGGACGGAATCTCCACTTGCCATTCGCTGACAAGTATTCCCAGACAGCTCAAGAAAGACCAACTGTTCATTCACAGAACCAGGATCCTTGTGTCACCTTATTATCAAGCTTGTGAAGGACGCAGGTATGACATGGTATGCCAGGCATTGACAGTGATGTGCGTCAACGGGTACCTTAAACCGGGGGCAATGCCAGGAAGGAAAGTCGAGAGAAAAGGTCTAGAAGGATCTCGACTCAACATTTCGAGAGGTGCGGCATTAATTCAATGACATTCATTAATCTCGACACCGGGTGGTACGGTAATAATAAGCGCAGATAGATTTCGGTATCAGGAAAACCCGGTTCTAACACCTTGAGAGGCTCAATCATCATATCGAGAGACATGGATTCGGAAACAGCCAGAAGTGCAAATATTGCAGGGGTTTGGGTTGCGTTTGATTGATTACCTACTGGCAGAGTTGATGTTATCCGCGCCTATGCGAGTGTATCCTACTCGGTCGATACGTACATATATATGGCAGTAGTAAGCTACGGTCTCGGCTGATGGAGAGGGATAGACACGCCTCTTGGTTGCCTACAGGGCAGGATAGATATGGCATGGAGGGGTAATTGCTTCCCTCCTCACCTTATCGATAACGGGATTTATAGTGGATATGCAACGTGCGATGTCGTGCGCTTGCTTGCCTTCGGACAAAGGCGAGGTGTATCCTTGCCCTTGTCTAGAGGCGGCGGTTGGTCGGTCAGTCCTGACGTGATTATATGGAGTTGTGTATCAGTGCCCGATTTTCTGGTCTCAAAAGACCTTCTGGTATCATCGCGGGGAAGTGATGGCTTCACAAACCATGTCTGTTCTTGGTTTTTTGTTTTGTTCGTCTTGACGTCAAAACAACATCTCTCCCGAGCAAGATGCGGTGAACTAGCTCTGATGCAAGGTGCATGCAACTCAAGCCCGCTCGCTCGCTTGCAACACTATCCCTTGCTTCCCCAGAGAAGGTCTATGGAAGCTTCTGCAGTGTGGAAGGAAGGAAAAAGCAATCAAAGCAACGAAATTGGTGTGTAGCAGGGCAAAAGCAGGTTGGTAGGACAAGTCTTATCAGCCCCGTAGGGCCAACGGGCAGGAAGGTGTGCTGTTCCCCGGTTCTGATGTCTAGACTTTTTCCGTAGTGAATGAGAGAGTGGAAGAAGGGTGTGGTGCCCCCCAAACTTACTACCAAGCTACCTACCTTGGAAGCTTGCCCTCCTCGCCTAAGGAGATTGAGTCAAAACATGTGAAAAGACGAATCGAATCGATGACTCTTAGGAATTGGCGTCGGTAAGCCACAGCGTGGGGCTGCATGCATTGGAGAGCCCAAAGAGATGGGATGGGAGCTGCGAGGAGGCTGTTTGAGGATCTTATTGGTTGGAAGGAAGGAAATCACCTCATCAGCTTGATACTCCATGGGGTTTGGAGGTCTTTGTATCCCAGAGAGGGAGGGATGGGAGATGGATTTGTATTTTAAGTCCGGAATTGAGGGAACAGTTGCGGTCGTATGTAGGGATGGGTTGACGGAGTCATTAGCGATTGTCATCTCTGGATTAGGAGTTGATATAAATATATATTGAAAATTGTCTTATACTGATATCGGATACGACTTGAGGAGGTGTATCGCTGGCAATGGTGGGTTGATTGTTGGGAAGGTGAGACAAGACCTAGGCAAAGTATGGTATCGGAGAGTGATCGGTGCAGCACAGCACAGCAGCCGCAGGTGCAATCGCATCCAGGAAGTGGGGTGAAGGTGGTGCAAGGGGGAAGATCATGGTTACTAGCCAAACTAGTGAGGAGAAGGTAGGCAAAAGAATTGGAATTAAGTGAACGACTGTTTTGAAGTCTTTCGAGTCTTTCTTCGGACTGATAAGTATGTGTATAACAGAAGTACTGTAAATAAATGTTGAGCTGCACTTACTAGTCAGGCCACAGCAAAGCTAGAAGCGAGCCTTCCCGCGTTCCCTTCAGAGCCAGAGAGCTTCTTGCTGCCCCTCACCTCGCTCGCTATCAAGGCCGCCTTTACGGGAAGTCCATCCACCAACCCCTCCACCGGCAGCATCCCTCCCGACAGTGATACTACTGTACCACTACAACCACTAAAAGCAGTACTGTTACTCCCAGAACACAGAACACCACTCACAGCCTGCCTCTTCTCTACAGTGCTACTTGAGTCGTCTATTCAGATTGGTGTGGCTGGCCTCACCTCTCCTCCCCTCCCATCCCTCCTCTCCACCTGCAAACACCAGCCGTTTCGACTCTGCAGCATGCTCTGCTGCCCTGCCCTGCTCTCGATCTAGCTCTTCCTGCTCTTCACGACACGATTCAATGCGATCAGACTTGTCCTCTTGCGGCAGTATTCCCACCTACCTTATTTGCTCTCTCGATCCCTCTCCCCTGCCTTCCGGGCTCTGAGCCAATTGCAGCCCACCACTCTCGCCAATCCGATCCAGGCCAGAAGCAGTCCAAGCAGGCAACGCAACCCAGCCAGCCAGCCCACCACGTCCGTCCCGCCCGCATCCCAGACAGAAGTAAAAAAAATCAGAGGCAGCAAATATCTTACTACTACTTACCGACCGGATCACATCACCTCACGTCGGCCTCTCTCTTCTTCCTCTCCTCTCTTCTTTCTTCACGATGACCTCCCAAACCGCCGATACTACCAAGGACAATGCCACGAGACCAGAGTCCCAGTCCGCCTCCTCTTCCACCCGTACCGCCGAACGTAAGATATGCCCCTCCTTCCTGTTCGGATTTTTCTTTTTCCAGTGCACAACTACCAACGAGTAAGAATCAATGCTGACATCTTGTGCTTTGCAGTCGCCAGTACAAAGAAGAAACTGTAAGCTTTTCCGTCTGTGGCTGAACCTCACAACTTATTATTTCCCGAATACTTTTCTCCAGAAGTGCTTGGGCGATACAAACAAACAAATAATTGACCCCACCACAGCCACACATCTCTTCGAAACTTCCCCGATTTTCCTATAAAAGGAATCGATTTCGTCGACATCCTCCCCCTCTTCGCCGAATTCGAAGTTCACACCCAACTCATCCGCGCCCTTGAGCTCGAGGTCCTGCAATTCAGCAATGGAGTCAAGCCAGACGTCGTAGTCGGCCTCGATGCGCGAGGTTTCCTCTTCGGCCCCAGTCTAGCCCTGCGACTTGGAGCTGGCTTCGCACCCGTTCGAAAGCGTGGAAAGCTACCTGGTCCTACATCTGAGGCTTCGTTCGAGAAGGAATATGGTCAGGATTTCTTCCAGATCCAGGCGGATGCTATCAAGAAGGGACAGAAGGTGTTGGTCGTTGACGATATCATTGCAACTGGTACGGAGAACGATTTCACCTGCATGGCAGAATATAATGGAGGGCATGATAACTAATGGATATTATAGGAGGATCTGCAGCAGCAGCCGGCCAACTCGTCGAGCAACTCGGCGGTGATTTGCTCGGGTTCCTATTCATCCTGGAACTCGACTTTCTGAAGGGCCGGGACAAGCTCACCGCACCAGTCGTGACTCTCCTCTCGGACGATACGAAATAAACGAAATCGCAATCAAGTATCCGCATCTACAATAAACTTCTGGATAGATCCATTTGCAGAATTGGGTGGCTTGTTTGTTTCTCTTTGGCGTTTGGGGGCTTGTGGGAAACCTTCGACATAGACAGCATTGCATTTCACATTTTCATGAGAGATACAAAGGCCCGGATGTACAGCGAGCGACGATTTTAATGGTAGGAATGGAGGATCAGCATGCATACAAACTTCAACATTTTTGGAAGTGGAAGGACGCCATGAATTGAAAGACGGATGGATGCGAGAACTGGTGCATTTGCAAGCAAGCTACATTTGCACTTTGACACATCTCCTGAGGTAGATCCTCACGATGAATCGAATCATCACAAAAGTTTTTCCCTACGACTTTTTCCATATTTTTTGTTATGCACTCTTACTTTTTCGCGGGTTGATACGGTGGGATGGTATGACGAGCTTTCTCATAAGTCAGGATCGACAAACTTTTCAAACATTTTGTTGAGAAGAGCCGCCAATCAGTCCTCTCAATCCTACAGCGGTCGCCAATCTCATACTGCTGTCTCTTCTATTCCGTTTATTGGTAGGCGCAAGGATAGTTTTGACCATTCGTTATCGTCAACTAGTCAGACTCACACTGAGCCAGAGATGTGTTCGAAGGTAAGAACCCCGCTAAGAGGGGGCATTTCACACACGAGAGTATGTTTATACTTGCCTCTGCTCAACTTTGCAGAAAGTGACCTCGAGCCACTCTTAGCTCTACAGTTCCACAATTCCGTAGTCTTTATATTCCTTCCTGCATCTAAAAATCCGTGTTCAGCGCTTTCATTCTTCGTCATCTGTCATTGGACACCTCTTTCCATGTACAGTGGTTTCTGCAGCAATTCCGCCCCATGAGCACTCTCACGCTGCAAATTAAACTCTTACCTATATACTGTTCCTGGTATGAATATCATAGCTGATCGAATGTGCTACTGGCGTCTTAAATTAGCGAGGTGCAAGACAGTGGTAATGAGAAACACATCCTAGAATTAGATACGAATGAAGTCAGGAATAAGTTGCCGCAAGATATTTGCAAAGAATTTTGTGAGCAATAAGCGGATAGTCAGGGTAGTCAGTCTCTGCCACTGTTTACATACAAGTGCAAGATAAGCGGGAGCGTAGATCCTTGGGGTGAGTTGGCAGACTTGAGGCTGACGGAGAGATATTGTCAAAAACCCATCATTAGAAAGTTTGCATTTACCCAAACACGATAATTGTAGAACATAATAATTAAACTAATATCTTATGATTATGAAAAGGCAAGAAGATAAACGAGAAAGTCCCTTCCACCTTCCTCGAAGAGGCAGGAGGCCTAAAAATAAACAGACCCCTAAAACACGATTCGCCAATCTTCACGTGCAGCAACATAAAAATAAAGTTTCCGAAGTCGTCCCGGGTATCAACATCCCAGCCAAGCCAGCACAGCTCACCTCACATCTGTAGCAGCTTTCAAGAGCAAACCTCAGCAAAATGCCCACGGCCCATCTGTACATATAGCACGGGTAAGTTAAATAAACGATCGGGATTGGAATGCCGTCCTTCTTCGCTTTCCAACAAGGCACCGAATCTCGCGCTCCTGCCATCGAAAGCTCTCCTTTATTAGGACGATTCCGAGCGGTTCCCGATGCGCAACGACGGGCGAGGAGGAGCAACAGTGGCGGGTTCTTAGGGAGTCTGACTAGTGGGAGGGGGCTGGGGAGTCGTTACAGCCTTGTATTTGGAGTTGCGGGTGCTGGAGATGATAGCGATGAGGGGGATTTGGTGGATGGAGAGGATATGGGGGCGCTGAAGAGATGGGGGAGGACGCAGAGAGATCTGTGGTTGGAGCCGAAGCAGGCGGTTGTGGCGAGGGTGGTGGATAAGTGGTGGACTAGATGGGCGGTCCTTGCTGTGCTGCCGGCTGTTTTGGTAAGTGGAGAAGGAATTGGTGTTTGAATTTAGGGATGGGATGCAAGAGGGAGTGGAATCGAGGCTAATGGTTTACAGGCTGTGGCATGGTGTGCATTGCCTTTTCCGCAATACGAATTACCGGATGATGATGAGGCCGATGTGTTTTCTGCGTTGGGACATAAGACACCAGGTCACGGAGAAGCTCTAGTGGAGATTAATTTCTGGTTCTTCTTGTTCGTGTACTACGGGTTCTATAATCTTACGGCGTTGATGTGGATTACGAAAGTGTTCAACATCTACAGTCTGAACTGGTTAGTTTCATGCTTGGAAGTATCAGGATTATTCTAACATCATGCAGGTGGCCCGAAAGTCTAGGATTCCCATTTACAGTTTCAGTCATAGCAGCTATCTCGGTAGCTGCTCCAATTCCAATATACTACTTCCCACAACTCCGACAATTTACAGTACACAACACGGCTTGGATATGCTGGACGTTCTTCACAATGGGTATGCCTCTGATGTTGGCCTGCGGTATTCTCCTCAACCATGAGCGGCATCTCGGGCTTCGGAATTCATTATCAGATACACAGCGTATATTCACATCTTCCTGGTGGACTGGAGATAATGACACATTTTCTGGGAGAGAGCGTCCCCGGCGACCACAAGCGCAACAATCTATCTTCGACCCAAATGCGCCACTTGAAGTTGCATTAGCATCAGATAGTAATCGTGTCCGGGACAGAAATCTTGCATTGAGAAAACGATGGCTACCGGCTAGTTTTATGCGATTCATTTGGTTCTGTGCTGCTCTGTATATCGCAATGATGGCATATGTCCTGGGAGAAGCTTATGCGGAGATCTACCTGAGAACTTTGCCGCACAACACCTTCCAAACGATTGTGTATGTCTACACGTGGGTAGTGACAGTCCACTTACTCGATGCTTTGACTGGATGGATACTAGGAGGGAATGAGGGCGAGAGGGTCGGAAGCTACCCTTTGGGCTGCATCTTCAAGCTGTAAGCTCTGCTCACTTGCTTTTGTACAGCCGAACTGACAACCGCAAAGTTACTTCTTGCTAACCTATCAAACTTACGTCCGAGCCCTGTACGCCCGGCTTCGCTCTCCTCAGCAATTCATCCTTCTTCAAGTCCTCTCTTCCAGCCTCCTCATCATCCTCGCCCCCTTAACAATCTCCAAGCCGTTCCACTACGTCATCTCAATCCTCTCCATCAACGGCCAAACCCTCCACGAATACCAGAAATTCTGTGCCAGGAACATCTTCCTCCGCTCAGCCGCCGAAAATGTCTCCATGTTGGCGTTTCTCGGTTCTATCCTAGTATTGCATTACGGAAGCAACAAAGACGTCTACCCGTATTTCGCATTTGATAGGAAGCCTGCAGGGGATGTTGATCTAGGTCCCATTGCTGGTGGAGATGCCTATGACTTTGGACTGACGTTTTACGCCTCCATCGTGACATGGGCGTGCGAGATTGTGGCTGCTTGGGTCGTACGCCGGATCCTTTGGTATGGATGGAATGTTGATGTAACAGGCGAGGCTAAGCAAGATCTTGGAACATGGCCGGAACTTCTACCTACAGGTGTCGTTGTTATGGTTCATGTGCTCCAGAACATGTTATTTTCTATCGTGCGGTTGAAGTTTCATTGATGATTTTTGGGGGAGGGACTCTTTTTCTGCATAGCCTGCGAGACCTTGTTGATGAAAGTTGGATTTCCCCGTTGCATTTCTCAGCGTGGAGTTCTTTTCGAGTTGTGCGTTTTCGTTTTGATACCCCGTTCGTTCGGCTCTAGAAGAGTTGGTGGAAGTTCTATACCCAATTAATCCTAATCTTGATGTGTTGGTGGCATTTAGCCTTCTTTCGTACCTTACATTCTGCTGTATCACGCTTGACACGCATTCTGTGTTGTCGTCCAGGGGCGATACGAGTGGTGCTCATGTTGAGGCCGTGTTCGTCCGAATTCAGACAATTTGAAACCCTTTGTATTGCCCAAAGTTGATCCCACGAGTCGACTACTGGATGCCAGAACTTTATGCTTTATCAAGGATAATCATGCCTCTCTTGAGGGTGACCTAGCAAAGAGCTTGTCCACTGATGGTCCTTGACACGGCAGAAAACCCGTGCCAAGCCATCGTGGCTTGAAGCTGAGCACCCCTTTCGAAGAAATCGCTCAACCAGCCAGCCCAGTCTAGTAGGCTCTATATCCATAAACCCAGGCCATGCCTTCTCAGTAGGTCTTTGGGGCATTCGCCCCCTCACTCCTTGGAAACTTCCAAAGAATGCCTTCTACCATTCTGTCCCTTCTTACACTCTTGAGCTTTCTCCATATCATTACAGCTCATACCGTAGCACCGTTTCCAACCCGCGATTGTAGCAATGATATCGTCTACACCGGCTCTATTGCCTGCAACAACGTCTTGACAGAATGTTGCGGAGCTCCCGGCGTCTGCTGTGCAGGTGGCTGCTGCCCTTTCGACGCACTCTGCGTATTCGAAGGGACCGCCGATGAAGCCTGCTGTCCCATATCCGATAGCACATCTTGTGGAGCTGCTGGACCTGTAAGTCCCATCTATACTATATCCCATTCACTTCCTCCGATGATTGGAAATCGTCTGCCACATTGAGAACACGAAGTACATGCTCGCGGAACAATCCAAGCCCTCCACATCCCCGAAACCCTGCCCCGAGCCCTTCGCAGCCGATATACCCTGCTCGGGTGTTGACTCCAGCTGGTACTGCGATGCTGGCTGTACTTGTGCTGTCAATATAGATGGGGTTTGCAACTGTCTCGCTAACAGTGGTTGTATTCTCTCGGGCTCGACTGTGTTTCGGTGGCTGCCAAGCGCTCTGCCTCGCTTCCATTTTTCGCTTCAGCGAATCCAAAACAAAAATAATCACCCGCTATTAGAAATTCAAGTCCAGGAGATGATGCTTAGCCCCATATTTTGCCAGCGCTAATCTATTGAAGTCAGTGAGATACTCTGGTTGGGGATAGTTCTTGCGAGGCACGTGGTTCTTTTAATTTCTTGATTGCAAACTAATATGGGAGTCTGGAAGATATCCTTCCAGGAATGAAGACACAGCAGAATCGATTTTAACACCATAATATCAATTCTGTAAGGCAAGTAATGCGAAATGACCCCCAACAACAGGCCGGGCGGTAAATCCACCACCAAAGCTGTATTCCTGTCAGCGATCTCTCCTCGAAATTCAGGGGGAACTCACTCTCCAGTCTGGACATCATACCAATCAGTCAGCGCCTTATTAGTCGGAGTCTCATTTATCCACTTTGCCAAATCCGAGATAAACATCTTCTTCGTCGAGTCCGACGCGATAGCCGCAGTCCACATCTCCCAATCGCTCTTGGTGTAATTATGTCGGGTGTCCAACGGCACACCATATTTCTGTTCCACGGTGGGGTAGAATGCGCTCTGCATATCATATACGCTCTGAGGGACGAAGTTGAGTTTCAGAAGCTTGTCACCGTATAGGTTGTACAGTAGGCCGTGTGTGCCGTTCATCCCGTATGCGAGAGTAGTATGTGGTGGGTTGGCGTCGTGGGCAATTCCGAGAGTCTGCCATTGGGTGATGTAGTCTTGAGCGATGTCGGTGTAGTTTGCTCCATCGACGGCGTTATCCGTCAAATTGGCGATCACTGCCATGGCTTGAATCCCAATTATGCCTTTCAGAGCAAGATCAGTCTGGTTGGCGAGGCTGCCAGCGAAGTCATCAGTTGAGATCTGATCCGCTGGGATCAGGGCTTCGTCGATAAGATATTGTGTCCACTGTTTCAGGATATTGTAGTGTTGTCTGAGATATGCGTTGTCATTATTACGTTGCGCGTAGGCCAATGTCATGATGAGCATGTTACCACACTCTTCCAAGGGCTGCGGCTCGTCTTTTCCATCTGGATGGCCAGTGGCATTCGGATAATGTGCACCAAGATCGTGCATTGAGTACTTGTTTGGATATTGGCCTGACTCTTGATTCTCGAGCAAGGGATCCAGCATCAACTTAGCGAGAGATGGCTGGAGATACAGAAGAATTGGGTAGAATGGAAAAATGACGTCCACGGTTTGAGTATTTCCGTCAGAACTGATCTCCTTTAGGAAGAAGTATTGTTTCGTAGAATTGCCAACCAATTGGGTGGCTCCCAGTGCCTGTCGGGCCGAAAGAGAGGTAATAGTCAAGTAGTCTTGTCCACCTGCGGCGATGGAATCGGTTGCGATCTTATTATCGAGTGAAGTAGCAGTACTTGCTGCTGTGCTATAATCATTATAGAAAAATGAGAGCTAGGAAGATCAGCGATGAAATTACGAGTCGATGAGTTTCTACTTACAACTTCTGTCTCGCTTGAGAAATAGCTCGTCCACAGAGAAGCAAGTGCAACAACGCCAGTAGCACCATCAAATTGGATCGCTTGTTCTTGAGTGAGACCAATCGTGTACAAGGTGTTGACTGATCCAGTCACAATACCGAGGTCTACAGAGAAACCGAAGACTGGATAGTCTTGGTTGATAGGTCGAAAATTTGTATCTTTAGTATTCGCCAATTTTCCATTGGACTGAAAAGCTCCACGAACATCCACATCAGCACCAGATTGGTAAGTGAGCTTTTCCGAGTTCTTGGTAGCCCAGTACCAGTATCCCCAGTCCGCTTGGTCGCTTGTCTCACTGAACTCCAATTGCGTTTGACGGTAGACTCGGTGATACGCAATGTTATCGCTCGTGGTGTCGTACTCCCATTGTGCGACCGAAGAGTGGTCACCAGCTACCCATTCTAAAATACTCGTCAGTCTGATGTCTCTCGAATTTTGAAGGGAGGCTTACCAGCGGATACGTCAGTGTAAAGCTGCACATCATGGGAATGACCATCCATGGACTGTACTCCGACATCTAAATATGAGAAGATCAAAGATTGTCGTTTCTGATCTTCTGGTGTGATGGGAGACAAAAATGTGATGTTCATTTCGACCCTTCCACCAACATCCATGATAAATACACTCCTAGTTGAAGTGTATTCAAAAGACTTCTGGGTGACGCTTTGAGGTCCGGGATTTCCCATCCATGTGTAAGTCGTTCCATCTACTTTGATCATGCCTGTCCAAGCGGCGATTTGTCCTCTGTTATTTTGGTCAGTCGTGTATTTAGAAGAAAAGATGCAAACTTACGCCCAGAATGACGGCCATTCCCCAGCCAGCAACCCGCCATTTCCACCGTCGCTACCAGCAAACTGGTAGAGGTTTAAATATGGCGATTTGACTGCAAGTGGAATCGCAGGAGGTCGAGCAGGAGAGAATGTCGATGCCGCTGTAAGTTCGAAAATGGCTGCAGCAAGTGCCAGGATTCTGCCTGGGGTCTTCATTGTTGCGGTATTATGAACCTTTGACCTGAAATTTTTCAAGTCCTCTCACTTGAGATTTGAGTCAACCAGCGCGCACTCGCTGTGTGGGATTGTTTGACGAGAGCGTTGCCAGCTCGGAGAATAATATACAGCCCAGAAGTAACAGAGAAAACTAGACAAGGCCTAAAACTGGACGAAGAGTGCAAAAGAATAAGATAAAAAAGAAAGCAAAGCAAAAGAAATGTAACGAGGTAAGGTCTGAGATATATCCCCAGAAAACTTTTGTACTTGTGTAAGCTTCGGTACGTGATGGAACGAGCGCATGATGTCAAGCTCAGGGGAAGCTTTTGGAGGGATCTGCATCACGACAGGAGTCAGCTAGCCCAGCTCATCCTTTCAAAGCTTACATCTCATGAAAGGGTCGAGGTCAATCCTTCGGCCTACCAGGCCACGGCATGCTCTTGCCAGAAAAACGCCGAGCAAGTCATGAAGTATGTCAGAAATGTTTGGACGAGAGAGCGAGTTTGACTTGAAGATCGACAGAGGCTTCGCTAGGCCGGATGAGCTCAGATAAGGTTAAGCGTTTCTGCAAGTTTCCCTTACAGAACGCCATCCCGCCAGTGCCGGACTTAGTAATTTGGACGAATCGGAGCTGCCATTTAAAGGTTGAAAAGAATGGTGGCTTTTTACAAGCTTTGTTAAGATATCGGGGCAGAGGCACCGAGTAGGACAAGCTTTACTCAAGCTTAGAAAAGTCCGCGATCGACTCGGTTAGGCCTCAGGCTTTGCGAAGCCTCGGTAGCTTTCACAGTCTGACTTGCTGCATTACTTGCTTGAAGATGAGACTCTCAAAATCGGAGTCAAGCAGTTTCTTTGTCCATGACCTCATGGAAAATCTTGGTGCGGAAGGTGAACTCAAAGATGTCTCGAGGATGGATCCGATGACCATGTCCTGTGTGCTTTCCCCAAGGTCTCACTCGGTCCAAGCGAAATTTTGAAGCGAGCGGGCAGGGGATGGATTCGGGGGAGGGGTCAAGATCATCCCCGCATGTGCGACCAGACTCACCTGCACGACGCATGGCATGGCATGGTCAGATGCGGGGAAAGCAGATCAGATGTTGTGGAACGGACCGAAAAGATTCTTGCATACTTATGTAGAATGCAACGTTGTACTTTGATACTGTGTGAGAGTCAAGTGGAACATTGGAAGTATTGTGATCGAACATTGAACGATTCAAGGTAAGTGGACTTTCTTGTTCGATTACACTTTACAGGAGATCGGGATCCAGAACGATATCATATATATAATCAGATTTCAATATATATGCACAGTACAAATAGCGTCCTTCGTCCATCTTACCCTCCTGTGTACGCACCGGCCCTCTATTGAAATACCTAATACCCACCAAGAACAACCTCAAAAACACTCGGATTCCCATCCCAAACCGCCCCCGCCAGATCACTGCTTCCCGACGCTCCCACATCGTCATACGGAAAAGCATATCCCCTCCCATCTCCGTTAACAGCATGTACCACTCTCGAATAATGATTCGTAACTCCTCCTCCACCAGTATAGTACGCAGCCGCCGTTCTACCCGGCTGCAAATTATCCTCAAGAAGCGTAGACCTATTCAGCGCAGCCGCAAGTCTAGCAGTGAGATTGCCCATTGCCTCAGTGTTGATGGGGTACCCTGCGAATGGACCGGTAGAGCAGGAGAAGATGTCGCGGGCTGAAGGCTTGGAAAAGGCTCCGATGGAGGAGAAAGTCAGGAGGTTGGTTATTGGGTCGACTTTTGCAGTGAGGGTCCCCCATTGAGCTTGCGTGTCGACATACAAAGAGTCTGTCTGGTATCTCTCCCAGATAGCGTTCACGTAGGCGTCGTAATAGCCTTGGAAGAGAGATCCGTCCATCACCATCGCGGTATTGGGACTTAATGCTCGTAGGATACTGCCATCTTTTCCCCGCACGATCAAGCGGTCCCAACCTTTCCCATCTTTGGCATTCTGGGCGACGAGTCCTTCACAGACACGCTGAAGACCGTCTTTTGGGATCCCAGTCACGCTTTGCTTGCCTCCTGAAGCGTTGCTCAGATTCAGTGCAATGGGGATGCTGACGAAATCCACGTAAGAAATGTTTGCAAAGAGCTGGAAGTCGTTGAATGTAAATTCGCAAAAGCCCCAATTTTTGCCATAGTTGAGGTCGGCTGGGTTGCTGACTGAGGGCTCGACGAGACCTGGGCCTGGATTTAGGAGGAATGTCAAGGTGTCATTGATGCAGAACCAGATTCTGCCACCTGCGATCCGCGGGATGGTTACTGATGTGCTGGTGCCTGGAGGACCGAGGGGAATAGAGCAGTTCGCTGCCAAGGAAGCACCGGTGGAGTTGGGAGACTCAGGGTAATATGGGGTGTGGCCATCAGCTTGGATCAGGACGAAGCGATAGCCATTGTTGATCGCAAGCCCCGTAACATATGCATTGACGTTGCGAAACGAGGTGCGATTGACGAGAGAGATGTTGAGAGTGGGATTTGTGGTTGCAGATGCCATAATTCTGAAGTAAGCAGTCGATGTCGATATAAATGACTAGCTTCAAACTTCGCGTAAACTCAAGAATACAGAATCAATGAAAAGACTAGAAGGGAAGGGGATCAGGTATGAACAGATATACAAACCTAAAAGAAGGAAAGCTAGCATGATGTCTTGCGCCGAGAGCGCATGCTTGTCTAGTTTGTCGTCTAAGACCATGGTTTAGAAAAACAACAAGTTAGTCGGAATAAGGAACTTGCGCCCCATGGGACTACCCGCAAGGTTTCAAGAGTGCTCAAGAATGCCAGACTCCTGATCGAACGAAACGTAAAAACAATTGGGCGAGGTCTAGGACATGAAAAAGGAGGCGCGTCAACGTGCTTCCAACATGCAGATCTTATATCCGGCAAGTAATAACGCATGACACCCATACAATCAATGGTCTGAAAGCAAGAACACGCAACTTGAAACATTCGGATAATAGGAGAAAACAATGAGCACCAAATTTGAGATGCGGCTGACTTGTGTTGCGTATGATCCACAAGAAACACAGCCTCCTGACCCTGGGTGATACCACGAGGGCGGGGAAACACTCAGGTACGACATTCCTTGAGCAACCGGGCCGTTTAAATCTCACGAGCTCCAGCAGCACCTCCAGCGATGAAGATGTCAATTACTTGATAATATACGTACAAAAGAATCGCAATCATCATTCCTTGGAAGTCAGCCGCTAAATGCCATTAGCCATACTCCCATTTTGCTTCCTAATTCCCCCACATCATGGCTTTAAGCAAATCAGCCATTTCGTACACACGCCAATGTGAAGTCGTAAATCATATGCTCGTAAAGTTCATCTATCATTCAAGAGCTGTCCTTCACCTTTCCACAAGTAGAACATGTCCACCACTTCTGTTCCATAATCGTTGTGCATCGAGAACATGTCCAGGTCTCTATTTGCACTCCAGGACGCTGAGTAGTAGGAACCGCTTGTTTCCTTCGTTCTTCCGCTGCTAGCTGCTTCGTGATTTCCGCTGGTCGTTCTGAAGTACATGCATCACAAGCTAAGAAGTTGATAGGGTTGTGCAGGGTGCAAACAGGACATGTCCATCCGCTTGTGACAGGCGTAAGAGACGGGGGATCAGGAGACTGGACAAATTCAAGTACTCGAGGTCTGGAAGGTGCTTCAGCTGGGGCTGGTGCCGTAGCTGCTCTTGAAGGTAGTGATTTTGGCTTTGGATTCTTCGAACTTTCAGCCACGAGACGGCTTACAGGCCGGTCCGAATGTTGCCTGACTGGCGGAGCTCTTGTTCTGGGCTTGGATTGGGGAGAAGGCGCCTCCCTCTTGATAGCTGGAGCTGAAGAAGTCGAAGGACCAATATCACCACCTCCATTACCAGTCGGGTTTGCAGGTGTCGGTGGAATATAGGAATTGCCGTACTCCTTCTTCTCGTCCTCCTGAACCAAATCCCATAGAGCCTGAGCAATTGCTCGATCATTTGCTTCGTCTTCCTCAGCTTTCGTCTTGAATCCACTCTGGGTGGCAGCATCCGCAAGAATCTTGATCTCGTCGTCGTCCTTATTCCCAGATCCGCAGCCCTTCAGCACCGTATTGCGCCTTTCAATAGCATCCACTATGACTCGTCGAATGTCCGTACCAACTGGAACTGGTCGTCCACCTAGCTTCTGACCTGATCCTGAATAGAGCGTGCGTCTCTTTTCCGCAGCATTACGAGCAATGCGCCGTGCCTCATCTCTAGGAACCCCGCGTCCACCAAGCCTATGTCCATCGGACAAGAAGCCCTCACCAGTATATCCTTTCGACACCAGACCCTCGTATTCTTTCCGAAGCTGGTCCCAAAGCGCGTGGAATTTGGCATCGTGCGGCCCATGGACATTATGTGATAACTCGTGGAGCATGGTATCTACAACCTGATCCATTGGCAGGAACTGGTTCTTGTCGCCTGGGTACCGCAGACGGAGACATATCTTCTGTCCTCTATTCTGGTTGATTCCTTTATATGTTAGCAGACGTCAGAAGCAAGAGGGTTCGAATGCGCTTACCTAGGAGATTGTGTTGGTCCGGATAGAATTCTGCGAGAGTTCCGACTGTCCAGTTACGCGCTCTCATGAGCGGCTTGACTAGAGACGCTATCTTCTTCAAAGCGTGCAGAGCGTCCTGTTCGCGCGGAAACTGGGCAAGATGAGAGTACTGCGAAATGAGGGCATCGAGTTCTGGCATGTTGACTTCCTTGCCACAAGGCTACTATCTTTGTGAGACTCAAGAAAGGGGCGACTCGATGCTGCGGTGAGTATTTGCGAAGGAAAAGAAACAAAGGAATTAATAGAATTCCCAGTCAATGAAATGAACCTTTCGAATACTCTAGAACGCCTGCGCTCCGTGTCGGTCGAGGTTGAAGTGAATAGGTAATCAAGAGGCGAGGCTGAAGATCTACGTAGGCTTGTGCTGCCTCCGAGGGCTAGCCGCTTTCGGAAAGTATAGAACAGCAAGCAAGCCAAAAGAATATCTACAAAAGCATGGATACACACTTGGAAATCGTTGAGGGATCATCCTGAATGCCAAAATATTGGAATATTACCAATAAGTGATCACATACTGAACAGAATTGTGTTTGCTAGGAAGTCAATGTCATCTTATACGGAGGTTTGGTTGTAAAGCGAGATAGATCATTACAAGACGATTACCTCGCTCCCATTAGTCAGCTACAGGAATGAAACCTCTTGTAAGCCCATAAGGGAACAGATACTACCTAGAACACCGACTACATTCATCGTGTAGTCACTAGCGACTGCCCTTTTCATTCTTCTTTCCACTCTCCGCGTCTTCTATGTCAACTGGCATCTCGTTCTCGAGGTCCTTCTCGTTCTGCTTCTTCATCTTCTTATTTATGTCGTCCTTCTTATCCTTTGTTGCCATTGCTAGGTCTAGTTGGGATTTTGTACACCCCCATTTTTGGTCCCTTTGCTTCCTTTGCTAAGGAGTCCTCAAGAGCTTTCAACTCCATCTCGTCCCTCTTAACCATCTCCCAGCTTTTCGCCATCTCGAACGCCCGAGGGAGATATCTCACCTTTCTCCGCGCGCTCTCTCCCTCTCAATCTCAACATCCATCGGCACATTATCGTCGTCGACACATCTCCACTCGTGAGACGACCATAAGATCTTGTCACCATCCATCAAGCCTGCAATTTCAGCTCGACTGCCCGTCTTCAAACGTTCTACTACCCCCTTGCTGAAGCTGTCTCTGTCCATACCGAAGTCGAGAACAGGCTTGTCTATTTGCTTGAGATAGTGCGTTTTAGCTCCATAGAGGGAGACCGGGAGTAAGATGGTGGTTCCATTACAGAAGTCATCGTATCGTTGCTGCATCTGCTGGCCCATGATAGGGGTCAGAAGGTTCATCCATTCCTGAACTCCGTAGGCTTCACCACGAGCTTTGTTATTTGCCAGCGGGATCATGGCGATGTCTTCGATAGGGCGTATTGTCTTAAGCTTGTCCTTGGCTAATTGCCTTGCTCGTAAATCAACGCTAACAACGAATGCCCATGCCCTCGCGCCAACATATTCTCTCGCATAGGCATCCGTCGGTGCGAGTCTGAGAACCTCCTCAAAGGCTAAATTGATGAGTGGACTGGTGTAGTATCTGGTAGAGAGCATGTTTATTGTAGCTTCTATGTCAGAATGAATTTGTCAGTGGTTGTCGAGAGATCGGTGAAGACAAGGGGATGAGCATCATGAGCTGAACCAATACTTACGGAAATAGTCTCCTGATCGTGGTCCATGAAGACGGAACGGCATGTAGATGGACAAGCAATTCTTGATACCTTCATAAAGCCAGTCGACGCTTTCCATGACCGAAGGTCCAAGCCAAATATGGGACATTTCGTGGGCCATCCGGCGAACTAAGTCATAGTCCTTGACCTTTCCAATCTGATCATCGTAGTTCAATATGTGGCTGTGTCCAAACGATGTGCCACCGAAAGACTTATAATGGTTCGTATTTCGGACGAAGCTGCGATGTGGTGATGGCTCGACCAGACATTTCTTGACCCCTTTTGGAACATTGGCGAAGAAAAGGTGGTCGATATCTCCAGTTTCGTTGACATCCGTCTCGAAGAACTTCTGGACATTGTTGAAGAAATACTGGTGAATGTCCTTGATTACTTCGATGTTCGGCGGCAAGTTGCCAAACCAATAATATCCATAAGTCGCAGATCTGACTCCACTGCTCGTAGATGGCGGGTTACTCTGGATCTGCCCAACCATATACACCGAATCTCTGAGTATACTCGCAGGACCTACGCGCTCAATTGCACAAGGCCCTTCACCATACGTCCATACTGCTCGGGTGCCTATTGGAGCTCGCTTGAGATCCCACTGAACGATAGTACGGTACTCTTCTAGTGGAAAAATGGGTATGACAGCAAAATCAGAGCCAAGAAGTCCTCCTTGCTCGCTGTGAAGGCCGAGAACTGGGCCGTCGGTTTTGAATTGTTCTTTCGCAGATGGAGCCACCTTGTAAGTCATCCGTACATACCCAACAGTCTGGCGCGCAGGTAGCCAGCTTCGTTCAGAGGACCTTCCCAGATCCTCGAAAACGAGAAGCAATGCTCCTTGCTCATCAGAAACGTCAACTTCGTGCTCTGTGCAAACGCATGAAAACGTGGATGGGAAAGTGACAAGCACCTCGTCCCGGAGAAGCGCGGGAGATTCGATAGTAATGGAAACCAAAAGGCTGACAGCTTGAGCATTGCTGTCAAACTGTGGTGTGAGTAATACTCTGAGGTTTGGGATGGTGATATCTGCTATCCTGAAGTGTCAAGAAAGTGTGCGAAATAGAAGCAGGAGTCCAACGAACGAAAACTTATGAGCGAAAAGGGACATAGTAGAGGAGACATAAATGAGATAGAAGGAAGGCTACAGCCGGCAGGAAGGGAAGATGCATTGTAACGAAGTAAACGCAATGTAGGGACAGCTTCTTCCTAAACACATGTGATTTAAATGCTAGGAAAAACAGTTTCTTGGGAACTCCATACACCATACTGTAGTCTTTTTTTTTTACAGAGAAACATTCACTCAAATACTCTCGGAACAGAAATAAAGCTTGTGATAAATCATCGCATCCTGAATGTATGGAATGATGGTTAATGAAAGCAGAATGAAGGAGCTCGGGATGTGAAGGTGCTGGGCTTGACGAAGCGCGGAAACATCGCCGCCAGTGACCGAGCTTCCCCGCCTCCAAGACCTCCAATATGTCGAAGCTCCATCAATACCATCACACTGCATCTTGCACAGTCCCATCATCTAGTTGTCCATCATGTCTGCTGATGATCAAGCATTTCTGGACGTGGTATGCCATTTCCCTAACATCCTCAAAATGCCTCATATCTTTCACGTAGCAAAAGTCTAACAGGAAACAGCTCTCCTCTGTCCCCAACGATATCAAGAGGTACTCGAACGACGTCGCCGACTACGTTGACCGCCACCTCCAGAAAGTATCAGACACCCTTCGTGAAGCCCTGTCATCCTCACAATGGATTCCTGAGTCTGCCCGTCCGAGACCTCCGCCGCCGTCACCACGCAGCTTCAGCGAAACGATCGCTTCATCCAGCACTCTCACTACACAGATACACCGATGGATATCCAGGAACAAGATCCTGACGACTGCTATTGTGATAGCACTGGGTGGTGTTACGTACCATGTTATCAAGCGCAAGTCGAACTACCGCAAGAAGCGTAGAGCGAAGCGTGCAAGTAACGGCGCGAGACTAGAAGTTGTGGTTGTAGCCGGGTCACCGTCGGAACCTATTACGAGGTCTGTTGCGTTAGATCTGGAGAGGAGAGGATATATCGTGTATGTGGTTTGCAATACGATTGAGGAGGAAGTGCTTGTACAGAATGAGTCGAGACCGGATATCAAGCCTTTGATGATCGATATTGTGGATGTAAGTCCAGCTCTCCTTCCCATATCACTATTTTATGTTCTCTATATTACAGATCTGTAGATCAGAGGAGCTCTAGCTAATATCCATAATAGCCATCCTCCGCCCGAGCATCAATCGATCGCTTCACAGCACATCTTCAGACCCCCCACGCCGCTTTCCAAGGCGCAAAACACCACCACCTAACGTTCCGCGCTCTAATCCTCATCCCGTCTTCAACATATCCCTCCCTCCCCATCGCTGCCCTGCCCGCCTCGACCGTTTCCGACCTCCTCAACACCCGCCTTCTTACCCCGATTCTTACCATCCAAACCTTCCTCCCCCTCCTCCAAAGCCTCCCTCTCTCTCACCCACACTTTCACTCAAGCCCCGGCACATCACCAGCACCAACACCCACAGCCGAAGGCCCCAAACCCTCCATCCTCCTCCTCACCCCTTCCATAATAACCTCCCTCTCACCCGCCTTCCACGCCCCCGAAGCCCTCATCAACTCCGCCCTAACATCCCTCTCCACCGTTCTAACAGCCGAAATCTCACCCCTCAAGATCCCCGTCACACACCTCCAACTCGGTACTTTCGATCTAAGTGCTTTCACGCCCCATTCTCGGAATACTTCGACGCCGGCGGCGCAGAGAGCAGAGACGCTGAAATGGGATGATAGTACGAGAGTGTCGTATTCGAGGAACTTCGTGGCTATGACTTCTTCTTCGCCTGGCGGTTCGAAATCGGGGTTGGGAAAAGGCACGCCATTGAGAGAGTTGAATAACGCTGTATTTGACGCTATTGTGAGAGGGAGGGGAGGTGTGATTAGAGTCGGCATGGGCAGTGGACTCTATGGGTTTGTAGGGAAGTGGGTTCCTAGTGGGCTTGTGGCGTGGATGATGGGCGTCAGGAGAGTAGATGGGGGTGCTGGGAATGTTGAAGGAAGAGGAGAGTTTGGGAGAGGATTGATCATGGCTAGACCTGGGAGTAGCAGTGGAGGAAGTGAGAGCGATAGGGGCCTTGAATCGCCGAGGGGGAGAGGGCCAGGATTTGGAGATAGTGAGTATATCTCTGTGTATGGCGAGAGAGATGATGATGAGGAAGGCATCTAGTTGTGGCGTTGAGGAAATCCGTCTGGATCGAGGATTTGCAGCATGAAATGGCGTTTTACGAATGCAGATTGGACATTTCTACTCCCGGCTGCCAAACACCGAGGAGATTTAGATACGTCACTATGATAGGACAGGATATGACCCGGAGCAAAATCTCCATTCAATAAGCGAGTATCTAAATAATATATTGAGGGCTCCCGCCACTCATTTCATGGCTCACATCACCACATCTGCGCACCCGTCTCAAACAAGGAAGGAAATGAAGTATCTGATCAATTCCCTCTATCTCCACATCTCCTCCATCTATCGATCTATCTACAGATGTCCCGTTCCCGTTCCCCGGTTCACTTCCTACCAGCAGTCCCGTAAACAGCCCTATCATCCCGTCTACACGCTCTCGCAAACCGACCCGAGATTGTTCGCTCGACCGATAGCTCGTCGCTTCTTTTAGCGGGGTGCATTGCAGTCTGAGACATTGTATACGATACCAGCTGAGGCGAACGAGACGGTGTGTAGCCATATGCATGCGGCTCAGCCCAGGTATATGCATATCGAAGCTTCGTGTCCGAGCTAGAGGCGGTTCTGAGATCCGTGATTATAATTTGATTCGTAGAGCATGAAAGGAGGTGACAAGTGTCAGCTTCATTGGTGGAGAGGGATTTCTGCCGTGTCGCTGTTAGCTCCGGGGGACTGGGATAGGATGTCTCCATTCTCTTGGATACGATCGTGGATGGAGATGGCACAGTAGACTTGTGGTTGGTCTTGTGGAAGCCGATCGGATCATGATGACTGTCGGTGAGCAGCTTAGTCAAGTTGTACGGCAGAATGCAGCGCTCATCGTCTTTTCCATAGCCAGTCCTAGTCCCATTCCGAAGTTTTATGCATAAAGCATCTCATGTTGCACTGCCCCGTTGCTTGGGCGCATCTGATCGCTCAGCTCATGTGTACCGATCTTTGCGTTGATGGTCTGAGATTTCATGCATGCAGTGCAGAACGCAGCGTTTCCTCGCTTGCTTCCTTTCCAAAGTTGTGCTTATTTGGTGTGGGTGAGATTTATCCATGGTAGCCTCGTCCTCTTCTCCCTTGCTGGCCTCCTCTACCACGTCCGCCGCCCCAGTTGGGGCCTCCTCCACCATGGTGCCATCTTCCACGGCCTCGTCCTCCTCCACCACCTTCTCCGTCGTTGTAGCGTTCTCGTTCAGCTGCTTGCTCTCTTTCAGCCCGTTCCATCAGTAGGCGCTGTTCTTCTGCAATCTCTTCTGGATCTTTCTCGACCCTGACAGTAGGCTTGGGTAGGTCAGTTGGCCAGCGAGGATGGGCGTTCTTACATGTCTTCCCATCTGGACAGAAGCCAGCTAGGTAGAACACGCAGAGGTTTTTGCGAACATGGCGCTGGGAGCATATGGGTCCAAGGGGGCAAAATCCTTTCTCGTAGTGGGGGCAAGGCGGAAGCTTCGAGGATGGGTCAAGATGTAGATATAAGCATTCATCTGTAGATCAACATTAGTCAGAGTCAAAATACAAAGAGAGGGACCTAAACAGACCTCCGTTTGAACAATATCCATTCTTTGCAAAGAAATTGCATTCTGGCATTTTCCTCAAATTGTACTCGTGCAAGAACTCGCAGCTCTCCCCCTTTTTGCACAAGCCACGCAGCCAATGCTTGCATACCAGATTATTGAAATTCGAGTTGCTGTTTGCAGAGGTGTGTCTGTCGGGGCATTTGGGCCCCAAAGGGCAGTGGCCTTGAAGGTATGCCTTGCACGTAGGGCGGTCAGGCGTGATGCCATGGCGATAGTTCTCCAGCAGAAACGGCGAGAAGGAGAAGCTGTATTTGGGGGCTTGATGCTCTAAGATCTGTCGCGCGAGATCTTTTGGCCCTGGGCCGAGAGATAGGACGGCAGCCATGTTGGTTGTTGTGGTGTAACGTCTGCAGTTGAAGTCGAAAACAGCTCTTTGAAATCAATCGCGACGCGCTCCAAATTAGGCTGAGAGGCCGAATAATGCCGGCCGCTAGAAGTGTGGCAAGGGGTTTCGAAGATCAGGCTTGTGCGAGGCACGAATTTGTTTTTCTGCACCGCGTCTGCAGAGATGCTTGTCGCTGCAGGTCAGGGAGAGATTGAGGCGTTGCGAAAGGCGGAGGTCGACGTGTCACCAAATCCCGATTCCCTTTCGAGCTCGAACCTGGCTTGTCTATGTTCTGGTTGCCTATGGGCCGACAGACAAAGCATCAACCAACATTCACGTATGGGGGGAGGGGCGTGGGGAGTTCGTGATGGTTGCGCAATCGAGTGTGTTGGATGGAGTTGTTGATGTTCAAACGCCCATGTCATGGTGCCAGTGATGTTTTGCTTCGCTCGCTACCAAAACGTGGCGGGCCAGCCTCAATCCCTGTAAGGCTGAAAGTGACAGACAGCCCTTCTGAAATAGCCGACGAGACAGCATTTTTCTCGAGGTGTCATCGATTTTATTCCCTTCTCAATCTTTATCCCATTTATCAGATATCCTGCTTTATTGACTGTACATTCTTACCCGTAAGATCTGCAGATTTATATCATTCATTCATTCATAGAGTCTGAAAGCCAGCTAAGTAGAATATGGCCATCATAGATCGCCGATCAGGGTATCTCCAGTCACAAACATAGCGAGAAGAAAAAGCTCCGAAGGCATGGCCAAATGCACCAAAGAGGATCTTGTGCCGTAAGATGCCGCCAGGGATGCTGAAGGTAGTGGTGCTTCTCACATATTTGGACCCCTACCCCTCTCGTATGATGATGGCATGAGATGAAGAGTTATGGTTTGGCATTGCCAGCGTGTACAATATGATACCAAAGACGCAACCGACGGGTACGGAAAAGTTCGAGTATAATGGACGTTTACAATTGTGTGGCATTGGCTTTCCAGACATGATATGAGACGTTCTTGTCTGCTGGCAAAGAGAGACTCTTCCCTGTCCTTAACAGCCTTTTGAAAGGACTTATCAAGCCTTTTTGAGTTTGGACGGAGACGGCAACCACAGACCTCAGAACACACAGACCGTGGGCACACCAGCCAGCATCTTCGAGTTGAAATGCCATTCATCCATGTTGGCTCAGCGATATCCGGGCCGCTGCGCAGTTGCCCAGGTCTTTCTTGCCTCGAAATGGCTAGCTCTGGACACTGGAACAGCTTGCTTGCTTGACCTTCCAGGTCGGCCTTGAGCTCTTGACCCCTCATCATGATCGCATACTTCCCAATTAGACTTTCTGACTTACTCATGGGCAGCTGGACCATCCCTGACGTCCCTCCTCCTCGTCCTATCCCACCCCGTCTCCCATCCAGCCATCCCGTTGTCAGGATCAAGATCGTCGACTGATCTCCCGATCGCTTCCCTTCCGGGGCCTTGCGTTGTACAAACTTCATATTCGAACTTCCTTAGACTATCTTCAACTGCTGGATAATGGCGGTTACAGCCCCTCACTTGATCCCTTATGACGAAAGTCTTCCTGCGAGTCACCATACTCGCTCAAACCTTAGCATGTCTCTCCTGCACGTAATAACCCCTCTCACCACTGCACTGGACAGAAAGAACATGCGGTGTGATGGAGATAGGGATGGTGGGGTGGGAGTCGCGCCCATCGTGACCCGCTCGCGTCCAGCACTCACTGGCCACAGCGGGGCAAAAAATGCAATAAAATCCACTCTTGATTCTTCCAAGATACAGACAACAGCACAGATACAACCCCTCCAGCTCGCAACATCCCCTTGCTTTCCATCTCGTATCCGCCGTATTTCGTTAAATGCTGGGAATGGCTTTCTGCTTGAGACTTTGTGGAAGCTCGTCTAATTCAGGACACATATCAATTCAACTTTCAAACTTGGACCAATTGCCAGCTAACTTTAGCTTTCAAAATACAACAGTGACGGACTACTGAGCTGTATGTATTTTGAACTTCATCTCTATCCTCGGCTTCCCCCAAGATCAGGCCCTTGTCCGAGATTCCGAAGCCGTTCCTTGTGCAAGGCAAATCCGTAGAGATGTATGGCGTCTGCACAGCGCCGATGAGCGAGTCAGCACATCGTCATGTATGTTGAGTAGTCGCCGTGTTCACGGAATACACTGGAGTTGAAGCCTGGCTAGCCAACTACAGTCCTGGATAGCCCCCTCTTGCAGCTTTAGCCGACCAGCAGGCGAGCGAGGATGCCACCGCATGAACAATGCATGCCTACCTGTCTGCCTGCAGCAATACCTTACTTACCCTCTGCATCCCTACCATTTCCTTTCCTTCTCCAACGCCGAGCACGAGAAAGAAGACGGCCTGAAGCCTATGCTCCGAAAACGCAGCCTAGGTTCCTTACTGACCTGATTTGGTCTTGTGGTTTGGATTCGCTGGCCTTGCCTCGACTTGCTGTTTGCACGCCACAACCAGACCATACTGAGCACATCCTGACCTCTTCCCGAGAGAAGCCAAGGGACTGGTGATTAATCTCTGAACCACTGATTCTGAGAAATTGTGCATATACATCCACACTTCTTAGTTCAGGCACAGCGTATGCAGCCCGTTCTAAAGGCGTTGGGAACGTCGGTCTGCAGCAACTCTACCTAGTCAGGTCAGCACGCCCGTTGGCTCGCTCTGTGCTGTGGGATCTGAACTCTCCACACACTCCGACCCACAGTCTTCATCATATTACCAGTAAGTGCTGCCACACCTTGGATAGATCGCCGGGCTGGTGGGTGGTGGCTCGGAACGCTGATGATTTGTTAGGCTTTCCCACTTCAAATACCGACAGGCCTCCATTCGGGTCTCTCCTTCCTCTCCAACATACTTTCCCGCGTCCTTGGTCTCGACGTGGCGACTTACTTCTTCCATTAAACTCTGCATTCAGCCGCTCAGCACACACTCTCGGGCCTCTTTACTCACCAACAGTTGGTAAAGTATCTGACCTTGACCTGCCTACCGCTTTAGGAAAGTCAACAAAATCATGCGAATATACATGTCCCGAGTTTCCTTTTCTCGGCTCGGGCATCATTTCAAATTGGGAACTTAGACTCGTCAGGATAGACAGACAACCCCCCTCCCACTCTCAAAGATGGCAAACTTTTTCGGTCCAGTTCCACCAGCCGTTCCCTTTGCTTCAAGACCTCAACTCAACGCCCCTCGAAGACCTTCACAGCCATCACTGGATGCGAGCTTAGCAAGTCTGACAAGGAAGAATGCTGTATACTATCCAAATTACCGAGTCTACCGTGGAGAGACACCGGCAACCTTGAACTACAACTGCATCAGCCATGTCTTCTATGCATTCGCCCACGTTTCCTCTGATGGTGGTATCTTCGTAAAGTTCCCAGCCTGGTCTCTTGTCACAACTAATCATACGGACAGTTGAGTGACGAATGGGCTGATGCACAGATGCCAGTCGACGGAGCTACCGGATGCTTAGGATCTTTCATGAGGTTGAAGGAACAGCATGGCTACCTCAAATTGATTCTGTCTATCGGAGGTGGAGCTGCCAGCCAGAACTTTGCAACTGTAGCGTCAAGTGCTGCTACGAGGGACAACTTTGGAAGATCCGCTCGAGGACTGATCGACGCGTCAGGCTTTGATGGAATTGACAGTGGGAACACCGATACCCTGCTTATCCCTTTACTGACATCTTCAAGTTGATTGGGAATATCCTTCTGATCCACAACAAGGCGCGAACTTCCTCGCTTTGCTAGCCGCCATCCGCCTTCACCTTCCTGATGACCGTTATCTCCTGACGGCAGCTCTGCCAGCAGGGCAGTGGGCACTGCAGAATATCGATCTTTACAGAGCACAAGACTACCTTGACCTGATCAACCTCATGGCCTACGACTTCGCAGGCTCATGGTCAAACACAGCTGGCCATCACGCTCAACTCTATCCTGGTAACCCTGGCGAGCCCTCAGGATCCACTGCGGTCGACTATGTTATTTCTACTGGCTTTCCAGCAAATAAGATTCTCCTGGGAGTTCCGGTATATGGCAGGTCCTTCCTGGGCGCAAGTGGTCCCGGTCATGCGTACAATGGTTGCGGTGGAGAGGAGGGGACCTTCGAATATAAACAGCTACCAAGAAATAACGCCGAGGAAATTGTCAACACACGCGTAGTGGCAGCTTTCTCCACCGGTGGTGACGGAGGTTTCGTTTCCTACGACAATCCAGAGACGGTCAAGATAAAGGCGAACTTCTGCTTGGAGAAGGGACTTGGAGTAAGTCAAATCTTAACACATGTGGTAGGAAGGCTGACACGTACAGGGGTTGTTCTACTGGACGGGAACTGCAGATACTCCTCCAGGACCTCGAAGTCTAATAGCAGCAGGATTCAAAGCTTTGCATGGTGGCTAGGCCGCAGAACGGCTTCGATGAACTCTGTATTTGTACGAGCTGTGCGTATAAAAGTTCGACTCAGGGCATTGGAATCAAGTATTGCATTGAACCGGCGGCAAAGAAAAGCGAAGCATTGGGACGACAAAACGAGCAAAATCACGAACGTTTTAATGGCTGGCAAGCCTGGCGCACGAGATCATGGATAAATGGATTATGGGATGGCGGCTCCTTTGCTTTATGTCGATGATCCTGAGCATAATGTCAGGTTCCGATATGATCATATAGTACCTTGCGATGTTATTTTGCTCACGTTTCGCTTCGTTGGGTTTGCTGCATGGTATTTGTACGGTACCCTACTCTCATTATATGTTCAAGTATAGGCACATTTTCCTATGGCCAGTAGGGCAGCGTTTGCTGAGCTGAAGCCTGAGTTGAGAGACGAGACAGCCAACGGGTTTGAATCCACCCCGCACCGCAATTTCGGCTCCCGGGTGGTGAGCCGCTGCGTGATCTGTTACTATTTCCAGGTTTTCTATCGCTGTCACTATCACTATTTCTGCCATGCATTAATCTACTGCTGTGAACAATTTCTACCTCTTTCCTCCTCGATCTTCTCATTCCGCAGAAAGTTTACTCAAGCACAACCCGACATTTTAACATCATCTCTCTATTGTCCTCTCGACATACCTCCTTCATCATAGTTTGAGAAGTGTAAAAGCATACCACTACTTATCGATACGGTTCTCAGATCCTGTTTGATCCCCAATCCCAAACCAGGGTATCTAGGGGATGCCCTCCGCTATCTCTGATTCGAGGACCTAAACGAACCACAGTCACAATCACAATTACAATACATGGGTCCAGTTGGCTTGGAGATTGGATCCGGATTCCGGATGTCTCCCGGACTCGCTTACCCGCGTGTCTACGGAGGCATGTACCGGTGGCACAGGAGGACAGGCCTTGTAACTCCGACGAATAAGTGCTGTCATGGTGATATTTTTACTGTGGGTTCGTTACTGGTATCTCGCTGGACGGATTTCGCCTCCGTTAATTGTAGATCTATATTATACATCACAATTTCCCCCTCGCGATGAATACAAGCGTGCCAAGCATTTTATGCACGTCGAACCAAACTGTCGGGATCGCCCTGTCTAAGTATTATGCACGTAGGTGCTGTCATGTAAGCCTTGTTTTTGGAGGGGTGGATGTGGCCGCATACAAGATGGCCTGGACTGCAGTGGACTTTTGCTCAGGTGTGGGATATGCGGGATGGATGGTTGGAGGTGGGATGGGTGGGTTGAGTGGGTGGGTGGGATTTACCCGGGCCGTTGGTGCAGGACGCAGGCAGGCAGGGCAGTAAGGGTACATGGTGCGGGGGACAATTGTCCTGTTGATTACTGGAGAACAGTTGGTTGAAGTAGGGAGGTAGATTCTGGGTGGTGGCATATATTGCGTAACTTTATTTGGTCAAGGTGGTCTAATCGATTTGTAGTGTGAGTGAGGGTGGCCAGCTGAGGCCGACTTACACGTCCAGCTTCCCGAAACATGGCTAATGAATTGATGAGGTACATAAACAGGGTTCCAATGTTTTTTTTTTGGATAGTAAGTAACCGTGATAGATTGACCTGCCAAATCATTGTGTCTGTAAGTTTGCCTCTCCGCTTCTGTAGAGTTAGCTAAAACACCGATAGAGATTCGGGAGGTTACATCTTGTACCTTTGAATCAAACAGTCGATAGAATAAGGAGCTAGACCGGTTGAATTAATTCCGGGTGGGAGAATCATAGATAGCTTGAAGGTATCACATGGGCCATGAAGTATTTGTTTATTCCGAGCTTCCATTGGAAACTTTCCAACGCGCACAGACAGACTAATAGGCTACCGGCTCGGGCCGTTCCCCCTGAACCTTAGCTTACCTTCCGCTCAAGGAGTTGGGGACAACCAAGATTGGAGTTGAAAATCAGACCCCCCCCCCCCCCCCCGACATCCCGGATCCTCGCTTCGACGTCATCTGTAAATTTGCTCGTGATCGCTGCCCGCTCAACTCCACTTCTATGTGCCTGGCGAGCTTCTCTTCCGTCAACAGAACCCCACAGACATTACTGAGGAGTCCAGGACACAATTTCACTCTACAAACAGTCCTAGTCAGCCATTCCAGATTTCCATCATGACGAGCTTCGTCGGTCACAATAAAGGTCTGATTGACTTTGACCAGAAGAGTCTGGCAGGTATGTTCGTTTGCAATAATTGGACTGAGATTCAGAAGCTCATAGATGCCACAGTTGCCGCAGCGTCAATTGCATTCAACCCAATCTTTTGGAAGTAGGTTCACACATCCAATTCTACAGGCACTCGAGATCTGCTAACATGAAATGCAGCACTGTAGCTCGTCAAGGTAGCTCCACCACCTTCCCTCACCTCTCCCAACCTTAACCAAAGCCCCTCAGAATACCACAACAAAATCCTGACCAAGCTCGCCGGCGGAAACTCTCGCATGGCATGCTACGGACTCGCCGTGACCATCTTCTCCCTAGGTATCTTCCGCGACTTGCTATACGAACGAGCCCTGCGCGCCCAACCTAGCCATCCCCTCCTCCAGACCGCCCTTGCAACATACGTCGCGTACGGCCTCATCGCCACAGGCAATGTCCTCGTCCTGTCTTCCATGTGGGCGCTCGGCGTCACGGGCACATACCTCGGTGATTACTTTGGCATTTTGATGGATGATATTGTGACTGGGTTCCCGTTCAACGTTACGGCTTCGCCCATGTATTATGGCTCGACGATGAGCTTCTTGGGAACGGCTATCTTGTTTGGCAAGCCTGCGGGTATCCTTTTGACTGCTGAGGTTTTGATTGTGTACTTGATTGCTTTGAGATTCGAGGATCCGTTCACATCTGCTATCTATGCGAAAAGAGAGAAGGCGCGAAGCAAGAGTGGATTGAAGAAAGCCAAGAAAGAGTTGTAGGTATGATTGATGCCTGGCAATCGGTACAGAGGGTTGGTTGAGATGGCAACGGGGAGCATGATTTCGGATGAAAACATCTGCGGTGAGTTGAGTTGAGTTGAGCTGAGCATGGCTACGAATTGCATTCATTGGAAAGGGATCTCAAAAGTGATTCAACATTAGCGGGCGTTGCATAGATATCAACTACTTTGCATCGTGGGCGTTTGGGAAAGAAAGGGTCATTCTGTAGACTTTCTTGTAAATATCAAGAGCTTTATAAGTCATCCTTGTTGCGACATACACCTGCTCTAGGTTTTCCCGTGCTCCTTTAATCCAACTGAGCAACTTGGAAGCACCTAGATCTCAGGATATACATCCCTATTCCAGGTCAGCAACGTTCTCATATCTACTCATAGAGGAATACTCACGTCCTCCTCAACAACGGCATCGACTCCTTGATCTTCTCCCTATATTCCAAATCGACATCCACAACTCCAATCTCAGCCTCGCTCCCTTCACCTGTCATATCCAGCAACACCTTTCCCCAAGGATCTACCACCATCGAATGTCCATAACTCGTTCTCTTCTCATTGTGTGCTCCGATCTGCGCTGCTGCAATAATATAGGCCTGGGTCTCGATCGCTCTCGCTTTCAACAGTGTCTCCCAGTGTGCTTTACCTGTAGGGACGGTAAATGCAGAAGGGTAGGTTAGGATCTGTGCGTTCTGGCGTTTGTGTGCTAAGCTGATTTCTGGGAAGCGGAGCTGAAGAGACAGGGTCTGTCAGTATAGAATCCATTACCTTATTGTTTCGAAGAGCTTGAGTACTCAAGCTCATATAGGAGCTGAGAAACAAAGACATGCAACAAGCGAACATACATCAAAACAAATCATCAAACCAACCCTTCCCATAACCGTCTCAACTGGCTTGACAATCTCCTTTCCACCATCGACACTGTTACTCTCTCTCAAAGATCCATAGTCGAATAGATGCAGCTTGTCGTAGTACGATTCTATCTCTCCTCGTTCATTCACCCAAATGCTGCGGTTGGCCATCTTGCCGCTAGCTGTAGGGACATGAATACTAACATTAATGGCTAGGTTGTTGTCCTTTGCAGAGGCTTGGAGACCGAGGACGAATGGGCTGCTTTCCATGGGCCGAGCAAGGGAGAGGGATTCTTGCGGACTGGAAGCAATGTAGTCCTGTGTAGCTAATTGAGTCATGTTTTTATGTATACAGAGCACTTCTAGCAAGCTGGGTGAGAAGAACTTACTGCAGCTTCTGGAAGAAAGAGTGCCTATTGAAATGTAAGGGGATTCTGTTGTCTCGGACTGTTTTATCTACTTACTTTTGCGCCAGCCTCTACGGCTTTCTTGGCGAGGGCTTGACAGAGCGCCAGGTTATGGCTCATGGATGCCGTTGAGCATAGTTGGCCAATGGCCTGTGTGTATTTAGCTCTAATCGAGTAAGATGTTGGAAGAGATATTTACTGCAATTGCCATATTGGTCGCTGAATTATAAGACAAAGAATATGAGAAATGTTGAAGTAGGAAGTTACAGAAAGTGTATCGATAAGGACGGATGAATGAAATGTCGGATGAGAAAAGTTGGGTGTGTCATTGAGATCACAAAGACATGGAAGGAAAGCTCTGTGATATGAAGATCGCATTGGGGAAGAGAAAGACGCCGTTACGCGCTTGCACGTCTAGAGTGGGTGTCACCATAGAGGCTCGGTTGGTCAGCTTGAAGGCATTCCCAAACTCGATCAACGCTATCTGAACATCCAAAAAGAAGAAAGAACACAAGCAGGCGCAAATTATTTACAAACTATGGCTCAAATATCCGAAGAATAATCGCGCTCCTTTCCCTCTACCAAAAGTCGATAACATAAAATGCTTACTGTTCAGACGCACGTGGATGTGGGTCATGACGTCTGCGAGCCTCTCAATTCGAAAAGCTTACTCCGAACATTCTCAGCCTCTCCCTGAAACTTCTCGTCCGCGACTCACCGAGCAGCTATATTCAAGGGCCACGGTCCCAGCATTCTTCCGACTATAGAGGCTGCGACTTCATCACTTAACGTTTAAACAATGTCCTTGTAACATCATTACGAAATGTCCAATGGCGGCCAAGCCGGGAAATCGTCAACTTGTAGGTACAAGCTCCTGTATTTATTGTACTGCCACTAATTCTTCGTAGCATTCCAGTATGTCCTTATTCCAAGTTCTGATTCAGTATTCATGGGAAGCCGCTGGCCAGACGTGCAAGCTGCTCGAGCCTTCTAAACGACTTGCTGTGCTTCGATATTTTCCAAAAAGAGCAATACACTGACTTCCAAAAAGCTTTGTAGCTGGTCTGGGGTCTGGCATCCTTTCCGCAGTCCTCCTCCAACCCGCCGACCTCCTCAAGACCCGAGTCCAGCAGTCAGGACACAGCTCACTCCTCGCCACCATCCGCGAGATCTCCAAGTCCCCCAATTCCATTCGATCATTCTGGCGAGGGACCCTCCCCTCAGCCTTACGAACTGGCTTCGGATCCGCCATCTACTTCACGAGTCTAAATGCCCTGCGTCAAAATGCCGCACGTTCAAACCTCCTCCGAAGCATAGGAGCTATCGACAAGAAAGCCCTCCCTAGCCACTCGTCTGCCCTCCCGAAACTGTCGAACCTAGCGAACCTCACGACAGGTGCGATTGCGCGCGCAGGAGCTGGCTTTATATTGATGCCTATGACTGTTATCAAGGTCAGATATGAGTCGAGTTACTATGCATACAACTCGATTGCCGGAGCTGGGAGAGACATCCTGAAGACGGAGGGCTTGAAAGGCTTCTTTGCAGGTTTTGGCGCAACAGCCATACGAGATGCGCCATATGCAGGACTATATGTAGTCTTCTACGAGCAATCGAAAAAGCGGCTCAGTCTCCTCGTACACAAAGTGCCTATAGCAGGAGAGCTATCAAAAGGCATGAAAGGGTCGACATCCGCATCAATCAATTTCGGGTCGGGGATACTGGCCGCAGGTCTAGCTACAGCTCTCACAAATCCCTTCGATGCGATCAAAACCAGAATTCAGCTCCAGCCGAAGAAATATCATAACATTGTCCATGCGGGACGGAAGATGATGAGGGAAGATGGCTTCAAGTCGCTGTTTGATGGCTTGGGAATACGAATGGGCAGGAAGGCTGTCAGTTCGGCGCTGGCGTGGACGCTCTATGAGGAGCTTATTAGAAGAGCTGAGCATGTTTGGACACATGCGGAAGTCCCAGCTCGCGCGTTGTAAAATCACCACTCTGTACAACAACACAAAAGATGCTACTCAGGCAGAAGTCGAGAATATGGCTTTAATTGAAGCCAGATCCATCGAATCTCAAATGTACAACATATCAGAACATCAGATATTACGATCATTTACTCGGACGCACTTGTTTTGACGAGTTTCCATTTCATATTGAGTGGGTATTTCAAAGACCGCGGAACAAAAGGATCCAAAATCATTTTCTCGCGAAGCAGAAAATCAAACACAACTCCAAAATCGACCAAACTCCTCCCGATATTCCAAGGTTTGAGGCACGTATTTTCTTCTCTTTGCTGCAAATATTTACCGTTTCCCACCGGCCAAGAAGGTCAATAGTGGAGATGGCGATGGCTTTCTCTCGTGCTTCTTCTTGCGTACGAACTCGAATTCGGTTTCGTGGTGGTGATGTTTCTTGCCCTCGATAGACAACAGGACAGGCTGTCTGCGCTCTCTGATTTCTCTAGTATGAGACCACAGGAAATCCTGTTCGTATTCGGGGACCCAGCGTTTGATCAGAACGTAATCGGGATCCTGGATATTCACGTTAGTCATGGCTTTCGGGAGCAAATCAGAGCGAGCATTTCTTTTTCTTACCTGGTCAAATTCGTAGTCGATTCTGTACCGGTTGAGCGTCTCGATGGAGAGATGGCGGCGCGACATTCGAGTGTATGTTGGTCTGTTTGGATCCACACCCTTATCCTTCTTAAGAACCACCGCAATCTGCCTCTCATCCATTCCAGATTTGCGCAGATCCTCCTGAAGTCGTTTCTGGTACTCCTCCTCCCTCTCCGCCTTCTCCTTCTTCGCCTTAGCTGCCTTCTCAGCTTCCTCAATCTTATACTTCTCAATCGCCGCTTCGGCCTCTTTCTTCAACCTCTTCTTCTCCTCCTCCGCCTTCTTCTCATCCCTCAAACGCTGCAACTCCAATTCCTTCTTAACCCGCTTCTCCTCAGCCTCCTTCTCCTTCTGCGCCTTGAACTCCTTAAGTTCCTTGCGGGCCTTCTCGAGCTCGATATCCTCCTTTGTGGCAGCGACCTGTTTCCGGAGACGCTCATCCTCCTTCTGGCGCTCCTTGTCGATCTTGTACAGCTCTAGCTCCCGACGAGTCTTCTCCATCTCGTACTCGTCGCGCGTGTGCACCGCTCTGTACGCCTCGAGCTCACGACGGACTTTGTCTTTCTCTTGTTGGTCTTTAGCGAGGCGGTACGCTTCGAGCTCGCGCCGGGACCGATCCATCTCATACTCGTCTCGGCTATGGACTGCTCGGTAGGACTCCAACTCCCTACGAGTTCTGTCGAGCTCATACTGATCTCTAGGATCTTGGACGAAAGAACTCGGTCGGGAGCGAGAGCGGGAACGTTGTCGTTGAGGTGGTGCGAGGCCCAGGTAATCGTCGTCCTCGTAGTCATTGTAGATGCGATTGTTGATTACGATGGGAGCTTGAGGGGCTGGAGATGGGGGACTGATGGGTCGGCGATGGCCGGTTGATCGTGATCTGTGGACGCCTCCGACGCTGACTGCGGGCACGAGATAGGAACTGCCCTGGCTTTCGTAGAATGGGCGTGGTGCTGGGCGGTAGCGATGTTCGGGGTAAACAACGGGTTGAGGCGATGCTCGACCACGCCGGACTCGGATATCGAGTTCGTCCTCGTCGTAATGGTCGTGATAACTCATTTTGGCGAGGCTATCTTTCAACCCTCAAAGCTTGGTTTCTTATTTTTTTTTATTCCCGTTGGCGCAAGGCTGCGGTTCCTGTTTTGAAATCGTATTGCTCTCGGGCGTCGTGGAGCAAGGCTGTCCTGTCCTGAGCTGTCAAATACGGTAGACCCCGCACTGTGGGTTGTTGCCCTGGGCTTGGACGGACGATCTCGATAGGCGAAAGGTAAGGCGAACTGGTGGTGTCTCGAACTTTGTCGCTACCTTATCCTTCGCAACGAACGTCCCTCGATACTGAAATATTGTTCTGTTGAGGTTGAAATATCCACGCACGCATGCACTCAGATATGAGAAGTATAGGTCGAAACAGAGATGAGTGAGAAGTAAAAGGAAGGAAAAAGTCGGTGTCAGCAGGAGTGGGCATGGGCTGATTTAAGGTGAGACTACTGGGCATGGGAGAGCATGGAGGCCATGGAGGGGTATGGTATCGGTACCCTCGATATAATTATTGCTAACACAAGACTGTAACCTTCCCTTCCTCCCTCCACTCCCTAGCTACCGGACGCAGGAGCTGATCTAGCCTGGCTGAGTTGCAGGTGGTCTGGCGCCTCCGATCCATGTAAAAATCATGCTGTGGACACCTTTATTGTTCCGTCTTTGGGCCTTTAGGTGCAGTTGGTGGTGCAGTGCGAGTGAGCACTTGACCAGCCACCAACAGCCAGCTTTGCTCACAGGGTATCGTAGGGCAGGGGACCACCAAGAAAATGCCCAGACCATCAACGGGACCTTCCTTCTCATGCCGCTGTATGGAGATAAGTCTTGAGCAGCAAAAAGGCGATTCCAACCAGCAAGCAGAATGTGGAAAGTCACTGCCATGAATAGGACGAGAAGAGAGACCACCACCACCGAAACTTCCAATTTCTGATGCGTGCTGCCGCTACCGTTCCCGGGCTCTGGATGTGGATTTGGGTTTTGGGGTTTGGATGTGGCACAGCTGCATATCTATTCCAGGTCTTCCATCATCTCCTGCACGCTTCATAGGCCAGCCCTAAGAAGATTATATTCCCACTTTGCAGTTCCCTACCTTGCCTGGTCGCCAGCCTCCAACTTGGCTCGCACTAGTGCCGTTTTTGCCTTCTCCCTTAAGTTACAGTAATTTGCAGGGACATGTCAAGAGAGGTCAAAGGAGATCGTAGCGGGGGTGTAGTAGAGACTACTGCAGAGCATGCAGCTTGCTAGAGTGCTAGAGCCAGTGGTCGTTCAACGCTCGTAAAATGAACCTCACATATCGTCTCCCTCGTCGTTTGGGGGCTCCGAGAACGCAGGAATGTCCAGTTGTTGGATGTCCGTCCCGGGTATTCTACATTTCAAGTTACTTACTTACTAATACAGTCATAGAAAGTAGTAACCAACTCTTGCATCTGCATGCATTTAAAGCGTTCGGCTGCCCCGCTACCAAATTCAGGGTTGGAATTGCTGAATGGCGCGGGGCATACGAACCTCACTGAATGGACCTGGAAATCTGAAAACAGTCAACAGCAACGAGGCGTTTGAAATCCAAAACGCCTATCAAAATACCGTTGGGTGTTCCCGCGATACGCTCATACGGGGATCGGGCCGCAGGGAGGACTAAGGACCATCTTGTTGCCCCTTCTCAAACACAAAGGCCGGCCGATGGATGAACCTCAAGAGGGTTGGGCATGGCATAGTTAGGATCTACTCTACCCCTCCATCCCTTTTCGGCCATGTGGGTCGGGGTTGAAAAATGGCCCCCAAACTTTTGAAGCTGGATATCTACGAAATAAATTTAGAAACGAGCTGACAAGAAACTTGTTTAGAACTGTTAAGACTTGGAACTGTCTTTTCAGGCTCGTTTTCGGCGTCTTTTTTCGTGGAGAATTGGTGGAGATCGAGAATTTTTTGGTTACTGTGTGTTGGATTTGGTGATGACTGAGCCGAAGCTGAAAGAATGACATGCAGAGGCGTTAGGCGAGACGAGAGAGAAACGCGCGCCTGTGACTGTAGACCATGCAACTGCTTCACCGAGTAGGGAAACGGTCCTGTGAGTCTCGGGTTGATGATGAATAAGATGCTTGTATTCCCTCCCCGCCCAAAGTATCACGAAGCATGAAAATTCTCCTCGTCTTGCCTCCGGAAGAGGTTTCTCGGTGATTCTATATATCAAGTATTACCACATTTACCAGCCGGTAATCTCTCTTGATTGCCACGGTCTTATTTGGATTTTTCTATCTGATGTGCCTTTGGCTGCCGCACCGATAGCCAGTAGAAGTTGTCGTGTCGGGTAGCTGAACAACCCTTAGACGACTATTTTCAGCCCCCAAAACTGAGATGGCGAATCTTGATGCTGGGACACATGGTAGATGGCTCGGGACGACACACCCTGAACGATGGGACGGGGAAGAAGTTTCTATTTTTGGTATTGTATGCTGGTTGTTTTTCTCGTGCTGCTTTTGAGAGTTTGAGGATGAAGCCATTCCTTCAATTCATTCCGTCGCCGTTGGCATGGGCTATGCTGTGTGCGACCCAACTCATTGCTACATTCCCCACTTTGCGGATGTGCCAGACAGTGCCACGATCTACTCCTGACCCAGACCCAGACCCAGGGAACAGCTCGTTGGAAATAGGTAATCCTCCTTGATGGACATGGACATGAGAAGTGAGGTGATGCGATGCATGACGGCTCCTCCCTTCCCATGCTTGCCTCCCATACCTTCCCCTGCCCTGACTCTGCGCCCTACACTCCGTCACCTTCCCCTCATGCACGCCCTCCGCTCTTGAAAATCTGATCCATGTGCTCCCGGCTATTCTTGAAAGTTGTCTCGAGATACTGGAGGCGCTTGCCTAGATTCTCGACTTCTGAGGAGAGCGTGCGTGTCTCGGTCGTCAGGCGGGAATTCACTTCGCTCGTAGGGCTGAAGACGAACCTAGGTGGCCAATCAGTTTTCTATTCTGAGGTGTGTATGCGTACTCGTTGCTTTTTCTTTTCCGAGTGTGAGATTTGGGAAGGTCTCGTGATCATGACCATTGATCCATGGGCTAGGCTGGATGGTGCGCCTGCCTAATGTCGAAGGGACGGTGGCAGGCCATGATAATAGCGCAAAGAATATAAGGAAAAATGCGAAGAGGTGTATGAGCTTACATCTTGCCTACTCCCTCGTACATGTTGGTATCAGATGGTAGCTCAGACACCTCTTTGGCTGTCAACTCGAGCTTACGGATCTCGCGTTGTTTGATGGCAATTTGAGATCTGACTATGCCGATTTGTTGTTGAGATTGGATGGCTTGATTCTCAATCTCTTGGACCAGCTAGACACAGTGTTAGCAAGAGCTCGTTAATGAAAGATACATGAAGAAGTCGCATGTTGAGATGGTGTGAGGCAGTGAAGCCGAGCCAGTCTCATAGACTGCTGTCTGACATACCTTTTGGAGAGCTTCATTTGAGATAGACATCTTCGTCAGACTCAATGTCCTAGAAATTAGAGCAGAGCAAAAGATAGCTCGAATCGATATGCTGCTGCCTCAATATCCCACACTCGCTTGACGGATTCTCGCGATAGTGTCTTACCTTAGAAATGGTACGCGGTCAGGTGAATGCTGGCACGTGGAGATGGAAAATTGGTCAGCTTACTTGTAGAAGCTCAGCTGTGTTGCTCGTGGATGATGGTTGTTGGTTTTCTGCAACTGCTCAAAGGAGACTGGCCAATAGGCGATAGGACGTACCCCACTGTTGACATGATTGGTCATCATGCAACGGGGGTTTGCTCCGGACTTCGAGCTTGAACATTCCCAGGACGGTGAGGCTTTTGCTTGTGAAAACACAAGAAACAGACTCCAATTATTCAAATCATTGTTCTAAGTTGACCACCAATTTATGAAAATTACACTGCCAACTCCGGATACCATTATCGCCGTTTTCAAGCTGGACATGCACAATTTTTCCACACCGTCGTTCAGTCAGCAAATGGATGTTCGGCTTCGCCAAGTCTCACACATCCCTGTCAGGGATTTGAGGCACATCTTGATAACACACTCTAGCGCCCGAGGATTCCGTGTACCTACCGAGGATAGCTTCCCTGCGGATTCTTGAAAACGATTCAAGTCAGCCAGCCGCCACTCGCGATGCTTTCTTCGAAAGTCAATTCAGACATATGAGAAGAGTGTGATGTATTCAAGAGTACCACCGTTCGGAGCGCATTTACCGAATGTACCGGACTCCTGGCAGCGAATATATTCGCAACCAGCTGGCACTCACGAACTCGCCGGCATTGGAGGGGTCGTCTGGAGGGGCTCCGTCCTGTGTCGAAGTTGAAGGTCCACGGATGCATGACGTTGCAGGAGATGGCTTCCTCTAGTGCAGGGGTTCTTCACGGTCTTTCCATGTCAGGCCAGCCAGTCAGTCAAGTGGTGTGGTCCATCCAGCGCATTCGAGGCAAACAAGAACTAAGGTAGGTAAGGTCGCATTCCAGTTCAGGTTAAGTTAAGTACGAAGCTCTTCCCTTCCATTTCCTCTTCTTTTCTCTCCTTCCTTGTCTTGTACCCCAAAGCATGTGGCCGCGCCTTCCTGAACGACTCATCTTCAAACGTTAGGCTCAAGATCATCTGCGTGTAACTTTCTACACCCAGCTCTTCCAAGATTCCAAGGCCAGCGTTTGAAGGGAGTCCCCAAGTAATTTCTAGCACACTCTCGCTCTCGAAAAAAGACAGCAATAGTTTCTCAAACAAGTTTTTAACAAAGTCTCATCTCATCCTTATACGAGCTTCGCAATGGGCTTCTTTTTACCGTCGATCAAGTATCCGCCAGCGCGACCAGACGAAGGTTACTGGAATCCTGTCACTTCAACAATCAACTGGTGTGAAGGTCAGACATTCTTTTCCTATTGCATTCTCCGAAACTAATGCTGTGTTGCCAGAGGACTACTATGCTACAATCTACTCTGCTGAAATTGTCAACACTCTCACCAACCTGTTATTCATTGCTCTGGGAGTCAAAGGCATTCGAAACTGTTTGAAGTATGGACATGATAGCATTTTTGTGGTGTCATTTTACGGATGTAAGAAATTGGGAATCTACAGATGTGGGCAAATCACTGACGTTGATAGACCTGCTGGTTGGAAGTGGCTCTTTTGCCTTTCATAGCACATTGAAGTGTAAGTCGCCCGGTGATTTGAAAGTCTGGTTGCTAATTTTGGGAACAGATCCTATGCAATTGCTGGATGAGCTTTCGATGATATACACGGCTACCATTATGTGTTATGCGACTTTCTCATTCTCTCAGTCTCGACTTGTCCGCCAGTTTCTGGGTGCTGGGTTGCTTTCCCTAGCAGTGTTCATCACGGTATGGTTCTCTTATCCCAAAGGCCCTGACATATGCATGCTAACATTTTTGCTACCAGCTCTACTACCACTACCTCCAAGATCCCGACTTCCACCAAAATGCCTTCGCACTTCTCCTAATCGTTATAATGGCTCGGAGTACATATGTGATGGAAGTAAATATTCGACCTTCCTTGAAGGAGAAATATGGCACAAAGTCCCGAACAGGAGTTGATTCTGGGTCTGTCACATCAGCAGAGCGGTTGGAGAACGATAACAGGGATAGAGCTATCCTCAAAAATATGTGGATAATGGTTGTTCTTGGTTTAGCCATATTCTTAGGTGGCTTCGGAATCTGGACATTGGATAACCAGTACTGCTCGAAAATACGCCATTGGAGACATCAGGTTGGATTGCCATGGGGGATACTTCTGGAGGGTCATGGTTGGTGGTGAGTTGATTCACTGGAAGGTTTTCTGCAAAGTTTGACTGACTGGACTAGGCACTTAATGACTGGAGTTGGTGCATACTATTACATCGTCTGGGCTGTTTGGCTGCGGCATTGCCTCAACGAGCGACAAGACGAATTTGTCCTAAACTGGCCCTCCGTTTTCGCTCTTCCCGAGGTCATCTCTTCGGAAGACTATGAGAAGAAGACAGGCCAAAATTGGACCAAAGATTATTCTAATGGACATATCCAAGCCAATGGGAACGGGGTTGGAAACGGCTACAGACATGGGACAAGAGAAGACCGAAAGTCTGTTTGAGGAAAATGGATGTTTGACGGACGTGTTGGATGAAAATAGACCGAAACTTAGATTTATACCCTTCTCTTTTGGTCTCCTCAATGCTCCTGGGAGATAATAGACAGTATTTCATATGAACCGAGGTTCCAGTCGTTATCTTGTTTATGTGGGAACCATATTCCAGAAACACATCTAAGTATTAGCAAATCCTCAAACTTACAGTAACGGAACATGGTTTCTTGTAAAAAATCGAAAGGAATTTCAAATGAGTAACAAGGCCGAGTTTCCGCCTTGTTCAACGCAACGCCTCGTCATAGCCTTGTGGGGGTGGGCTGGCCCGGCCAGGTTGACGAACCCTTGATCTGCAGCCAGCCCAGCCCAGAATAGCGCATAGTTGGCATCTCCAAATATGCATGCTACTGCACTGCAGACTGCCTTGACACGCAATAGGAAACATACCACTCAACCTCGTATCCCCAACACCTGCTTTCTTGCTGCGCCGCTCCTTTCCAAGCTGCATGCTGTCCTCATGTCACCAGAACCCTAGAATGATGAATCTCGAATGAAACCGACTTTGCGAAAGTGGAATTGGGGCAAGCTACGAAATACGTCCCGGAGCTCAGATGTTCGCGCGATAGCCAGAGACCCGAACGGACGGATTAAAAAGTGACAGGCATTCTTCCACGCGACTGGACGCGATTGATCATTCGACGATTCGCAGAACAACGCAGGCACTAGGAGAGGAGTGGGGTGTCTGGGTAGAGATACAAGTACGGACAAAATCAATGGCAGCTCCGAAACAAACTTCAAGATGGGGGAACTTCCTCCAGCAAGCTGTTGCTGGGGTAGAATCGAGGCTGGACAATATTTTGGCGGAGGGGGTCGAGGATCAAGCTGCTGCAGCTGGGCAGAAGAAACCTGGAACTCCTACGCTGCCTGCGTCTTCTTCGAAGTCGGATTCAAGTGCGTACCTCTTACGTTTTGATTTGCGTTAGTTGCAATGGAATGTCAGCTAATGCATTGGTGCTATAGGTGTTTCCAGGACGGCTTCTACGAATAGAGCGAATGATCGATTACAAGAACGTCTTGCTAGAGCTATAGCTGCGAAGAACTCGGCGCAGAAACCCGATAGACCGGATTCCCTAGCCCTCTCTTCAGGCGTCCCATCTCGGACAGGCAGTCCTGCTACTGTGAGCAGTAGTCCAAGACAGAGTATTGATGCGCCGGCGCCTAAGGTAGAGGAGCAGAAGACAGAGGACAAAAATGCTGGGCAGGAGACGGCTTCACGGCCATCGCAGGACGAGGGTAGTGAGCAGAAAATGGTACAAGCTGAAGCGCCCTCCATTGCTGTGCAGCCTGGAAGTCCGGTCATTGAATCTGCGCCGGAAGCTCAACAAGAATCAAACGGGATTGTGCTTAAGTCTGAAGCAGAAGCTTCTCCCAGACCTTCGGTGGAGTCGGCGAGATCAAGCATACCTCGAGAGTCCATCGATTCGGTGAGACAGCCTAGTCTACGACCTTCCATGGAGATACCATCTGGTGAACGACCGGAATTGTTATCTTCGGCGGTCAAAACACCAGCAGAGTATGAAGCTCTGCTAAAGCAATTGCAGTCAGACCATGAGACTTCCGAGTTGCAGAGACAAGAGGAAGTGCATGGGTACATCGAGAGAATCGATGCTCTCCAGTCAAAACTTCAGTATTTGGCGAAGGAGGGTGCTGAGGCGGCACGGAAAGCCAGTGGATCTGCTCCCAGTGGTAGCTTAGAGAAGAAGCTGGCGGACAAAGAAGAACAAGTCGCCCTCTTGATGGAAGAAGGTCAAAAGTTGTCCAAGAAGGAACTCAATCAACTCACGACGATTAAGAAGTTACGAGCGAAGATCCAGGAAGACAGCAAAGTAATTGAAGAGGCCAAGAGGAAGCAGGAAGTAGCTGAGAGGGATTTTACAATCGTTACGGAACGGTGGAAGAGAGCTGAGACTTTTGAGAAGCGGCTGAACGACAAGCAAAAAGAGGTTCAGCAATTGCAGAAGGATGTGGAAACTCTCAAGGCTGCCAACGAGCTCAAGGATTCGGCCATCATGGAGCTGGAAGCAGAGCTAGATGAGGCTATTGCTCAAGGAAAGCAGGCTGAGATCAAAGTAGCTAACGAAGCTCTCGAGGCAGAGAAGAAACGGGCTGCAGATCTTGAAGACGACATTGCGAACCTGAAGATCGAAAAGAACCTGGTGGCTGATAGAGCACAAGCGCAAATCAAGGAATTGAGAGAGAAGATGGACAAGGATGTCGAAAAGGCTCGGATGACGGAGCTGGAAATGAAGTCCGAGCAACAGATGTTGGAGAGCAAGCTGGAGGTCATGAGAGCAAGGGCCGAGGAGGTCTCGTCAGGAGCTACAGGCGATGCGCAGGCAAAGTTGCTGCGACAAATAGAGACTTTGCAGACGCAGTATGCTGTCGCCAGTGAGAATTGGCAGGGCATTGAAGCCTCGCTTATTGCACGGGCTACGACTCTGGAGAAAGAGAGGGACGAGGCTACAAGGAGAGAAGCTGATATCAGGAAGAAAGCTCGAGAAGTGGTAAGTTTTGCGCCCAGGAATTTGTTGACTTCTCTTTAACCATTTACAGACACTGAAAGCGAAGCGCAATGAGGACGAGCTTGAAGAGTCAAGATCGAAGATGCCTAGCTTCCAGCAAGAGCTCGCAGAGCACAAAGCAAAATTAGATACTCTACAGCAGAGAGCAGAAGCTGCGGAATCAGCTTTGATCGAAGCCAAAGCTTCTTTTGAGCAAGAAAGGCAAGCGTGGAAGTCGGAGATGCAAAATCGCATTGATGAAGAGAGGCAGAAGCTACAAGAAGAAACACAGTACAATAGAGCAGACTCGCCTGTAGCATCAACAAGGCGAGGCCTAACGTCCGAGTACCTTGGGCTTCAGAACCTACAAATTAGACGAGCTTCAGCTCGCTCGATAAACAACGACGTGCCTCCTGTATCAGGTTTCCTAGGCCGCCGCCCATCCGCCCAAATACTCGGCAAATCCTCAGGAAACGGCACCCCAACCCGACAAGACTCCATGCAATCCCTTAAAGAGACCAATAACGGAGAAAACCACGCCTCATCCCCATCCATTCACACCGACGCTGATGACTTCTTCGAACACACTACCTCCCCCTCCTCCCCCCACCAAACAATCAACGACCTCGTCTCCGTCTCCACCGCCGGCGCCGGGCCATCCGTCCAACTTGTCGAGCGTATGTCTTCCGCCGTCCGCCGCCTCGAAAGCGAGAAGGTCGCCACGAAAGAAGACCTTGCGCGACTCTCTGCTCAGCGCGACGAAGCCCGCGCGGAGATCGTAGCGCTTATGCGTGAGGTGTCCCAGAAGCGTGCTGTGGAGGAGAGGAAGAAGGAATTGGAGGAGGAAGTGGCGGTGCTGAACGAGAGGTATCAGACGACGCTGGAGATGCTGGGGGAGAAGAGTGAGATGGTGGATGAGTTGAAGAGTGATATTGAGGATATTAAGGCGATGTATCGGGAGTTGGTGGAGAGGACTGTGAAATAGAGCGGCGAATAGCATTCACACTTTGTTTTTCTTTCTGGACTCCGATTATGCCAGTTATGATGCAGGTTTGCGGTACTTTCAACCGAAGCTGGCTTGCTTCACTTTACATTATAGATTACACAAATTTACGCCTGACACGATAGGAAGGGATATATTGGCGTTGGCTTTTGAATCTTCTTGCATCCTCAAATCCATTCATACTTGCGTTGTTGTATGCATTCAGCAACTTATGACGCTTTGTTGCTTTGCATTATTTACTCACTTTTAAATTTCACATGTAATAGTTGCATGGTAACATCACCATGCATGTTATGTAAGATTATGTATTTGATTGAGAGTGGAAAGGTAGATCGAGATCTCTGGGTGGCGGTTCTGGAATCCAATATTACAGTATTTCATACAGAGTTGTTCCATTCAATTCTCCATTCATCATCAATCATGCCTATCTCTCTGTCCGTCCTAATGCTTCAGTAACACCGACTCCAACCAAAATCAAGCTTCCGATCATCTTGTTGAGTCGATGCGACTCATGTGAGCAAAACCAGCGTCAATTAGAAGAGATGAAAGCTCGAAGGTCAAGCAAAAAGCGCTATAGGAAACGGCGAGACTCTTGGAAAAATGATGCGACAAAGGATTAGAAGCCGAGGTTACGAGGCAAGCTCAATACCCTCCATCTCCGCAGCTTTCAGAATATACTTCTTGACTTGCGAGTCAGGCGCTAGATCTAAAGCGAGGAACCCATCGTTATCTTTCTTCTCCGTGTCGGCTCCAGCTTTGAGGAGGGCTACAGCTGTATCACCTGGTTCACAGCAGTGTTAGCATTGGAGTTTTGTGTATCGTCTGCTGAGATCAAAGACATTGTGTGAGGAGACAACAGGAACATACCATGGCCCTCGGCAACAGCATGATGCAACGGTGTCTGACCGGCTGCATCGCTCGCGTTCACGGGACTCTTGTTCTTGAGGAGCAGCTCGACGATGGGTACGGAGCCGACGGCTGCGGCTCGGTGGATGGCGTATTGGCCGCGCTTGTCTTTGACGCGGGCGGAGGCGGAGGGTGAGTGGTCTAGGAGGCGGCGGGCGAGGTCGATGTTCTTTTTGGAGGAGACGAAGTGGAGTGCTGTCTGTGGGGTGGAGTGTTACTTTGGGCGAGAGAAGGGAGAGAATATGTGCGGAGGGAAGACGAAAAGTGATGCCGCTTATGAGATGAAGAAACTTACTTGGCCGGTGAAATCTGAAGATACGTTAGTCCTGCATCTTGGGTTGGAGGAGGACAGCCTGGGTAGGGGATGAATAAACTCACTCTTCGCATTAACATCCGCATCTTTCCTCAAAAGCAGATCAACGAGTTCTTCTCCGTCTTTCAAGCTCACGGCTATCATTAACGGTGTCCATCCTGAGCCATCCTAAATACATCATTTGATTAGCCTCGTGTTACTTCTTCACAACTCTCTCATCACAGTCCTAAGGTCATAGTCCTGCATCCGGCCAGCATCGCTACTATGCGCATGACACTATATAAAAAGGTAGAATAACATACCTGAACATCGGCATCAAAATCCTTTGTCGAAGCCAGCAACTTCGCAATATCGAGGTGATTGTACGAAACTGCCCAATGAAGCGGCAAACGACCATCGTCGTCAACTCGCTGAGCGAGCTTAGGGTTGGCCTATTGAAAGATGGTATTTCAGCAATGCCCTTGCTTTCGACACTATCTCAGAAGTATTTTGTTGAGTAGGAATCAGCTTACAGCTAACAGCGATTCTACAACTTGAGCTACACGGACGTCAGTACTTGCTTTTCACGTGGCGGGGTACTGAGGAGGGGTGCTGGGACTTATGAAAGATCTTACTTCTTCCATCTCGAGCTGCTTCATGAATCGCAAATTTGGAGGGCTCTGGTTCAGCCATTTTCAATTACTGAGAGAAGAGTCGAGTTCAAACCTTGAGTTGAGAGAGTTTTTGTTTTGGTTCGGATGTCGTCGTCTACAGGTAGCCTGATATTTGGGCCTGAGGCTAGCGAGGCGAAGGCGTTGAGGAAAGTGACGTGAAGTATAGTATTGAAAGAACAACGAGATGAAAGGATGTTAGGTGGGGAGTAAGCATAAATATCACTATCCTTGATCTAAGTTGTAAGTCTTAATTTTCATACTTACCATCAATTTCAAGTAAAAGGACCTGTTAGTGTGGCATCCAATGTCAGCACCTATTGGTTTACAAAAACCAATATCCAGAGTGAAATCTCCAATTTGTCTGTGAAAAATTCAAAAGGATACCAGTGAAATTAGACATCCTTAATTCAATCAATCAATCATAGCCTTCCTCAGCATCCGAAATTTCGGTGTCTCATGTCGTGACAGACATTCAAACTTGGGGTAGTGTAGATGAACAGGGATCTGCTGGAGACTAGCTTCACGAGGCAGCATCGCCAAAAAATCGCGAACCAGCCTCGCAGGCCAACTTCAACAAACCGTTTACAGCTTCCTCGACTATCCCAATCATGGCTGCCACCGCCGTCAGACCTATTGCCTCGGCTGAAGCTTCAGAACCGCCATCCCTCGAATCCCTTCTACTCGAAAACAGGAAACGATCAAGGGCCCAATTTGAAGCCGGCGCATTGAACGACGAATTCGACGGTGGAGCAACCAAGAACGCACTCGCAGCTCGAGTGATATTCGAATACGCCTCGATAGTACCAGCGCCCATTCCAGAACCGAAATCGAAATCAAAAGCGCCGCAGAATGGCTCTTCAACAGCTCTCGTACGGACTGGGAAGGCCAAACCTCCTACTAGCACTCCTCAGAATGGCTCTTCCACGAGTTTGATACACAGGCCATTACCCCAGAAGAATCTCCCTGGATCTAGTATGGTCCGTAAACAAAATATTGTCCAGCAGAAGCCGGAATGGCACGCGCCGTGGAAGCTGATGCGGGTTATCTCTGGACATTTGGGATGGGTTCGCGCATTGGCTGTTGAGCCTGAGAACAAGTGGTTTGCGAGTGGAGCTGGTGACCGAACCATCAAAATCTGGGATCTCGCGACAGGAAACTTGAAGCTTACGTTGACGGGACATATTTCGACTGTGAGGGGTCTTGCGGTCTCGCCTCGACATCCATACCTTTTCTCCTGTGGCGAGGATAAGATGGTCAAGTGCTGGGATTTGGAGACGAATAAGGTTATCAGACATTACCATGGACATTTGAGTGGAGTTTACACGTTGGCTCTTCATCCTACGTTGGATGTGTTAGTTACTGGTGGTCGGGATGGTGTGGCTCGAGTTTGGGATATGCGAACGAGGAGCAACATTCACGTCCTTGCTGGGCACAAGGGTACGGTGTCTGACCTCAAGTGTCAAGAAGCAGACCCGCAAGTTATCACTGCTTCTCTCGATTCTACTGTACGACTTTGGGATCTGGCTGCAGGAAAAACCATGGGAGTTTTGACCCATCACAAGAAGGGTGTCAGAGCGCTGGCTGTGCATCCAAAGGAGTTCACTTTCGCAACTGGAAGTACGGGCAGCATCAAGCAGTGGAAGTGCCCTGAGGGTGCATTTATGCAAAACTTCGATGGCCAGAACTCAATCATCAATACCATGTCCGTGAACGAGGACAATGTTCTGTTTTCAGGTGGTGAGTAGACCCGAAATCAAAATAAGTAGAGACGAGCTAATAAGAAACAGGTGATAATGGATCGATGAGCTTCTGGGATTGGAAGACTGGTCACAGATTTCAAGCCCTGGATACCACTGCTCAACCGGGTTCTCTCGATGCTGAGGCAGGTCTCATGAGCTCTACGTTTGATAAGACCGGCCTCCGTTTGATCTGTGGAGAAGCAGACAAGACCAGTAAGTAGCATTCCTGCGACGCACATTTACATCGCTAACACCTTCAAAGTCAAAGTATGGAAACAAGACGAGACTGCGACTCCAGAGACTCACCCTCTAGAGTGGAAGCCAACTCTAGGCAGACAAAAGTTTTAGTGTAATGATCAAGAGTGGATTTTGGATGCATTGCATGGCGAATGGCGCACTAAGGAAGGGATTGGGTCCAGTCATTCACAGAATGAACAATATGTATTGTATATATCTATATCTCTTCGAGAGTCTTAAAATCCAAGATTTTTGACCTCTGGATCATCCTTGAAAGCCTGCTTGACGTCCTCCTCACCAATACTCAGACGTATCTTTCCCGTACGATCCGCTCTCCTGGCTTCCAACCCAATAATGCCGGCTTCCATAAGATCCACAGCCGAAGATCCCATAGCTAGTAATCGTGGCGTCTTCTGAGGCTGTTTCGACAATTGCATGCCCTTTCCCAGAATGTGATTATCTCTCAACAGGAATTCAATCATCTGACTTCCCGTATCCATCTTCGCCATCCTCTTCGCCTCATCCATAACTTCCCCTAAAATACTCTCCGCGATCCCCGTCCTCCTGGTCTTCGCCAGCAGCGCCGCAAGCAAGACCTTTGCCGCCAACGGCAACCCTCTCAGATACTGTTGTAGCGGACTCGTAGTCGCCTCGTTAATCGCCCTCTTGACAGTAGCTATTGTGACTTTACCGAAGCCTCGAGATACTTTCTCGTTCCGGCCGCTTTTGCTGGGTGTATTGGGCGCAGGTTGGGAAAGTACATCTGATTCTGCGAGCTCGACTGCCCGCCGGCAAATGTCGAGAGCTCGACGGGCGTCTCCGCTCACAGCTGCTACTTTACGACTGGCGAATTGCACGGCGTCGGATTCGACGATGTCGCCTGGTACGCCTTCGAGGCGGGATTGGATGATCTTCATGAGTTGTTCGTGGGTGTAGCCCGGAAAGGTGATTCTAGTTAAGCCTAAGGTCGTCAGTAATAGATGGTGGAAGCAGAGTAAGACGTTCTCTTACCAAGTCGACTGCTGATCTTGTTACTCAGCGTCCGTTCTGGCAAGTCCATGGTATTTGCAACAGCTAAAACAATCAATCTGCTATGTCGTAGACCTGGCCAGTTGAAGAAATTGTACATGACACTTTGGTTCTTGGTGACAAGTTGATCCAGCTCATCCATCAATACTACACAAGGTACTCTTCGAGGACTAGGGTGGTTGAACTCCCTCTCGAGAAGATCCAGAGCATGTGTCGGACTTACACGGTCTCCTTTCAGTGCTTCCCATAGAAGAGAATACGACTGATGAGGATCCGTCACCTTCATGCCATTTATCTCAACAAAAATGAAATCGTCCAGCTCGTCGGCCATGACCGATGCGTTAAGTTGGGCCACAACTTCTCGAACAGTTGCCGTCTTTCCAGTCCCAGGGGTTCCCGAGATGTAGATACAAGCGCCTGTACCTTCGACGATGGCAGCTTCCAGATGCGAATATACTGAAGCAAATTCGTCCTCTCGGCAAGGCAGACTGGTGGGTACGGACGAGACATGTAATCTAGAGCGAGCAGTCTGAAATGGAGAAGACTCGACATGTTCAGGATCCAGCATTCGAGTACCAAGGGGAGTGAACTCAAGTGGCTTCTTAATGACGACCCTGCAATCTATTAGCTACTCTCGTACATTCATAATAGGAGATTTGTACCTTTTGTGGCTCGGTGTAAGTAGCTTTGACGGTGTCCGTGGCTTCTTTGGGGTAGAGACACTCGAGAATTTCTGTTTCTTCCTTGGTGTATGTGTCTCCAATTCATCGTCATCAACGGCCCCTCCCTTGAAATCATCATCTCCCTTCGTGCGCCTCTGATTCTTCCTCTTCTTCGTTGACTTGGTCTCTGACTCGATCCGCGTCAATAGCTCCGTAACCTCATCCTCGTTGCTATGGGCTATGTCCTCCCATGTGAATTCCTCTGTGTATTTGACTGCCCGAGTATCGCATCCTCTCCTACAGATAAACGTTTTGCCGTGTTCTCGAGCTTTCTTGGGGATCTTGCCAGTGGGGTACTTCTTGCTAAAGGCTTTCTCGGACATTATATATGCAGTGCCATTAATCGACTCCAAGGGGTTGATATCGGTATCTGGTGTCAAGTACAGCTCATTCTAGTTCTATTAGCTTCACTCCTCGATAAACCAGGAGTACTCTTACACTCAGGAAGTCGGATCGCTTCTTTTCTTTCAGTTGTGGCCGGATCTCCTTTTCATTGGCAAACCCTAGGTTGATCAGCCACTCCTCAAGGATATCACGGAGCCTGAGACATACACAAGAAATTCGCAGATTTCTCCCCATCCTCTTCTTCCAGAAATTGCTGTATAATGCCCACCCACGACTGATTCTGCCCCTCCGCCTTCAACAAAACCGTATCCCCAACCTTACATCTGAAAGTCCCCATCTTGGCCCCTATAATGCCACCTTGTGATCGCGCGGCATTGCGAGCCTTCCTTTTCCTCGGCGTCATCGCGGACTTCTCCTCGTCTGACTCCTCCTCGTCATCTTGCGATTGTTTCCAATTCTTCGCATATATCCATTCCCAGGGGTACTCGTCTGTGCCTAGCTCGTCGTCCGAGTCATCTCTTCTGAGTGTCGCGCCTGCGAGAAGCTTCCTCGCTCGTTCTGCCTTGTCCGCAAGTTTCTGCCGCGGAGTCAAGGTCTTCGATTGAGGTGCCATTTCGTGCTGATACCGTGGCGCCGGTCAATGGCTTTTGCGTTGATGTCGAGGAATCTTGACGTTGTTTAAGTGCTTGCATTAGCGAAGTTGAAGGCGACGCGACCCGCGACTTTTCGTGTTCAGCGGCAATGGCATCAAGGGTTTGCTTGGCACTTACATCAACGTTCACTGCTAAATTGACCTCTCAATGTTCAACTAAGATGCTGCATTGAACTATTCTTGGGAATCATTGTTTAATCCGATTTGTACCTACTTAAGCCTGTTGCTTTATATATTTGTTGTCGAAGTCGGATGTCCTAAATTTAGGTGGTGTACTGCTAATGAATCCTGTAAAGAGCGCGAGATTCTGATCTTTCAGTACCATGGTCCCAATAGTCCTATACCTTTCGTAGCTTGCAAAGATTGCCCTTTTTCTCTGCTCAATAGCCAGGAATATGGATTAACAAGACAATGATATGAGAACTTTCCTACGATATTCCATTTCTTAAGCTGTACTGAGATACCACTTACTGGAAAATTTAATGTTAATGAGCACGAAGAATATTTAAGAAGCTTGTATAATACTTAAAATAGCGCGATAAGACATATTACAGATTGCAATGTCCAGGTTCGTGAAAGTAAACAAAGAATTCACGAGAGCTCCGCCCCACCACGGCTCGCTCCTGCTGATCTCGGCAAATCCCCTCACACCAGCTGATTAGATTTCGAGCTCCCGCCAGGCGACCTCATCCTCGAGCTCTCTACACCTCGAACAAGACAACAACGCGCAACCCACAAACATGTCTTCCCCAAAAGGACAACAAGGTCAGAATTTGCTTCACAATCAATTGCATATTTTCTATTCAGCGAATAATGCGGGAAGAACGTAGCAAGCAAAGAAGGAAGCTGACTAGAAATCCACAGTTGACCTCGCAAGCCTTACGACGCAACAGCTCAGCTCCGTCAAGAAGCAACTCGACGACGAGATAGAGCACCTCACCAACTCCCACTCGCAACTGCGCGCCGCTCAGGCCAAGTTCCGAGAATGCATCCGTTCGATCGCCGGTGGTGTCAACCCCAAGCTTGATGGTAGGACCCCTCTATATAACATCTGCGAAAATGGGAAGGGCTCGCAGCTAATGCATTGGTGGAAAATAGGCAAGCCAATCTTGGTGCCTCTGACAACCTCCCTATACGTGCCTGGAACTCTGGCGGATCCGGATAATGTGATTGTGGACGTTGGTACCGGATTCTACGTTGAGAAGGTTTGTGGAATGGTTTTTGTCAGAGAAGCTTATTATTGACGTGAAATAGACAACGAAGGATGCTACAAAATTCTACGAGGCGAAGGTCGAGGAGCTGGGTGCCAATCTGAAGGGCTTGGAGGCTATAGTGCAGGGGAAGTCGAAGAATCTGTCAGTTGTTGAAGATGGCAAGTTACATTTTTCAAAGAAGACTGAAGCATTACTGATTCATGAACTCTAGTTCTAAGAGAGAAGGTGCTGAGTAGTCCTGCCCCTTCTGCGTCTGCATCTACGGCTTGATAATTCAAGTAATCTACAAAAGTCGAACACCAAAACCCAGATACCCATCCGATGACAAATGTCAGAGTTACCAAACGATCTCAGCATTCTCAAAATGCGCAAGACACTCAGCACCAAGCTATGAGCTTACAGAAGGTTGTGATCTTAGCTGCGGTCTGAGTGGAGATTTGGAAGGAAATATGCATGGCCGAGGAAAGTTGTGGACTGCGTCGATAACTGGCTTCTTCCAGCTTCTGGTGCATACTTCTGGGGGTAATTTGGATGTATTCATCGATGGGCTGAAAAGCTATATCGCAGTCAGAAATTGAAAGCTCAATTGGTGGCAAAGAAATACACATACGTACCTCTTAAAAGCTGGATGTCACGAGAGTTTTTCTTAAGTCCTAGCAGAGGTCTGAGCCGCCACGTACTGAGCAGTCTGGGCCGCAGCGGCTACAGCCTTAGTAGCGGCAGCTTCGGCCTTTGTAGCTTCCTCAACCTTAATAGCTGTTGCTACATCAACCAAGAGACCTTGTGTGAATGCTACCTCATCGAGGAATGGTTCAAGCCATGCTGTTTGGCCGTTGAACAAGTGTACCAGGCCCGGACCGAAGTCGCGAACACGAGTAGTGTGCTCGATGGACTCCATCTGTGTATCCCATTCAGGATGGAACATAGATACACTGGTCTTCATAGTTGGCTGTCCTCTCATGCGATCTCCGATCCATTCCCGAAAGATAGACACTTCGACGAAGAAGCCAGAATTAATGAGCTTGTATTGGATGACGCTTCGAACCACAACACTTGTGATGTTGAAGTCTCTTCTATACTGGAGTGGCTTTTCCGGGGCCGTCTTCAATTCTGGGTACTCCAAGCCGTGGCAGTCCTTAAAGACTTTGGAGTCGACCGAGATAGACTTCTTGATAAGATCGTACAATTGGAACGGTACTTCAAATCGCTCACTGTCTGTAATGACCTCCAGTTGCCAATCCAATTTTCTGGACGGTAATCTGTCAGCAAGACTTCCAAATCAACTGTTTCTGCAACATACCTCTCAACATCGACAAAGGTGACGTTCAAGCTCTTGTGTGTCTTCTCCTTGACGAAGAGTCGGACAGAGCCAGCCTGGAACTCGCTATGCTCCTGTTCGTAGAAACGGTCGATTTCGGCCTCGAGTCGAAGCTCTTCACCTGTGTTTGTCTGGATAAAGAGGATGGCGGTATCTTTAAACTTGACATCGCTCAATGACACGGTACGGCCGTTGGCTGGTACAAACCTGCTAGGCCAATTGACTATCTTTTGGGACAACTTGATAGCGGTCTCGGATCCTCCGATCCTGTGTCACTATCAGTATATACGCAATGGCTTACGAGGTCTGGATGCACTTACTTCTTCTCGAAGCTGCCAACTTGCCGTGGGTTCTTTACCATCTCGATGAATTGTGCAAATGAGTATTGGCCTTCGGTGAACGGAATTCGGAAGTTTCGAATTGCGACATGGCCAAACGTAACTCGCATTCTCATCCAGCCCTTCAGTGCTTCAAGCTGTTTCAAACCTGCAATCAATCTTGTTTGGAATTCTCGCTGGTTCTCTGTAACCATTCCCGGGCGTGCTAATCTCCAGGCCAATTTTTCATCTTCGGGCAAGGGATCACCAAACAGTACGAAATCGGTTGCTCTCATGGGCGCTAAGACTTGATGTACTTCAGGCTTCACAATTTTTCGCATGGCCTCTGCGGTCGGAGGGACGAATATGTATGAAGGAGTTGCGGAAACCTCTTTCGCCTTTGCGTCTTGTACAGCTCGTCGAATGGCGTCAAAAACGGGTGTGAAATCAGCCTTACCGTCTCTGGAGCTCATACGCAAGTACTGGGTGTTATTGGCGGTTGAGATACACTCGATGAAGACCTTGTGTTCTGTTCGGACTGCGATCAAAGGGGCAAGCTTCGAGCCAAACAAGTCGATGGGGATCTGCTTACGATAAGGCCAGAGATATGTTCCCTAAAGCGCAACATGTTAGCAGAGTTTCACAAGTCATGACTATTTTGCGAGGCTCACAATTGAAGGGAAGATCTCGTCACGAGGCGGAGGGCGAAGGTACTGGTCACGCTCTTGTGTGGTTCTTGCCGTATACTCGTTGTAAGCAGCACGTTTAGTGGTTATCAGACCCTCTGGTTGGGCCCACAAGTCTTTGGCAACAGACCGAGTTGTCGTACCCCGAGCCTGAACGTTTCTCCGTGAGGTGCCACCTTGGGTCGCCGAGCGGTAGCGTCCTAGATCACGTCAACACCCTGCACGAATCTTGGTAGCCGCCAGATCTGCACCTACCTGTGTTCGTATCACCCGATGGCTGCCAACGACTACTAGGAGGCACGTTTTCTCCAGAATCTGCAGAGCTTCCCCCACTACCTGTGCCAGTATTGGCTCGGTTTTGATGGTTGCTCATCTGAGGTTGGCTAGTCGATCTGGAGAACGAGCCAGACTTGCCAGCTGGAGGAAGATGGGAACGACCAGCAGCGCCAGCATTAGGAATTGTGCCATTGATGGACGGTCCTCGACGAGCCGAGACGACTTGAGCGACAGGGTTTCGTGCTGTGTGAGTAGAGTTCAGGACTTGGTGTGCGATTGGGGCAGGGCGAGGTCCAGAGGTTTGGGATGCGATCATAGAGACCAACGTGCCTTCAACAGCAGAATGCTGTGAAGACCCATCGTCAGTTGGAGCAGACGACACTACGGATTCTTTGTCGTTCTCCCAGTCTAGAGTATCTTGTCAGCATCTATCGGGGCCTGCTTGAGGGCAAACATACGCCGCGCATTTCTAGCCTCCCAGCTGTGGAACGTCAGCATTTTGTCTCGCAGCTTGGAGGATGGACTAGTCACTTACTCCTTCATCTTGTCGCAAGCCAGTGAGGTACTGCGCCAAGTGCTATCGTGGCTGTGGTGCCAGTTAACAAGATTTTTGTGTCGAGAGGAGGATTGTTAGCGAGGAGGATGGTGGGTTGGTGGGTCGGCGACCGAAGCGATCGCGTTTGTTTATTGACTCCACGATAACGATATCAGGACAACACCAGTCACGCCCCGCTAGTCATCCGCCGCTTTCATTTGCAGATTGGTTAGAATGAGAGAGCAGTGAATGCGGGCTCCAGGACTCTCGTTTTGTTAAATGCCTGCTGGGTTGCGCTTGCCCTCGCAGGAAACAGGCGCAGCCAATTTCATCGACTGGGAAAGTGCGTGTTGTAGTCGATCCCTCTTCTGAACCTTGCGGGTGTTCTCTTGTACCTGTGCTGTACTGGAGTTCCTGCTTTGAGAAAGTAGGGCATGAACTTCCACGCTTCGTTATCCTCGTGGACCACGTTGCCATGGTTGAGATTGTCGTCCTTGACCTCGCCTTTGACCAGGTCTCCTAACGATGCTCATTCGTCTTGATATCTTGGTGATACTTAGGAAGGTGCATCTCGGTTGTCCCAAAGAGGGGTAGGTCCTTCCACATCGCCAGATATGTGAGACTCAGCTGAGATATGGACTTTATAAGTGGTGGGGGAAAAGCTCTTGTAGTCTGGCCTGGATGTAGAGAGTGCACAGTCATCTTACAAACATCGATTAGCGTCTTGCTCAGTTTGCTGGTCCACAAAAGAAGATGTAGCTAAGATTCAAGCTAAGATGATTCGAAGATTGAGTTCGGTGTTATATTCACTTCAAAGCATTCTTTCGATAAAGCGGCGGCCTCAAGCGCTATGTGGGATATAGTTTCTGAATGAAGTCAAGATATAGATAGTATGAGTCTTTTGAGATATCAAGATATATATTTTGCTCATGTTTTTATTCTTTCATTAATGCTCCAACTTTCGCTGCTGAGTGTCTGCGCTCCAATCACATGTTTACAAGGCATTGACCGCCCACGATAGCAGCACAGGTAAGTAACCTTCGGGATACCAAAGATGAGTGAGCGGCGTTTACGAACGTACTGGTGGATTTTGACAAGGTGTCTGGCTGGCTACCTTTTAGACTTTCCACTCACATGGGGCAGAGATCCTCGATTTACTTTCACCTGTCGATTCAATGGATGGAGTGGCCTACACTTTCATGCGTTGATTTTATTCTGTTGACATTGCAGCTTGCCGGCTTCATATTCATTTACTTGAATGTAGGAGAGCAATCTCACAAGGCGATCGCTGTCAATCAGCAGCTTCAGCAGCGCTAAGAGACAATCCCGAAGCAGGCAGTATAGATGGGCTGCTAATTACCTTGTCAAAACCTCAAGTGGTCGGCAACCGTCTCCACACAGAATCCAGCAAAAAGTGCAGAAAAAAAAGAAGTCGTTCGTTCTCATTGTCTACTTCTAGTCTTATTTAAAACACTCACACCTTGAACTGAACCTGCAGTACCATTTTTGTTACCGCCCTCGCCCAAGCCGAATGACATACAGAATCTACCAACCGCGCTAATCACACATCATATATTCAGCAAACCTCTACCTCATAGGACATAATGTCCTTGGGGTCCTCCTCTCCAATCCTTTTCCGCCTTATCACTCGCACTATCAGTTGTGACCCTCGATGCCACCCTCGAATCGCCCGGCTTGAAATGCTCATACGTCTCCTGAATATCCCATTCTGTTGTCTGCCTGATGATCATACTGTCACTCTCGATCGAACTCCTCGCCTGATTCTCCTCGGGCGTCGCGCGCCCAATGCGTGTGAAATGTGTGCCCTGATCCGGTCTCAGTGGGCCTAGATCATCTGTCCTCTGTCCCTGGAGGCCAAAGTGGAACTCATCACCCGATGAGCCACCGCGTGTAGGCTCTGGATCTTTGGTAGTGCGGGAACGCGTTGAGCTATTTGGGTTTGTGGTTCGTGACTCCGTAAGGCTTTCGAGTTTTATGCTGCCTTTTGGCTTGGACGCTTTGCGGCTTGTGTCTCCTGACTGAGATCCAAGTTTACTGCCAGCACCGTATGATGAGTCCATGGGCGCTGCAGAGGCAATGTAGGAACCTGAGTTCATGCTTTCCATGAAGGGTTTTAGGAATGGTATGCAGGCTGCAACAATGGCGAAGTTGAGTTGTACGGTTGTAGCTAGGTACGTGTGGTAGGAGGCGAGGGTCTGATCCGGAATTGAGGGTCGGGCGTCGGTGTTAATAATCTCTAGTCGCCAAATTGTGAGAGGTATGATGCTTTTTCCTGTTAGAAAAGTTCTCAAACTGAGAATTCGGGGATAGCCACTTACAACATTCTCGTACCGAATACCACGAATACCAGTACTTTTTTCGATTTAGGCATCTGTACTCGCCATACGAGGTAGCCAGGGAGAACGATGATGGCAAGATCCGTGAGAATATCGAAGACGCCTGTGATATTCCAGAAAGTGACCTTGATACGAAGTCAGCGTGTTATACAGACTTCAACCTTGTTTTTGATCTACCATGTTGAAGCACTTGGAAGTGATGATGGCGTAAGGCGTTGGAAGGGCGCACTGAAAGGCGATTGCAAACTCCGAAGCAACTGCCCAGATTGCTACAAATGCTTCAATTCCCTGATTGATGATTGCGTAGCTTGCTACAGGTGATAGTGCCCTGAGATAAACGACGGTCGAGAGTTTGCCGAGGGCAAGTGCTGGTATGTAGAGTAGTTGAGAGATGTAGCCGAACTGATTAACTCCTTGTCAAAATCCGCAACTCTGGGCGGAGGAATATCCTGGACTTACTTTCTCGATGTTTACAATCTCGTTCTTGGACACCTTCGACTGTGGCGTTCCAAGCCCGTTCGCTACCATAGAAGACAGCATGATTGTATGCAGGGCAGCAAAGATCTAGGTCATGGATTAGCTGCTGCGAGTCAAGAAAATGGGAGGTTCGACCATTGTTGTTAAGATCAAGCCATCGTCAACTGTTGCTCGCCTGATGATCGTATACTTCGAGATGACTCGCGTAAGAACACACAGTACCATAATCGTCATTCCTATCCATGCTGCAATGTTGACGATTGGGCCTTGGTTATCCTCAGAAATGATAATTTGGCGAGTCAGAAGTGTACCCGATAACCGAATCATGTTGAAGTAAGCTTTGCTGCGATTGAAGTCCTTTCACCTCGAGCGTGTTGATATTTTCTTTACGCAACCCATCAGGGAAACTGGAGTATAAACCGTTTTGGCAGCAGCTCACTGCCGGTGGGTGTTTGGGGTAGTAGCCAGCCTCCTCCAAGATTGGGCGTTCTGAGGTAAGAGGAGAATGCCCCTATATCACAGTTGACAAGTTCCCAGCCATTCTTCTGTCCGAGGAGCAACATTAACAGGAACAAGGGTCGAAGCACCAGAACAAAGATGTTATTGATCGGGATATAGATTTTAGTAAATTTCTTTTCCGGGCCCAGGTGAGTGGATCCTCCTGTGTACGAATATCCGGGACAAAGTATCCTAGCCAGAATTCAGGAGTATGGAAAGCATCGAGCATATCGAAGGAACGGAGGCCTGCGGTGAGCACAATGCAGGGTGAAAACTGATGCTATTGCATTCTGGGCCTAAGTCGCAGCGAGCTCAGGGAAGTGAGGCCATTGCTAGAACTGATCCCTAACCATAGCCCTGCTTCACTGCTGCCGTCGCTCACAGAGCAGGCATGGCTACTTACCAGCTTCATTCACACCCCCACGAGCCTACGCTTCCATGGGATCAGCAGAGAAGTGCAAGGGATGGCGACTTCTGGCTTCTGCCACACAAGCCAAGCTCATCGTTAACGCCAGAATGTGGTGGCATAAGACTAGGCACACCATTCAACTTACTTCAGTACGCAGAGATGGGCAACGGTTAATCGTTCGAAAGCTCTGAACTTTTGAGAAATCGCCCAAGTCTCTGTAACTGAAATCGCTGATCAGTCTGTCTCCTTCTTCCGTCGAAGCAACTTGCCCGTACCGACGAATTGTTTCCGCAACCAATGATTCTTCAAATGCATCCATCCCCACTTGCCAAAGCAGGGCTCAAGTCGGCATCAGAATCTCCGGATCGACTTTCTCCCAGTGAGCTGGTGAGGCCAAGGCTACAGGTTTCGAAAGAACGAATCATAGCAACCATCCCATCATTTCTGTCGCTTTGGATCCTTCAAGGTTCACGACATCCAACAATCCGAGCCGTCGGATTCTGGGCTTTTGCTTTCGGTCCACTACAGAACCGGTACATGGCCTTGCACCCTTGTTTGAGTTTACTGCAGATTACCCAGAACATGATGATTGGACGGGATGCAAGCCTCATGCCACTCCGAGTAGAGTAGAGACGGACGTGAAATGGAGGCGGGGCGTCCAGCATTCCCTGCACGCGGCACTGTGTTGCACTCATGCTCTTCAATTTCAAACAGCTCTACGAAGGTACAGAAGGTGCAGAGAGCTAGTCTTGATGGCGACGATGGTCAGCACGAAGATAAGGATGGCACGTCGTCTGAAAAGGGTTGGCCCAATTCAAATGCCCTTGTATGGCGTTCGCTTGCTGGCCAATCAGATACCAGAACATGAGCGGATGTTTGCACGGGCGTTCGGGCGGGACGGGTCGTCTCTTGTCCCTCTCCTCGACTCCTCTTCCCCACGCCCACACCCACGCCCCTCCCTTCCTGCGTCGGTAGGGGTGAAGCCAACAAAGGGGGTCTCAACGATTCCAGCTAGATGCCAACTCTTGGTGCTTTCGAAATGGCACCACTGTTACACAGCGTTGGATGGAGTTCTTTCCTTGTTCTGACGTCGTCTGGAGAAGAAGTCCATGTCTTTGGGAAGTATCAGTACTTGAGCTCCCCTGTTCTTATCTTTCGGCCTTTTCCCACTTCAAAGCTCCGAACACATTCGCGTTCTGCGTTAGCGGCAATGGTATGCACGAAGGAGCAGGGGCTTGCACTAGGGCACTGATACAGGACATGGCCACCAGCAAACATGGCATGGTTTGTTGCCCAGAAACAGAAGGATTGAATGCTTGTAAAACCTGCATTAACGCTGCAGCACACGGTAGATGAAATTATGTGCAAGGTTCACTCGGCCATTGCTTGATTTGGACAAAGTCCTTGCTTCATCAGTTGATGCTTGTAAGTTCTAGAAGTGCTCTGGTTCGATGTCAACAGCCAATGGACCGCCTTGCAGTAGGCCAGTAGTGACAGAGTACTATCTGAAGTTAACTCTGCCGATCCGAATCCCTCACTCCTTTCTTCTGCACCATCCTATCATTCTTTTGGGTTTCTCCTATTGTCAACCAGAACAGGATCGACAAATCTTACAGGATGGACGACAAGAACGTTGAGATGAAATCTTATGGCGTACCAGACGACTCCGATCAAAGTCGCCAGCATCTTAGCGAAGGTACGACTACCAGAGGACGACGTGGTGGAACTGCCCGAGACGAACAGGAGATGGCATACTTCGGCAAGGAACAGCAATTGAAGGTACGTGGAATATTCTTTGATTATAGGCATGAGCTATGAATTTGATGGTACCACGAGGTCAGCGATGGCTACTTCATGAGTGTACCGACTGGCGTTAAATGCGAATCCTCTTCCATTGAAAGACATTGAGATTCTGTTGATCATTTAATTTGAGCTAACATCTCCTAGCGAAACTTTGGTTTCTGGTCCATTGCTGGCTTCGTTTGTAGCTTATTATCAACATGGGAAGGGTTGTTTGCAGCATTCTTGTATGGATTTCAAAATGGTGGACCAGGTAAGAAAAGTTCCCAGCAAGCAATAAGTACAACACTGACTTCTTGGTTCCCAGCCGGACTCGTGTATGGCTTCCTCTTCGCCTGGATTGGATCTCTGGCTGTTGTAGCCTCACTTGCTGAAATGGCATCAATGTATGTGAAGCGAACAATCTTGAAGTGACACAGCTGATCGAAACAACAGGATGCCATTGTCGGGTGGTCAGTATCACTGGGTTTCCATTCTTGCTCCAGGGCGTTGGGCAAAATTCCTGAGCTATACGACAGGTAAGATAGTTCCGATACGCTACGGACCAGCAACTAATCATAAACAAAGGATGGCTCACTGTTATTGCGTGGCAAGCAGGCCAGGCAAGTGTTGCCTTTCTCGCCGCTTCCATCATACAAGGAATGGTTGTCCTGAATCACGATAGCTATGTGCCAACACGATGGCAAGGGACTCTTATATTTTACGCACTCATTTTCGTCATTGTCTTCATCAACACTTTCTTGGCCAGGTGGCTGCCGAAAATCGAAGGACTGATCCTGATCTTCCATGTTCTGGGATTTTTTGCCATCTTAATCCCTTTGGTTTATCTTGCTCCTCACGGGTCGGCAAAGGACGTTTTTGTGACATTCGTCAACGGCGGGGAATGGTCCTCGGATGGACTTTCTTGGTTCGTCGGAATCGTCACTGGTGTTTTTGCCTTTCTCGGTGCCGATTCTGCATGCCACATGAGCGAAGAGATCCACAATGCATCAACCGTCGTACCGAATGTTATGATGTTCTCATTGCTTCTGAATGGAGTTCTAGGGTTTGCAATGCTGGTATGTATCGCTTCTTGGCTATTTATTATTAGTCTAACAATATTGTAGATTGCCGTTCTTTTCTGTCTTGGCAGTATTGACGACGCCCTTGCAACTCCTACTGGATTCCCATTTATAGAGATCTTTCTCCAGGCCACAAACAGTACCGGCGGAGCCACGGTGATGACATGTATTGTCATGCTACTAATGGCAGCTGCTGCTATAGGAGTTATGGCCACAGCTTCCCGGATGCTTTGGGCTTTTGCTCGTGACAATGGTGTTCCCTTCAGCAACCAACTTGGCAGAGTGAGTCGCAAGACAACAATCAATCTCAGAAAGTCTGGCTAATACTTCTCAGGTTCACGAGCCTTCTGCTCTTCCATTGTACTCGATCCTCGTCTGTACCGTTACATCCCTCCTGCTTGCCCTCATCAACATTGGTAGCAGTGCTGCTTTCAACGCTATCGTGTCGATCACAACAGCATCATTTTTCACATCATATGCGATCCCAACTGCCTTATTGCTACACAAGCGTCTTCGAAACGACCCTGTCAAAGACAATATCCATTGGGGCCCGTGGAAGATGGGTCCAATTCTGGGACCTATTGTCAATGTCTGTGCCTTGATCTACTCTGTCATCGCCATGTTCTTCTCTTTCTGGCCATCCACATCTACAGTTACCTTGCAGACTATGAATTGGTCTGCTCTCATCTGGGGTGGTGTCATTATCTTCAGTGTGGTTTTTTACATCTTCAGGGGCAGGCACATTTATAAATGGCCAATTGTCGACCCAATTCGCCGAAATCAGTAGATGATGGACATCAGGATTCAAAAGATTTGGTCAGAAATGGCGAGCGTAACTTTCCTGGCATGCGCCTGGTTAGCAAACGCGCAATGCAGTAACTTTGGGCCAATCGATGGGACTAAAGTTTGTAAGGTTAGATACGATGAATCTAAGATCTCGTGGTCTTAGCTCAATGTCAAGCCTATGATATGCCCTAATCTTGAAGTTCTCTAGGTTTGTCCGTGACAATTGAACGTTGAACACTTCAAATAAACGGTGATCAAAAGTCTACGTCTCACCCCAAAATCCACTCTTTCTCATATCAAGGATTTCTAGCTCCCCAAAAGTTCCACCATTGAACCCACCATTACCTCCAGAAATTCTCGAGTCTCACAGCACCGTCCAAGGCCATGGTCAAGGACGCCGGGATATTCTTCAATTGGCACACTCGTAACCGCCCAGCAAGCCACGCGAGCTGAGGAGCTCGATCCACCTTACAAACCCCCACGCAAACTGACACATCCGTCTCCCAAGCCACTCGCAGAGTCGCATCAACAAAAAAGAAAATAAATAAGACGTCCCCACTTTTGCTCAGAACACAATTGATGTTCACCGACAAGCGGCACGGGGACAGGTCCCCCGCCCCTTACTAGACTCTCCGCAGAATCGTAGCATTGCTGCAAAATATATTGTTGACGATAAGCAGGGGTGTACAGTGCGACTTTTAATGTTCCTTGCCTCGTTGGATCCTACCTAGAATCTCTCCCTTGCATGATTTCAACCCCGCCGTGGGACTTTTCCAAACCTTAGCACGAAAACACGCCACTTGACAGCTAAGGACATGGTTCCTGTATGTAGCTTTGCAAGGTTCATAGCTTCTGCAGCTAGCTAACAACCTAGCTAGAAATTGTTCTTTTCATCGAAATAGAGTCTAGCTCGTGCTTGCCTCGTGTCGTCGCTTTGATGCAGGTTGGGTCGGGATCACTTCCCCGTTTTTGGCAGATGGTAGTGGAACCCACTTGGACCCGTGCCGCGAGGGTTCTGGAAATTCTGGGCCTTATTGCAAGAGACTAGCGATCTGCCGGCCGTCAAGGATATATTTGCTCAAATGTGTGCTCGTAGTGTCACCCGAATCTGTTCTGAGAAGGATCGGAATGAGCTTTCTTTTGGCTGTTATTCAGTAGGATTCTTTGGAAGGATCACATTGCACAATCACGCACGTTCCAAAACAGTCGTGGCATTGCTCTCAGCAAGGGGTAAGTACACTAGGATATCGTTGTGTAATGTTAACGCATGGCGCCTTGTTGGTTTATGCACCAGAGAAAGTGCTACTGGTAGATTGTCAAGGTCCCAAGACTTGTTACTGAACACGTTCGCGAATCCTCTAGTGAGCCGCCCGAGATTCTCCTCTTGCTCTGTTGGATCTTATTTCGCAGGATTCCAGGGCTACCTCTTCAGCTCGATGTCCAAGGAAAGCAATACACATAAAGTAAAAGACATGGGAAAGCTACTTCTGCTTCCCGCCGAGGTGTCTGACCTGGCCGAGATCCTCGAAGGCCAGCGATTGGCTTTCAGCGATCCTGTCGAGCCATTCTTCTTCGCCCTGTTCCCTGAAACAGAAAGAAACGAGAACTTCGATCAGCAGGTCAAGAGGACAGAGGCTTGGTGGACGGGCGACCCGAGCGCGAAGTACATGAAAGTTGTCGATGAAGAGACTGGTGAGGAACTATCACACACACACACTTGGCACATTGCGTTCCAGACTTCGTGTGTTCTGACTTGACTACAGGACGAATTATAAGCGCTGCAAAGTGGTGTATCTACGAGAAGCCTCTGACAGAAGAGCAAATGAACGAGGAGTTGGTTGTAGATTGGCATCCTGATGCAGAAACCAATGAGTGGGCGCAGCATATCATTCATGCTGTCCACTCCCACCGTCTTCGACGTACCGAGGGCGGAGTATGTTGTGGTGAGTTTCTCTCTCTCTTGCCCCCATGCTCTTTCAGAGCTGACTAGAAGCAGTACTCGACATGATGTCCACACACCCCGACCACCACCGACGTGGAGCAGCCAAAATACTCGTACAGTGGGGTTGTGATATTGCGGATAAGATGTGCGTTGAGGCTTTCATTGAGGGGACAGCTATCGCGAGACGATTGTATGAGAGTTGTGGATTTGTCGCAACGCCCACTGATTGGATATTTGTGGATGTGCCTGAGAAGTGGAAACATAAACCGGAAATTAAGTACTTCTTTTTTGAAAGGCAGCCGAGAGCTAGGGCTGTCGAGAATGCGAAGAATGTGGTCAAGATTGATGTCAGAGAAGCTGTGGCAGAGGAGGTTTCCAAAACCTAGACTCATGCGTCTATCTCATAATTTTTAGGAATGGAATCTCTTGAATAGTGCCACTTGTTGTGCAATAGTCATATGCCTCGAAGAATAAGAGAATTGACACGCTTACGCAGGAATCTGTTAATGGCCAAGCCCAGTGCCCCTGAACCGCTCTCGGAATCTCGCTTAGATATTCTTGTCAACAAATACTCTCTTCCGACGAGTAAGCAGAGGTTACCAAGTTTGATGCTATGGTTTAGCCTTTCTATATGGACCTCAAGCTCGCAATTATTATTGTTTTTGTTGTTTTGAAAACTAAGGTGAGAAAAAGTAACGGACATTTTTCTTCTTCGTCAAAGATGGGCGCCTTATCTCAAAAGTGATCTGCAGAACATTGTTCCTTTGCCTCGTCGGCAGCTCTTGATGCCCCTTCTCATCCCTCGGCACTAGAAGTCAATGCAAGTTATATCCAGCTAGATGTAGATCTCCTTGAATCTGTTTTAAACTTTCGTGCATGTTTAACTGTGCTTCGGCATGAATGTACAAAGAAAGCCCCTGGCATCATAGAAACATTTTTCTACGAAGCCCAATTCTGCTAATACTGCAATCTTGTCGAAAGTTCAATGATAGCAGACATAGCGGGGAGAGAAAAGCCGCAGAAGGTCCCTTGAGTGACAAAGCTCCTTGAGTTTTGAAGCTACGTAGATACCAGTCGCTGACCAGCGAGCAATAGTAGAGGCAACGACACTTGTAAGGTTTATTGTAAGCTTTGCGTACCTGCCACAGAAAGCTGAGCCTAACCCGCTGGTCAATCGTTAGACCAGTACTAGTCATTCCAAATGCAGGCACACGCGTCAGATCTAGCTGGAAGCATCTCCTGCTAATGGCATATTGTTTTGATGGCAATTCCAAAAATTTACAATACACATCTAGGTAGTTGAGTGCACAATGCTTCTCAAAGCTAACCGTAACTTCGTGTGGCCGAAACAGCATCTCCAATTCCTGAGTGAAAGTAGCGAAGCAGCGTTCAAGCGTACATTCACAAACAGGCGCCATGGTATCCAACCTTCCGCAAACCCCAGTAAATTGTTTCCCCCCGTTCCAAGAATCCCGTTTATTCCTCATAATCCCCTCCTTGACGCCTTGAATTGTTGCGAGTCGTATGGTCGCTTCTCAAAGCTCATGAGCCTCCAGTCCCAGAGATACGTCTGTACATCGCCCTATTCGCGATCTCAGCCTCGGTAGGCTCGCGAGCAGATACAGCTGAACCGCCATGTGCTACCATTGCAGCGAGATCCGCATTGCCTCCCTGATGATTTGTAAGTATTGAGTGTTGTAGTAGAGATAGTATGAGAAGACTGACATTAAATCTTCTATCCACCCCGTCAACGGTAGTAGGTAGGCCAAAAGCGATTTGGGCGGCACAGACCAGGCCGAACATGAGGGACGCAGCATGCATGTTGACAGTAGGAAATGACTGGCCAGCAGAGAAATGGAAAGACTCGCGAATTGGAGTGTAGGCAAACTCGATTTGGTACTGATGAAGGAAGAACAAGAGAAAACGAAATTGATGATCAAGGTTTGAGGTCAGGCAACCAGATTTATCTGCGCTGTTGCAATGGGGACGACGTCTCGACCAGTACGTGGATCTCCACAGCATGATCGACTAGAAGATGGAACAGTGTTGAATCCCAGTACGCCCCAGTAAAGAGGAAACACCATCAGGGGAGATGCCCACCAGAATGGCAAGAATAGGCTGTTGACAAGGCATCGGCTCCACTTTAGACCTGTCATTGTGGGACTGCTTGAGACGATTAATGCTTGATTGCTGGACAAGACGTAGAGCCGTAGATCAAGCAACGAACTGCATCCTGGGCGCTTCTGATGTTTCCTATTGTATGGCCAGTGAAACAGGTGCTGTCATCTATCCAAGTCTGGAAGCGAGAGTTCCTGTTCTGGTTGTGCGGCACACCTCGCAGACACTCTCCCCTACCACATTCACAGCCAGACAGGATGAGAAAGATTCTGTCCCTCCCGCGCTGGCTTTGAGTGCCGTGTACATTTTACAAGCGAGTCGTGTTGTGTTCGTCATCCAAAGTCCCCCAGCCACCACGCGCTCGGTCCAGCAGCGCGTGTCTTTTTTCCCATTACGCGTTCAGTCCCACTGCTTCTTCTCACGACTGAGAGACCACCCTCAGAAACAATTTCATCCGAATCACAAGCTTTCCTCGAGTTTGTTTCACTCGCTCTGAATGAATAATCGAGAACATCATTGGCGGAGACTGAGGTGTCGTCAAACATAGTATGGAGAATTGATTCGCAGGCTGATTCAGGTTGTTTGATCATCAATTAACGGAACCATACAGCCTTGCGTACTTGAACAGGTCAACCTGCAACTCTTTCAACGCCCGGAATCCATGGAGTGATACCTGTCATGGTTGTATGAGAGCGGTCGAGCAGAACAGATCATTGATTTTCGCTGCTGTGAAAACGGAAGATTTTTTATCAGAATGCACGTGACTGAATGTCACATGCTCTTGCTCCCAGTGACGGAAGACATGTAAGTGATTGTTTCTGGTAACAAGGGTTTTTAAACCAGGTCGCTTTCCATTACTTACCCAAATACATCGTTTTGTTGCTATAATTCCAAGAACACTTCAACCTCTGCCGTTGCGGCGAAACCCTCGGCTCGGCTGGTTCGCTTCGATGCAAACATCATCGTTCTCGGCTTCACTCCACTTACCAAGCAACTCCGAAAGTCCCAAGACGTTGAAGTCATAAGCCCTCGATAGGCTTGATAGCTTACCCAAGGAGTCGGTTGTAAGACCAATCTGCTTTCTTATGTGCTACAAGCAACGAGCTTTCCACTCGAGCGTGTTCTACCCCGCTTAACCCCACCTTCAACCTTCCGGTCTATTTCCGAGTTCTTTTGACATCGCAATTCTGCTTCACTCTTCAATTCTTCCATGTTTCTGAGAAGTTTCCGTCGTTCACCTGTAATTAAACTACTCTAATACGAGATATCAAACTTTCGCAATAATGGCCAGCAAGCTCCCCTTTCAGGTAAGTTCGTCGGACGTCGAGCAGTTGCTACGAATGCAAGGCTACACAAGGCTGACAGCCGCAGATCAAAAACCCTGCAATCTTCCAGGACAAGTCTCTTGTAAATGGCAATTGGGTTGAAGCCAAGTCTGGAAAGAGATTCGATGTTGTAGGCAAGTTTCTCACATTTACTATTCTACATCGAGCTCAATCTGATATTTCATCAGATCCTGGAAACGGCAAAGTCTGGGCTTCAGCACCAGACAATAATGCCGAAGATGTTGATGCCGCGGTCAATGGAGCTCATGAAGCTTTCAAAAGCTACAGCAAAGTTAACCCAAGGACTCGAGCACAATGGCTCCTAAAGTGGGATGCTCTGATCCGGGAGAACAGAGACGACATTGCCAATATTGTCACCTACGAAACAGGAAAGCCCCTTTTCGAGTCCCAAGGTGAGCTGGACTATGCTCTCGGCTTCACGTGGTGGTTCGCCGGCGAGGCAGAGAGAATTACGGGAACGATCCAAACTCCATCCGCACCAGGTCGAAGAGTCTTCACGGTAAAGCAGCCGATCGGAGTTACAGCTGCTCTCGTACCATGGAACTTCCCAATTGCTATGATTTTGCGAAAGGCCAGCGCAGCTTTTGCTGCTGGATGTACGATGATTGTTAAGCCTTCTCCGGAAACTCCACTCTCGGTCCTGGCATTGGCAAATCTTGCACAGCAAGCCGGATTCCCAAAGGGTGTTTTCAGTGTTCTGACGACAAGTTTGGAGAATACCCCACCATTGAGTGAGGCTCTTTGTCGGCACCCACTTGTGAAGAAAGTTACTTTCACAGGATCTGTAAGTGGGGGACCACTCCGATCAGGAACTCCGAACTGACCAATATCCAGACTAGGGTCGGAAAGTTGGTCGCAAAGCACTGCGCAGATGGATTGAAGAAGGTCACACTTGAGTTGGGTGGAAACTGCCCATTCTTGATTTTCGATGATGCGGATCTGAATCAAGCAGCAGACGGTTAGCTTTCGTACCGAATGCCGCTTTTGAATTCCTGCTTACAATCTACTAGCGCTTATGGCTCTGAAATGGCGCCACGCTGGTCAAGCCTGCATCACAGCTAACCGTGTGTACGTCCAAGCAGGTGTCTATGACAAGTTCGCCGAGATCTTCAAGGAGAAGACCTCCAAGTTAGTTGTAGGACACGGCGCAGAGAAGGGAACGACAATGGGACCTGTCACCACCCCAAGATCTCTCGATAAGGCGCTTAATCAAGTCGAAGATGCCAAGAAGCACGGAGGTAAGGTCGTTCTTGGTGGTGGTAAGGTTTCTGGTACATCCGGATACTTCTTTGAGCCAACAATTATTTTGGGCGCGAAGAAGGAGATGTTGATCACGGAGGAAGAAACTTTTGCTCCTGTTCTAGCTCTTTACTCTTTTGAGACTGAGCAAGAAGCTGTTGATGCAGCAAATAACACCAGCGTACGTATTGAAGTCGATCTCAAATCAGGCAACGAAACTCGCTAATATGAGCAACAACAGATGGGCCTCGCTTCATACTTCTTCACCAAGAATGTCGACCGCACATGGAGACTTCTCGAGAACTTGGAGGCTGGAATGATCGGCATGAACACAGGTACGTCTCCTTGCTTATGTGTTCATCTTGAGGGGTTAGTCCTAACACATGCTACGCAGGTAACTCCTCGGCTGCCGAATCACCCTTTGGAGGTATCAAGGAGTCGGGATATGGAAAGGAGTCCGGAAAAGATGTTGCCGTGAACGAATATTTGATCACAAAGACTGGCACTCTGACGCTGGATGGGCACTTCTAAAGAAAAGATGTAGGGAGGTAGTTTTTCGGTTGCTTTTGAACCATAGCTTCTGTAGTACGAATTTCTTCGCTTCTTCAAAATATACCTGTCACGGGCGCGTGTTGTCTTTGCGAGGCTCGCCCTCATGTGAAAGAGGCTCGGTTACCATCTCCTGCTTTCAATGCTTGATTTAGAAACCCGTGAGTGTGGAAATGCCTCGGCTCATATTTATTTCTAGCCACCTCATTGGTCGATATCATGGAAAAGCAGGAGATAAAGCTCGCATGGCAAGCTACCCCTGTCTCCCCGCGTCCCCGTTGTTTTCAAGCCGCGGCAGATCCGCAGTTCCGCGACACTTGACTCCATTCAGTAACCTTGATGCAAGTCCCAGCTTCAAGACCAAAAAATCTATAAACTTATCTTGTTCTCACTTCACTTTGTACCTGTCTTGTTTTGTTTCCTGTTCTAGATTTCTGTATATATCTCCTAATCATGGCATCATCAAAGCTCAAGCCAGTGCGAGTCATCACTGCGCCTGTCCGATTTGCACTCTTCGATCCGCGCGGAACAGCAGCAATTCTCATAGCAGCCATCTATTATCCCGAGAAGCTTCGTAGTATACTTCCCGCATACTTTTACTCATGGATATCTTCGCCGAGATTCATAAAGACACTGACGGCTCTGCTCGGACTCGGCATCGTGCGCGGACTGAACCGGAAGCTATCTCAGTACATGTCGAACAATTGGAAGAGCGACGCAAAGTTTATCAAGAGTCAGGAAGTGGTGTTAATCACTGGTGGCTCGAGCGGAATCGGAGAGCTTATGGCACATGATTTTGCTAAGAGGGGAGTTAAAGTTGTGGTTATGGATCTTCGCCCCCCAAAGAAGTCCTTCCGTGAGTTTGCGGCCTGAACGACCGGATAGAGATCCGCTGCTGACGGTATTGTCAATCAAGCTTCCGGCATCCATTTTTACCAATGCGATGTTACATCCTCCTCTGATATCAAGTCTACTGCATTTGAGATCAGAAAGTCTCACGGAGATCCTACCGTACTCATCAATAATGCCGGCATCGGCACGGGTCACTCAATCCTGGACGAGACGGAGGAGAGGATAAGATTGACTTTCGAGGTCAACACTATGGCCCACTTCTGGATGACCAGGGAGTTCCTCCCTGCGATGATCAAGAAGAACCATGGTCATGTTGTGACCATTGCGTCGATGGCCAGTAAGTGAACTCTCAGCGAATAGATTGATATACAGGCAGCTCCACGGCATAGACTCGACACCCCTCATTTGACTTCTCGGTACAGCTGCTCACTTGAATCCTTCCCCTAGGTTATCTTGTCCATGCCCAGAACGTCGATTATTCGTGCTCAAAAGCAAGTGCTCTCGCCTTCCACGAAGGACTTGCATCCGAGCTGCGATCTCGCTACAAAGCGCCGAATGTGCGAACAACGCAAGTCATCCATACCATACCTCCAAGCCAAAGTTTTCTGACATAGTTTCAGCGTTGTCAACCCAGCTTGGATCCGGACGCCACTCATCGAAAAACTGACATCTGACCCGAGATTCAGCGACCCTGTTCTAGAGGCAGAAGATGTCTCAAGCGTCATCGTCGCGCAGGTCGTCAATGGTCGAGGAGGGCAACTGGTCTTACCACGGACGATGAATGTTGCAACTACTATTCGTGCGTGGCCTGCGTGGCTGCAAATACTGTTCAGGAATATTCTTGCCGATCGCATGGAGGCTGAGGACTTCAAAGGCCTGTAGTAAGGAGACAGCGAGGCGAATATCGGGTTGACATTTTTAAAGGGTTGAGTTCTGGGCGAAAGTTACCTGTTCATGTACGTTTATCGGCTTTTAGACTTTCTGTAATGATAGAGGGGTTTTGGCCCAAGTGTATCAAGCCAGTCTGGGATCCAAGCTCCTGAAGTCTGTGTGTTCAAACAAAACGGCACGCAGCAGTACATGCTGTGTACGAGTACGTCCGGCGAAGCTTGAAGTCTAATGTATGTCTTGAAGTCCATCAAAGGATGAGTCTTAATCTGACTTCCTGATTGGCAGCCTGATTGCAAGTCCAGACCATTTCCTGGCACGAGTACAGTTCAACAGAAGTCTCTATCCTAGCCCGAAATCCGGGATGCACTCACGCAGATCCGGAGGCACGCGTACGTCCCAAGACAGGGGCCCAAATTGTTGAGAGTTCATGCTCGTACAGGGTTAGATCGATATGTACAGTGGAGGAGATGTCTCCAGACTGGTTCGCATCAACCTGCCCCTCCGGGGCACCACAGGCAAAGGTTGTCTCGGTTGTCTCCAAGAAACGACGAGATCCTGCAAGGATGCACGGTGTCTCCAATTCTCACCGAGACAGATCTCTGGGTATCCAATCAGAGTTCATATATCCGAACTCTCTTCAGCCTGGAATATGTCATTGCACCGTGCCCTGCAGCTCAGGCTTCGCTAAGCTGACAGTCCTGCAGGGTTCAGTCCTCAGCCTCAACTTCTCACATCGCGCGTTTGCCGCGAATTTATATATTGAAACTCAACAGTCCTTGCCAAATCCACAAACTCTCGACTCCCGCTGTTGTAAATTTGTCCATCTCATCCATACAAACCTTTGTCCCTATTAGTTAGCATTGCGGTGGCTCTTTCGGGGGAAGTTTCCCTCTATTTTCATCTGCCGCTGATAATGCAATGCTGTTTCTCCTTTCCTTAGCCTCGCCACAGAGGAGGCAAGCTCACAAGCGTGAGCCGCGATATGCAGGAACCTCGTATGAGCGCTGCCACCACGACGCCCAGATCGTTCGAATGAGAGCTGCGTGAACGCCAAAGCCCAGTCATCCTGGCTGATCCGTGATCCCATCAAGCCATTTGGGTTTAAGCTCCACATTGGCATCGCCATTGCCTCCGCTTTTGTACTTGTATCGTCGTTTCGTTGGAGAGCGGGCTACCACTCGGAATCGTTTCCTGGGTAGTCAGGAACTTGGACGACGATGAACCTGTACATGTCTGTTCCCAACGATCTCGGAAGGGCATGCCGGGCGTGTGATGTAGTAAGCGGCCTGAAAAGGAGCAGGCTCATAAGAGGGAGTACCCCGAAGGTCGCCGTCGGCATATATTGAATGATGCGGAGTTACTTCTTCCTCATACAAGCCATAGGGTTTAAAGAGACAGAAAGTTTGTTTGGATTTATTACCTTTTTGGCATGCATCCGATATGAGCTCCGAAGTCTTTTCTGTCGCCCGGCCATTATGAATAACTACTCGGGCACCAACTTGCTTGATCCTCTTCAACAGCAAGTAGTAGATAAGGACCTGCAATCTCACCTCAGAAACCTCACCATGGCCAACAAGGCTCTCTCAAACATTCAAGAGCATCTTCCGACATATACCACCTTCCAACCTATCAACATGATGCTCATCGCCGCGATTCTACTCCTCATCTTGGCTCTAGCCTTCCTCCTCGCCACCCAGAGCCTACCCTCCCTCCATCCATGGACCCGATGCTGGCAACAGACCTCACTTCGTACAACCAAGCAAACACCATGTGACGCCGAAACCAAGATACTACAAGACGTCAAGCCCTACCAATTCCCACCCATGAAAGAGCGCACCTCCTCACGCATGGCAATGGGACTCAAGCGTCTCGACGAATCGAACTGGCTGACTCTTGACTCCAACTACCTCCCCGAACACGCTGAACGCCTTAACCTGCTCACAACCCGTCGCTCAAACGTCATTGAATGCCTTCCAGGCTCGGAAGCTGCATGTCAGGAAGTCCTCAATATAGTCACTTCCTTCCTATCCACTCGCTTTCCACAACACTTCGCCATCATATCTTCACCATCAGGACCGAAGATCATCAATCACCTCACAGATGAGATCTTTCCAATTGGACCAAAATGTCCCAATCCTCTAGAAGTCGCCGCCAAGCTCTCCATGGAAGACTTCAACATCCTATTGCGCCATCCAGAGACGGGTGAATACCACCTCCAAGCTTCGGCAACACTATTCCCCGCCGGATGGAAATTACAGGAGAGAATCGGGACGAGCATGGCGAATTTGCATAGGCCTGTCCCGGGATGGAAGGAGAAGCTTCAAAGTAGTGTAAATAGGTTAGTCTCTCATTCCTGTAAACATCCGTAATGAAATCACGTATTGATGAGAAACAGATACTTCGACCACCTCTCTCACAAGACGGCCATGGAGCGCACAAATGTCTTTATTCAAACGACGCCTCACCTCTTCCAAGACGCTCCCGAAAGCGCTCCAGAAACTATTCTTACGATCGACGACCTCCAGATCCGTCGTGAAAGGCAGACATTCACGCGCTTAGAACACAGCGGCGCAGTCTTGTTCACTGTGCGCACTTTCATGGAGCCGTTGACGCAGTTGGGCGACGAAGGATTGAGGGCATTGAGAAGTATGGTGTTGGGGTGGGAGGAGGAGGTTAGAGTTTACAAGGGAGGTGACATCTGGGGACCGTTGTTGATGATGTGGTGCGAGGAGAAGTTGGGTGCGGTAGAGGTGAAGACGGAGGCCTGATTCTCGTGCACGCAAGACAGGAACCGGCGTTCTGAAAAAATGGGTGGATTTATTGCTTATAGATGGAGCTTATGGGTACCACAGGCCCAAGATTCATATGATACCAGCATTGATTTTCGACCCTGGGTTTCAGAAGGCAAGAGTTAAAGAAAAGAAAATAGGGTGCTCAAAACATGGTTAAATAGAGTAACGATTTAGACATAATCCATTACTGATTTTTCAGATTCCCATTATAAACCTAGGACGTTCTCGAGGCTTGAGTATTCTAGGCGAGGCAATAAACTCCACCCACCTGGTGCTGTAAACACCCACATCCAAAGCCAAAGTCAATAATAATTCCGACATCTTCTACCGTAAACATGCATGAACACCACGAGCATGAACACCACGAGCATGAACCTCTCTCCTGAAACCAACAGCTCCCCAAGTTCCAGGATGAAGCTCCCAGCACTCCCAGCACCGCGAGCTCCGCCATCCCTGCCCAGGACTGTGCACCGCGGGGTCCATCAACCAGGTTCCCCGCCACTTCATCTGACGGGCGGGCAAGTTTGCCGAGCTCAGCTCACAACCCCTCGTTTGCTTGAGAGCGTGAAGCCGAGGGAAGCCGACGACAGCTTTTTGGTACGGAAGGTTGGAAGGCTGGAAAGTTAAACAACCCAATGTTCGCTGTTCGTTTGGGTACTTCTGAAACATTTTAGCTGTTTGTCTCGCAGCTGACAGGTTTATTTGTGAGCTCGGTCCGGCATATTCGTAGAGACTGGAGTAGTACTTTTGACTCGAACGTTATTTCAAGTTAGTGCTCAACACAAACAAACCTTGGGCTACCGTGACCAGAATCCCGGAGAACTCGCGAAGTTGAGAGCTGAGGTCTACTGTAACTGTCCAGGTGACGCTTTCCACGAAAATTTGGAAAGTATGGAACAGAAGCGAGACCGAGTACGAAGTCTGGGAAGGGGAAGAGCCGTAAGGATCGCAGGTTTGTGGCTTGTTTTGTTGTTTCTCCAACACTATCCGCCAGGTTTCTTGAGTTGCATTGCATTGTGCCCATGGTCGGTCCAGTGACGAGACTGGGGAAGATGAAGTCAAACAGGCTTCAACAGACTCAGAACAAGGACTTTATGTGTCAAGCAGCTTTCGGGTATACCATACAGTACTAACGGTCTGCATATAGGAGCATCAGGAAGTGCCTCCGACCGCCGCCATGCTTTCGCCTCACTAGCAGCGAACCATCCCTACGATCCGGTAGACGTGATTATCGGCGATGCAAGTTTTCCCTCTCCTCTCACATCCAAGCCTACTCCCTCCCATGCCACTTCCCCTCCCCAACTAAGTAAGTGGAAACCAAGTAATGACCTTCGCATAGTGGATGTCTGAAGCGAACATGACATCTCTCGCCCTGAAGTCCTCCTCAAATTCAAGCCAACCAGGCGAAGTAGCTTACGAGCGTACTTTCCTCTCCTCTCTTTCCCCCGCCCTTGCCAATATAGTCAAATACGGCATCAAAGTCGCCGTCAACGCCGGAGGATCCGATACCTACGGGTTATGGAAAGAGGTATGTGAGATGGTGAGGAAGAAGGGATTTGAGGGGAAAGTCAATATTGCGTGGATCGAAGGAGATGATGTTCTAGATGTTGTGAGGGAGAAGCTGAGAGAATCTGAAAAGAAAGGACTTGCAGGCAAGAAGTCCAAGTGGCAGAGGATGCGCAATGCGGAGATTAAAGGGGGGAGATTGAAGGGTTGGAAGGTATTCGATGCGTGGATGGAGAGTGCGGATGTAGGAGACGATGTGAGGGGTTTTCTTGAAGAAGACAGAGAGAACGAGAGACAAGGGGCAGAAAATGAGATCAAAGGTTTTGAAAATCTCTGTACGGGAGAGAGACTCCGCGACTGGGCATTCAAAGACGAAATTATAGGCGCACAAGCCTACCTCGGTGGAATGGGCATTGCGAAAGCGTTTAGAGAGGGTGCGGATATTGTAATTTGTGGGAGAGTGTCTGATGCCAGTCCTGTCATAGGAGCAGCTGCTTGGTGGCATGGATGGGAAGCGGATGATCTCGAAGTGCTCGCTCAAGCGTTCGTCGCTGGACATATGATTGAATGCTCGACATATGTCTGTGGTGGGAACTTCAGTGGATTCAGAGATCTCGAAGGTAGTGGAAGAGGAGGGTACTTGAACATTGGATTTCCAATTGCTGAGATTGGGAAAAATGGGGAGGTTGTGATCACGAAGCAGAAGGGGACGGGAGGGATAGTAAGCGTGGATACGTGTAAAGCTCAATTGCTGTATGAGATTCAAGGACCGTGGTACTTTAACAGCGATGTCACGGCTGTGTTGGACGACATCACTTTCGAGCAGCTAAGTATAGATCGAGTTGCTGTGACGGGTATAAAAGCTCAACCTCCTCCGCCGACGACCAAAGTCGGCATCACTGCAAGAGGCGGATTCCAGGCCGAGGTCCACTACTTTCTCGTTGGACTAGATATTGCAGCCAAAGCGGAGATGTTGGAAAGACAGATCCGGGATGCCTTGGGCGATACCAGAAGGTTTCATGTCCTGAATTTCACATTGAATGGTACGGCAGCGGACAATCCGACTGACCAGAACGCTGCAACGGTAGATTTCAGGATCTTTGCACAGGCAAGGGATATCAAGGACATTTCGACCGATAAGTTTCTCAGGCCGGTAATCGACTTGATAATGAGCACGTATCCTGGAGCAACATTCCACCTCGATATCCGACAAGGTTTCCCAAAGCCAGTCCAAGAGTATTATGTAGCTCTTTTACCGCAGTCTGACATCCGACAGGTCGTGCATATGCAAGACGGGAAGGAATTCAGTATAGAAGCTCCAAGTCAAACCAAGGTGTTCCCTAGACAGCAGCCGAGTGAGGCTTCGACCGCAAGATCTGTGAACGATTTTGGCGAGACAGCTCGCGGTCCGCTGGGCTGGCTCGTACATGCTAGATCTGGCGATAAAGGATCCAATGCCAATGTTGGGTTCTGGGTAAGACACCAAGATGAGTATGATTGGCTCCGTTTGTTGCTGAGTGCCGATACCATGAAAGAGCTTCTGGCGAAAGAATACAACGGGAAGAAAATTGTAAGCCGTTCCTCGCTTCGATTCAGTTATGCTGATGGGTCCAGGACCGATTTGAATTAACAAATATCTGGGCCGTCCATTTCCTGCTCCATGATCACCTGGATCGAGGAGTTAGCTGCTCGAGTACTTATGATTTTCTGGCGAAGAATGTTGCTGAGTTCCTCAGAAGTCGATACGTTGATCTGCCAAAACGATTTCTGAATCGCGGAAAGCTGTAAATGTGTTGCATTGCAAGCAGATTCCAATGAAAGGTTCCGCAAAGCACGCCATCAATGCTTTTCTGACACAAGTGTGGCCTGGTCGCTATCCGCCAGGCTCTCTGCATATGGGTTGTCGAGGTCGCTTTTGGCAAGGCTGATCACAAATCCTTGGACGCCCATGGCGATTCGATACCCAGCCAGCCCAAGTAAGGCGATAATGACGAGGATGAGATTTATGATGGCCAAAAGAACCAAAGGAATTGTATGCCATAACTGAACACGTCTGAGCGGACAGCCTCGTGGCTTTGCAGTCTCAGTATCACCGTCTGCTTCGAACATGCCAGTCATGATGAATCGCAGAGGGCATTTCTTCAGCTCAGGAGGAGGAACAATAACGGTGTCTGCCGACGATGATACTGACTCGGAATCCGTGTCTTTGTCTTTCTTGCTTTTCTTGCTCTGCGAGACGATGATGTCCGAGTGCCTTCTGGCACGAGAGTTAGCGTAGTGCTTTTCCTTCTTAGACGAGGCCATGCTTGAACTTTGAAGATTGGACATTCAATCGCTGTATACCGCAGCGGCGGGCGTAATATATCTACTAGAGAGCTCTACAGCTTTACAAGGGCTGGACTGCGGGGTTGTCGGGTGATACGCGCAGGCACAGTATATAAGAATCGGACTATCAAAAAGTCTCAGTCTGATGATGCCTGAGACAGTGTGAGTCTAGCCGAGTGACCACGAACACTTATAAGGCTGTCACATTACAAACATATGTGTGAGATATCCTAATTCGAACAGGCCATCGATATGCAGCCTAGGAAGCAACATGCGACGTGGCAGCAATCAAGAAATCGTCCACACACCATCAGAATATTACGAGCTCGTAGAATGTTTCATTATTAGTTCCGTCAAGTTCGAGATCTTGAAAAGCTGGCACCCCACGTTCCGTGAGCTTGCAGCGACCAATAGGTCATCATGGTGTTGAAGAGGTGGTGAGCACTGCTGCAAGCCTTCGATTGGGCTATCCAACAATAGGTGCCCAACCATATGACTCGCTATTATTTCAAGGTACAGCAACGCCATCATTTGACAATGGATAGAAGGGGGCATTCTCTGTGGTCCACTCGGAGTGCTCCCCATAATCGTACAGGATGGAGCTGGCTGGGAGAGCTGAAGCTATGATGCTGAGGAGAAACTTGTGGCTTCATGGCTGAAGAACCGGCCTGTTGGAATACGTGCAAGCTCACGCAATGCTCCAAATAATGCATGCAAGTCCAACAGCTGGAGTGTACGCGGAATGTGATTACACCGATCTTGACCAGCTTGGTCATCGTGATCAACAGAAAGCCGACCATAGCCTGATTGATAGCTTCAACGAAGATATACTTTAAGGGAATGATACAAGCTGATAGACAATGAGTAGAGCGCGAAACAGAAAGAGAGTGTTGATGGCTTAGAATGCTGTCGGAAGAATCGAAGCAGAGAGATTGGGGGGGTTTGTTTTGGTTTGCGGGGAGACGCGAGCTCGAGCTCAGACCGCCGAGAGGTCCTTGCTTCTGCATGTCAGGGACGTCACTGTTCGAGCTTGCTCGAGCTTCCGCAACCCCTCATGAACGTACGATCGCAGTGACAACAGTATTACGAGCCCGACTTAACGAATTCCCAACTCTTGCTCGAGTAGAGCCTCTGTCGCTCAGAATGGTGCTTCACAATGCCTCCGGCTCAGCTGCGCAGGATACATTTCAAGACAGTGCACCCTCGTCAGACAGTGATCCATATGCCGCCTCGGGCTCAAGCTCGAATTCCAGCGTGCAGAACCTAGCATCGACATACCATATCGATACAAGCAAGCTACCTCGACCTCTGCCATGGATAGGATCATTAGTCGGATACAATGACGAGCTGCTGTCAAAGGCTCTTACCAAGAAAATAGCTCACAGTTCGCAAGTACTTCAACGACCACTTTCACAAGAAGAAGTCGATGCATTCGCATTTTGGACTGCGAAGCAGGTATCGATACTGTCGTATGGAGTGCCTTTTGGGGTCGGAGGAGGACTGTGGAGATGCTGGAGTACGGCAAATGAATTTCGGATGCCTTTCTACAGGCCGAATCTTGAGACTTTCAATCCTCAAGCTTTTCCACCACGGATGGCTGTGTTGAAGGGCAATAATGCCATCATGGCATGGCATGCTTTGAGAGCTGTCTTATACGGTGGAATGGGGAATATACTCGGGCAATTATTCTTTGGTTCATATTCCATGAGTGTTGCAACTGTCGGAGAGCTCGGAGACAAGAGACTGAAGCCATTCATCGATGCGGTGAAGTCGCAGGCAGCAAAGCAAAGAGGTTCGCTACCCAATACGACGGGGCAGCCTGGTATAGGGCAACAGCCTGGTATCGGCGTGCAGAGCAGAGACGATGCAAGTCCGGGGACGATACCCATGGCCGAACAGAGCCCGGATACAAGCTGGGAAGGCATGAGCGAGAAGAAACAACCCGAAACAACACCACAGCCAAAACGTTGGCCACAAGCAAGACCTACGCCAGCACCGCCACCAGTGGATGAAAGTTCAGATCAGCCCTTCGGCATGTTCGACGATGCTTCACCCACTGGCGGACAGGGTGTACAGGCAGATATCAGAGCGGCACCAGTAACATCACAGGGAGGGTCCGCATGGGACAGGATACGAAGAGGAGAGCAGTCTAGTACCCAAAGAACCGCTCCCATCACTGGATCTCAGCAAGCACAGAATCAGAATGCGTGGTCCAGGGTGCAAAAGGATGGTGCAGCCATCAGCGAAGGCTATTCGTACTCAAAGGCAGAGGAAGGGGATTTGGCGAAGGGAGAGGCGCAGAAAGAATTTGATGCAAGAGTCGAGCGTGAGAGAAGGGGTGGAGATTTTGCAAAAGGAAGTGGAGATCAAAAGCGATGGTAGTTGGAATTTGTACATTACATGTCAAATTTTAAGTCAGTGGCATATGGCTGGCGTTTAGGGTCAGCAATCAAAATGCATTGGTATTCTCCATCTCCACGTCTCGAGCATAATGCTCCTTGATCCTGCTCATTCCCAGCTTGACTCCGAACTACCGGCCGACATCAATCCACCCTACCCTTGAAATCCTTCCAGATATACCCCTCAGCCCTCTTCTCGTCGGACATTTCAAGCCCCCACACAATAGCAAACGCTACATCGATCAACAACATCTGCACAAGCACCAACCCCCAGAACCTCCCGCGATATTCCTTGTCCGACATGACAAGACTGAGAAGCCCTAGCACCACACCCGAAACGAAAATCATGTTGAGTACGAAGACGACATGGAAACCTGTATACGCCTGATATCTGGGAGGTCCAGCTGTAAAGAAACTGTAGCGATCGAGCATGCGCAGGTATTGTGATTGGATATGATAGCACTTTTGGCCTATTGAGAGGAGAGTTGGGTTTAGGGTGTTGGAGGGGAGGACTTGAGGCTGGAACATTTCGCGAATGGTATGGAGGATGGTTCTGAATAGGTTTAAAGCCATTTGGGATGATCTTTTGGGAATGTGATGGTCCATTGAGTTGACCAATATTCAGGAAAGTGGTTTGACGACTTTCGAATGACTCTTGGATAGTCGTCAGATGCTTTGTAAATCAGTTCTAGGAATAACTCTTGGATAAGGCTTAAAAAAACGAGCGAGAATAGAGCGATCAGTGAACTAGTAAAGGCCGGTCACTTGAAAAAGGTAGTTTCGGTATGTGTAAATCACTGTGTCAACTTTGGTATCGAGTAGAGACTAGATCCAGCTATATACGCCAGCTGAAGTAGCTGGAACTAATTCGGTCCGCTTCGCTGGCGGCATGTTTTACTTCGATAGAGCAATGGGCTAATATATGAACACCAGAAGACAACTCCAAATCACAAAAAGCCTCTCGCCTCCACTGATCAGCTACGTCCATCCCAAGCGAATAAGACTACCAGTAACATTCGCTAACTCTGTACCCCAGCATTCCGTATGGTTCATGATCGTTCCTCCGCAAGAACTTGTCAAGAGCTGCCTCAGCCTCCGTTTCTGAAGAATAAGTCTTGACCCAGTCGTACACGTGAAGAACATAATAATGCTTCTTATCACTGGGAAAGTAAGCGTCGTACATTCCGCCCAGCATAAGAAAGTTCTCGAGGATTGGGTCTACCAGCTCGAAGTATTGCTCGACTTCAAGTCCTGAAATTGTAAGTGGCTGGCATGTCCTTTCTTCATGGAAGCGGCTCGGTGCAAACCCAAGAGGTGGAGGCTTCCCTGCGCAGATGTCAGTTGATTGCCGGGGATCTATGAAGGGCAGAGGAGAATTAACCTTCAAGTGATTAAAGAAGGGGGTAGCAATATCGGAGTACTCACACTTATAGTCTGCTTCCAATGTCCCCGTCTCAGACGGAGCCTCCAAATCAATCCAATTCCCTCAAAGCCTCCCTCAGCTCATCATATTGCGACCCTTCGAATCCACCATTAAAAATCTTGCCCTTCACCCACGATATCCAGCTTTTTGGGACATCTGTCAGAAATTTCCCTTTGTGTACACCGAAGTCAATGATATATGGCTCCGTAGTCGCAGCGTTCTCCATTGGTAGTGAAAGACGTGATAGAGGTGAAGAAGGCGATAGGGGCGATATAGGTGCCGCAATCTTGTGTACAGTAGTGAGCTTCTTTGGTGATTTCTTATATGCCGTGTGTCGGGCATTACGAGCTTTCGGGGGAGTTGGTTGCATCATGAGGGATGTGGTAGCTGATTTGATTCTCGGTAAAGCACTAAACAATCCAACCCCGTCAGTATTCGAGTCGAAGCAAACGAGAAACTTCGACACTTGTTCGCGAAACAGAGAGGATGAATCAAGGCTGTACGAGGGGACTCGTGTGTCATTTCTAAACTCCGAGCATTTCCAAGTAAACAGTCCAGATTACATTGCCAAAGAAGCCTTCTTCATTGCTGCCCTAGACACCACTAAACTCCAGCTCCCAGCTGCCCCCAAATACAGCGCTCTACAGCGCACTGGGCCCTGAAATTCCGGCCAAACACAGAAAACTGGGGACAAATGCCCTGAACACGGAATCAATTCCACTGTGGACGGCCCCCTGTCGGCACTCTGACAGTGGCTTGCGGCGCGAGTCACAGGTGCTGAAGATCTCGTATCATCAAGGAAATTGGTGCTGGGGAAGTAGGGCGACCTGCTGAAATTAAGCGATCGTACAAAACAAAAGTCCTCGCTTGGGGGATTGTAAAGCGGCGTGCCGGTCGCAACAACTGGCGATAACATTGTTTGCTTCTCAGAGAGGAGAGGCAATGTGAGGGATCAGGTCTGGAGCAATTGTTTGTACAGATGGCTGTGAGAAGGAGAGATTGTCTACTCCTTTGATTATACAAGCATATTCCATGTCGCGCTGTTTCAAAAACTAAACCTAAGATGATATCTTCCAGCAGTTGGTATAACACAGCTTGACTCGCAACGCTGCACCTTCAATCCTTTTCTTTTATAATAGAATGCTCGGATCATTAGTAACAGTGTTCTAAGAGTGGTATATTGAATTAGAAAGTCGCTGGCGGAACATGTTCGCCCGTTCCCTGAAGGCTTGATGCACGATTGTTTGTATAGATGCAAGAATGAGAAGCTTACTGGATTCGACAACAAGTTGAACACTCTTGAAGTAGACAAGATGTGCAGGATGGATAACACGCTTTGCAGCCACGGCTTCCGAGAAATACATTTTTATACATTACTGGAGATTCCTACCACCAGCCCTTCTTCGAGGTAGTTACAGGAAGTGGCTCTTCCTTCTTGTTTGCTTCCAATACTGGTACATTTGGCTTCGACTTCTCCACCAATCGAGAGACCAAGGTGTTTGCCTGCGCCTTTGGCTTCTTCAATTCGATCCACCAAGTAGTGCCTCCATGCCACCATTTCGGCGTCTCGATCTTGACAACCTCCAGCCCACTCTCTTCCACAATACTCCGCATGTCTCTGTTCCACCAACAACCATACAACTTTGCATGACCTTCTGCAGATCGATCCAAGTACTTGTTCAGCCATTCCCACTTCCCTCTCCCATGCTCTAGCAATAATATTCTCCCCTCATCCTCCTTCACGCACTCCCCCAGATTCCTCAACAGTGCGACTGGATCACTTACAGAACACAATCCCATAGTCTGGACTACCGTATCATACTTCTTGTCCAAATTCCCAGTTCTCTCATTCGCACTTCTCGGCGGTCCAGGAATCGCTCCCTTCTCTGCCGCATCAGCAATAATCCATCTCACCCCCAAGATACCAGGAAACGTCTTCCCAAACTTCTCATGCGCGATCTCCAGCATCTCTCCACTCTTATCCACAGCCGTTAGACTCCTAACTTTTCCCTTCTTGATGTTCCCTTTTTCATCAACTTTCCCTACTCCTTGATATCCTTTGAAATCAAAGGAGTAGAACTCCAGGTTTCGACCTGTCCCAATGGACACTTCGAGGACGTCGCCTACTGCCTGAGATACTAGTTTCTGCCGTAGAGAAGCAATGCCCATCATTGACTCTGTGGAATCAACAGTGTTGTCAAATGTTCGAGCGATCTGGTCGTACCGTTTCGAGACATCTTCTTGCTCGTTGGGTGTTATCTTTCGCGGCCCATCTCCTTCCTGGCTGAACATGATATAAAGATATGCGATTCCTCCTGAGAAACATGCTAGAGCGATTCCGCCGAAGAACATTGGAATGATTCGGTTTTTGAAAGGATTCGGATTGGCATCGGGCCTGGGCGTCGAGGTGGGAGAGATGGGACTTGGAGGGATGGCTTTGGGAGTATGCGGCCTTTCGCAGTGTTAGCTACGTAGAAGAGTTCATGTAAGAGGGCTTAACAGACTTGTATTCATTATGCTTCTTGGGTATTGTCGCAGGTGAAGGCTTATGGGGCTTCGGAGGCTTTGGCTTTCCTTTCAATGGTTTCGCGGCTTTCAAAAAGATGGTCGTGCTGAAGTTCCTCTGGCAGGGATAGCTCCTCAGAAGCTGTCGCAGTATGATTTTGTTGGCTCCTGAGCTGCCCCGAAGGACCCTTTGGCATATTGGTTCCATGTTGACTTCCGCCCTCGATGTATTCTACTGCATCCAAGCTCGCTCAGCTCAAGGAAATGTTTCGTGCCATTCGCTACAGGATCAATCGTATTACCAGGCCTGTAGTAGAATCTCGAAGTCCAGTGTATATTACAAAGTCGTGATCCAGTCACTTGCTCATGCGTCATGCGGAGTGCTAGATCGTTAGCAAAAATGATGAAGGCTGCTTGCGATGGATATTTAGCCCCACGCCGTCATGCAAGGCTACGAGGCGAGGCTGAGTAATGTTGGGGTTGTTATAGTTCATTCATATTCTTGAATCGGTCAAATAATTTTGATTGCATGGAATTAGGGATTTTAACTTGTAAAACAAGTAAATAAAGGAGTTTGCGACGTATCTTTGTTTATTTGGCACGCTATTTACCATGAAATGTTGCTGACAGAATGACCGAGGCTGCTAGATATCTCCAAGAATATTCCCCAACATTTCTCATCCAAAGTTCTGCTTGGCTAATGCCTTTAGCATAGCCATGGTACCTTCTTCCTTCGTGCGGTATTCTTGCAATCTTTCCTCTCTTTCTGCCGCCCTCGCTCTTAGCATCTCCTCCTTCCGCAACTCTCTCTCATTCTTCTTCCGCTCGTATTTCTCTTTCTCCTGCTTGAAGCTCTCAATCCCATCCCCTCCACCCATCAACTCAGTATCTGGAACCTCCGCCGCGCCTGGAGACTTCTCCCGAAACGATTTCATCTTCTCGTTGACTTCTTTCTTCTTCTCCAATTGACGCTCTCGTGTGCCTGCTTCGGCGCGTGGCACAAGCTCATCTAGAGCTGCCTTTTGTTCCTTACGATCGGTCTTACGAGCGAACCTTATATCGTCTCGTCGAGCAAGGCCATCCTCGGCGTCCATTTCTGTCTTCTTGTTAGACCAAAGTCACATGTAATGGCGAGGTTCGTACCTCTTTTGAGCTCTAAGTCTTGTATGTTGGGTATACTAGGCCCTTTCCTACTCCCTCTCGACCTGCTCTCTTGTCCCGGTAATGCAGGTCCAATGGAATCATCGCTATCGCTTTCCTCCTCAACTTGTTTCGCAGACGGTCTCGAGCTCTGCCTTTCGACCGGCGTAGTGTTTGTTTTTGGTCGCTCCTCACGGCGCTCCGACGTGTGGTCGGCAGCGGATTCGACAGCTCTTTGGAATGTAGAAGGATCATACCACCCCTCTGATAGCTCTCCACGATTCCTCCACAAGTTAGCCAATATCCTTCCTTTTTCAGGACCGAGGCCGGGGGAATCTTTACCATCTGCCTATAAAAGACTTCCATCTACCCCTCACCTCAATTTCGTCCATATCTTCCAAGATCTTCTGCTTCTGGATGTCGAGATATGTCGCAAACATGGGTTTGAAGGCATCATAATCTCGTTTCCCCAGTTCCCTAGAGTTAAATGGCAGTTCTTTCGGGCGCGCATCTGGAGACCGTTTGCGCTTGTGATGGTGTCTACGAGGAGAGCGTGCCCGGTGTGAATGCGACTGGTGTCTTCGAGGGGAGCGAGATCTCTCATCCCGTCCGCGATCATTTTCTCGATGGGATCTGCTGCTGTCGGCCATTTCTGCTGAAGAAGTCCAGGCTGTGATAGAGGAGGTAGCTCAGCTCAATCGCGGAGAATGCAAACATGCCAAACTCAGCCCCACTTAAATGCATGTAGGCTAACGTCGGTAGCTCAGCCTTGAATATTGAAGTGATTCCAGAGATTCATTCTTCCACTTGATCTTCCAATCCACTCATACCTTGTACAATGGAAGGCTTCTCAAAGTTAAAAGATAGTTACAATCTTTCGCAAAACGAAGCCCAAGGATTTCATAAAGACTGTACCTTTGACAACACAGCAGGTAAGCTTGTTATCTTTCACCCAGTTCCTCATCACTTTAATATTTGCTATGATGAAACACTTTCCAGTTCGCAGTTTCCGCGCAAGCTGTCGCCAAAGAACCTTTTATAGGCAGCGATGAGCGTAACTGACCTTCCTTGGATGTCTGAGCAAACCTTTTGACTTTATGCATTGGATTTTATTGTGTCGTTAGATCGATGCTGACGTCTCCCATCTTGTAGTTTCCTTGTGACCCTTGTCTCCAGCACTGCGGTGCTATAGCATGAATCCGTTGCCTGTCACTGATGTATAAACGTGCGAAGCTTGTCATGTGCGGCTTCTTGATCAGTACCTTTCATTTGGCCCCTATGAATGCATCCATTTCCGAGCAATATTTCTTCATGAGAACGTTTCCTATGCTTCTGCTCTCCCTCACTAAAGTCTACTCCCCTTCCTCAACTCATCCTCTAATATCAACCCTGGCACCCCACCCCGACTCCCATCCATCGTAACACACTCCTCTACACACTCCTCCGCCCAACACCACTTCTCCCTGAACTCCTCCGGGCAGTTCCCCTCTACGCAATCCACAATCCTGTCACCAATAACCGGCAAGAACTTATATCCATGTCCGCTCCCACCAGTGGCCAAGAACAGCCCCTCATAATCCGGATGATACGTGATAATGAAATCTCCATTCGGCGTATCAGTGTACCAGCAAATCTTACTCTTGGTAAACGGCCGTTCGGCGAGCGAGGGGATCATTTCGCGCAGGGCTTTGCGGCAGGCTCGTTCTCCTTCTGCAGGAACCCAGAGGTTAGGGTCGTCGTGTGTAGTTTTAGGAAGTGATACCATAATATTTTCAGACGGGTCATCTGGCGAAGGTATCGACCTTGGATTCGAGAGTCCGTAACCGTGCCGTGCAACTTTGAGGACTCCATTCGAAGGAGGAATAATGAACATGCCCGTACTCATATTGAGCAACACCGGACACTTCCCAAGCTTCTCCTGCTCTTCTTTCGTAATATCGAGATAGCAAAGCACTTGTCCAGTAGCCTGCGCTCGTCCTCGGATATCAATAAGTTTCCCAGACCAAGCCCCCGTAGCCAGGATAACCAAGTCCGCACTCTCTACCTTTCCAGTCGTCAATTTCGCACCTGTCACTTTCCTACCATCTTTGACGAGCGACACTACTTCGCCTTGTTTGAACTCCACTCTCCCCGTAGCTTCAACTTTCCTCCTCAACCAAAGCATCCCCGCCTCCGCATCCGCCCACCCACTCCTCCGATTGATATACCCCCAATCACCACTTCCTCCCCCAGCACCAACCGCCTCTTCAATCTCAGCTCTCAGCTTGAATTCTTGCACCGCGCCCTCATCACCGAGATCCCTGGCTATCCTCGCAACATTATCCAAGCTGCCTCTCACATACTCTTCTCCCTGTTCGCCCTTGTTCGCTACTAGCACCAGTCCGCTTTCAGTGTATCTGTCTTCGCCGCCGAGATCGTTCGGGCCTTGTTGCCGCCAGATCTTCTGTGCTGCTTCGGCGAGAGACGCGTATGCGGCGTCGTGGTAGTCGGCGCGGATGATGCGCGAGGAGTCGATGGAGGAGCCGTCGGGGGAGGGGAAGGAAGAGCGGTCAAGGACGGTGATGCGTGTGTTTGCGAATGAGGGACGGAGGGAGAGGGCGTATGCGGTTGAGAGGCCGAAGACACCGTGGCCTAGGATGAGGATGGATTTGGGATGGGGGGATGGAGCCATGGTATAAGGAGTGTGCTAATTGGGAGGTAAAGAGATATGCAGCACTGGACGAGGCCCAGACAAGAGGGGAAGGGAATGAGAGGAGATATATAGACAGAGGCAGGGTAGATGATATCTCTTCAAAATATACAGAGAAATGGGAAAAGGACTTGTGGAAATGACTCAATTGCAGATATACGAAAAGAATGAAGCCATATCGATGGCAAATTTCTTACTGTGCATGGTGGATTGAAAGGTGGGGTAGTGTTGATATTCCGTTTCTGCGATAGCGGGGTGTCAAACGTCGAGGAAAAGGGCGTCTAAGATGATCTTGGCGCTCGGATGTCAAAACTCGTGGAACGCAGCACGCACTGTTTTCCGAGCCGGCAAAGAGCCGAAGAACGACGGTAACCGGCCGGGTATCTATCAATGAGCGAAGACCAATTTGAGGAAATTGGCTATTGAATGTCATAAGTCGATTGTAGAACATTGAAAAGGTTGAATCGTCTGGCCGTAGCGTGCTAATCCTGTTAGAAGGCTCATATTTTCACCCTCCTGGGCCTACAGTAGAGTTTCTGTCATTGTCATTCAATACAGTAAGTATCTAAGAATGTGCTTCGACATCGGACTTGGAGCTGCACACCAACTCTGATTCTTCGAGTATGCAACAACCAGGAGTTTCACAACAGAAGGTAGGCCCTCGGGTATTGCAAAACGAAATCTCACAGTCCGTTTTCCACCAAGTCGAAGTAGAACATTCGGGTTGAACGCCAGTGTCAACCTCAAACAAGCCTAATTGTCTCTCCTCCTACTTCGAGGAGCATCAACCTACAAGTCGACATTTCGAAGGACGAGATCATACTCCGACTTACTGATCAGAGGATTCCCCGAGCATCAAAGGAATCCTCCAGCATGGCTTCGTCGAAATCGATCTTTGACCTGATCGAGCCTCGATCCAAGATGAACTTCATGAAGTTTCGTTCCTGAGATCCGGCATACCGAGTAGATCGAAATTACTCCCATTTTTCTTTGGGCACCTCTCCTTCCACAGATAAGCGCGCAGTCCTGGTGCTGCGATGCTTCCGATCGTTTATGTTCCCAACGGGTAGGTCTTAGTGAGGACTCGTAACTGCTACTTCGTGATCTGAGGCCCGAACTTTGCTTGAGACGCAGGGTGTTGAGATTATGACAAGAAATGAAAAGATTGATTCGTTGTTTCGTGCTGTGGTAACGTGACTGAAGAGGGATTCTTCGATGCTATCTTTAAGGTGCGAGATTCGGTCACAGTGGAAGAAGGCCGAGGTCTTGCTTGTCAAGAGTGCCAGGGAGTTGATCGGGAAGGGAACAGCCACGCTCGATGATGATAACGAAAGGGTGTTGGGAGGGAAATAACGCTTGACTCAGCTGGAAGGTCGGTAGGAGGACTGTGAAACGGGCTGTAATGAGTGATGTGGAAAAGGAAAAACAAAAAGCTGGCTGTTTTGATGTCGTAAAGCTGATTTGGACAATGGGAAACGAAAAATCCTACATTTGTCTTCTAGAGTGCTTGTGCATCTGACTGAACATCGGTGACGTTCAAGAACCCCAATCTCATGCCATGGAGAGGCTGTGCCACTATGATGAAGATTCAATTGACCATACAAAAAGGTCGAAGCAGAGAGTACGACTTAATCTTGCGGTCTGGAAGCTCCTGAACCAGGTCAAGTCCAGTATGAAAATCAGAACTCGAAGTCTAAACCTGCTTGAACAGAAGATGAAGAAACATTTCAAGCAAAAAGCTTCTGAAAACTTCGTCTCAGGCAATTTTCGACTGCCAGATCTGACACTGCATCTTCAGATCCGAGTTCGACTTGAATTTTCGACTTATGCAGAGGAGTAATACTCAATTTTGGACCCTCAAAATCGTCTTGTGACTTCCCTTGTAGTTTGCAACTGCAGCTGGACGCCCGCTCTGCCAAAATAGGTGCAGCTCTGCAACGTCAAGTGGATATCCGAGAATATTGGCAGGCTAACTTTCTCCAGTGTGATCTTGTCTTTCAGCTAGACATATTGTTTTTGCACCCCGCTGGCTCGGCCGAAGGTATGATGGAGGCTTCTGCAGCCTTCAACTTTCTAGACTCTCTGGTCGAAAATCTGGTGGACGAATCCGGTTTCCGATGGCCGATCTCCGTACGGAGCTGAAGATTTCGAGTTGGAATACACGTCTGTACCATATTGACATCAGTGTTGTAAATCATGATGAAAGCATGCCGACAGCTGGGAAAAATCAGGCTGTGACAGACTCCACAATAGGGCTTAATCCTGATTCCAGAATGAAAGGCTGTGATTCCAACCATTCAATCAGCCTTGCTAACCCCACCAAGGGGTTGTCCTCGCATAATGGCGCAGCCTGGAGTGCTGACAGACAAGCTTTGGAAAGTCCGCATCAAGCCGGAATCCTGATTCCACATCTGCAGCGCAGCCTTGTGGAATGAGTACTGGATTTTTGCAAGTGTCCTCAGTACAGGCGAGGAAATATCAAAGTCGCTAGACATGCCCAAGACATTGGATATAGCGCAAGAGAGGAACTGAAAACCATGGTATCAATCATGCCAGGCTTTTTATTCGGTTCCACCAACCAACTTCAGCCTCACCTCATTGTGGAAGTACTCGGTGGCCAGCGACCGGCCGAAGACTGGCATGTGATGACGACAAGCCCGTGAACCAGCGCTTGTGTGCGGCCTAGCAGCCACCAGTAGAAGCGGACAATGGTCTCATTGCGACTTCATTCGCGTCACCATCTGGAACATGGAATCCAATCCATTTCATTCTAGACTGCGGGGTGGTGGTTATTCGTTGTGGTTCTGAAAGATAAAGTGAGGGGTAGTTATGGCAGGACCTCGGGAGAGATTGAGTTCGTAACTGGGATTTCTTCGGTGGGGTTGGATGTCGCGATCTGGATGAAAAGTGGGATCAATCTGGAGCCGCTGGATCGAAGATAAGAATGGGGTGGTGGTGGTCGCTGACACTTGGCGGTGGTTGGTTTCGGTTGGTGGACGGTGGGAAAAGTCTTCGCAATCTGTGGCCACGATATTAATAAGACGCCGTAAATAATAACACGATAAGAGCAATAAGAGGAGTTCCGCATGATAGTCGGAATGGCCTCAAAAGGTTCGTTTCGTTTCGTATGCAGCCATTATCCCCCATAGCAGCCTCGTATCGCATTTAGAGTCGAGTCAAAGAATGGTTATTGTTTGTTGTGGCGCTCTGGCGTTTTAGGCAGCCTTGAGGCTTTTTGTTTGCGATAGAATCTTCTGTCTCAGTGGTCTGGCTCTGGCTTGTCGGCGTCGGCTTGTCTGGCTGGCTGGGCAGGCCGGGGTCTGAAAATGCTTGGGTTTGCGAAATCCCTGTCCATGTCTCATCAGCACCTCCTTGCATCGGCATCGGCATTGGATTGGGTGGTGGCTCTGAGCGGCCCAGTGCGGGTGAGGAAGAGGGAGCCAGGGAGCCAAGGGAGCACCACCCAGACTTCAGTGAGTCAGTGAGTCATTCCACCGCCTGTCCTCTCCCATCCTTCCCTCCTACAGGCTCTCACAGCCCAGCCGCTCGCTACTCCCATGCGCTGCAATGCATAATATGCGCGCATTCATGCAGCCAACTCCGCGTTTTCCATCATATCCAGGCCAGCCTATCCCATACTGTAGTACAAGTAACATCTCAGCCTTCTCTTCATGCGGACGTTGGGCGGATGGATAGGATGATGGATCTTGACTTGTCGCATTGCAGTATCGTGTTGTGAATCGAGTCAGGCAGCAGGAGGTGGACAGGAGCTTGGTGTGTCGCTCGCTACCTGACGAGGTTACGGCCGTGGTCGGAGAGAGGAATGGGCGAAGGCGAAAGCGAAAGCGTCGAAAAAAGGGGTCGATGGCATGGCGAGGCGAGGCGAGGCGAGGCGATGACAGGTGTTCTCTTTGTTCGTGAAGTCTCTGCAGAGAAGAGAAGATCTGAACGAAGTTCTCTTTCTTTCTGCTGTTTATGTCATAATCTCCCAGCCACGAGTGCTGGGTATGACAACATTGACCTTTTGTTATTTATTCATCGGAGAGGCGGTCGGAATGCAACGGGATTGCATCGCATCGTGAATAACAATAACAATCAAGGTGAATACGGAGGTGATCAGAGTTCGTCCACATCGTGACGATCCCAAAGAGAAGTCGAGATGGTTTCTGGAAGATCCAGTCTCTGTTTCCCCTTCCCCCTTTTCTCCCCTATCACTCACTGCTCCGCGCACTGGTAATAACCCTGACGCGTTATCGCTGCTGCCATTGGGGTGCGACCAGGATGCGACTGGGATGCGACCGGGATCAGAGGGTTTCAGCGATCTAGTCCGATGCGGTGATTGGCCCGAGTGAATGTCCTTCCTCACGCTAACACCCCCGGTCCCAGAAAAAGAAGTGACGCTAGGGAGAGGCTGGCGGCCTGAAGGCAAGAACCAGGCAGCAAAGTCCTGGCTATTTAGTCTTCGCTCTCCCCCGACATTTCAAAAGCCTTTTCGCGCGCGCTATTTGGGAGTCGTCTATTTTGCAACAACCCCACCACAAATCTCAGCCTTCCCCTTCCCCATCTCCATCGCATCGCAACGAACAGCGCACAGTCTACAGTGCCCTGCTCAATACATTCATTGATCCAGGCGATTCGATTTCGATCTCCGAATTCCCATCAAAGTTGCTGCGCTTGCGCCCGTTCGCGATCTCGATATCGGAGATCCACCGCAGCTGCATTTTCTCAGCCGCACGGACAGGACAGGACGACATAAATCTTCCCCTCCTCTCCACATATACTATACACATCCTTCCTCCTCTTAATATTGTTGTCGGTCGCAACCAATAGCGATTCGATCATCTCGTCGAGCAGCGCACTGTAGGGGAGACATTGATTTGTTCTTCTCCTCCAAACGGTACGACTTCACCTTCCGACGTCAAAACACAATCACTCCACCTCCTCTTCCTCTTTCATACTACATCATCTCCTCACCCTCGACTTCGAGTCGCCATCAAACGCTCTCGAACGTCATCGCTCTCCCCACTTTCTCGATCTGACATATCCCTCTTCAGACCTGCTCCTCACTTCCGATCTATCAAATAAAGAAGCGCATACCTTCAAGATGGATCAGATTCAAACGCATCCTTCGAACGCCGCCCAGGCCAAAACCTTCATTGCTCCCGGCTCTCTGTCATTCCCAGGTGGTGCTGGTGAACTGACTCCTCCTTCCTCCGAGGCAGACAAGCAAAATGTTCAGAGACCTGGACAGATGAACGGTGGTCCACAGCAAGGTGCTCAAGGCCAAAACGGTAACGGGGTGACTCCTGCGACGCCTGCTGCGACCCCTGGTGCGACGACGACTGGTGTCAGCGGTATCGTTCCTACACTACAGTATGTATACCCCTAGAGCCTCGTCCTTGAAACATGAGGCTTATCTTGCATGAAAAGAAACATCGTTGCCACGGTTAATCTCGATTGCCGACTGGATCTCAAGACGATCGCCCTTCATGCCAGAAATGCTGAATACAATCCAAAGGTACTTGCTGACTCTAGGCTTGCTACACTCTTTGTTCCTACTGACCTTCCCAGCGTTTCGCCGCCGTTATCATGCGTATCCGTGAGCCAAAGACAACTGCCTTGATCTTCGCATCAGGCAAGATGGTCGTCACTGGAGCCAAGTCTGAGGATGATTCCAAGCTTGCATCCCGCAAGTATGCTCGTATCATCCAGAAGCTTGGTTTCAATGCGAAGTTCACGGACTTCAAGATCCAGAACATCGTTGGCTCCTGCGACATCAAGTTTCCCATTCGTTTGGAAGGTCTTGCATCGCGCCATCACAATTTCAGCTCTTATGAGCCTGAGTTGTTCCCTGGTCTCATCTATCGTATGATCAAGCCGAAGATTGTGCTCCTCATCTTCGTTAGTGGCAAGATTGTCCTCACTGGTGCGAAAGTCCGTGAAGAGATTTATCAAGCCTTTGAGATGATCTACCCCGTGCTTCAAGGTTCGTTCTACCTTCTTCGTTTCCACTGTGTCTTACTCATTATTCGTAGATTTCAAGAAAGTCTGATCTGGCTCTGCCACGATCTGCATCAGCGGTACGATCACTCGACTCACACCCACCGCGATGTACCAACACCTGCCTCCCAATACCAATTGTACAAGTATTGCCAATTTACGATATTCACGAAACCATCCCAAAAAGCTCGCGCGCTGGTGACAAGCACTGTCCTCAATTACACACACAGTCTTGCTTCTGTCATCAGTCGCCAAAACACATTTCACTGCATTGCACAGGCGTCTGGGGGAAGAGTCAAGAAAGGCTCTTCAATTTTTGATTTTAGCATGTTGCTTGTTTCTTGCAAAGAACATAGATTGCACACCCATACGCGATGGCATGTGCGCCGGACGAAGATGCCGTCTTAATTGCTCCTGGCCTTCGCTGGTCCAGACATTTTCCTCTCCTGACAGCAGGTTATTGTTGCGCATCAGGGGGATCTTAGGCGGGGACTCTTCGCATAGGGCAGCAAAACCGACTACCGTTCTGACGTCGTGCTGACCCCTTTTTCTTTTTTTTTATACAAATCGTGGCGGCAGATCCTTTGGACCTCTTCTTCAAGGAGTACATGCGTGGCTTTTGGTAGCTGGCTTGTGCTAATGGTTCGGGGCTGTCGTTGAGGAATTCGGCGAGTCTTCAATAGATAGACTAATTCACACGATAGATAATATCTTGCTCCCTGGTCGCATGCCGTGATGTGATATGATGTGATTTGCCTTGAATTAACGTCTTGATCCTGGTATCTGAATGTCAGCTGAAGTTCTTAAGGTCAGGAATCACTACATACCTCGCGCCCATGTTCCTAGTCTTCATGTCTTTCATTGTCTTGGATATCCCTTCCCTGATTCGCGTCAGTTCTCTCAACATTCCCTTACCATAAGTATAAGTATAGATGCGCTGCACTTCACTCTGAGGAAGTCGTTCCAATATACCGTACCAAATCAATATTCCAACCCGACCTACCTCGTTCCTTTGCTTTCGTCAAGTACTCCGCGAAGTCCTTCGTGGAGCTGTAGCTGTAGCTGGTGGAGTAGACAAATAAGGGACTCTCCTTTTCTGTTTGTGAATTTGAGTCGGGAGATCCGGAGAGTGAGATAGGTAGGTAGGCAGGTGAGTCGGAGAGACAGAAGGTATGTTTGATGTTTATTGAGGGACGGAGGGAGAGGATGGAAGAGAAGAAGAGAGGAGGGAGAGAGGGGGAGAGGAAGGGAGGGGAAGGGAGGGGAAGGGAGGGGAAGGGAGGGATTAGTTAGGCACGTACTGGATTTACTAGATACCCACTCACCGGGAAAGGGAAGTAAGGGATTTGATATTTTTGCTTTTTGTGATTCAGAGCCAGAGCACGAGGCAGATGCTTACCTACTTAGTCGTTTGGAAAAGAATGTGCCCAGTACCTTGCTTTGAACGGGGTGAATCGTCTGGCAGCTGGAAGTTGGTACCTGGATGAGGGAGGCTTGAGTACTTGACTGGCCTTGGAAGAATGACTGGCCTGCTGACTGGTTGACTGACTGGCTGACGGCTGGCTAGAACTCACACATCTTCCTATCTTTCTGGGGGAGGGGCTTCGATCATTCTACCATTGCTGCTGCTTTGCTTTGCCCATTAAGTCCAGAAGACTAATAGACGGGGAGCTCGCTTTGAAAGGAAATATAGTCATACTTGATATATTGTGGGAGAAAACGCCGATTTTAGAAATGTGGTTGTCATGAGTGATAAAAACGTTTGTAATTTTACACATATATGTACATCATGAAGCTTGCTTTCTCGCTTGCTTGATATGAGGAGCCATGAAATCTATTCCTCATCATCGGAATCAGCAAACATATCCACGGCTCTAGGTCTCGCTCGCCTCGGCGGGCCTTGCCCTTGCTCCTGTATGGTGTTCACAGTGTTCTTCTCGTCGTCTGGTTTGCTCGAAACCGGTGCGGCATCAGGAGGCGGCGATGGTTCTGCAGGAGCAGGATCTTCGACCATAGGTTCGCCGTCCACATCTTCATCCATGGGCACACCGTCGATGTCTTCATCGTCGTCCAGCATTGGCTCACCATCAACATCTTCGTCTTCATCCATGGGTTCTCCATCAACATCGTCATCAATCCCAGCTCCCTCTCCAGCTCTATCACCAGCACCAGCACCAGATTCAGGAGCACTCTTAGCCTCCACCTCAACAGCCTTCCACCGCCTCGTCCCTTCCCTCCTCTCTCCCTCTCTCTCTTCTTCCTCTCTTCGTTTAGCCTCCAGCTCCTCCTCCTTCGTCCTCGGCGGCTCATTGAACGCCTTCACGAACCCCTCCTGGCTCTCAACTGGAAAGACACACCATCCCTCCCAAAGACTAAGCACCATCCCCACACTCCTCTTCCACTTCTCAGCTTTCAATTTTCCCCATGACATCTTCCGCTCCATGCGTCCCAGCTCCTCGAATGTATGGCGAGACTTCAACGCGTTCTCGAAGAGCGAGCGATACCGCCAGGCATGGCGGACGCCGGATGTCGACGACGAGGACAGGATATCAGAGATGAGGTATAGGCCGATGAGCGATGCGGCGCTGGTATCTTCCTCATCATCCTCTCCACCTCCTTCTTTCTCAGCATCTCGTTCTGCTTTGTCTTTTCTTGATGATGGATTCGCGGAAGTGCATGCGAATGGTTTAGAGATGTTAGATAGGATCATAGATACGACTTCGTCTGCGCCTCGACCTGCGTGGGATATGGCGAAGGCAGTCACACGAGCGACGTCGCCTTTACGGAGCTTGCCTGTACTGGTCGGGAGACGGGCGAGGAGATGTGTGAATTTGGCTTTCTCGAGAGGATTCAAGTAAGCCTTTCCATCATCGACAAGAGAACTTGGATCTGGGGGTCCGCCACCGCTGTTATTTTGCTGGCGGCGGGCTCCGCCCTCGTCTCCAGACTCGTCATCGTCTGAGGAGTTGTACTCGGAATCCGAGACGAATTCGGAAAGTTGGGTTGTGTACTCGTAGGCCAGTGGCTGGTCTGGTGACTTCCATGCTGAGGATCCTTCGAAGAGAGGTAGGTATTTGCCTTGCCCGCGTTTGGTCGTTGAGCCCGTGAGAACTTCCCATAGTCGCCAGCGGTACCATACACCGCCTGTACTTCTAGGGTCCCAAATCCATGCCCATTTCTCTTCACGTTGGACATCAGGTCTGCTCATCAAAAGAGCCTCAAATTCCGGGCCATGAGTGAGTAGATTTTCAATCACTTTGTGAATGAGCTTTAGCTCTTTGATGTCTCGCGGTGCCTGCACAGGTACATGAAGTAGGGGTCCGCGGTTCATCTGAGGTGCTGGAGGTCCGTAAGATGTTGGTGGCGCAAAACCTCTTTGGTGCGGAGGGGCCTGGCCTCTTCCTGCTGGCGCGACATCCACTGCCTTTGCGCCAAAGGGTTGTGAAGCTCCGGAACTTCCTAGAGTAGGAACATTCGTGGAGCTAGATATCGCTGCCGAGGAGAGATGGCGGTGGAGATTGAGATAGTATCCGTAACCTAGATATCTGTTCTGCAACCCGTTGACAGCAGAATCGATATCATTCGCAGCTGTGTCCTTCGCCAATGTGACAATCGCAGACATGCTCTTCCTCTCCGTATAGACCACCGGACCGGAAGGAGGCAGAATCCTGACAGAATCGACCTTCAAGCTGGCAGGCAGTAATGCTTTTATTACAGCAGGAGATGTTCCAGGCGGCAGGGAAGCTAGCCTCAACGTCGGCTTAGGAACAGCTCTCTCCTCCTCTCTCTCTGCTTCCCTCGCATCTTCGTAATCATCCTCATTGTTCAATGCCCTCTTCGGCGCCCTGTTATCATACTCGTAGTCGTCGAAAGCCAGTAGTCCCCTATCATCCCTCCTCTCCCCACGTTGGAAGCCCTCATAGGTCCTCTTTTTCGCCAGACTCGGTGGTGGCGGTCCCAGGCTCCCTACTCCACTCGGCGGCCTACCTCCCCTCTCCATCTCTCCATATCCCCTTCCCATCGCAGGTCCACTCGGCGCAAAGTGTCTCTTGGGCGCGCCCCCACTGAACCCTCCTCCTCCATATCTCTGCCCCTCATCGCGCGAGAATCCTGGCGCTGCTGCAGCAGGCTCATCCTCGTCATCGAAGCTCTTCACAAAGTCCTCATATACGGCTTTTGTCTCGGCTTCTTCTCGCAGACGCTTTGCTTCTTGCTCTGCTTTCTGGCGCTCAAACAGCGACTTTTTGGAGGGGGCTTGGAGTTTGTTCTCTGCGTGGGGGAATTCAAGGATTTTCTTTTCGGAAGACATCGTTACATCATCCCTGAGTATTGTTTCAGGTAGATCCCCATTCGTATCGAGGCTGGGATTTTGGTGCTGTGATCAAAATGGTTCGCGATTGCGCGGGTGTCCCAAGCTGTCGAGTTGAAGGTTGTCGCGAGAAGCATCACGTCGGTTTGAAAAGTGGGGCCTATTGAACTGGACCTTGGAAGCGAGCTCGAAATCAACAAACCTGGCAGGTTCTGCCTCACGTCCTCCTGATGCCCAGGTAAATGAGTCGTAATAGCTCGATATGCTAGTGAATGGTTTAAGTACGGTTTATTACTATACCAAATGAAGTGCTAACATTCTATGATATCAAGAATGTGGAAGTGATGACCTGGCGGAGAGGGCTGTTCAATTGCTCTGAGCCGATTTTTGCGACACACACGAGACTCAGTCAGGTTAACGAAATCCTCGCGAATGTACATTACAAACAAAAAGGAAAATCTGATATTGGGTCGTCGAAAGAAATTTTGGTTTTGATAAAACCAAGCCCGGGCCCAGGCATCGGCAATTATAACGAGCGACTCTACGTAACATATATGTTTGAAGTCTTGAATGAAAAGGATGTGGTAGGTGATAAGATACTTGTCTATCCACCGAATTCTACGATAACTGGTCCTCCAGCCTGGATAAGTCGTCCTCTGATGAAAGCTCCAAGCTGCCTAAATCCAGACACATCCAGTGCCGGCTTGACCGCAGACCATCTGTACATTGTCCCATCAGTGAGCAGTCCTTTATATCGGGAGGGCTGAGGCAAGATACGGTATTCTTGCAGAGCGATACATCTTAGAATGGGGCTGGAAGGACTCACGACATTAGGAGCTCCGCCAGGACAAGTCCAAAGATCACAGGTCTCTTTCTGACCCTTGCAACGACAATTCGTCTGACCCTTGACCTGACCACCGTTGCATGCTGGCACTGGACAAATATATGCCTAGTAAGCGGGATGAACTTCTCAGGGGTAGTAGGAGAATGGGCTTGCTCATCACTTACGGATTCTGCTGCAATCGACACGTGCTTCAAGGACTGAGTCGCGGGCCTCGAAGTCACTGGGCATGGCAAGGACACCAGTGGTGAGAAGAGCGAGAACTCCGATCGTAGTGATGAACTTCATTGTGGAAATTTGACGTAGTGTTCGCGTTTGTAGATATGGTCGTATCGTTGGAGTAAACTGAAATCAGATGTGCGAATGTAGGCGATAATTCAGAACAGAAGCCAGTGTCTTGGGCTTGCTTTATACTTAATGCTTTTGCTTGAAATCCTTCCCTCCCTCACTAAGTCCTATTTCAAGATAAATGCCGCGCTCTCGAGTACAAATGCGTCACTGTGATACGCAGCGGAACAGTATTTCTCGGATTGTCCAATTGCTTAACCGCCATCGAAAGCACTTCCAGCTTTGAGTACCATAGGTACAAAAAGGGTCAAGTGAGAAGGTCCGCGTCGTGGAACCATGACAAGTTCTGACATATAGTGCCCCATCAGCAGGTAGCACAATGTTACGACGACGGTTTATGAATTACGTTGCATATGTGAGATTACCAACATCCACCCATACATCGCACTCACTGAAGCAATTGAGGGCATCATGAGTGTCTTTTAGGTCAGCTCGGAGACACTGAAATCCTTTGCTCCATGTCGTGGACATAACATTACAACGTCTCTAGTGATGAAACTTTACCCCTTCGATCGCAAGATTTACCACCGAAATTCATCAAGGAACAGTGAGAACATAGAACCAGCTCGTACTAGCTATTTCTTGCCGTCAGATCCCAATCGTAGGATGTTGTACAGAAAGGGCTGCCGAATTCACTTACATAATTCCGAGTTACACCGGTCTGCTAGAGCTTCAAGGAAATTGACTGGTCAGGTCGGTTGTAACTTGCTTTAATGTATCAATAGATCTAAGCGTAGTTACGTATGCAGAGTTGAAACCAACCTACTTGATTGTTGCAACGGCTATCGGGATACAACAGTACGATGCGAGTGTGTCAAAATCTAAGGGCCTACTTAAGCGAGCCACTGTTGATGTCCTTTTGATTTCACCAGAAGTAGGAAAGTGTTTGTACAACATGAAGAAGAAGCGAAGGGTCTCAATTGACGTAAATTCAATAATTGTTTTATGTATTCACGTTTGTACCAGGTAGAGTCAAAGTCAGGTGTCATGTACTGGCAGATACTAAACACTGTCAAAGAAATGGTGAAAAAGGATAACAAGGAGCCTCACAATGCATTGAAATACACACTATATTAATAAGAATCGCCCAAGGAGCCGCAGAGAGTATCTGCCCAATCATTCAAAGAACTTGAAGCTGTACCCCTCATTGCTGTTGTCCCCTGGCACGCTCTTCCGGCTATATGTCGTCTTAGACCACCAGACGAAGCTACCAGTAAACCAAGAACGATTCGCCCAACTATATTCAGTGCCCTTCTCAACACCATGGAACACAAATGGAATGGCAGCAGTACCGCCAGGACTCTTGTTGACGTCACCATCAGTGAGAGCAAAAGTGTGATGACCAGGTCCATCAATGTACAAAGTCGCATCCCAACCGTTCATCATCCTGTCCTGGTGAGATCCAAAGAGACAGCCGTTGGACTTGTACCAATCCCAAACATATGTGGGGTTGCCTCCCTTTCGAAGACGGAGATCAGCAAGGCAGTACTTGTTGTTCCAGCTTCCATTGGCTGAGTAGACAATATGTAACTGCCCGTTGGGGTCGACAATAGCCTCGGGTCCTTCGTTGATGGCTGGACTGTCGCCTTTCTCCCAGCCTTCGCGTGGCTGCGAGATAATGTATCGTTGGCCGATTGGTTTCGAGGGACTGTCCATACGGCAGATGTACAGATTTTGCTCTGAATTCTCGCTTTCGCTTGCCCAGCCGGACCAGACAAACCATCCTAGACCCTCGAATACGAAGAAAGTACCGTCAATTGCCCACTGGAAGACTCATTAGTATCAAAATGAATCCAAAACAGGAGTTGGGTTGTCAGTGTGACAGATACATACCTGGTCGTCTGGCAAGGCCAGCTTCTCAGCGGCCGAATATTGGCCCAAAGGCGAATCGGCGCTAATGACATACATTCGATGAGCAGCATCTTTGCCAGCTGAGAAGTGTATGAATGTCCTTCCCAAGTCCGTCGTGATTTCGGGAGCCCAGACATCAGAAAGATCACCCGACCAAGCTTGCTCGCGTCGAACGTCTGCAGCACCGAGACCTTCGAGTGATGATGCGGCACGAACCCAGATCCCACCTGCAGACTCAGCAGAGTAATAGGTATCGCCAAGCTTCATAACGGTAGGATCGGCTCCACCTCTGATCTTTACGGCAGAGGTGCAGCCGACAAGGCAAAGAATCATGGCACCAAGTACCAACATTAGGGAAGCAGACCGCCGTTGAAAAGACATGATGAAATAAGGAAATGCGTAACAGCTACTGGAAAAGGGGAGAAGATGTTAGTTGACCTTTCAAATCCCACGAGGACATTGACAACTCTTATCCCCCAAACAATCGACAACCCCACAACAAGTCTTCGAACCTCGCCGTAGAGCACATTTAAAAATACCATTTCATCTAGAACCCTTTCGTCAAATGTGATCCTACAATAACGTCACAGTGAACACAAGCAGTTAGCACTTGCACGCCTGACATGTTTCCGCAGCCGAACCTTGAATTAGACCTGGGGTTCTGCTGTACCATTTTGCCAAGACAACCCGCAATTTTAAAAGTGACCTTCCTCGTCCGTGAACAAACGTGAAGATCGCACACGGGATGAAAGTCATGATTGGTGAGATTTAAGTTTAGCAGGGGCAATTCCTGTCCTGGGAGTAATCAGCTTATGGAGGCACAGCATGCAAATTACAGCATCAGCCTCCGTAGGAATGGTAGATCGCCTTGGCAAAAGGACAGGGTCAAATCATAGCCATTGCCAGGCCTTGCGTAACCGAAATGTGACAATAACCACCTTCTATCCTGAATTGAGCTTCTCACTGCATCTCACTAGGATATGGAGAAAGCCCGAGACACCGAAGCTTGGTCGATCGAGATTCGATTTCTGGACGATGCGCTTACGTGACTGTACATAATTCAGCGAACTGAAGGTGGTTGCAAAGCTGCAGAGTACGTTATGTTCGCTGAGAGTAAAGGAGGGAAAGCTTCAAAGCGCTAACAGCAACATTTTTCTGGTAGACAACATGTTCATGAAAGAACAATTAATCATGTCACTTGAGTATCACAGCCTGACGAAGACATTGAATTCAGGAAGGTTTTTACTCCCATTGTCCATATGCACTCATTCTCTTCCAAAATATACACATCCTATCCGAGCTTATTCATAACTTTGGCAAACTTATCGCTTTCCAGTACCAAATCCGTCGACCATGAACCGCAAAATCCCTACCAGAGCAATCATTTATAGACACAAATTATCCTTTCGATATCCTACCCAGCCTTCAACGCAAAAGACGTCTACTTAGCAGTTCTGTAGGTAATTACTTGGTACCAGACCTGGTCTGCCATTCTTTCCTGCCACTTCAGCCTCCCACCATCCGTCATCTTGAAGTCTCAGGACCGCGAGAATATCTCCTTTGGCGAAGGACAATTCTTCCGGGATGGCTGCTTGATACATGTACATTGCACGCGCTGGCAGGAGGTCAGTATGACCGAATCATCTGCAACAGGGGAGGATACTTACCGAAATGAAGGATTGGGCGTCCCTCTCTATTGAATTGTCTCACATCTGCAACACTCTTGCTTCGCTGTCGTGAAGCCAGTTGTTGACCTCCTTGACTACCTGCTTGACTTCCCCCGTAGTAACTCATAGTTCTCGAATTTGCGGATCCACCTGACCTGCTACCTCGTTGAGAGCCGTAGCCATCCTCCGGAGCAGGGGCGAGTTGCATTTGCATAGACATATCATTGTTCATGTGACTGCTGTTCGGCCTTTCTTGGTCACGGAATGGAGCTGGAGAGACCGCCCGGGCAACATCGTTGGGCGAGTTGTGGCGGTAATAGCCCTGATCAGAGCCACGCTTCTGAGGTGTGGAGGATTGAGCACGAGTACGCTGACTTCCAGCATATGGATTTGGAGATGCGGATCGGTAGGACTGTCTTGCATCTGGTTGCATAATTGGTCGAGGAGAAACGCTGCGAGGTGGTGCTGGTGAAGTTGCCCGTGGCATATCGCTGCCCCGAGTACCAGGACGAGATTGTGACTGTGATCCTCCATATCCACTTTGAGATTCTGGCCTCGATTGGGCACTAAACATTGTTTGAGTTTGGTCAACATATTTTTGACGAGTCTGCTGCATGGCTTTGGATGTAAAAGCGGGTTGTGGGAGCCCAAGTCTCTGTACTGGCTGGTCATAAGATGGAGGTGGAGTTCCTCTCATGCCTGCCATCAACGAACCGTTCGTCATCTGTGATCCTACAGGTCGAGAGCTAGGTGTTGCTCCTGGCGCAGGGGTCGGGATGCCGTGATAATTGTCTGCAGATACTCGAGTCGAAGAGGCCTTGGTCACACCTTTCAATTCTGCAAGTGCTTGGGCGATTGGATCCAAATCCTCGTCCTCTTGCGGCTGCTTCTGAGAAGTTTTGCTTCTTCCTCCGGGGGTAGCAACATCGAAAACGTTGTTCCCAACATTGAGCTGGAAGCTGGCGCGAGGATCAATTGGCTCTGGGCTACCACTGGGTCTATCGCTGATCATGTTTTGTGAATCATGGCCGTATGCTTGAGGTCTCTTGGTTGGACTATTCTGGCCACTGGTCGTAGTCCTCGCAGACCAAGTGTTACGGCTTGACGGAGTGATAGCTGTGTGATCCTTTTCCTTGTTGCTCTTGCGTCTGAAGGGACTATGGCTCTGAAAGAACCCACTTTTTTTCTTCAGGACTTGCTTCTCAGCTGGAGGTCCGACGACTTGTTTCACAGGAGACGTCTTGCCGCTGACAGGATCGCGACTCGAGAATGATGTTGGGTTAGAGTATTCGCTATTTGAGTCGCGACTGGAAGGCCTGGCTCCACTATGAGCAGAGCTCAGCTCAGATGGTGGACCTGTTCGGCACAGCATAGTCATCCCGTCCATTGGGTAAGGATCATGAGGTACAGCAGCCAGAGGGCCATGTTGAGATTGCTCATACGTAAGTCTGTTTTGCTGGGGTTCTTGCTGTTGACGTGATTGGGGTTGATAGTCAAGCTGCTGTCTGGATGTCTGCCTTGCCTGCGGTGGTTGTTCAAGCTGTCGAGTTTGCTTTGGTTGGTACTCGGGCTGTGGCTGTCTAACTGGTGACGGCTGGTAGTCTTCGACGTGTGCTTGCCTAGATCTGTCTCCCAACGCCTTCTGTGGAGTTAAAGTAGCCTCTCGGCTCTGGGTTTCGGGCTCATGGCCCATATCCTTAGCCAAAGCAGATTGAGGATCATGATGAGATTCGAATACGGATGGTTGAGGCGAAGAGCTTCTGTAAGCAGGATTGATAGTCCGCGGAAATTGTGCGACTGAGTAGTTGTCGTCCTCAGAGGCTTCTGATTGTGTGTCGCTGACGTCTCCACGGCAGAAATTAATATACTTCGGTGGATCGGGTATTTCTTGCCCTGTCCCGCGCTCCTTGATGAAAGAAGCAATGTCTTTCTCAACCTCGCAGTTCTCCAGGGACAATCGGACCTTCTCACAAGAGGCATCGTCACTGACACAAACGGTCGACGCGATGTTGGCGAAGCTCCATAGACTGCTCTTCATGAAGTCCAAACGCTCTTCCTCCAAGTCTTGGAATTTGTCGGCAGCAGCCTTCCAATCCCTATTCCACCTTCCCGTTGTCTCCTCGAGTGCCTTCACTGCATTTTCGTACTCGGTATTCGATGTGGCGAGGTTGATTTGAGTCTTCTCGAGCTTGGCTTTGTTCTTCCTTTCTTCTTGACCCATAACCATATGACCTTGTGCCAAATAACCCTTGATCTTCAGGCACTCTTGCTCGTATCTGTCTCGAGTCTGGACGGTTAGTTTGGTCCCTGTGCGAGCAAGCTAGCACTTACCTTATTAACGAGCTGTGTTTGCTGAATCTTAACCTTCAGTACTTTCTCAATTCCTCCTTGTACAATCTTTCTGCGCTCTTTCATAGCACCTGCGAACGCCGCCAGCGGCTCCTCTAATTCTGTCTTCATCTGACTAGCAATATTCTGGTGTGACTTCCCCATCGCCTCAACCTCCCCTCTTAAGACGTCCAGTGATGCGCGAAGAGTTCCTGCTTCCTGGGATCCGAGAGGCTTCCGTGATAGCGAGAGTAGTTTGCGTGCATATTCGTCTTCGAGTGCTGCTCGAGCTGTAGAGTGTTAGTGCCAGATATGTAAACACAGGGTCGAGTATCTGTTACCAGTATAGAATGATTTTAATTCGTCGCATGTCTGCTTTGCATTATGCATCCGCTGCAATAAAGGGTCAACTCCAGCATCGTCCTTGCCCCAGAAGTTGTTGGCAAAGCTCATGGACACCGATGGTCCTTCAGACACGACTGAAGGCATCTTGCCCCACCCGTTTTGGTATGTTGTTTTGGGAAGTCGCGTTGCTGTACACGAGTCTGTAGTACCAGAAATCCAGTCGCTCCTGCTGTCTCGGAAAGGAATGGGTAATTAGGAGAATGAACGACGAAGTTGTTCGAGTAAGTGAAGACGGAATGGCTGGAATGCTCTGATAATGTCCAGGGTAGCATATCTGAAAAGTGGAGGCGCATATAAACATCCGAGCCGCTGCACGTTGGCAGGGCAGCGAGCGGTACCAAAGCGAGATCCCCGCCCCGCCACAGCTTTACCTAACCCAATCCGACCCCTCCTAAACCCAACCCCAACCTCCAGCAAGAGGCTTGCCATAACAGGACCATCGAATGAATGATATTCACATATTGCCACAATTCTCAAAAATCAATATGGCTGAATGAAAGACCCAGCCATGCGGTTACATATTTCCTATACTATCCCCTAGTCAGGATTCATACCTGACGGACAACACCTTCAAGGCTTTTCCTCTCCACAAGACCGTTTACTAAGGGACCCAGCTGTTGTCCAAGTGTATAGGGAAATGCTGTCTCTACTGCTGTTGAAGTATAGAAGCTCGTGTTGGTTGTTGAATATCTCATATAGTCCTCTTTCAGGAAACAAATCCTTGAATTATCTTGATAACCTGACCAACTTGCTGGGCAAGATAATTCCTGGTCCTTGCTCATGAATCAGACATATTGTATCTCTGTACTCAAGCATCAAATCATATGTGGCCAGCATATGTCTCAGTTACTGAGTCGGCCTGCTGGACATTTCAGCGTTACAATGGGCAATTGCCACAGCTTCAGAGAAATGGCCGAGGTTAGAAGAGAAGCCGGATCTCGTGAAGATACGTGTGGTCAAATGTTAGGATATAACGTCCCAAGATATTCTTGTGGCTTTTGTTCTCTACAAACGTACCTATCCGTCTATCACGTATCCGTCATAATTGTAAAGTAGTGAGGTAAAACGAAACCCCTTGGCCAAGTCGCCAGATCTCGCGTCAGCCGCTATCAAGGAGCGAGCTTCACAACCCCTGGCTTCTCCCGTACCTGCAGTGAAGACGGATTTCAAACATTTATGTTTGTGACACGACGAGATGCAGAAAACCGAAGCCAACAGATTCTCATCATTACAGCACCAGATAGATTCATGTTGTCCCCGTCTTGCACCTGACGCGGAAAGTAGAGTCAAGTCCAGCTTTTCTTGTCCCCCGTACCTACTTCACAGGAGCTCCTAGTCCCTTTAAAGGTTAGCGCCACCCTGTAGCCTCATCGACCAGCGCGACCTCATCTTTCGCAACCTACTCCATCACCACATTTCACAGCCCACACCCGACTCCATCGCCATATCCCTTCCCTTGCAATTCTGCACCCAACCCAGCCAATGCTCATAACCACCCCGATAGATCTTCTTTCGTCCTCCGAGATCGAGAGATAGCTCTGCGGAGTGGGTCTGCGCAAGAACATCAACTTCTTCGATGGTCAACTCAAGAGGGGGGACTTTCACACCTTCGCAACAAACCATCATCACAGGTGTCAGTCATTCACCACACGGTTCTCATCATAGCACCTTCAGTGCCGGCGCCAGCCCAAGTACAAATAGTCCCACGGGATCCAACTCTCTCACGAAAATCGTCGTCGCCCAAGTCTACCTTCTCCTCAGCACAATCAAGGAGGATACTAAGGATCGCACCAAGTGGGAACAACAAGCTGAGCAGCTCAGAAAGGTAGGATGGGAACTCGCCAATAGGGCGAGCTTGTGCTAACTCCGCTGCGTAGCTGATCGATGAACACGGCATGGAAGTATTCCAAAAATACTTCAGCCGTCTTGTGGTTGGCAATGCTCCTACAATATTCCCAGGTATCAACCGTCCGGTAGCAAATCCTGCGACATACCCAGTTCTCCATGATGAGGTTCACAAGATATCGCACAATGTGGACCAAGCGCGTAGGATTGCAGAATCAATAGAGACGGCAAATGAAGATATATTCCGGGACTTTGATCTTTCGACATTCATGGATCATTTCAAGCTAGACGCGCTCGAGAAGACAATACTAGCTCTCGCCTTCAAGACAGGCTCAAGATCAGATCTAAAAACCAAAGGTGAGTCGCTGCGCGCCATCGTTGTTGAATCCAGCTAATGTGAAGCAGCCGATGCTATTATATCTGCGAACTATCCTCAATTCCTTTCCGCCCTCGTCCATCCAACCCCAAATCATGACGATATGTCAACCGATTTCCTTGCCCTCATAATCGACCGATTTATCCAAGAACAACCTCCGAACTTCGATGAGTCTGCGCAACGAGATCTGATAATGGCGCTTCAATTCCGGTATCAAAACCAGAGTCAGGAGAAGGATACAGTACCAACTACGATTCTCGCAGCATTATATTTGATGTACGCGCTGAACAGTGGAAACCCCCTGACGGAATTCCTGCAGAGAGTGGGCTCAGCATTCACCGCTGACGAGGATTCCTGCCGAGGATACTTGAGAAACGGAAATATTGGCCTCAACGAGGAGTTGGTGGCTGGCGGATTAATCTATACAGCCCTCAGCCGAAGTATTCCGTTCTCCACCACCATCCTTGTCAACAGCTTGCGAATGGAAGTCTCGCCCAATTTCAATTGGCAAAGAGTGATTGGATATTTCGATCAAGATCAGCTGCGCATTTCAAAAGACCAGTTCCTGGCTCTATACGAAGCTTTCCGACCTCTCGCAGTCGAAGGCTTGATCGATATACAATCACTTTGGGGCGGCACCTGGCAAAATTCGGAGACACAATTGTCATTCATCAGCGCTTATGCATCTCTGTATGACGATGAGCTTGACGCAACAACTATCCCTGGTCTGGAGCCAGCCTTCACTCTAGAGGATTTCGAAGGTGCAGATGATGATATTCGTCAACGTGCCGCTCGAGCTATCAAGCATCCTCTGGCATCTGTGGTTGCGTTATCATCCATGTTTCATGTTGCCTTACACACTACAGCCGCTTCGGACACTGTAGAGGCGAAAAGACTCTTCCAGGAAGTTGTTGTACCGAATTTGGATGTTTTCTTGGTGTCAGCATTTGGAGTCCCAAAGCCATGGCCAGAATTGGCTACAGATACAATCAACAATCTGTTCGATCGGTTCTTATACAAGTACGATCCTAATTACGACTTCGTACTGGAAGGACTGTGGCGGAAGGACAAGCAGTGGGTAGCGCAGAGACTTATTGAAGCGCACGCAAAGGCTCCCATGGAACTCCCTACCATCCTGGACCATGCCTTAAGACACCACTGGCTCGACGATCTAGCCTCTATTCCCAACGGCTTTGGTCTTGATCTCGTGGCAGTCGCTAGTGCTCGAGGCTTTCTAGACCTAGATCGATGGGCAGCCAACAATCTCGCCAGAATCCCAGACCTTCCGCACTCACTCCTAACGTTTCTGAACATCAAAGCGGAGCATGAGCTTGTTTACCAACGGCAAAAGAACTTGTGCAGTGTGATGCTCCCAGTCAAAACAATAGCCAAATTACTGCAAGCGCTAGAAGATGCTATGCCAAGGGTGCCATCCAACGATTTGATACTCGTCCAGCGAGCATGCATTACTGCATACCCTCGATTGATCAATTATGGCGAGGGATTTGACGACATCATTGATGCCAATGGTGCAGAGAGTAACTCTTTACCCAAAGAAGCTAACGAGAAGATGGAGGCCCACTACAAGCAGATGTACAGTGACGAGGTGCAGGTCCGTAGCATCGTAGAGGCACTCGAGAGATACAAGCACTCCCGCGATCCTGCCGACCAAGATGTGTTTGCGTGTATGATCCATGGACTCTTCGACGAGTACGCTTTGTACCAGACGTACCCCTTGGAAGCCTTGGCTACGACGGCGGTGTTGTTTGGAGGAATCATCTCGCAAAAGTTGATCTCCGAGCTGCCTCTGAAAATTGGTTTGGGCATGATCCTGGAGGCAGTCAAGGATTATTCTCCGTCAGATTCTATGTACAAATTTGGCCTTCAAGCTCTCATGCAACTTTTCAGCCGACTACGCGAGTGGCCTGGATTCTGCAAAAGGCTGCTGGAAGTCCCAGGACTCCAGAATACCGAGGCTTGGAGCAAGGCAGAAGACGTTGTTCGTGCTGAACAGGATGCGCGCGTCTTTTCCCCTGTCAACGGTACGAATGGAGGAGAGATGGAGCCCCCACCTCCGCCAGCCTTCAATGCTCTCCGTGTCGACCCGCCTGCCTACCAGTTTCCCGAACCTGACGAGGATGTCACTGGCAAAATTCAGTTTGTTCTCAATAACATCAGCATGGAGAACATTGAGAGCAAGTTCATCGAGCTGCAAGACCTGGTCAGTGACGAGGGTCAACAATGGTTCGCTACTCACCTGGTACAAGAGAGAGCTAGAATGCAGCCGAACTACCACAATGTGTATCTCAACACAATCAAGCTTTTCGGAAGGAAATCCTTATGGGCAGATGTCTTGAGAGAGACTTATGTCAGCACCTTCAGAACTCTCAACGCAGAATCAACGATGCAAAATCCTCTTGAGCGGACACATCTCAAGAACCTCGCTACCTGGCTCGGATCTTTGACTCTAGCACGAGATAAGCCGATCAAACATCGCAATATTGCATTCAAGCAACTTTTGATTGAGGGCTTTGAGTCTCACCGTCTCCTGGTGGTCATCCCCTTCATCTGCAAAGTCCTTGCTCAAGGCAAATACTCCACTGTGTTCAAGCCGCCCAATCCGTGGGTCATGGACATCATCAAAGCCCTCATGGAGCTGTACACAAAGGCCGATCTCAAACTCAACCTTCGATTCGAGATCGAGGTTCTTTGTGGGGAACTGGATTTGGACCACAAGAGCATCGAGCCTTCCGACGAGATCATGAACCGCGTTTCGCACATCGAGGAAGCAACGGAGGTCATGGCACCTGAAGTTATGGACAGATTCGACAATATGTCATTGAATGGAATGGCTGGTGGTGTTGGAGGTGGAAGATTTTCTCCTCATGAGATCACAGCCTCCATTCCAGACCTTGGCCCGCTTCTGCAATATCCTCCGGTCAATGACATGGTCAATCAGGGTCGCTTGCAAGATATCATGAAAGCAGCAATCACTCGCGCTGTACATGAGATCATATCTCCAGTCGTAGAACGCTCAGTTACCATTGCTGCGATATCAACTGCTCAGATGATACACAAGGACTTCGCCACTGAACCGAACGAGGCAAGAGTGCGAGCTGCCGCTATCAATATGGTCAAGAAGACTGCCGGAGCTCTCGCGTTGGTCACGTCGAAGGAGCCTTTAAGAGCCAGCATGACAAATTACATCAGAGCCTTGTCTGGGGAGCTACCTCAGGGCCTGCCTGAAGGGACTATCATCATGTGCGTTACATCGAACCTCGACCTAGCCTGCAGCCAGGTAGAGAAGAAAGCAGAAGAGCGTGCAGTTCCTGAGATCGAGGAGATGATTGAGCCAGAGCTGGAAGCCCGCCGTCACCACAAGATGACCAGACCGGATGACCCGTACGTCGACCCTGGATTGAGCCGCTGGTCTTGGACCATTCCGGACCCATTCAAGTTGTCGCCAGCTCTCGGTGGTCTCAATCAGTCGCAAATGGCCATCTACGACGAATTTGCCCGGCAGCCGCGGGCGCAAGCGACCCTTCCAGGACCGACCCATATCCCATCGTCGTCAGACGCTACCAGAACCATGGCGAACGACATCTTACAGGATTCCTACCCACCAGTTCCGAATTTGCCAACTCCTGCGGAACCACCAGCAATGCCACACCTCCCAGCCCAACAGCCTGCCTATGCTCAACAAAATAATGCAGCAGTTAATGGTAGAGTAGCTACTATGCAGATGGATCCAAGGATGTTGGCAGAAAGAGTAGAAAAGGCATTGGTGGAGCTTGAGCGAGTTGCTGCTGATACGCCTGAGCAACATGTTGCGGATCTTCCCCGGCCGCACGCGGTGCTTGACACACTGGACGCATTGTATGGTTTGATATTCAGAAGCTCGCAAGGTCCTGACCATTACGACTACTACATTGTTGACCACATCTGCAACATGTTATTCAGTGGCCCCGAGCAAGATCTCGTCATGGAATGTTTGGTCCAAGTTTTGGAGAACATCTGCAGAATGGCTGGCAGAACAGCCAACCGCGTGTTTGATGTCATTTCCCAACGACCAGGCGAATCTTTCTTCCGAGTTCCGCTCATTGTTTGCTTGACAAAGGCTCATCTCCTCGAATGGGGCCGTATCGACCTGGAGATCTCTAGGGTCATCTCACAACGCAAGGATGGCTCGCTTCAGTTCTTCCTGTCACTTCTGGAGACTGTTTTGCTGAATGATCGTCCTGTTGCACTGTACGCTGATTTTGCGAAGAGCTTGGAAGTTGCTTGGATGTGGATTACAGAGGAACCCGACCTGGACGTTGGACAACAGCTCAAGCAAAAGCTAACAAGCTCTGGTCTTCCAGAACCTCGTCCCCAGATCACAAATGATCGCAAACAAGACCAGTTATTATATATTTTCGAGGAGTGGGTCCGCCTTTGCAGCAATCCCAACGCTTCCGAGAATGCCCCTGCGCATTTCATTGCTCAGATGTACAACAGGCAGCAGATCAACAATAGGGATGACCTTCACATGTTCCTTCGACTGGCTATTGACAACTCTGTCGATCGATTTGAGCAGCTTCTTCAAAACGACAGTCCTATCACCGAGGCGTACATTGCGTCCGATTCTTTGGCCAAGCTTATTGCTCTACTAGTCAAAGGCCACGAACAAGACGGTGCCGTCAAGACCGACAAAGCCGCATATCTCAACTCTATCCTGTCTTTGACTATCCTGGTCTTGAATCATCACCATGTGTTGCGCGGTGAAAATTTCAACCAAAAACCCTTCTACAGATTATATTCCACCATTCTTTGCGAGCTGGACGCATTCGAAGAAGGCTTGTCTGAGGAGGAACGCCAGGACATCACGCTGGTCTTCGCTCGAATCTTCCTCAAGATCCCGCCGACCCACTTCCCTGGATTTATGACCAGCTGGATGAGCTTGATCTCGCACAGAAAGTTCCTGCCTGTGGTACTTGCGCTACCGAAGCAAGTCGGTTGGGGGCTGTTTGCTGATCTCATGGAGAAGCTGCTATTCTATCTCGGAGAACTGCTCAAGCCAGTTATCCATCTTGACCCAACCACGAGCCAAATATATCGGGGTGTCATTAAACTGGTCATCATCCTTCACCACGATTTCCCGGAATTCCTTTCGGCAAATCATTCCAAGCTTTGTGTTCATGTTCCCAGCTACTCGACCCAGCTCAATAACTTGATATTGAGTGCGACTCCGCCTCAAATCGCCGACATGCCAAATCCAATGCAGCCAGGGCTGAAGCTCGACCGCGTGGGCGAGATCCGGCAGTCGCCAGATAGTATGAATGATGTTGAAGGGCCACTGCGGGACTCTGGGCTGTTTGACCTTGTTGAGCAAGCCTTGGAGCATGGCCCGTCAGAGGATGCCATTGCTCACATTGCCCATGAGATTCAACGAAAGAAGACCCGGCAAAACGGGCTAGGCTCACTGCCGGTTGATGCGGACCGAAAGTTGATTGATTCTCTAGTTCTATATGTCGGCACAAATGCTATAGCCAGATCTGAACAGAAGGGGGCCCCGATATTCGCACCTGGAACTCCAGACATCAAATTGCTATCCATGCTTGTCCACGAGCTCCGCCCAGCTACAAGATTCGTCTTTCTTGGCAGCATCGTCAATCAACTTCGATTCCCCAACACTCAAACACATTACTTCAATCAAGCTCTTCTCGATCTTTTTGGTAGCGATGCCAACGATCAAGAGGAGCTGGAAATCCGCGAGCAAATCACCCGTATCCTGCTTGAGAGGTCGATTGGTCAGTGGCCACAACCCTGGGGTCTACTAGTTGTAATTCAAGAGTTGGTCAAGAACAAGAAGTACATGTTCTTCGATCTGCCATTCATCAAGTCTGCGCCAGAGGTAAGTCCCCGATACTTTGGAACTTTCTTGGGCCATAACTGACAAGTCTGCAGGTTGGCGAGCGCTTCCTTGCTCTGGTCCAGGCCGGACCTGTTCAATAAAAGAAACTAACTGATCCGATGGAATCTGAACGATTCCTGTCTACTACTCTTAACCCACACAAAACTCCTAACACGCATCCCTGAGCCGGATAGGTCACTCAGATTCAGGTTCTAATTGTTACATAATCTATCAAGTCACAAACGGCGTTCTTTATACCTCAGCATCATTGAGGATCTGTTCTCTGCATAGCGAGCGATGGTTGGGTTTTCACGGTTTCGCAACACTGGAGTGTGGCGGGCGCGAAGAGGTTCTCCTACTTAATGCATCCTACATGATAATGTTTCGGCCCTGCTGTCAGAGGGAGGGCAAAAGATGACATGGGATGCTTTGGGAAAACAGACAGATGGCGTGGAAATGGTTTTGCTTATGCTGTCAACCGGAAGACGGCCACTTTGTATCATAAAATGGAGTCTTGTGTTTACTAGGACGTGGTCTCACTGCATAGTCCCGGTGCCCTTGTTTCTGAGTTGCCTACGACTTGGTGACCGGAGCAATTATTGATCTTGCTATGTTCCTTGCTTCGGGTTCTCCCAATTCAGCGTCATCGATGCCCCGCAGGCTAGGTAGTCCCAAGCCGAGGGACGAAATGGGCAAGTTCCCGTCCATTGCGAATCGCGCGATTTTGATTAGCCAGAAACAGCATTACAGATCTGACGCCAGAAAGATCTACGAGTCTAATATTGAACCTCTTGAAATCAAGACACTAGGAGCGGTAGTTGACCATCCGTTCTCCACGATTTCTTCGCGCCGAGGTGGTCGTCCTTTCCTTAGAGGAGGGGGCGAGACCATTCGTACTGTACAAGTATGGATAGACTTCCACGAGGGAAGAGTTGCTTGACAGAAAGTCCTGATGCATGTTTCCCAGGCTTTTACTGACACCTCAATATGTTTTCGTTCTCGCTACCCCTTTTCTCATTGCTTACTCTCGCTTCCTCCCAAAGCTTCACAACCTGGACGCCTCCCGGCCCAGATGACCTCCGTTCACCATGCCCTGGTCTAAACAGCCTTGCGAACCACGGCTTCATCCCTCATGACGGCAAAGGCCTCACGATACCAATCCTCATCAAGGGACTCAAAGATGGTCTAAATGTTGGTGCTGATTTCTCAACTGCCATTGGCGGCGCTGGACTGTTATCTGTACCGAGCAGCCCTCTTGCTACCTCTTTCACCCTCAAGGACATCCGGAAACATGACTTCCCGATCGAGCATGATGCTAGTCTGAGTCGAGCTGATTTCAATCTGGATAACGGTGATAACTGGATGTTCAATCAGAGTATCTTTGATACTGTGTTGGCATATTACGATGGCATGATGGAGACGAGCATACCGGTTGCGTCGGCGGCGAAGTATGTCTACCCTGTGTTCTGTATTGCATGTTATGGGATGACAAGGGTGCTTACGCGTTACAGATACAATCGAGTCAAGACAGAGCTGGCAAGAGATCCGAAGTTCACATATACTCCCCAGCAATTTGTTCTCTCGTATGGAGAGACGGCTCTCTACCTTTCCACGATGGGTGACCCCGTCACCGGCGTTGCACCCGTTGATTGGGTCAAGATCTTCTTCGGTACGTACCAATACCACTTCTCCTCTGCTTCCACATATGCTGACCAGCTCATGACGTAGAGGAAGAAAGGTTGCCATATAATGAAGGCTGGAGACCAACAGCTCAGGAAACGAACTTGCTGACATTGGGTGCAATGATCTTGCAGCTCAACGCGGCGAACAAGGAGGCTTTGCCAGAAGGCTTGTTGATCACAACGAATACGCTGAAGCTGGCTTTTGGAGGGTATAATCCTATTACTGGGTTGTTGGATCATATTCTGTAGATTGGAAGGTGTTTGGATCAAAGTTTGGCTTGGGGCGTTATGAAAGCTCAGTGGTTCCGATCTTTGTAATGAACTTCCCAATTTGTATGCCTAGGACGATCATGGAATGACGGCTGACGTTCTACTTGTGATATCGACGCTCAGTTATCAAGAATTTTGCGTCACTGCAACGTGCACAAGAGTCTGTTTCGAACGTCTCTTTGACTAGTACAAGAAACAAGAGGGTAGAGAGAGATCCGACCAGAACGGATATGGCTGAGAAGATGGGAGCAAAATGCAAACATGCTTAGACAGTCAAACAAATGTCCACAAATTCGGCCATACAACAATGAACCGGGCCTGAAAACTCGTCGCCACTCTGACCAACAATCTTTCCCAAAAGAGGTATTGCAAGGCCTACTGGACCTATTACTTCACGGATTTCGCATTAGTCCTCTCAACACTCATGCTATCCTCTCCAGATGACCTTCCACTGCTCGTCGCATACTTCTTGCCTGTAACATCATGCACACTATCCCACTCTGGAATCTTCTCCAAGGGCACATTGACCAGACTGTGCGTCGTCTCACCAGTCTCCAAGACAATAAGTTCCTGTCGAATGGCGTAACCGCGACGTTTCGGTAAAACCTTGATCCAAACGTAATAGTACACTGCGCAGAGAATGAGCCTGCGCGAATTAGCAGATGATGAGAGGAACATAAATAGAGGAAAGTGTGGAGTACGCACAAGCCAAGACCAGTGAGGATGGCAGTTGCGTAGAAGAATGTGACATTTCCGGCGTAGATTCCGCCTTGTGGTGGGAGCCATGGCATGACGAGCAGGAAGAGCTGGACGACGATGTAGAAACCGACGACGATGTCCCAGACACGAAACTCTGATGGGCCGACGTTGATTCGCTTGCGTTGACGGCGGATGGTATAGATACCGACGGCCATTAACAGGGAGAAAACAGCACTTGGATATGATGCCAGATCGACAGCTAGAAGCTGGCATTAGATTGAGAATGGGAGAGAAGTATGGAGGGGACATACCAAAGTTGAAAGCATCACCGAATGGTGGAGCAAGAATCATGATGATGGTCATCACATATTTGAGGGCGTATGGGCCGAGAGGCGTTCCGAACGGTTGAGTAGATGCCCAAAAGAGTGGGAAGGGAAGAACGCCTTGTCTGAAGGAAGGGTCAACTGTGATCCACGAATAGAGATAGGTAATTGCACATACCTTCCACACTCTCGAATCATTCGGGATTGTCCAATAAGCACACTCACCTAGAGGAGGAAGCTTATCAGGATTTTGCTGTTGCTTGATACTGGGAAAGTACTCTAGTTGACTTACAAGATTGCCGAAAGCACTCAAGAGGATGAGGATGTTCAAGCTTCTGGCCGCACTTCCGCTGCCGAAGACTTTAGCGAAAAAAAGACTTGCAGCGATCGTGTTTGCACCCTGAATTTCTTGCTTCGGCACTGAAAGACAGGCATCAGTGAGGATTTTGGGTAAGAGATTGGGGGCCTTACGAGCAGCAAAGTACGCCAAGTTAACGAACATGTAGAGAACGGCGATAATAGCAAGCGAAGCTGGACCAGCCCATCTCACAGTCCTGATAGGTTTCTTCGGCACAGTTAGCTTTGTCTAGTATGACAAACTGGAAATGACTGACCTTGATCTCAGCAACGACATTGAAACAGTTCTCCCAACCTGCATAGGCGAAATTGATTCTCACAAGTGCGTTCGTAATTCCATATGCATCACTGGTTGTTCCCGAGAAAGAATCGCGGAAGTTGAAGCCTGGGTCTGGGACTGCAGAGATCCTGCCAGCCAGAACGACGAAGCCTGTTATGCTTATAAAGACTAGAGTGAGGAGTTTGACGACTGATATGCCATTCGCAAACCACAGGGAATATTTGTTGGAGATTATAACAACTGCCAAAGTTAGGATCTTATTCTTGATGGAGCATGCTGGACTTACTCGCGGTAGCAACAGTGTATCCTGCGATGGCAACACCTTTCGACTGCCATTCCGTGGGAGTTTTACCAGCTGTACTGTACAAATAGGTCGACAGTACTACATTGATGTTAATACGAGAGCCTAAGCATCGTTTCAAGGCCAATCATACCAACGGCATTACTGCTGCTGAACGAGAATAGCACTTTGAAAGCGGCAAAGGCAGTTGGAAGAAAGTATTTCGGTCTCGGCCATCCCTGCTCAAGATATACGACTTCTGCACCCGATCGATTGGGAAAGTACGATGCTAGCTCGAGGTAGACCAAGAGTCCGGAAATGGCGATGACTAGACCGAGGACCCAATAGAGAAGACTGAGGCCAACAGACCCGAGATTCTTCAGGATTGAGCCGGCTGTAAGATGTCAGCCTTGCATGATTGTGTAGGCGAGTGGATATGAACGTACGTGTGGAGAATACTCCGGTCCCAACCATCTGACCAACGTTGAGGAGAATCACAGTGAACCAAGACACTTCGTATCCGAGCGGGGACTCTCTTTCGACGGGAGCACCAGATGCCTCTGCTTAAAGTCAGACATATCATTCAATAGCAGCGCGCGAAATATTGGGTACACACCTTGGTAAGACGGCAGTGAGTCATTTCCACCTTTTTCCTGGGTGTAATCCAAGTTCCCCTCGTGAATGACATTCTCAGTCGAAGCACTCTCGGGAACGTGAACAGTTGCAACCCTAGCCGGGCCCTTCAAATTAGCGAGGAAAGACTGGAAACCCATAATCGCAATTCCTACTACGAGGTAAGAACACAAGTAGCGCTGATATTCAGTCGAGCCAGGTACCGATCAATGGGCACATAGCACTATATAAAAGAAGTAAGACGGGTAATCTCGCCCCCAAACTGTATGGTGTTATAATCGCCATGCATAGCGAATCTTTTGGCACGGCACACAAGATATTTGAGACATTGCGACGGGCAATATCGAACTTTATAAGCTGATGCTTCGTCTGAAGTTACTACCGGCAATGGCGTCAGCTGCTGTATTGAGCACGAACCAAGCCTTGGGAGGCTGTCGCAAAGTCCGGGGTTGATGTTGACATTCGCCTATCCTTGCGACGGGACTGGTCGAGACAATTACATGTTTGCCCCTCAGCGCCATGGCAGATAGCAAGTGTCCAACGAAGGATATCCACATCTTTTATACTGGGAAGATGGGTTGACACTTTCTCCTTTGGGAACCTGAGTACCTTTCTCCAATGCTCCCCTTGAGAGCTCCTCAGACTTCTAAGCAGACACTCTTTTATTAGAATATAAAAACAATCGGCCTCCCCGATGCTTCGGTAACATTACGGCTCTCAAACCCCCTTGCAAACCTTAATACCTCTGGCTCCTTCCCAGAGTTAATAATGCGGATCAATAGATACTTCCCTGCTGCTGCTGTGCTGCGTCAAAGCCGGATGCAGTCCAGAAGTCACTGACAAATCGTAATAAGCCGACTGGGAGACTCGAAGACTCGCGAGCTCTGGCGTGTTTTGGCGACTTCTGCGCGTATGTCAAGCCCGGCCCCGCCATTGCCAATTCAGAGACGCACGTACCGGTGCTTCACGTCGAGGACAGCGAGCCTCAGGTTTGTATCTTATCACCTCGTTGCACTTTCGAGAGATAAGCTGCTCCGTGAAGTGAAAGTTCGAGGCAGAGTCTTTTGAGTCCTCATCGAAATGATGTTCGCCAATTCTTCTGCCTTGAAAAAAATCTCATGCGAGGTAGGGTTGTGTCTGGCTCCAAGGTCTGATCGTTACTGGTGCCTCGCAGAAGAAACATCATTTGAAAGTCATTAGGCTACTCACTCTATCTTCCTTACACTTCAAAATCCGCTCATTCCTTCCTCCTCAACTTCAGAATATCGCTCAACTTCACCTCCCCCTTCCCACCCCATCCTGCCACACCTCCCGCAACATCAGGTCTAACCTGAACATACCATCCCCAAGCCTTCCTATCCAGCTCCTCCCTCGAAACATGCCCATCCCAAGATTTATACAGCATATCCAACGCCCCCAGCAATAACCCCAAATTTTCCTCCCTCTCCCTATCCAACGCGACCCCCGATTTCTTCTTCTTACCCGTACCCTCCACCTCAGGCGATCCAAAAGCCTTCATGATATAAGCTCTTGCGCCCTCTGGCCTATGAATCGGCATCCCGCTTCCAGTAACAGCAGAATTCGTTTTCTTCATGCCTTCTAAGTCAAGACCCCAGAGCGCATCCTGACCTACGACACCGGCTATCCGTAGACGTTGAGATATGGCGTCCCGCGAGACCATGCTCATGAGTCGCCATCTGTCTGTGCCGAGCATGATGCCTCCGTACCATCTCGTGACTACAAGTAGTACGCCTATGATGTTATCTGCTTGCATGAGACCTAGGATGTGCCGACCGCCTCCAGACTCGCCGTCGTCGTTGCTGGACTCTAAGATTCCGTGAGGGCCTTGCACGCGCCAGGCGGAGATATTATGGCTTGCTTCTCGAAGCTCTTCGTTTTCTGATAGGAGGGTCTGGAGAGCGGAGGTAGCGTCTGCTGGACTGGTGATGGTGATAGAGCGAGCAACGAACGTCGATTTCTTGACCGTTACTGGCGATGAGACTGTCCAACCAATTGAAGCTGCTGCTTGACTTTCCTCTTCCAGCTTGACAGTGCCAGAATCCGGCTCCTCTTTCAGCGTCCCCTCACTCGCCGCCGTACTGTGCTCTCCAGCTTCGCCAACGTGATCCAAGACCTTCTTATCCTTCTCCTCCTCCTTCCACTCATACCCACTCCTCTTCAAAACACTGACCTCCCTCCCTAGAATCCTCACCTTCGGCTGCCCCGCTCCCCACCCCTCCTCCTCCGCTCCCTTCCCCTTCTCAATCCCAATACTGACAGCCTTACTCCTCGAATTCGCACTTACCACCGCCTGCGCCAGACTCAACCTCCCACTCAACGGCTGCTCCGGCATCGTATACTTCAACAACTGCACCGCGAACGCCAGCACCAGCGGCGCGCGATTCGTAACGACGGTGCATTTCGAGATCGCCTCTTCGTCTGCAGAGGGCTGCGGGAGCGAGAGAGAAGCTTCGAGCTCGGCAGGAGTTTGCGGTTCTTGTGAGAGCTCGTAGGCAGATTTGGGGCGTTTGGCAGAGGTCGACGAGACTGTGTCTGAGGCAGAGCGTTTGCCGGGTGTGGAGGGGCCGGATTTGAGGTTGGCCTTGCAGGCTGCGAGGAGGGATTTGGCGGTCTTTTCGTCGGTGGATAATGCTGTAGTCAAGCTAGGCAGATCAATTGCTGCTATGTCTGATATACTGCGAGCTGTTAGTAAAGGCGTGGGAGCTGTGGAGTGAAGAAGGAGGGAGGACCTGCGTAGGCTCGCGGACTGTAGGGCTTTGACGCGTTGCATTGCAGCGAGCATGGGGATCTTGTTGCGGCCTGTTGTGAGTAAGCGGAGCAGGTCTTGCATGTCCTTTTGGGCGGCCATTTTGTCGACGTGTTGCGTTTGTGATTGTGTTGTTTGTGTGGATTGAGTGAGCTTTCCTGAGGGCGGCTCGGGATGGTTGAATGGTGGCGGGATCAAGCGAAAGCTGGGGTCGGAGGCGTCAACATCGTTCCTCCAGGCACCGTGCAGAGGAATTCTCAAAGTATGACATGAGCTGGGGAAGGCACTGGACCAATACTTCTGGCAAGAGAGCTCTCGGAGACATGTTGTTCCGTCCATGACATCGAAGGTGGGGATGGTTGTTGGTAATCCTGGGGTAAATGTAGATTGCAGCTCCACTCTGAACGCGTGCCCCGAGAAAAGGTTGTTAGTTCACAATATTACTTTTCGTTTTCCTCCTCCTTTTCTACATCATCTCACTTTCACCCCAGCCTCCCATCACCTCCTCAATGCCAGCTACTGGACCGAATCCTACCTTCTTCCCTCCTCATGTTGGTGCATTCCCGTCGCAGCTAGCGGCATAAGTCACTTAGCGTATGAAGTATGGTATAGAGAACAATATGAAGCGCGAAAGAATGAATCGATTCATCTATAGACTTCTCATCTCGCCCACACCAATACCTTCTCGCTTCCGATACTGCGGAACGGAGAAAAGTAAACAAATTAAACGAACACAGCCGAAAAATACGCCAATCCACTTATCCACTTTCGCAATCCACCATTCCCCATTTACTCTACAGGCTCCTTCACAGGCTCATGCTCCAAAGTCTTTTTTTCGCTAGGCTTCAAAGTAGCTGTTGAAGCAGACAAGTCCTCTTCCTCTGGTATCGCCAAAGCATCCTTCGCGTCGCTATCCGTCACAACAGGAGGCTCATCACTAGCCTGCACAGGCTGGACTTCACTGTTGCTTTCTTGAGCTTGAGCAATCAAGAGGGCTTTTTGGGTCTCCTCCTCTTGGGAGGAATGGTAATCCTCAATAGCGGATTGTGGAGCAGAAGATTTCTCTGCTTCCGGAGCTATTTCCGCTGGCTCGTGGACAGGAATGCCAGCGGTGTTCGTGGCAAGTGTTGGCGTTTCCGACTCGGCGGCTTTAGTTTCTAGTGGAGCAGCAGCAGCTGGTTCGCTGTAGGACGCAACATGAACATAGTCTTCTTCGGGGTCGATTTGCCATAAAGTGGCTGGCATCGAGAAAGCTAGAGTACTTGTTGGTTCCGAAACGGCCGCTGCAGGAGCTGGGCTCTTTGCTGGCGCTCTACGGGCAGGACCACGTGCTCTACCTTTGCGGGCATCGACCAAAGGTGCCTTTTCTTTCGGTTCTTCCTCCTCAGGTGCTGGCTCGTCCTTCTTGGGCGCTTGTGCGCCAAGTTGCAGGCGCTTGTTCAAATCGGCCATGAATCCTCCTTGCAGAGCGGCAATTTTGCTTCCTAAAGGTCTGGACGGAACAGGTGGTTTCGGTTTGGCGGCGGCAGCCGCCCCTTGATCAGAACCAACTGATTTAGCAGACGAATTTGACGGAACAGTTGTGAGAGGGACATTTTCTGTTGACTCTCGGGTGATTGGCTTGGCTGGTCGGGCAGGAACTTGAGGCTTTGCCTTGACGGGTACTGGTGGAGACGTCGCATCAACCTGTTTGGGTCGGGGTCTTTCTGGCATGGGCGGCTGTGGCTTCTCGGGCGATTCAGACAGCTTTGATTTACCTGGACGAGCTGGTATCTGAGGCTTCGCAACCGCTGCAATACTTAGTGGTGACGTTGCCGGTTGATCATCCGGTGGGCTCATGAGATCCTTATCCTCTACCTGGGGGCTGTCGACAGTAGTCTGCAGTTGTAAACTATCAGGAGTATCTTCCCAGATATCCCGGGATGGAAAACGTTGCTTCAGATTTGGTCTTGTCTCAGCTGCGAGGTGGGGCTTGTGAGCCCAGGGCTTCTTCTCTTGATGCAAGAAGCTGTCTTGAGATTTTGACTCCCTTTCTGCGAGCTCTTCCTGTCTCCTGGCAAATGCATGGGCTGAGTTCTCCTCTTGCGGGCTGTCTTTTGAGTCCGCTTCTTGCTCTTCGGGTAATTGAGGCGTCGAGACAGTAGCGGTATATTGCAAACTGTTGGGCGTATCCTCCCCTGAACAAATTGTTATTACATGATCGAATTCTTCTCCTCTTCACACTCGTATACCACGGACGCTACCCGTAAGGGCCCCGTCTCTTCAACGAAATATTGACAGTACTTACAGATATCTTGAGAAGGAAACTTGCGATTCTTAAGCTCCGGGCGCTTAAGTCTATCAGCAGCAGTCAGAGGTCTCTCTTTTTCTGCGTTCTTCTCCTCTTCAGGGAACAAAGGCTCATATTCATCAAGATCCTCAAGGGGAACCCCAGGCAAACGAAGACCGGGCATAGCTCCGTGGATGCTTCCAGGTCGACTCGAGGGTCTACTGTTGTTGGCGCTCGATGCGCTTCCGGATCTGTAGTGGAAATTTCCTTCTTCGTAGCTTCTGCGTTCATTCACTGGCGACACCGCGGGCTCGAGATTGTATCCAAATGGCTCTTTGGCAACCTCGTCGGATGCAAGAATAGGAGCGCTGTAATCGTCCTCTCCACCGCGGCTCAATTGGCGCTCAAGCTCCTCCGTGGATTCTGCGTAATCTGCGCCGTAGATTCTGCTAGAACGGCGTCCAACATTGTCTACATGAATAACGTCATCCTCAACTTCACTTTCTAGAGCTGTATCCGAAGGAGCATGAAGACTTCTGGAAAGTGTCTTCTCGAATTCGGCCTTCTCTGATGGTTCTGCAGCCGATGATTCCTTCCTCAAAGGCGAGTCCACATGTGTGTCCGAAGTATTCGAGTGCGAAACATGGTATCCGGATTGTGGGCGAGGAGAAGACATTCTCGAAGCGTATTCCTCGGTAGCTTGGAATCCAACTTGTTCGGAGGGAGTTCCAATGAGTTTGTGCGAACCTAGATTGTATTAGATTGCTGGGTGATTCATGCGCAAAGCACACAACTGTTCTCCTTACCAGATCCAGCTCCACGGCTGGCGGTTTCTCGAACAATCTTGTTCAGATCATCACTGCTCATAGCCCATTCTGGTCTGCCCTCCCCATACTGTCCAAGTTCTTTCTTAAAAAGTTCTGGATGTTTTTCGTAGTACGCCTTCTCGAAACGATCGTGGGGAATGACTCCGTGTCCGTAACGGCCACTAAGTAAATATTAGCAAATGCCCAAACTTGTTACGTCTGCTAGCAAGACTCTGCCAGAACTACTTGGTGGCTCTTACTATGCATCAGGTGGAATATCATGACCACGCGAGCTGGTCTTTCGGCCATGATGTCTGGGTTTCGAGCCGTCATTGTGGAATCCAATGCCAGGAGCATATGGCTGTGCAAACGGTGCAGGCGAAGGAGCTTGCACATCACCAGCATTCGGATACATTGGCACACGCTGTCCAATTTCCGGAATGCCATGCTCGCTTTCGGCGCTTGATGGAGGGCGTTCGGTGCCTCCGACTGAGGTCTGACTAGCAAAACTAGCCTTTGCCTTCAATGATCTGGCTTGAGGCTCCTTGTCGTCACCAGAAGGCTTGCCAATGCCATATGCCGCAGCCTGACCAGAATCCGTACGAGTAACCGTTGATACTCTAGCCTTCGCGCTGGAAACTGGCAGAGATGGTTTCGGGGCATGTAGCTTGAGATCATTGGCTACATTGCGAGTTTGTGTAGGAGAGGTGCCCAATTGTTCGTCCGAAGGGTTGGAGAATTCAGCATATTCGTTTCCTTCTTGCCCAAGGGATGGCAGAGTGACACTGGGAGGACGACGAGGCAGATCTGAGGCAGAAAGGTTTTCGCTGGAGTGCAGAGAAGACTTGCTGTGATTGCCGTGGTTTGCGAGGAAAGGAGTTTCGTTGAGAGGGGATCGAGCGAAACTCTCTCTGGAGGGCGAAATGGAGCGGTCAAGACGTCGATTGGCCGGGCGAGGAGGGATTTTAGGGAGATCGCTGCCAAGTGAGCTGCCAGCTCCAGCAGACTGGTCTTGTTGTGTGGTCCTAGTAGGACGAGGAGGTACTTGTGGCATGGCGGTCGACATTTTGCAGAATGTTTAGTTGTACGATTTGCAGTAGAGAAGTCTCGGAAGTTTCTGTCGTTGGGTTAGTAAAATCTGCTGGGCCCGAATCTGAAGCGAGCAGCAGTAAGTGAGGCAGATAGGACGGGTTGGGTGAGGAGCGATGCCGGCTCAGGCTGTGCAGATCAAAGATAAAGATGAGGCTGGCAGCTCTGTCAGGCCTGGCTCAGGAGGGTGTGCTGTTTATCTGAATTGATTGACTGAGCTTTGCAACTTGCTCACTCCCTGGTGACTGTTGAAAACGTGGTGCTGCTTTGCCAATGACTGACGAGAGCCGACTTGCTGGATGCAGTTGTGATACTGTGATACCAGACCGCTGTTCGGCTCAAGGTCTTTGTGACCCAGCATGTCTCGAGTATTTGCGTGGTTGCTGCAGGGGAGGGGAAGAATGAAGCATGGATAGTGCAGACCGACTTACTCGTGGTGCTTTAGCAATCGATGGCTGGCTGGCTATTCACAAGCTCAATCATTGAAGCTGGAAAAAGCTTCAAAAGTGTGTATTGTAAGAAAAGTGGTGTTTTGATGCTTAGATCAGAGATGTAAAGAGAAGAGAGCGAAGCTGGGGAACGGTCGTGTCATATGGCTCAGGTCTACTCTAAAAACAGCTACTGATCAAGTAAGAGCAGAACCTGGATGTTCCTTTCCCCACGACACGGACAGGACAGGCGCAAAAGGCCCAGAAGGTGGGCCGCTTTCTTGGTTCACGATGCCCACCCATGACGAACTTAGCGGCATCATCAAAGACAGCAGTTGGCCAGCCAAAAGGACATGAAAGCCACCACTTCATACCTGTTTAAGACCACCGGCTTTTCCAATTGCATGTTTGACTCGTACCACAGATAAGAGCTCGCCCTTTTCCTTCAATTTCTTCATCTCATCCTCACCTGCTGTCTCTTACTGCAGAAAGCTCTGTTCTTCACTCCACCAAGTGCTCCACCTGATGCAATGCAATGCACACGATCACTCCAACCAGGGCGCCCTTCAGCTGTCCAATCCTGTTCCTCTGATTGGAGATCTCTGTACCGCAAAAGCCCACCGGTATGGCGCAGTCTGATTCGCCTTCCGTCGGTTGCCCCCCTGACCTGACCCGGCTTGTTAGAGGCAAAAGTTCTTCCCCCTCCATGCCCCGCTAGATGCCGAACTAGAACTTCCAGAACAAAGTAACGCTCTCTTGGTCTCGCCATCAAAAGAAATTTGAGAAGAGATCAACCAAGCTATTCGGACCAAGAATGAGGGTTGATGGTGTTGAGTGCGTTCAGAAGGGCATTGTTTGGGAACTTGATGTTTCTCATTCAAATTTTAAGCTATTTCTAAAGAGCTAGAAACGCCCAGCAAAGCAATTGCGTTATTTCTCCATCTTTTTATTCCCTCTCTAAAATGATCAGCGGCTTCCAGACCCCTCCCCTCCCCTCCCCTCCCCTTCCACTTCCAAGCTTTCCATCAGAACCCCTCTGCAAAGACATCATATCACATCACTGCCATCACATCATCTCGGATTCTCGGGCACGCCGTACAACGAAAACGCAAGACCAAGTGACACGGCCAAAACGTTCCTACAGGGCAAAGTTGCTAAAATCTCAAAGCAGCCAAAACTCTTTAACACCACCTGACACCTACTGACATCTGTGCCTTGCGCCATCCCGCTTTCATCTCCTGTAACTCCAATTCCCCTAGCTACCTAGTCCCAGCTCCAATCCCTTTCCTTTTATGTCAACCTACCTAGCTAATTTTTCCCCGCATCGAGCATGTCATGCGTAGATACAGATCTTGTCCGTACCTGACCTGCTGCCAATCATGCTTTTACTTTCTCAATACTAACTAAATGCCGCTTTCTTCTGCACTAAGAGCGAGAGAAGAGCTGATGGGAAAAAAGTGACGATGCGGATGTATGGGACCGAACCGTCAGGCTGGAATGCAGCGGCAAGGAGGGAAGGCTCGTGACGCTTCTTTACCGTGCTCTGATATTAGCCATGAGATAGCCATGAGATTGAAGTGAGATTTGGCGGTGAGCTGGACAGCTCTAAAAGTCTGTGTTGGCTTGCTCAAGTAGCTCTTGTGGTACAAAGCATCGTGGTCGATCTCCTTGCCAAACTATTGGTGAGGTCGAGTTGTACAAAAACTTTCGAGTTGCCAGAAGTCGGGAGAATGAGACTGGACTCTCGAGAGTTGTTTATTGTTTGGTGGTCAGCCCTGTCGTAATGAAGCACTTTATCATTCCACGGTCGCCGCAGCCTGTTCGTTACACTTGGAACGGATATCTTTTTTTGACACATGTTCTCGTCTACTTTGGTGGAATTAAAAGCTGACAAGCTGTTGACTTTGGTTGGAGGCGGAAGTGTCCTAGACATTAAGAATATCTTCGAACTTCCGATGGGTGATTACTGCGGCCGAACGAAACTTTCAGAAAGGTGCGTGCATCTCTCGGATCGAGCTAAGGGAATCATTGAGTAGGATAATCAGGATCAAGACAATTGCCCTTTTAGCACACATCACGGCCAGTGTCCTCATAGAATTTTGGACACCGAATCTCAAGAGCCAGCGCTGTCTTTTGGAAGCTAGGAGGTCCATCATGCCACATCAATGTCACATTTCGCTTTCCTTCTAGAGATCGGTATAATGCATCGAAACAGACCATATCATCCATCCATCATTCGTTCATTCCCTGTCCTTCAGACCTCGTAACTCCCACATATGTACCCAACATCCTCAGTCCCCACTCAACCAAAAACCAACTTAAAGACATCGTTGAAGATGAAGTAGCTTCCAGCACCGTCAGGGAGGAGTTGAAAGGCCTGGCTGTAGTTCATCGGTCTCTGCTCATCGTCGACCTGGAAGTATAACAAGTCAGCCATCATTTTCAAGCAGTGTTGTCCATGTAACCATACCAGAAGAGCCCCAGTGACGAGGATCAAAATTCCACCATGCTCTCCGGAAGGTTGTGCATCGAGGGTTGAGACTGCGTGCTTCACTTTCTCGAATGGGAGGTTCTATTTGCAGAGTCTGGTTAGCAAGCCGCGTCAGAATATGGAGGCTGGAGCCTTACTGAGAGCTTCTCGACAATTCCGGCAGAACCAGCAACTGATGCGGACTCGAAAGTCAACATGGAGTTGTCACGCTGCATCGCATTAGTGTTTGTCTGTTGTAGAAGGACCGCCTCGGGCACTAACGTAGAGAGGAGCCAACTGCTTCCTGTCTTGATCAAACTGGTTGTAGTAGAACTCAACGAACTGCTCTGTAAAGGAACAGCGTTAGCTATCTTTCCAGTGTTTCGCAGATGTTTGTCGCCTGTGCATTCGAGGCGCTGATGTTTCCACCAAGTCCAGCAAGCTGGTCGTCCCGAAAGTGCGGTAAACTTACTTGCGATATCTGCGAAGTCTATCATAATATGTTAGCAAACACCCCTCATCTTGCGCGACAAGCTCTAAAGAAGCTGCAGAATGTGATCTCCGATAGAGCCCGAGGACTAGAGTATAGTACTTACTTGCCATCTTGCCGGTTCTTAAGGTATGATGCTTTGATAGTGTTTTTGGTCTGCGGTCGAGGGGTCTCTGTGTTGTTTTTGGCGGGTTGGTGGGGTTGCGCCTGCGCGGCGAGCTTGGTCACATGATGGTGCTAACGAGTTTAGCGTACTTTAAGAAGTCTCGCAAATTTATAAATTCAATCCGCTCTTTTCCAGCTTCAAGCACAATCAACCATGAACGCTTCACGTAACTAAGTATGACTATGGAGACATTAGTCTAGCTCGTTGTTCATCTCTGTTGCAATCATACTAATTCTAGGCCCCGATTTGCATGGCTTTTTCTGGTACGTTTCATTCTCCTACGTCAACTTACGCCCCCTTCTTTTTATCATGATGACCAAACTTCTGCCCTTAAGAACGGCCAACTGAACTCTCATGTTGATTCAAATCAATTCAAGCTCAACAGTCTGACAACTTTTCAAACCAAATGATCCTAGCTTTCTAGAAGTCTCTCAATGCTGAACCGGATGCTAATTCACTTTGACAGATGAGGACCAAAGCAAACGTCGAGATTTTGAGCAAGCTAGGCGGTCTTAGGAGAGCACAGGGATATTATCCAGAGATACGGCAAGAGTTTCAAGTGCAGATTGGAAGCCAGTGAGACATTTATCAGTGGTTTGGCAGAAGGCTGAGGCTGGCTCTTTGTCGTTTTGTCGGCTGTCCTCAAGGGACCGCTAGCTAGCTGCTTTACACAGGTAGGAAATTGCATAGAGATACTCGAATGATACGCGTCATTTTCATGTAAACGCGCAAATAAGGTGTCTGTCAATATGATGTGAATGAATGTCCTCAAACTGTCCCAGCACATTGCTTTTGCTCCTGGGTGTTACCGAATTTCCTCTTCTTGGGCCGTCCGTGCCCGAGCCGCGCTCAAGCTCGCGGAAGGCGAAAGCGAGCCTTGACGAACCGCTCTGGAACATCAACTCGAGCAACCCCCAACTTGTGAACATCACCTTCGCTCTCGCAGAATCACACGCACAATCACTCGAGGAGCTGCGCGTGAAGTACCCTCGCTTGAGCTGAGGCACTAACGCTGCAGCACATTATTCTGTCGACTATCTCGACGGACCTACACTCCACGTTCAGCCTCTTCCTTGTCGTCCACCTCCGCCTTCTACTTCGCGGGCACCCAGATTCTTGGAAGCACCCAAAATATCCTACCAAAGTCACAACTCTTCTCGAGGACTTTGCAGAACCGATAAAACACACACGCGCAGCTTTGATTGTCCTTTGATCCAACATGCCGTGCTTCAAAGGCATAGCAGTTAGCGTACATGCTGAGGGCGCTCCTCTGCCAGAATATTCGGTGCAGAAGCAGTCCAGGGTTTCACGCGTCAATACCTATATTCCAGTACCAAAACCTAAGATTCCCAAGGATGCTTCCTCCGATAAGGCCGAACCATCCAAATTCGCCATCTCCATTACCCTGCTCGTTCCTGGTCTCTCTGTCCCATATTCGACCCCGAAGCCAACACCCGAAAACCCACATCCTCGTGCCCAAATCGTGGGAGGTCTGCCTGGCGTAACTGGCTCGCGTGGAAGCTACAGTGGAAGCATCGGTCCCTACATACCCATTACGAAGTCTGAAAATGAGACTATTGCTGCCTACATCTACTTTGATGGCCGAGCTAAGGAGGAGGTTGCTACACTGTTGCGGCCTGGCGAGGAGACCTGGGTAAATTCACGATGGGTGCAGGTTCCTGCTTCTGAGGGTGGCGGTCTGGCTGAGAGAGAGTTCTTGTTCCGCGAGGTTGGGCTTGAGAGATGGCTAAATGGGTTGGATCTGGATGGGAATGATGCGGCGGCAAAGATTGAGAAGCGCAGACAAAAGTTCGAGAAGCGTCGCAGACGTAGGAGAGAGGCAAACGGAAGTGACGAGGACCTTGACCTCACCGGGGGTCAGTCGACCGCGCCCAAGTTTGGAGGGAGAGAAGTCCTGAGATATGGTGATGATGCGCAAAGCCCGGTGGAGAAGCTGGCAGACTTCGACGACGACGACCTTAGTTCAGACTCCGACGATGACTTACCAGAAGCTGCTGGACAGATCAAGGTCGCAATGTTCCGTGTACTGGCATCTGGAGAGATCAAGAGAGGCGAATATTCTCCACAGTTCGATGCTCATGACGACGACGAGGATAAGGGAAATGGTGAGGAGGCAGATATTGACCACACGACAAGTTTTGCAAAGCCAAAGACCCTTGATCCCAAGTCAATCAGCACCCAGACAGTCACGGGCATCGATGGACCAGACAAGCCTTTTGCAGTTTTCACATTCTTCTATCGCGGAGAGAGTAAGTAGCTTCACGTTATTTCCAGAACTCTGCTAATCATGTGGTTGTAGAGCAATTGCAAAAGATGGGTATCTTACAGCCAAAGCCAGCAAAGGGTGCTGTAGCACCTACCAAGCGACGATCGACCCAACTCGACTTTTCGAATCTAGCTCCATTGAAGCAAGGCGGAACCGTTGGATTTTCGTCTTTTAGAGACAACGAACCTTCCACACGTCGTAACAAGAACAGAAAGAAGAGCAATGGTAGTGTTGGAGCAAGTGGTACTATGGAAGATAGTGACGAAGATGATGAAGATGTCGAGATTGTAGGAAAGATGGAGGATGTTGAGGACAAGGATGTAAAGACCATGTTGAGTCCTGAAGATGCAAAGTTTACGGGCGAATTGGCAGACGGAGTAAACAGAATCAAGGTATGCGCTAATCTCCATTCTTTCTGACTGGAATTGACTAACTCCAAAATAGCTCAAGCGCCAGCATTCTGCCGAGCCTCTCAATTCCAATTCCCGCAAATCGCCTGCATCAGCATCTACTTCAGTTGGAGCAACTCCTCCTGCTGAAACCTCATCTTCCACTGCCCAGCCTCAACTACTTCCCAACAACGTATTTGGTGGCAGTCTGACAGACGAGTCCGTTGTCGGCAGCCCCCTCAAGAAGCACCGGGCAAGCTTATATGATATCGACAACGAAACCATGCAGAAGCGACTCGGTACCGGCTTTTCATCGTCAGGTGGAGACGTTGTAGCTACAGCCGAAGCTGCGCAGAAGCCTCTTCCGCCGGCGGACAACAACATGGAGGATGAGGAGCTATGAACGGGGAGCAGAGATACAGGAGAAGTAGCATTGGACCAACACAGTACTAGCCATTCTTGCTTGGTTTAGATACACAGGCAGAGAGATTGGAAACCACACATTTAGGTGTGGTGTTGATTTTCTACGACGAAGAAACGAAGAATGGGCTGTGGATAGCGAGTGAGCGAAGCAAGCGAACAATTCTTGTGGCTATGGAATCTGCACTCTGAGAGAGCTGCACATATACGGCCCCTTTGTAACGAAGCCCTACTTTTACAATACCCAGGAGCAAAGCATCCGCTTGGGGATGAAATTTAGCGTCCAGGATGCATTTGATAATGAAAAAGAATTATGAATGAAAAGTATTGTGCTTTTCTCCTGACATGTGTTTAACTTCTCGTTTCCAAGTGTCCTAGATCCTGGATAACAAGCAGGCCTAGTCATAAGCCTGAATACCGCAAAGCAACAAAAGTCGCGAATCGCTATTAAGACATCCATGCCACCGAGGGTACAAGTACTTCTGCTCGAGTCAAAATAAGGTTCTCGAGCCTCCCAAACATGCGGGGATGCGGCGGAGAGGCGGGGCGTCGGATCAAATGCTTCTTCTGAACATCAACTCCTCCCTTCTTGGTAAGATGACGCCTCGGAGTTAAACGCCGTCCCTTGCTATTTCTTACTCTTCCATGTCAACTCCGTCTTCGTACCTCTCATCAGGCAGCTGCATGCTCAAATAGTTTTGAAGCCCTAGTTCAGGGATATATCTCGAAAACAAATTGATGGTGATCGACGTTTTATGCTGTACTCTGCTTTTTGGAAATTGGACCCCATTTTCGTACCGCTCTTGATTCAATAGCAAAATGATTGTTCAGATACTGCCTTTTTTATGTTTGTTTGGAGCTTTGCACTTCTCGTTTGCAACCGAGCAGAAAGTACTGAAGTATGGGTCTGGGAAGTCAAGTCCGCTTGATGCGAAGCTGGGGGAATCGGTGAAGGATTGGCTGAAGCAATGGCATGTACCTGGGATCTCGATTGGTGTCGTTGATGAGGACGAGATGTGGGCTGAGGTGAGCTGAATCTCATACCACGATCCCTCAATTTATCATATTGATATTCCGTTTTGGAGATCTGAGGGAGTTCCAACTCAATTTTATTTGCTGTGTTTTTGTCCTCTTCTTTACTCGTGAAAAGGAGGATATCCAATGACTCAAACCTCAGGGCTACGGCATCGCCACGCTCCCCTCAACCCCCGTCACTCCCTCAACACTCTTCTACGGCGCCAGCACCACCAAAGCCTTCGTAGCAGCCGGCATGTCACTTCTCGTGACCGACCCCTCAAACTTCACGTCCCTAACCTGGACAACACCCGTCTCATCTCTCATCCCGGATGACTTCGTTCTCGAGGACGAGTGGCCGACGAAGCATATCACCATCGAGGACATCCTATCTCATCGGACGGGCATGCCGAGACATGATATGAGTTATGGGGGGACGTATGAGGGGAGGAATTCTACGCCTAGGGATGTGGTGCGGGCCTTGAGGTACTTGCCGATGACGGAGGAGCCGAGAGTTCGTTTTCAGTAAGTTGTTCTCTTTTCTACTTTGAGATGATGTTTGAAACTTGTGAGATGATCTTGGAGCTTTGGAAAGACGCCGTGTTGACATTTATAGGTATTGCAATATGATGTATGTCGTTGCTGGACATGTGATTTCCACGTTGACTGGGAAATCACTGGAAGAATTCTTGAAAGAGAGGGTTTGGGGACCTTTGGGAATGAAGTCTACAGTGAGTTGAGGCCTTTCAATATCTGTATAGATTGTTCTGAAAAGTGTTGCGAATTCAATTTTCTTCTCGAGAATAGAGGAGTAAAAAGCTCAAATTGAGAGTCCCGTTTCTTGTTGGGAAGTGATCATTTGTCTAATAGAAAACAAAAAACCAGTCCTTTTCCAATGAAGACGCCATCTCTGGCCCCGATCATTTCGCTCAAGGTTATGTCTACTACAAAGACGAGTACCTCCCAGTCCCCTACGAAACGGATTTAGTCACCAATGCTGCTGCCGGATCCATCATTTCCAACGTCCTTGACTACTCGAAATGGCTCCACACTCTCATGCACAGATCATCACCTATTTCAAAAGAGGGATACCAAGCCCTATTTACATCACGTATGGTCCAAGAACCCACAGATGAACCATCTAGTGGACCCAAATCCTATGCTTTGGGCTGGGATACCTCGAGTTACAAGGGATATCAGTTCTATGAGCACAGCGGAGGTGTCGAAGCGTTCGGCTCGCATGTTATCTTCTTTCCGGAGCTGAAGTATGGGCTGTGTGCTTTTGGGAATACAGGCGTGACGTCGAACATTGTCGAGTTGAAAGCTCTATGGCATCTGATTGACGAGAAACTTGGAATTCCGGAGAAGGAGAGGTTTGATTGGGATGCTAAGTAAGCCAAAATTCCCCTCCCCTTCTTTGCTATTCCGAGTCTTGAAGATCACACATTAGAAGCTGTCAAAAACTAACACATGCCAGATTTGACAAAGCTCTGAAACAAAGAGCCGACGAGTACGACAACGCCACCAAGATATTCTACCCAAACACCCCCTCTCCACCCCTTCCAGCCACTCTTCCCCTCGCCAACTACACTGGTACCTACTTCCACCCCGCATACCGCAACTTGACGATCTACATGAAAGACGATATCTTGCATGCCGACAGACTGGACGCGTCCTGGCAGATAGTCGTGGATTTCAAGCACGTATCTGGAGACTACTTCATGGCTTTTGCGGACTCGGTGAATGCGCCAGGCTTTATATTCAAGGGAGCTTTGCCTGCGGAGTTCAAGGTGGGAAGTGATGGGGTTTCGAAGAGCATTGGAATTGCGCTTGAAGGAGAGATGGGGCTGGATGCGAGGATCTGGTTTGAGAGGATTTGATTGTCTTGATGATTATGGCAATGAGAATGAGAAGGTACAGGGCTATACATATGAGCAAAAATGGGTTTGTAGATTTGAGCCATGCATGATATGGAGGCAGATAGCCATACACCTTTCTTGATACTACATACACACAGATACACTGGGCAGAAATGTCATGATGGATTGATTTTTTTGTTCTAGGCCATCGACCATCTTCCTAATATCTCATAATTGAGGTTCTGGAGCTTGATCAACCGAGATATATAGTTGAGTAGAACTAAAGGCTTGTCAAAGCACTAATCCAAACCAGCGTGAGACCACACGCACACTACACATTACCCGTGACGTAGAAGTGATATCCGTCCAAAGACCACCAAACTTACTCGATATCCTCATGAACTTTGTCATAAGACAGGTTCATTGTTTCATCACTCGCCTGTACTTTCTACATCCCCTCCAAACTCTCATCCAACATTACAAATTTACAAAACCTCCCACCACATCTCCGCACCAAACTTCAACAACACAAAATGTCCCAAAACCGCACCCTCGGCTCCTTCCTCTACGACGAATCCATACCCCTCACGATCTGGGTCGAACCCTTCACGTACACTACAAAACCACCATACCGACCGACCGACCGCCTTGCCTGGAGACTCTTCCCATTCTTCTCCTTGATTTTCTACGCTATTTTCGCCTTCATGCTATCTATGACTATACAACGCAGCATGGTGGAATTTTCGGCGAAGATGACGTTGAGCGAGAGGGAGAAATGGTTGAGAAGGGCCTGTAAGGTGTATGAGTTGGAAATGAGGGTGGAGGATGGGGATGATGGTCAGTGGGGAAAGAAAGATGGTGAGGGCAAGCAGCTCAGCGATATCGTGTAATTGAAGTCTTGAGTGGAGAGTTCTGCATCGCTGTTGTGAGTAGATAGGTCCGATGGGCGAAAAGGAAAGAGACTTGCATAATGATCCACAAGTCATGAGATCTCTTTCTCCTCTACATCAAATAAGCAGAGGGTATTACCACAAAAATGACGACAAACTTATAATAGTCTTATGTGCATGGTTTCAGTTCTACTAATTATGCATAATCGTAAGCTCAAACTCATACATTAAGCAAGATATTTCTGTGAGAATGGTCATGGCTATATTCCTAGATGTGGAGAACGAGCGCCGTGCTTATGGGTGAGAGATGCCTCTCACCACTAACCACCTACCCCGCGCGGAATAGACAGACGAGGATTTTCGGCAAAGCTAGCTCGGCCTCCTCATGATGTGTGCTTCAGCTTGTGCTATTCTTTCTTCTCTCCCTTTTGGTTTGGTCTGTTGATGCGTAGTATTAAGCGAGATGTGACTTCAAACTTGTGTCTTGAAAGTCACCATTTGACGACCTGGGCAAATTTGGAGGCAGAAAGAAGACGAGGAAAGATAATTAACGCAAACGCAATATACCATTTGCGATTGAAAGAGAAGTTTTCAATGACTTCTCCTGCTCTTAAGAACTGCTCACTACGAGGCAGTCAGACCATATCAAATGCTGACTCTTGTCTCTGTCAAACCAATCCAATGCACCAGACTGTGCCAATCCAGCCAAATCCCCAGACAGAACCAAGCCTTACGCCGAATAACATAATGGGTTTACTCCCTCACAATATCCAGATCATCGTCCGAGTCATTAGAGTCATTACCACCACCCAGTGGTGTCTTTCCGACAACCTCACCACCGAAGCTCTCCCTCCCAGCTTCCCTGATACCCTTCTCAGTGACGAATCTCGTCTTCTTCTTGACAGGAGGCTGACCCTCTTTACTGACATTCTCGCCATTCTTCATCTTGCCCAGCTGTTTTGTCAGATCAGAACCCCAGCCCATAGCCGCCGAGCTGGATACAGTATTCGTGCGCTTCCTTTTGATAGGACTGAGTGCTACATTCTCGGCTTTCCCGCCTAGGAGACCGAGCTTTCCTGCGTCTGGAGGCGCTTCTGCTTGTGAGGAGCTATACATGTCGCTGCGTGATGGAGCAGCTGGGTCGCGTCGCCGCATGTACTCTGCGCCTTGCCCACTGCCTATGGTTCCAAGTTTGCGCTCCAACTCGCGTTCCTTCTCTTTTGCTAGGATACGCCGCGTCATGCGCTCTTCTTTCGTGGAGCCACGGTGGAAGGCATCGGGGTCGAAATCGACATCGTCAAGCATACTGACTGTGCTTTTCTTGCCGATGAAGATCTGGGTGTGACTACTCCTGTCATAACGCGTGGTTTTCTCGTCCTCTTTCTCCTGCTTGCTCTTGTGCCTGAAGTGAGATCCCGAATCTTGTGTGAACTTCCCACTTCCTCCTCCACCTCCGCCATAGCGACCTTTGCCAAACCCCATGGTATTGACTTCCATGCGATTCGTATGAGTCTTGTTGAGAGTGAGATTGACGTGGAAGTCGCAGAACTCGGTGTGCCTTTTGTCGACCCAAGCATCGCAGGTTTTGCCATCCTTCTTGACACTCTTGCAATAGCCAAGATCTCTTGCTGTCCCCACCTCGAGAATGGTATCCGCATTCGAATTTAGTGTCAAGCTGAATTTTCCTGTGGCTTCCTTTCCCTTTGGTGGAGGCATGAACTGAGGATTCAAAATAGCTATGATTGTGCCAGGGGTGTATTTCCAGAACTTGTCGAAAGCGGTATCAAATAGAAACAGATCAAGCTCCCACTTGAGATCAGTCAAGGCCATCACCATGAATTTCCCTCTATTCTGATTTTTGGCATTGGCACTCGGCTGATGTGCCTTTGGCTCGGTTTTCCGAGATATAATCCCGAAAACAACAATGTCCTCTTCTATGTCTGGCCCTGAAAAATCCGGAGCCTTTACTATCTTCAACAGGTCCGGAATGAGAAACGTTTTCTTTCCAGTAAGCATTCGCGTAAGGTCGGGATGAGGAATGATTCGTTTCGAAAGATGTTGTGCTGAATATGGCTCAAACTGGGAGGCATCTGCTTCAGATTCTGTAACTTCTTGCGGGTTTTTGGCCATATCCGGTGCTCTCCTCGAAAGTGGGTTTGAGGACGTGGCCGAAGTCCTTGAATCTGACCTCCTCTGGAACGAGTCTGTAGTATCTATACTTGTACTTCTCATCGCAGATCGCAGGTTGGGCGCGCTTCTACTAGGTGTCATCCCTAATTTTGTGCCTAAAACTTCGTCCCTGGTGAACTCTGGCGCTACCCGGGAATTATCTGGCAGCTCAATAGCGTTCTCTCTGAACTTCTGCATCTTCTGGTGATCTATATCAAATCCTGTGCTTCGATTCTTCCTAATCCGTTCCTGCCTCTCCTGCCTTTCGAGATCTTCAGACCTTGAAGCTGCTATCCTTTCACTGAATGTCATGGGGCGATCTTGATTCGAAGCGTTGTTTGACGGAGTAGCAGCTCCCTGGGGACGACTACTGGCTTGCGAGCCTGCCCTCTGCAGAAATGGCCCTGCTAATCTTTCCGTCGATATCTCATCTCTCTTCTTGGGACTTGGCGCACGCTTCAGCGATACATCGCTACCACGTAACCCCTTGTCAATTCCCAATAAAACCCTTCCTGGTGACCGTTGTACCGTCGGAGGCTGCGTCCTTCGAATGGGAGATACTGGCACATGCACTTCAGGCTGTGCCCTTGCCTTCTCCAGCCGCTCTTCACGCAATCCTGCGATCCTCGACTGTGCACGACTTGCTGCCGCTGAAGTCGCCCTCTTCAATTGTGCTGAGTCGGACCTTGCCGCTTCGTTATCTGATTCCGAGGCTTGCTTCGTCTTTTTCTGCAGCTTCTTGAGCTTCAACCGTGCCTGTATCTCCTGCAATTGAAGCTGTAGGGTTTCCTCATCTTCATCGTCATCCTCATCATCCATATCTGACTTCATAAGCTCTTTGGCGCGATTTCGCATGGAAGCCGAGCGCTTTATTGGCGAAGGGGAGGGAGAGGCGCGTTCCGCCAGACGTCGCAGTCGATCGCGACCTCCAGGCGTGCTGAGAAGGGCATCATGAGGAGATCTCGGAGGCCATTCGGGATTTGCCATGGCTGGTTGAAAGCAGTCAGTTGCCCGTCTGGAGGACCTCAAAAAGGCTGTACTCACGTTGAGACATCACAAGAACGCGGTCGGGCCATCAGGTAAATATGTTACCGTCCGTATGCAAGACTTCAGATGTTATGAAGGATGCATTCACCTCCTTGCAGGGGTTGAAGTATATTGATCCATGCGTTAATTTTGAGCGTGAAGAGTCCGCGCAAATCGATCGCTCTAGGGATGAGACTCTGCGAGAGGGTCGTCCTTTCCGTGCAAGGTACAACTGAGACTTTGAGCACTAATCTGGAGTCGCATGGTCCAGTCTTCGTGGTGATCACAAAATCTTCATCAGTTGTCGTTCTAGGAGTTCCTCCCAATTTAGCGACGCGTTCTGACACGCTTTTCGACGCGTCTTCCAAGGATATCACTTAAGCTTGTGCATTGCATCTTCGACAATTCGTAACACCAAAAGATCAACAATACAGCAAATTTTGGACCTGAACCAGTATCTGGATTTTGGTCAAAATGAAGACTCGAGGAAGGCCGTCGACGAAAAATGCAAAAGCAGCAACAGAACCCAAGGCTCCAGAATCAACAGCTGCAAAGGTTCAACTAAGCACCGAGTCAACCAACCCTCCCCACCTATTTATTCTTCCGAAAGACCTCAGCAAAGATGCACGAATAGTCACTCTCGAAAACCCGAGATACTTTAGTGACGATCGATATATTATATGCCCGGAACGAGGATTTTTCGAGTTTACTAAGGTTGCTGCGCCGAGGACGACTCCAAGAAGTTGGCTCCTCTCAGCGGCAGAAGGGCCCGAGGACGGGGAGAAGGCAGGGGAAAAGGATGACAATATCAAAGAACCGGAAGGCTATGTGATGAATACTGCAAGCCTTCTCGTTGCGACCCCAATTGATCCACTATTCATGGTTCTATCAGCACTTGCTCCTTTGCAGACCACGAAGTCCTCGGAACCTACAAAGAAGTTGTTTTTGTCAGGCTACGACTATTTCGAAAAGATGTCCAAGGCCTCCCCACACTTTGCGAATTTCTCCAGAATTGAGGTATCGCGGCAATTGTTGGAAAGCAGGATGGCAGCCGTGTGCGACACAGTGGAGGCTGGAGACGAGACTATGTACCGCTTGAACGAGGAGAAGCTGTTGGGAGAACTATTGAAGAAGGCGAAAAAGATGACCGAGAAAGGTTTACCTGCAAGCATGGAAGAAAAGCTCGTGAGGAAAGCTCTGGACCCACCAATGCTCAGCATAAAACGAGATGACAGCTCATTATCTGAGCCAGCCCAAGAGGACGGTGCAGAAACTCCTGATACCCAAGTAACAGCATCTGATACAGCTGCGAGTTCCTTCTCAGAAGCATCAACATCAGCAACCTCATTCTCGGAAGACTCGCAAGTTACTGTCACAGTAGACAAGCCGGCAGAGCAGTCTCCCATTGATGCTCCAGACGGCGTTGCTGAACTTCTTCGTCTCCGGACTGCTTTATTATTCATCTGCTCAGCATATCTTGCACCTCACATCACCGAGAGCCTCAAGAAAATACTTTCTACTTCGATCTTGACCGTCGACTTTGGCCCACTGGACGCACATCTTGCTCATTTGGCAAAGTTACGGCAAGAAGCGCTTGCTTCGCGATCCCTTGGCGACTTCTCAAGGAAACGTTCTATGGCAGCTGAAGACGGAGAGACTCGTGCTGAGAAGAAGAGGAAAGCGGATGAAGATGAGAAGAGGAAGAAGGCTAATCAGAGCAAAGGGGTACAGGCGCTTAAGAAGGTCAATGTGTCCGGGATGAAAAAGATGAGTGATTTCTTCAAGAAGAAATAAGATCTGTTTGGGTATACAATTGGGTATGGCGTTGGATGGAGTGGGATATGAAATCGGATTGTGTCTACAATTCCAGGACTATGTATGACTGATTGTAGGATAATGTCAGGAAACCAAGCACGAGACGCTTTGACGTTCTCTTTGGGCCGCGTAGATGCCGACAGAATGAAAACTTTGTGAGATTCTTGGATTTCGGATATTTTCATGCATCATCTCACTCCCCTTCCTCTCCCTCTTGTACCTCCAAGTCCCCTTCCGATACCCGTTCCTATCCTTCCAGTCTGAGAAGAACCCCTACTTGAACCTGTCAAACTGCCCCCAGCAACATATCCAGTCCCACTAACACTGCCCCTCCCAGTCCCTCTTCCCCGGCCTCTACCCCTCGTACCCCGCACTGTTGTTCCAGCCTGTCTCTGCCTCTCTTCATCCTCGGCTCTCCGTCTGGCCTCTTCTCTCCTGCTCTCTTCTTCTGCGGCCCTTCTCTCAGCTGCCTGTGCTTTCAGTACTGTCTCGTTCTCCATATCCGTCACGTCCTGACTTGCGCCTTGCCAATTGGGATTCAGTATCAGTCGTTGATTGTGTTCTGTTTGCGAGAGAATCTGGATCCATGTGTTGAGAAGCGTAGATGCAGATGTTACAGTGCGCGAGACCGTCTGTGTAGATATGTCAGTAAAGGTCTATTAGTCTGCAGAATGTGAAAGCGCCGTACATCCATATTCCCCTTCGCTGTCTCTAAGCTTGAAACGACCCCTTCTATAACTTCATTGATACTTCTTACGCTCTCTAGCTCTCTCTGCAGATTCGCCTCCCTCGCCTGCTCTGTATCATATTTGGATTCAGCGTTCCTCGGCGCTTGCGCATTGCTGTCTGCTTGCTTGGTGGGGAGTTTCTGAGTGGTTTTCGAGGTGCGGGAGGGGGACGCAAAGAGATCTTCATTGTCGGAGTCGGAGAGATCCAATTTGCCAATATCCGGAGTAGACATTTTTGCAAGATATCTCGATTATGTCTTGTTATTGTTGCTTTTCAAACAGGCCCAAATAGGAAAAAGTGACGCGTTTGGACGCGGTTATTGAAGTATTGACATTGACAGCGAAACACACGGGCACGGTCCATCCCGGCACTGGTGCTAGCCTTGTTGTCTTTGACGCTAATGCCCAGCCTCTTCCAAGTCGAACTTCAACCTCTCGAATTTCCAGGTTGCTTCCGCTACCCCATAACACAACCACATTTTTCGCAACTTCAGGTTGCCAAATGTCACGAAATTAGTTTGCGACATTGCAATCGTATCCATTGCTTTGTATCGCCTATCATTACGAGTATCCTGCTCCGGTCCAACGTCTGCGTCTCGCTCTCTTGCAACATCCCATCCCTTCGAACGCCAGGATCCATTCAAAGGCGCCCTTCCCAGGAACTCCATCCTCCTTTGCAATCTCTGAATTGCGTCGAGCACCCTCTCAAGTCGCTTTAACAACTCAATACATTTGCCCAAAATGGCAACCGCATTCCATGCAAGAACTCCAGAACCTCCTTCCTCCATCCGCACACCAGGAACCCCAAGACTGGGAGCCTTCGACGACAACTACCAGCCATATACTCCTCGAAAGTCTGCCCGGGTCCAGCAAAGATCTCGAGATGCGCAGACTCCACCCCCTCCCAGCCGTCGTACGCAATCTTCAAATAATGCATCTACTCCAAAATTGAGTGCCGCACCAACCTCTCCTCAGACCGCGTCCAAGAAGCGAACTCCAAGAAATTCACTGTCGACCGGCGGAAGACGCGTCTCTGGTGCGCTCACCTTTGATTCTATGAGTTCAGCTGCTGCCTCGCTTGGTCTCCCTACTCCAACAACCACAAGAACCACTTCGAGAAAGACGAACGCTGAATCTTCTTCTGCTCTTCGCAACAACGGCATGCTACCGACCCCCGCAAAGACACCTAACGAACGACCAACACAAGTTGCTCCAGCTGTTCGCTCTATTGCTCGCAACTTATTCCCTGTTCGCTCTGGCTCCGACGAAGAAATCATGCCTTCCTTGAAGAAGAAGGGTCGCAAGTACAAGGGCTTCACTTTGGATAGCTTCGAGGCCGAGGAAGATTCCACGCCTATTCAGATCTTCACTGACTCCCATGACCGCGTCCCCGAGGTTGATCTGAGCCCCGAAAATCCATTCTATGGCGAGTCAAGTCGATCTATTCCTGAGCCCACGAAGCGTTCTAGCAAGCGCAGAAAGGTCACTGTTCCTGGTGAAGGTGAACACACTGTCGATGAGCTTGAGCAACGCGAGGATGGTTTGGTCTACGTGTTGTAAGTTAATCTAATTGTCACATGTTTTACAAAGCTAATAGATCACCTTGTAGCCGTGGCAAGAAAGTCTTTCGCAAGTTTGGTGATAGTGAGGACGGACCCCAAGGCAGTCAATCTCTGGCTGAGGACTCTGAATCAGAGGAGGTTGAAGACGACGAAACTCTCACCAGCACTCTGCGCCGTCCATTGACTCGGTCCTCGATCAAGCCTCGTCTTCTCTTCCCCACTGCTGAGCAGTCCAGGGCTAGAGAGGCAAAATCTCACAACACCGAGGACGAGGAAGCTGATACTGATATCGAAGAGCCAATGGATGGCGTCTCTACTCCATATGATCAGGTCAATGAAGTCGCTGCTACGCCAAAGGCGCCCAGATTCGGCCCTGTCACCCCTCCCACCACCGCTCGTGCTACTCGATCCAAGAAGGTTGAGCTATGCAGTTCTCCAGCAGGCCCAACTAGCGACGAGGAGTACGAATGTACATCTCCAATGATCCGCAACCGCCGAACCGCCAGCGCCAAAGTCAGCCCATTCGACCAATGGCAACGCGTCAAGCCGGTCAAGTCATCGCCAAAGGGAAAGAAGAGAGAGGGAGAGGCTATGACTCGGGGCAGTGGGGATAAGAAGCTTCGGGGACGTATGTAAGGATTTTGGAGAATGTCCTTGGTGGTGATTTTTCGACCTTGTTTTAGTAGTACATTCGGAAGCGTTATTCATCCTTTTGAGGACTAGGGGGCGTTTTGAGTATTATCATATGTCCTCAGAAGACTTCACGACATTGGAGGCAACGAAATGGCGGTATTGACAGATGGGGTAGAGCGGGGCTATTCAGAAGTAAGGTCTTGAACCTGTTACTTAGCTATAGGCTCCCGAGAGTTGGTACAATAAGACACCATAATAATAAACATATTAAATATCCTCATCCACTAGTGAGTGAAATGTCGCCTATCTCGTTTGTGGTCTTTAAAAATGGCTTGCATACTGCGTAAAATCTGCTTTCATCTACTAGATAGACTGTATTTTGGAGACATGTCTTGGCCGATATGTCGGTGATGATTGCTACAAATGGAGTAACGACAGCTCGCTTTTGAGTTGTGAGAGAACTGCCCAATTCATCGTATCTCTTGAATATCGAGCGAGCGAGCGATCAGGAACTATGCCCTTCTCGTTAGACTCTCTCGACGTACATAATAAGAAGTTGAAATTCCCATGTTCAATTCCGCCATCGGACGCCACCCCACCAAATCCAACCCCGCCAAAGAAAACATCCCGCGGGCGAGGCTGTCGTTCCACAACTCTCAAAGTTGATACCCCTCTTCCCACCTCACTTCTACGAACACAATTCCAACCTCACAGATTTACTAGTCCTCTGGTTCTTCTCAATCTCCTCGACCCCCAAATCTAGGCAAGATGCATATTCTCGTAAGTCTTCAATTGCTCACAGTTCACAACTCCCGACCATGAGAAGACAAGAACTGAGAATTCTCTAGGTAGTAAACGACGACGGACCACCCTCCAACCAATCCTCCCCCTACGTCCATTCCCTCGTAAAATCCCTCCAAGAAGCCGGGCACATCGTTTCCGTCGTCCTGCCACACACACAGCGTTCCTGGATCGGGAAAGCGCACATCATCGGGCAGACCGTCAAGCCAACATATTTCCGTCCTGGAACTCTACACCAAGACGATGGCACGACACATTCGAGACCCTTAGCAGCGGATGCAGAAGAGGAAGAGGAGTGGGTTCTAGTTGACGGAACACCTGCGTCTTGCGTACAGATTGGCCTCTACCATTTCTTCCAGGATCGTGGCCCTATAGATCTTGTTGTCAGTGGACCAAATTATGGCAGGAATAGCACGGCGGTGTTCAGTTTGTCGAGTGGGACGCTGGGTGGTGCGTTAGAAGCTGCGGTATGCAAAAGAAGGGCAATTGCGTTGTCATATGCGTTCTTCTCGCGGAATCACGATCCAGAGATCATTGCTGGGGCGTCGAAGTTATCCGTGAAGCTGATCGATTACCTTTACAAGAATTGGGGGGAGGGCGTTGATCTGTACAGTGTCAATGTCCCGCTGGTGGAGGGCGTAGAGGGAAACAAGATCATGTGGACCGACATGCTGCAGAATTACTGGTCAGAAGGTAGCTGTTTCCAGGAGGTTACTGATGAGGAGGGAGATGCGGATGAAGAGGAGCAGAAAATCAGAGAGCGCGAGGGACAGAGCTCGGAGAGGACGAACGGTGAGAAGGTTACAAGACATAAGCACAAGCATTTCAAATGGGCGCCTCGCTTTACAGATGTTTACAAAAGTGTGGAGGACGCGCCTCCTGGGAATGATGGCTGGGCTGTGAAGGAGGGATACACGAGGTAAGTTTGCCCTGTTCTGATAAACAACAAGAATGTTTTGACTGACAATATGGACAGTGTTACGCCATTGAAGGCCAATTTTATGCATGCGGCAGCACAGACGCAAGGGGAGCTGAAGCTGTGAGTGTGGTGATGCATAGACTTGGAGCATTTAGACGATGTTTAGACCAATACAAGAACAATCTCCACAGACCACTTCACTTGCCAGTTGCAAAGTACACTTCTGACGAGGAATCCCAGGCCAACTTCACTTCCCAATGTAAAGACACTTTCAATAAGCGAGTCGCGACCATCTCAACCTTCTGCATCCAAGAAGCATTTCTACGCTCTAGTCGATTACGAAGACGCCTATGTCCAACCACTCATTCTGGAAGCCATTCAATCTCGACTGGACCCCAGCTCATACACCATCATATCAACCCTCTCCGACCTCCCCACTCCCTCAAGTCCTTTTCTCCAAATCAGCTCTTATGAAACACTCCCTTTCGAACACATCCTCTCACACTCTACTACATCTTTCATTAATGCCTACATAATCCGCAAAGCCCTGATCCGGAAACATTACCTCAGCACTACAGCCTACAACTGGACAACCAAGAATCCATGTTCTATCCTAGCTACGAATGTCAAGCCAGCTTGTGAGTTTGAAGTCGATTATGCGGAATTCCTTGACGATGCTTTGGTGGAGGCGTGGGAGTTGCAAGAGAGTTGGAGGAAAGGGGAAGGACTGAGTAGGGAGGAGAGAGAGTGGTGGATTTTGAAGCCCGGTATGAGCGATAGAGGGCAAGGGATTCGCTTATTTAGCAGTGAAGAAGAATTACAAGCAATCTTCGACGAGTGGGAGGCTGAGAGGCCAGACTCTGACGACGAGGATGAGGACGAGGAAGAAGACGGTGCAAGCAAAGCCAGCGAAGGAAAGGGAAAAGGAGAAGCAGAGGGGGATTTCATAGTAACCTCCCACCTCCGCCACTTCATCGCCCAGCCCTACATCCACCCACCTCTCCTCCTCCCAGGAAACCCTCGCAAGTTTCACATCAGAACCTACGTCCTCGCAATCGGCTCCTTGAAAGTCTACGTCTACAAGCCGATGCTTGCTCTCTTCGCCGCTACCCCATACGTCCCTCCCTGGTCCAGCACATCAGACGACACTACAAGCGCAACCACGGATCTCTCTCCGCACCTCACAAACACTTGCCTCCAAAATGGCGCCCACTCCGGCTCCGTCCTCTCCTTCTTCTCCATCCCAGACTCGCAACTCCCATTGCAAAAGAAAGAAGATATCTTCTCCCAGATCTGCGCCACAACAGGCGAGATCTTCGAAGCAGCAGCGCGAGGCATGAGCGTACATTTCCAGACGCTGCCGAACGCATTTGAGGTTTTCGGGCTGGACTTCCTGGTTGATGAGAAGGGCACGGCATGGTTGTTGGAGTGTAATGCGTTTCCGGATTTTAAACAGACGGGAGAGGAGCTGAGAGGGCTGGTTGAGGGGCTTTGGAAGGGGGCGGTGGATGTTGCGGTCGGGGAGTTCTTTGGTCTGGATGGAAGGGAGGGAAGGGGAGAGGAGGGAGAGATGGTGCTTGTCAGGGATATTGATTTGGGGAGGAGGTAGATAGGAAGTGCTGGGACTGTGGAATAGAGGATATAGACAGAGAGAGATAGGGATAAGAAAAGATCCTGACATTTCACTTGCCTTCACCGCCGTGAGCGTTTCCCTGCCGAAAAACAGTCTCGTATCTTGATAACAGAACACTGTGCACCTCTTATCTTGAGTGTTAGGTGACAAATTGGCCTGCGAATGATAAGAACGTTGGATCTTGTCCTGCGGAAATCCATGCCACTTGCTCATAATAAAAGCAGGTGCATGTCTTGCATAGTCAAGTAGAAGAATTCAATAACTCTATAATCTGGTAGGAACGAGATGAAGCATGATTAGATTCAAGACCAGTGTCAGATAAGAGCACGATGCCATGCTTTTTGTATACGTTGAACATTGACTGGTCGTCGAATGAACTGGGGCAGGTGGAGGCTGTGAGCAATGAGACTACTTGACATGTATGATCTGTAGATGAATGACAAGCAGAGTATCTCGTAGGGCCTCGTCTAATACATGAGCTATGTGCTTCCGGACTCGTGCGAGATTGGGTGGGCCATGACTTTGTGGACTGAGAGAGTATGAAGAGTTGTAGCGTAACTAGAGGGCACATGTATGAGAGTTGGTAGTAACAACAAGTAGTTTAGGGAATTATACTTGCAGGTAGTGGCCGGTGACAGGGACACTTGTGTAGCCCAGATGAAGTCGAGCAGGACAAGCGACCATAGGCGAGACTTATGTGGAGGCGTAAACATTTGAAACTCGAGCCAAGAAGCGGCGGAACAAAGTCACAAGTCACGCAATTATATGAGAGAACCGCAAAAGAATTCTGGCTTGTATGTGTACCCAGTACCAAAGAAAACAATTCATAAAGCAGAAAACAAGTCAAGAGTAGGCAGCAGAAAGATACTCAGAAACATGGAACCCTATTGCATTCCCATTCCCAGGTCCCCCAAATAGCATGTACCAGTTTCGTGTGCATACCATTAGATCCATCCATACAACCCTCCATTTCCAGACAGCGAACTCCTCAAACGCCAAAGTTCTGCTTCAACTAGCATGACATGAGACAAAGGGGGTATAGGTGCGTGGGCCATTCCAGTAAAGATATGTAGACTGGTTGTGACTGCTGATGTCTTTGTCGAAATTCCGTGCTTGTGTTGCAGAGTCATTTTCGTGTGGAGTCATTTATTTCTTCTTGGTGGCCACGACCTTAGTCTTTGGCTTAGCACCATCATTACCCTTGATCTTCTTGGTACCGGCAGCCTGCAGGAGTCATGCGTTAGCAACGTGAATAGAAAGCCGTCGGATGGACGTTTGTGAACAGAACATGTTGATATGTGATGATTTAGGGAAAATAGAACAGAAACAACATAGGGGATATGCAGAGTAAGCTTCCCTCGTCACTTGACGAGGATCTCATAGCATTGAATATGGGTTGGGGACTGGCTCTGAGACAGGGGTCTTTGAGACGCGTCTGATGAGGATCATAACAAATGATCGCGGAGCAATACCTTCTTTGCTGGGTTGTTGGTAACAGCCCCCTCGACTTTCTTGACGACACCCTTAGCCTGTAGAAGACGTTAGTAACGTGTGAAAGATGTGAGGACAAAGACCTCACCTTGGTGGCAACAGAGGTCTTCTTTGCTGGTGCAGCCTTCTTCACGCCCACTGGCTTGGAGGCCTTGGTGGCAGTAGCCTTCTTTGGTCCTCTCTTTGCACCTGTATTGGCTGTGGCACGCTTTGTGGTTGTTGTCTCTGCGACAGTGGGGAAGATTCTCGGCTTCGAGTTTCCTAAATATGCGGTTCAGCGAAACTCGAGGTGGTTACGCGCTGAGCTATATCAAGCTTCTGGCAAGAACAACAGAGGATTTCGGTGGGAACTGACCGGTCGCTTGACGAGTTCCTTCGCGCGCCATTGTTTCCTGCAAAGATGTTAGCATGAATGTTTGTGGTTGTGGTTTGCGCTGAATTGGCGCATCTGGAGGACGCGTCTCGAGAGGGCGACAATGCGACCAGGAACTTGGAATATACTTACGGTGTGGGGTGAGATTGACTTGAAAGTGTTTGAATTTGATAGAAGTGTTGTCGCGTGAGGGAATTTGATCTTGGAATGGAGGTGAGGAGCTGGTTCAAGTTTTGTTGGTGGTGGATTGTGGTTGAGAAGGAAGGAAGAGGGCGGAGGTGTGTTGTTGTGCAGCGATCTTGGGAAGCACACTAGCCGGGGCTGGGCTTCTCGAGCGGATAAAACGAGCAACAACCTCACATTTGGTAACAATACAGGTTTCCAATGTTAGATCAAGTTAAATAGATATAGAAACAATAATTCGAAGCTTTAACTACCAAGTCCTTACAAAGATCTAGCTTGTTGTTTTCGATCTATATTTATATTTATATCACGTGTGAAGGCCTGCTTTCTGGCCCCTCTCCAAGCGAGTTTCAAGACTGCTGTGATTGCGATTGTCCCGTTACGTCTCAATTTGTTACCAATTAGTTGGAAGAATCTAGCATTTAGTCATAAGTCTGACTCGCATCTTTCAGGTCGATAGAGAGAGAAATCCCAAAGTGAGCTGTTATTATATCTGCATGTAGTGCTGGACTTGACAACACCATTGTTTGCTAGAAGGTCTTAGATAAGTGAAGAGGGCATAGTGCCCAAAGCATAAAGGGCCGAGAGGTACCAGGAAGGTATTGGTACAAGAGTTTAGGGGACAATGTGGTCAAAACAGTCTTGTGCAATCTATACCAGGTCTTGCGATATTGTCATAAGATACTGATTCGCCCCTTTTCACTACTGCAGAGATATTCTCAGTACTGGTCCGGACAAGCAACTACAGACAGTACTGGAAGCTAACAACTGTATCCCTTGCTTAGAGTACATTTTGTGATACTGGTATTTGAGTTGAATGAAAGTTTATGAAATGATGAATCAAAGTATGGTGAAAGATTTGACTTCCCAATATGCTCCCTAGAAGCTGAGATTGCAGCAGAATCGGCATGATAGAGGCAGTACAGCCGAAAAATAAATTGGAAGAGATACAAGTTGCAAGGCAGAAAGTAACATATGCAAGTGATTGATTTTACGACACTTGTGTGAGACATGCCTTGGTCATGAAGAAAACAGGCTCAAGATTAGGATAGAATGACTCAATCCCATGCTTCAAGGCAGCATAGCCCTTGCACCAGGCTCTACATAATTGAGAGTTGTGGTTCTAGGCTCAAGAATGAATTTCATGTACCTAAAGACACATAAAGAAGATCAAGAACTAGGAGAACCTATCAATACTAAGCGAAGCAAGAGATTTGTCGCTGATATCAGGACAAAGTACTAGACGAGAAGTCAGAAGCTGGCTAAAGAAGATTTGAACGCAATTTCGACAGATGGAACAGGATCGAGACCTGGCGCAATATTGAATCAATGAAAAGTGTACACGCTTGATAAGTACTTGTAGTAGATATTTCTTTATGTTATCAAAGCAAGCTTCTAAACCAGTCATGCAAAACCTTCTTGAGTCTCCAATGCTCTAACCATGTCCACGAAATGTACAGGGGATCATCTGCGCAATCCAATAAATGCTGCAAAAGAAAGGTCTAATCATGCTTTTACTCGGCCTTCATCTTTTTGAAGAAATCCATGACTCCGGTGAAAACCACAAGTAAGATACCTCCACCTGGACCCAATCTGAGAACCTTTGGCAAGAAACCTTTGTATAGAGCTCCGAATCCCTCCTCCTTGAAGACAGTGCCGACTGCTGGCCATGCCCAGTTGTACTTGGGAATGGAGCCTGCGACCTTCGGACTATTCTGGATACGGGACTTGACCACATCCATGGGTGTGTTGACGATCGTACCAACAGTTCCTCCGGTCGCACCAGAGAGCAGATCAAATCCCATTTGAGTAGTCTTGTTCTCGGTCTTTGGTAGAAGCTCACGGACTTGGAAGATACATCCGAAGTAACCGGCGTTCCACAGGATGTGTCTCCACATGGTACTTTCGAGCCCGTTGTACAACGCCAGTGGTCCCTCGGTCTTCACAGTCTTGATCACAACATCCATCATTCCCTTATATTGCGAGGTTCGGTCCTGAAGACGAATCTTGACAAGCTCGAATGGGACGACGACCAGCGCCTCGGTAGCTCCAGCAGTCGCTCCAGTAAGCACTGAGAGAGACTGGTTCATCTTGGCCACTCCGAAAGAATCGCGGTAGAACTTGCCCCAGGCATCGTTGGCGGCGAATTTAGTTGCACGCTTGGGGGCCTCCATCAGGATAGGAGCCTCGATACCACGGTACAGCCGAGAAACACTGGACATGTGTCAGTCCTCGCTTCCTCCTCGCAGTAGAATAACTTGCCCTTCATTTCTGACGATCTTTCTGAAACAATCCATCATTCCGCTGTATGCATCTTCTCCAGTTGCTGTCCCAGATTGCAGTTGTCTGCCGATTGGTTAATTCTCTTGTTCGTAAACGTGTTGACGATAAGGCGCCTACATTCTGGTCTTGACGACATCCAAAGGGTACCTGCAGGACTCAGTCAGCTATATTCGAAAGTGTCGGTCGCGTGCACAAAAATGGGGGAACTTACATCACCAAGATCTGTGCAAGGTGCGCGATTTAGCTCTTGCGACTTTCAACATGCTTGCAACTTGGGGAACGTACTTCAGAGACACCAGCGACCGCACCTATACAGTCTGTGAGCTTCAATCGGCAGATTCGAGGGATCAAGGAGCTTACCTGCGGCGAACTGGTAGATGAACGGCAATGGTTTATCTTGAGACATTGCTGCGGTGGCTCTGTAGGAGATCAGTAGGTCACACAAAGAATACAAGCCATGGATCAAGAAGCATCTCAGGAAGTGCTCTTACCCAGAGAATGAATTGTCTTGAGGTTTAGTGGGGGAGCTTCGGAAAAGATATCAACCTTGGAACCTCGAAGCTCGGGAATCAGATAACCAGGGGAAGGCCCCACATCGAGCTAGCCCAGCTCTTGCAGGGCAGGGCATGGGGCCGTGCAGAACGGCTACATCCACGTGATCAGACCCTTCGAAATGCCAAGACAACGCGGTCGCGTTAATGGCAGCCGCGGCGCGGGTCGCGTACTGTTTACTCAATGAATGTGATAACTTCTCGAGTCGAGGGTCTTGGTTCTTCATTCAATTTTGGACCACCACAACCCACACAGGCAGTGAGTCAAAGGATGCCTCAGCTCACCAAATCCTTCTCCGATCAGAACCATTCGGCTAATGCAAGAGTACGTCAAATCCTCTTCACTTTGCGATACAGTAGAACCTAACCGTGTGTGAAGCAGCAGGCTCGAGGACAATTCCGCAAGAATAGGAGTTTCCAAGGAACTGAAACCACAAAATCCGAGTCGAAGCCACTGCAGGACAAACCTCCGATCCCAGTATCCACTGCCACGAAGAACAAGCTCAATGCTTTCCAATTCGACGGACAAGCCAACGAAAATGCCTCGAAATCGGTGATCAGTCTCCTCTCGTCGGATGAGAAGGAGAACGAGGGGGCAAGGACCAATGAGCTCGCCGCAGAAAAGCAGAATGGGAGGCCAAAGGCGTCTCAAGAGCAGCCAACACTTCCTACGTCAGCAAGAAAGCCAATCCCATCTACTCCAGCCGGCAGATTGGCATTACCAGACTTGATTGGGATGGGCGATGTACGACGGCCAATGCAAAGTGTCTCCCCAGATGAGCGCATAGAATGGGATCAGAAGGAGAAGGGGACAGGTTCTGAGTCGTATGGAGTCATCCGTAGGGCAAGGAAGAGAGCACGGAGCTCTTCACCAACTGGGTCTTCGCCCGCTCGGGCTTTGCACCCCCAAGTTGACCCAGGATCTGAGCTCTGGGGCCGTTACTCGTTCAGTGGCTCAAATATACCAACGCCTCAAGGACCAGCCGTTCCTGCCCTCGCACACATCATGCAGACATCGTCACCTCAACCCACGAAGGAAGGCGCCACACCACGTTCTGGGAATGGATTGAGAAGAGCCAACAGCTGTGGTAACCAATTTCCGAAACGCAGACGAATTGGAGGCTCTCAAAGTGATGATGTCTTCACTGAATCAGCAGCTATTGGTCCTTCAAAGCTCTCTGTCTTGATCGAGAGGGTGGCGGAAGGGTTATCACAACCAAAACTTACAATGCCTCCGAATCCCCGAAGAGATTCTGAAAATGACCCTATGCACTCGGATGTTGAGGATGAGTCGCCGATTCAACAGACCCGCCTTCGAGAGAACGAGTCTGCGCCTACGGTCGATTCCCAGGAGCAGCCTATAGCCCAACCAGATTTAGACGCACTTCCTCCTCTACCAGATCACGCAGACTCTTCTGACTATGGAGAATTCGATGACGATGGTTTCGATGACAGCCTACTCGACATGCCCGATCCAAATGCTCCAGTACACTCAGCAACAATTATTTCTCCAGAGCCGCCTCCTCACGCCCAGTCAGTGGCCAAGCTAGGGACGAAACCGCCAAGTGTGGCTCCCTCGGGACCAGCTGAGCCTGTTGCTGCTCTTCGCATCGAGAAGGACGAGTTTGATGATTCGGACGATGACATGTTTGAGGCTGGTCTAGAACAGATTGCATCACAATTTGATCCACAGATTTCCATTGCGAGGAAACCATCACCTATGGTAGATGATGACAGTGAAATGGTTCGGCAGATGAGAAGACTGTCTTCCAAGCCAGAATCAGAAGATGAATTCGGGGACGGAGGTCTAGATGATGACGACTTTGAAGCTGCTGAAGCTACTGCAACGCAAGCTAGCCAACAGACCGGCAATAGTCTTCTACCTGTACGTGCCAGATATTCGTAGTAATATATCATTTACTAAGGTCCTATAGTCCACACAAAAAGCAGCCATTCAGAGGTATCTCGTTACCACTATAATTGATTCGGAATTTGAAAATGTGAAAGGTCGCAAGCAACAAGAGAAGGTAGAACAATCACATGCTATATTGAGATCATGGCTAATCCGATGCCATAGGTTTTGATTCTCCAGGCCGAAGGCTCCAAAATCCCAAAGGCAGTTCACCTAAGAGGCATCTGGATAGAAACAGCAGTGACAGTCCAAGCATTTGTTCACGTCATTGGTCTTTTCGACCACCATGGAAAATGTGTCGTCGACGATAATGTCAACTTGTTGATCCTCCATCCAGATCACCTCATCTCTTCGACGGTAGTTGCAGATTCGTTCGGCTGTACTCGTCGAGCTGTTCTTCAAGATAGAGTCAAGGCGACGAGCGACTCCAGTGCCCCCTTGGTATATGGCACAATCTTACACGAGATTTTCCAGGCAGCCATGCTGGAGAACAGATGGGATTTGGAATGGCTTGGAGAGCTCATTGAGAAGACAGCTATCCGTCATCTCGAGGATCTGTATAACATCAAGAAGCAGGTGCCGGACGCTGTGGAGCACTTGACAAGCAAGATGCCCGAGCTACAGGGCTGGGCAGAACTGTTCATCTCTTCGCAACCAAGTGTTGGTGCCCCATTCATGGCTTGATAGATTTGCTGACAATGTATAGCCCGACGCAAAGGTAAAGGCTGGCAATGGAGAGACTGCTACTATGTGCGTCAGCAAGCTTCTAGACGTGGAAGAGCACGTATGGTCCCCAATGTATGGTCTGAAGGGTAACATCGATGCTACTGTTCAGGTGACCATGCAAGATGGAGCTGAGCAGCGAACTTTAACCGTACCTTTTGAAGTCAAGACAGGAAAGAATCCTTCCGCAGCTCACCGTGCTCAAACGGCGCTTTACAACCTCCTTCTTTCCGATCGATATGACGTCGAGATTGCATACGGCATTCTATACTATATGGAAACATCAGAAACGATCCGTATTCCTGCCATCCGTCATGAGCTTCGACACATGATCATGCAACGGAACGAACTTGCTTGTTTCGTTCGAGAACGTCATGCTCAGCTTCCTCCTATGTTGAAGAAAGAAAACATGTGCAACAGATGCTATGCGAAAGTTCCCTGCTTCATCTACCACAAACTTGCTGATAATGGAGATGGGGAGACCAGTGGAATGAAAGCCAAATTCGACGAAGTTGTCAAGCACCTCACACCAAAACACCAGGAATTCTTTTTGAAGTGGGATGATCTTCTCACCAAGGAAGAGAAGGAGAGTCTCAAGTTCCGCCGAGAACTTTGGACCATGCTCAGCTCTGAGCGCGAGAAGCTGGGTAGATGCTTCTCGAATGTCATCATTGAGCCCGGCTCGGCATACGAAGAGAAAGACAACCCCAAGATCAATCGATATAGATACAGTCTGGTCAAGCCAGACCCGCCTCCAGGATTCTCTTTCCTCGACTCGCAGATTATAGTTGGAGAGCCAATCGTCATCTCGGATGAGAAAGGTCATTTCGCTCTTGCAAACGGCTTCGTCACTCATGTCCGCAAGAAACGTGTCACTGTCGCCGTTGATCGTCGACTGCACAATGCTCGCATTCGTCAGCCTGGGTTTGACGAAGTAGATAATCAGGTGTTCGCCAGTATCATGGAAGTGGCACCTGAAGGCTCCTCGATGGAAGAGGCTGACGGAAAGATCAAGGAAGACCCTATTAGATATCGACTGGATAAAGATGAGTTCAGCAATGGTATGGCGACAGTTCGAAATAACCTTATCCAGGTCATGTCGGATGGTCCATTTGGATCTCGACACATCCGCGGCTTGGTCGTTGACCTCTATGCACCTCGATTCAAGACTCAGGCTACCGCATACGTCCTGCAAGACCGTGAGAACATCAACATTGACCAGAGGAGGGCAATCCAGAAAGTGATGAGTGCCGAAGATTATGCCCTGGTTCTGGGAATGCCGGGGACTGGCAAGACGACAACTATCGCTCACATCATTCGGGCTCTGGTATCCCAAGGCAAGACAGTACTGCTCACATCGTATACGCATACTGCAGTCGACAATATCTTGTTGAAGCTGAAGGACGATAGTATCCCGATTCTTCGCCTGGGCGCAATCGCGAAAATTGCCATGGAGGTGCAAGAGTTTGCAACATTGGCAGCTACTACCAAAACATCGTTCGAGGAGATCAGACATGCGTGGCATGATACTCCAATCGTGGCTACCACTTGCCTTGGTATCAACCATGCCATCTTTAGTGAGCGTACCTTCGACTATTGCATTGTCGACGAAGCCTCTCAAATCACCCTCCCCGTTTGTTTAGGACCTATTCGCCTCGCTAAGACATTCATCCTCGTCGGTGACCACAACCAGCTTCCACCACTGGTCCAAAACAAAGAAGCACTCACAGGAGGCCTAGACATAAGTCTCTTCAAGCACCTCTCGGATATGCATCCGAGTTCCGTCGTCTACCTCGAACACCAATACCGTATGTGCGAAGACGTCATGGCCCTTAGCAACAACCTCATCTACCAAGGTCGTCTCAAGTGCGGTAGCCAGGAAGTAGCCAACAGTCGCATATCAATTCCCAATATTGACGCTCTCAAGTCACACCACTATACACCCTCGACCCTCTCCCTTGCTACTAAATCATTCTGCACCGACAGCGCCAACTCCACCGCCTGCTGGATCCGCCACCTCGTCGACCCTTCTACAAAAGTGTCCTTTATCAACACGGACCCGCTCCTCCCCCACTCCCGCGAGGAAGCAAAAGGAAACCGCATCGTCAACCCAACCGAAGCAACCATCTGCACCCAGCTCGTCGAGTCGCTCCTCACCGTTGGCGTACCCGCGTCAAGCATCGGCATCATGACACATTACCGCTCCCAACTCTCCCTCCTCAAACACAGCATGCGCGCACACCCTGAGCTAGAAATGCACACCGCAGACCGGTTCCAGGGCCGTGACAAAGACGTCATTATCTTATCGCTTGTGCGGAGTAATGAAGCGCGGTCGATTGGTGAGTTGTTGAAGGACTGGAGGAGAATCAATGTGGCATTTACGAGGGCGAAGACCAAGTTGCTGGTCGTGGGGAGTAAGGAGACCCTTGGTGGGTTTGAGAATAGGGGCAAGAAGGAGGGAGAGGGAGAGGAGGAGATGGAGATGGTGGGACGCTTTGTCAAGTTGATGGATGGGAAGGGGTGGATTTTCGATTTGCCGAAGGATGCTCTAACGGATCATATGTTTGAAGTCGGCAAGACGCAGACGCAGACTCAAGCTGGGAGTGGCAGGACAAATGGAAGCCAGGGATTGCCGCTTGGTGTTAAGACTGAGAATCTGGGTGTACGTAACGCGATTACTGCTGGGTTGGAGAGGAAGAGGAAAGGACTGAGTGAGAATGATACTCAAGGGAAGGAGAACGCGGGTCTGAATCGCAGCCCGAAATCGATCTTAAAGAGTGCTGGAAGTGGAAATGGGAATGGGAACGGGAGACCACCGCTCGGACAGCTGAGACAGCCGGTGAAGAGAGTTACCGGTATGAAGCCGTTCAAGCAGCCAAGTATGATGAGTACGACGATGGATATCATTAATGATGCGAGGTCTTGAAGAATGATTGGGTACTGGCGTATTATGATAGGATTGGTGTTTGTTGGAGTATCGGTACTGGATTCACATTGGGTATGCATAGGATATGTGTTCTTGGCATGGGAGTTCAGCGGTTGGTTCATAAGCGAGGCGTTCTGGGTATACACTCATTCATCTGATGGGCGGGCTTCTTGAATATCGCTAGGATAGAATACAGCCTGAGTTCTGCAGAGTCAGAATAGGCTGCGTAGATAGGTAGATACATGGATGTACAAGATATACAGAGTGACAGTGACTAAATCGATGCTCAAATATATGAGCGTAAGCAGCTTAGATCATGTCTGTTCAATGCCGGCCTGTGATGTCCTCGTACAGATCTGCGTCGATGGGATCGAAACTGTGAATTTGTTAGCGAGGTTTTGAGCAACAAGAGTTTTCTTTGGGAAGTGAGATGGGATTGGAGATTATGGGTAGCTCAAGTATGTGCGGCATCGGAGACAGGGGCAGCTGTTGGTGCAAGCTTAAGATTAGCTTTGCTGAGAGCTGAGTTTGACAGTCAAGCGACCGGAGAGGTCACTGCTGTGTCAGAGTCTACCCAGTAAACTCAACTTGAGCCACTGCAATGCTAAATCGATGTCCCTCCTTGCTCTTGTGAAAAGTAGCATCAAACCAAGAACTCAAACGAAGCCAAAATATAGCTCAAGAAGAGGCACCCGAGGTAAACAAGCAGGCAAACACAACTTTAGAGCCAGGCCAGGAATCAACATTGGAGAAGCACATGAAAATAGCACATACCCTTTCTCCCCCACAATCTCCTTAGTGTACTTTTGCAGCTGTTCCAGCTGTTGCACACATCCCGTTAGGCTCTGACTATACGAGTAGCTGTATATCTGTGACCATTTCCTGCTTTCGCGCTCAAGGGTGTCGACTTTGAGATTGGTGGTCTCCGAGTCGCTGGTTGGGCTGAATGTGGCGGGGTTGGTGGCTTGAATGGCTTCGAGCTCGGCCATGTGTGAGAGGAGGCGTTTTCGTGCGGCGGCTGCGTTGGGGAGGTAGCGCTAAGTGGAGAGTCAGTAAAATTCTGGAATTCTTTAGGTTGCTGATGTTTTGATTGGAACTAGGCGTCTGAGTTCGTGCTTGTTCTGAAATAAAGTTGCAGACAGAGTTGGCCACGAGCATGGGAAATTGGGTCGGACAGGGGCAAACAAATTTAAGTATATGACTAGACAAGCAATACTCACAGGCACTTTCTGATCCCCTCTCAGCGCGCCAGCAAGTAGATATAAGTTCATCAATATGGCTGCGACAGCATCCCTCCGATAGGTAAGCAAACTTTCGACTGCTTGCTCATTGTCTGACATGTAATGCGGATGGAAGAAGAGTGAGGATTGCCGGACGGAAACTAAATATTCGAAGAAGCGCTCGCAGCCGTCGATCAACGCAGAATATGGGAGGGGGTTGAAGGGCCCCCGGAGACGGATCTCATGGCGGGTTAAGGCCTGAAATTGTTAGTAGAAAGTCCATAAATGAGCCAGAGGAGCGGACGAACCATGAGTTGTCTGATTCGGACAAACCCCTCGCGGAGGCGACCTTCGAGCATTTCTGTGGTTTCGTTAGAGCGATATAATGGTGTTGGCACCATCAGGTAGCATACCAGATCTTGCTATATCTTCCTTTGTGGGCGCTTCCCCCTTCTCAAAGTATACATACTTAGCTACTACACCACGATAGATGATACTGGAATATATCATCATAGCCGCCAGAGCTTTTCTCAACTCGTGTCTTGCTACGAACGGCCATAACACCCAATTGACCATAACTGCAGCAACAACACCCACAACAAAAGCTAGACCACGAGTCCAAGCGATGTGAGCAGTCGAGGGAAGGCCATCATTGGCTTTGGCGCTGAGTGACACGACTGTGAAGGAGAGACAGCCCACGATTCCGGAACGAGGATGTGAACTTTGCGTAAAGCGATAGAGCATAGGGATCATGTAAAAGGCTGCAAAGACAGCCATCACGTAAGGGTTCCCGTTGTCAGCTCCGTAGGCTAGACCGCCCCAGATTGCTCCGAGAATGCAACATAGGCAGCGGGTCACAAGGTCTTGGATGTTGCCTCCGACTCGTGGGTGGGACATCACCCAAACGACTAGCTATTGTCAGCATCTTCTACACTATTATCGTACATCAAAAGATGCAAGGCCAGAATTCTCTCAGAGGCCGGTGGTCGGAAATAGAAGAACCAAAAGACAGAAATGGTCTAACTCACCAACGACAGCCCACCAAATTTCATTCTGACTCCACCAAACTCTGCTTTGCTCAAGCCAAGCAGGAACCGACAACAGTGATGTGGTTATAGCAACTTTGAGCGCAAATCTCGTTTCGAATCCTTGCAGTCTGTGAAGAACCTCCCACAATCTGTATCTGAACCGCTTCTTCTTGGACTTCTTAGATTCCTCTTTCTCTTCCTCATACTTGCCGAGCGTATCGGTCCTCTTGACTGGCTGACTTTCAATTTTCTCATTCGGGTCTTTGTGCTGTTGAGGGCCGCGAGGAAGTGGTTTGTAGACGTTTGCCATGCCTTGCATCGTCCTGGCAAGCTGGTTCTGGCTCTGAAAATAGAAACCAGCTGTCAAGCCGCCTCGGTCATGACGCACTTGAGCGTTGGTACGCTGAAGTGCCTTTTTCCAGGGGTAAGAAGGCAGGTAGAGTCTCCATCCTCTCTTCCTCTGCTGCATCTCCATAACTTTTACTAGCAATGCCTCCACTGTACGAGCAGCTTGTCGTACAGGATGCACGAAGAGGAACAATTCAACCACTTCGGGGTGATCCGAATAGGTCGGTGGGAGATCCGGGTTGTCCATCAAAGACTCTTCTTCATCATCATACTTGATCGTAGCCTTGCGAAGCTTTGTCAAGGAACCCAATATGTCAGTGGACACATCTTTGTTAGGACCCAAATACTTTCGATATCCCGACATATCCATCAGAACTGCATCACATCTTGACAACGATGTTCGCATACAGGATAGGAGCTTTGACGTTGGATCTGCTAATCTGCTCGCTACAAGTCTAACTGCTTTCTGTCCGGTCGATGTACGGAACATCGCAGGATAGTCTTTTGGAGTGTCTATGTCGATGACTGCATCTTTCTGGACAGCAGGACTCTTGTTTGCGATTTCAATGTTGGGTATATCGATATCTGCTGGTGCAACCTTTGGGTCAGACGATCGACCGCGGCGCTCCTCGGCTGTGTGGTCCTTGGTGGAAGGCTCAAAGTCGTCAAACAATCGAGTCTCCATCTTCAGGGACAGCAATGATCTGATGACACCCTGCATCAGATTTCGTAACGAAGCGACATCTGATGGTCGAAATCGGGTGATCGAAATATCCAACACAAGGTCTCTGTGTGCCTGAGAGAGGTTCACAAACGTCCAAGCCAGCTGTCGGTGGAGCATCAATGGATCGGGTTGAGGGATATCAAGCCCATCATGCATAACACCGAAAGCGTTGTGCAGCGATACTGCTAGAGGTCGAGCCCCAGCGTCAGGGAATATCGTGCAGCATGTGAGCATACACAGAGCCTGCCCGAATAACCATGGAATCCCATAGTCGAAAAGCTTCTTCCAATTGACATCCTCTGCCGTGTCTGCTAGACATGTATAGCTGATCGCTATGCCGGCGCATATGACGAGTTGATAAAATCTCACCAGGTAACATCTGAGTGCGGCAATCGTGCCCATAAACACAACAAGAAAAGCGGCTAGAATTCCTCCAAAGCCTCTGCGAGCAACGGACGTAGATGAAGACAGCCACAGTGCAAAGGCTCCCCATCCTAGTCCAGTCGCTGAACCGAGAACCGTGAGGACTGCACCATCAATTTGCGCTCCAATGGCTCGTCCAGGATGATTGATAATCACTGAAATGACCATGATGTAACTGTACCGTCCCAACCATTCTCTTATGACTGGCACCAGACATAATATGTACGCAATGAAAAATGCCAGAAAGGACTTGGTCAGTTTGATGCCGGCTCTGGTGGTGGTCACATCTGTGATCACCTCCTTGACATCATGCCATTGGCCAGGAAAGAAAGCTTTTGGAGACAGAGGATTTATCTTCTTGAACGCTGCAGGGAGCGTATATTCCGCATCTCTCATCAGATCCTCGTGATTGGCTTTCGAAGGCTTGAAGAAGGATGCATCGAAAAAGCCATCTCGAGTTTCTTCAACTCCATACGTCTCGAGATTCAGGTCTAAATCATGCAGCAGACTTTCAAGGCGGCTATGGCTCATGCTCGTCCTCGGAGTAGCCGGTACAGAGCTTGCTGGACTTCTCAATGACCCTCTGGATTTCCTTGGCGTATACGAGCCCATGTAGATGCTTGATGCGGAAGATTTTGGATCACCTGACGGTGCTGGAAGCCGGATGTGCTTTCCATGCTTGCCAGAACCAGAGCTGGTCCCTTCACGATAGCTGCCATGGGATCTTCTCCGTCGGTGTAGTCCAGGTCTACTGTCCTGAGCATTCAGAGCAGTTGTTTGTCGTCTCGGGCCGAAGGAAGGTGCTGTGAAGAGCAATTGAGGTGTCTCGCCTTCACCAGTAGTTTTCGAAGATGCCATTGACACGCTGCATATCAGACATATTTCAATAGACCTTCATTCATGTCGTATATTTCCTTGGGGGCTTCCGGGGTGTTTACTCGTCAAGAAGAATGAATGAACGAATACCCGCGCGTCAAAGCCGGTGAAGTTGAAGAGTGGCGGCTAAGAACACGACAAAGTGAGGCAACCTAAGCTAAGCCCGAGCTAAGCAAGACAAGACTAGTGAACATTTTCTGTAGCCGAACGGAACGCCTCCAATCCAGGTCCAGTCCAGTCCAGGTCCAGGTCCAGGTCTACTTAGTAATTTGTAACAGTTCGGCTTCTCCTTTACAGTATCTGATGATAAAACCTTAATCTTAAATGTGCATCGCAATCTACCAGGATTGCGATTGTGGCAACCTGAAACTTTATCATTTTCCGTATTCAACCGCGACTTCTCAACACTCCTGTCCTTTCCTTTCCTTTCCTTTCCTTTCCTTTCCTTTCCTTTCCTTTCCTTTCACTTCCGTATTTAGAACACAATCGTAGGTGGGGAGCGCACGTTGTCTCGCATTCAAGGGCAACACCTGCACCTGCACCTGCACTCCACAACATAATCCACACCACACCACACCACACCACAACACTCAACCCACCCCATCCTAGCCATGGATACCAGTCGACTTGGATCCACGCCCTCAGGCAAGGCTGCCGTCACAAAGGTCATCAACCTCGACTCTGATAGCGAGAACGAAATTATGGATACGCTCGCACTCCAGGGGGCGCAACGTGGCAATGTCAAGGGCGGTCTCGTCTTAGAGCCCCCAAAAGTCGAGTATGTGGAGTCAGGTGACGAGGGGGACAATGAACTCGAACTCGAACCCGCAGCAACTAAGACTGACGACGAGGATGACGACGGTGATGCATGGGATCTGGAGTCTGTCGTTGAGATCGAAGGGGCGTTGGAGGAGGTCAATGACGATAATCTGGTTGGTGGTGGTGAGTTGACTTCTGAAACTCGAAATTGAATGTACAGAATCGCTAATTTTAGATACAGATGATGAATGTACCCTGAAAGAGGCCATTGCATACAGAACTCTTCTTCGAGAAGTCGGTCCTGAGCAGTTCTGTGCTCAGACTGTTGAAGCTGGCGCGGTCACGGCAAAGAAGTTATTGACAGCATTCCATGTTCGGCCACCTGCAGTCCTCGAAGGTTACGATGATCAATCATATTACACACTCCTAGGTCTGGCCATCAGTCGGGAACTCTCCAAGAGGATCAAGCTTCCACAATACAACACAGTCGACGACGCCGTATCTCTGATCAAAAAGGCAAGAAATATCATCGTCCTCACTGGCGCTGGAATTTCAACTTCTCTTGGCATTCCCGACTTTCGATCCAAGGACACGGGACTGTACTCCAAGCTCGCACATCTCGGACTCAACGACCCCCAAGAAGTCTTCGACATCTCCATCTTCCGCGAAGACCCCTCGGTCTTCTTCTCCATCGCCAAGGACATCCTCCCGGACACCGAACGCTTCACGCCCACCCACGCCTTCATCCACCTGCTCCAGCAGAAAGGCAAGCTCCTAACCAACTACTCCCAAAACATCGACAACATCGAATCCGTCGCCGGCATCCTCCCAGAGAAGCTCATCCAATGCCACGGCTCCTTCGCCACAGCAACCTGCCAAATCTGCGGCTACAAAGTCGACGGCCACCTCATCTTCCCCGACATCCGAGCGGGTCGCATCCCGCACTGCGACCGGTGCATCACACAAGCACGTCGTCTCCGCGCACCCACAGCAATGAAGCGCAAACGTTCAAACCAAGGCCAGGATAAGAAGAAACGCCGCTTCGACCTCGACGGCGGGGATAGTTCCGAGGACGACGACTACAATGATCCGCAGTCCGGCGTCATGAAGCCGGATATCACGTTCTTCGGCGAGGCGCTCCCAGATCGGTTTTCAGACCGGTTGACGAACCATGATAAAGCCCTCGTAGACCTCGTCATTGTCATAGGCACGTCGTTGAAAGTCGCTCCCGTGTCGGAAGTAGTGCCCTATCTGCCCTCGCATATCCCGCAGATGTACATATCGCGTACGCCGGTGTCGCACGTTAACTTCGATATCGACATGCTTGGTGATTGCGATGTTGTCGTTGCGGAGTTGTGTCGGCGTGCCGGGTGGGAGTTGAAGCATGAGATGTTGCCGGAGGATCAGGAGGTTGATGTGGTGCTTGAGGAGGGATATGCTAGTCGGCATATCTTTACTATCAAGGAATGATGGCAGAACGAACTACTAAGCATTCGCTTGCAAAAGAGGACGACTTACGTCTTATCAGAGGCTCACACGTCACTACTACTTCACATCAGCAGGAAGCTGAGTTTGCGCCTATAAACTGGACGACATCAGCTTCTGCGTCGACATCACATCAGCATCAGCATGAGAGGCCCTCACTTGCTTCCTTGCATGCCCGTTCATTCGTCCACCGTTTCAATTAATTCTGTTTTCATTGCTGGAGGGTACATCACACTACATGTCAGGCGTTTAGAGAGCGTTGTTTTTGCTAGTCTTACTTTCCACCATGGTACCTTGAGCGTTCTGTTTTTTTTTTTCTATCACGGCATACGATATCTCCCATGGATTATGTTTCATTCTGTCATAGAGACAGAAGAAGTCTTCGGTTCGGAATGAGACACGAGAACTTGGCTGCGCTATTGCGTGCTCTCTTCACACACATTGGGTTGCATTGCAAATTTGCTTTTACCCTGGCATCACATTGCGTTTCTTTCGGACAGGTCTAGATCATTTCAAAGAACAAGAAGCTAGGCAGGGAAGATCGTATGGAAGAACGGCACTTGACAGTTTGCAACATATCATCCATTCACGAGAGGAAGATGAGGCTAAGATTTATTATTGAAAGGCAGGCCATGATGCTTGTATTGCGTTGTATTCGGATTACAGTAGATACCAGGCAGTCGTGCCGTTCAGCCCGTCAGTCTCCCAACAAACATCTGCACCCTCAACCAATGTCCAAGCAATATCAGACTCGGCTCTTTATCCCCTGTGATCGATCCTTTCTTTCCCCTTCGCTCTTCTCTGCTGTTCTCCACCCTCTATGATCTAAGTAGCGACAGTCAGGTATCAGACCTCTCTCCTCCCCTCCCCATTATCAACAGATATTATGAGGGGTAGTTTAAGAAAGAAATCTAAAGTGCTCTTCCTCCCTCCCCAATTTCGTCCCTCCCCCTTCCCCTCCGACGCTCTCAAGTCTCCTCCTACGCAACACAGCGCATTAGACAGAGAAGGAGAGCGAACAATATGAAATATGATCAGCGTGTTTTGTTATGGCCCGTTGCCCGTCAACTGATATTGTGTTGCGTGGTTTTTGTGATAGTAGAAACACCCCTGAACTCCGGAAAACGCAATTGGCCGACGTACTAAGTGTACGTGGGAAAAAGGACGAACGAGGTGGTATTATGTACAAAGGAAAAGTCATGCAGGGCGGATAGTGGTACATTATTGACAGATCGAGAGGGTGTGTTGTTTCGATGGGTCATGTGTAGTAGAAGAGTTCAGAAAACTCGTTGAAGAATATGCAGGATCAAAATTACTGCTTCATGAGGTGGATTTTCGTGCTGGTGGCGAGAGTGGGTCCTGGCTACCGCTGGCAGCAGATGAGGAGACATCTGCAACTTGACTAGGGGGTAGACCAAGGTCGTGAGGGTTTTCCGTAATGATGGGGTCATCTTGCTTGGTGTCTGGGTGAATCTCGACATCGTCTCTGGACTCAAGCTCAGAACGTCCTTGTGATCGCGAGAAACGCATCGATTCGTTGTCGCCATAACCCCGCTCGATTGGTGACCAACCGGCGATGCTTCCTGCAATAATACCAGCCATGACCGTGGTTGCTCCAAGCGCCGAGTTAGATCGAGATCGGTTGCTTCGGCCACGTTTGCGAGATTCGGGGGTCGGTTGAGGTGGCTGGGTGTTGAAGCTGTCGTCTTGGACCTCTCCGTTGTTTGGAGTTTGGGGAAGAGAAGAATTGCTTCTCGATCGGGAACCACTTCTGGAGCGAGGAAGCCAGTTGTCCCGAGCATCCTGCATCTTGAACTTCAAGTTGTTCAGACGACCCCCCTTGACCTTCTTCAAGAAGCTAAGCTCTTCCTTGACATCGGACAATGGCTTGGGGAAATGGAATTGCTGCTCTTCGTCGGATATGGTGAGCTCCGGTCCCTTCGGCTTCCGCTTCAGGTAGGCAGGTATCATTCTGATCAGTAGCTCATCGGGAATGAGACGGATAACAGCTCCGACTGGGATAGACAGAACACCTAGTACGATAGAGTAACCCCATTGAGCGCCATTGAGCCGGACGACATTGAAAGCCTTGCCTCCAACATAAATGATCATGACCTGGCCACCGACCATCACGCAATTGATACCGATGAAGAAGTAGTTCCTGGTTATACCTTCGAAGATATTGAACTTATTATCGAGACGACGATTACTGGGTTTGTTAGTAAAGGGGCATTCATGCGGGTCTTGATTGCACTTACTTCCATTGGTTGAAAACTTGCATCCATACGAAGGTATTGAACACAAGCGCGCTGATCTGTTCCTGCTCACCAGGTGTGTCGTAGGATAGGATCTTCTCGGCTCCAAAGTGCAGAATCAGGGTGATCGTGAGTTGATAAATCGACTGGCCAATGATCATCTTCCACATTGTCATGGTAATAAGAGGCGCAGACTTCGGATCCGGCTTTCGGTCCAGAATGCTATCCGTGGGAGGATCCGTAGCGAGAGCCAAAGCTGCCATAGTGTCCATAATTAAGTTAACCCACAGTAGCTGGACAGCTGTCAAAGCAGAGGTCTCATCGTTGCTTGATACAGCAGTAATAAACGTGAGTAGGACGGCAGTAATATTCACGGTAACCTGGAATTGGAGGAATTTCTTGACGGCGTCGTTGACAGCTCTTCCCCACATCATAGCTTTGACGATAGAGGCAAAGTTGTCATCCATAAGGATAATAGCGGAAGCTTCCTTTGCAACTTCAGTGCCAGCAATACCCATCGAGAAGCCGACATCAGCAGTCTTCAATGCAGGCGCGTCATTGGTTCCGTCACCGGTGACAGCCACGGTTTCACCAAGCTCCTTGAGGCGCTTGACAAGGATGCGCTTGTCTTCGGGGCTAGATCTTGCGAGAACTTGAAGGCGTGGGATAATTTGGTCCATCTTGGTTTTGCTTAGCTTCCGGAAAGTTGGCCCTTCCATGACAATACCACCAGCAGTGAAGATGCCACATTCGGTGGCAATTGCTTTTGCAGTGATCATGTTGTCTCCTGTAACCATGCGCACAATGACGCCTGCATTCTGGCATTTCTTAACAGCTTCACCAACTCCATCACGAAGTGGGTCCTGAATACCAACAATTCCTAGGAGAATCATTTGCCGGAAGACATCTTCAAAGACAACCTCGTTACGATCTCCTTCGGCAGTTCTTGCTCCCTTTGCTGGCCATCTGTCGAAGTCGCGGTAAACCATGGCGATAGTTCTGAGAGATCTGGAGGCATAGTTGTCAATCAAATTGAGTAAGGTTTGGCGGTTATCGTCGGTCATGGGCGAACTGGATGGCTCTCTTGTTGGGTCGTGGATGACCTCCGAACACTTCTCCAATAGAATCTCTGATGCTCCCTTGACGTAGAGTCTGTACATTCCATTTTCCAATTTGACAACCACACCCATGCATTTCCGGCCAGAATCGAAAGGTATGAGCTGGACAATTGGAACATTGGCTCTCTCCTGACCAACTGAGCCCATAGCGAGGAAGTCTCTTGCGAAAATGAGCATAGCAGTCTCGGTCTTTGAGCCAATGAAGGTCTTCTCTCCATCAACCTCGCCTTCGAAAGCCGTCGAGTTAAGCACAATCGACTGTGTCAACATCTGCTTAACAGCTGGGTCCAGAGAAGAAATGACCTCTTGAGTGGGAACATTCTCTCGAGGTTCCTGGTCAGGTTGCTTGCCTTTGTTACTAGCAGAATCTGATGTATCGGGGACATCAACTGTGCCACCAAAACGAGAGCTTGTTCCAACAGTGCCAGCAACGACTAACATCTTGTTCTGTGTTAAGGTTCCAGTTTTATCAGAGCAAATCGTTGTAGCATTTCCCATAACTTCGCAAGCTTTGAGATGACGAACGAGGTTATTGTCTTTCAACATTCTTGTTGTAGCAAACGCCAGAGCGAGTGTAACAGCAAGGGGCAAGCCTTCTGGGACAGCCACAACGATGATAGTGACGGTAACAATGAAGATATTGAGGAATGACTGGCCCTTTTCAGTGGGGCTATCGGTGTTGCCTTTCAGACGAACCAAAAACTCAATGAACAGGACGATAAATAGGAGAAGACCCGCAGCTCCACCGAGCTTCGCAATGTATTCAGCTAAAGTGTTGAGCTTCGACTGCAGAGGTGTGACTTCCGGATCTTCTCGTAGAGACATGAGGGTCTTTCCGTAGCTCGAATTGACGCCGGTAGAGGTAACCAAGAAAGTGCCGATACCTTCAGTAACTTGGGCGCCAGAGAGAATAAACGGATCGAGTTTTCGGAGGCTTTCGTGGTTTTCAATGGCAGCGTAGACCTGGTCGGCTGGCTGCTTGCGGATCAAGTCGGATTCTCCAGTGGTCTGGGACTCATCACATTTCACGTTGTGGCCATCGATGAAAATGCCATCCACAGGAATCATATCTCCAGGTTCCAATAGCATCACGTCTCCGACGAGGACGTCAAAAACAGATATTTCGAGAGTTCTGCCGGATCTGATGACATTGACATCGCGATCCTGCTTTTTCTTATTGAGCTTGACGAATTGGCGTTCCTTTTGGTAATCATTCAGGGATCCAACGACCACCACAATAACGATAGCCACAATGATAGCAACACCTTCGACCCATTCGATTTTGGGATGCGCAGCATCGTGCTTGGTACCGAATGTCTGGTAAATACCAACGGCCAAAGAAATCGCAGCGGCAATGGACAATAAAATGAGGACCTTGTCATTGTATGTGATCCACATGAGCTGTAGCAAACTCTTGCCCTTCTTCACAGGTAGACGATTGTCCTTGAAGATGCGTTTTCGGTCGAAAAATGCATCCTCAGTCGATGGAGACCTGGCAGGCGAATCTCTCGACTGTTTCGAATCCACTCTGGTGATTGGGGTCTTGTGGTCATCGCCGTTGATATTTGCCGACTCTCTTCTCGCAGCAGCCTTTGCTTCCTGGAATGATATCGTTCCATCCAAGTCACCCTCGTCGATGCTCAATCCCGCCTTGCGATCTGTTCTTAGACCTTTCTCCAATCCAGCCAAGCCACCCAAAGCGTAGAATGCCGCAAGACTCTTAGGGTTGATGAGCTTGTTCAATTGTCCCTGGGAAAAAGCAAAGTTGCTCTCATCGGTCACAAAATCTTCCTCGTGTCCTGGATCGGGCATCAAAGCTTCCGGGTCATTCATAATATCGTCGTTTCCAGGAGATTTTCCAAAAGCTCGGTCCTTGTCCGCCTGCGTGCTGTTTGCGAAAGTCTCTCCACTGTAGTTTGTGCTTGAATGGTTCCCTTCGTCGGACTCGATAGAATTTTGTCTTGATCTCAAACCTGGTACTGCAAGAAACCCACCGGTTGCCTTGTCGCCCCCTCTCGATGTTGGCGAAGACACATTATGTGGTGAAGTGGGTCTGCTGTCGCGGCTTTCGAAGGAGGTCGAGGCTCGAAGTTCTGGTACTGATATCCGGCTTGCGGTGCTATTCTGACTAGAATGCTGAGGTCGTGAAGGATGGCTCCCAGTATCGAGAGGGCTCGTTGGCTCACCCTGTAATGTTGATGGCGAGTTAGGCATGGCTTTCAAAGCAACTGCATCACTGTCCATAGACTGAGGAGGGCTGATGTTACTGACAGCTGAAGTGTCTATGGTTATTGTCGGCCTGCAACACACGGTATCAGCAAAGTGGAATGGTGTCTGTATATCATCTGAGGTGGCTTACGCTCTCTGTCTTCGGCCACCTGATCCCGGCTCGGGCGAGACGCCCTTGGAATCTGCCATGATTCAGGATCTTGTGTGTTATTGGTTTCGAAAGGTTCAGGATCGTTCGTCGACACAAAAGCCTAAGGCGCGGACCCCTGGCAGGTATTCGATGAGAATTAAGGCTGCAGATTCGTCGGCATTGAAGGGGCTATGTCGCGAGTCCTAAGATGCTTGAAGGAAATATAAGTACATAGCTTTCGCGAGTGAAGAAAGGATCTTTTGACAATGGGCAGGAGTTCGTAAATGGAAAGTGTATTGTTATGAGCCAAGCCACTATCTGCGGCAGAATCGTTGGAGAGCTCTTGGCCGGTTGCCCCATTCACAGACAGGAATGTTTATCTCGCCATCAATGTGCGACAAGAAACATAGCTCTGGCCCAAGGAAAAGATGATTTGACAGCGGGAGAAGTTCTTGGGAATCTCACCTGTCTTTCTGCGCATCAAACAGCCGCCCTGTGATACCCTGTGTTCGTCTTGCGGGGGACGAATAGGTCGGAGGATTTCGAGTTACAAGTTTGCTGAGATCGAGCGTTGATTTCAATGCGCCTTCAGCGACATACCATTGGGAGAGAGCTGCGTATTTCGAGCGTCGCAGGATCGAGAACCACGAATGGGGCGAGGTTGAGGATAGGTAGAGAGAGAGAAGGAGAATGCTCAAATCATGAGAGGACAACACAAATCCAAGCCTCGAGCAGAGAAAGACACCGTGCCTGTTCTTCGGAGATGGGCCTCATTCGACGATGACTTGGTACTCCGGAAGCAGAAGGGTAAGACCATGGCCCTTGTCGATAGAGTGCAGATTCGCAGGCAGGGAGGAGCGAGGAGCGGGAGGTCCGCTAAGAAGGAGGCTGTGCTGGAAGACGTGCACGCACGGGGATCCAACTTTTTTGATGCTGCAGCGCCTATGGATACGCCACGCAAATCAGGGCCTCAAAAACACAGAACTACGGAGGTAAAGGTATTTGCGCTGGCCAAGTACTGGGGCGTTAGGATAACACTTTTATATATTTTTGTATTTTCGTTTGTCTATGTTTGATGGTTGCTAAACTTCTGTTGCAGTCATCCCTCCGTAAATATCACTTCTGCTGTGCTACGACGCTATGCTCCCTCCGTATGTTGACGCTGGCGGGTCAGATCAAGCATGCAGGATATAAATGGCCTTACCGCAAATAGCTTCGTGCCCGCGGCCGGGATCTGGGCAACAGACCGGAGGCAACACCAGCACCACATCGTCTGCTCATATCCGCCGCGCTCCACTGAAATTCGTGGACTTCTCCCACCAAGCAAAGCACCAAGCTGACCGACTCTTTTCAAGATCCAACCAGTTCAACTCCACTGGATGCTTGTCAAAAAGTCTAGATTTGCTCTAATAACTAACTCGAGGTTTGTTAGCCCAGCGTATCTTGAAGATACCAAAGTCGCAAATGTATAAGAAAGCAGAGCAAAAGCACACAGCCTGCAGATCTCGCCCTTCCAAAGTTGAAACAAGGTATGATTTCCTCTAACTTTGCCCGCCTGCCCTATTCAGGTCCTCCGTATCTATCTTGCATCGGGCAATTATAGGTCGGTCTCGCATTGTCTTTGCTCAGTCGTACTTACGTACCAGTCATTTACTTTGCAGTTGTCAGGCATCTGGCATTCTGAGGAATTGCAATCGTAAGTGCCCAACTCCATGAACTTGAAGCCGGGTAAGTCCCATAGAAATCGGAAAGCATCCGAGTGTCCACACATACCTGCCGGCCTTGCATATGGTGTAGGCCAGTCATAGACCACAAGATTTTCGATCGAGCGAGATGCTTCACTATTCGCCATCCACTCGAATCATTGGCTTCAAAAGAATGTCTGTGTAATCATCAAGCAGGTTCTCAAGAAACCAAGACCGAAATGGTGCCAGCAATCCACCACTAATGGCCACAGAGTTTTGACGATCCGCGGCGAAGAACTCCAGTTCCTTGATATCACGATACTTTTCCACTTTTTGTAGCGATCGAGTCGCGGCCAACATACGTCAAAGATCTACATGCGACCACATGCTGGACCAGGCACACCACAACCAAGACCAAGAGCATGAGCACCTGCAGATTCCAGGGCTAAAACCGGCATATGGTGCATCCAACAAATATCGACACAACTATCTCTCAAGGCGAACAGACGAGGCGACCAGCCTCAGTCAAACCAGACCCAAAGAATTAAATCAAAGGCAATTAATTACTACCAGCGAGTCACTCCCACGAGGCTGAGCCTGCAGTTTGCCGTTCGATTATCCCCTTCCAGAACACTGCAGCCAGCCTCCCGAGACACAACTTGATATCAACATCGTCACAACTAGATTACGGCATCATCTCCTTCCTCTCCTGTCAAACCCCAGAAGTCTCCTTCTCAAACTGTTATCACCACAATTTCTTGGTAGCTCTTGGCCTTATGTCCACAATGCCATTGTTGTTGTACGCGCGGGACATCTCAGAGGACGAGGGACATCCCTCCCAATCCAGCGGAAATGACCCATTCCGTCCGCTCCACCAGAAGATATATCCCCGCCGAGGAAAAACCCCTTATTGCCGACCCATAAAAAATGGAGAAGTTTCGACTTCTCAAGCGGACCTTGGCTTCGCAGTGGAAGCACGCGACTCAATTTCAGCTCTCGAGAAATAATCCCAAGCAAGCTCAGCAGAAACATAGCGAGAGACATCAAGAACGACATCAGAAGCGCACGATACTTCGATCTACACTCCTCATCCTATCAGCTCTCGAAACACGAAACATCCAATTATCCCATGTTTCTGTTGCAGCCTTGGCTGTTCAGGAGCAAGCCCGTCCAAGCCCGCCATCTCTCCACTCTTTTTTCCAAATCTCGAAGTCCACTTCCACCCTCCCGATTCGCTCTAGCTCAGCATTGTCGATAAGCGAGCAACAACAGCTGGAAGGCCTCGGCGCTATCGGGATGGCAAAAAGGGGCTGAGTACTAGCAACAGTCCACGACTTCATTGTTTGGGCTTCGTAATCTGCCATTTTCGTAAGTGTGCCATACCTAGGTGGGCTGATATATATGGTGACACCGGACCGTCTTCCTCTCCTCGAATGACAGCTCCTTCCTGAACATATCGACTCGATTCTGCGCTCGCTAAAACGACATTAACACAGCCAGTCGGAGATATCGTATCCGGTATTCAAATGGAGGCTGTATCATTCTGTCTGTTCATTTTTGCGGGGAACAGTTGTTCACTTTCTCAATGAGCATAGCCATCAGGCCGACTTCACCTGTCTCGAACAGAACCAGAAATCCACATGACATAGTAATGAGTATCGTGCGGCTTGCCCATCTGATACTGAGACAGATCAAAAAAGCCTTCACTTGGAAAATCGTTTACTGACAGCTCCAATTGTCATATGAAGAGAGAGGAACACGCCTATACTGTCAAATGATATGATATCATGAACACTGAAAGACCCAAGAACACTTCGTCTCAAGTCAACGACACCGTGCCTCTAGTATCAAAGATCCGGGTCCTGCTTGATGTGTTGACGAGGGCATCAAGAGAAAACTATAGCTCATATCTCCATCCCAGACTTTGCTGCTGATCCTCCCCCAGCTGTCCAATGTTGTCCTCTTCCTTCTGTAGCCTTCGATTTCCCAGATAATAGATTCCAATCTGAATCAAGAACAAGACCAGCGATGCAGCATACAGGCATAAGATCGCGAGAAATCCGCGAGTGTACTTCGGTGCATCGCTAGTACGAAAGAGCTGCTGGCCCGCGAGACCTCCAATATTCGATCCCATGACGACCATGGCGAGACCAATGCTTCTGTGCTGAGGTGTCCGACAATTACTGCTCAGCCATGCATCATTCAGGCCTTGAGTAAGTGCATTACCTGATCCTAAAAGCGTGAAGATTGCATATTTCGCCCACTTGTTGTTACTGGACGTCATGCCATATTGCACGCCCGCGAAGATCATGCAGTAAGAAGTCGCCAGGATGGACCACGGTCCCCGCAACTTCGTACGATCGGACGCGAAAGCTATGAGATATGAGAACACAATGACCCCGTAACTCGATACCGAGGACAGAGCATTCGCCCGAGTAGTTCCAAAGCCGAGTTTCTTGATGATGCTCGGCGAGTAAAGTTGCAGACCGCCTTTTGGCGCAAGCGAGAGGATGTTGATGAAGAAATGACACCAGAGGCGGTAGTCGACAAGTGCTGCTAGGATTTGTGCAGGTTTGAGGTCGGTCATGTCGACTTCTTTGTGGGGATCGTCCACGATTACACGTGTATGTAGGATGTGGCGGTCTCTGTCGTTGAAAACATCGAGACATCGGACTGGGACCAGACCGGTGGTTTTGTGTGGTCCATGTGGGAGGAAGAACAAGAATATCAGACCAACAAGAACAGTGAAGAGGCCATCGACTGTTGCTTTTGTCAGCATCGCGCACTGGTCATGGAGAACTCGGGTCCACTCACTGATAAATAACCATTGCCATCCACCCAAGCCAGCTGAACCAGCAAGCCGCAAGACTCCAGCAGCGATCAAAGATCCAGTTCCCGTGGCAAGGTAATTTCCAAAATAGAAGATGGCTGTCCGCATGGCCAGCTCATCGCGTTTGTAGAAGGACGCCATGATGAACTGACAGCCAGGCATGTATCCTGCCTCAAACATCCCAAGAAGGAATCTAGTAGCGTAGAATGACTTTTTGTTCTTCACAAACGCCTGGAACAACGCGACCAATCCCCAAGCTAGCGATTGGAAAGTAATCCATATCGGTGGTCCAAACCGTTGGAGCATGATGTTTGAGGGGATCTCGAAGGCTATGAGTGCAGCGATCTGAAGTTGATTGCCGCTGTTGACTTCGTCGGAAGTGATCCCGAGGTCTTTCGTTATCGTGGATGTCATTGCATTGGAGATATTGCTTCTATCGAGCTGTAGTGCGAAGAAGCCAAGACATAGCAAGGGCATGAGTGTGAAGTCCAACCTAGTATTTTGTAAACACTCTCCCATGGAGCGTTCGCTGTTGGTACTTACTTGCGTCGCGTTAGTCGCTCTTCTTCTTCACTCCAATCTATCTGACGTTGCTCGTCAACGGGAAAATCTGAAGCTTCTGACCCCACAGCGGTTGTAGTCTGTACTTTCTCCATGACGAATAAATATAAATCCTCTGAAGAGTTATCGAATCCTCAGCTATGGGTCTTCGAGTTGAGGAAAAGAATAAGTTCAGTCTACTTTGGGGATCTGATTTCCTTTATACACTGCACACTGTGAACTGTCTGTAACAGGGTGGCTGCTGCATCATCCCATTGTTCCAGCAGATAAGACTGTCACCAGCCTCAACTCTGCCAGCTCGCAAATACCTAGATATCGATTGCCGATAGCATCTCAGAGTTGTAATCACGACAAGTTGTCTCCACAAAGCACGCTAGGAGCGCAAGTCCGTGGACCGTGCACCGACGAAGTGTTTACACCATGTCTTTTGACTGCCTTCGAAGTCCTCGAGCGATCTCCGCCGGAATTATTGGAATCGAGTCATGCGTTCGGAAGAACGAGACGAATCAGAGCTTCATTGTAAGCCTCTTATCTATCCTTCCTCTGATAGAAGTGTCTCTTGTGAGCTCTGCTTCCCTGTCGATCGTAGACCTAGGACTCGAACTCCGCACTTGATCCCATCAACATGCGAGATGTGTATCGGAAGCCCCTTGCAGCCTAGGTATAGCTGAGAGAGATACGCAATGGATGATCGAAGTCGCCGGTAATTACAGTCGCATGTGCTCGTTAGCTCGGCTTAGGCGCACAACTTCCTTTACCTATCTTCCTTTACCTACCGTCTTCTTTCACATCTTCCTTGGCTGTTAACTTGAGTAGTTTCACCAACTGCTTCCCCTTACAGAGTTTCTCCATAACAGTTCACCTTGACATACAAACGTCAGGTCACTATGCTCGTATCTACTCAAAAGCCTAACGTAGTCCTAATTCTCGCCGACAATTTGGGCTGGGGAGAACTTGGCTGCTATGGAGGTGGGGTTCTTCGTGGTGCAGCAACTCCTAGAATCGACGCATTTGCAAAAGAGGGCCTCCTTCTTCACAACTTCAATGTTGAAAGCGATTGCGTCCCAACTCGCTCTGCTCTCATGACCGGCAGGCATCCAATACGAACTGGTTGCCTTCAGTCTGTCCCTGCCGGGATGCCGCAAGGACTTACGTCTTGGGAGATCACACTCGCAGAAGCACTTAAGAAGTCCGGATATGTCAGCGCTCATCATGGAAAGTGGCATCTAGGAGATATTCCTGGCCGTTACCCGTCTGACCGGGGATTTGACGAGTGGTACGGCATCCCAAGGACGACGGATGAAACACAGTTTACTTCATCGCTAGGCTTTTCTGCCGACGTTGCTGAAGTTCCATATATCATGAAGGGGGAAGCAGGTTGCAGGTCAGAGAATGTTTGTGTGTACGATCTGGAGCAAAGGCGATTGATCGACGAAACGCTGGTAGAGCGTTCGAAGGATTGGCTGAGTCGCCAAGTAGCTGCTAAGCAGCCATTCTTTCTTTACCACCCGCTGGTCCACCTCCACTTTCCAACCTTGGCACATCCTGACTTTGTTGGCAAGACAGGCCACGGAGAATTCGCAGATTCGATGGCTGAAATGGACTACCGCGTTGGACAGATTCTCGATCATATTGACTCGCTTGGTGTCGCCGACAACACGGTTGTGATATTCGCATCAGACAACGGACCAGAGTTTCGCCAGCCGTATAGGGGGACTGCAGGACCTTGGTCCGGAACCTATCATACAGCAATGGAAGGTAGTCTACGAGTACCGTTCATGATACGTTGGCCAGGTCGTGTGCCAGCCAATGTCACGTCCAACGAGATCGTCCATGTCACTGACATCTTCAGCACAATCCTCAGCATTACCGCGACACCAATACCAGACGACCGACCAATCGATGGAGTCGATCAATTATCCTTTTTCATGGACCCTCTAAACAAGAATTCGCTTAGAGATGGCTTCTTGTTCTACATTAAGAACGATCTGAGGGCGATCAAGTGGCGGGACTGGAAGTTGCATCTTTATTGGGAACCGCAGGTCAATGAAGGGAAAGGGAAATTGGAATCACCATATCTTTTCAACACCGTGAGAGATCCAAAGGAGGAAAGCGATGTTTTGGCTTACAATACTTGGACACTACAGCCCATACTTAAGATGCAGGCACAGTTTTTCAAAAGTCTGAGGAAAGATCCTGCACCCAAGGATGAGTTGAAGGAGGCATTCTGGGAATAGAATAATATGAGGACTTCGCTCCAGGGTTGACGTAGACATTAATGGTACTTGTAGTGGTAATTCATTCCTATGCATCCAAAACTAGCCAGTGCAATATCATTTTAAATGTAGCGTCCACCTCTCATTCAGGGAGCTGCATCGGTTGAGGCGGGGTTTAACGCCTGAGTCGAAGATATTCCAGGCCCCGTTCCTCGCTTACAAGCTTCGTTTACGGGCCACCTCTTAGCAAAAAGAACTGAGTCGCGTTTGAAAAGGATAAGCTTCAAGGCTTAAGGTACTTTCCATGAGACTTTGACCCAAGCGGACAGATTTCGTGTATTTTCTCCCCAATGGCTTCAAGTGGGTATCTTATTTATATAGCATTGGGGCAAATGTAAGTTGTACTTGGCTAGCATTGTGTAGACTTCGTTCTCTATATACACATCGCACAATTTGAAAGTTAGGGACAAATGTTGGGTTCAGAGTCACATCCTTGAAAGTAGCGAAGGACTACCACCCAGCAGCCCCCACCTTTGCCACGACATTGCCAAAGCCACCTAAACACCTCGTAGTTGCTTGCTCGGTTTCAAACTTAGAAAATCTTGCCAAAGAGATGTAGCACTGTATTAACTTTGAAATCATGAATATACAGACGCCGAAGAAGGTTTCGTGAGTAAATCCTGCCTCCTATTAGCTTCCATTCGCTGTGGCTAAGACTAAGCCAGGTGCAAGCGATGCCAACGGAGAAAGGTGAATCACGATTCATCCCTCTTAGGATCATTTTCTTTTGATATGAGTGTCTCTATACTCACGTCGATAGATAAGATGCTCTCGAACGGATCCTTGCATAAGCTGCACCATGGCAAAGACCGGCTGCGAGTTCCGTAGCGACGATTCAAAGCGACCACCAATATCGAGAGAATACGTCACGACACTGGAAAGTCGGATTGCTCATCTAGAGCTCTTCATGTCAAAGCTGAAGTCTGCTCCGGGCAGCGAGAGAGACACAATCATCGCTGAAATCTCATTCGGAGACCACCTCTCGCCTATTGGATTATCGAATACTTCTAGGGCACCGCAGCATGAGGTCGAGGAAATCAGAAAAGCAACCTTTCAAGAGAATGAGAATGGTCTTACCACCTACTCCTCCGTTAAGCTACAACATTAATCCATAGATAGGGTCTCTTGTTTATCACGGCCCGACCAGCATCTTTGCTACCGGTATACCTGAACCAGCCCGAGCCAGGTACAGCGATCCGTCGTTGCCTTTGACATTGAGCATGAATCTTAGTCTTTCGGGGCCTGTATTCAGCGAATGTATTGCCCTGTTCTTCCATTGGCAATACTCCCAGTTCATGTTCATTCCTCGTGAACAGTTTCTCCTGGACTTCCAGAACAATCCAGGGAATGGACAGTTTTGTTCTCCTCCACTGATTCATGCAATCTGTGCTATCGGAGCATGTATGTCCACAAACCCATCAATTAAGGAATATGCTCCAGAGTTTTCTGTTGCTGCACATCGGCTGCTGTTTCCTCAAGGATTGGGCACCCCGCATCTTACTTCTGTCCAGGCGCTGCTTTGTTGTGCTTTCTACGAGCTGAGTAAAGGAGACTTTTCTAGAGCTTGGATCTTTTCAGGTATGGCCTCAGTGGATGAAGACCTCATTGGGGATGTTAATCGTCTTAGGTATGGCCTTCAGAATGGGTCAGGATCTTGGATTCCAGCGAGATCCCAAGCACTGGCAGGCGAACAGTTCTCTGTCTTCCGCTCCTCAGAATCATGAATTTCTCAGGAGACTGTACTGGGGATGCTATATCTCAGACAAGTAAGATAACCTAGACACAGTATAAATACCTTGCTAATCATCGGTAGGCTTTTTAGCTTGTTTTTAGGGAGACCAATTTCTATGGACAGAAAGGATGCAGACGTTGATCCGAGCGAGCCCTTACCGTAAGATAAGTCGATTTGCGTTTAGAGGCTATCTATCTCATTCGATCTTGATTGGCTGACCTTTGGAGCCAGCCAATACCCGCTTGTAAACAAATGGTTAGTAGACGAAGGTTTTGGCGAGTTACAGGAAATTATGCCTGTGGTACCTCGCCTGACACTTGTCTTCAATCAACTAGTCGCTCTTGGATACACCATTCAGGAACTTTTATCTAGAATGTTCGCACCACGGGATAATGAATCACCGCAATGGACCGAGATCTCGCTGAACGAAATGAATGCCAAGTTAGAAAGCTGGCACGAGAGACTCCCAAACGACATGCGTTGGAAACAATGGGCGTCACCAGCAGACCTTGTGAAGCCAAATGTGTCAGTACTACAGTGAGTCTCACCTCATTAGCACGTGAATACTCGTCTAACGAACTCCAGTGTGTTATACCATAGCGCCAGAATTTCTCTCAACCGACCATTCCTCTGCATCAAGCCTAGCACACCATTGGCCGGGATGTCTAAAGCCTCGTTTGAGATTTGCAGAAGCTCAAAAGAGATTATGATATCTATCTTCCAGCGATTCAAACAACAGCATGGGCTCAAACGTGCACCAATTGTATTTGTGCTGGGCGCTATCGTGGCTATGAATGTAACCATGACCCTTTCTAGGGAGCGAAGTCCAGAGAGCTCAGTCAATGTGGACGCAGACTTCTCCCTGTTAGACTCTGCCCTTGAAGAAATGTCCGAGACGTGGAAGTTGGCTGCTGATGCGAGAGTGAAATTTCGTCGCAACTTTGGACCAAGAGTTGCTTTCCAGACCGATTCTAGGTCAGGAGATGTTCCCGCTCAAGTGCTTGAGCAAAACGATGATCGTTGGAGCTCAGGATATTGCTCTACGCATGATACCAGTATCACAAATGTTCCATATGGCCAAAGTATGCTTGAGGAAGGGGTCCCGGTAAACGCAGATCCCTACTTCTGGGATCCGCTAGGCATCCCAGAATCAGCATTCACGGAATGGCTGCACCTCTGAGATGCTCTCTTGGCTTTGGTCGCAATAGACTTGGCTGTTTGTGTGCTGCACTGGCAATGTACCTTCACAAAAAGATAGATCGATTGGAAGAAGAGCGATCTCTGTCTGTTCCGGAGTTCGGACAATCTGGAGAATCAGTACTTGCCCCAAAAACATCATCTCGCTTAAGTCGCGCCTGACAACAGAACATCTTCCACCCCTTTGCGAATAAATACTCTCATGGCTTCAGGCAAAGTGTATTGGAGTGCCTTCAAAGGATTGCCAGGTTGTTGTTGGTGAGGATGCATGTAGCACGTTGGCGCCGAACATTCACCAGATTTAGGCAGAATGATAAGAGTTCCCAGGAGCGAGTGAGGGATTTCCTCTTTTCGGCTGTTTATTAAATACTTTTTGGGGTGTCTGTCTCAGGACACAGATTCCGCGGGAAAAGACACCTGGTACGAACGACATAAAGTGTGGCTTGAAGACCGAGGTGTTCGTGGCGCTGCCTTGCTTGCCGACATGGCTCAGTCATATGAGACTTCGTTCAATTTTAAATCCGACAACACTGATCATTTCGATTAAAATATTCTCCACGTCATCTAAGCAACGACAGCGATCAATTCTTATCTTCCAACTTCCCAGACTTCCAACCTACGAAGCATACCACAAGTCTTACTTTGCCCCACCGCCCAGGCACCAGCGCAAACTCGGCAGTGGAGATGGAGTACGTATGGCAACACAGAACTGGCGGTATGACTTGGTCCAAGAGATTTAAGGTCATGATGTGCATGTCTTGGCGGCGTCAAAAGCATCACTTCCCAAGACGCTTACTTCACGAGCCGGGCTCGGCTGTGGATGGTCTGTCGACGATCACTTCACTTGACATGTACCCTCGTAGATACCCGAAATATAAAGGTTCCCCTCCCTCACCTCCAATGTAATTTCCCTCACGGACGTCAGTCAAATCTCATCCCATCACTACATCACAGCAGTATTTCCATCTTCAAAGTCTATTTATTCTCCATCATACGCTCAACAAAATGCACTTCTCACTCTCTCTCATCCTCCTTTCCCTGACAACATCCCTCACAATTGCAAGCACCGTTCCGGTCGAAAGCAGACAAATCGACTGCTCGCAGTGAGTGCACCGAATTCGATTCATTTCATCCATCAGGGATATTCGACTCAATTTGCATATTCATCAACGGATAAAGCAATGGAAACCTAACACTGAGCTTTCCATCACAGATACGACGAGTCATTCCCAGGTCCGGTTTACACTGGTCCCTGCGAGTATGAGAATTGTGGTGCCAGAGGACAGAACTGCAAGGAAACGGGGTGGTCGGGTTGCGTTATTGGCCCTGCGTGAGCCCCCTTCCTATTTCAGTCCATCTCGTTATTTTGCAGATCACCCCGACTGCTGGGAAGACAAGACTGTGTTTACTGATTGGTGTTAGATTTGGATGTCCACCAAAGTTCTGTGCTTGTACCAACTATTAGGTAGCGATGAATGACGGCTCGGAAGCGATGAAGTGTTGCTGGGCAGTTGTCTGTAGCGAACTCAGCAATTTCTCAGACGAATCTTGTAGGAACGAAGGTACACCGTCCCGATGTATGGCGAACTGTCGTAGCATCTGAACTTCCAGGTGTAAGGAATTAAGTCGAAACAAGTGGACATGCGTACGCATTCAGACCAAACCTGCCACAACTGCACCTCACAAATGGGAACCAGGGAATTTATCTCAATAGTCATTTGTATCTATCTATACATACCGTCATTTCTTCATAAAGCCATCACGGTTCCTCACTCCTCCAACCATCTCCAATCCTCCCATTCAATATAATTCCTCCCATCATTTCCATTGCCCTGGTCTCATCCTGGGTCATTTGATACCCCAAATTCAATTTCAGAAAAGGGAAAATTCATCAACGATACGCATTGATTGTAAACTCGAGAAAAGAAAACTATTCTAACATGTTTGATGGCAAAGGCGTCTGCTGTCTGGTCAGCACTCGTTTCTGTTACTAACAGGAAGTGAGAACCAAGAATCACCAAGAATCATTCGTTCTGAGAGAAGAGATTCTGGCAAAGACGAAATGCATCGTTGAAATGAGAACAATGTCGAAATTCGAGGCACCCAGATTGGCTGTCTGCGTCATCTCATGTCGCAATGCGACGAGGAAGAAACTCAGATGCCTTGAGTTGGAAAACGATTGTGACGTAGAATGAATGAAGTTATGCGTCGCTGGGAAAGAAAAAGGAAGAAATTTTGAGATCCATTGTAGACAAGTCCTATAGTCTCTTGTTCTGTGTGGACAAGAAGCGAGGTGGAGTCAAGAAGTGTCTTCAGGTATAGTAACTCTGACAATATGTGAATAAATTTATCGTGGCAAGGAAAGCAATCAGGAAGTCCAGATGCTCGAACTAGTCCTTGCGCTCAAGAGGAGACGATTGCGGATCCTTGACTGGTGTTTGGCCTGGTGTCTCGAAGGGCGAGCTTCCGGTATTCTTCTCAGGTGTGCGATCGGGAGTGTCGTTACCAATGATGAAGATCTGACGCTCGCACAGCGGTGAGATTGGTGGTAGGGCAGGTTCGAGATCACTGCAGATGGCAAAGGTTAGCAACTTAGCATTGATCTAACAATTTTTTCACCATTCTACTATGAAATAGAAGATAATGGGTGACTTACGACTCCATACCAGCTTCCTTTAGCTTAGCCATCTTCTCACGAACAACTTCTCCCAATGAACGACCACGAGCTTGCTCCTTGACTGTAACACGTCTCTTTCAGTTGGTAAGGACTTCTGCGATGTCTTGATGATGAGCCTCTACTCCCTTCTCTTCAACGGAGACGTCGAGATCGGAACCGCTCTCAAGAACAACGCGGACGCTTCTGGATCTTGGACGACCGACTCGTTCCTCTTCCTCACTCTCATCCCCAGTTTCAGCCACATATGTTCGAAGCCTGTCCGTGGCCGCAGACGGGGTGCTAGACTGGATACGCGACAGGTCTCGAGTAACACTGCGACCTGTGTTATGGCACTGATCCAGACTATGACGAAGCGTACGTATTCGTCCTTCGCTGGCTACTCGATGATTGTGAATGTATTCAGAGTGGTTTTGGGGCGGGGAAGAGGATTGCGATACCTTGTGGGCAATTTGAGCTAGAGAGGATAGAGGAGAAACAACCTCTACTCGAGATTCGGTACCAATACGCAAATGTTTATGTGGCTCGGTGTTGATAGTATTTGAATTAGCAGAGGGTCTGGTTGAAGAGCTTGAAGCGACACAGTGATTTCTGCTAGGCTTTGTTGGGTACTGCTGTTGTAGGCCTTGGTGAGAAGTAGAAGAGTGATCCTGGTAGGATGGATATTCAGGGTGAATGTTAACGAATGGTCGGGCATCTGGCAAGCTTCGAAGTGGCCAGCTGATGTCTGAGCGAGTGAGCGCTTGGTTCTCGAAGCCAGCTTGTCCCCTAGAAACAGGAGGTGTTTGTCCTTTATAACGACGATTTTGATCGTTGAAGTGTTGTTCGTGAGCGCTTGGTTGACGACTTGAACTCGCGAGCTGATGGTTCTTCTGCTTCGGCTGAGTCATTCGAAGTGTAGCGTTGGATCGTTGCTCATTGTAGTCACGAGCAAGATTCGAGTGCTTGTGCAATCCGTACGCACCTCGTCTGACTGGAGTGTCTCCGATAGTCTCCCAAGAGACCGTCTTCTTGATCTGTTGGGGTTGGGAATACATAGGTTGCCATCTGGGATCTCCCGTGCGAACACTGCGAAAGCTGTCTGGACTGGGTATTGGGCCTCTTGGTCTCTGTCTCAAGCTCTGGTCGGGGCTAGGAGCACTTCCAATGTGTTCTCCCTTACCATCAGCATCAGCATCAGCTTCCATCCTACCCATCTCGACGTCTCTGACCACGGCTCTGTCCAACAGGCCTACTTCGTCACATCCCAGACGCCTCAAGATGCTTTGGGCACCGCCAATGAAGCCAACACGTCTCTTCTTGAGCCACAGAGAGACAACAACAAAGCCACCGACGACCATCACAGCAAGGCTGGCTATAAGCCAAAAGACTTCGCCTTTTCCCATCTTTATTTCAGAGCCATGCTGTTTCTCCGTAATAAGGACAGAGACAGAGGCAACAGTAGAAAGGAGCCCACAGTGAAACCACACGACTCCAATCCAGAACGGGGAACAGGTCAATACTGCTATATAAGAACGATACCTATTCTTTTCGTCGTAAGCTCTGACCAAGTCAGCCGCGAGGCGGGTGACTGAGAGAGATGGGTGTAAGTGTGGCTCATTAACATTGGTTTGTGAGGTGCTGGCTCTTGCTCGCTCGATGGCGAGGAGAGCATATTGTCGTTGAGCAGATTCCAGAGCAACCGCCTGTCTGGCTGCCAGTGAATTAATTGGGTCACTGCTTTGTAGATGAAGTTTCAAAGAGATGCGATCCGAAATTGCAGTAACGGAGTTCCATCTGTTGCTTCCCAGTGGCCCGAGTCTTCCCAGAGGTGACTTCGGAGGAGGCGTAGGGGCAATAGAGCTATCAAGAGAGGGTGTAAGACCAGGCCGGTCGCTTAGAACGACTGGAAGGGTGTAATGGTTGTAGATTGGTGTGTAAATCGATTTTGGAAGCGGCGTTGATGGTCCAGTACCATTTCCAGCCTGACCTCGGTCCTGAACTCGAGCTGGTGCTCTTGTTTCAGCAAATGCATTTCTGTCTGCAATTGAAGATATGGCACCACCATGAGTACTGGAGATGAGAGTGGTTATTCCGGTTCTTGAGGAAAAAGGTGCTGAGCTCGCTGTGGACATGGCACTGCTGGGCTTCAGGTCGACCGGGAGAGAATCGCTGGCCATTTCAGATGTGAGGTCTCGAGCTGCGACTCTAGCATGAGGGATAGTTCCTTGAGTCCCACTTCCTGCACCTGGAGAGCTTGAATCAGGTACAGAAGACGTGGCAGGTGACGCAGATTTGCTCTTATCTTCTACCAAAGGATCGGCAAAAGGATTTTGGACACGCAAGTTGTTCGAAGGCTGGTAAGAGGTGACAGGCTGAGAACTCATGATTCTGCTTTCTTGCCTACGAGAGAGGGTTGCTGGAAGTGGTGGAAGCGTCTTATCCACTTCTGGGTCAACGAACGGCGAATTCATTGATGCCATGTTGACGCGTTGTCGCGGAGGAACGTTACCGTCAGAGAACGTTGTTGTGGGTGATAAGGTTGAACGTTGTGAAATATACTCGAGTTGCGGGAGTGAGGTTAAGAACGCGAAAAACTGATCGCTAACTGCGTCGCGCTAGTTGGACGACCTCACCTTTACTGAAGATGGTGAATGGGGGTCAGTCGTTGTCCTGTTGTTAATCTGTCTGCTTCCCGCTACGCGACAAAGTAAACAAGCACCTGGTGGACCACGCCAAAGAACCACGCCGGAATTGTGAGAGAAAACCACAACCATTGACAGACAGTAAGTCTTGAGATGTAGAGGTATGAAAAGGAAATAAATTTTAACGCAGGAATTGCAAAAGAGAAAAATTTAAGAAAGAAATGAATGAATTCCTTGTATCAAAGCTGTGGCGGAAGTGTAGAGCTTCAATGTGGGCACTTGGGTCCAGTACATAGACACATCCAGTGCATTTCTCAAAGCAATGATCTTCCCAGCATATCTTTTCAAAGACGATCATGTCTCTAATTCCGAAAGAAGAGGGGAAGGTTCCCATTTTCAATTCCAATCGAACGCCGCCCTATGCCATATACAAGAATGCCCTGCCTTTCATACATTCGGCGACAACAAGTCGTATTTCACACATCTCTCAACCTGTGTTCTCATTAGCAATTTCCAAGAAAATTAACTGGGTAGGTTATTTACGTCTTCTATGCTGGCTTGCAAGAACTTCCTGGCTTCCAAACCAGCCCACACCTTGAGCATGGAGAAATCTCCCTGTCTTAACATACCACCACCACTCTGTGCGCCGAGCTGTCTCAGAATTGGTAGAGCACTTGAGAGCAAGTCGATGTCCGGATTCAAGCTTCTACCAATACCTTCTAGTAGGAGGATGCTGATGACCACATTGACAAAATCGCCTTCCATACGTACGTGATGGCTGCGCACCATGCCCAGGACTTCATTTAAGATATCGCCTATCTTCATATTCCCCAGAGCAAGAGTGCGGCTCTTGACTCCTAGGACGAGATGTTGCATCTTCAAAGCGAAGATCTCTTGGTCAATGACAGCATCGGGCTGTCTGCAACGCTCGCACATCAAATGACCAGCCTTGTAACCGTCGAACTCGGCTACTGCCTTGAACAGATCCAAAAAATTCTTTCGATTCGTGGCATTGAGTTCCGTTACGAGTCCTGTATCGATGAAGATAAGCTGAGGTCTGAACCCCTCATTATCAATCTTCGTGAGCTCTGCCTCCCATGCCTTGGTGTCTTTCTTGTGCCGGTATGGTCTGAGTCGAGCAAGAACTTGCTCGGTTACATCAGGCTGGGCCTGAGGATCTTCGTCCTTGTGCTTGCTAAATGGCAAACGTGGCTGTTCAGACTGGTAGAATCGGACCATGATATTACCTGGATGAAGATCTGCATGGACAAAGTTATCCAGCAGCAACATCCTCAGGAAAGCATCGAGTCCTTCATCTGCAATTTCCTGCTGGAATACACCGCCGCCGTTCTCCATAAAATCTGAAAGAGGAATTCCTTGGGCAAATTCTTCTACCAGAACTTGTCTGGTTGTGAAGGCAGTGTACGGATATGGAAACCAAGCCGTGGTCCTCTCCTTGAAGTTCTTCCTGAAGATTGTGAGGTTGGCAGCCTCAATTCGAAGGTCCAGTTGCAATCTCATCATCTCGCCGAATTGTTCAACCTCATCTGGTAGAGATAACCATTCGATGGTAGGGATAATATTCAGCATCGAAGCGAAAAATCCCATGATCCTTAGATCTCTCCGAACCATTCTCTCCACCCCAGGATGTAGGACTTTGATAGCCACATATGTAGAGGGTACTCTCTGTGGTGTGCTCTTGATCAAAGTGTCCACATTCTTCCTGACGTTCTTTCGCAAATTCCGTGGTTCCTCATCTAAATCTGTCTCTCCCGGTGCAGCCAAATCGGGCTTCAATTTCGCCTTGTAAACTTGGGCAATAGCTCCAACTCCCAACGGCTTCTCATTAAACTCCTCGAATATATCCTCGAATCGTCTACCATCGAACGCTCTCCGTATAATTCGTTTCGTCTCGTGCAAGGAGTGTGCCGGCGCGTTAGAGTGTAATTGAGACATTATTTCGCACATCTGTTCTGGAAAGATATCTGATCGAGAAGCCGCCCATTGTCCCAGCTGCATTTCATTAGCATAGTTCTTCTCCAATTCCGAGGACTTCATACCTTAATGAAAGCCGGTCCAGCACGCTCCATAGACTTCACCAAGAACCAATACCACCAAAGTGTGCCGGACCTCTCATTATCCCTCTTCTTGTCTCTCGAACCAATCCAGAGGGCTGGCACAGTTACAATGACTGGTACGAAGATCACAACCAAATGCAAGAATCGCAAGCCAGTACACAAGGGCTCCCAGATATACACATCTAGGAACACGACAATGCTATCCCTTACACGCCTGATGCCATGCGAGTCATCCTTGACCTCCTTCTTGATCTCTGCCCGCGACGCCTCTAACATTCGCTGCTCGGCCGTATGTTCCGTGCCATCATTATCCTTCTCCGAGAGCTCTACGAATGCCGCAGGACTCAAGCTGGCTGCAGCCGCGAGAATCAATCCATTTCTCCTGGGCGGAGACTGTGAGAATCCTTTCCTGCTACCTCCTTGCCGCCCGCCGCTGTATGCTCGTCGGGCGGCGAGTTGGATGCGACATTGACATTGCAGCGCAGGTCGTAATTTAGGAATGGCTTGACGAAGGCATGTGAGGCCTGTACGAGAGGCTGCCCTCATGATCCCAAGCTCGAAAATGAAGCTTTCGTAGAGCGGTGCTATCGGTGCTCCATTGGGGGTTGGCAATTCGCGTTTTGAGGGTGGGTTCCATTTGTTGACTCGATTCGAGGCTTGTGATTCTGGGCTGCGTCGAGTGACGTCAGGCATTCGAGATTCGAGAATCAACGGCGTGCAACAATCAATCGCAGCAAAGTATTGAGATGTGATTTCGACTTCTATAAAATTGAACATTGAATTAGGACTTTTCAAGAAATGTCGGAATCCTGTATAACAAGTTTCGAAATTTGAAAAGGGAGCTTCTATGTAATGCATTGCAGTAAAAGTTCCAGTAGATTCGGACGCTATGCATTTGGGTATCATCTACAATGATCTAATAACAACGAACACAATTCTATACAGGAATGAGAAGTGTAGTGGGTATCCCTTAGATGTCGCGACGCTCTCTCTTCCTATTCTCCCTTTGGCGCTTCTCCTTTGCCGCAGCCTTCTTCCTCCCAGTCCAGGCGCGCCTTACATCCCCCCTGTTCTCGTAAAACCACTTCTGAAAATCACTCTCGGGCTCCGTCTCTTTATCCTTTCCTTTAGCCTTCTCGTTATTCCGGATTGGAGAGCTAGCCACTGCCTCATCATCCTCATCATCCTTCTCGCTCGGCCAGAGAAATCTTTTGTTTGCGTGAGCTGTATCTGGTGTCGGAGCAGCGCTTCGCATACCCCTAAATTCAAAGTCCTTCTGTGTGTAAGGTGTGAGAGGAATCTGGAGATGGGTTTCGGCTTGGACTTCTTCCACATCGCCATCTGCACCAAAAAAGCTGAATGATGACTCGGCAGCTTTGGGCGGGTCCATGGCATTGGATTTTGGGCGTTTGTACAAAGCTTCCAAGGGATGAACTGAAGAGGCAATATGAGTTGATGTGAGTGAATCTGGGATCTTGATGCTAAGAGAAGGGCCAGTCGATCCCTGGGATTCATTTGTGATAGCCGATTGTGGTTCTTCGGTTTCGAAATCTGCATCAGATTCGTCTGAATCCGAGTCATCAGACGATTCCGAGCTTGAGGAGGAATCTGTATTCGCCAACTCTACGCCGGCCACGGAGCTGTCATCAGAAGACGCTTCGCTTGAGCTGCTGTCTTGCTTTTGCGAGTCTCGGGCTGCAAGAGGGCTTGGGCTCGATCGGACTTTGTGATCTGAGTCGTCTTCTGAACTATCATCGCTTGAATTGATATTCTCATCCTCACTATCAGAGCTGGAAGAACTTGAGTCGCTAGAACTTCCCCTAGCTGTTTGCTGTAGCTGTGCATCTTGTAAAGCCCTCCTCCGCTGCTCTGTATCTGAATCTGCGGGGACTTCGGCATCAGAGTCCGAGTCGCTCTCTGAATTCTCACTGGAACTAGAATCGCTGGAGCTCTCTTCCATTTCACTGCTAGGAGCCGGAGCATCGACCTCCATATGATCCGGCTCCGAGTCTTGAACTGCCTCTCGCACATCGCTCTCAACTGGGGCCGATATGATCTTCCGTGACTTCTTGGCCTGCTCTACTATATTTCCATCCTCATCCACCCATCCCTTTCCCTCTACAAATTCCACCACGACCCTTGTGCTGTTTGATACCCCGCTGCCGCGCAGGAAAGTTGCATATTTCGTAGTCTTCGCAAATTCGTGCACAATAGCTTCTTTTCCAGGCTTCCTCTTTTTCTTGTCTGGCTTCACATCCGCGATCTTCCCTTTCGAAGCAACATTTGGTGGCAGATTCGTCTTAAAGAGACATTCCGGGCCCGTAGTGTATTTCGATTTGACCACTGGCTGATCTTTCTTCGCGTCCTTCGCTGGTGTTGTCCATCCTCTCTTGACCTGTCTCTCTCCAATGTCCACGCCTGGCAATTCGTCCCGTTTCCGCTTCGTTTTCCTCTCTTTTTTGGGTCGCTCTGGTTCTTCATCTTCAATTATGACCTGCTTCTCTGGGCGCGCCTTCTCAATGCGAACCTTCGTTCCTTTGAGAATTGTGCCATTCAGCTTCTTTTTGATTTTCTCGGCGTCCATGGTAGGAAGTTCGACGTAGCCGTAGCCTTTCTCGGGGAATGTGACAATGCTATGGTACGAGATATTGCGCGCGTTCGGTAGGATTGAGGGAGGAATGACTGTATTCAGAAGGCCAGCGTTGAAGGGCGTGATGTGGAGACGGGTGTATTCTGTCTCCTCCATATTACATTAATGTGCAGCGTATCTGCTGTTCTTCAATGAAGCTGTCTTTGGCGAGGCTTTCTTTGTGCAAGAAATTTGGAGAGCTCTCGGCTAAAAGCCTGAGGCAGGTATCCCCTCAGATTCTTCTTGGGGGTCTTTTTTCAAGATCTCTAATTCGATTATCAAACATCAAAATCCTCTGCATTTAATGTCGCTAATCAGTCTTGTTACTTCTCATAAGGTAAGTTGGCAGGTAGAATCTGACTCTGGCTGGTTGGGTTCACCTCAATGGAGGTACTTGCCTAGTTCAAGGAAGGGCTATCCTCCACCGGCTGGACCCAATCACTGGACCCTCCAACCCACCCAGCCCAGCGACCATTGGCCTTGCGAGGGAATGGCCGAGCTCGAGCGCACACAAGTAACGAGATAAGAAAAAATCTTCACCAATCAGCAGATTTGCACGGGCGACTGGGTTAGTTATAACTTCTCATCTTAGCAAGGCTTTATTCTAATACATTGCAGTCTAGGGGTATGATTTTCGTTTCGCAGCCTGTTAACGCAGCTGAATATATGAAAGGTCAGGGGTTCAATTCCCCTGTCGTCCAGCGGATTTGATTTTTGTTCTTTTTGGTGTTTTTTTCCTTGGATGCTGAAAGGCGTTTTCGAGCATCAGCCGACATCACATTAGCGGCTAGCTCAGTCACCGTACTGGACTCCTAAAAGACAATTAAGCATAGTTTATTACTGTACTGTAATGAAAAGTTAGTGCACTAGGCCTCAATTCTGAAGTGGAATGGACTGTTCAAGTACATCCCCTCACTTCTTTATCTTCCCTCCCTTTGTATTTGATGCCTTTTTCTCTTCATCCCTCTCAACCAGCTGAGTCATCTCCATGTCCCTGTTCAGGAAAACAGTAACAGGTGGAAGAGTGTACCTGTACTCATGAATAATTCCTATCTTGGTAAGTAAATCATATTAAACCCCAAACCGATCAGAAATGCTATGGGGTGTCATTTTTGTTTGTATGCTCTGATAAGCCTATGAAAGGCCAAATTGTATGCAGCCAACAATGTTACTACTACTAATGCAGGCTCAAAAACAGTACAAGCTCCGTGTGCTCCTAAGCGTGGACAAATAACAAGTGTCTGTTCTCCTGGCCCAAGCATGCAGGTGGGTATCTCTGACGTCCTCCTTTCACATACACGATCCCTATGGCTCGTCAACGATGTCATGAATTCGCCAAAGAACTTTGGAATCAGACAAAGACAGAATTCCACATTTCGCACATAGCAGTTCATTGGGGTGCTTGTCTTGATCAGGCTTCTCTGTACGGGAATGGTTTCCCCGCCGCTGAGCGGGGCCCTTGTATCTGATACTTGAGACACAATAGCTTGGATGGACCTCAAGGTCCAATGCCAAAGACAATCACAGCTATTTCACTTCGCTATAAGCAGTGGACGGAGAGCATCAGTGGCTCAGCTATTACTCCGCTAGGCTAGAAGAAACAGGTACGCTAGCCTGGAAAGAACTAGCTCACTTATAGCGTCCTGTATAACTCTATCAATCAAGATTGATGTTTCTTACCGCTTTGTGGAAGCCATCAATACTAGTGGACTTCCCTTTCCCGCATAAGCGAGTCAGAAGGCCCTTGCTTGTAAGTCATAGATTATGGATGAAATGGATCTGGCCGATTCCGCACACCATCACTTTATGTAACACTAGGTTCAGTGGAAGTTAGTCCGTCTAGCAGAAAGGACCACTCATAAGTACAAGAGGCGCTATAAGTGAGCTAGTTCTTTCCAGGCTAGCGTACCTGTTTCTTCTAGCCTAGCGGAGTAATAGCTGAGCCACTGATGCCCTCCTTTCACAGTCCACTCCACCTGGTGCCATTGTTAGAGGTGTCTTAGGAAGTCCCATAAGACGCCGATACTGTGTCGGGGTTGATCAAATGAACATCTCTTACATAATTTCTTTTCCTCCTATGACATATTTTTCAAAGATACGGCCTTCTAAGATACCTCCAGAAAATCGGAACATAATTCTCGTGCCTATGAAAGCGTGCTGACTCGCAATCCGACTTCGTGTTCAGCAATGAATTCCGGCTATTTTTGGCACTATCTGAATGTCTACAAACACCATTATGAAGCTCAATGGGCTGCAGAAGGGAGTCGGTTCTAAGTGCGGTTGGTTGCACGTGTGTCTTCAATGTTTTGTTTTGATGGGATAGATTAGCCGAGACTGGCCCTTACAGTAAGCGAGTTGTGGCAGAACGTCCGTACCCAGGCACTTACATGGGACACCCTTTGTTGATATTGAGTACTTTAGCTGTAAGCTTGATCAGTGATCATTCTATCTTAGCTGGGGATGGATGAAAAATTCTCGATGAGCAGGACCCGGTGCTCCTACCTGGTACGTCACATCATGACGTGGGTAGTGGCTTCCTGTTTTGGCAGTGGCCACGCATGGCTGATAAATTCATCCTCCATCATCGACTTTCCATCAAGAAATATCTTTAGCATCACACCGGGCATGCTTCGGATCGATTATGTTTCTCTTCTTACATCTATCTCCTAGCAGTCTTATCAACTCCTAGAATGTCTTCCACTCCGCCCACCTCACTTCCTAGCAGCACCTCCGTTCCCGCGTCACCAACACCTCTTGAAAACCCTTCTCAAACCCCAGCTGGCGGGTCCCTCTCGTCCAGATCCCATACTATGGTGCAGAGTCCGCCGCCGGACAACAATATTCCGACTCCCGCACCACTCTCAAGAAGTTCCACTCTCGTCCAAACTCCAGCTATCTCCCACGGGCAGTCGAGACAAGACCGAGGAGGGTACTTCTCTTCCAGACGAACGCAGCCTGCAACAACCCAGAACTTCGCGAGAATTCCGGACAACAACTCCATGCCGAGCCTCAGTCCAGGTCTTTCACCTGCTGGGTCTTTTAATTCCTCCGACACGGGTGTTAACCGCTGCAGTTACAGCAGCAGCGAATATCTTTCGCCTCCCCATTTTCAGGGAGACGATGATAAGCCTCCACATATCTCCCGTTCAGAAAGCTCGGAAAGTCTCTCAATGATGAAGGAGAAACCACGAAGAGAGGAGACTATACCAAATGATAGAAAGGTCAGGGTGAAACGGCGACGCCGTAGACGCTATGGACGTCGGCAACAGACCTCCGAAGGGAACCAGCATCATGAGCATGCCTCTTGGGAACAGTCTGTATGTCAACTCGCACCAACGGCACCAACAGGGCAGAAGCACCTTTGTACTGGCCATGCTGGTCCTTTCGTCCCCAGCAAAACTCGACACGGTCATACTGATACCTTTGGACGTGTGATACCTCAATCTACACAGGGTCCTGCATCTCTAGTGGTCACTAGACGATGGAGCTCTGTGGAAGTCGGGGCACGTCAAAAGCGCCTTCCAAAAGGCTTGCAGTCTACGACCTCCAAGGTGGCCATTTGCAGAGCAACAAGTAAAGACAATAACGACGAATCCAATCTCGATCATGCTGGCCATCGTTACAAAAGCTCGAGCTTCACCCGAGGTGGCAAAGATCATGAGATTGTCTCAGCAATACGAGAAAAGCTGACAGTTCGTAAGGTCGACACACCTGGATTGGGAAGTCTAGTGGCACCGCCACTTTCGATTACCCTTAGACGTGCGAGCGATGCCAGCGGTTCAATTTTCAATCGGGCCAGAGAACGAGATGATCAGAATCATTCCTCGGTCGGAAATTCTGGGCTTATGACACCCCTTGCAGGAGCGCAACATGTGCCCGGGGACAAACAGCCTTCTGCTGGATATTTGATCACCAACGAAGATATTGAGTCCATATCTCTACTAATCAAGAAAAGCCTTGGACAATATCTTCATTCTTACGATCGCAATAGCATACTAGATGAGTCGAGCTCCGCGGGACGGATTTCCCGTAACACACGAGCGCCAACTATATCCGGCACTGGAGGCGGGAAGCCGGATCTCTTGTCTACAGATATCACTACCAACACTGTGGACTTTCAGCCGAGCCACTCTCGACCTTCTGATCAAAATGAATGTCTGGAGGTGAAGGATTTTCAGATGAACATACAGCGATCGGGTTCAGATAAGAGTGTACATGAACTTCTGTGGCAAGAATCAAAGAGCTCGTCGGGGGAAGCTTCCTCGAACCCCTGCGATACGCCTCCGGAGTCTAAGACTTCTCTAAATATCATGTCCGAGGAGTGCGAGGTGGAGTCTGGTATTGAGAAAGGGAATGCATTTGACCCTCAGAATGCACGCGCGTCTATCAGTGACTGGTCTGGGAGGTTATCACAAAATGATGTTCCGATTGTTATCACATCATCAGACTCAGATTCAAATGAAGCCACGCCGAAAGTAGAGTCATTCAAAGCAAGACGTCGACCGCAGGTGAGGTCTGCAGCATCGACTCCTAGGGTTGCTACCCGAATTCGACCTTTTCCAAGGTACGCCGCGTCTCATGAACAACTACAAGATGTCGTGTCATTTCCTCCACTTTCCAACAGGAAGGCTACGAACGAGTGGATTTCACCACTTCCAGATATGGAAATAAAATCGCCTTTATCAACACCTCCATTAACAAATTCTGGGTCGCTGTACGAGATTGGTGTCGATTTCACAACGGGCCCATCGGGTGCTACGACATCCAAATCGCCTATTACTTCATGGGTTCGGTCTGCAGAAGCCTCTCCGTCTCAATCGCCAGAAATTGACTTCAGACAAGACTACGGCTTCGGTGGTATGAGTGCTACTACCAAGCAGCACAACGACAGCCGCCGGAAGAGCTCGATCAAACCGCATCCAAAGGCCTCACCTCGAACTGGTCAAACATTCGCGATGGGCTCTTCCATCGGTGTTCATGCGAGTGAAAGAAGAAAGAGCTCATCACCACATATTCAGCGAGTCCGTACGATTGATAATATCCACAAAGGTGAACGCGACGAGCCAGCGAGCAGGTGGAGATCGCCATCTGTTTGTCCTCCTCGGCTGTCTCCAAGCCAATTGTCACCAAGTCCAGTAGAGGCCGAGGAAATCCGAGATCAAAAGCCAGAGGACCGAGTTCCTGAAATGATGTCAAGATTACACAGGCTCAGAAGTGGATTCACAGATCGGATCAGCTTGGTAGAAGCTAGGACACCTCCATTGCCAAGGTCGGATTGTGCTGGCATATATGGGACGATCACAGGTACGCTTCGAAGAAGTATTGGAACTTCGTGTCAAGATAACGCTGCGACACACAATTGTGATGACTGCGCAAAGGATCCCTGGAATCCTAGTGTCGACTGGATTGGCTAAGTCGCCGATTGAGGTGCATCAAGCAGTACATAGGTCGATTGCTTAGAATGGTAGCTAGCTGTCCTTCAATTAGAATGACAACACTGAAGGTAATCTGTAAATTCTTCCACATTTCCAGGCATGACATCTGAATTTGAGCACCGTTTCGCGCCGCAACGCAACTCCTGATTTCTCTATTTTATTCCAGAGGCTTCCTCCAGTGTCTAAACTATTTAATGGGCAGAGCCGGACACTTCAATTTCTCTACTCTGTACCATGGTATTCATGCTTCTAATACTATATTGACAATATTTGAATCAAGAATGAGAGTGAGAATTCTATTTGACATTGAAAATCCGGACCATTAAAACTGGGTAACGAGTCGAAATTGAAGCTGAGCGATTATTCTCAAGAGACAGTGAAAAGGAGACCATTGCCACGAGTGTGCTGGTAGTCTGGGTCCCGTTATCTGTAAGTGTCATTGCTATTGATGGCTACGAAAGTAACAAAGGCCACCTGCGGCTCATCCCAAATGCAAGACCAGGGAAAATCATCGAAACTTTACCAATGAGAGGCATTTCGAGGAGACCTAATCTTCGATTTGCATTCATGGAAAGACAAGACAAATCACACTCTGCGACGTTTTATGGTCTTTCGAGTCGGTTATCCGGCGGACCGTCGTCTGTAAATACATTAGTTGCTGATTTACTTAACGGCGTTCGGCCACTCACTATCTGAGCTGATCTCCTCCGCGCCAGAACCCATCTTTCCCTTGCTCTCGACAACCTGCACCTCTGATTTCTTTCTTCCCATTGCTCGCTCCAGAACGAAGCAGGTAAACCACGGTCCCTCATGAATATCACACCTGAACTTAAGATACCGCCAATTCGGGACCCATCTAAGTTTCATCGAACTTGCCGACAATGTCGAAGGCATGAGCTCAATAAACGTGGTACTGAGCTTGGAGTGGGGCATGAAGTATCGAATCTCATCCTTCTCTCCATTCATCCATCGTTCAAAGCGGATTATATAGTTCGAGTGCTCGAGGAGGATTGAGTGGGCTGTTGGAAGGTATGTTCGGGTTGAAGGGGCATTGACGATGTTGACCACTACAGAAGAACGCTAATCAGCTATGTCAACAATTTAAAGTGAGAGAAAGGCCTTAATGTTGCTGAAGAGACAAGATCGGGAATGTTGCTCACTGTAATAAGCAAAATGGTAGATTGACTGCTCATGAGGTCCGAGAGGGCGTGTAAGTGGATAAAGTCTGTCACAGCAGAACAGACTTGTACTGCATGTATGCGTTGACCTATAAGTCGTTAGTCTCCTCACATGTCTCGATCTTCGAGAGATCGAACTGACTGTGATGGCGGGGTGGGCATAGAAGAAGCCGCTGCACAGGGCAGCCGTTGTTTCTGCGGGGTAAAGAAAGAAGGGTCGGGAGTAATTGAAGGCATCACAGTAGCAGTGACCTCGAGATCTGTGATGAGCAAATTGCGAGCTCGATATTGTTGAGTCGTTCAGTTCTGGAGTCGTGGACATAGGCAGCATATAGCCGAGCTGAAGTAGCAGAGAATCAACAATAGGAAGCAGCGACAAAAGATATCCGAGCAAAAGATTCACCCACGTCTCAGATTCCATACTCCAGCACAATGAGAACGGGGAAAATAGGGTAAGCATCAATTATATCAGGCAGAAACTATTTTCAGTCCGATTTCCGCTTTCAAGAATAGAGAAAGGAGGTCAACCAAACATCCGCTGAGAAATCAACCGTACTTGGACCAGTCAGTTAGCCTCAAACAAAGACCCCTGACAATTCTGACCTCTGAATTACCAGTGACTATAGTCTCGCTTTCACTTGTGACCCTTCAAGCAGCTGTTTCACTTTCTCTGCTACTCCGAATGAATAGATGTATCCGGCTCCTTCCACCCCATACGCGTGGACCACATCACCCTCGCGCTCGACTCTCAATCCCCCCTTTCTGCCTGGGCGGAATCCCAGGACATCTGTCACTTTATCCAAGTCAACGTCTTCAAAGGCTCCTTTGGTAAGACGATTCACCCGCCGAAGGATGTCGCTCTTCAGTGCGACGTCTATCTCGGCGTCAAGCCTGTCTGACTTGATTCCTCCCATTATCACTCCACCCGAACCTGCTCGGGGGATGACGTAGGTGTACTCTGAACCTTCAAGCATCACAAGCTCGCTAAAGTCTGTCTTTACAAACATGGTTTGGCCACGAACGGGACCTACCGCCTGATCACCTGCGAGAACTCTGGCACCGACACCTGATGCGTTGACGATGATCTTAGATTTCGTGAACGAGCGTGCCTCTTCGATACTTTTGACTTCTTTTCGAATGAATTTGACACCTTTTGCGACGAGTTTCTCCTTCAGCCATGGCAAAAATATCAGTGGATTGATTGCAAGAGTGGTGTACTTGCTACCCAGCTTGATCTCAGAGGGCAACGCTGAAGCAGGTAGGACTTGGTAATCGGGCATCAAAGATCGATACCATAGATCTGACTCCGTTGTCTCATCGTCGAAATACTCCGTCATGGGATACAGCTTTACACCATTCGATGGTTCTTGATTGGCGACATCCCAGTAAAATTTGAAGCAATCTCGTTGCATCTGCTGTTGGGACTTGTCGGCGTGCCGCTGAGGATGGAAGACAGCTCCCGCCCTGACAGATTGTTAGGATGCCCTTGTCAGATGCAAGTCGAAGAAATGAAAATACCATGGACTTGCCCAGTCTAGCCCCATGTCTCCTGGCTGGTCTCTTGCCACGATTGTGACATTGTATTTCGAAGACAGGACATATGCAGTTGCGAGACCCGTTATTCCAGCACCAATGATCCCAATTGATTCAACCATCTCTCCTTGTAGTCTTTCGCAGCTTTTGTGACTTTCTGGCCTTGTTATATATGACCGGAACTTCAAATCTACCCCACTTTCGATTGATTTTAACCCGTTGATGATAGTTAGTGCCGTCGCCAACGCCTGCTTAATAGGAAGATTGGCAGTACAAATCTTTAGCCGGAGGTATCCGCAGCGAGAGCTGCTTTTGTAGAATAGATTAGAATAAAGTTGCGCTCTACAACAGCGAAAGAGGACTGAAGAAGCTTGTCGTGCCAGAAGGGCGCGATCACGTGGAGACGGAGAACCGAGGACCCACCTCATTCCATTTCCCCACCCTCACGTCACACGCGAGAATAAACAAAGAAATTGTAACTTCAGATGTGTAGCAAATTCATTGACGGAACTCTAGGTAAGATTACAAATGGCCTGAATTTTACGTGTTATATCTCGCCTATCGTTATGCTATGCCATATTCTCACCTTCCATCTCACCATTGAATATGCAGTACTGCCAAGACTGGGGAAACAGAAGAGGATGCTCGCTTGGCAAGATAGCGATTCGAGATAAGAATCGGTTCAAAAACATTCAGGGGAACATGCGATGGGAGTCGAGGTTTCTCTCCCATGGCACCGCTTTGAGGATAATGTGGTTACTTTCTCACTACGAAAGTGCTTGCCTGGGTATCTCAACCGCTGTATTCCAATTTGCTAAAATGTATGCTGGCCAGGGGAGTCGCCAGACCCTGCTTTAGCGACTACTTCCATTCCCAGAGGTTACTACAGTGACAAGTCACTCGAATCCTCGGCTGTCACGCCCAGGAAAATTCTTGCCATACCACAAGAGCTATTACAATGTTTACGGGGCTTAACAGCAACCGACGAGGAAAGGCTCGATATAACTTGGTCGTCCGATATGACTCGTCGCAGATATTGGAAGTCTGATATGTGAACGAGGAAAGCGGTTTTTGACCTCTTCTTCATCTTCAGCGTGTGGAAATACAAGCAGGCACTTCGCAACGAATGTGACTGCAAAGGCTACCAGCCCTAATGGGAATGTGAGTTCATCTCCTGGAGCTCTGAGCGAGCCGAGGCTCTCTTTCTATTCTGTGAACGAAGCGTGTTCTGGCATGGTGAGCGTAGGGAGCAAATGGGCCAAGGCTCCTCAAAGCTCACCAATTTTTGACGGCAGTCCCTACTCGATGGGCGGAAATGGCGAGTACATTCCCCACCCGGGACTGGTTTTGCCACCACCAGTTGAGGGAGTCAGTCCCACGATCTACCTGGATGCTGGCTTTGGGGGAGGTTGTGTCAAATCTGGCCCATTCAAAAACATGACTGTGAATCTGGGGCCAATCGGCCTACCTAACACAACAGCTGGCCCGGACGGTGGACTAGGGTATAATCCTCGGTGCTTGAAGCGAGATGTTGGCCCTTCTTGTACCTTGAAATCCTGCAACTACGATAGTTTTCGGTATGAGAAATTGTGCTCACAATATTATATGCACAGATCTCATGTCCTTGCGAGAGAACATCCGCGAATTCCAGAATGACTTGGAAGGTCCCGTCGGTACAGGTGACCTGGGCCCGCATGGTGGTGGACGCTTTGCAATCGTGGGCGATCCAGGTGGAGACTTGTTCACCTCTCCAGGCGATCCTGCTTTCTACCTTCATCATGGACAAGTTGACGGCTTGTGGACTCTATGGTAATCCTGCGTGCCTTACAAGAACTTCATGTTGACGATCACCTCAGGCAAGCACTCGACTCGGCAACTCGCCAGTACTCACTCGATGGGACGAACACTATGCTGAATGACCCTCCTTCTGCAAACACGACTCTAGATGATGTTATCGATCTTACCTATGCTGCTTAAGCTGCTGTCAAGGTTAGAGAGACGATGAGCACCGTCAAAGGTCCATTCCGTTACGTCTATCTTTGAGTATGACTTACCCGAAGTTAAGGGTAGTACGATCAGAAGTTTTTAATGGGGGTTCTTTTGGTATTCTACCATGAATAAATAGGATGAATGTGCATCGTCGCTATCTGGGCAGCTGTTCCGAGTCCGAGTTAGATGTATTTTCAACGTCTTCAAATTCTCTGACACAATAGAATTTCTGAAAGTCCATTCCCCCCTCGTAGCGGACTATTTCAGTCTAGCAACTGCGTCGCAAACGCTAGGTTACTTCCAAGAATTAAGCTACACTTGTAAAACTTCCTGAGCAAAAGCTGCCGAACAACCTTCGTACTAGTTTTAAGTCGCTAGAAGCCTTGTAGAGTTGACTTCTGTGCACGACCTGGGTACCATTCGATTTGCTCACAATTCGTTTCTGACGGAAGACATGAAAGACTAAAGGATGAAGCAATCTAATTGCATTGTTTTGACGGTCCTAGAGTCTCGCCTCGAAGCGAATCATTTCAGGGGTCGCTTCCAGAAAAGGCATGGAAGGACTTGGCGGACACGGTCCACCCGCTCACCCTTGTTTTGTTTCAGCGTTTCAAGTTCAGGCTCAAAAGGCAATATCGCAACGTCTCCAAAAGCTCTATCCTGAGCTTCCGTCGCCACCTATGGCCTCATAATTGATTGTCTTCTTGTTTATTGTGTCACCTTGTACCCTTGTTGCATTTGCGGCTTGCTTTCTGTCTCTTCTTTCCTCATTCCAGGCCCTTGTCTTGCAGCATTGAGGTATTGGAATTTATTCGGATCGGACCACATCAGCAGACATGGCTCGACCCAGCGGATCATCCAAAGCAAAATCACCCAAGCCAACACCAAAAGAACCGCTTCTCACGCAGGAAAACTTTGAGAAGGAACTCAAGTCTCTAGCTTTGAAAGCAAAAGAAGAGACATGGGGAAAATGGGCAGCTGAGCAGGCTTGGATCCTAGCCCAATCGGGAACGCTCCTCACGCTTGCAGCCGTATACTCAAATGTATCGCTGCTCACACTTTCGCCAGTATATGGGGGTATCCCATCGTCAATATTACACTCAAAAGGTGTTATGACTGCTTGTTTTCTGGGCTGGTCGTCGAATTTGTTTCTGAAGAGGCAGTTGCCGGTCAAGCCTCAACAGCTACTTCCACTCATCGCTGCGTACATTCCCATGGTGCAATTTTTTCTCTTCAAAATCAGTGGTTCTCTGGGAGGTGTCTATGGACCGATCGTAACGGAGGCTCTCACTTTCTTGCCGCTGCTATTGCTTTCGGTCTCGTGCACAGCGACGATTTTGGATGATTTGGAGATGAGTCCCGGGAGGGTTCAATGGCTGGCTGATGCAATGCCGGGGATCTTATCGTACTCGTTTTTGAAGGGCATGGAATATGTGTCCATGAACAGCATCTCAAGAAGCATCGGCTATTCTTTCATCCAGACTAGACTCGGACTGCAAATCCTGCTTACAGGACTCTATTCGCTATTTGCGCCGTCAAAGCTTCTCTTGTTCACGATCCCAGCTCTTCTACATGCAGCGCTTTTCAACGTCCATGTGCAGTTACCATACACGACATCCGTCCTCAACTCGACTCTCGCCAAACAGAACTGGACCTTGATTGATAGGCAAGAGTCTCTCACTGGGTATATTTCCATCATCGAGAGTGCAGAGCAACGCTTCCGAGTCATGAGATGTGACCACAGTCTTCTCGGTGGCGAATGGCTCGTTAAGAGCTCCCGAAATGGAATGCCAGAACCCATCTATGGTGTATTCGTCATGCTCGAAGCAGTCAGACTCGTGGAAGTCGAGCCGCCTATCCCAGACTCAGAAGCCAAAGCTTTCGTCGTGTAAGTCCTCAATCAATACCAACATATGTCCACGTGACTAACGTCCATCCAGCGGCCTCGGTATAGGAACCACACCAGCTGCGTTGATGGCTCATGGAATCCAAACCACAATCGTGGAAATCGATGCCGTCGTTCACGATTTCGCAACCAAATACTTTGCTCTGCCAAAGAAACATAAGAAAGTCATTGCTGATGCCGTCTCTTACGCGGCAGAAGTAGCCCGCTCAGGCGAGAAGTACGACTATGTTGTGCATGATGTGTTCACTGGTGGTGCTGAGCCGGTAGATCTATTCACATATGAGTTCTTGCAAGATCTGAACTCGATACTAAAGCCTGGAGGTGTGATCGCTATTGTAAGTCCTGCCCCATCCCTACAGTACCTATCCTACTCCATCCCTGTACCAGCAATAGTCACATCCAGTCAATTGAGAGTAAATAAAGGTATACAGCTAACCCTTCCACTCCCAGAACTACGCCGGGGACCTCCTCCTCCCCTCCGCCCGCATCATCGTCCAAACCATCCTCTCCATCTTCCCAACCTGCCGCATCTTCCGGGAATCCGCGCAACCGCCACCCGATCAAATCACCTCCGACGGCCGCGACTTCATCAACATGGTTATATTCTGCACCAACACGCCGTCTTCCCCTTCAAGCGAAAACAAACTCACGTTCCGCGCCCCGACCGCAAAGGACTTCCTCGGCAGTCGCGCGAGACAGGCTTTCTTGTTGCCGGTTCATGAGGTGGATTATAGTGCTTTTGAGGTCCAGGAGGGTGATGGGGGTTTGCTGTATGGGAATGCGACGGAGAGGTTTAGGGGGTGGCAGGAGAAGAGCGCGGGTGGGCATTGGAGTGTCATGAGGACGGTTATTCCTGCTGGGGTGTGGGAGAATTGGTAGAGAGGCGAGGAGGTGGTACATTAAACTCGAACGGAATGTAGGGTCCTGTTCTATGTCTGGTTTTTGTTGGTGCGTTGATGCGTTTCATCAGAAGATGATGCTATAGAGATGGACGAGACGGGTGGTGCCGTAAAATGTAAGTTGTAAACGTGGTTCGGCAGCTATCTTCATGTTCACCGAAGGTAGAAAGGAAGAGATGAATGTAGAAAGCTTCGAATATCTAGTTTCTCTGAACTTGTTCGAAGTAGTTGTAGTTATGCACATTCGTTATGGTATCATGAAATTGTTAATCCGTCCCATCCCCTCCATCCCATCTCCTCAAACGATTACCAACGAAGGTACTCTCGGAGCCATCCGCACCTATGCAATAAACAAACAAACCAATCAATCGATCTCTATGCTCGCGCCACCCTAGCACCAAACCCTAAGAATAAGAAAGGGAAACAGACACACGCCCATTTCCGAGCCACGAGAATACACAGCAAAGAAAAACCTCCACATTAAGTCTAGTATCCACTGTCCCAAAGATCATCCTCACTCTTGATCATCTCCAGCACCGGTGTCCTCCCCTCCTCCTTCTTCTTCTGCTTACGCTCCTCCTTCGTCACCAGCCGCGGTGTAATCGGTATCATTGGCGAAAACGGCTGGTACGGACTATACGGCACCGCGCCGGCACTCCAGGGCGTCTTCAACCCCCCAGTGTGTGGACCGTTGGGCTTGATGTTGCGTTCTAGCACCGTGGTCTTGGTGGTGGGTATGAAGGAGGGGGATTGTAGAGCAGGCTCAAAGGAGCGGAGGGGTAGGGCTCGTGATGAGTTGTTTGTGGATGGAGGGTTGGAAGGCTGGAGTTGGCGGGGTTTAGGGGCTGGGAGGAAGAGCGGCGTTTGGGATGTTGCGCTTGTTGCGGACGATGGGTCACCTCTTTCTGCTCCGCCGCCTCCTCTGTAGGAATTTTGGGTTTGCACGGAGGTTTGCGAGGGGTTCGGGGCGTGCCGTGGGCCGTTGCGGTATGGTGAGAGTTGCTCTGCTAGACTGCGGGTCGGGGAGCCGCTTGAGGTGTTCCGAGAATGCGTGTATGGAACTTGGTCCTTAGGGACGGGAGGAGGGGGTGGTGGTGTGTAGTAGCGGGGTGTGAGTGGTTCTTCATCTGATGCTGCACTTGTAGGGAAAGTTGCAGAGACGGGCGTAGGGATTGGCGAGGAGATGCGCATTCCCCGGATCCCCTTTCGTCTGGGCGATTTGAGAGAGGAAATCAGAGACGAAGTTCGCGAGTGTGATTTTGTCTTCCCTTCGTCCAGAGTCAATGTTGCTGGACGAGCTTTCTCACTTTTCTTTGGAGGCGAGTCTGTTCGCGGTGGACCCATTGGAACCGGACCAATTCTCTGCAATTGCGGAGGAAGAGGCATTTCCTTCAAGACCACACCCTTGGCCTTTGCGTCCTCCTGCTCCATAACATGGGCATATATATCTTCCAAGTCTCGTTGCAACATCTCGCGGTCTGCCTCGACAATCCTGGTGTCAACGTATGGATCTGCGAGACCGTTCGGGGTCGTAGGCGACTTGTTGATACTGGGGAAGATGTAGGGATTCTTCGTATCCTTCTCTGGTGAAGGCCACGAGAAATTCCTTGATCCGCCACCTGGTGCGCCGGGCGAGACAGGTGAGGGTTCGAAAGCGGCTGTTTTCGGAAAGGCGGTCTCTACCATTTCTATGTCAAGTGCTCTGGCTGATTTCTGGATCTGAATTCGCAGTCTGCGGCCGATGACGAGAAGCGCTACTCCCACAACACAAACACAAAAGAGGTATGATCCAAGGATTGCGCCGATCTGAACTGGTAGGAGGGACTTGTCTCTTGAAGCGTTTGCTGATATAGGCGGACCGTCTTCTGGTGCTGGTGCTGGATCCCAATCGATGTTCAGAGGATTGTTCTTGGGAACGTCGGTGAGGAGATTCCCAGCACTTATAGATGGGAGGGAGATGAAGAGGAGGAGCAGGATCGCTTTTGCATTGATCGCTGTCTCACTCCCTGTAAGCATCATGTTACTCTGACTATCGTGAGGTTGAAACGTCCGCTATATGTATAGCGGTCGTCACCAAAGGGCGAAACGTTCTGCGACGCGGATTCAACATGGAGTTGATCGACTCTGAGCTGTGAGCGGCGGCTGTATGTGATATACCGAGAGAGAGTGGTAGTCTGATGCGTGGGTGCCCGCGGGCGGGACAGGCCATCTTGGGCGGCCATTGGAGGACGATTGGATAACCTCATGGATGGAGACACCAGGAAGGGATGTGTATGGACACTTGTGGTGAGAGGCTGGCCAGGAACCTGCATGAAGACGAGAATAGCGCCCGGAGTTGTGATGGGATGGGAAGGGACAGGAAGTGATAGGAAGGGGACTGGCGGACTGGCGGACTGGGAAGGAAAGCTAGTTGACGATGTTCCCCTCCACCTGCAGCATGAGCGAGATGCAGAAGGCGGGCTGCACGATGTGGTTGGTCCATGATCTGCATGTTAACCGCCGGGCTGGGGTCCAGGGTAAACATTGGCTGACCACCCAAGCCATCCAAGCCGGGTCTGAGATCTACCCAGGACAAACATTTCAGCACGGCCAGATCACACCTGATCACACCCTGCACGACTTTCTTCGCGCCAGCCGTGATGTTTCTGCGGGTATTGAAATCGCCTCATTTGAAGAAAATAATGTTCCAACAATGCGCAATGTGATGGCCGATCTTATAAGTCGAATGATGCCATCTTGATGCCCTCCTTGGAATATGCGGTGTGAGCATCCCTCTCATAGGCCCGTTCTAGTTATAATTCAAGCAGGGTTTCATTGCGGATTTGTGATTGTAGTCTGCGGTTTCCATTCTCACTTGACAAGCTCACGTTGCAGACCCAGCTGCATAAACTCTAATTCCGTCTGGTATTCCATGTGGTATCTTAATATCTCATAGGCCAGTGTCTGTGGAGTCAGTGGAACTGATTGTGATTGAGCTTCGTGCAGAAGAAACATGCTTCTCTCTCATGGATTCCGTACATGTGCCCCTCTGTAAGCATGCAACAGAGTTATTTGTGGAGTAACGATTGACAGTGGAGATGTATTTTCGTGGGATTCTTCTGATCACTTGATAGTGATGGATGAAGGAGTGGTTGGTTGGAAGTCAGACATCGTCAATAATCGCCGAATGGGGTTGTAGACTTTGTGCGCTTTGACCTCGTCATTGGTCAATCCTTGGATATCTCGCTCCGGCTCTGTATTGCAAGGCATCATTGGATTGATGAGTGGGATTGTCTGTCTCGGTCATTTTCGGTAAAGGTTTCGCTGTTGTTGATATAGGTTCTCAACTCGCTTCGAGCAGTACAAGATTACAGTCCTAGATCCCCACTGAAGCCGTCTAATCACTTTCTCGGATGAAAAATCGCAGCCAACCGATCTCATCATCTCAATGCTGCAATAAGTAGCTATTGGAATGTGAGTATCTAGGATTGGCAACGCGACTAGGAGAAGCAAGCGCTGTGATGGATCTTCGTGAGCCATCAAGTGATCGTAAAGGATTAGGAGCATCGTGTCGCATATGGCAGATTCAAGCGGACTTAAGTAGACAAGCTGGCTAGATCCAGTCTGTTACTAATCACGCAACACGCAAGAACTTGTCCATGTATGGTATATTGTTGTTTTTGCCGTCTTGCCCGGAAAGACAACTTTCTTGAATTCTAAAACTGATCTTCCGTCCTTATTTGCCTTCATTTTCCTATTGAGGCGTTCTATTTCTGGTCATAGTCTCTGCCTTTACTTTGAATAGTTCGATAGAACTATAGGCAAATCTAAGATTTCGAAGCTGGTGATGTCAGGATCATGGTTGTGGTTAAGAAGTCTCTCTAGATCTCGGCAACGATGAAGACGAGCTGCTTTAAAAATAGCCTGTATTGTAATAGCGAACAAGTTGCTAGCAGTACATACAGGTGCGAGCGAATCGATTACTCATCTACTTCTGATTGAACTTATACGCGCGCTTTACATTTGCTCAATTCTCGACGGTGAGATTACATTTACAAGTTCTTCGTTCATACGTGACCCGATAGACCATTCTCTTCGCCACGAAACACAAGTCTCGTAGAACGAAGATACCATTGATGTTACTTGTCACGCTATCTAGACCGAGGTAACGATACGAGAGATAGGATACTGCCCGTTTAACCACTCGCTCATTGGAATAGTCCTAAATTTGAGAGGCACCACTTGGTGGCCAGTCCGGAAGGCGCCGAGGTGTGGTGTGTTGTCTTGGGTCGTGACAGTCCGTTGGAGACTCCATGTCTCCGACTGTTCAGCCTTCCTCGCTAGGCTTTGTCTGTTGACCTTGAGTGGCTTCCAATCTTCGGTCAGATGGTACGATGAACATGCGTTGTAGAAGCACTCTTGCGAAGTCACCTTTCGACAGATTAGGTGTTCTAGAAAGAGTCTTGACTTTGGTACTTAAGCAACATGGAGATTGTCTCGATGGTAAGCCCTGATCTGTTGCCAATCTATTAACGATTTTCGCAGCCAATGAATACAGTTTGATAGACCTTTCAATGCTCAAGCATATTCACCTAGCCTCGATCATCCTCCTCCTCGCCGGCATCGCAACAAGCGATCTCAACGGCTGTCCCGCCGGCGGCGCATGTACACTTCCCAGCCAAGCCATGCTCAAATGCGGACCTAACAACGGCCTCAACCTCACCGTCATGCAACCCTGCATCTGCACCGAAGATCCCACCTGGGACCAAGATATCCTCGACTGCGTCCAATGCTGGATCGAGCCCATCGCCAACGGCGGAAGCGACTACGAGCTCGGCGTCGCAATCCAAGAGTCCATGTTCATCAGCTGTGGACCTCCTATCGCCAGCTCAGTAGAACTGTTCCCATGTTCGCTGCAATGCCGCACGATCTGGGAGGTTGGGAATACGTGTGGTGGGTATGGGAAGGATGTCAAGGAGTGTATTTGTAAATACCATTATTCGTGGGATGGAGCTATCGAGAGTATGTATTTTGCAGACTGTCCGCTTTGTATTGAGGGTCTGGGCGATGCGGATGTGGCGGCGACGTTGAGGGCCTGGAAGACGTTTGGGTGTCCGGTGGATTCGAGTGTTGCGTATACTACGAAGCCTGTGTCTAGCACGACGGCGACGGCGACGGCAACAACGACGAGTAAGTCGATGGCGAAGACCAATGGTCCTGGAGGTGCGTTGTTGGCTGTCGCTGCTGTTGTTGCTGGTGTAATATGAGACCAAAAATAATTTCCCTCCATCTCGATTGCCACGAGTTTTTTGAGCTGAATGTATAGGATGTATATGAAGTACAAGGAATCAATAGAGTCACAAGCCCCACATCGCCGCACTGGGTGTCTGACTGTTAAATCTATCGATATGACATCATTTAATATCAAAATAGGTCTCTCGTGGATGGGGCAGCTCGCTTAAGCTCCAACTCCCGGGAAGCGACACAGAGTGTCAACCACTTCATCTAGGCAAATAAGCAAATTATATACATCGACAAAACCGTGGGCGGCCATAACGGAGGCTCAGGTCAAAGCGGTTCGCATACGAACACCAAAATTCGGCGGATCAAACACCAACGCGAAATCAGAGAACCTATTCAGTTAGGTTTGTAAATTGGGACCTCACACGCATCCGAGTGTGGGCTTCCGATTGAGTTTTGCAGTTTTTTTCTATTTTGGAGCATTACTCTTAGATTTCATTTTGTAGATTGGGCTAGTCGGAGGTGTAAGAAAGTGCACAAATCGTTTTTTTCGAGGGCGAGTTGTTGATGTTTTGATTCATGTATATTTGCCGCTAAGCGAGCCCCACCATGTCATCAACAATTGAAGCTTTCAAACCATTTCCATTACCATCGACTTGTATTTACTACCTCCAATTGCCCTTTGCTATCCAATATATCCAAAGTGTGCTCGAACGAAAAGGGCCTATTTGCCATGCGCATCAGGGGACACCGCACGACCGGGCAAGACCTGACGTGGATCGTTCAGATCGAACCAAGCAGCGCCCACCCACGACGACGAGATCTCAGAAGCCAATGGTTTCCGTTTGATACCCTTTCCAAGAACTACATCCTCCTCAACTCTACTCGTCCCATCCAGCTCTTCGACTTCAGGATCAATTCTGGGCACCGCGGCATATTCTCCTCTCTCTTGTGGCCTTGGACTTGATGCCTTCGGAATCACGGTACCGTCACTCAGCTCATGTAGTGGTGTTGAACTTGGTAGTTCGCTTGTATTCCCTTTCGTCCACATTTCCGACTTTGCACCTTCTCCTCCGAGCTCCGCATTATGGCCAAGCCCAGGAGGTGCGTCTCCGACTTCAAGACCTTCGGCGCTTGGACTGCTCCAAAATGAGGTATTGGGATATTTCTTGCGGTGCCAAAGCAGGATCGACCCAATGATGAGGCACGTCAAACTTGCTAACCCAACTACAATACCTGCGATGACGCCGTCGCTGAGTTCAGATGTCGATCCGCCGGATCGCTGATTGCCGGAGTCGGAAACGCTGGTGAAAATGGAGCTCCTTGAAGATGAAGTCGGAAATGTGGTTTGGAAGCTTACGGTACCATCTCCTAGGACGCCTGCTTGTAGGAGCATTGGAGAGCATGTGGCGCTGATCGATCGTGTTTGAGTCCTTCCCCACGAAGAGAAGCTGCAATTCAAAGGCTCGCGCATATCTGCCTGGTTTATTGCAAGGCGATTCAGGGTCCAGGAGTATTGCTGGTACAGATTACAACCACTGTAGGCACCGTACACGCCTGTTGTGCCGTTTGTGGCAACTCCAATGCAGTTTGTAGAGTTATTTGAACACGCATTCTCAATGAGGTCCGGGATAGTGACTACTGGTATTGCTTCGGGGACAACACAGTACAGTGAGCTCATCATACAGCTGCATAAGTGAAGGTTTGGTCGGGGTGGTAGATTTGTCGATGCGCCTGTAATTTAAGTTAGTCAAACGTTGCTGCTGAAGAGATTTGTCAACTTACGGAATCCAGCATCAATGGTAGGACAGCGGGAAGCTTTTGAAATGGTCGGTGAATACATCGATACCTGTGTGGGACTGGAAGTTACGGCGTCAATTTGAGATGACAAAATCGTGAATGCGGCAGATTTATTGAGCATTGGCTGCCCGTCTCCGCCGACCGTCATGTTGACGAGACCTTACGTCCAGTCAGGTTCGCACAAGCAAGTACGGACTTCCGGAATCTCGAAGCAACGCACCTGTTCCGTCTGCGTTCATATACCAATCATCGAAAATTCCTCCTGACCATACAGAAGAAATGGGAGGGCTGAACAGTGACGCCACCCAGGAGAAGTTTCTGGTTCCTGATATTGCTGTTCCACAAGTACCCCCAATAGAGAGTAGCGGCATCCCATAGTCTCGAAAAGTCTCGCTTCGATTCTTCAGTGTCGTTTCAGGAGGATCCAATTTGAAGTCCGGACAATCAAATCGGTCAGTTAACAACCAGAAGTCCACAAGTCCTCCGTTGGAAGCAAGAGTGGTCCCGCATGTCAGGAATTGTGTCGTTGAGGACCTACTATCATCGCCAAACTCAACTATACCTATGGGAGTTTGTCTGTAATTGGTTGACTTGATATAGGCCTTGACATCGCGAATGCGAGCTTTGGTAAAGGCCAAGGACTCAGAGGTGCTATTCGTGATCGGAACATCAATTGTAAAAACAAAGCCCAAAATATTGGAATGTGGTGACAACGAATCAACAAGTGCCGTGTGATATTGGTATACGTCGCTGTCCCAGGCTAAGTCGGCTTGATAGACACGAGCTTCCCACGAGAACACCACGAGAAGATAGATACCTGCAGCCTGGAATCGTTTGATGCAGTTGGCGCGATCTTTGCTCATATCCACGATGGAGACAACAATAACATTCACACCAAGGTCCACTAGGCCGAAAATATCTACACGGCACACCTCTTCGATGAGCAGTCCGTCATAGTTCTCGTCTGCGAAGTTGTAGTATATCACAGCTCGAGCTAGGAATCGCTCTCCAGTTGTTTGCAAAATGAATTGATTCCCCTGGTAACAGTCAGCGCAGAGGATTAGTAGAGCAGTACAAGTAGATTGACCTTTACGATGATAGGACTAAGATCATCCGTGGCGCGACGCATTTTCTCGACGTGCCCGAGACAAAATAGGCGTAAAGTTTGGCCGACCAGAAAGAAGAAAAGACTGAACGGAAGTAGAAGGGAAACTTCGGTCAAGTACTTTTGCACAAATTATTCCTGCTCACCTTGCCGTAGAGGCAACCATGCATACGGAAAGCACGCCAAGCCATAATGTTGGTGTTTTGCAGGATTTCAAAGATCCATTGGACGAGACCAACTCATCGACCCTGCTGCGCCCCAAGCAGAGCATGAAATGGAAACGACGTGCGTGCGCTGAATATGTCGAGGAAAGGACGAGATGAAATTCAAATATCGCCAGAGAACGCTGGGATATAACTTCCGAGACTTTCGGCGCTGTTAGTGTTCGTTCATAGCGCTGAGCAGGATGCGAAAGCCGTGGTTTTTTCAACCTTCGCAGCAAATTGACATCTTGAGATACGAACAAGTCTGCCTGATCGACAACAGCCAACTGTTGGTTTGATGGTTTGGCGCTTGACTTTTAAAATCAAGGTTAAATGTGATGGGCCCCTGAAGTCTCGGCCAAGTGTTGGTGGTCTCCTTTGGGATCGGTCACGTGTACCACCGAGTCCTTCGATCCTGAAGCCAAAGCCCAGTGAGAAGGCACGAAGGGATCAGATGAAGAACAACGGAGAGGTAGGTCGGCTAGTTGATGAAGAGGGACTCCAAACTATGCAACTATGCAAAGTATAGCCTCTCGCTGAGACCAAGGACGCAAACAACAAGCGAGAATGGAGCACTGACCTGAAGAACGCTGCTTTCATGTTGACGCGAATTATCCCAAAAACATCATAGGAGGTCTGTTTGTACAATTTTCATTTTCTTGCTAGACTACAGCAAAGAAACATTGATGACAATCTACCAAGCAGTATGTAGCAATTTCAGCGAAACACATTCTCAAATCCAGCGCCAAATCAAACGACCAGAACTCCGGATATCGTTTTTCTCGATGTATGCAAATTGTTTCTCCATTACCACTACCATTTAGTAGGCAGCAATCCTCGCGGCCATACGATCTGGGACAAGATCGGGGCTGACACTTCGGAGCGGGTATTCCGTTGCAGGAGCGGAGAGCAGGGTGCTGGTTACTGGCTGTGGAGACAGGATGCTCGGTTCCTCTTTAAGTTCGGGAGTTGACTCGATGGGCTTGTAGCCATTGACGCGAGGGCCGGTGCGGACTGCAGAAGGAAGGATCTGCTCGAAGCCTTGGGAGGCGGCGACTTTCTCGATAGACTTGAAGTACTGTAGAGTGTCAGTCACTTACAGATATGTAGCCGGGTCGATCAATGACGAACCTTGACTGTCTTGACTTGAAGTTCCAGCGTAGCATCCTCGTCGACCACGATCATGGGATGTGGGTGCAATTGGAGGGATGAGAGTGTCCACATGTGATTCACGCCTCCTTCGATACACTTCTGTAGCGCCAGCGCTTTGTGTGCACCTGTAATGATTATCACAACTTCTCTGGCCTCCAGGACGGTCTGTACGCCGACAGTGAGAGCCATCTTCGGCACCTTCTCCAAATCATTGTCGAAAAATCTTGAGTTGGCAATGATCGTGTCATATGCCAATGTCTTGACCCGAGTTCTCGATGCTAGTGACGACCCTGGCTCGTTGAATGCGATATGTCCATCTGGTCCAATACCACCGAGGAAGAGGTCGATACCACCATGCGACTTGATGGCAGCTTCATATGCTACACATTCGGCTTCTAGGTCTGGAGCGTTGCCATTGAGGATGTGGATGTTGCGTGGGTGAACGTTGACATGTGAAAAGAAGTGCTTGTACATGAAGGTATGGTAGGACTCGGGATGCTCGCGTGGAATACCAATGTATTCGTCCTACGGCAAATTCAGTCAGCAGATGGACTTTGGTAGAGCTCGAAGCGATTATGCGATATCCCGTACCATATTGAATGTAACGACATTTTCGAAGGAGATGTTGCCGGCTTTGTATTCTTGGACGAGGATCTTGTAAATTCCCACAGGGCTGGATCCAGTTGGGAGACCGAGGACAAAGGGATGAGCAGGTGTCGGACCAAATGCCTTGATCCTGTCTGGACATTCGTGAGATACGGAAGTGATATCGCGGGGTATGAGGACTTACCAATGATGTAGTGGGCAATGTATGATGACGCAGAGGTCGGATCTTCTCTGATGATAAGTCTCATGGCTTTTGATCTTGATTGTTGAAAGAGACTTGGTTGTATGTAATCAGGTTTGCGTGTTTTTTACAGGTAGAGATATATGAAAACGCGAGAATGGCAGACGGGAGCAATATGAACAATAAGAAATTAGATCTTGCTTGATTCAAGCCAAACCTTCTATGACAGCAACAAAAAGATACCGGCACGCATGACTCCGTTTATTGGATGAAAGGCATGGAACGTCACCAATTCTATCCCATTCTTCTTTCCCCTACTACGCCTCATGGAAGAGGCGGAGATTCGCAGTATAGCTTTGTGGAGGATTTCCACTTGACACCGGGACACTGCGGTAATGGCCCATGATCACCGTCGGGCAACGACCAATTGACATGTCATGGCGTGAACCGTCCCAAATCTGACGTTCATACTGGCTCAGAAATGAGTGATGGTGGTGGTGAGGATGGAGCCGTTGTCGTCTGGCAAGGCGAATGTCGGATATCTGAGTCGGGCATTTCGGCCGTCGATAAGCAAGCGAAACCTTATCGAGACCAAGAAGTGGATTTACATCTGCCATACCCCAAGCTTGGCCAGCCGAGTGGTGAGAAGCATGTTTAAGATGCCACGCAATCGGCCCGCGGAGGTAGTCAAGATGCAGTGGTTGCTAGCTGGTGCGGGGCGAATTACTTTAGCGTGTCCCAGATGAACCTCTTGTTGTATCCAGCAGCTCTGTAACGTTGCCTCTGCTTTCTACAAGACACAACGCAAAGCTTTTTCTATGGCACATCAACCAACCCTGCCCGAGGGCTCCGATGCCACCATGGCCCATCAATCCACGACAAAGCCCTGCTAGAGCCTGGTAAGCCGCACCAGCGCAGGGGAAATCTCAACTATGGAGCTGCATCTCCATACTTTCCAGCAGTGTTAGCCAGTGGCTTTGAAGACTTGAAGAGCGCCGCAAAACCCAGTCAACTGGGGCCAGAATGGCTTGGTTGAACCCCACAAATGCTGAGGTACGGTAACTTGCTGACTTGGTCTACCGCGGGCAAAATCCCGGTCCAGACTGTTCAGTAAGTGCCCTGAGCCTGAGTAGCTGAGCAGTAGTGAGCGAGTGGTGTCCAAAAGTACCAGTATCCAGGTGGTAATTCGCCTCCTCGTTTCAACCCTTTTTACTTGAGATCAATCGATGTTACTTGCAGCTTTTCTAGGATTGCACCTGCCGTGAGAGACGAGACCAGTCTTTTCCGCCCTATCGTATTTCGGGTCTTGATGGCCACATAGTTTCCCAACTTGTTTTCATCAAGGCGAAGTCTCTTTTGTTCCGTAAAGTATTGATTCGAGGATCTATCCCGCAGTGCATCAGTCCAGTGCAGCGCAATCAGTGCATCCAATCCAAGCCCAGCCAGCCGCGGGCTTTTCGAAGGTTACTCTTGGCCTCCACCAACGCTCCATCACATCAGACACTCGAATCCACATCCCATCTGACGACCTCGTACCCGGAATCAACGTCTCCCAGGTTGCTTCGGCTCTCACACTGTTGTCAGACTTTTCCCGTCTGCTACAACCGAGTTGGCAAACCTCAACTCGGACACGAACGGCAACGTCTAACCTCCATCAGATCATGGAGAAGTGAAGCTGCCGTACTTACGACTGATGCAACAACCAGTCGATCCTCAGCATAAGGCTACTGACCTAGCAGCTAGCGCCGCTGGTCTAACAGATTCTCCCCTATATGTATCAACTCCCGATGTCATGCAGCCGTCGGTCATTGCCGCAATGAAAAAGGTACGACAGGCCTTCTACGCTGCGCTTCTGAGGAGTTTGCTGAGGACGAAGCATCTCCTACAGACTATCCTGAACATATGGATTTCTCCCTCGGTCATCAAAAAGGAAACTGTCGATGGGGAGCTCGTCTCAGAGCATGGAACCTCAAAACTGGGCTACCAGGATTTCCTGGACCGGATTGAGACTATCTTTCGAGCCTCGGTGGAAAGAAAGAGACTCATTACGTTATCGGATGGGTTGAAAAATCAGTTCGTCGAGAGCTTGGTGGACAATCCATTGTGTATGCTCCCCTCATACAATCATCAGCTACCTTCTGGAAATGAGACTGGCGCTTTCCTGGCGCTGGACGTTGGAGGTTCCACTTTCCGAGTAGCTTTGATCGAGTTGTCCGGCAAGAAGAATGAAGTTGGGACTCAGATCTTGAAGATGGCTTCTTTCAAGATTGGCCCATCTGAGAGGAAACTCAAGGGAATCCTATTCTTCGACTGGATGGCCGAGAGAATCGAACAGACTTTAGCAGGAAAACGCCAGGGTCAAGCAATATCTGAACATCCTTTATCTATGGGACTCGCATGGTCTTTTCCAATTGAGTACGTCCACTTCATCGTTATCTTGGAAAGTCAGCTGACATGTTTAGACAAACCTCACTTCGAAGCGGTCTCCTTCAAGGAATGGGCAAGGGATTTCTTGCAGCCCATGGGCTACTTGGACAAGATCTCGGGGATCTGATCCAGAATTCATGTTTAAAGCGGGGCCTCAACGTTCAGCTCAACGCCATCGTGAACGATTCTTCTGCCACTCTTTTATCAAAAGCCTACTTGGACTCGACGACCAGATTTGGACTGATCCACGGAACTGGTGTCAACGCCGCAGTGCATCTTCCAATCCATGTGTTCTCGCCTCAGAAGTTTGGAGTCCGCCCTTCCGAATGGCACGATTCGGCCAAACATGTTATCGTTAATACGGAACTTTCTATGTTTGGTGCAGGCTTTTTGCCAACAACAAAGTGGGACAAGCTTTTGACATCCGCACACCCCAATCCCGACTTCCAGCCTCTGGAGCACATTGTCAGTGGCGGATATCTGGGGGAAATCGTTCGGCTTGTTTTAATTGATGGCATCCAAACAGCAGGCTTGTTCGGTGGAGTAGTTCCCTCAAGTCTGAAAGAAGCCTACTCCTTGGAAACGGAGACCATCTCCCGGATTGAGTCGTAAGTCGAAGCTCCGTTTCTAAAGATGAAGGTGCTAATGGCATACAGTGACCAAAGCCCAAACTTGATCAAAGCCCAACAATTATTCCTCTCGCGGCACCCAACCAGCTCCCCTCCTACACATGCTGATATGCAAGCTCTGCGAGCCATTTCCTCGTCTGTCACGTATCGAGCATCCGGTGTCATCGCAGCAGGTGTGCATGGTCTGTGGCAGCTTCGCAACGATGCAGAGGCCATTCGGGCAGAAGATTCATCGCATACAGTAGTGGCATATAACGGATCAGTCATGGAGAATTATCCAAGCTTCAAAGAAAACTGCCAGAAGCACCTTGATGGTCTAGTTGAAGCAAGTGGCGGTCAGGCAGGCACAGTAGAATTGATATACGCTGAAGAAAGCAGCTTGCTCGGCGCTGCTATTGCTGGTGCTGTCGCATCATTGGAAGCATAGGATTTTAGAGGAGTACGGTTCACATGTGCATGGCAGGGTCAGAGGATTGGGGTTCAGTGTATAAAGCATAGGGGAGTCTGGGCATATATTATTCACGAGCATATTTCGAAATGAACATAATTCTTAGCTACATCTGGGGTTGCACAATTAGATTGGGGAAGTATTCCCACGTGAAGTGTGTTCCTCAGAGGCTGGAAGTCATTGGCACGTAACATCTTATACTGTGAAGCTTGGTAAGAAGAGATTTCAGCAGTTGGATCTATTCCACTTACTGGTTCCCCTGTTAAAATTCTGATTCTAGGCCGAAGTACTTGGCTAGCTCGAGCATTTTCATTATCTAACCGTCTCTGTACGTTCATCTCGTCTCGTGCCACCCCAATTGCAAACGCGGGGAGAAGAGACTAGTGACAAGTACGACCGAGCAGCTGGAGACCCCAGACAGGAGCTCTTTTACTCTGTGTCTGTTGTGTGGCAGTACAATAATATAACCGGCGAAAATACAGAATACAGAGATACCTTTCATATGCATATCGAGAAAAGAAGCTAGAAGCTCAATAGAACATTGAGCTGTATCTCAACTACCTTCCAGATCCACTTTCTGCAACTGCTGGGATGAGGGGGAGATAACAGAGATACCGGACTGGGAGAGACCCTGAGCCAACCACTAGAATTCGGGGTAGTGAAGCCTGTCCAATGGCGCTTTAGTGAAGGGCTGACAGCGTTCCATGGGCCACCCCATTTACCACTTCAACTTCTGCCCACCACTGCCAAACTCGGTCTACCACCAAGCAAGGCTCTTGCCTCCTCCAATTAACAGCGACGCCTCAAGTGTCGAGATCTAACGGCCTGTCCGACGACATTCTGCATGTGTGGGCGGCATCTCTACAATATCTCTATCTTTCCCAGTCTACTGTGAACACTCGTATCTGCCCGCAGAGGCGCTGAACCACCGCAAATGAATCGACTTTAATAATGCGCATATCTCTCTCGACCGATGCTTCACTCCTCGTACCCCCGCGAACAACAGGAAGGCGCGACCCAGAGCCAGAGCCAGAGCCAGAGCCATACCATGGCAAGTTATGAAATCGGCAGCCAGACAATCTCGTCTCTAACTGCTGCGCCCAACGACATCCTGCGACTGACGGCTACGAACCACAACGGACAGCAACAGCTACTAGGTGGTGGGGGCATCATGGATGGATTTGACCATGACCTGAATTTCGAGGGGGAGGGCAGCATGTTGTATGTACTTTACTTTGCCCGCCTGCCTGATCTTCAAGCGATCGTGAACATCTGAATCCATAGGGTAGTTTTGGGGGAATAGGCAATTGGAATCACAGCTGACCAGCAGCTTCAATAGCAGAGACGATGTGAACACTGGTGGCATGGGCTCACTGCCCCCCTTCACGCCCTCATACGAGCTTAACGACGCCTTCTCCACCACTTTCGAAGACCCATTCTCCTACCCCTCTGGACCAGACTTCTCTTCGCTCCTCGAAGACACAACCACAAACCCTCATAATGAATCTTCCAACAACTCTGCAGATCTTGACAACAAGCTCCTCAGTTTTGGAACTCCGATCCTTAAAGCGCCTATATTCGACGACGCGGGTCAGACATGGCCAGCTATGTCTGCAGAGCTATATGGCATGTTCTTCGTTGCGGAAGACGTGTTTGGGGACAACAATACCGGAGCGGGCAGACCCATGGAATTGACTTGCTACCGACGGAACTTATTCCAGATCTCTGGAACCGTAGTGCTGAGTAGAGGAATCACAGGCATGATAAACGAGCAAGGACAGCAAGTGCCTCTGTACGACTTGACAGCTTCCATCAGCGCTATCGAGAGTATTGAGGGCAAGGCCACCGAGATCATATCCGTGCCATGGAAGACAGCGGCGGGAAGCACATCTGAAGAGAGAGCTGGAGCCGCACCTCCAAAATGGCCTTTGGACCTGAGCATGAACCCGGAATTAGACCCTACACTAGTCTCTATACCCATTGCCTGGAAGCGACTGCAGTTCAAGCACGCGACTGCAAACAATGGACGGAGGAAAGGTCTGCAGCAGCATTATGTGATTCAGATTAATCTTATGGCTACAATGCCGACAGGGGAGAGCGTGAAATTGGCCGAGATACAGAGCGGACCGATTATTGTGCGGGGTAGAAGTCCCAGAAATTTCGACAGTAGGAAGGATGTTTCGCTGAGCGAGCGAAAATTGGACTCCAAACCGAGGACGACGAGTGATGCCGCTGCCGCGCCGCCGCAGGTGAAGGTTGACCCATCAGTGACATATAGCTCGTATAAGCACTATGCTTTGAATGCTCTATCGGTAAGTCTCCAAGTTACATATTGCCATCTTCCTTCACTTCAATAAGCCGTGGCTAACAAAATGAAGACCCCTCTCGACCTTCCCGAATGGAATCAGAATAATCCTGTCCCAACGCCCTCTCCTACAACAGCTACAGCTGACGCTCCCCGACAAGCCAAAAAGCCTACACTCTCGCACCAGTCATCCTCCAGCACCTCCACACGACCTCCAGTGCCAAAGACACGATGGAAACCAGAAAGCTCTTCCTCCAGTAAACTCAACTCTGCATCCGCACCTATAGACCTTTCGTTAGCGGACGATGAGTACGGCCGTGCAGGGTCCCGAGGTAGTTTCGGGGGTGAGCCAGGAAGTCCCTTGCTTGAAAGAGATAAAATGAGGAGGAGTGTTGGGTTGGGAATGGGGAGTCCGATTGAGAACGCGGATCTGCTTTATGAATATTTCCCGTTAAGTGTGGATGATTGGTATTTCTACCTTCCCTTTAGTTCCCTGAGGAAATATCTCCAAGTACCGTTCGAAAGTTTGAGATGGGAGACCAGCAAGGGACATAGGCTAACACTTACAATAGGATGCCACCTGTCGACGCGATCTATAGACCGCATGTTGTGCACCACACGATCGTTCCGCCAGATCTGAAAGCTGAACAAGTCAAGAACAAGACGAAGAGATATTTCTCCGCTGATGATTGAGGAAGCATTGAAGGATTAGCGAACCCATTGCATATGTGCTCAACATTATACCTGCCCCCTTTGAGATGCGAGACGCGAGCCGCGGACGAACGCGTGCGAGTTACAAACTAGCTCCAGAATAGCATGGCCGTGTTATCACATTGGTATGCGTATGAAACCAAGGATAGATTATGTTTCACGCCAAGGTCATGATGAAGAGAGGGCGGAAAAAGAAGATATGCAAGTTTAGGCATGAGCTTGGAGAGTGGGGAGCGAATGGTCGAGTGCGCCATGGCAGTATGAATGTATTAGGTACTGAGAGGAAGGGGGCTTTATGAAATAGCTCAGCTATGTGTACGATGGCAGGAAGAGATGAGAGAAATTTTGATACCAACAATGATAATGATTGCAGATGAAGTATTTGTTGATGCAGACGAGCGAAAACATGTATGTATTATGTACTAAACCCACCGAGTGCAATTGTGCTACGGAGACTGCTTGACACTGGGAAGTCATTGTAACTTGCAAGCTCCGAGGTGCAATAGAATATTTTTGAGTAAGAATACGACTAAATATACCTAGAATACCTAATTTGACGTCTCAAGAATAGCTGCCATGTCCCGGGAATACCTGTGCTTTCACTGGATTGCAAACGAACTTGGATATCTACTCCATCCGACCTAAGTCTCATACACCTGGTAAACAAGCCGAGCCCTCTTAAGTTCCTTCGCTTCGCTAGCCAGGCTAGCCCAATGCCTCCTCTCCAAACTCCAAACTCGTGCAAAATCTTTCTCGCAACACAGATACTCAGCCGAGACTCAATTCGCTGAACTACAGTCAAGAACACGTCAGCATATTTACGATCTCACAGTCGTCCAGAACGTTCACCGGTTTCATAATAAGTAGCAAGCAAGGAAAGGAGAAAGATGAGATCCGTAACATACCCGTTCAGCAGAACACCTAACCTCCTCAAACGCATCCAGCACATCAAAGCCCATCCCCAGCAACACATCCCTCTCCTCGCCTTGCACCCAACACAACACGCACGCCGCAGCACGATGTGCCTTGTTCTGCCTGATACCCAGGAGCGCCAGACCCTGCAGCACAATAGCAGCTTGTGGGCTATTCGGCACGACTGGTGCGAGGATACCGCCTACGCCGTTAATGTTATCGTTGCTATTTCCGTTGAGAGACGGAGAGGTTGTTGAGGGCGATGGTTTGAGTACGGGGATATAGGTCGATAGACTTGAATTCGGACGCGTGATTATGACGGCGCCTACAAGGCTCCCATCAACAGGTGATTTCGCTCTCACGACACCGCACGATTCGTCTGCCAGTGCGAGGTGGTACAAAGCGAGGACTTCGGGACCGGCATTCGCTTTTACGAGGTCGAGGACGGTTTCGGCGTTCTCGCGGCCGGCGATCAAGTCGAATTTGAAACTAACGCGCTGGATTGAGGGGAGGAGTCCTTCGGGTGCTTGCCAGATTAGGAGGTTGCGGATTGTGAGTGTATAGAGGAGGCGCGGGGAGGAGATATCCCAGCCGTTGGCGGCGAACCATCGTTTAAGGCGGGCGCCTTCCGTGAGGTCGGACATGGGAATGCCCGGGTATATGGTTGGGAGGGAAGAGCCGAGCTGGAGTGTTTTGATGGAAGGGCGTGAGAGAAGGGAGCGCAGAGCTCTTTGGTGTAGGGAGTGACCGATGGAGAGGTTACGTTTGGAGGGGTCGACGAAGAGAGATGAGATGATGCCGTGGGATGTGGGGACGTGATAGTAGGTTGAGCAGAAGCCAAAGAGAGCTTGGGTGCTCGAATTGCGAACTACAAAATGCTGTTCTTGTATTGTGTCGTGTGGTGGGGTGAGGGCCTGAGACTGGAAGAATATGTTAGTGAGGCAATTGACGTTGGTGGGGTGTACTTACTATCTCAAAGGATGCCGCTGTTGCCCCCGATAAACCGGACTGTGTGCCTGGAGGCATAGTCTTCTCGATCGTTTTGATCAGAGCCAGTAGGCCTCTCTGGTCACGTTCCATGTTCCAGCTCTCGACCAACCAGTTCTGTCGCGACTTCTGTACTTTCCTACTCTTCCTCAATGTCCCAGGCAGCGTTCCTTGAGGTACAAACTCGCCAAACAGAGCACGTACCAAGGCGCTCATTGCTGTTTCAGTGAAGTCAAATGTGCAAACATAAGTCCCTATTGACTTATCCATAGCAAAATCATAGGGTGAAGATACAGAGACCACGATGAGGGACTTCTTTTTGCCTCCTGCGGATAGCATAGAGCACATCATAGCGACGTGCTTGGTGAAGCCGTTCTGGTAGAGGTTCCGATTCGCATCAGCAGTGATGATAATAATTGCTGCTGCTCTATTGATGAGGTTCTCGTGAACAGGCCGTACACCATTGGCCGTATATGATGTATGAAGAAGCTTGCCGTGTCTTTGACGGGCGAGAGACCGGCCGAGCTCGCGGAATACTCCTTCACCACTCATGATGGATGATCGGTGTTGCCACTTATCATGTTCGTTTGCTGCTGATCGCGTAGATTCTGTGAGAGCTTTTGTCGCAGCAGAAGCAGGAAGAGGCTTGACGAGGGGTGTGAGAAGAAGTAACTCTTCGTCTGGATATAACGTATTCGATAAAGGAAGGAGATGTCCCTTATCTCTCATAATGGTAATGGAGTTATCGTATGCTTTCGTCGATAATGCGAGATGGCTTGGGTGTAAGGTAGCTAGCAGGCTGATGCCAGGAGGATTTAATGCTTTGCTCCAGCTGGTGCATTTTGACTTCAGATTGAGAACACGCTTTAGCGATACCATAATTCGTTCTCGGGAGATCATATCGTTTTCAACCCCGAGTTTGAGCCCCGAGATGGCTTCTTGTTGAACGGCAAATGAGCGACAGAGAAGAACGAGATCGCAACCTGCTTCGACGGCCATGACAGTCCCGCCTCGAACCCCGATGTCATGGCTAAGTGCATCCATCTCTAAGCATTCGGAGATGGTCACTCCGTTGAAGCCAAGATCATTTCTGAGCAAGTCATCAACGACTTGATCGCTTAAGCACGCGTGCATAACATTCATGCCTATCTAAGAGTAAGTCTGTGATGGATACAACAATTACCTAAATCCACTTACTGGTATTGGCCATCGCACACCCGCCCACCATCATCGCATCCAATCCATCCCGGATGGCATTACGAAAGGGTACAAGAGCACTCAAACTTAATTGCTCGAGAGTCTCGGTTATGATGGGCATGTCAAGCGACGACCCAAGGAAGTCCAAGTTTCCATACGAAGGGAAATGTTTTCCACAGGTGGTGAGTCCAGCATCTTTGTAACCATTCATAGCGGCAATCCCATACTGGGAGACTTCCTGAGGATCATCACCTGTGGCTCTAACTCCTAGAGGCTGGTATCTTGCGTTGGTCAATACATCAAGGACCGGGCCCATGATCATGTTGACACCCACAGCCGAGACTTCTTTCGCTGTTGCATTGGCAATCTCATATGCCATCTCGGGAGAACCAGCTGCTGCAACCCCCATTGCACTGGGGAATTGACAAATGTAGTCTTCATCGAAAAGACTGTTGACTCCGCCATTTTCCTGGTCCAGAGCGATCAGAAGCGGAACTGGATGGCCTGCTTGATGTGCGATAGTCTGAAGCTCCTGAACTAGTCTGGCGGTCTCTTGGGCAGCTGCTGATGTCAGTCTTGTTCAAGTAACTATACACAAAACAAGAGAAAGCGATTAATATTTTCAACAGAACATGTTAGTCCAACGAGTTAGTCGAAACTTATTGACTGCTTTGAGCACTTGCGAGAAATACTAGACCAAAGGAGCTTTCCTCAACCTGGAGATATGTAGGCAATACGCAATCACATAAAGAAAGGCAAATTACTCTTTAGGTTCTTGGTGGTCAGCAATATGGCACCAAGGTGGTGATCTTCAATCAACGTGCGGATCTGAGGCGTGACTTCGGTTCCTTCCCAGCCTAGAAGATCTCGCCATCAGCATTTGTTCAATGCAACACGTCCTTGACAGCAGGTATAACCACATGGGTATTTGCCGACTGTACTCGTATAGCGTAGAACAGAGCAGCAGGAGTAATACCCATGAAGAACAATTGCCCCATAGCCCTATCGAGTTGAATCAGCACGTTGTCCATCACGAGATCTGATACGATGCATACCAATCCAGATCCTGCCATAGCGGGTCCAGCTCATCACTCTCCGAGACCTCCATCTTGACTTGCACGTCGCCGGACACCGTGACGGCTTGTCGAACCTAAAGCAAGCCAGGTACAGACTGCCTGGGGCAGTCCTTCGGTTATTGTTTTGGTGGGGTTATCTGTAAACACCTGGGCGGCACGACTTCGCTCCTCTTCAACCTCTCATCACACCTAAGCATGTTCAGCGGAAACAGAACGGTGCAACGTCTTTGTCATGGAGTGGATAGGAACGTGGATCATCAGCCTCGTGGGGAAGAAGGCGTGTAACGATGGGACGGGAGCAACGATGCGGCAGGGAGTCTTCAGTGGGGCGTCACGTGCGAGAATCTTCTCGGCAAAGTCCGGTCTGTCTAGCTCGATTTTCTTCACGTCTTGCCATCTGATCTCGAAGCTTTCAAAGTTGTCACAATTACTTCCAGAACACTCATCGTAGATAGTGGCAAGCTTCTATCAGAGATTTTCTCCGTGCTCGCAAGTCGATCTTCTAATTGCCCCATCAGTGTTCACTATCTTGCTGGCCGGCTTACCCGGCCTTTGTCGGATTAGGTTGGGTGTCAAATGAGACGTTACATCTCCACTTCCTGTAACTACTGGACGATACACATCACATCACATTTACATCGCCATCTTGAATCATAGCTCCATCCACTTTTGAACGCCTCCCACTTAATGGGTCATGTCATCATCAATGGTCGAGAGCTTTCGACATCTGCAAAGCATAATACCAGATAGGTGGTAGCTTTGTGGAGTTTCATCATTCATTATGTAGAGCTCAAGGGAAACCGTGGTCCACGCCACAGTAAAATAATCAAAACACTCGCATACATACAATCTTGCAATCAACACCATCATCATGCCATCTGCAATCCCTACAGAAAGAGAGACGATCACAAAGTTCACGAACTGTCGTTTGGTCAAGGGTGATGAATTGGTAGAGCAAGACTTGTGGGTCAGTTCGGAAACAGGAAAGATTGTGAGGAGTCAAGAAGCCTTCTACGGAGACCACTCAGTCCCAGATATCACCATCAACCTCGGAGGAAAGATTATCTCACCAGGTCTGATCGATGTACAACTGAATGGAGCTTTTGGATTTAATTTCTCGCAAATACCCGAAGATGCCTCGACTTATGGGAAGACATTGAAGCAGGTCAACAAGCTGCTGGTTCAGACGGGTGTCACTTCATATCTCCCAACACTAACTTCAGAGCGGAAGGAAGTCTACCAACAGGTACGAAATTTCTGCCCTTTTCTTAGTCTGTACTGAGAGAAACGATAGGCTTTGCCCTTCCTTGGACCTTCAGGATCCCCTCGCAGTGCACAAAATGGAGCAGAATCGCTTGGGGCTCATTGCGAAGGGCCATTTTTGAGTCCCAGCAAGAATGGAATCCACAAAGTCGAGAACATAATACCCGCGACCAATGGTTTCAGTGATTTGGAAGACTGCTATGGAGCGGCCAACATCAATCCGACCCTGTCTCCTTTTGACGGAACTCTTCGACCTCCTCAGATAAAGATGATAACGGCAGCTCCAGAAGTGGCAGCCATGACCCAGACAATTCCAGACATCACCTCAAGAGGCATCCTGTACTCAATCGGACATACAGAAGCAACCTACGAGGAAGCATCAGCAGCAGTTGCAGCAGGCGCCACTATGATTACACATCTATTCAACGCGATGCGACCACTCCATCACAGGAATCCAAATGTTTATGGAGTCCTCGGGATTGCCGAGTCGTTACCTCGTCCGTACTTTGGTATAATCGCAGATGGGATACACTTGCACCCAACCAGTATCAAAATCGCCTTCAACGCACACCCAGATGGATTCATTCTGGTAACGGACGCCATGCACTTGGTCGGGTTACCAGATGGTGCATACGAGTGGACCAATGGAGAAAGGATTGTAAAGACGGGCCCAAAACTGGTACTGGAAGGAAGTGACAAGATTGCGGGAAGGTAGGAGAAAACAGGACAGAGGAATCAGCTAGAGCTAACGTATGCCAGTTCTATCACGCTCATTGAATGTGTAACCAACTTTCTCAATTGGTCAGGAGCGAGCATCCCTCAGGCACTGAAAGCAGTTACGGCAACACCAGCCGCGATGCTGGGACTGAGTGATGTAAAGGGCAATTTGAAGGGAGACGCCGATGCGGATCTAGTGATCATCGATGAGGCGATTGACGAGTTCGGCAAAAAGACTTTGATGATAGATCAGGTCTGGAAATTCGGAAGCAAGGTCTTCGATCGTTCGGAGTAAACAGCGCGTGGTTTTGGTTGGAGGGTAGACTGTATGCATATCAGCGGCGTTGCGGTCTTGTTTTAGACAAGTTGGAAAGGGCATCATGCGCAAATTATTTACCAGATTTATTGATGCTGGTCTGTCGCTTTCGGTCTCGTACATTTGTGTTCCACAAGTGTTGGCTCTATGCATGTCGTGTGCCCCGCCGCATACCACTTAATTGGATATCTTTAAGTCTGTTGAAGCAGCCACGAACGCAAGAGGAAGACGATACTCGAGTCTCTATTTCCTACTGGCTCGCGGTGCGGCATATCCAGAGAGCTGGGTCGCTTATCAACGAATGAAGCCTGTTGTTACACAGCCGCAAGAGGTGCTGTTGATGCGAATGGGCTCAAGCACCGAGGACAAACACTTCCTAATGGATGAGCAAGCGTAGAATGTGAACAACACGCTCTTCTTGCAGAGGACTGTACTGTACTGGATTATTGGCAACACGATAGAGTGTATTTAATGATGGTTCTTTCCTGTCTCGCTTCTTCCTTACCGCTTTAGGTCAGATGCTCACTCGAAAAGGTGAACTCTGTCGCCAGTCCTCGTCCGATAAGCGATCCTAGATAAACAGATTCCATTTCTCTCAATTCTCTTTGAGGTCACCTTCTCCCAAATCTTCTTTGCCTCGAGAGTTTCTCCAAAGGACATCTGAGCTTGTCTCATTTGACACGGCCAAGCCAATGGACGTCTTTACGTTCATCACCGTGCACTCGCTCTTGGTCGGTCTTTGGGCCATTCTTGCGATCCTCCTCTTCCTCCTCCTGTCCGATATCTACACCTGGTACCACCTTCCACGAGGACCCTTTCCTCTGCCTTTCATCGGCAACATCCTCTCGATCACACCTGACAAGTTCTACGTCCGTCTCGAGCAATGGAGCCACACCTATGGTCCAATCTACACGATCTGGATTGGTCGATCTCCTCGAATCATTGTCACAGACCCTGAAATAACCTCGGACCTCCTATCTCGCAGAGGCAGCAAGTACTCTTCTCGGCCTCGAATGATCGTTTTCGGTGAACTGTTCAACAATGGTGCTTCGGTAGCTTCTCTCCCCTACGGGCACGCATGGTCTCTGCGCCGCAAGCTCCTCCACAACTCCCTCAAGTCATCCGCGTTGCCTGCCTACAAACCCCGCCAAGAAGCAGAGGCCATGAACCTCATTGCTGACATTGAAAAGGACTCAAGCTCTTGGAGCGAGGGCATTGATCGCTTTGCTGCTAGTGTGGTCTTCAGCTTGGCCTATGGACGCCGCATTGCTTCTCTGGACTCAAAGGCTTTGAAGAACAGACAATTCTTATTCCGAATTGCAGCCAAGATCATGGCACCTGGTGCTTACCTCGTGGAGACCTTTCCCTTCTTTTTGCACTTGCCTGACTTTCTCTCTCGCTGGAAGGAGTATCCTCTTCGAATGGGAAGAGAGCTCGCTGCTTTCGACATCAGCCTGGTCAACGCCGTCAAGAAGGATCTCAAGGAAGAAAAGGGTGCAATCCAGATCAACTTAACCGAGACCCTGCTTGATCTGAAGAAGAATGGAGAAGCAGGCGCAGGCACCTTATCTGAAGCCCATTTCGCTGCCATTCCCGCGACCCTCTTCGGAGCAGGATCAGGCACCACAACTTCAACCCTCCACTCAGCAGTCAAAGCCTTCGTCACACATCCACACGTCCAGAAAGCCGCCCAAGCCGAAATCGACAACATTGTAGGCAAGCATAGATCGCCTACTTTCGCCGATCAAGCCAGCCTACCCTATATCGAAGCTCTCGTCAAGGAAATCCTTCGCTGGCGTCCAGCTGCAGCATTTGGGGTCCCCCACGCAACCAGCGAAGCAGACGTTTATAACGGCTATCGCATTCCCAAAGGCACTGTCGTCTGGCCAGCAGCATGGGGGCTCAACCAAAACGCCGAGTACTTCCCTTCGCCCAACACTTTCGCTCCCGAACGCTACCTTTCTGAGTCCGATCCTCGTTTCGATTCCAAGATTGCTGCGAAGCCTTTCCCATCTGGTTGTCACCCACATGCATCTTTTGGATTTGGTCGACGTGCTTGTGCTGGTGCTGATTTGGCCACTAACAGTCTGTTCATTGTTATTGCGAAGCTGATTTGGGCATTTGACGTTAAGCCTGCTGAGGGTGAGGTCTATGATGTTGATGCTTATGAGGGTGGAATGGTTCTCAGACCTAAGCCGTTCAAGTGCGACTTTGTCGTTAGAGATGACCAACAGAGAGGAGTGTTGAAGACAGAGATGATTGAGGCTCAGAAGGTCCTTGATTTGTTCCCACCTTTCGAGTGAATGACAGTTTTTCTCTGGCTTACCTTCTCTGTATCTCGACTGGGCTCGTATGTTGCTCGAGTATGGGTTATGATCGGGCTGTACATAAGTTTGTTCCCTGGAAAGGTTCATGAGTGTGTACGAGACTTGAGGCTTTAGTGCTAGAGCTGTTTTCTCAGAGTTACATGGATGTATCTATGCATCGTCACAAATGGAGAAGAGTGTAGCCAATTCGCAGAGTGGAAGTTTGAATGCAACTCCATCCCTCACAATTAAGTTTCTTGCTTGCTTATACACCGCCAAAACGCTGTGTAATTCAGCACCATTGTAGCAGACTCGTCTTCAATGGACTGATGGGAGAAGACTCTGCCAACGAAGGAACTTCACAAGGTTATCCAAGATGACCATGCTGAATGCTCTCATCGTGTTCAGAAACGTAAGCATCGAAGAGTGTCCTCAACTCATCTAATTGGTGAGCCCGGGTTTCTTGAGTCCAATAACACTAACTTCGAGCTGACTGAAACAACTTTGCTACAGGAGTCAGCAAGTGTCCTGATGACAAGACAGGATATGACGGTGAACCAAGTGCATGATGAATGACTCGTGAAGTTGTAATGTCTTCTCGAACCCAGGGTCAGGGTCGTCGCTAGAAGGAATAGAAAGACTTCTTTCCAATCAAAGGCATATAGCATTTCCGACAGGCGTCCATAGAGTGCATCTAGACCATCGAAATAGGAAAATCATGAAGCTTGTATCAACAATTACGGAAAGTTAGACGAATATTCTGGTCAGGGGGCTGGCCTTCTTCGGCGGGTGATGTTTCTAGCGTAGATCCGGATAAATTTCTCCATCAATCAGAAGTGCTGCTCCCCTCATTCACGACCCCTCCATGCCCCCCACCGCAAGCCATCGGACTGAATTGTCCCTTGGCAGGAACCCCAGACTCTTTTTTCTCCTCAACGCGAGGTCGGAGTATATATTGACTACTGTTCCCTCTCGGCTTTGCTCCGACTTTTCCTTTCCTATCCAGTCTTCTCTCTCTACCTCTCCCTCTTCCTCTTCTTACATCTTCGTCCTCTCTTATTTATATACCTGCAATTTACAGACTCCCCTCACCAAATAGCACTTTTCTTACACAGACAATACCCCACTACCCCTCCATGAAGATGGCAGAAGTCACCATCACCGGCTGGGATACCCGCGATGTGCGATTCCCAACTTCTCTCGACAAGACCGGTTCAGATGCCATGAACGCAGCAGGCGATTACTCTGCCGCATACTGCATTCTGAAGACTGATTCCCAATTTTCTGGTCACGGCATGGTGAGTTGGAACTCTTCTCCTCTCTTCTTCCCACCCCTCACTTCCCCCACTCCTCGCCCAAATGCCAACAGAAAGAGATCCACTAACCCCTCACTCCCAGACCTTCACAATCGGCCGCGGCAACGACATCGTGTGCAAAGCCATCGACAACGTCGCCGACCGCATCAAAGGCCGCACCCTCTCCTCCCTCGTCGCCAACTGGGGCGAGACATGGCGCTACCTGGTCTCCGACTCACAACTCCGCTGGATTGGGCCCGAAAAGGGCGTCATCCACCTCGCACTCGGCGCCGTCGTGAACGCGATCTGGGATCTCTGGGCCAAGACACTGAACAAGCCCGTCTGGCGGATCGTGGCGGACATGTCGCCGGAAGAGTTCGTGCGCTGCATCGACTTCCGCTATATCACTGATGCGATTACGCCTGAAGAGGCTATTGCTATGTTGAAGTCTGAGGAGGGGGGAAAGGCAAAGAGACTGCAGGATGCGTTGGATAGCAAGGCTGTTCCGGCGTATACTACTAGTGCGGGGTGGTTGGGATATGGAGAGGAGAAGATGAAGGGTCTTCTTGAGGAGACTTTGGCTAAGGGATACAGGCATTTCAAGTTGAAGGTTGGAACTTCAGTTGAGGCGGATAGGAAGAGGTTGACTATTGCGAGAGAGGTCATTGGTTATGACAAGGGCAATATTTTGATGGTCGATGCTAACCAGGTATGCTGTTCCCATTTCCACTTTTAGGCAATAAGCTAATATTCCTCATAGGTCTGGTCCGTACCAGAAGCCATCGCCTACATGCAACACCTCAAAGAATTCAAGCCCTGGTTCATTGAAGAGCCCACCTCCCCCGACGACATCCTCGGCCACAAAGCCATCCGCGATGCCCTCCGCCCAGATGGAATCGGTGTCGCCACTGGCGAGATGTGCCAAAACCGCGTGATCTTCAAGCAACTCCTCGCCTCAGGCGCCATTGACGTCTGCCAAATCGACGCCTGCCGCATGGGTGGTGTCAACGAAGTCCTCGCCGTGCTCCTCATGGCCAAGAAGTACAACGTACCAATCGTGCCCCACTCCGGTGGTGTTGGTCTCCCAGAGTACACTCAGCACTTAAGCACCATTGACTATGTCTGTGTCAGTGGTAAATTGAGTGTTTTGGAGTACGTTGACCATTTGCACGAGCATTTCAACCACCCATCTGTCATCAAGGGTGGTTACTACCAGACTCCTATGGAGCCTGGGTACAGTGTCGAGATGAAGCCTGAGAGCATGGATCTCTTCAGCTTCCCTGGTGGACCTGGTGGGTGGTGGAAGAGTGACGAGGCAAAGCCTATCTTGGAGGGTATCAAGATCTAATTGTCTCGTTCTGCTTCGACACGTCATGTTGTGGAATTGAAGGGGTTGGCAGTTTTCATGTTGGGCTGTCAACCGTAGGGCAACGATGGCATCCTACAGTCCACTTTCGTACAGACGAGAGTGTACTCCTTGTTTTTAATTTTAGCAGTTGTTTTCTGAAACGGGGCTCGAGATTGTCTCGTGCGCAGTGCAACGATGGCATACTGTATAGCTAGACGGGACGGCTGGCTATCCCTGATGTATATTGAAAGAGAAGATTGGGTAAAAGGGTGTCGAGAGTTTTCATGTTGGGCTCCTTCGGCAGCAGGGCAACGATGGCATCCTGTAGTCATCGGTCTTTACTGGTGTTCTCCCATAGCGAGAATGTATTGTTCAAGCTATCTTTGTTCTTGATGATTCCGTGTGAAGTCCTGAGATATGTTTATGTTTCTACTTGGCTCTTGGTCCATAATATCATAATATGCTCAATTGCTCCATCGTACCTCTGGACTGTAGTGTACAGTGTAGGAGAAAGTCGTCGCTAATCCCATCGTACCCTGCTAAGACATACTTATTTACAAGCCTCCTGGTGCTCCTTGTATTAGCGAGGTCAATTCTTCCCAAATGGAGCAGGTTCCCGAGACTTTAGCACAGTGAATCCTCATGTGCATCGGTGGAAACTTCAACAAATCAGAAGTTTCGGGGCTCCAGATTGTCCATACAAGCAAAGACAAGCACTCAGCCAAGCCCTTTTACCAACTTTTGTTGCCGGAATAGAATCACACCTTCCTAAAGGAGACTTCCAGCTGAGACACTGAAAAGTCGGCCTGCTTAACACAAACGTTTAAATCCAATCACCTGAAAACAGATATAAGGACACTGAAAAGCACGAGAGTTTATCCAAATTTTCTCATCAGGTTTCTGTCGACTAATAATCAGGGAAATATGTTATCCTCACAATTCACATCCTCCCTGGTCCTGCTAGCCATGATCCCGACCTCCTTCGCACAGAATCAGAATTTTAGCCTTCCAGCAGTCTGTACAGCAACCAACCTCGAGGAAATAATCTTCTCTACAAAAGAAGAGAAAGGCCATCTCTGTGGATTCCCATCCACGACGCATCTCAATTTTAGCTCCTGCTGTGGAGAGGGTGAGGAGGTGGTTTATAAGGATCCGTGCATGTGAGTTGAAGTTTCTTACTTTTCTTCTACATCCTTTAAAACTCGGAAATTTGGGGTCTTCGACATGGTATTGGTATTTGACTAGATGGATGGATCGCTGATTGTGTTTCGTGAAGTCAATATTGTCATGTAGATGTCAATCAAACATTTGGGTTTCCGGAATGTGCGCAGCGGGTTGCGAGCGCGAGGAATTTGACACTTGGGATTTCGGGGTGTTGGACGAATAGTGCGGGGAGAAGTCGAGGGGGAAGTTGGGGAGGAGTGGTTGCGGGTTTGGGAGTTGTCTTTGTAGGGTTGGTGACTTTGTTGTGAAATTCGTGTTCAAGTCGGCATGTGGGAGGGAAGAGTGGAAGAGTGAGAAGCGGGACCGCGAGTGGAGGATATTTCAAGTAGAGGGTGGAGTTATGACCGCAATAGTTTTGGAATCCATCGAATGTGAGATTCGTGGAGGTATCATAAGAGACAGATCCTGGAGAGCGGCGAGAGATTCGGACCCAGCGAATTTGCAGCAGCCTATGTTCATTCGGATCTCTTCATCAGAGCTCAGACTTTCGTAAACTCAACCACTGGCCCTTCCTTCTTACAAACGAAAATATCCCTCACCTGATACTCTTCCTTTCTCTCCCTCCCCACGCCCTCCCCCTTCCCACCCTCGCCTAAACTATCCACTTTCTTCATATCAAACAACAACAACATCCTAGCAAGCACGATCATCATTTCCATATACGCCAGGTTCCTCCCTATGCAAGCCCTTGGCCCTGTACTGAAGGGCGCGAAACTCTTCAGCGTATCTTCAGCCTCAACATCTAGAAAGCGCTCAGGTCGATACTCGAACGAATCGGGGAAGTGCGAGGAGTTGTGGTGGAGAGAGTAGGCTGATACACCGACTTCGACACCTGCAGGGATGGAATGCCCGTCGATATCGATACCGCCAGGAAGGACGACTCGTGGGAGGATTCCTGGAACTGCAGGTGTCATACGCATGGCTTCGTCGATGCAAGCCTTAAGGTATTTGCATGATGTTAAGATTGGACCGGAGCGAACATCCTCAACGTCTAAGCCTGCGAATGCTGTCTTCAATTCATCTTTGACTTTGCGGAGTGCATGTGGATTGTGATTCAGGTAAAACAGTGTTGCTGAGAGGGCTGTAGCTGTCGTGTCTGAGCCGGCGATGATCAGGTTATTGGCTTCGGCAAACATTTCTCGCAATGGGAGTCTCTCGTGTGTGTGTGGATTCTTGTACTCCATGAAGTAGTAGTAGAAGTCTTTGCGATCCGAGCCGATGACCTTCGTACGTTGTTGTGCCTGTGACATGGCGAAGTTTCGATACTTGATGCGACTTGCGGTAAGACCGGGAAATAAGATACGTGGTAGTATTGTTCTAAGGGGCTTGACTGTGACACCAGACTGTATAACGAAGTTAGTTCCCGAGCTAAAATATATAAACAAATTTTCTCACGATCAGTGCGTACGCTGCAGATCCGTTGAGAGCGTCCAAGATGTATCTGTTCTCCTTATTCTCAAGAAATCCAAAAGGCTTCCCGAACGCCAGTTCTCCGAGAATATCACCGGTCAAGTAAGTCAGCCAATTCGAGACATCCAAAGGCTCCCTTGCTGACGCCAATTTCTCACAAAGGCTTTTGATGTGGATCAACATGTACTCTTCCATAGATTTGAGAGCTTTGTCGGTGAATCCAGCAGCTAGAACTCGTCGCTTCTTCGCGTGTACGTCTTTTGGTATAGCGCTGACGATGTTTGGTCCAGCTGGACTTGATAGCATGTTATAGAAATCCGACTTCCTGACATTCGACTTGACGGAGTAGATATCGACCAAGGCTGCATTAGAATTGAACGAGAGGCTATTTGGGCCATATCGAAATACAGGACCTGAGAACTATCAGTGGATGACTTTCGTCAGGACAAAGAAGATGTACCGTATTTCTCGTGGCACCTGTGAAAGTCGAGATGCCGGTCTCCTGTCCGAGCAGTGTAAAGAGAATGGAGGTCGGAGACTTTGGCGAAGAAAGGGCCAGGATAGCGAGCAAGTGGGTGAAAGCATACTCGATAGATGATCAGACCAGCAAGCTTTCTAACATGTCAGAATCAACGCAAAAATAGAGCAGTGGTGGTTGGTCGTAAGGAGTACTGACATATACTATGAAGGTGCTAATTGCATAAAGCCCAAGTAGAGTGGCAGGATGGTCACTATGAGAAAGCATCTTCCGTCCTTGTACTATCGAGAACGCAATGCTGAAGCCTTGATTCTGGGAAATTGCTCATGGATATGAGCTTTCGTGATTCTGACAGCACTGATAGTCATGCTGGAGTTGTATACGGATGTTGATATCCACCTTCAAGCCACCGGGTGATTGACAAGTCCGCGAGAAGAAAGCTGCTCGCAATGTAGTCCCATAATATGGAGACAAACCAGCCAAGGTCGCAAAGAGTAACCGAATCAAGCAGTGTGAAATTTGAAGCTTTGGGTGGAAATAAAAATCCCTGCCCGGTACTCGTACTTTCTTCGCATTGATTGGTCTCCCCACGTTGGTGGCGCCGCTGACCAGTCGGTAGCTCTGCGCTGACCTTGATCCAGTTCTGCGCAAGCTCCCAACAGGAACCTTGAAAGGATAGCTTTTCGACCTTGGTTGCGCGATACGTAAAATTAAAAGTGTATTAGTACTGCGTCAGTTCAAGTCGATGTCTTGGTGAAGAGAGTCTGCGCAGCAACATGGCGTGTCCCAATGCCCACTCGTCTAGCCACAGGTCTAGGTCTCGAAACGTACGAACAGCAATGTTCTCAGAAGACGCTGGATATTGCTGAGAGAGACTGGAGGTGAACACTTGTGTTGTCGAATTCAGGGGCTGGCTGGAATTTCCCTGACTGTATCAAAAGAGGCTCGCCCTTCCACTTTTTGATGCAGCATGAACCTCTGATTTCTCCCTCGATCGGAAAATCCACCGGCCGTATCAATCATTGTCAAACTTTATCCGCGTATCATAATATCTCCAGTATCCGATAGAATTAGAAGTCATAGAGTCCTTTTACGACATGGAAGGTATACCAACCAAGCGCCCCAGATTCTTATCCGGAGTCGACATACGCGGCGACGAAAGACAGAGATTCGATCCTCGAAGCTCCGTATCCACTCCCAAGAGGCATGATGCAGAAGGATGAATACCACTTAATCTCAGTCCACGCATTATGTGAGTCTCCACATACTAGATGGTCGAGGTTCTGCCGCACTAGCAGCTAATTGATGGCTAGGAAGAGATATATGTTATACGACGATAGATGGGCTCCAAACATGCAACCTGACCGGCGCAGTGGCTGCACCCAGAGCTACGTTGAAAAGCTGAGGTAGGAAGTCAATTTGGGTTGTAAGTCCGTGCTGATGCAGAGAGCAGATCCCAACTGTGGTCGTACTTCGGAAAAGAACAACTTCCACGATGCCGATCATGCTACATGACTACGAAGCATCGACGTCTCCTACCAATATACAAAATCCCAACCGGGCTCGAGAACGTTGAACTCATACCATGTGGATGTTTGCCAATCGTGAGCTCCCTTCGCGCCTATGAATGTCAAAGACCATTAGCAAAGTTGCGTACAACATACAAATGGAACCTTCAAAGAGCGAAGAATGCGAAATGCCATTCATACGATCGCCGTCCCGAGGTCTATACTCATCTGTTGTAAGATGCGATGGCAGAGGAGATGTTCGTGAGAAGAGGTTTGCTGTCCACACTAGACAAAAAGTTGAGGTAAGTGTGGTCTTCATCTACTCCTTCCCGGACAGACTGTTCCAAGACTTTATGGATATCATGTCAGAATTTCATGGCATTTAAGGGCCCGAGTTGACATGCTCCTGATAGGCGCACGGAAATTCGTAAACCACACCTCGATCACGATGCGAAATTGACACATCTGGGTCTCCTCCATAGAATATTGTTCATGCGGTTCCTCGAGTGGATGTTTGGTGGCAACTTGAACCTGAATACCTCGTATCAAGAAGAGAGCGGGCTCTAGCAATGCTAGCAGCGTCTGACCTTCATGAGTTCATAATCTTCAATAAGACAGTAGGCAGCACTACAAAGTGCCGTGCTGTCTGGGCATACTTTATCTTCGTCCCATAAGATCCCGAAAGTGGTAATTGCTGACTTTTATTCCACTCTAGACGGAGCAAGGAATGGAAGTCTGGACGATATTCAATGGATATCGAGAGAAGATCGATTCTGTCAACGATGGATGGAGAGCGTATTCGGTACAGGAAGTCGACAGTGATGATGCTTATATCAAAGTCGAGCCTGGAGTGTCACAAAGCCCGCTGAGCAATTCAGGATATTGATGGATTGTTTGGAACAGTCGAGAGGAAACTGGCATCCGGTGACCCATAATAAATGGGACGATTCGACTGAAATGTCATCATGTTTTAATAGCAATTGACGTTGGTCATCGAAGGCCACTTCGCTCCAGAATGCTCCTATCCTGAACCTAGATTCCTTCAAAGGATAATCATGTGGACGGTGAGTGGTCGAGATTCTCGAATGTTTTCATGATGCAAAAACCTTACGAAGACCTGGAGACGGGAATCCGACTAGGCCGCCTGGCCCCATGAAACGTGAATTACCGAGCCAATCATGAAGTGTGTAATTCAAATCATCGCCCCCATCATGCAAGGCTGAGGGACTACATAAGAACGAGGCCAGCATCGTCATTCAGATTCTCCTCCCAGATCTCAATTCCACAACATTCAAGCAATCAAACAAAATACAACTTCCTCAAACCGCTCTCAAACTTTCGATCTTTCCTCATAAAAGCTTCAACAACGTCGTCGTCCAAAATGCCTACTCCTTCAACCTGCTGTGGAAAGAGCGGCCAAGGCTGCGTCTGGTACGACCCTTCATACTTTCTCTCGAGATCTTTTCAACTAACTGTCCTTGCAGTGCGTCCCAAGCCAAATGCTCCTGTGGTGAGAAGTCTGCTCTTCACTGCAGCTGCGACAAGGCCTCCACCGAGAACGAAGTTACTGGACCTCGCTGCTCATGCCGTACGTTCTACCCCTCCTTGATATAAAGAACCATTCTGACCTAATGTTCAGGTGCCCGTCCTGCCGGAGCCTGCACATGCGATCGAGCCTCGACCGAGAACACTACTCCAAGTGGTTCCCTCTGTTCTTGTGGTTCCAGACCTGCTGGTATGTTGCGACGATCCTAGGCAGACATTTCAAGTACCTGCATACTAATACTTTTGAAGATGCCTGCACTTGCGAGAAAGCATCAGACGGAGGTATTCTTCCCACCGAGACCGACTTCACAACCTCCCACTAGAGTTTTCTACCGACAGGCCTAAGCATTGATGCATTGATTGTACAAATACGACATGACTTTTTGGGTGGCGTTGGGACAGGTCTTTCTATTGCTTTTCGAGCCTCCGGTTATATCCTTCGAGTCCTTGCGGAATCACAATTGGAAGAAACAATGGACGGTGAAGAATGTCTATTTCGGTCTGTTTTGGGGGATGGTGTTGAGTATTGCTACGAGTTATGGAGTCTGGTCGAAGTTGGGGAAATACTTGGTTGACGACGCGTACAACTTCTGCGAAAATGCGCCTTGGACTTGCCATCACCTGTGGTTGATTCATACCTTCATTGTACTTCTTGCTGGTTCTGGCTTGGCTGTTGGGTACCTGTCCACAAGTCGACCACAGGAGTTCGAGCTTCTCAACAAGGTCTTTCGATCCGCCTCATTCTACGTCAAATCAGCATGCGAAGTCAAAATCATTGCTCAGATTGTGAAAGCAGTGCCGATATTTTGGAAGCAACTGCGCATGAACCTATTCCTTTCTCGAATGACAGGTGATGATGGAGAAATCATGGGCATCCAAGGATCGGAAGAGAAGCCTGAGAGCAAGAAAACGAAGACAAAACTGGGTGTTCCAAAGTTCATCAGGGATCAAAAGAAGCAAGCTATTGAGTCTGCACAGGCAGTTGTCAATAAGACAAATGGCAATGGTTCTGTTGGAAAAGCTGCGGGACCAATGAATAAGAAATAGAGCACTTGTATTACCAATGCCATGGTCTTTTTACCTTTGCTACTACCCATCTTAAATGTGTAAGACCTCATTATGGACTACCTCTTAAGTGATATCTTGTCTTTAAAGGTCAATTCCAAAGTAGCAGTCAGAACTCCTTATTAATCAAGCAACCTATGATACCAATATCATACAATATAAATGCCACTGAACAAGCAAACGCCCATTCCGTGTCCCATATCAGAATCTCATGCCTGTCCAGCCTACTCCTGTCCATATCAATTCAATATCCAAACACCACTAATACATATCCTCCCATCACAATCCCAATCCCATTCTCAATCCCATCTACCTTCACTCACTACCCCAACGAAGCCCAAACCCCGACAACCCCACTCCCAACCAACAACACCCCCCTCCCCAAATTCAAAACCCCCCACCAATCCACAAGCTGATGCGCACTCCTCTCCGCCTCCCTCATCTCCACCTCATCCTCCCCACTCAACTCCACCTTCCCCAGCACCTCCACCTTCCTCAAAAGCTGCTTATTTGTCGGCATCAGGATGGCGAATGTATATGGTATAATAGATATACTGAGCAGACCGGCGAGGATGTACGGGGTGGTCGAGGAGGTGGAGGAAGAGGAGAGGGGGAAGGAGGAGAGGGGGGAGACGTGTGCTTTGTAGGCGAGGTAGAAGAATGTCGTGCTGGAGAGGAGGGCGATGGGTGGGCCGGTCTTTCTACCGCGGTCACTTGAAGGAGGGAAGAGAGTTAGTACTGCCTCTTTTGGACGATGAAGGGGTGTTGGGTGATTGGGGAGTAGGCATGCTGTTTGAGGCGGAGGTGGGCCTTGGAACGTCTTTAAATAGACTTATAGAGCTCGCAGAGTCGCAGAGAAACGAAGAAATGACGGGAAAGCTCACTACATATGTCCCCATTGCTGGAGCAGGAGAGTAGGTGGGGATTCGAGGAGTCGGGGCACAGTTGTTAGAGACGTCGAGAGGGTCATGCCAGAGAGGATTAGGGAGGAAGTTATTCCCAGTGTCTGGGCGAGGCGGATTGGGAGGGGTGTTTCGGACGGCATCGCTGAGTTTATGTCTGAAGAGTTGTAATGTATGGTTTGATGTTCGTTGGAGTTCTCGGGTTGTCGTTGATGGATGATGGAGCTTCACGCAGTGCCAATTTACCCCACATTCTGGACCCCGCGCTTTTGAAGCGAGCGCTGCCATCACATGTCAGGGCTTTGTTTACTTACGAGTATTCTTGAAAATCAAAATGCGTGCTTGATCAAGTATATTTCATACAAGAGGATAGCGAGTGATCTCATGGATGAGCGATTTGAGAAGGGTCGAGACAATAGGTGCAACGAAATGCAATTCTCAAAGTCTTTTTCCCTCCTTTCCGTGTCACTCATCACCCGAAATCTGATAGCCATGATACCCATCCCCACCAAAAGCCTTCTCCCCAGCCATAGTCCACCCTTCCTTCTTCTTCAACCAGTCACCCCCAAGAAACTGCCTGATACACGTATCTGCCGGTTTCCTCTGCGGACTCTCCAACGGAACTAATTTATAGAAATTCTCATCCATCCTCGTCGGCTCACAGCTACATTTTCCTTCTTTGTGAGGCGGACAATGGTGGTTGATATCATGCTGATACCCAATATCTCGAAAGAACCACACCTCGCTCTTCGGTAAGAACATTGCAACACTCAGGGTATGAACAGGAGCATCACCAAAGCGTTCGTAGTAGAATCCTCCAGCTTTGTCCAGCCAATTGAAATATGCGTCATTCGCTTCGCCTCGCCAGAAATTCAGGGAGCCAATTTCAAAGTTGGAGAAGAATTGGCAATTATTGTACTCACCACCATTTTCGGTGTCAAGCAGCCAGCCGAGATCTGCATCTGGGTGTATGAGATTTGCATGCGCTGCTGCGAATGCTCGAGTGCGTGTCCATAACGAAGGGAACGAACGAGCATCATCCAGAATATTCATGTTGAAGCCGTACTTTAAATTGTTGTCTCGCATGAAGCGGAAGACGTCGTAGTCTATGTCGCAGAAATAGTGAACCTATAAGCATTCAGCATTTCCAAGGAGCTCCGAGTGCGGCGCAGCCTACATCTGGCTCAACCCTCCAATACCAATCATAGTCCCTGAGGAAAGGGTGTTTGTAGAAGAAGCCGCTATTCCACCGACACATGTGGTGATAACTGACCATCCATCCTTTGCCAACACCAATTGTTCCCAGATATTCGAGGCTGTTCATGAATCTACTTTCGTCAATCCAGCTTGGAAGAGACCAATGTTCTTTCGGAACGACTTCGTAGTAGCATTTGGCAGAAGTCAAGTTTCTTGTTGCTGCTTTGAACTCTTCTGTAAATGGTTCGTCGTTGAAGAATATCCATGGGTACTGCCATGTGTTAGAAAATCTATGTCTCTGAGCTTCACCTATTTCTTGCCTGGAATTTTCTGTTCCATCTGTATTCCAGCTGCTGCATGCTATGTACCATTCCCTTGAGCTCCGAGTTTCTCACAAGACTAATCAGGGCTGCTTTTGGCTTTCTGTCGATTATGGAAATTTGGGGTAGATATCCCTTCCGTACCGCGTGTCCGTTCCCCGAATTCTCTTCAAGCCATCTTACTGGATCTGGTAGATTCTTTTCTGATGGGCGGAGTACAGGACGTATTGGTGTATATTTCGTAAGCGCATGGATATTAGGATTACCGGATCGATTGGTTGGTAGGGCTACGAGCAGCAGCAATACTAGCATTAAGCATAATGCTACCGGAAGTATTCGACGAGAAGGAGTACTGCAAATCCCCATATCAGCTTGCTGAAGTCTCCAGGGTGAGATCGGCTCACTATTGACGAACAAAAGCAGATCCTGGCGGCGTAAGCCTCCAGATCCCATGCAAAGAAGCTCTCCATGTCTTTGGCGGAGTCTCCCACAAGGACGTCGAGTCAGTGCTGTCTGACTTGTGTGATGATGGTATCGATCGGAATGACCAGTTACTGTTGGTTGAGGCAGAGCGAATCGGGGTATAGGGAAACGAGCGACCGCCAAATGCTCGGATTCCTCGACCAGGCATGTCTGGAGTCTTCATGGTTTTGCTGATACGACGGAGTGTGATATTTGAAATCTTGTGCTGACTTGAAGTTGCATGCTGGAAGGTGCGCAAAAAACCTATGTCGTTGCCCGACATGGAAGGGACGTCCGAGGAACGTAGCCATCATCTTCCTTGCTTCCAAGTGACACTCATATTCGATGTTTAGGATTTACCAAGCGAAAATGATCTTTCATTGACTGTAAGAGTTCTAAGCTGATGCACTACTCCGCGAGGGCTGGGACTCAAGGTCTTGTCGATAGTCGGTGACTTCTCCAGCGGCTTGAATCGTAGACTGAGCCAGCGGGGACAATCTTCAACGATGGTCTCATACTCAGAGTACCATTCACACTGGGTGAGCGGAGACTTTCTTGAAAATTGACGATTTGAGAGCTGCCCCGTGACTTGAAACTTCGCGGGCGCCTCGAGTGCCCAATGGGAACTGATCCACCGTACCAACACCTCCACGTTCTCGACTCAGCCAAATCCAAATACGCTCTGCTAGAAATGTTAGCACATCTCCTGATCCCCGTGTCTCGGCAACGTTCGGAGAATAGGAGACTTTGCACGTCGCTGGTAACACAAGGCTGACAACCTGTGCCAAATACGAGAGATCCAAGCGTCAGCCTTACTGCTGGTTACATACGATACTCGCATATCATTGTGAGAGGCTTCCATACTTCGATGCTTAGTCGTATGTGTCATGTGAGTTAACATTCTCTCAAGTCGAATCATGGGGTTGTCGTGTTGCGTATATGGATCGGAGGAGACCAGTATCTTCATGTGGACATGAGGCTATGCAGTCAAGCGACACTCGGCGTCGGCAGTCATCATGACATTCTAGGTGTAGTCTACTGGACTAAAGGTGTGGTGGTAACATAGCTGCATAGTTCAGCCCTATGTAAAGTGCTATGTACGTTCAACATATCGGAGTTTGGATGAACCGGATCTTCTGTAGCCGAAGGAGTTCCCAAGATTGAAGTGAACGATTGGCTTGAAATCGGAATAGAGACTTCTCTATCCTTGTGATGAGGACTTGATCGTGGGCAGCCCAAGCAACAATCTGGGAGTGGAAGACGTGCTACATACCCTATACTACCGCCGCTGACAATCTAGAGGGCGAATGCACGAACAGACGAAGTCTCATCCGTCTCCAAATGTCGAGACTGTTCTTACATCTACGGGTGCGTAGATGTGTATTGTAGCCCAATAGTGACGTTGTAAGCAACTCGGGTGTAACTTGAAGGACACAGATGACAGTTTCTGGTGGCAAAGGAGAAACACACTTCCAAATCTGGCTTCACGAGCATCAGAAGGCACAGTTGCTCTCCTCAGATACTGGATATGGTCAGTTCCAAGGTCATCTCCAAGGGAAGGAAAGATGTATTTAAACACTCACTATAACCCCTATCCTCAAGTCTATCCTCATCACTCAATCATCTACTCCATCATCAATCCACCTCCAGACTTCCATACTTCAAACATCAAAGTTTCCAACTTTCATAACACCAAGAAATCCATCAAAATGGTCGCCATCACCTCCCTCATTCCCATCATCGCCCTGACCGCCCTCGTCAGCGCCATTCCAGAGCCTGGCCAATCCGTCGCCACCTACCGCTTCTTCAACCGCGCCAACTGCGACTTCAGCGGTGGTGACCAGCGCGAGACACTTACGGCCATCATGCCCGGAGGCAGCACTCCTCTCCAGCAAAACCAGCGTCTAGTCGGTACTTGCTACTCCGAGAACGCGTATGCTTCGCTTGCCGTGTTCAACATTGAGGCTGGTTGTCAATGTAAGTGATATATTCCCTGACATGAAGTCTCATAGGAAGCTCTAGGCTGTCAATTCTGAAATTTCTGGATGGTAGAGCGATGTTGATATTAACGTTTGGATAGGGGAACAACACACCGCAGGCTGCACTGGCACTCCTCTCGCTATCAAGACCAGCAACAACCCACAGTGCCTTACCGTCAGCGGTGCTGCTCCACGAAACTTCTACAAGATCACATGCCGCTAGATTACCTTCAACTCGCTTCTATACTTGGGCTAGAAAGAGACCGGCAACGGGCAAAATTTCATCTTTGCTTTCCCTGAAAACCCGGTCTGTGTGGCTGGATGTCTTTTTGCTTTTCTTCTTGAGGGGTGTATGAAGTTTGGTGCTTATGTCTGGCAACTTGATAGGGAGAAGTTGTGTTCGTTCATTTGTTTACTTAAACAGAAATTAGGGATGATCTAGAAAATTCAACATTTTCATATCCTGAGACTGGACTTGCAGATTTCTGTGATTGATGTTCTTGCCCGCCTGCCAAATCATTTGAACTGATGACACTTTATAACTTGAAATGTACACGATACACATCCCCAGCAGCGTTGAGCACTGTGGTTCTTGCTTAACATAATCCAAACGACACACCGCATCTATGAAGAACTTATTCGTCATGGCTGAAGGGTAGAGAGGCCTCAGACCTGCTGATCTCCCACTCGGGAGAGGACAATCTTGGCCAGAAGGGCTCAGCGCAGAGGCTCATTCAAGCATGTTTTATACCAAGGCTACCTACCAAGGCCACCAAGGACCCAAAACAGAACACAGCAGGAGTCGACTCTCCGTGTTCAGTTGCCCATCGAACAACGTCCCCACCGGCTTCAAAGTAATCTATTCCATTCATTGCATTCGCAAGGATCTTCGCTCAATCGACGACTTGGTTTTGATTACAACATGGTAGACATACACATTCATCGTCACTCTCTCTCCCACTCCACAACAAGTAACCTCAACGCCATATGTCCATCCTGAGACTTGACATAGCCAGCCCAAGGTCATACCGCACAATACATATCGTATCGTACCCGAAGTTTTCCCTCAATCCACAAGAAAATGCTTCCTGCTAGACAAACCTGAACGCCATCGCAAAGTGGTTCTAATCAATCAAACGAGTCGACATTGCGGACCAAAAGAGCAAGCAACTCCTTGGTATGCGATCAGGTTTGAGGCCCGGTTCAACGAGGAAAACCAGCCTATTTTATGCCCCGGTTTCATCATCATCCATCCCAAGGACTCGTGCGTATTGCACCGTCAGCCGCTGCAAGTCGCGGAATTTACCTGTGTTTCGTTAGCTCTCTCCAATTTGTTAGTGAAGGAAAAGACTTACCCAATATTAATACAACTTCCTTGAGCAATTCTTTTCTATCCCACCCACATAGTGTTTCTGTTTCACTGTCTGACTCGTTCTCTTCGTGAAGGATGCCGCCCATGATACTGCGCAGTAGCTCTTCAACTTTGGCTTTGAGTCCTTCAGCACCGAGTCGTTTAGCATACATGAACAAGTAGATCCGGAACTCCTCTTTGGCGTCTAATTGCATAGCAGCCGCAACGCGGTTCTCAAGATGTGCGATGCTGACGCCTGACTCGAAACCTTCGAAACCTTCCTTGGAGAGAAGAGTCTTGACGAGTCGTTGAAGCGTGTATGCTCTTCCTTTGAGAAGCACCTCGTTCGTAGTATGTCGTTCGAGATGCGGAATGATACCTGCAGAAACATTGGAAGAATCGACTTCGCCATCGCGCTTAATGTCCGGACCAACTCCTGTTGACTGAAGACTGCTAATAGATGAATCGTTCGAATTCCAGTATTGACTGCCAACAGCCCACCAGGCTTCCGAAAGTCGTTGCCAAACATACATCTTCGGCGAATAGAGATATCCATCACCATTGCTGAGTGTGACGATAATGTGGCCAGTCGAGTTGAGATGTGCTGATGTCACTCCGGGTGCGCTTGTAGTGTGAACGCCGAGGGAGTGCATTGCAATCTCCAGTATAGGAGCAAGAGATACTGGGGGGTGAGGCGAAGAAAGGTCCTTCAGGTTCCACACATAGCACATGCCAACCGCAGTTATACACAGCAACCACCATCCTCTGCATTCCAAGATCACGGGTTGGGCTTCTAGTACCAGAGCATTGATAAGTCTCCTCCCGGCTGGACTCCAGCTGTATATGCTACCGTCTTCACAGGCTGCTGCCCAGAAGTTCTTGTTTCCCGTGACGAGGATTACTGCTCGAGGGAGATAGTCGTGCCAGACGGTAGCACCTCTTTTTGAAGCACTGATGCGAGAAGGATCTCTGACCTGACCAATCACCGTTAAAGGATTCTGGGCCTCTAGGATGATATCATCTGTCGCCTTTGCAGATTCCTCGACTCCATTTGTCCCGTTTGTGCCAGAAGATTTCGACGGGGGAAGAGTACCTCGATCCAATGATCTCAGAATATGCGTCCTGACCTTTGGAACAGCTAATCTAACTTGACTGATGGACAGTGCAGGGTTGATAACTGCTGGTCTGAGAAATTCAGGGGTGGGCACTAAGCCAGTCACTGGTGGAGCTGCCGATGCTGGCTCAACGCCATTGATTCCATTAACCATGATAGAAACTGGGCCGGATCCAAGAGTTGGTCGTTTATTCGGCTGCTCTTCCTCTTCCTCACCGTCAATGACAATGGCTTTTCTCTTATTGCCAAGCAACATAGCTGCAAGACCACCTCTTGGAAGGCCATCGTAAGGTTTTGACAGATCCAGAATTGTTTGTGGCGCATCGTTCTGTGCATTGTTTGAATTTGCGGCCATAAGCTGTGATTGGGGAAGAGATGAAAGACCGGTTCCGGATGAGGAGACCAACAGAGGTGCCACCCGCTTCTTGCCATCCTTTGTGATGGTGACTCGGCTTTTCATAGCTTCAAGTTTGGCAGCATTCGGATCCACTGCAGGAGCTGGCGCTGGTGCAGGAGAGTCTTGGGCTGATCTACCATTGGTGATCGGGGCTGTAGAGGTAACCCCAACCATTGGCGTTGATGTCCCTGTCCCTGGGCCATTCCCATTCAGTACTGGGACAGGGGTTGAGCCCACATCACCCATCAAAGCTCCCATTCTCCCTTCCGTTCTCTGTAACTCTCCCGCTTTGCTCTTCTCTTCCAGGCGCAGTCCAGCGACATCTTCCACAACCCCTACACCTCGACGGCCAACACCAAACTTTTGCAGTGCCTTGTCATTTTCTGACCATGGCGCGATGAAGCCCAGTTCGCCCCTTTCAAATTCTAACGCGATTATGCTGCCGTCCAAACTTGTCGCAAAGATGGTAAGTCCATCAGGTGTCCAAGCTAGATCTGATATAGACTTTCCAGCCAAATCTTGAAGTACCACTAACGGTCTAGAAGAACTCGTATTCCAGATGCTCAAAGTTTTGTCTTGACCGGCGCATGCAATGACTGTGACTAGAGCTTGAGTGCTGTAACCGCTATTGTCTGTAGTTTCTGCGCTGATCTCCTGCTTGCTGAACAATCTTGGAGAGAATGTGCAGACTTCTGTAGGTCCTTCATGCCCAATAAGATTGATATCACTATCCCAACCTCCACGATTGATAATTGCAACCGAGCTTACAGGCCCGTTGACCGCATTTGCTGCAGCAATGTGATTTCCGTCTGGGGACCAAGAACACCTTCTGAAATATGTCGTGAGTGGTGATGATGTGAAAGGACTGACAATCGTGTGTTCGAGAACGAAGTTGTTTATGGAATCGTATGAGGTCGCATTCGGTAGAGGTGAGGTAAATCTAAAGAGCTTGATTGTTCTGTCGTCGCTGGCCGTAGCAAAGTACTTGTTCGCGGGGTCAAAAGTGATACCTTTGACGTGACTCTGGTGAACTGAAAGTGTCTTCAGCTTCTCGAATGTATGTCCTGACCAAACCACAATCTTCGAGTCTAAACCAACAGACACCAAGATCGAAGAGTCGTAAGCCCAGCCCAGATCTTGTACATCATTGTCATGCCCAATCAAACGCTTCATGATCTTCCAGTTTTCCACAGGAGGAGGTTCTGTAGTGCCTAAATATACATGTCAGCATTTCCTCAGACCTCTCGAGCTTCAGAGATGCGCGAACCAAAGTTGGCTTGATGGGACGGAGGGTTCGCATCCAAAGTGTAGATGCAAATAATCTTATCGTCGGCCCCAGATGCTAACCACCGCCCATTAGGAGAAAACCTGACTGTGTGTATCGTTCCAGAATGGTAGCTCATATGGCATAATTGCTTTGGCTTGGTGTAGTTCGCGTCTCCAGCCTGGAGGATAGCTTCGGTTGACCAGATTCGAACATGGCCATCTGCAGACACGATCTCAGCATCATTCCCAATTACTTCACAGCCGGCGATTCCTTACCTCCAGCGGCTGTAGCCAGCCTGCTTCCATCGGGCGACACATGGCAACTATAGACCTCGAAGTCCTTCTGCTCTCCTAGAGGTCACGGCGCAAATTAGCTCGAGATGCGCACTGCTGAGATTCGAGAGCTTGGAGCTTCGCATGTACGTACCACCGTGTAACAACCAGGAAGGTTTTATTACTTTCATCGTTGTCACCAGAAGAGGGACTGATTCGCATTGTTGAGTTGATGGGCAGCTCTGGTATTGGGAAATCAGGAACGCGCGACGAGACGAGACCGCGACTAATTCAATGTGAGCACTTCGCTTCTCCGCGCGCGCTTGTTCCAAGAGCCGGGGGGAAGCTCTTGTGGTTCAGTGGCTCCGGCTCTTTCTTGAGGTGTCACAGCGGGATTTGTCCGCTAGCTCGAACTGGAACAGTCAAGACTCAAGACTTCACTTTTGAAGTTTTCTTACAAACAATTATTACATGCCATAAAGTGATGAGGCAAAGAACTTCTTTGAGTATTTTAAAGTGTGGGTGTAATTCGCTTATACTGTTCGTTCAAGGTTGTGAATGGAAAGTTGTAAAGACGTGGATGCTATGGACTAACTGTCGTCGATTTGTACTGGAAATACACACATCTTCCTCATCTCCTGTTTTGAGTACTCCAAGCCTCCATATCACTATGGGCGATCCTTTGCCGCGGATTTGGGTCTCCTTGCTTCAGACTACCTATTCACTCCGTATCTTCAATCTTGAAGATATACTTAGTACCGCTATTGACACCATTCTTCAAGTTCGAAAGTCCCTTCTCCAGACCATTTAATCCACCCGGCACAATCTCATACGGGTGAGCTGTGAACCAACCCTCACGAAGACCTCGTGAGAAAAGTCGAAAGTAAGCATAGCCAAATTCCTTCCCACCAGTCTTGATGCCAGCCTTGGCCTTCTCCTCCGAAGGGGCAGCGTGGACGCTGCCGACCATGGTCGTGCTGTGCTCAATGTGTGATGGGATCGCGGAGTAGTCTTTGCCTGGGAGAACCAAAGTTATCTTGCTCCCCTCCTTCGCAAGGATCTGGCTGATGTTCTGGAAGCTGTTGTGCTCGCTAACAGCGTCAAATGCGTATTTGACTTCGCTTGCACCGGCCGTCTTCAAAGCGTCCTTAATGCCAGCCACGACAGCGTCGTCTCCATTGCGATAATCGACGATGGTGTCACCCTTTTCACGGGTAATGAGTTTCTCGACGAAGTCTGAGGCTCGGCCTGCAACCGCGATTATGGGATGAATATTGGAAAGTTGGGCGAGCTTTATTGTGTAGGCACCCTGACACTGTCAGCGTCCAGTTTGTGATAGAGAGTCTTTATGTGTCATACAACAGCTCCAGAAGCTCCATATACAATCAATGGGATAGGCGACGAGGCGGGCTTCCATGGCTCAGGTAGGCCCAGTCGGAGATAGAGACCAACAGCAGCTGTCATTGCAGCAAGTGGAATAGATGCACCCTGAATTGGGTTAGCAATGACAATACAGCAAGATGTGGAGCAACAAGCCTCTTCAAAAGATGTCTTCTTTGGTAGATGGAAAGTGGTGTAGTCTTCAGCAATAGCATACTACAGAGATCACAAGGTCAGCAAAGTCATGAAATATATTTCTTTTCTTAAGTGACGAAATGGAAAATGGCAATCGGTCACATATCGTACCTCCGCAAAAGATCCATCTGGAGCCATCATCTCGTGAAACGCTGCAACACGATCGCCTTTCTTGAACTCGACAACATTCTCACCAGCAGCCTCAACGATTCCTGCGATATCATCTCCAGAGTTATGAGGCTCGAAATACTCGGGTCTCTTCCAGTCTTTTGGATTTGAACCCGAGTAGACTACCTTGATGAGAACTTGATTGGGTCCTGGCTTTGGGATGGGAACATCATTGATGGTGACCTTAGGTCCCTTTGCAACAATGGCGCTCTTCATGTTTAGTTGTCTTGATCTGGTGAAGGATCTCCGAGGTATGAAATGTATTTTTGGATAGAGGGGTTTGACACAACGATAAACTGAAAGGGTGGGTGTAAGATGTTGTATTCTAGAATGGAAGAAAAGTCGGATAAGTTGTCCAGAAGACCTGGGATTCATATTATCTAATTCAACTGCGGTATTTGCCAGGCTCCTTGCCCTTTACTTGTATTTGTCAGTCGATGTCCTAGTGCAGAATGATGAAATAGGCCATGACGGAGGCAACGCGGGGTTAAGCTCTATCATAGCCGGCAGCTAGCCAGGAACACCCGAGATACAGTAGACCACGCCGTGCTTTCAACAAGAGAAGTAAACATGAGACTTGAAAAGACTGGCTTCACCTTTTGTGTTTCTATTACTTTTGCAAAAAGCTTCCCGGCTCAGGTTCTGGAGTCTCCCAACCATCAACCTTGAGTGTGCCGCTAGGCTTCTTCAAGGATGTCGAACTTTCTTGACAATTTAACTGCGATGCCAAGTCCAAAATGAAGCTGGCTGAGGCAGATAACTTCCTTAACATTGCGACTTGGCTTTGCAGGGCATGTCAGTCGGGTAGCCGTTTCCTCGGCCACCCATTACCAGTCCAGTAAAGTGGACAGTGCATCTGATAACCTTTCGACCTTGGTGCAATTGGAGCATACTTCTGAGGACCCAACCACTCCAATATTCGACCAGGCACAGAACCTCTCACTTCTGACGGATGTTCTTAGCCTTTCTTTTCTTGAAAACGACTCCAGTGCCACTCTGCTCGTCTGCTTCCTGCTTGACATCCTCGATCGGAGGAAGTGAATCAATAGCTTTGGTGTCTCCATCTGAAAGTTCTCTTTTGACTTCAGCAGGTTCCGCAATATCGAATGGTTTCGTGTCTCCTTTCGCATCGCTGCAGTCCTCTGGCTGCGGCTCGCTGATTTCTTGCTTGTTTTCCTCTTTGACTTCAACCTTCGTAGCTGGTTCCTTGCCTTTCCGGGTCGCATTGCTTAATAAAGCGTCCAAGTCATCGTCTCGATCTTCTGTTGGATGTGTTCGATACGTAGAGCCCCATCTCCTCTTCTTTGCCTCGTTCAACTCGGCCTCTTCCTCGTCAACCACCCTCTTCCGTACCCCCAAAGCTAGTGCCTCCGGTTTCTTCTCCGTATTCTCAGGATCAATGATGCGTTCTGACGTGACCTGCCATTCCCCGGGCATTGCCATTCCTGATCTGAGCTCACCCGGTATGCTGATGCCCATCTCTGCTAGTTGCGCGAGCTGCTTCTTTCTCGACGCCTCTGTGACCTGCGGCTTGGGAGCTGATGGTGTAGGTCCTCTTCCAAACGCCGAAGTTGAAGAACTCGCTGCTGAACTTGGACCGCCTCCCGACACTAAGCCTTTCAGTCGTTCCACCTCCATCTTCGAGCGCTCCTTGTCCTTCTCATCTTTCTCGTGGCCACGGTGAAGATCGCGCAGAAAGCGCTTCAGGTTGCCTTGATGCTTCGGCGTTGCTTCATGGTTCGTTTTCTCGAGCTTCGTGTCCCGGACGTAGGTTTTGCAATGCTTGCACCAGTATTTGGGCTGTTTAACATTAGTAAAAGCTTCTCGAGAGGCGATGGTCACTTACCGTCGATTTCCAGTATTCAGACATCGTGTGACGGCCTGTTTTCTGGTGTGACAAGGCTTCTCGAACAAGTGTCAAGCTTTCAGATATTTGTAGCTGGTTTTGCGACTGTGTAGTTGCGAAAGTGACGAGGCCGAGAAGTAGGCCCAACTGAGGCCTTCCGCCTCGCCTAAAAATCTAGCCTCGACCTCGGAGCTGACAAGGCAGAGCTCTTGACGTCCTTCATTCACTCTTCGCCTCCCATAATTGCAACATTCGCAAACCGCAGACATGGCGCTAGAGGTGGCATCGCGAACGGCATTGAATGGGCCTCTGCTCAGCAGGACCGTCACATCAGCACTCGCCACAAGATCCCTCCCAGTATCACGAGCTGCCACCCTCCCCATCCTCAGAACCCAGCAACGGAGACAGCTTCATGTCACCCCGCGATCGAGAGCGCCGAGCAGCGGATTGATGGGAATTAGCAACTCGAATGTCCCCTCATCCTACTTCCAAAGACCTCGTCTGCCAGCAAACACAGTCGTCAAATTCGTACCTCAGCAAACGGCATGGATCGTGGAGCGCATGGGAAAGTTCAACAGGATCCTCACACCAGGTCTAGCTGTTCTTTGGCCTTTCTTGGACAGGATAGCATATGTGAAGAGTTTGAAGGAGGCTGCTATCGAAATCCCTAGTCAGAGTGCTATTACAGCAGACAATGTTACGTTGGAGCTTGATGGAGTGCTATATACACGGGTCTTCGATGCTTACAAAGCCAGGTATGCTCTTAAGCTCTGAAATGACTTTTCGTCAAGTATAGACTAACAGTGCATAGTTATGGTGTCGAAGATGCAGAATATGCCATCTCCCAATTGGCGCAAACGACCATGCGTTCAGAAATCGGTCAGCTAACCCTTGACCATGTCCTGAAAGAGCGCGCAGCCCTTAACACGAACATCACAACCGCAATCAACGAAGCCGCGCAAGACTGGGGTATCGTCTGCCTGCGTTACGAGATCCGGGATATTCACGCCCCAGACGGCGTCGTAGCAGCAATGCACCGTCAAGTCACGGCAGAACGAAGCAAACGTGCCGAGATTCTAGACTCAGAGGGTCAGAGACAAAGCGCCATCAACATCGCAGAAGGACGAAAGCAGAGCGTCATTCTCGCTTCCGAGGCCTTGAAGAGCGAGCAGATCAACATGGCAAGCGGAGAGGCAGAGGCTATTCTGTTGAAAGCGAAGGCTACAGCTGCTGGTATCGATGCAGTCGCCAAGAGTATTGCTTCGGGCAAGGAGTCAGCACAAGGAGCTGTCAGCTTGAGTGTGGCGGAGAAGTACGTTGAGGCTTTCGGCAAACTTGCTAAGGAGGGCACTGCCGTTGTCGTGCCAGGCAATGTGGGAGATATTGGAAGCATGATTGCAAGCGCCATGGCCGTGTACGGAAAAGTCGGCGATGCACAAGCGAAGACCATGGCAGCGAAAGCTATCGAAGCTCAAAAGTCGCATCATGGCGAAGACGGAGAGACATTCCTCTCGGAAGCAGAAAGTCCCAACGAGGAGATGAAGAGGAGCATGCTTGCGTCGTTCGAGAACACAAGACAGCGGAAGTAAAATGCTCGTACTGAAAAGAGGAGAATAAAACCGAAAGACGAGGGGAGTAATGTACAATAGCAAGCGGGTTTGTTTTGTTAGGCGAGTGCAGGACGGCGTCTACGAGTGACTAACGGCATCACTTGTTTTCTTGTATGATGGTGGAGAAATCACTTCTCACAACAAATACCAAAAAGGCTCGTATGTAGCGGTATCACAGTAAAAATGGCTAACTCTCAAGTCCACCAAACGAGCCACACTCTGTGCATCATCCAGAAATCTGCAGCAGTCAGTCCTACAAGTACCTTGCGAATCCGAAGTCCGTGTGACTCCATCTTTGCTAGTATTTCGCGCGAGAAAAAGCTGCTCTGTAGCGTCATAAAGTACTCTCATGTGATTTTGAATATAAGATTGCCCCTCTATCATCACAAATTAAAAAGAAATTACAATACACTATCAGCCCCCAAAATCGTCAACCACCACCAACACCAAACTCGCCACCCACAACATCCAGCGCCCTTCCAACCCACTCTAAAACCTCCATATCTCTCGCCGCAGCCCTAACCGCCTTCGCCAACAACGGATACAACCAAAACAAATGCTTCTTCCCCTCGCTCTCTACACCCGGCGAATCAGGAATAGCTTCAGGCTCACAGCTCAACTTGACTAGTGCTTGGAGGATATACAGCAGTTCTCTACGCTGTGACAGTGGCTGCGGCATGCGACCTCGAAGAGGCTGGTCCGCAATGTAGGCTCGGAGTGTGATACCTGCACGAAGGATCAGATATGGTGCTGCTGCTTGTGCCAGCTTAATTCTAGGAGCGGAGCTGTCGCGCAAAGCGACGAGGGAGAAAAGCGTGTCCATGCAGACGTAGCTCATTTTGGCTCTTGGGGAAGGACTTAGGTCGATTGTTCGCCCTTTTCTGGTTTGGTAGAGTGTGGAGAGGAGTTCCTGGTTTGGCTGGGGGAGCTCGCTCGGCAGAGGCGCGTGGATGAGGGATTTGTGGAATAGGGACTTGGTGTATGTCTTGCGTGTTTTGTCGTGAATGGAGGACGAGCCCAGAGCGGGAGTTATGAGATCGCGAAGGGTGAGGAATGATGCTATGTCGAAGTCTTGGTCGGCCGATATGTCGATTGTTGATGGCAGGGAGGAGCAGTCTGCCGCGGTTATGCCATTGCCAATGGTAACGATCGAGGACCACAGAGAACGTGACACGTCTTCCTTGACAGGAGCTTTTGTGAGAATAGGAAGGATGGACTTCAAAATAGCGAGAGCTGATGTTGTTGCTTGTCGCCATGGTGATATGCTCTTTGTGACGAACGGGAACGAGTACTTGAGGACGATTGGACGTGCCAGTGCAGTTAGAGCAGATTCCAATGCTCCACTGGTGTATATATCATGGTCGGAAGAATGAGCAATGATCAGGCTTTCAGAAAGAGCCATTGAGGCTTTTGACAACGCAATGTATGTCGGTCGTTGTATGTCAGATCCGTCTCTGGGCTCGAAGGCAAGGCCAACAAACTCTGCAACCTGGCCTATTAATGCAGCTGGTACTCCTTCTATGTCGGTTCTGATCATCCTCAAACATTCTAGTACCTGTGTTTGTAAAGGTGTCAGGTATTCAATATCTGCAGAGTAAGTTGCCGCACTGGCTTGTTGAATCGCCTCGCGTAGCAGAATGAGCATTCTCCTAACTTTCTCGTCGTCGATATCGGCTTGTATTAGTCGATATAACTCTTGAAGCGCAGACGAGTAAGCAAGTAGGTAATTTTGGTTGTCAAATCGCTTGTTCGAGGGATCTGAAGCAACGACTGGGAGAGAAGTCGACCAAAGAGTCCAGGCTAAGTCAAGAGCATGGCGATCAAAATTGCGCTTTGAACTTTGTTCGACGTTACCTCGGGAGAGAATTTGTCGAAGCGATTTAAAGACAGCAGTGTTGATCTCTAGGATATTGAAGTCCAGCATTGCTTTGAAATGGTCAAGCAGAGTTTGCCAGGATGTGCTGAACGATGAGTGGCTTGATAACACATCGAGATAATCTGCCAGTAGGCTAGTAATTCCCGTCAATACAACGACTGTGGTCTCGTTCCAGCCGTTCTTGTCCTTGTCTGACACACTTGACTCTTCGTCGTGCGTGGCTTGGAGCTGTGCTTCTATCGAGGAAAGAAGCCGGAAGATGACTGATTTGAGGCACATTGCCCAAGCTTCTGAACTCAGCTGGTCCCCGTAGGCGTCGAAGATACGAAGAAGAGTTTGGATTGCGCCTAGTACTAGTCAGAGATCGTTCGCAATCTTGGGTGAAACTCGACTTACTGTTTCTGAGCTCAAGTCTTTCGTCAGTTGTGACGGCTGTAAGTCGCAGGAGTAAAAGCATCCAGAGCGCCGCATCGGATACTGCGAGGTCATCTCCGGAGGCCATCTCGACGAGAGTTCTCTCATTGGCTCCTTTAATGAGATCCGGGCTCAGAGAGAAGGAAGTTGTTCTCCCCGAGATGAAGTCTGATAAAACCCAGAAGAAGGTCACAGTCTGGCCACAATTAGCAAGTATCTATAAATGAGCTAAGGAAATCTACCGTTAACGAGATATTCAAATCATCATCTTGAGTACAGAAATTATAGAGGGTATCAACGAGTATTATGAAGCAAGAGTTCGGCAACGAAGACAAGAAATCGGAGCAAATGAGCTGGAGCGAGTTGAACGACGATCGAATTAGTCTGGCGGACCTCGTCGTTGAGCTTCTAGACCCTTTAGCGGTGCCTTCGATTGGAGCATCGTTCTTGACGAAAACGCTTCCAATAATATCGAAAGCAATGTCCCAGCCAACGACGAACGCTTCACCACACTGCTCAAGAATACTCTTTAGACCTTCGAGCACGACTTTGTGGACATCAATATCGGTCGCATGAATTGCTACTGACATTGCGCGCTCACTAGACTCCAGTGGAAGGATTGCCCTCTTGAAAGTCTCAAGAAGACGTAGCTGAATATCGCTCTGCAGCTCGTCGGGCAGTGACAGGGTCGCCGTCGCAGCTTCAAGAACAAGTTTGACGAGAATTTCTGCGGCTCTCAATCGTACAGATGATGGAGTTGAAGAAGAGCAAGCAGCAGACGTCAGTTCAGATGTGAGCGCTCCCCAGCCACTCGTCACGGGATCGAAATTCATCAGGCGACCAATGTTGATACTCGCTACATCTCCCAACTTTGCCAAAGCGAACAAGTCCTCTTGATTCTGGGTGGCAGGCGCCGTATTGATGCTGTGAAGCCTTCGATGTCCATGGGATGGACGTCGCGTTTCTGGCGATGGAGGACCAGAAACATTTGAGACTTCGGGCTGCTGCGTCTGTGGCTCTTCTCTGCCAAATAATGAACAGAGCGCCGCGACGACCTCAACGAAAGCATCATTCGGGAAGTCGATCGTACTTTCAAGTAGTCGTGAGGCAGCTGTCTCGACAGCTTTTATCTCGGTCCCAAAGTTTGCCAATAAACCAGATCCATCAGCGGAAGATTGGCTGTCAAGCTTCTGATTCGAAGTAGGAGTTCGAGCAGATTTGGTACTGGAGAACAAGACTAAATCAGCTTGCTGGAGAGTCCCTAAAATAATCGCCCAAGCCGAGTCCAGTGTAGGGCCAAGGGCAATACCAAGATTCAAGAGTGCTCGTAGGCACAGTAGGTTTCTGGTATTGAGCGATGCCGGGCCAGCGTCAACGGACGGCTGCCGACCACGGTCAGATGAATGACTGACGAGACTGTCGACACTCAATAAGCCTTTGGCGTTGCTAAAGATGCCTTGTTTCTCCGTGCTTGGTGTTTGTGGTGCTGGAGCAGTTGGCGTATTCGCAGCCAACAGATTTGAGGGTACTGCCGCCTTTCCCAATGTCGTCAAGAATGCGTCTCTAGGTGTAGCAAGGCGAAGAAGTCCAGCAACGTGAGTGAACTTTTGAAACGATCTGACCAGACCGTGGTAATACTCAGTGTCCAACGCTGCGTACAAGAAAGTAGAGCAAGTAGCCAGTATTGCCGGCCAGCAGTTGTCCACAATTCCAGCACATATCTTGACTTCTTCGTACAGAGGATGATCCTCAAGAGTAAGTGGATTGACCGGAATGGGGTTCTTCTTAATCGATGTCCGTCTTTCCAGCTTCATTCTTGGATCAGGACTCCCTGGTACGGATTCCGATGACTCAAATTCTGATTGCCGTGTCTTCTTGCGAGGTCTGTCCGGTACTGTCAAAGGCAAGATGAACTTGGCAAGCCCCTCAGAAAACCCGCTGATGCAGGCCAGCGTCAGGCTATAAATGTAAGATTCTGGAATTTCAGGGGGCTGAGTCTTGTCCAATTGATCAATGCAAGGCACTCTCATCGTACTCCACTGCGTGCTTACTCCCACAGCCGGCTCATTGGAGCCAACAGAGCTACTTATAATGCCAGAAACACCACTGGCTTCGAGCATCGCCTGATCGGATGCAGAGCTGCCTCCTTGACTAGTCGCCGGGATTGTAGACTGGGCACCTAGGCCAATGACAGAGGGCTTTTCCGTGCTCAGTCTAACGAAGGCAGCAACCAGGTCACGCAAGATATCTTTTCGTCCATCCTGAGCATCATACATGGCAAATATACGTCGAACGAGAGCTGCATCGGAAAATATACCCCTCAAGGCTTCCATGCAGAGAGAGCGTTTCCATAGAGCGGTGTCGTGATCCAGCATATGTGTCAGAAGTCCAAGTGACATCTCTCCTTCAGAAGTTAAGATGCTCAGATGATTTCTTAGAAGCGTGTACAGGATGCGAACAATCCTGACGGTGACTGCGAAGTTGAGCTTCTCTGAGAGAGCACTAATGATGAATGGCATGACCCTGACTCGAAGAATGTTGGCTTGTTCTGGATGATTTAAGAACACCATGGCATGGTTGGTCAACACCGACTCAATCAATTCGAGACCAAATGTTTGCGGCAGTCCCGCCGACTTCAGAAATTGGGGTTTATGCGATTCGGTCAAAAGGCATAAGTCATTAAAGACTCTATACGCGTCCAATGCCGCCGCACGTAGTTGAACAGTCCCATCTTCGGTAGGGGCTTCCCCAACGGTTGGCACTTCGAGGGCGATTTCTTTTCTTCCAGTTAACGAGAATCTCTGAGGGTTTCAGCAGGAAGACTTACTGTCTTCTGCCACGACTTTGTCAAATACACTAACAACTAATTGCTGTAGTGTGGCTGCCGCCGTATTATTCACGATAGCATTCTTACTTGCCTGCAAAATTGTGCAAATGTTCAGACTTGCAGCAATCAAGTCACCCTTTAGATCATCTGCATAATTCTGCAACAAAGATGGTAGCGCTTGGAGAATCTTGAGCTGGACATCAAGTCCAGCCGAAGTAGCTTCTCTGAACGCCTCCAACACTTCCCTTAGGCGTGATCTTGGTAGAGCTCGTGATACGACCAGTCTCTGAAGACATACAATAGCTATGCCTGTGAATTTCACATTCTTGGTTCCACAGGCGATGAGAAAAGGCGTGATGAAGTTGGAGCGTTGACTGAGATCTGGCCGAATTAATCACTTGTTCATCACTGCTCTTGAGCTTGATATTCACGTACCGGCGGCAATTTGAGCCTCAGATGTTGATCGCAGTCCTTTGAGCTCATCGAGTGACTTCTCCGCTGCCTGATATAGTCTTAGCCACACCTCACGATCTCAAAGGCAACACGTAAGCTCACATTTCTTAGATCAGTATGCTTTCTCTTGCTCTCCTGAATAAGATTCCCCAGCTCAGAGGCCAGTAAGTGCGCCGTCATTGTTACCGATTCAGCTTTGAAGAGGATGTCGCCATGATATGTGGTGTCACGAGGAGGAGTTGTTGTTGATTCCGAGACGGGACTGGTGGCCTTGGAGCTGAGCTGAGGGATGGCTAGCCGAGTGAGAGTAGCTAGATTTCAGTATTCAATATGTGAAGGCAGCGGACTTAGAAGACGCAGGTCAAGTATGATGAAATTTTCTGAATACTTTCAACGGTATCAATAGATCAAATTTTCTTCAAACCATGATCTCAGTCTCATGCAGCTGAGGTCGAGACGTCGCATCGGCATAAAGCAATCGACGCCGATCTGTATAGCCGAAGTTTACCCAGCATTCAGAGCCACAGCCCACCCCGCCAACGACCTGCATCTTTGTGTCACATAAGCCTCTCTTTCGACTCTCCCTCCATATTCACCACCTCTACGCACAGGAGGGAACTTATTACAAAAGGAAGATCTCTTCTCTCCCTCCTCTTAATCATAGTTTTTCCTACCGAACACAAATCTCGAAAGCGCAGTCAACATGGCAGCCAAAGTCCCCCGCAACTTTAGACTTCTGGAGGAATTAGAGAAAGGCGAGAAAGGTCTCGGAGCTGGTAACTTACTCATATATGCTGCTCAGGTCATGACTGATGAGTGTGCTATCTGCAGAGGCATGTTCGTACGGTCTTGTAGACGGCGACGACTTGTTAATGTCAAACTGGAACGGCACGATCCTCGGCCCACCGCATGTTTGTTACCCCCGTCCTTCCTACATTCCACTTCCTACAGACGCGCGAGAATGAGGCCGACAGCAGAGAGTATGGAAGAATGTGTGATATGAAAAGAGCTGACAGTCTGCCACACATAGAGCGTCCATGAAAATCGCATTTACAGTCTCAACATGCACTGCGGCCCCGACTACCCCGACAAGCCACCCACTATTCAATTTATCAACGCCGTCAATCTTCCTTGCGTGAGCCCGCGCAACGGTGTTGTAGATCCTGCAAAGTTGGCTTGCCTGGCAAACTGGGATCGCAATATGACTATGGAGACGGTCTTGATTGAGCTCAGAAGGTGGGCAGTCGCAGTTCGACTTGGAAGATCAAGTTCAGGACTGACTAGACTGGTGATAGATTCATGGCACATCCAGCAAATAAGAAGCTCCCGCAACCACCCGAGGGATCGAAGTATGAGTGACGGATTGACAAGCGAGCAAGATACTACTAGAAGGTGAGGGGTGGAAAGGCGGAAGATACTGAGTGGAGAACATATTCATGATGGAACGAGACAACATGGAGTGGATCGAGGAAGCCTGGCTTTCTTTTGGGGGTTAGGATGCATCAGCGCGGCGAAACCGGTTCCTTCCTATCCATTTCCATCCGTACGAACGCAACGAGGCCAGGCGAGCAGAGCAGAGCGAATGTAATCCTTTGAGTTTGACTGCAACATGGCTATGGCAGACTTGTGGAAGTGCTACATATGAATCGATGGCTTTTGAAAAAGCGATTCCTGTTTGGCCAAGTATGGGTCAAATGTGGATTGACTCTTCTAGAGCTACAGATTTATACATGGGTATCATCAACTGCAAAACCAACATCTGCGCCTACCAAGCTTCGACTTCTTTCTCCCAGTCTTCGAGCTTCTTCTCGCCCTTTTCGCTTGTATTCTTCCTCCTTTCCGCATCCCCTTTCTCGAATCTCTTAGCCTCTCTCTTCGCAGCTCTCCTCTCCCTCCTCTCCCATTCCCAAAGTTCCCTCTCCTTCGCAACCACCCCGACCAATTTATCCGCGAGATTGCCCGCCCTCTTAAATTCCCTTCTCATATCCCTAGAGATAACCCTCCCGATCCGAACTGGCTCACTCTCCCACCCCTTTCCCGTATTGCCATTCCCATCTCCCTCACGATCCTCACCCCACCCCTGCCTCTCCAACCTCTCCACCACCTCCCACTTCCCCTCCTCCTCCGCCGCCTCAAGGACATTCTCCTCCCACTCCCCCTCCCAAGCAGCTATCTCAGCATTTCCCTCCATCGAATCCATCCAATCCAGCCTCTTCTGCTTCTGCCTGATCTTCTGATTCAGCACCCGGCTTAGATATGGACTCTGCTCCTTCTTGAATCGTATGAACGGCAGATACGTCGCTACTGTCAAAGTGGGAACATGTCTGTTCCCGCTGAGCTTCGAGAGGGGTAGAGGGCGAATGTCCGCGGCTTTGGGAGCGTTTGGATATGCCCGCAGACGGGCTTTCTTCGCAGCCGAGGGTCGTGGAGGGGGTTGTGTACATGCTTTCTGCGCAGCGAGTTTTTGCTGGTGTAGGGTGTCGAGCAGATCGTGGACTTGGGTGATGGCGGTGGTGTTGCTGGTGCTGGCTGCGTGGAGGAGTTCTTCGGCCTGTATTTCCGCACGACTTAGAAAATGCTCCATATAACTTTATGCCTTCCCATGTATATGTTGCAGATGCCTGGAAGAAGTATAATTTTGGACAAAACCTACGGCATAACCAGCCTTCAACGCAGACAAAATCAACCTTGGACTCGCATGATGTGCATTCTGCCGGAACTTCTTCTGTATAAAATGCTTGATAGGATTGACCATTCCAAAGCCATTACTTCTATCTCCAGTTACACCGTTCGATATTTTGGCCGGGAGAGGAACTCGTAAGCTCTGCTCAAGGAGCGACCTGTAAAGTGCGATGCCTAATTATGTCAGATGGAGCTCTTGAATAGTCCAAAGTCTCCCCCCGGATCCCAATGCTGGGGTTCTGATTCGTGAGACTGAGGTACTAACATGCTATGCGATGCGGACCCGACGCACGGGGGTAAAATTGGTGAGGAGCTGGCATTCATTTGATTGTGCTATCGTTGCTTCGGACATTGAGGGTTGGATGAGCTCGAAATTCGGTAGAGCTTCAAACCCTTGGCATTTACATGATCATCACGTGGTGTGGAAAAGGTACAAATTTGCGGGTGTGTACCAAAACATCAAAACTAGTTGAGATATAGAGCTCTATGGCCTAGGAAATTCATATCGGGAGGTGACGTCTTGCAGAATTTTCAGAATGCATCTTGTAATTCGCTACTAGAAGTAATCCTGCCGCTCGCTGTAGCTGAGGCAAAGTAAACACACCCGGAAACTTATCAGATGAAGTGAGATGTACATGCTGTTACGCTTTCCCATGAGGTCTCGATGACATCAATGGTAGCAAGCTCCAGCAGACTGGAGCTCCTATACCTCCCGAAGAATTCCGTAACGATTTTGCTCATGCTGCTAGAGTCCAAGAATGTCATCAAGCTGATCGATCCAGAGGACATGATAATAACGGCTATTTGTCCTCCACCCCCGACCACTTCCACTCCTCAGAAGTTGTCCCAAATCCTTAATTCAGGATGACGTTCCATAGCATCGTCCAGAGATTGGTTGCACCCCTCGGGAGTTTCCCCCTCATCGAGCGATGAAGGGTTTCGCATCCTTCTCAACTTCAGCCGTCGTCGTGGTTCTGTGCTTTCTTCATATATACAATTCTCGTCCGAACAACGCCTTCTCTTTCTGTTCATGGCACTGTGTTCCAGCTCCTTGCATAATCTGGCTTGTAGCTCGGAGTGCATTTTTTTATAGACTCTTTTCATGTCATTAGCTGTGAAAGTCCACAATTCCCAACTCTTTGGACTCTCTGGGAGCTTTGAAAATATCTTTGCTCTAGCCCTTCTCTGTCTCATATCCAATCGGATTGAGAGCGACCTGTAAATTTCGCAGAGACTACCGGTTGGCCTGGTTTTCTTTGGATTGGAAGGAACTGGTAGGAGGTTGGATCCTGCTTTGGCGCTGGTTGGGATCTTCTTGTGAAACGTTGTAGAACATGTTTCTGAGTTCCGTTCTGCTTCGCTGTTCAGTCGTACTTTCTCAAACTTTGGGATTGCCTCTGCCAATGCTTTGCTGCATAATGGCTCAACTGTACCGACCTGTTCGCTTGTATTGCTGGCTGTATCCATAACATCAGATTCATCGAATGCTTGCAACTCTTGCTGTGACATTGGACTGTTATTTGCGAATTTGGGAGGAAAACCACTGGAGTATCTTATTTGGTAGTTAACGATATTCCAATTTTGTGTCTTTTCTGCAGAAGTAACGCCTGGTAACTGGTCATTCGTGGTAGCACCGTCGAATGGGCTGATTGGCGCAGGGACATATATAGAAGCATTGCTCGAGTGCGTTGGCAGATCATCGCGGCTCTCTTGATCCTGGGCTGTCTGCTTGCTTTTGGCCACCAAAGGTTCCACTTGTTCATCCTCGGAGTTCATTATTGGTATGTCAGAGTTCCTATTCATGTATGCATCCACTGCTAGAGTCAGCTAAGAGTTCGATAATCAACATCCATTGTCGTTGAATGTCCTCTTCGAGCCAAACAACATTGGCAGGAGACTAATGTCTATAACCACAGGGAGCAACAAACTTACAGTTCTTTCGACGAATATACTCTATCTCTGACTTGTCCTGGGAGATATGCAATGGCAGATCCAGGGAAAATGAGCGACCTCGAATACACGTATCCGGATCTTCTTGCTGGTTGTCACTTTCCTCGAAGACCGACAAATCCAGCTCTCGAGAACCTCTCTTCTCTTGGAACTTCTTCCTAACACTCCTTGCCTTGTGGATCGCCAGTTCGTAGATTGGACGCAACACTGGATCGTCTCCTCTCCCTTCCGGACGGTGGAGTCGTAGGCTCAGACGAAAGCTCCCAGGTTCGACGGCGACAGATCTAATATTGGCAACAGTGCTCCTCCTTGCATCCAATGGCTGGATATCGTCGCCAGCAAGTGAGGTTCTCGTCGAGGATGAGGCTGGCGCGCTGCAAGTGCGTTTCCGGAAGTGCGCGCTCGTTGAGACCCAGAACGAGTTGTTTCGAGGAGATGGACTCCCAAAGTCTGGAAAGGCTTCGCGGTAGCGACGATGGAGTGGTAAGTATGCTTGCTGGCGTGTTACTGTTCTTCGGTTTCCCCCAGGATACGAGATGCTTTAGTTGTTGAACTTGACCGGCGTACTTGCGATGGCATTGCTTCTTCGATGCCATCTTTTTTCCGCAAATCTGCAAGCAATGTCATCCTTGGAACTTGACACATCCGTGCCTTCCAAGGATTGAGCGCGAGGACCCATCATTAAGTGGAAGGAGTGCCGAATGGATATAATTCTGGATGAAATAGAAGGAGTGTTGGGGGGGTTCAATTTGTGAAAGTTGCGATAAGAATAAAAATCGACATCATTCTTTGAAAGTGTGCCTTAAGCAGCGAGAAATGATCTAAAAAGACCAAGCTACCTCCGTCATATGCACCACCGTACCTTAACCCAACCGAACCTGATACAACGCCAGGCAATGCGACAATCATCAAAAGAATCAATACTGTACATTTCACAGCCCTCTCGCAAATTTCCAATTCAAGAAGGACCAAGCTCGCACAGCTCCAATAGAGAATGTTATGGAAAGAGAAGAAAAGCTTCGCTTAATCGAAGCCGGCCTTGACAGCCGCAACGATAGCGGCATTTACGTCACTTGGTCTGAACCCGGGGGCACGACCTAAGCAGACACCCTTATTCAAGATTTCTATAGCATAATTAGTCGTATTCTACTGGAAGAAAGCTAGTTTTGAAGTATAGCTTACCGTCGATTAATGTCTGGACATTAATCGTGACGAGTCTCTTCTCCGTGAATGGAACCTATTCGATATATTAGCAATTATCCAATTCCCAATGTCTCAAGATTTGTGGATGACATTGAGGAGATCTCAAGTAACTCAAATACAAATGTACTCACCTCGCCGTCCACCGACTCAGGACTCTGTCTTCTCAAATTTTCACCCGGATTGGCATCTGGAAGCGTGTTAAAGATAGGATCAATATTTGCATTCGAGACATTTCCCTGATCCCAATTCCCATACTTCAATTGCGGGAAAGGGAAGTCTTTTGGTTCCGGATTCGTGAAGTCGAACTTGCGTGAGGCAACAGACGGATCAGCAAGTCTCTGCTCTCGCGGACTTTCTGGAGTTTTAGGAGAGGAGGCGTCGAGACTACTGCTACTTTTCGGAGTGCCCGCCTCGACAAGGACAGAGATATCGAGTTCCGCAGTGATATAATCAGCAGAAGGAGGGATGTCGAGACCACGACCTCTCAAATAGCCTTCCACGTCATTGGAATCGAAGAATTGACCTTCGAAGCCAGGGACATTACAGCGCATTTCTTCGGAAAAGAGATCCCGTGCCTCGGTAGCCGCTGGAGAGAAGGGTCCCATAGAGAAGCCCGTGCGGAGTTTAGGACGCAGATCGTTGTTAGTCGGATCAGCATCTGGATAGAATGTCCCCGAACCGCCAATGTGGACAAATGGATTCTTCCAACCGTATAGTGTGTCTTTGTTCGTCTTCACTATTGCGCGGCGGAGTCGTGCTTCAAGAGACTCTCTTGTTTCGTACATGAGAGTTAATCCGAACGCGCGATTGAAGACTTCTGGAGAGACAGTCTTGGATGTTATGAGCCTGAAAGCTCTTTCAATTCCACCTCTTTGTATGCGCCGCGCTAAGGAGAACTCGCTGTAGGCGTGTGTCGTGGGAAGTGAAGGTTGCAATTCGGGCATGAAGTTATTTGAATAGTCTTCTATTGAAGGCACTTCAACTCGATATTGTTGTAGGTCCATGAGATCGAACGGGAAAGATGCGTTATCTTCTGTTGGCCGTGTAATAACCTGAAGCCCTGAGTGCCGACCTCCTCTGCTCTCGTAGCTATGCTGTGGAAAAGCCATGGCGAGATCGTCGTCGTGCTGCGAATCGTCTTTAGAAATAGTATATCCGCCCCATGGATTGACTGGATCCTCCATATGTTGTTCTTCGAGGTTATTCTGACGCTTTTTAGGCGATGCCTTCGAGCCTCTGCTCCGTCTTCCAGATTCGGAATCCGCTTGCCTTCCATCCTCCCCGTGAACGTCCTCGTGGCTATCCTCATTCACAGTTGCCTTTGCCAGTGCCAGGAACCTTTCCGTTGTCGACTGAAGCTGCTGTCCAAACTCCGGCTCCCGCTGTAAAAGACCCTTGCCGACTGCGAAATCGTAGAGACTAATAAAAATGTTGCTCATTTCTTCGTTTGTCCCTCTCAAATCTTGGACCTGCTTTTCCAGAGACGTGATTGTCGTTTCTTTTCGGTGGCGGTACGCTCTTTGGGCCATCCGGATCTGGGTTCTCCTTCTCTAAAAACATCGTCAATTTCGTTCAATTAACTAAAGCCCGAGTTGTCAAGATCGGACCAAGATTCGAAGACACAAAAACAAGCTCCCTCATTCCAATCCAAGATCTCGCAGTCCCATTAAGATCTCGAGCCTTTTGAGCCAAGATACCGAGACTTCATAGAGAAAGATATCGAGGCTTCAAAAAGCAAGAACTTTCAGACCTCAAGTATAAGGTATTAGGACCACAAAAAGCAAGATCTTGAACTCATCGGACCAAGATGTCAAGGCTATGAACAGCATGATCTCGCAGCACCGGAAGAATATGACGACACCAGCAATAAGAAGACAAACGGTGACTTACATCTGCAGCGGTCTCATCCTTCGTGTCGACCCTTGGACGCCCCCTAGCCTTCTTCCTCGCCTCTTCTTCATCATCGAGTTCCTTTGAAGTGGCCTGCTCAGTCGCAGTCCTCTTCCTCCTACTCGACCTCTTCCCAGTCCTGTCCCCATCCTCATCATGGCTCTCACCACTCGCCTCCGTAACACCAAACGGCATCGCCTGATCGTTTCTTCCCTTCGATCTCTTCTCCCTGAGGCTCATCGCTAACCTCCCATCATCATAGCTCTCCGCATTCAGAATCCCCAGATTCCCAATCGTTCCAGAGAAATTCGACGACGACATGTGGTGGCTGCTCTGTGAAGATGTGGGAACGCTGCCGAGTCCGTGGTTACTATACACCCCATTCATGAAGGGATGCGACCGCTGCGCGGGGTTGTATGTAAGAGTCTCCATCTCGGTATTGGTGTGTTCGGGGTGTTGATGCCCGTACCCGTTCGAGATATGTACAGGTCTTGATTGTGACAGGTGAGGGTGCTCTTCAATAGATGGACGTTGAGTAATCACAGTCGATATTGATCCGACACTAGATTGGCTTGGGAATGGTGTGGCCGTAGCAGAAACCGATGTCCTGACTGGGCTCAGGGTCTGGGCTTGACTCGTTGAACTCAAAATACTAGTGCTCCTTGGGGTAGATGTAGGGTTTGAACTTTGTGTATGAATAGCAGCGTGCGTGAGGACAGCTAGAGCATAATCATCATGAGGAAAGTTGAATGAGTGCTCCATAATTCGTGAGATCGAAAATTGGGTCCTTCGACCGAATCTTGACCCTTTATCAGAAGAACTCTCCGCGGCCGGGAGTGCTGTCGTGCTTAGGTGGTAGAATTCTGTCAGAACTTAGCCGCATTCTTAGAGATCCCGAAATGCGTCGAGGGTCATAAGTTTGAAGATAGGGAGCCCTTGTGATGTCTTCTTGCGCACGCAAGGCAATTGGAGATTGGTAAGCTTTGGCTCTTACTGTGCGTACAGCCCTGCCCAGCGGGTACCGATATCTCCTTGCAGGCTTGCACTCCGCGGTCTTCGAGAATAAGCTCAAACGCGGGAGTGCTGATGTTCCATGAAAGAGACGATTAGTGATCGTATTGCGTCGTTCGGCAGGCCTTTGGGACAAGAGATTCTTGGCTGACAAGGACACAAAGCAGCACCAAACTTGAGCCCCACTTCAGGAACACCTGAATGTTCCCAACATTGTTTGAGATTTGATCTTTTTGAATTGAGACTTTTCATACTTCATAGTTATCCTTTAACTTTTGACAATTGAAATTTGATATTCCAAAGGATGGAGGGGTAGCTCCAAGACCAAATGTTCTGTTTCCAAGGGCAGTCAAAGTCACAAAAGCAGCACTGAACAGGCATACTAAAATGCGGGATCAGTAATCATGGCAGTCCGCACCGAGACAAGGACTGGTGGGGGTTCAGCTTTTGCTTAATCAGCCTTTCATTGTGTTCCCCAGCCCTTTGGTAAACTCCGAACGAGCCATAGCCGATCGGCTAGGGAACCACCAATCAAAAGAACGACATGCTGCATATGTACATCTCGAAGTAGTAGAAACGCCCCAGACAATCTGCATTACATCTCTACAGCTTTGAACTGCTCTATCAAAACTCGCCTGGAGGAACCAAATCAGAGCGGCATTTTCGGTTGCTCGCTAAAAAAGGTGTTCGCTATCCGAGCCGAGACTTAATCGCCCTATTGCACGAAGTAGGACATTCTCAACTGTGGAAAGCCATACTATAGACCATATTCGACCCTGCGTTCGTTAGAAAAAGCCTATCAAGTCTTGAAATTACTAGAACTTTCAATGGGTACATTTCCCTCGACCACATGAATCTTGACGTTTGGCAGTGTACCAGACCAAGGAAAGAACGACTCCGCCAACCTCATCAGATATAACCTGTCTCCATACTCCGTACGTATCTACGCTTATACAAGCAAGCAGCTATAGTGCCCAGAGTATGGTACACTCATACTAACACTGATATCATAGCCTACTGCATTACACGTAGCCAGGCAAATACCGGACTTCCGAGTTGTTACTCTTCCTCACTAACCAAGCATAACGGATACCCCCTTCCTCGAGCATGGCGCAATAAATCGCATCCCATGACTAGAGGTCCCAAGACTTTCAAAGACTCGTATCAAAGGCGCCCTACCACGTTGATACAGTCAGGATCTCCGGGTACGCCTGTAGCTAGGTAAGTAGGTCATTGTGCAGAAATCAGAAAGCTAGCTGCTGCGTCAGAACCTGTAGACGAACACACCCAAATGACTTGACAAATTTGTCTCGTAAGCTGTACTCTACCAAAAAGGCATACCGTTGCTTCGTCTCATAGTCCATAATAAAATGAAACCCCTTATAGTGAATATCTAATGTGCGATTTGAGAAACTTGCTATTTACTACCACTTTCCACTTGACGCTGCAATACGTCCTTTGTTCACAACTGGATCTAGGTCTTGCTGTCATAGACACATTTTACTGTACTGTCGGCACTTGCCATTTCACTTGCCTCTTCCCAGTCACCTCTCGCAGACGCTTTTCGAACACATCCTAGGAGTTCCGAGTTCGGTGCTAAGTTACTGAACAGTACGGCAGATCTGTCTGACAAGCCTCAAAGTCCTCGAAGCGCTGACAACATTACAAACCACGTACCGCACACCGCACATTGCAAAGATTCATCTCCGGGGAACTTCTCGAGCACCATGGGCAAGAAATATGATCGATCCGAATCTATTCCTGAGCCCTACCTACGTACATACTTTACAAAGCTGGCCAACCACCCACCAGGTCGTCATCCTCCCCTTCTCTCTTCTCTTCCCCCCTCACACCTGCCCAACCAAAGCACATAAGCAAGCAAGCAGAATAAGCAAACCCTCGTTCACTCTTGACGCCATATCATCAATCCATCCATTGATCCATCCCATCCATCCAGGAAATGCAAAGAAGTCTCAAGAAAGAACCAAAGCTGCCGCCCCATAGACACCAGGTAAATGAACAAAGAAAGGAAGTATGTAGCCATCCATCAGTCATCCCCATTGGCAAGAGAAGATGCTCGATCCAAGTACGATCTCACTCAACTCCAGCCTTGGAGAATCAGACGACGCACATAAGCAAACGGTGCTCCCGAAAACTCCCCCAGATCCCATGTTTCGCAATGCTTTTATGAAAAAGTAGACAGAAAACAGAGAACAAGAATGGAAAAACTGATTGGTCGTATAGCCTGGTCGGGTTTGCTCGCGTCAGAGGCAAGGGGGTGATATGTTGTTTCCGAACATAGAAAAGAAGCCCCTGGTATCGTTGCGTCTATGCAAAAGCCGAAATATGTAGAAGTAATCGCGCATCCCATTCGCAGTTTTCCTTCGTCCGAGGCATGAATCCCATAGTTTTTGTGTTTGTGTATTGGTACAGAGGGCAGAAAGCTGTATATGATCAGATTCCGGAGTGATTGCCCGAGTTGTTTTCGACGACATTGTCGGATAGATTGATCAGTAATTGTGCGAGGCAGCGTTTGGTTGCCGCATCGTCTCGGAGGACTGAGGAGAATGTAGCATCGCGGAGGGGTTCAGGTAGGCATTGTCGTAGGGCTTCCCGAGCGCGTGCATTGTCACTGAGACTAGAAATTAATCAGTACCATATCTCATATCTAGAAACGAGTATCCCTTACCGGAGAAAGCAGCGCACAACGTGCTTAAGAAGTCTTGCTGTCTGCTGCTCCACCAACTGCGAAACCATATTGCTCAAGACCGTTCCCACAGCATAGAATCGCTCATATGTGGCGCAGATGTAGTTCAGTCCATGATCATCGAGGAGAATCTTCTGGACGATGAAGATGGCCACTGTTTTGCTGAGCTCCGAACCGGTTTCCATTATTCTAAGGCACAACGGAATGATTTCTGTGGTCAGCAGGAAGTTGATGACATCCGAAGAATCGTTTTTGACAAGAGCCCCGATGACGCCGAGGGATGTAAGACGCAGGTACTCAAAGGGTCTCGATTTCGAGGTGGTATTGAGGAATGGGTACAAGAAAAGTGGGATGTGTGCTGGAACAATTAGCATAAGTACCGTACTCGTCGGGACCCAGCACATACCGTTGAGGAAGAGCGCACGAGTCTCGTTGTGCGAAGCAACGCACTGCAGAAGTGCCAGCGCGTTGCAGACACGATTCGAGGCTGCCGCAGTGAGTTGCGACGGATTGAGAAGTGTGTACACTGAGATAATCTCCTGAAGGAGCGAGGTCATAACACCTAGTACATATTAGATCCAAGGACTCTCTCTCCCGATTACATCCACGTACCGAATGAATGCCACAAGATCAAAGCCAGCTCCGGGACTTGTTCGCGCTTCTTGCTAAGCTCGAGCAGAGCCGCCTCCCTACTGTCCTCATTCAACAGATCCGCGATGTAGTTCAGCGTCCTTCTATTCTCCTCCGTTACGTTATCCATCATGCTTGTGTCCTGTCCATGGCTTGGGATAGCAGGTCCAACAGCGTTATGATTGGCAGCGATTCGATTGTAATGCTGTTGCTGAGCGGCGGATGCGGCAGCGGCGGCAGCTTGCTGGGCATGCTGATTGTGGCTCTGCTGTTGCTGATGATGCATCCATCCTGGCTCGCCGTGAGGTGTGTATTGTTGTTGATGAGAGAATACATGCGCTCCTTGGAGCATCTTGTTCTGTCTGAATGTAGCCAGCGAGAAGACTCGAGGGCTGTGGAGATAAGCTGGAGTTTTGGACGGTGCGATCTGTGTCGCACGAGGTATCTGACCGTGTTAAGAGCAGTATATCTACTCAACACGGGCGATAGGAGATGAAGGAGTAAATGGTAGTGCGTTGAGGGGACGTGTAGGAGTTATCTCAAAGGATGAAGTCGAGAGCGGTGGAGTCCCCACGAATGAATCTCGACCTAAGCTCAAGATCGAGGTCTTAGCATGATAGTCACGTGTACCAAGCATTGGTCAAAATTGTCCTGCTGTATTATGTTTGTAGAAACCATACTAGGCTGGTAGGCGTAGTAAACCTATGGAAGCGTTGTATGGTTCATTATTCATGAGAAGGAGCATTAGGATCTCACACTTGAGGTGGACATCTTCTTTTGGCGCACCCTTGACCCGGTATTTACAGATCTCTCTACTAGCGAATTGGAAGCAACATATGCACGCAAGGTCGCAGCTCAAAAGATAAGAGGTCGTCCAATGCACTCCGTTTCATTAATATCTTATCCACCTACAACCCACGAATTCAACCCAGCACGCTGCTAACGATTCCCATTTCCATGCAGTGCAACCGATGTCACTAATGCTCTGCGGTACGCACGCCATCCATTATGAAGAAAACAATGAGGAAAGTCCGAATCCTACACAGTGACTGCCTTGCTCCAACGCTCGCTCAAAAAACACAAGGGAAGTTAAGATTCGCGCTAGAGTGGTTTGTTCACGTCCTTTCGGCCATACGTCCCAATACATTCGGTACGATGCTTGCTGTTCAATGCTGTAATGTTGCTTTCGAAGAAACAAAGGAGATTCGTCCAGAGTTATTGCTCGCACTTCTTCCCCTTCATATCTGCCATCATCAACCAATAATTCCTTAGAGGCGCAGTTCGCGAAGAATCTGATCTGCCATATTTTTGTACTGCCAAGTACCTCCTGCCAGGCGCTTGAATTGGATGCCGTGCAAAGAGAGGAGCGGGACCTTGACGATGAAAATCTCAAACTCGAGAATCATGCTGCCACCAAGCTCACTTTGCACATGTGTGCTTGTTTCGCCAACTGCTCGAGCAGAGGCACCTCGGTGATCTCTGCTAACGCTCTCATCTGAAGCATCAGAATTGGTGTAGCTGTTGTCTCCACGGCCTCTCGCGGGAGTTCTAGGCGTCTGAGGAGATCTCTCAGCTTCCCTAAAATCCTCTCGGTCTCGATCTGCGCTTCCACCTCCCATAAACCCGCCAAAGCTGATTCTTCTTTTGTGACCCGGAGTGTGATTACCGTGGCTACTCGGAGGCAGATCAACCACCTTCTTCAGATCGATTGAAGGAGTATGTCTACAGCTAAATCCACCTCTGATCTCCTTGTAATCCACGCCTAATTGCCGAAGAACCCGGATGATATCAGCCCGGATAGCCTGTACTGGTTTTGTCGATGTCGTAGATACACTGAACAGTCCTTTGAGAAAGACGGGCTTCACATTCTCAGCATTGTCGATACGCTCGTTGGACAAGCCACTTGCGTCGCCAAGTTCGGCATCTGTCTCCTCTGGAACGTTAGCTTCTCTTGCCTCAGCTCTTCTAGCACGCCGAGCTTGAATGCTCTCTCCTCTAGCATGGCCCAGTGACTTGGCCCTCATCGAAGCGGCTGCTCTTGGGTTCAAGTGAGACTTCTGTTGCTCTCCGTCCTGAGGCAGCTTCTCCTTCTCATTCGCAGTAGAGTGATCTGAGCCAGAGGTAGGTGGCGGTTCTTTATAGGTAACCCGTGGAGGTGCTGCCTCAGATGCACCTCGTCGGTTCTCCTTTCGTCTGAATTCTGCCGAATTGACACTTGTTGATCGACCTAGGGCCTTGCCACTTCGTGGATTGTCTGAGGACCGTGGAGGATTCAGGAGATCGCTGTGCTGAGGTTGGCTACTACCTGATCGAAGCATGGATGACGTGGCACCTTCAGTTGACTCGCGAGTTCTTCGAACACTGAAGCTCTTTCTCAGACTGGTATGCTCATGTGGTGATTGCACAGTGACCAGAGGAGGATGAGATTTGTCAGAAGGCTCTTTTCGTCTCCTGGTGCTGAATCGTCTCAATATACCAGCTGCAGTGCTCTCTTTGCGAATATGGCTATGTTGCTCGGGTGGAGGCTCCATGATAGCTGGCGACACAGGGCCGCTCGAACCAGGGATTTTGAGATTCTTCATGTTCTCAGTCACCTCGTCCTCGCCATGTGTGCGAGCACGAGGTCTGGATCTACCTCCAGTGGCCTTCTCTCCAGGCATCTCGTATGCTGCAGCGTTTGTATGAGCTGCTTTTGGTGGTGCAATATCAGGCAGTTGAAGAGGAGCTTCGCCTGGTGATCGAGGCATGCTTGTAGCTCCAGGGTTGGCTGCAAGTCGATCCCTGTCCTGCTTCTCTCTAACCAGATAGTAAACGGAAATAAGTGGGTGGAAAGCGTTTACTGGGTCGCTACCAAGGGCCAGAGCATCTGAACTTGGAGCAGTCAGTGTATCTCGGCTATTTGACGAATTTCTTCTCTTGTAGAAATCGAAGCCGAATCCTCTCTTCTTCTCTGGATCTCTTGGTGGTCCTTGGTTCTCTCGCTCTTGCATGGCCAATCGAACTGCTCTTTGATATTCCTGGGACTCCACTACCTCACTCAATTGGGCCTGGATCGTTTCTGGTGAACCAAAGTCAAAGCCAGTCATTGCTTGTATGACCGAAGGATCGAGTGGCATTTGCAGGGGTTCGCGGATTGGGAGGTAGTTTTCTGGTGGAGCTCCAAATCCTTTAGTCATCCAAGGATGATTCATAATCTCCTGTAGACTTGCTCGTTGCTTGGGATCTGTTACCAACATACGGGAGATGAGGTTTTTGCATTCTATTTATAGTAAGCATCTTTCGTAAACATGGGATGGGTGGAAATACCAGGAGATAGCCAATTGGGATAGTCAACAATACCCTTCTTGATCTTTGCATGTAAAGCTGGCATGCTCTGATCATCGAATGGTACCTTTCCACAGACTAATACATACAGCACAATGCCAAAACTCCAAACATCCACTTCAGGACCTGTATATGCCTTGGCTTGTAGCAATTCGGGCGCCGCAAAGTATAAACTTCCACAAAAGGTCTTCAGGTGGCCTCGAGGAGCAAACAAGTTACTGAGACCAAAATCAATGATTTTTATATCACCAGTCTTGCTAATGAGGATGTTCTCGATCTTGAGGTCTCTGTGAACAATGCTGTTTCGATGGCAGTAATCCAGAGCGCTTGCGATTTGTCTGCTGAACTTCCTAGCCTGCTTCTCCTTCAATCTTCCATGAGAGATTATGTAGTCGAGCATCTGTCCACCGTTGACGTATTCAAAAAGCATGTACCAATGATACGTAGTTCGCACAACATCTCTCATTGCGCATATGTATGGGTGGTCCAAAAGGGTAACGATAGCGGCCTCTCGAGCAGTTCGGACCTCTTTCGAGTGATCGGCGCGTTCTCTATCTGCGCGACTTTGATTATGTCCATCGTCGGTGGAGCCTCTAGGTACGATCTTGACGGCGACCTTGGAAAGTATTAGTTTGTAGAACGACATAAGCGTTTGAGTTCAATGTTTACCTGTTCCCCACCTTCAACTCTCCGGGCTAACTTCACCTTGCCCATGCTCCCCGCTCCAATTGTCTTTCCAAGAACCCAATTTCCTGTAGCAGCAGGTATAGTAGTTCTTGACTTCCCTGTTCTTCCTGATTGCCTGGACTCCTGTGGAGTGACCACAGGAGCTGGTCCCCCTCCATTTGCTGCGGCGCTCGTCATGTCTGATGAGTATCGACTGTGGCTCGAGCGACGATGGCCTGCGCCCTTGGACGATTCCGTCCGTGGTGGAAGAGGGCGATCTTTGCTGGAGCTTCTTCTTGATGTATGCGCAACGTTCGATGTCTCATAGTTGGCTTGTGGCAGAACGTCTTCAACGGCACCGTGGCGCGACGATGAACGATGGTGGTGGGTCGAGTGGGTGCGGGATGGGCTAGGCGGCGGGACGGTACTCTTCGTCCTTGTCGAATGCGATCTTGATGTGCCTGAAGACGATTGATGGCGTCTTGAATTGCTTCGTTCTACTATGGGCGATCCTGACGATGCAGTTGTTGCCATGTTCTGCTCTCGTTTCCCCCAGCTCAGAAAGGTCGATTCAGCCGCCTCCGAAGGATCTTGTCTGGTTTCGGCGCAGGGCCGTGTCAACCCCCCCTGACCTTACTGTGGCAACGTCACTGCTGGGAACGTCAAGCTTTTCGAGTGCCGTGATTGTGTCGCAGAGCGTGAGAATCGAGTGCGCATCGACAGGATAAATTTCGAGGTACACAAGAGTATGAAAGGGGAAGAGGAAGAGGAAGAAAGGGTGTTGAGCGAGGTGGCTGGCTAGGTTAATATGACGAGAAAGTTGGCGCAACAAACGGCGAGCGAGCGAGAGAGTTCGTTGCAAGCTTGAACCTGGGCAGTTGAGTTCACTTTCAGCCCAACCCGCGGGGAACAGTGTCAAAACAGTGTGCGAGAGGACACTGACTGGTCTGCAACAAAGAGACCTCGTCTCACTTTTCGAATTTAGAGTCAAAGGATTACAGCAATAATAGTAGCAATTAACTTGCTTGCTTCATTGTTAGACGAAGGTCAGACCAGGCGAGGCTGTTGATTACACTATTCGGGTGCCGAAGACCCTGACCTCATTCTGATAGGCAAGACAACAGAGGGACAGACAGGTTATCGGGCTGACTACACTCTATCTGGTTAGGAATTTTAGGGGCCGAAGACAGGACAGGTAGCTAGTTGACTTTGACTTTCCAACGAGGATTTAGAAAGCGTCGATTATTAGATAGATTGCTTCAAGCTTAGCAGTTCCTATTTCTTGCAAGCTTCCCAGCCCCTGCACTGTCACGTATTACTATCTCAATCCGATATCAAGACGTTGATGCACTGTCGCGGGTAGGGGACCGGGTTGATATCCAGGTGGGCGGACTCCAGTACCATTGGCAACGGCAACAAAACTTGGAAGAGACTCGCTCTGCTCTCTAAGTCTTGGAATAAATAAGCAAACAAAACTATCCTTCACTCGTCAAGTACCAATCTCATGCACTTATCCGTCCGACGAAGATACAGAGCAAGCCCATCTACCAGAATACCATTCGCTAGCAAAGTTTGAAGCCCTTTGACGTCGGGATGCGTCAAGTATCACCAGGTCTTGGCCTTCAACTGACTGTCTTCGGACGGAGCAGAAGCTGAAGATGCTGAAGATCGGCATGGTCTAAATTGTTATATTGACGGGATCTTGCAGTGGAAATCGGGACTATTGACAAAATCTATTTCCTACCCGTCGACAAAATGATTATACCCTTGAATGGCTGAGTGTTTAGATGAACAGTTCCAGTTCCCATGCCTGGTCCCAGAATCCCAGAACCTGAGGAAGGACAATGAGGAAATTCTTCGGCCTAAATTTGGATGCAAGGAAGAGTAATTATACCCCAACAGATGCCACCATCATATATCTGGAAAAAGATCGGATAAAGCATAAAGAATATATTCTCAAGGACTCAGAATTCACAGTATCTTGAAGAGCATTGTGCTTGCTTTACTGTTACCTCGCAGAGCAAATGTTTAGAATACCCGAGGATGGACGGGACCGTTAGCCTAAAATAGCCTCTCGCGGCAGCAAGCCAATAGACATGCCTCCCGACTTTGCTCACCACGAGGCTGACGTGCTGAAGTTCGACATCCCTCACAGCCTTCTGTCCCACCATCTCCAAAAGGCATTCGAAGTGAGACCAGCCTTTTCTATGCCCACATGTTTTCACAATGTCAGGCAAACGTTCTCGCGCCAACTTCGAGTCGGATCTTCAGGCCCAGCAATCACCATTCGTAGTCTTTGGCACGCCTCTTCCTCCTCTCGACCCAGACGTGCGCGACGATGGCTCCTACGTGCCTGTGTGGAAGCAAGAGGTTAGAGATGAGAGAGGATTGAAGCGACTGCACGGCGCTTTTACCGGTGGATTCAGTGCAGGGTAAGAAGCCTTTCAGTAGCGGTCTCAAGCAACTGGACTAATGGTACGCATAGGTATTTCAACACCGTCGGCTCGAAAGAAGGATGGACACCCTCGGCCTTCGTTTCTTCGCGCACGAATCGAAAGAAAGATGAGCCTAAATCAGCGCAGCAACGGGCAGAGGACTTTATGGATGAGGAAGATATCGCAGACGCTGAAGATGCGAAACGGGTTCAAACTGCTGAAGGATTCGCTGGACTGGGTTCTACACAAGATGATACTTCCCGGCGTGGGGCATTCATTGACTTATTCCGAGTGGAAGGAGAGACTATTGGTGTCAAGCTGTTAAAGAAAATGGGGTGGAAGGAAGGGCAGGGTGTTGGACCGAAGGTACGACGGAAAGCTCGCCTAGATGGTGTTGAGAAGCCTGGCGATGATACGAATGCTACACATCTCTTCGCGCCAGAGAATACCCATATGATCAGCTTTATACGGAAAAACGATCATAAGGGTCTAGGATTTGACGGAGAGACAAAGCTATCGTCAAATTACGGGACAGGATCAATTACGCCCAAGTCTGATGACGAGGATGATGATGACAGAGGATTATTAGCTCTCAAGATATTAAAGAAAAAGAAGAAGCCTGTACGGGGCGGCATTGGCATCGGAATATTGAATGATACAGGATCAGATGACGAGGATCCATACGAAATCGGCCCCAAAATATCATACAATCGGGTGATAGGAGGCGACAAGAAAAAGAAGAAGGCAGCCAAGGGAGCTATGAACCCGTTACTTTCTTCCAAACCAGTCTTCATCTCGAAAAAAGCTGCTATGGCAAAAGCTGCTGTTGGTTTCCGAAAATGTCATGACGGTCGATTACCGCTAGACGGGTTTATTTTGAGCAGTAGGGATGAGTTCTCCTCAGTCACTCAGTCTACTGGCGAATATGAAGCACACAAAATACCTGGAGGGTGGAAGTCTTCGAAGGTACCCCAAGATGGATCACAAAATCAACCGTACCTCTCCACAGCAGATGCGGCCAAAGCATCGAAGCTCGACCCAAAATCTCGGGCATCAATACTTGGAGAAGCTGCTCTACCAGGAAAGTCTGTTTTCGATTTCCTCAGCACCGCGGCTCGAGACAGACTCGTGTCGGCATCTGGAAAATCCAGCTTACCTGCCGCTCTAGGCGAGATACCGAAAGGATACAGCATGACAGAAGAAGAGCGGCAAAGGGATCTTGTAGCGCAAATACCTAACGTCGACAAATATACTGCCGATGCAGCACTCAGTCGGGGTGCTAGCGGATTCATGCCATATGGAGAAGATGAAGCGAAACGAAATCGATATCGAACATACCTGGAAAACCAAGCTGGAACCAATCCAGCTCTCCCGGTGAAGGGTCCTGGTGTATCAAACGACGACTGGCTGAAAGAGCTCAGGGAGTTTGCCAACTGCGCCCAGATATTCAAGCCCATGTCAGGCATGATGGCAACACGATTTACATCCTCTACCACCGCGCCAAAGCTCGCTTCTGATGCTCCAGACTCGAGTTCGCTGTTAAGCAAGCCCGTGCCCAAAGTGGAGGATCCAGCCGAGCAAGCTGCTAAGTTAGGCATGTACGGTCCTATGACGAGGACATCCCAGGAGTGGTATCCGTCAAGATTACTCTGCAAAAGGTTTAATGTCAAACCACCTGCGCATGTTCAACCTGGTGCTACAGATCATGGGGAGGAGAATGTAGCGCCCAGGAAGTCGGCACCAGATGTAGTCTCGCAAAGCTCCATTGATGAAATGATGAGAGAGAGCTATCAGCAGAGGCATCACGGGGTGGGCGATATATCTGCTGAGCCTGTCTCAGCTCCCGTCGAGGTGCCGAAAGAGGTCGTCGTGGTTGATGCTGAGAGGAACGATGCATTAGAGGGCCAGAGAGCTGGCGAAGCGGTTTTCAAGGCCATATTCGGAGATGATAGTGATGATGATGATGATTGATACTCTCGAATGAATTTCGGTATATCAAAACTCAAGACTATGTCCTAGTTTATAAACGCACATTGCGTGCTTTAGATTTTGGTCTCTATGCTTCTAATGGTCTATGTCCGCAAACCACGGCGTTGTTTCACTCCTTGTTTCGCGAAAGCAAGTCGCGTGTTGACTTACACCTAAGTCTAGTTCATCCTAGACACAATTCATATGCTGGACACTGCACAGTACTTGCTAGACTTGAGCTGCCTAATACTCCACGATATGTAGTCACGGATCTCGCTTCAGTTCACTATTTTAGACCACCCGCTCGCTTCAACGGTCCGACCAAAACACTACCAACTAAACAATCTACCCGGTACCATGGACCATGACAACAACTGACGTACTAATAATGCCATACCCAAACCGAGCCAGTACAATAGTCCAGTTTCCTAGTTTCAGGTGCGCACAACAATTTCGCACACGTTCATTTGACGTCTTCCTTAGCAGATCATCTTACATACCTTCTGCAATTGACCTGATGATCAGTCACTTCGATATTGAGAATACCAGACAAATCTTAATCAGTAAACATGCTTAACGACGATAAATCCACTGGCAAAATGTCCAATTTCAATTTCTTCAGACGGTTCGTCATATCCATGTCTCCAATAACTCCCCGAGAGGTCATAGAAAACATCACAACTGACATACCTCTCCAACACAGCATACACTCCCGATGCACCTCGAGGGATGGAATAAATACCGATGCTAGCACCCAAACCTCACCCACCAACCCATACTCCACCTCAAATTCGAACAGATCTCAGTTCCGCCCTCCCAGAACATCCTTCCTACCCACCCACCACCGCCTCTCTCATAACCGCATTCCAAACCTCTCTGCTCGTAACTCCAGCCGAGGACCGCCTAACACACATCGAACACCTCCAGAAACTCCTCCACACGCTCACTGCGCCCATCCAAACCCCCAACTCCAGAACCGCAACCAATGCCAACACGAATCCACTCTCAAACACCAACCTCTCATGCCCCTCCTTCCACGAAAGAGCCTACACCTACCTCACCAGCACTCACAAGACCGATAATTTATCCATAGCATATATTCGCGAGACCACCTGCGCATATTGCTTTATAAGTAGTAAAGACCACGCCCAAAAGCCCGTCTCAAGCACAAATGGTCAAGGTCCTTCCCGCACAAGTACTGGACCAAATCCTCGAGACCAGGAACCGGAACACGTGTTCTTCTTAAGCGAGCCCGAATGCGATCTTCTGAACGTCGAAGCATGGAGGAGAGGAGATAGCTGTTGGTGTGGTGGTGTAGAGAGGAGGGCGAAGGAGAGGCTAGAAAAGTTGGAGAGAATTGAGAAGGAGAAGATTGATAGGGCTGAGAATGCGGAGAGAGAAAAAGTGGAGACGATTGCGACCAGAGCGCAGGTGTTTGGAGAGGGGAGATGGGTGAGGGCGGAGAGAAACTCGATGGAAAATTGCGAGAGGGGAAAGATGACAGAGAAGGAAATGGAAATCATCCTCGAGAGGTTGAGAGAGGAGGAGAAAGAGAAGAAGAGGGAGGTGGAGGTTATACGCGACTGGACGACGGATGCATCTGGGAAACCTACTGGACACGCCAATGGAACTTCGAATGCAGCTCATAACGACGATGCGAAGAATGAGGTTGAAGAGTCCCAACGCCGCGCATCCGCACCAGCCATTCCGACACCTTCGACTCCAAAGGTCACAACAACCCGCTCATCAAAATCAACGCCAGAAAGCCCTACATCGTCCACAACCCGCCCAAAAACCTTTCCAGTCCCTCGTCCGTATGCCCTCAAATCCTACGAATGGGAGCAAAAGCCCGGGCTCGACGGCTACAACGCCGACCAAGAACGCGAAGAGCGTTTCGGCGAAGAATACGGCCGCTACCTCGCCAAAGTAGCGGTAGAGCGCGAAGAAGAAAAGAATAGGATGCGTGAGCGAGAACTTGAGCGACTCAGAATAATGGAAAAAAAATTTGAAGGAGAAGGAGAAAGAGAGCGAGGACGACGAACAGAGAGGACGGAATATGGCGTCCCATATAACAACGCCCCTAAGCCCAACAATCGTCCAAGTAGGATAACGGGCATCAAAACCACAAGTAGTGTGACATACCATCTTCACCCCTGCACTCTCCCTGGCAGCACCAATCCCTTCACGGGAGTGGCCATACCATCTCACATGCTTGTATCCAGGCACGCCCATCCAGTAACCCTTCCTATTACGACAGGAACGGCACCCCTATATCTCGAGAACCTCGCCGTACCATGACTCTAGATCGATATGTAGGTACAGGCACTGGATCATCATCGTATATCGCAGCCTCGCGCTCGGCTTCGCATGCAGGTACGGGTACGGGAACTGGCATAGGCGCTCGTCCCAATCATCGTCGTACATCGCATCGACTGCACCTCATTCGCCGGGAACCGGTGCGAATTCGGAGCCAAAGTCAAATCTAGGTTCAAATACTTAGAGTGAAAATGCAGATACGACGTCGGAGTGACGGACAGACGGAATGTAATCTAACCGCATTCTCGCGTCCGAGTTTTTGATTTGGTTTAGAACCAACCGTACAGCTGGGCTCGGTAGTCGTATTCGAAGCCGAGACGAGACGAGACGGAGGCGGAGCGAGCCAAGTTGCCAACAGATTCATGGGACGGGGACGGACCAACATAAGCACTTGAGTCAAGGCATTAGTGCATACTGGATGGACCCTTGGGATTTGCGAACTCTCCGTTATACGTCACCCACTCACTCAATCAAAAGCAAAGAAAAGCCTAAAACTTTATTTAGATCAACAAGGCAATAGATCCTAGTACGAAAATACCGTGCTTACTGTACCACATCTCCGGAGCCGCCGGGAAAAGAAATGGTACCAATAGGAAAGGCTGGATCGGAATCCGTAACATGTATCCATGCACCGTATCATGGAAGGGGGATGGATGGGTGGTACGACGCAGGAACGTACTGCAGGAAAGCAGGAACGTTCTTGGAGGAGAATAGAAATTCTATCTATTATTTTTCATAGTCTGATCTCGTTCTGTCTTTTCTGTAGCTTTCCTTGTATAGTACTGTACAATATCGACAACTCACCATCTAATAAACAATCAAACAAACACTGTAAACGAACGGAGATACCCAAAGTGAGCAAACTTCACTCCCAGTGTCCGTGTAGGAACTCCCCGTCGTTCAAGACCCGCTCCTGACATTCCCGCATGAAGCGAGCCTGTCGTCCCACCTCTTCTAATCTACTCAGTACCTTGCCATTGCATTCCACGAATCCGTACACCTCGTACTTGACGCCCACTTCCTTAGACCAAACCTTGACTTCCTCGCTCGCTTGGCGTAGGTTGTGTCTGGGCATGGTCGGGAACAAGTGGTGGATAGTCTGGAATTGCAGACCACCGTGCATCCAGTCCAGCCAAGCGGGGCAGTCGACATCCATCGTTGTGCGCAATTGTTGCAAAGCCCATGGCTCGTTGCGGCTGGGCGTGATGGTCGACATGGCGAAGTGAGAGAGTGTGAATTGGACGTGCAATGGCATGGTAACCATGTGTGAGATCATCAGGAAGAGGAATCGTTGTGTCCATGTGGGGATCGAACACCACATGATCAGGTACCCGAACCAGAACCAGAAGAAAATTTGCCCGGAGAGCTCATAGAATCGGTGCCATCTGTTGGACTTAGGGCCCTTGTCCATGAAGATGAATTCGAGAGAGAGCACGTAGAGGTTGAAGCGTCCGAAACAGAGGAGTGGGTAGTATAGGTACTTCTGGTACGGGACGACAGTCTGGGCAAAGGCGTTGTAGGCCATGATACGATCGTGGTAGGTGGAGTACAGTGATTTGAAGAACTCGGTTGAGACGGCCATGAATGGGAGATGTTGGATGCCTTCGTCGTGAGCTGGGTCGTTGGTCACAATGTGGTGGATGTTGTGGGATCGTTTCCACCAGCCCATGGAAAGACCGCCCAAGTGATTGCCGATGGTCATGCCGATAAGAGTATCGATGTGGTAGTTGTGAGTGATTCCTTTGTGTCCAGCATCGTGGGCAATGAAGACCATTTGATGCCAGAAACCACCCATGAAGAGCGATGAGGTGACATACCAGCCGTGGTGGAGAAGGAAGATCATGGTAGCGAAGATGACACTCAATCTGGTGATGTCGCTCAAGTACGCCCAGTAGTTGCAGTCATACAGGCCTCGCGCCTCTAATTTGGCGATGAGATTACGGAATGATTCAGCAATATCGTCAAGCTTTTCTTGGTCCATTGGCGGAGCTGAATCGGTTGATTCTGATGTCAACTCCGGAAGCTTGATATCTTTCTGAACCTTGGTCTTTGTCTTGGGTGGAGAAGGGCTTTCAACGTCCGAGACTGATGAGCGAGAGGAGATAGAACCATTACGAGTCCGGCGGCGAGTAAGTGCAGGACTGAGTAGGTCATCGTCAAAAATATCAGAAAGGTTTGCTGAGCTGCTGAGTGATTCTGTCTCGGATCCATCGTCGATCTCTATCTCGACATTCTCCTGAGTCTCCTCTCCATATCCTCTTTGCAAAGGTGGAAGGACGTTCTCCCATCTGTTTGCAAGAACACCAATCTGGTAGCGAAGCATTTGCTTCCTCACATCGGCGGGATGAAAGCTACAAGTTTGACAAGTCTCAGCCTCGTGGTTTTGATTTTGGGGGTGTGCTACAGTAAACTTACGCAACGACTTCATCGCTCGCATCTCTACCAACCATGTGTAGAATACACTTATCTCCACCTGGATGATATTGCAACCACGAATCCAGCTTCAAAACCTTTCGGTCGAGAATCACGATTGCGTGGCCATCGTCGATCAGCTGATTGACCTCCACAGGACACAGTACCGTCTCTCTTTTTGAAGGTGCCATGTTCAAAGGAACGTGAACGACGGCCTGGAGAAATTTGAATGCGTAAACGGGCTAATGAGCGAAGAGAAGGAGAAAATCACACGGGAAAGAAACAAACACACCAAGAAAGATCAAGGCCGGCAACCTCCTCATATAAGAGCAGATTGAACCCCTAAGCCAAGGACCTGAAAGTACGATCTTTTGTAGGAAGGGTCCCGAATAGGGAAGGTGTTCGTTGAGATTGCGCCCCAGAGAGAACCCTGTAATCCAGCTTTGTTGCGCGGCCCTTGCCCCCGACAGGCCGAGACCACCAAAAATTCTGGGGAATTCAGAATTTCAGGTGTTTCGATAACCATGAGAATCTTGGCGTCCAGAGATCGCAAGATTTGGTGTGTCTGTATTTAGGCCAGTTGTGGGCCATAAAGTTCTGTCGAATTGCTCGGATGTCACAATTCGAGGACCCCTATTTTGGACCCCTAGTGGGACCCCCATCAGCTGCCGAAAGCCAATTCCTTGGGAGAGTCAGCTCAGATAAAGAAAAGGCGTGATTCTTGTGTCTCAAAAACCTAAATAAGAACGGGGTTTCCCGTGGTAAGGTTTGGGGAAGTTGAGACTGACGAAGTCCCCCTGATCAACCGGAATCCTGATTCGAGTGTAACGCTTGGCAACCAACTTTTTTGAAATTGCCTCGGGCGAGTTGGTGGCACAACTTTAACCACAGGCGACCCATCTTTAGCATGTGTATGCGGCAGAATCCCGTCGTGCATGCCATTCCAAGACACGATGGTCGTTTTTCGATACGCCACCATGTGTACTGTTCGTGTGTAAACAGCCCCGGCCGGCCTATCGCACTTGTTGGACGAAAAGGGTTTGGCGGCTATTTACATTTTCGCGTAACGAGTACGGTAACCGACCAAATCCGGAGAGTGGATTCAGGAGACGGGGCTGTGCCTGGAGAAAAGGATGAATACGGCACGTCTTCATTGGACGAGATAGTCGGATGAATGTGAAAATTGCCCGTGTTGGAACTTTGACGTTGAAGTTTCGCCGATAGGACGGACGCCAATGAGCTGACAGCGGGATGAAGAAATGCACGAGTCTGTCCTTTCGGTGGATTTTTCCCGCCGACGCATTCGCTTGTTCGTATCGTCTCCTCGGAGGGCGAGGTCTTGCGTACTCCTGGGGCTGATTTTCAGGAGGTTCCCCTTTGTAGTCATCCTGCGTTACTTCTTGCATCCTGAGCTCATGCGAAGTATGGTACGCGCAGGCTTACGTTTGTCAAAGGCTCAAGTAGCGGTCGTGAATGCAAAGCGGCACAGCTGATTGCGCGATCAGCAGAGATAATGACGGGATCACGGAGGTAGGGTTCGTAAAAGTTCTCGAGGACGGATGGCGGTGATCGCCCGTGTCCCGATGAAGGTATGGTTGAGCTGGTTCAGATGTTGAAACCATTTGTTTTGCCAGGAGAAATCGCTGTGTCGGCTTCATTCTTCGCTCTCGAGATAACTCTGTTGACTGAAGTTCTCATAATCATTCGTGTTCCCGCAAGGTTCCCATCTCGATTCGTTAATTTTCGACTTTGTCCATGGAATCAGGGGCAGCTCCCCCGAGGCTCATTCTCTCATCAGGTCCTAGTCGTTGTCGGCTCAAGCAGCAATCCACAGCTGATCCGCCGTCTAGTATATCTACGGCAACTATTTGTCGCTCCCGTCTTGTTGAAGAAGAAATTCATAGCGCCCGAGATGCGGGCCTGTTACCCTAAGTCAAGGCAATTTTGTAGAGGCTTCCGCAAGCCTCAAGGCTTTCATCGAAGAGCGGGGCGAAGCTGGATACAAGAGGAACTTCAAACCTTTGGCAACTGGCACTGCACCATGTTACCGCTGGCGATTGGGCAGTGTCGCCAGAAAGCCAACAATCGCCGCTGAATTGCGCCAATCGAAAGAAGCATACAGAAAAACAACAGTGACTTATAGTGATGCAGAAGCTAGAGAGCTGGCATAGAGTTGTTCGTCAGAGTCTATGCCTTTCTACCTGAAGCAGAAATCTTCATGATATCCAGCAAGCAACTATCCTCTAGCAGTGCTTGGCTAGCGTGTATAAAGTGAGCATGCCGTTGAGAAGTTGCACTCCGTCGATACAGGCGCTTGTCTTGGGAAGTGGCAGGAATACGCAAATCACAGGAGAAAACAAGAATAACGAGCTTGACCTCAAGGGCGATAGGAAGAGGAGACTCGAATCTCTTGGTACGAATGTCATGATCGCAATGACCTTTGAGCTAAATAGAGGCAGACAATGTGCACTGCACAACCCGCCAACTCAAAAAAATTGAAGATTGGAACCAAACACAATTACAAAAACAGGGATGATACTTAACTCGTCGGTATGCAGCTTCAGCTCGACATCCAACTTCCATACTTTCCTGATTACACGCTTGGTCGCCATCGATTAAGCTGCTAGGAAACCTGCTCCTGGTATGGCAATAATAAAAGATCCAAGGCTAGGATGGTCGTTCCCAAGTTCGGGCTGGCGGAACATGGAGTGAATCTGAATGCGAGAGCACCGGGCATGGGAGGGGTCGCATGCAGAACGACGTGAAGGGCTGATAACGCCTGGAACGGGGACGGCGAGAAGCTGAGAAATTCCCGTATGCGAAGGAGCCAGCAGAGTAGCAGCAGGGATTTTGATCGCCCGGGTCCCGGTCTGTATCGTTCAGTACCAATGATGAAGGGTCGTATTCTCTGGTTTGAGACCTGAGTATGCTGTTTCAGGTGGAAATGGAGGTTGAAAAGGATAGAAGGGAGCGGGGAGGTAGATATGTGGGCTAGCGCTGGCAATAGCGAAGGGGTTACCCGGCTCCGGAACTCCCGGATGCGAACGTTAAATGAACAACAAATCATGCCCAGCATTCAGAATGGCGTTTTCGTCCTTTCTGAATATCTTCGAACATCCAGAAACCGTGTAGTGCGTGAGAATACCCTATGATCCAGTGTCAACATCATGTCAAGGTCGTATCTCTCTGGTCGGCAATCTTTGGTTGTTGAAGCGAGCTGACAAACAGATTCTTGATTGCTCAGCACAACCACATCGCGTCCAAATAGACTTTGAAAAGGCTCACGAAGTGCTCTCAACGAAGCAGTTTTTGGGACGAAAGGAATGAAATAGTCATACCTTTATTCGACCTGCTTCCGGACTTCCGCCGCGAAGTGGCATAGGAACGGCCCGCTCCAGAACAAAAACTTGAAAGTCGTCGTCCGAAAAGGGCGTATTGAGTCGCGCCGCGCCATGTAACCCGATCCGACGATGAATCTGACTTCAGTACTGCCTTTGAGCGCGTATCGTGTCTTTTCCTTCGAGTCTTTCGAGTGCCAGAGAAGTTGGGGAGAAGTCCGATATTTAATCTAGGACTTAAGATCAGATCAGGAGACCTTAGTAATAATCCCCGGTCGCGCTTTACCTGAACTAGAAAATGCTTAATATTTCCGGCAGAAGACTCCGAACCAGTTCACCAAGCGATGTAAAGTCGGGTTATGGGTCTTCTTTGCTGTATTTCTATTGTGCTGATACTGGCCGGAGATACCTCCGACGTTGCCTGGTGGAATGCCACATTCTTTTCTTATTCCCCTCGCGTCGTCCATTCTCCCCGCATTTCGCTACAAACTGAGGAAGTGCTCCAATCGGGGTCAAGTTCTGAGCACTTCCAAATTACAGGCCGTTTTTGCATCATGCCTGCGTCAGTTGAGCATGTATTCTACGTCGGCGGAATTCATTGAGACCACAGATTTCGTGCTGGTGCCTCCCGAAACTTCTAGAGCAGGAGAACTCTTCCGCATCACATCCAAGACGGCTGTCTCACCCGCACGTTCTCTCTCGTTTTCCCAGTTCTCATATTCGTCCCACCACCATTGATGCGTTGCGCCGTCCCGTCCCAAATATCCAGCAATGCCATCATCTCCTACACGCTTGCTCCAGGGCTTGTCCACAATGTAATGCAGATTTCTGATCTCCTCGTCCCTCCACATTTCCGGATGCCAGTACCGCATTGTCTTCAACGCATTGTACTGGTACCCAACAGCTTGCCACTTCCCTCGAAAGAACTCAGCGAGGAAGTCCTGATCCGGAAACATGAAGTGCTTCACAAGCGGCGAGTTCTCCAGAAAATCGAGCATCTCTTTCCACAGTTGCTCATAAGGCGTGCATATGAAGAGTCCACTGTTGAGCAGTGTATGGGTTCCGAGCCCTTCTCCGTCTTTTGGGACGCTAGCAGGATTGTCCAGACAAGTTGGATGCGTGAGGCCTGTATACGCACAATTCTCCTTCACCCAGTCATCAGGAGCCCATTCATCTTTGTCCAGATTACAGACACAACAATGATTCGCAGCAATCCAATCTCGGCCGGGCAATTCTAGATCGAAAAGCTCGTCCATGCTGCGGAAAACTAGCATATCTGCATCCAGAAATACCAATCTCTCATACTCGAATAGTTCAAAAGTGCGCAGCTTTGTCCAGGTGTCCTCGAACCTTGCAGCGATCAGATTTCGCTGTTCCTTGGGGATTAGGGCCTCCGTCGGTCTGAGAATTGCATTGCTGAGTGACACTTCGTGGCGAAGTGCTGGGAGACATTCCTTCGGCAAGCTTGGAGTGTAGAGAATGATGAGCGGATATTTGGACTTGTGCTTCTGGAGACTATGTGCAAGCAGAACTGCACCAGCGATGTAATTGGTCCTAGTCAGGAGCGTCACCCAGGCCCGGCTCATCTTGAAAGTCTCTAATAATTGTTTAATAAGTAATGGCAGGATGGAATGAAGTTGGTTGTCTCAACGGCGGCTAGTGCTTAGCTCAAAAATCGACGCATCATCAATCTAACGGACGCCAGATTTCTCGCTTGGCCTACCTACAGGTACAGACGTAAATGGAAGGCTTGATGGACACCAACCAAATATTATCTCAGGTTTACTCCTGCCAAACAAGGTGTTTCAAATAGTGAATTGGCAGTGACTTGCACAATGTAACAATAGCGCCGACTCAAGAATCAATCCCATCAAACTCTCTGGCCACTTTTCCAGGCGCTCACAACTGCAGCGAAAAAGAAATTTACTACTTGCTCTCGATGCATCACCATGTCTGTTGTTAATAACTCGGTAAGGAGGCAGGGACCGCATCGCAAGACGGTAAGATGAAGAACTTGCCCAAAATACTCGACATGGCATGGAAAGTTGAGTACCAGAAAAGAAAAGAATGCTCGCTGGAGATAGAGCAAGTACTCCAATGAACACTCACCGGCAACCCTGCGACTGAGAGCATCCTTTCTCCCACTCCGACAACACAATACGAGTGGACTCGGGCAGCATCTTTCCTCATGAAAGTTGATTTGACATAGATGTGACAATGATGTCTTCTTCATTTGCTTCATATGTGCATGATGATAAATATGTACAGGCAGAAATCCACCTCAACACGACCTCCATTGGCAGCGAGGCAGCCTAGAATGGTCGACTGACCGAGCAGTTGACAGAATCCTGGATCTGCCGTGAATCCTCAAAATTCATTTAAACAACCTTGATGGTGTATGCGGAGGTGGCGAAGACAACATTTGAGCCTGAAATTGTAAGTATAGCTCAACAAACAGAATCCATGGGTAAGACTAACCAGTGAAAGGCTCGGTACCAGCTTGCAAGCTGGTGACAACAGCAGATGTGGAAACACCCTGGCTGCTGGTCAAGTAGTTGAAGAAAAGCTTGAGATCGCCATTGAAATTGCCAATGTTGGATGGAGCGACGAAAGAGAAAACTGTGGTATCGCCGTTTGGTCCCTTGAAAAGATTCCATTTGGTGCCCAAGATGGTTGGGGTGGCGACGGGGACAGCATTTCCGGCAGAGTTGTAGGTCGATGAGATAGGACCAGCTCCTCCGTATGATCCAAGCCAGACCATGATTTCGTACTGGTTGTTTGCTCCGACTGATGGCGCGAGCCAGAGATCGTAAGATACATCAGACACGACGTTGGTGCCAGATTGTCTGGTAGCATGTTAGTAGGCATTCCCGCTTGCCACGGGAAGTGAGGGTCCTCACCTCCATGTCCATGTCGATGGGATGGAAGAGATAGCTGAGAGCTGCTTGTTCACGTTCTCGAGAGCAACGTTGGAGTAGGACTTGACGGAATTGGCGCCACCAGCCCATGTCCAAGAAGTCGACCAGGAAACGGAGCCTGTTAAAATATCAGTTTGCGGGTTCCCTCAATTTTGAAAGTTAAGACAAAGTATCCCATATCGGTTCTTATTTTTTCTGAGACGAAGAAAAAACCTTGCTTACCAGCTGAGCTCAGAGAGTTGAAGGTGGTGCACTGCGAGCCGGAAGTGGCACTTCCAGATCCCCACGTGTTGTGATAAACAGTGAATCCACCAGTAGCAACGGTACCCCAGTTTCCGCACATAGTAGTAGCACGCTTCTCCAGCTCCGTAGGAGTAGGACTTGCCATGACTGTGGCAGCCAAGAAGGCTGAGATGACGGAGACGCTGAACTTCATGATGACGAATTTGGAGAAGATTTCGATACTGAAACGATTGTGGTTTACAAAAAGCAGGAAAATAACGAGTGTAAGTACGAAGACAATAAAGGCAACGTAACGATTAGCAGCTGATGGGCTGCAGAAGAAATTCCTTGGTGGGAAATAGGTACTTTTATACAAACCGGTAGCTGCGGAATAACCTCACTTACCCGGTCAAAACAAGCAGTGCGGAGCAGCATCTACCGTCTCAGATATACATACGAATGGCTTGAATTGGCTGGAAGCCGTTACTTCTAGAAGAAAGAGGGGTCGAATCTTTGGAGTTTTCGATCCATAATTCCACATGCGGGCGGCTGCCGAAATTCAGATCGATCAGGCGAGGATCGTCGCAGGGAAAGCATCTTGGAATAGATGAAGGGCTCAGCTGGTTTCCGCCAATCAGATAATTCCTGGAAAACAAACCGAGATTTTTTGAGTTCCAATATCTCCACCTGTTAAAATGATTGGCTTCGGAAGTCGGCTTCCTTCGTTTCGAGACGAAGACCGAGATCTCAGGGGCTTGTGGATGTCGTGGTTTGATGGTGCATCATGCTTGTTTGTTTCTCGTGCTTTCAAATTCGTCCTTCAACAACTTCAAATCCCATTTCGTGCCGTATGCATGGCACTCGACCGCCTTATGACATGCATGATACCGAAATTCTGGTCTGCGGGATGTATCTATGAAGCCTTGCAGGTGGCTTCGGAACTGCCGTCTCGGCACCGGGCGAGCTTAGCTGTTTGATCCAAGCTCCACTCAGCCACTCCGTGTCAATAAATATAAATGACTTCGATGTCACGGACTTCTCACTTTTCGATGCCGCTTGTTCGATACCTGCGCATATCAGCTCGCTTATACTCGTATTGCTTTGTTGATATTTGCCAAATCGTCCTCGTGTGACCCCTGAGCTAAGCGAATGATATACTATTTACGATGCTGAACCATAGATAAGCACGAGTTCCATGGCAGGTCATGCTGGGCAATGCCGCATGAACAAAGAGTGCAGCGGACTTGCTGCCGTTTTGAATAATTTCAAGTCATACACGTGATCTCTCGATGCTGACTGCAGCTGCATGTCGACCTCATCCTCGGAGCAGTGTTCTCGAATCGAGCATAAACTAAGATGGCATTCACAGTAAGCCACGGAGTGTTTCAATATCGGACCCTGGCCGAAGCAGACTCATTCCGTCTTCTTCTCCTCCATCCCTCACCATCACACGACTCTGATCTCCGCTGCCAAATTTTACACAAAACACTCTCGCAATGCGACCGGGACATCATCGACCAATACTCAGCTCTATCTTACGTCTGGGGTGATCCATCCAACACCGGTAGCATCTACGTAGACGGCACCCTCGTCACTATCACAGCGACTCTTGACGCCGCACTTAGAGACCTTCGAGATGCATCTCGAGTGCTCCGAATCTGGGCGGATGCTCTCTGTATCGACCAATCAAACTTGGAAGAAAGAGCAAGTCAAGTTGGCCTCATGGCCCAGATATACTCCATCGCGCATCACACCGTGATCCATCTAGGTCCTCTGACTAGGGAAGCCGAAACTGTTCTCAAAGCTGCACCATCCAACACTTCTGGGACAGTGACCTATTCCCATGATCTTGTCGGCATTGCGGAACGGAACACGCTTCAGGCAGTATGGTTCACGCGTGTCTGGGTCTTCCAAGAGCTGGTTCTCTCGCGCGATCCCTGGGTCCAGTGTGGTAGCCTGCGAGCTCGTTGGACAGATCTCTGCAGTCTACTCGTCTCCTCAGGCAGGAAGCAGAACTCGAAAGAATTGCAAGTCTTAGCAGATATGAACTCCAACCGTGGACCCACAGGTCTCAAGTTCCTATCGCTGTTGACCTCCCGACGAGGATTAGGTGCTACCGATCCTAGGGACATGATATATGCCATCATGGGTATTGCATCTGACCTTTCGTCTCTGGTTGGCTATGTTCAAGTCGACTACCGAAAGGACTGCGAGGAAGTTTATGAGTCTGTGGCGAGATACCTCTTGGACAATATCGGGCCTGGTGGTCCAACTATCTTCTTTCCCCACGCGGCATCCAATGAACAAAGCAAGCGGATTAGCCTAGCTTCGTGGGCTCCAGATTGGAGCCTCCCTGCTTCGAATCTAGTTGAGATGTACAGAGATAATAATGCAAGGAAGTTACGGCTGGATTCGAAAGCCCATTATGCTTTTGTCGGACACCCACTCACCTTGCCGTGGGTAGGATATGAAGTCGATGTGATAGATAGTTTCAGTGATGAACTGCCTAATCCCGCGACCTTTAACACCAAGGAGAGAATTGGATATCAGGAAGCTATCACAAAGCTGAAGAAAATGTATTCCAATGTGTGGTGGTCTGGCGATGAGTTTGGACAGCACCAGCATGTCGACTTAAGAGGGAGAGAAGACGAGCATGAGAGGTTGTGCCGTGTGTTGGGTGATGAGTGGCTGCAGATTATGGGGAACGAATTACCTAAGCTGTATCCTAAGTCATCTATAGAGAATATGGGAATCGAGGAGAACTTCCTAGGAAGTTTCAGAAAGTGGCTGGAGGCTTGCGCACCCCAGCAGCTTATCCTGGCAGGAAGCGGAAGCGAGGGCATGGCATCCCTCATGTACACTTATCTTCTACCGCAGCAGATTCCAAGTGCTCTCAGTGGAAGACGATTCGCAGCCACGAAAGCAGGCCGTATCGGTGTTGTTCCTCGAAATGTTCAAGTTGGAGACCTGGTTGTCCAATTAGCCGGTCCGTTGAATACTCTTGTCCTACGGCGGGATCCTAAGCTTCGTGTTGCCTGCTCGGAGACGGAGATCAAGAATGCGCTGAAGATCCCAAGCGAAGTCGAGTCGACTAAGCCCAATCGAAGACTCGATTTGATGGCTAAGGTTGATCAAATGGCAGTCGAGAATTGTACTCTGGTGGGTGAATGTTATATTGATGGAGTAGTTGGCTGGAAGCTCAAGGAGAAGTACGACTGTAAAATATATGCTCTGCGGTAGGTATCCTGTGGTCTAACGACGTTCATTCAATCTTCTTCTGTTTTTTCGAGTACAATCATGTTTTCCGCTTCAGCAGGCCTTTGAAGAAGTCAAAGCTATTGCTGTCACTCTGCAGCTCCCAAATCTTGCCCGTGGGTCGATCTTCCCAGCCCAGTTCCTCCGCTTTGAGCAGACCCCAATCTCTCGTGATGCCTTTTACCCTGGCTCTTACCCCACCTTCTGCTTCCAAAGTCACGATCTGATCAGTATGTAGCCAATGCTTGTAGTACGTCTCTTCCAACTTCTTGTCAAACCCTGTTCGACAGAAACCCTTGTAGATCGTTTCGAACTTGGTGAGAATCCGCGCAAGCAATTTCTCGAGTGTGAATGGTGTGAAGCCAGGGCCGAGTAGTGCGTTCAAGGATGTCGTCGGTGCCGTGTTTGTCGTATTGATACCGATACCCACGACAAGATCATAATTTCCAGATGAGTAAGATGAGTTGACTAGAATACCACCGATCTTGACGTATTCTTTCTTGCCCGGCTTTGTAGGGTCCTGTGCGTCTAGGTATCTTTGTTAGTATGGACCGCCGAGGAAACAATTACAAATCAAGACTCACAAATGTCGTTGGGCCACTTGAGCTTGACTGGCACATCTTGATAACCTCGATCATATGATTGTATCCCTTCAGCAATAGCGATTGCGGCTAGGTACTGGATGAACACTACTGGTGCAGTGTTGCTCAATTCCATTGGATGCTTCATCGTGGTTGAGAAGATCAGACAGCCTGCTGGTGAAACCCACACGTTGGAACCTCGGCCTCGGCCGGCAACCTGAGTGGTTGCTGTGACGGTAAAGCCTGGCGGTAGGGTAGAAAGAAGTTTAGGATTTCTAAGGGGATCAGTTTTGTACACGGTGAACCAGACTAGTAGGACTTACTTCTCAAGTAGGGTATTTGTACTAGTGACGACCTCGCCATACATCAGATACTTTCCGTATTCCTCTGCTTCCCCTCCTCTTTCTTCCTGATACTTTTTCAGATTTGCGTAAAATGCATGATGATTGAAATATGGTGTCTCTTTCGTGCCAGGCCATTCTGTCTCATGCGGTATGAGACGCTTCGTGATGGCGTTATAGTCGACAATTCTGTCATCAGATGCACCATCACCTTGATCAGCCAGAGGCTCATGTCGTTTCAAAACATTGGGTAAAGGAAGAGTTCTGGCAAGCTGATTCAAGGACCAGCGAGACTCTTGCTTTTCTAAGTGGAACGTATCATTCTCTCCTTTGATATACTCCTCATCATCTTCTCTGGTAATGATGTCTTCCCAAGATGCTAGTAGCTCCGGAATCAAATAATGATGCATAGAAGAGAGATGTAGACGAGAAAGGGATGGTACCGAAGATGTCTCCTCGCTCACTATCAACCCGAATTTTGCAAGGCATGCCTTCAAGAAATTGACACGGGAGTCGTCATCTTCAGCTAATTCCTCGACAAGCTTTGGATAATTCGGGCCATTTGACTTTGGGTCGAGATTGACGGCAGCAAATCTATCGTTCTTAGATGGTGTAGACAATACTTGGAGCAGCGAGGAGACTTACTCTGGGTGCGGACCAGTCAATATTGCCCCTCCTTCGCCGACTTTACAGTATACTACAGCTGCCGAGCCACCCTCAACATCTAGGTCGCCTGTATAGCTTGCAAGAATTTCGACGCCTTTATCCGCAAAAGATTTCGCATCGGCAAATATGCCACCGCCATTGTAGTACGACCGGAATGTTTGAGGAACCACCCCAGCCTTGAATGCTTCCTTTTCGACTCTTACATCTACTGCTTTTGCTCCAGCTTCGCTATGATAGACAAAACCTTTGAAAGCACATCCTCGACAAGTGCCTGGGAAGAAGGCCAATTCTCGATTGCCGATGACCTCTAGGACCCTGTTTCCTACTTCGAACTCGCATTTCGAGCTGCCATAGTAGCCTCCAGCACAGAACCCAAGGTAAGAACCGCCTCGGCGGACGAATTGCTCAATACGTCGATTTCCTTCGCCATTCAAAGACCGACAGTATCCCATATCAGCACCTCCAGGGAAAACGAGCAGGGCACATGAAGCTGTCCATGGTTCCTTGAGGATCACGTTGTCTGTTACGGGTATGACAGCGTAATTTGGTGAGAGTAGACGCCGTAAAGTGTAAAGGCAATGCCTGACAGATTCAATTGTACTGCCATTGCCTAGAAAGGTCAGAAACATTGTTTCGAAAGTCGATTGTGCCATTACCTGAATAGACCAGAACGTTCATCTTCCTCGTCGCCATCTTCCAGACTTAGCCCAGCCGAGCTCAACCCAAACGAGATCGTCGAATCGTCTGATCTTGATCTCTCACTCACAACATCAACAAAATGTCAAAATCAGAGAGCGACTCGAAAGCGGCAGCGGCGGTAGAAGATGATGATGAGCCAGATGAGTGGTGAGAACCAAGATCCCAACAATTGAGCGGGCGAACCACTAACTGATAATTTGCAGGGACAAGCGGATTTTCAGTACTGGCTGCGCTGGTGAGTCGTGAATCTCGAGGCCTCTCAGCGACCAAATGTTCTGATACAAACACAGCGGAAAACACGAAGATGACGGATTGCTATTGGGAGAAGAAGGATTGGAGGCTTTGCAAAGACGAGGTGAGGAAGAAAGCTTTCTCGATTTAGCGATTCCGAGCCATATCACGTGTAGAAGGAAAGTACTTGAAGAAGCTCTACTGACACGTTTGGAATGATTTATAGATGGAGAACTTCAAGAGGTGTTGGAAGCAACATCAGAATGACAAGAGGACTGATTCGAAGGATGCTTGACGTGGTGGCGGGCTGTTGCGGCGGCCGATATTGAAGGATGTTCGGCGGGTTGACAGATTAGCTGTACTTATAACAAGACGTCTCTGCTTTATGCATGAAGACCCCGAAATACTGACATCTCTACTCAATTGTCCATTACAAAATGCGTAATGCATATATCTGTATTCTCGTGACGTTATCGACCTAAAATGTCGCTCGCCAAATTGCGACCTCGACTTGCATCGCGGGCTTCGCGTGCAGTCTCTCAAGAGCAACCTCAACCATGGCGACTTCAATACCCAGAGCAGCACGCTCCCTGACAAGACATATTTCAGCAGGGATATCTAAGCCATCGAGCTCAACAATATCACAGCAAGCTGCAGCAGCAAATTCTGCACGATGCCTCTCGACAACTCGCCGATGTGCAGCTGTCCCAGCTTCAAGCTATACCCGCAAGACTACAGATGCACCCAAGCCAGCGCCTCCTCAACCAACAAAGCAGACCTCGATCGATGATCAATCACCCATAAAAGATATGACCAGTGGCCTCGCAGATGAGCCTTTGATTCTCGACGAAGGAAGCCGGCAGGTGGACTGGACGAGATCGTTCCATGGCCTCTCTGCACAACCTTTTTCTAAGGAAGCTGCAGACATTTTGCTGGCGCCTATCCCAGCAGATGATGTGGAAGTAAAACCAGATGGGATCATATACCTTCCGGAAATAAAATACAGGCGGATTTTGAACAAGGCATTTGGACCTGGTGGATGGGGGTTGGCGCCGCGAGGAGAAACAATCGTTACGGGGAAGAGCATCACCAGAGAATATGCGCTTGTTGCCCATGGAAGGTATATACATTCTGTAGATCAAACAATGGGTATTTCGGGGAAATGCTAACACGGGTGCTCTGCAGGTTAGTATCAGTTGCAAGAGGCGAGCAAGATTATTTCTCTCCCGAAGGCATTCCAACCGCCACCGAAGGCTGCAAATCGAATGCATTAATGCGCTGCTGCAAAGATCTCGGCGTTGCCAGCGAGCTGTGGGATCCCCGATACAATCGGAAGTTTATGACGGATTACGCAAAGCAAATATGGGTTGAGCATGTACCAACCAAGAAGAAGAAGCAGATATGGTTGCGAAAGGATGACGAGCCTCGATACCCGTTCAAAGAGTCCAAATTTAGTGCATAGATTTCTGGGACAGCGTGGAGTTCTGGTTTGTGTAGATGGGGGAATATCATATATTGTACGATACATGTACAGTACATATAGAAGGGAGGGCATAAATACATCACATCTCCTGCAGGCAGCCCAATTGGCAATATTCATACTGGACTGATAAAATCGATTTGTCGTACATTTCGAAGTCGAGCATGTGTTGTCCACTGAAGCTACAGCGCCATGGTCATCGGGCTCATCAACTGGAGGCCCAAGTTTTGGTCGAATGGGCAGTTACGATTATGCAAGGACGCTGCACAGGAGCACATCTCATATGCTATCGCTCATGGCAAATTGATGGAGACAGATCCTGGTAGTCTCCCACTCCGTTTGTAGGAGTGATGCTGGGTGCTCCCAGGATCCCGGTCAAGCTTCAGCGAGCCTGGCGTGCAACATTTCCGATTTCGACGCTTGAGCGACCATCTCTCGAGCCTCATTCTATTTCTAGACCATCAGGCTCATATGCGACAAGTCTTTCAATCCTCTTGCACGCTGACTGCAGTTTAATGGGTCTGCGATGTGGTTCTTGTTGGATCCTTGCCTTATTGGACAGCCTTGGAGGCTGATGAGGCGAGGACCACAGCCTCACCCTACGCCTTTGAGGCCACTGGGCCGCTTCCCACGATCTACTCAAATAGCATCGCCCACAGGAATTATGATCTACAGTTTAAGTATGCCACTCATTGATCTTTGAATTTTTTATATTTCATGTAAGTTTTGGGATTTCGTTGTTCATCTGCAATTGCTCTGCTCAATTTTGGACCGCTGTCCTTCAAAACATTACAATGCCTGCAAACGTGACAGGACTCGAGGGTATTGCGCCCAACATCACCTCTCTAAATCAGTGTACTCTCGAGCTTTGCTCTCTTGACTATGCTAGTCTCAGATATATCCCCAACTTGGGCGCAAACGCCACATATTTAGGCATCTTCGTTATTGTCCTCATTGCGCAAATCGTTGTATGGTTTCGCTCTCGGACACACAGCTACACCTTCTCCATGATCTGTGGCTTAATCTTAGAAGTCGTCGGGTATGCTTTCCGAATAGTGATGAGGAAGCATATGTTTACCGACGGGCCATTCCTCATGTAGGTCTCCCCCTTGACAATTGGCTCCCTACACTGATACTTACTAGCCAAATCATCTTCATCACAATCGCACCGGTCTTCTTCACAGCAGCATTATACCTCACTCTCTCCAGAGTAATAACTCACTACGGCATTTACAACTCCCGCCTCTCCCCCAAAGCCTACACCATCGGCTTCATCGCATCAGATTTCCTCGCCTTGGTTTTACAATCAGCTGGTGGTGCCATAGCCGAAACAGCCAACAATCGAGCCACATCCAAGGCTGGAACCAACGTTATGGTTGGAGGCCTAGCTTTTCAAGTTGCTAGCTTGGTTGTATTCTGTGTTCTGGCTGCTGAGTTCTTCTGGAAAGTTAAGGCCGATAGGAAACATATTCGTGCAACGAATTGGGCTTATGGCGTGCCGGAGAAACCAGCGGGCGATATTGATGGGCTGAAGACATTTCTGTATGGTTCGTACTGGTCGATACTCTCCACACCTAGTAGCAATCTAATGACAACTAGCATTCACATTCGCGACCGTCCTCATCCTCATACGATCCTGTTTTCGAGTTGCTGAACTCGTTCACGGCTTTCGTTCGAACCTCGCCAAAGATGAGCTGGCTTTCATGATACTCGAAGGCGGGATGGTCGTTGTGGCAGCTACGATCCTGACAGTCTTCCATCCTGGAAGATATTTTGGAAGGAATACGTGGAGGGAAAATGGATGGGGTGGAGAATTGAGGAATGGTCGAAGCAGTCCGGAGCTCTGGAAAGCTGAGAGTGCTGGTAGTAGTGTTCATGGGAGTTATGAGAACGTCAGTCGGCCCTGGCCACTTCAGCAGTAGCTGGGTTGCGTTTATTGAGCTGCATCCCGTCAGATATTTTGGGGAAGGAGCTGGACTTTCGACTTCGGGGTCTAAAATGTCTCCAGTTCGCTTCCGCGCTATCAGAGTCAACTTCGCAGAAATATCAAATTGTGATAGCCTTGATCATTTCAATTTCAAAGTGAGGTGTAGGTCATATCTATGAAGTGAAGAAGATTTCGCTTACAGCGATGAGCCCACCTTGAAGTCTTCTTAATGCACTTCATCTAAATAACGTCCAAACTCAATGCGTGGTAAGTTATCGAATTCCTAGAGTACATTGGCTCGCCCAAGCACGCCTTCACTCAACCAATGAAGCAGCCAACATAATCAACCCCCCAAACCCATCCATCCCCAAACACCACTCCTCCCAATTCTCGACTGCCCCAGACGACCTCCGACACGATCCCAGCGCCTCATACAACAAAACCGCATTCCCGCAGTACGTCTGTCCATCTTTCAGCTTGACCAGCTCGCCATCACTAGCCAGTCCGAATTCCTTCTGCATCTGCGCATTGTTGTCCTGCTCGGCTTTCCATGCAGTTTCGGAGGTGGCTTCCCAGAGTTGTTTCTTTGCTGGGAGGGGTGCGAGGATGAGGTCTGACTGTAGCTCGCAGAGGCCGGAGGGCTCGAAGTGGATGAGCATGTTGAGGACGCGGTAGATGATGGAGAGTCTGTGGAGGGCAGTGGAGGTTAGTTAGTCTTTGACTTAGAGTGGTTGCTCGTTAAGGGAGAGATTTTTGGAGGAAGCGAGTGACATGCCTTCGTCTCGATTCTTCATGTAGCCACGCTTTCCAGCTAAGTTTAAGATCGTCGCCTGCGGGAGCTTGTTGACTAAAACCTGGTGGCTTATTCTTCGAAAGTTGTGAGGAAATAGCCTAGATGCATGTTTATCAGTTCAGAGGAATGGGTGGAAGATGGACAGCAGGACCCACGATTACGGTTGTTATCAACAGGTAATCAAGGTTATTGTCATCTGTCTCTCCCTCATCCAATCGAACGAGGATGTAGATAGACAGCGCTTGCATGCCGGCAAGTGCTTCCACACTATCCAATTCCCGATGCTAGGCCAATCGTCAGTGAGTTCTCCACCAAGATGTAAACAAACATATCAATCAGCATTTGACGTAGAATAGCATACATCTGCACACAAACGTTCACATTCCAACCTAACGTTCTTCCAAAACAACTTCCTACTTCCATGAATCCGACTGCTGATCATGTGCACTAAGCTAATACAATTGGTGAGCGGCTCGCAAAGCGAATTTTCGGCTTCAGATGAGATCATGTAAGGGTGAATGAACGGCGGGAGCGAGCCATGTCGCGACATCATCAGGGGAAAGCACTTCAGGTTGTGGAAGAGCAGATTGGCTATTCTTTGAGTACTGGGCTTGAGTCTTGGCCGGATTGTTAGAACTCGTATTGAACTTGATGGTGATGCAGGCATTGGCATGTGGTATGGGTCCATGTCTTGACGTGTTTGAAGTAGGTGGATAGTTGGATTTGGGTTTGGGTTTCCTCGTGAGGAAGATGGTGGATTTGGGGTGGGATCTCTTGCGAACTCGTCAAAGGTTTGTGCATTTAGCAAATCAGGGAAGCTGAGTTCTGGCAGGTGGAAGTCCCAGGGCTGGTAGGCATTTCCAAAGTCTGCGAAATTGGTATATGGTACGGATGCGTCTTGAGGTGTCACCTGAACATAACCGATTTCTTGCCCTTGTAGCTCAAGGATAGGAGGATCTTGAGCAAATGAAGAAGCTACGTTTCGCTGGTCAGTCGGTAAATTGTTTTGATGTACCTTCGGTAAGCTCTTTTCCGCGGCTTTGGTTGGGAAATGGCAGTCAATGTCTCTAAGCGTGCACCTCGAGCATGTTGGCCGCTTATTATCACATTTCGCTTTCCGTTTGGCACAAGGAACACAGGACCGAACCCGTATGGAAGTGATGCCACTTTTTCTTGACCGGCAGTAATATCCATGTCTCTTCAGTGTCGATTCTACAAACCAAGTGTTAGCGGATGTCAAGGCCAGGTAGAAGCTGAATTTGGAATAGTTTCACACTCACGCTTATCAAAAGGCTTGTTGCACTGCCCGCAACGTAAAACATTCCCTTCAGACATTTTTGAACGAGTGCGGAGCAAATTAGACCTCGTAAGGAATGTAGCGAGATTGAAGAGCGATTTCTATGCGTTGATGTGGTCGACTTTTCCCACATTTGTCAGCATGTAAATTACGTATGGGCGGGCAGAACATTTTGTAAATGCCGAGCATCCTGTCAATATCCTATTGAATTAAGCGAAGGCGGGACATTGTGTAGGAAGAAGATTACCAAGTTGTGACCCTCTTTCTCTCGTAAAGAACAAAATCATTTCAAAATGGGATATGGTGCCAATTTGGACTTCAGGGCACAGATCTGCAAGTACTCACTCGTCAAGTGACAATTAGCAATTATGGCTTCACAAATTGAACAACTCCGACATTGTCCCCTCGAGTATTCAGCTATATAAATGACATGAGATCCCTCCCTGGAGTGTAAGTTCTTCATCAAACAGCTCACTCATTCTCCCTTGCATACTTCTCAATCAAATTCTCTTATATCAATCGTCTCATCATGGCTGCTCCTTTCCCATCTCCAACGGCAACATACCACGACAACACATATCCATCCATATCCCCCAGTCGACCAGAGCTCTCAGCCAAAGGGAAGACCGTCTTAATAACCGGAGGCGGCACTGGAATCGGCGCAAGAACCGCCCTATCCTTCGCCGAAGCAGGCGCTCCACGAATTGCACTCCTCGGCCGTCGTGAGCAACCTCTCCTCGAGACCAAAGCCACGATCAAGAACCAGTACCCTGAAGTCGACATCTCCGTCTTCCCGACCGACATCTCGAATAAGAGCCAAGTCGACGCAGCATTCGAGACGTTTCTCGGTAAAGGCAAGCTTGACGTCCTGATCAGCAATGCGGGCATGATTGGGCCGCAAGGACCCGTGGATGATGTCGATGTCGACAAGTTCGTCGAGGCGGTCGACCTTAACCTCAAGGGTGCCCTCAATGTGGCACAAGCTTTCCTCCGCCATGCCGCAACGGATGCTGTTGTCGTTGAGACCAATTCGCTCGCTGCGCATATAAATGTAGGTGTTCAAAGGCAGCCAAGTCCCCCAGCTTGACAACCGACTTCCGAGGTGTTGAATGAATGACTCCCGAGATACAAGTACACGTATGACTGCTAATGTCTAAATCATCACAGATCACCACGAAGTTCGGAGCATACAGCGTTGCGAAGCTGGCGGTCTTCCGCCTCTGGGACTTCTTAGGAGCCTGGCACCCGAACCTCAGTATCTTCCATACTCAACCGGGAGTCGTGGACACAGACATGAGTAAAGAGTCGGGCGGCGTCGATGCAGTGGGTTTCCAAGACGACGGTAAGCTCTGTTTGAATTCCTCAACTGAGGTCAACATTATTGCTGACCATATTATAGTTTCTCTTCCTGGAAACTTCAACGTCTGGCTCGCAAGCCCAGAAGCTCGTTTCTTGAAGGGCAAATTCCTTTGGTCAAACTGGGACGTCGATGAGCTCAAGGCCCAAGAAAAAGAGATTGCGGCGGGTAAACTTTCAATAGGACTTGTTGGGTGGCCGTTTGCGGCTGAGAACGCGAGCTGGAAAGCGGATTTCAATTTCTAAAGATGTCTGAGTAGCGGGTTCTGATGGGCCGTGAATATTTCTCGGCTTATTGTCATCTGATTTGAGCCTCGATATTGGAATATGTAGATAGTAGTTGCTTGAACTTGGATCTTTACAGCTCCTCATCTTCCTCGTCTTCCGCGTAGCTCATCTTCTTCCCTTTCGCTCTCCCGCTCTGTCTCGATGACGCAGCTCGCTTCAACACTGGCTTCTTCGCCTTCTCTTCCTCAACACTGTCATATTCATCAGAAAGCTCTGGCAGACTCAATTCCTCGCTCTCCTCATCATCATCCATATTCGACACACTCGGTGTCGGCACACTCTTCGCCTTCTTCGTCGACGATTTTGCTGCCGATTTTGGCTTCGGGGTAGCCTTCTTAATCGGTGCCGCCGCCGCAGTAGCCTTTCCGCCCTTCGTCTTCACAGCAGGCGTAGCCTTCTCACCCTCCGCATTCTCAGCAGCAACCTCCAACTCCTTAATCTCATCCAACACCCTCCTAACATCCTCCACACTCTTCGCCTCCGCTAATTTCACTTTGTATTCCTCACTCAACGGCTTGCGATTCCGTTTCGTAGTTTCCTGCCTCGCTTTGAAATTCGCTGGCGTCGGATTCCTAAACATCTCTTCCTCATCCGCCGCTCCATTATTCTTCTTGCCGACTTCTCTCTTCTTCGGCCTCAGCCACTCTTCCATCCCGACCGGCCAATACACTCTATTCTCCTTACCACCCATGCCAATTTCCTCGTCTGGAATGACATCTTTGACAAGTTCGTCTTCCTCCTCAACTTCTTGGCCGAACTCCTCGATTTCAGCTTCGATTTGCTTCTTCGTCTTTTTCTTCTTGGCTTTCTTGGGGAGTGGACGATTATCGTCGTCTCGTTCGAAGGGGACGATGTTGTTGAATGTTTCCCATCCGGGGAGCTTGAAAGTACGCATCAGTTCGAAAACAGCCTGTTCCTTGTCCTTGGCCTCGATCATGAGGTCCATATCATTCGGACAAGGTGGTAAGGTGATCGGTCGGGGGTTATGTTTTCGTCTTTGTCGTCCCGTGATGGCTTCGGGACAGGGCTCACTGTAGTGCATTTTCTGCGTAATATTCTTGCGGGCCCAGGTAGCTTTGATTCGTGGATAGAGGTCGGTTATGTCCTGCGTGCCTTCGCGGAGGTGCGAGGGGGAGAAGATTATGTTGTGGTGGTGGAAGTCGAGGCAGAGCGGGATGTTGAGTTCTTCACATACAGGGAGGAGGTCGTGGACGGACCAGGAGACGTCGTCGTTTTCGAGGACTAAGCGGGCTTTGATTGAGGGGGAGAGGTTCACGTAGTTGGTTTTAAAGCGTTCAATGGTTGCGGCTTTGTCACCAAACGTCCCACCCATGTGCAGAATCAGGACCGCGTCTCTGTTGGCTTGCTCGGGAAGTCGGAGCAACGAGAGCATCTCGTCATGGTATTCGAGGTCGCGAATAGCGTTTGCTACTACCTCCGCTCGTGGGGAGCCAAGCTGTGTGAACTGTCCCGGATGTGTGCTAAGACGATGTCCGAGTTCGCCAGCTACACGTCCTACTTCTGCCAGCGCTTCGCTTGCGAATGGAGCGAGTTTGTAACCATATTCTGCATGACTGGCAAAGGGAAACATTTCAGAAGACAGCCGCATGAATTTGATGCCGTATTTATCGTTCCACCGCAGCATCTTAGGGATATCTCGAATGTTAGCGAGGCACAGCTCTTCTACATAGCGTTGGCCTCGCTCTATGGATGCAGGTTGAGACTTGTCGGGTCGATTTTTAATGGCATGTTCGGGCTGAGAGGGATCTTTGAGAGGATGACGATGTTCGAGAATGGATGCTATGCGGCATGTTCTAGAAGTGAAGACTGGTGGATTGCAGGAACGGAGATAAGTGTTTAGACAGGCCTGGTTGACATCAGCTATGTCCTCATACAATTTGTGCAGATCGAAGTCACTTACATATCCTAACCTGCCCTTCCATGGCAAAGGTAAGTAGTCACTGTTGACTGGTGGTGGCCTTCTAGCCTCCAATTTGATAGCATCGACATCCTCTGCAGGTCCCTCCTCATCACCATCAGGATCAAGCCTCTTATCCCACTCGTCAACATCATCTTCCTTCTTCACTTTCACTTCTGCAGCTTTTTTCGCAGCTTGCTCAGCCCGGAAAGCTTTGATCTCATCAGAGCCCTTCTTAGCAGCTATTGAGCTCTTGGTAGGGCTCTTCTTCATTTTCTTCGCTGGTGATTCGGTGCTATTTGCATGTTCATCTCCTGTCTCTTGCTTGACTGCTCCATTGGTCGTTATTGAAGCAGCTGGTGCTGGTACTGATTCGACTTTCGCTAAAGACGCAGCGTCAAATGCCTCTCCCTTCTCATCGGCATCAGGACTTGCTCGAAGTGCATATTTACCATCCACAATATCTGCATTGTGGTCGGGATTCGTGTCAACCTTTCCGCGACGCGAAGTTCGTTTCTTCAGCGGCGGAGCTTTCGGTGTTGAATTGGGCAGGATTGGTGTCGCGTGGACTCCGTTGGGAGTGATTTCCGCAGCTGGCACTGATGACCTCTTCCTTTTGGGAGGCATCTTTCTCGGAATCTGTTCTGGTAGGGGAGGAAGATTGAGTTGACGAAGGACCGAATAACTTCTCAAAGAACCGTAATGAAAACTTTGAGCGAGGGAGGACAGTGGAATAGGAGGTCTGGGAGAAGCTCTGCTGGTACGCAGGAAGAAACCAACAGAAAAGGACATCCAATGTGATAGGAGAGGAAATCGAAAGGAGACCTGATGTTAATTCAAAAACAGAATGAGACTTTGACTACCTTCCTTCTTTACTTTACAGTAGCTTCCGTCGCGTCTGTGGTAGTAGTCACGACGTCACGCGTCTGGAACTCTCAAATCGAGCTCTGAAGATCGAGGAGGACATCAAGGGATCTCGAAGACGTCATGCGAGTTAGCTCCCGTGCCACGTGATAAGCATCCTTTCTTTGACCCACTTTGCTAGGCGAGAAAGGGTGGCAGGACGAGGACGACAGGATCAAAAGCACAGAGCTGCATTTATGGACCAAAGCAATGAGATCTATAGCCTGAAACCTGACCTTCAGGTTTGACCGTTATAACTTCCTCTCGCTATCGCTAAAAGAGAATCGTTAATCATAGCATCGCCCGTCCAGAATACAAATTACCAACCCTATCAAAACAAACATCCTCCGCCCTCGTCCCGAAGCCAAACTTTTCAAACAATCTTCTCATAGTGCTCATTATGTTCCGTGATACCCTTATCTTCTCCCTTTCCCGCCCTCGAAGGTGCCGCAATCTTAACCTTTCCAGCCTCGATATCTTTCTCCAGCTGGTCCAGTCTCGAACCTTTCTTAACGCCCTTCCAGGGTTTGATACCACTGTCAAACACATCGTCCATTTCCTCCAGGGTTTTACCCTTCGTTTCGGGCGCCGTGAGGAACATGTGGATGAATGCCAGGCCATTGAACGTCCCGAATATCATATACATCTTCCAGTTGCTGATTGGCGTGTGGTCAGTTCATGCTTTGATCCTTGGGGAAGTGGAAAGAAAAGGAGAGAGGAAGGTCAAGGAACGTACATATTCCATAACAGCGGAGGTACGGCAAATGCTAAACAGCAATTCCAAAACCAATTGCTGGCAGTCGCTAAGGAAACGGCTTTGGCTCTGATCTTGGTGGGAAAGATCTCAGATGGATAGGTCCACTACGCAATGGAGTGTCAGTGATTGCCGATCAGAAATGTGTCAAGGAAGGACAAGATATGTCTCAGGAGAATCCAAGTCTCGACGCAACGAGGCAGTGAAAGAAAATACTCTCCAAGTACGTACTGATGTTGGTCCCCAGGTTGTGGCAAAAGTACAGACGAACAGGTAAGTCATGGCGACGATAGCTTTGGATACTGGCTTGTTATCGTGCACGATCCATGAGATGTCTGAATTATTGGCGTCTTTGAGATCTCCGACATTTGGTTCTCCATACGAGGCTTGGAGAGCACCGACGATAAAGAGGAAGGTCATCATGAGGAAAGATCCGGAGAGCATTGCAGGCCGACGACCGAATTTGTCTAGGTAGAGGATAGCGGGGAGAGTGAGTGCCACGTTAAGAATGTACTGAATGGAAGCTGTGATGAGTGGCGAGGCGATGTTGGCTCCTTCCATGATGTCTATTTGATATCAGCACTACGGAGTATAACAGTTTACAGCAATGTGGATACTTACAGACGATGTAGTACATCATAATATTCATTCCGCACAACTGAGACCACATCTGGATCGACATTCCGAGTAATACACGCTTCAGCATACGCGGTTCAACCAGCTGCCTGTAAGAACTGATGGCTTCTTCCCTTTCAAAGCGAAGAGCTTCCTCGATTTCCTGATATTCGGCCAGCACTTTCGGATGATTGACGTCTCCGCCTCCATGAAGATTCGCCATGATCTGAATAGCCTCCTCCCACCTATCCTTCGAAGCCAGCCACCTAGGCGATCTCGGCAAGAAGAACATCCCAAAGAACAAGATCACTGCTGGGACGATCTGAACACCCCATGGAATTCTAAAGGCCGAAGTAGGTTGATTCGGATTATTGGGACCACCTCCTACCCATGACGCTCCATACTGAATGAAATACTGGATGAGGATACCCCATGTGATGGCCCACTGCTGTAGAGACACGACTCGACCTCTGATCTCCTTTGGCGCGATTTCCGCCTGATAGACTGGACATATAGAACTGGCAATTCCTACACAGACGCCAGCGACTTCAAGAATATTAGCGCTGAAAGAATCAAAATCTGAGGACCAGGATCTCGGGTCCTGAGACATCGATCCCAAGACATGTCTCTGATCCGAGATCTGTAATCTTTCGCGAAAACAGGTGGGAAAGACTACATACTGACACGACCAACGACTAGCATTCCGATATTGATAGAAAGACATTGAATTCTAGCACCAGTTTAGCTACAGGCTTATATGAATCTGAGGCGAAAATGGAGAAATGTGATCTTACATTGAGCCAATGATCCAGAAAACAGACGCGATTTGGATACTAGTCCGACGGGAATACTTGTCCGCGATGAAGGACGATGCTAAAGCTCCAACGAGAGATCCGAATGGCATGGCGCAAGTGATTCCGCCTTGTCGATAGGATTTTGGACCGCCGAAATATCGCTTGTATGCTTGCGTTCCTAGAACGCCTGACATACTCGATATGTCGAATCCGAAGAGTCCACCGCCTGGGAGGAATTAGTGGAACTAATTCTGAGGTCGATGAAATTGAGCTGAAGACTTACCGATGGCGGCGAACGAGCAGATGAAGTAGACATTGGTAGCTTGCCACATCTTGCCTCTCTCCCTGGTTGGGTAGCTGAGAAATTCTTGAGGTCGTGAACAACAGGTAATCGACCTAGCTAGAGCTTAAAACCATAGCTGGAGTCGCGAGGTGTCGTGAGATGAGGTCAATCGAGCCCCAGCATGTACGTCCATCAGGATGGTAGGTATGTATATTCCCGCACGTCAGCGGAGACACCACACATATATAAACCCATGCCATGCAGTGCCGCGCCGCAGTCCCTCCCCTCCTTCAACAAGCGCAAGCCAGAGAGACAGGCATGATATGTGCATGACCTGACCATTGGAAGCACCCATGCCGTACCAACAACCATGCATGCCAGCCATGCACGCAAGGCAAGCCGCCGAGCCCGTCCCCACGAGCGAGCCCGCCAAACAAAGAATGCGATGACGCGATGTCTGATTCGTGGAGATGCTTCCAGCTGTCATTCACCCCGGATGTTCTTACCGTGGGCGCTGGATGCCATTACCGCCGGGTGGTCTGACTGGGATCTAACGAGTAGAAATGAGCGCTCTATACAGAGACATGTACCCTTCGTATGTGTCTGCCCGTAGTTATTGGTCGCACGATGTATACTGAACCAGGATAGCTGCAGCGCGAACGTTGCGTCCCCCAGGATATTTTAGAGTCCCACGAGGAAGACGATCATCCCCGCAAAAGGCTTATTGTGCACCCACAGATATGAAAAAGTATAATCTTGATCAAGTACTTAGCCGAAATGCATTCCAGCCTTTCTCAAGCACACGAGTTTATCACACTGTTCAACACTCTCTTTACTGCATCACAAGCAAACTTCCCATCGGCAACACCATGGTCTCAGCCTCGGTTCCTTCACCCACTCACTCATTTCCACAGCATCCGGATCACGATGGATGAAATGCAGGGAACAGGAGGTTTCAAATTGCGAAATCGTCTGCTTCGAGACAAGACCGGTGATTATTACCTAAGGACTTGGAGAATTTGCATCTTCTTCCCGCAGCAATTACGTTGTAATCCCTGTTGTTCCATGTGGCAGGCAGAAAATGAATTGGAGCCGTGAAGCCGCCGAGGGAAGGCCGCCCCGTTGCCCGATTTTCCCCCAATCCCCGCATTTTGCTAGCGAGTGGCTCCAGGGGCTTACAGGTGGGTTAGTGGGGAGTAGCGCCACTGCTGTAATGGGCCGGTTCGTCGAGTGGGAGTACTTCTTGCGGAGTTTGAAGACAAGAGACTGGGGACTTTTGAGAAAGTACATACCTAAGTAGGTAGATACGGTCTAGGCGAGCCTTGAAACTTGGGATATGGTGGATTGATATACTTCCGCATTGTTTAGCAATCAGAAAAGTGAACTTTGAGGATGTTCGCTACGGACTTCAGGTATCGCCGTATCTACCCCGGGCCACAATAGTATCGGTCCCGAAATAATTTGGACTTTGTTGTGAATTATTACTAGAATATGCATCAGCGTGCAAGGAAAGCATATCGAAAGTCAGACCAGACCGAACAGAAGTTCTGGGCCTCCCCGCCAGATCAAGATGGGCGGAATGTTCAAGCTTCGACGAGTGGCTGCTCCCAATGTGACGAGATCTGTGTGGCTACCACGGCGGACGGGAGTGTTTGTGACTCCATGTACTTGTGCTACGCGGAAACATGTTGATGTTTGCCTTGTACTCGTTCTTGTAGATTTACCTATCAGCAGATAGTGGGCGCGGACGATAGGTAAGACAAAACCATAGAAGGGAAGTGCTGGTCGTAGTACGACCTTGCGACTTCAACGGGGATAGTAAGCATGCATAAGAGACTTCATCTCCTAGGTCATTTCAAGATGAGACAGAAACTAAGAAGATGTGGTTGTTGTCTGAAAGTGGTTGAAACGGTCTATCTAATGTGTACAACTCCAAAATCTTCTTGTATCTACTCGGGGCTCATTTCTTCTCATGAGGAGATAATGTCTCAACGATATTCTCGGGATGTTTCCATGCTTGAGCAACATATCTGGGCATCCACCCGTCATCAGCAAATGCCAATCGAATACATGTCTTCAATACACGGTATCTCATGCGAGCACTTACTTCGTGTGACTTCCTCTCGCAGCTATCTGCCCCTTGCCGTTTGTGAACTCTATCGATGTGTATGCAAGTGTTTTACCAACTAGTTCTACATCAGCAAAGAAATTTAAGGAGAAGGTGATGTCGTCGAGGGCACCTACACTTATCGCATTTGACCACCGCTTTCAGTATATCTCCTACTTGGCCTCCGGAGTTGAGATAGGTGACTATTCACGCGAGTCAGAAAATTGCTTGTTTTCTGTCACGGGAAACGTACCGTTGAGATCAGTGGAGACGCCGGTGGCATATAATCCTCTCGAAGCTACTGCCAATGATCCACCTAGGTCAACTATGCCGGTGTCAGTAACAATCTCAAGCGTTCTTCTTTTGAAATATGACCCATGCTGGCTATTGTTCCGCCATGGATGATACTGAGACGATTCTATTGCCTGTCAGAAAATTGAAGCGAGGAGACAGTAAGATGAGGTTTACTGTATGTTCTTTCTTGATGTCTAGCTCAAAGTCAACCCGTCCTGGTTCGGCCGCCGTGACTCGCAGCTATAAATTTGGGAACAGTATTAGTGATGACCGTAGCAATCATGTATACATCCTTGAAGTCGAAATAAATAAGGGGTATCGTACATTCTCGCCGAACAATCTGATTCGATCACACGTTAGTATGTTGCTGGAAAGTAGACCATGACGATAAATAAGTAATGAATTCCATCGCAACACTCCATTTTAAGGAGAGCAAGACAGAACATCTTTCCGGACAAGTCACAAACTTCATGACCATGTTCCCGGGTTGGAAGGATCCAAAGCCATTGACTTGCAGATATGAGGTAGGAAACTGGAGGTCTTACCTCGGTTCCAGACCCGACTCTGCTTGAAAGGATTTCAGGACCTGCGACCGGTTAGGAATTTGAAGACCATTTCAGTGAATTCCAATCACTTACAGATCTAACAAATCTCAAAGCCGCCATCTTGCACAATGATTTGCAACTTAGACAAGCAAGAAGATCAAAGTGGAGGAAGTCCGACGTCACGGGATGTTCTAGGTGGCCCGTGCACGGACATCCAAATTCAATGATCAGGCTGCACGCGAGGCTTAGAAAATAAAGAACTCCATTCCCGAATATGATCAATAGGTAACAACTCGAGTTCTGAGATCTCGACACCTTCAAGATGTCTGTCTCAACACTTGCCTCATTCGAGTACCTGGAGAGATTACCAGGGACGACATTCCGACGACTTTATGAACAGCCATCAACAGCTCTCGCCATCTTCAGGCGCATGTTGCCGCATTTGGGTATGCTTCAATTTTTACAATGGAGTCCGCCGTCTAACAAGAAGCAGCAAAGACATTCGTTATGGCTATGCTGTATATGAGTAAACCTCTGCCTCTCTCAGATCTCGACCTCTGGGTCCATCCAGGAAGCAAAAAGTTCGCCCCTCCAGTTCACTGAAGTCGAGCTCTGCTAACAGCTTGCAGAGAACGAGATCATGCCCTTTCACTCCTCTCCCGTCTCCACGTTGTGACCATCACAGCCCCAAGCCGAGACGATCCTCAATCTGTATCCTTGACCAAGAACTTTGGCACATCGCTACGACTGGCTTTGACGGGAGGAGGAGAACATCACTCTTTCGGTGTACCGTCTCACGACTCGACAGTCGCTGCCGTGGATACGGAATTCCTTGATAATTTTGCGAGGGATCAGTGGGAAGGCATATTACACTACGTGGTGAATAGTGTTGGTGATCGCGCAGGGCAGGATGGGCAGGGGCCGAAGGCATCAGTAAGGCAGTTGTTAGAGGCAGGCAAGCTAGTAACGACTGGCTACCGGGCAGGTGGAGGTATCACACAGGCTGGTTTCTCGTTTTTGCTGCAGGAGGTCAATGCCCAAGTTTGGACACTCCTCTTGTTGTGGATTGAGAATGCGGAACATGTTGGTTGCCCCATTTTACTCTTACTGGAGTGGCTAACAATTATAGATGGGTTTTGAGTCCGTGGATGTCCTCTCATTCCTGTTCATGCTTGGATCACTCGAATTGAGTCGAGCATATAGCACATCTACACTGTCAGAATCCCAGCGGCAGATGCTGAAGTATCTTGTGGATTTCGGTCTCGTCTATATTCCGCCATCAGCACCTACTCAGTTCTACCCTACTCGACTTGCCACAACTCTCACGTCTGATGCCAGCGCGCTTCGAAGTGTCTCTGCTGGCTTTGAAGCAGCTCTCGCAGCTGCCAGTGGGTCGAAGGGGTTCATTATTATCGAGACCAACTATCGACTATACGCATACACCAACTCTCCTCTCCAGATAGCCGTCCTTGCACTCTTTACTCGACTCGGTGTACGCTATCCCAATATGGTCACAGGCCGCATCACACGAAAGTCTGTCGCCAACGCCATTTCCCACGGCATTACATCCGACCAAATAATCTCCTACCTGGGTACACACGCACACCCTCAATTAGTGAAGGCTGCTGCGGTTCACGGGAATCCAGTACTGCCTCCTACAGTCGTAGATCAGATCCGACTGTGGCAGATAGAGAACGAAAGGATGAAAGCTACAGCAGGTTTCCTGTTTAAGGAGTTCGACACCAGGAAGGAATACGAGGGCTGTGTAAAGTACGCTGATGAGAATGGAGTGCTCGTTTGGAAGAGTGATCAGAAGATGATGTTCTTTGTCACCAGGCATGAGCAGTTGAGGGACTATATCAAGAGTAGAAAGGGGAAGTAGGGCTGAACCTTTCTTGACTGCACCGAGATTCAAGTCGAGCGGGAAGGTGGGGGACTCTGCATGATGGGGTCCATCAGAGCTACTCGGTCATGGCGTACTCGGCGAATTTGAATGCAAGCATAGCGCGGCGTTAGGGATTTGGGCTTGGGGTAACGGGAAGCCAGGAACAGGATCTTGCATCCCTGGGGTACACTTGGTCTCATCTGTGGGATGGGATGGCGGGGTAGATTCTAGAAAGGCACCAAAAGAGTAATTTTGCGAGGCACAGAGTACAAGCAGATCCTGGCCTGTCGAGCTTCTACAAGTCAGGACAATACTGCTACATCAGGCTATTCGCATGTCTCTTCCTTTCGAGAGCCTTCTTCTTCCTGCGTTTCTTGGTCTTCTGCCTCTCTTGTTCCTCTTCAGTCTTCTCTCTTCCACAGAATATCTCTGCTTCCTTGCAGCCAGGGGAACGGAGACAAACATGCAGAGTCTCCACATCGGGAATCAATTCAAGTCAAGTCCTGCAGGTGCAGGAGTCCCTTCATTTCTGTAATCGTTCTAGTCGTTACTTCCCCGTTCAAAGAAACGTCTAGTCTGACATCCGGCGGCCCTGACTTGACAATTCTTGGGAATGCTTCGGCCCGCTCCATTAGATCTTCGATTAAAACCCAATGCACCCCATTTTCGGGCGCCAACACAGCCTGCGGCAGTGGCCGAGTAGTACCGATTTGACACAATCCTTTGTAAACATTATACAATTTCGAAGGACAAGGAAGAGGCGCAAATTGCACCGTGCGATGATAGGAGCCCGACCTTTGTTTTTCGCTGCCCCGCGACTTGGTTGGGCTTGCTGGCTACGTCATCGCACAGTTGAGGCGGTCTGGACAGGAAGTGAGAGAATTGGGAGGGCTTCACATGTCGCAGGATGCGTTTTGATGCCAACGCTCAAAGTTCTTATTTGTTTGACTTCGAAATGATGGCATGATCATCTTGTCTATAATAGTACTATTTCAGACAGATCCCAAAAGGATTCCAGACTGTAGGAAAAGAATAAAACATCAATCACGTGGATACCAACAATCTCGGTTTCAGGCCGTGGCTGCCCAAAGTGCCCAATTGCAGCGTACAACGGTCACCCCTGCATCTTTCCCTTCGTCACTCGACTTCCGGTTTCTCGACTCGACTCCAACCCTCAACACCAATCTAACACCCCACCACCACATCCTTCCCTCTGACTGCCGACGTTAAATCTCTTCTCTTCTCTTCACCACCAGCCTCCTCCTTTTCCAGCATCTTCGCCTCTTCGCCTTTTATACCACGTCGCAAGACATCCACGAGTGCCGCCAGCTTTCCAGCCACTTCACACGCAAGAGTCCGTAGCGGGGTACGCATCAAATCACTTCCTCACCACACTCACTCCCGACACACAACCAACCATCCACGCATCACACTAAAGCAGACTTGCAAACTCACAAATCCGAAATAAGAGGATACCAACCATGTCCCGCGATCCATACCGCTCTTCGGGACCGGACCTACCATATGGCGGTCGTGGTGGTCAACGCTGGGATAGCGAACGTTTCGCGCAGGAGCGAGAGCGCGCACGCTTCGGCGGCGGTCCTCCTGGGCCTGGATACGGAGAACGCGACCGATTCGAGGAAAGAGAATCTAGTTTCCTGCGAGCTCCCGGCGGAGGAAGAGCGAGAGAGCGGTCTGTCGACGAGATTTACGAGCGTCGAGGACCAAGAGGCTTTGAAGAGGACCGATATGACAGCCGACAGTATTATGACGAACCACCGAGACATGGACATGACCGACCATTCGGTCGTGAGAGGGGACAGAGTATTACGCTTGAGAAGGAGAGGGAGAGGGAGCGAGAGTTCATCGACCCTGATCCACCGATTCGTCGGGGAGGAAACAGACCGGCTTTCTTGAGGAGACAGTCGAGTTTGGATACGTTCGACCGGAAGCCTTTGACCCGATTTGTGGAGAGGGAGGAATATGGCCCTCCTGCTAGGTACAGAGAGGAAATCCGTGCTCCGCTACCTCCGCCTTTGACACCTATCCCATTGCCGAGATCAAGGGGACTTCCACCACCAAGACGATATGCTGAGAGAGAATACGAGGACATTGAGATTGCTGAGCCGGATTACTACGGTGACGATTCTTTCAGAGGATATCCGGAGCGAGTCCGCGAAAGAGAAATCATCAGACGGAGAAGGCGCAGCAAGGATAGTCGGGCGAGCCATAGCGTTAGAGGAAGTGTCAGAAGCAGCAGCACTAGCTCGTCTAGTAGCGAGGAGACAACAATCAGTGTGAGAAGCGAGTTCCCGAAGAAGGGAAAGACGAGAATGCCTGCTAGACTCGTACACAAGAGGGCTATCATCGAACTGGGTTACCCATTCGAAGAAGAGGTAAGTCTTCTTTTCTCTCGCTGTCTTTCGATGTCAAGCTAATACAAGTAGGGTGATGTGATCATTATTCAGAAGGCCCTTGGCCGTGAGAATATTGACGAGGTGATCAAATTGAGCGAGGATTTCAGAAGTTCAGAAAGTGAGTGATCCCGTTTTCCTTGGCATGCTTTTACCTCCACTGGTTCAAAAATTGCTTTGGCCTAATGCTGGTCCGCTCTAGCCGTGAAAGAAAGAGAAACCACTCTAACAACCTACCTCGTTGGTCCAGAAGCGGAAATGTCAGGTGCTCGTTCTGAAGCTGGTACTGTCGTCGAAGAGAGACATGAAGTTTTCACAGTTCCTCCCCCGCCGCCACCACCAGGACACTTTGCTCCACCACCTCCTCCACCCGTCCAAATCGTTCAGGACACAAAGATCGTCGAACATGCGGGCCCTCCCCATCACCACCACCACCCTGATCCCGTAATTATCAACACTGGACCTGGTCCTCGGGAGGAAGTTTATGAAAGAAAGGAGGTCTACGAATCTTCCGGCCCTATGACACTCGCGGTTCGACCCCACGACCACCGAAAGGATGAGCGAGCCATTCGGGCTGAAATCAAAGCTCTTGAAGCTGAAAAGGAAGCCCTCCGAGCCGAGAAGCGTGCCGAACGAGAACTCCGTAAAGCAGATCGCATCCGCAACCACGGCCGCTCTTCAGATAGCGATCTCGTGCTGTACGAGCGTGAACGCCTCGAGAGACCAGGTGAAGAGGTCACTTTGGTCAGGAGGGAAAAGATCATAGAGCCTGAGGGAGGTGTACGGATTGAAAAGGATCGAAAAGGTAGGATGGCGATCAGCGTTCCGAAATACTATTAAGGTGTTTACGGCTACCCTCTGGTGGGTTATTTACCCTCAAGGGGATCTTCGTGAATATCAATGCTGACTTCTCTTGTTCTTTCTAGCGCCTCCGCCGAAACTGGTCAGAGCTATGCTTGCCACTCTTACCTAAATTCCCTACGTATACGTATTCGTCGATCGATCAAGCGAGCGAGCTATTGCGCATACAGCACAGGCGGATATTCCACACGCGGGCGTATGGATGGGCATGACTTGATATATTTACGTTATCTATCTCTCTTCTCATACTGTCTGTTGGATTAGACTTGGCATTCGACTGGATGGGACCGGACAGGACAGGCTCACATTTCAAGGCGATCATATATGGAGGTCGCTCCGTCAGCGAGGAAACCGGGATTTCGTTCGATTCGAGGGTAGCGGGTTGCATTTGGTGGTAATTTTCTTACTGGATCTTGATGGGGTGGGATCTTCTTCGTATTTATTCTTGAGATTTATGTTTGATAGGAAAGAGGATGGTATGGTGATTAGGAGGAAGGGCAGGCGATAAGGGTGGGAACTAGTAATGAGAAACGAATTTTCTTGATAAACATTACGCTTTCCCAGATAGTCGTGGGAGTTATACTCTATACATTTTGACGAGGTTGGTTGGGCAGATCGAGTAATACCGCTTGTGGGATATCCGAGCACTTGTATTCAAGACGGTGATAGACATATTTCTATCTGTGATGAAATCATCTTAATAAAGCAGGCGTATCTTTTACATGAACAAAAAAAAAACATCTTATAGATCCTGGTGCTAGGGAGGATGGAGGGAAGTGATGGCAGGAAGAGAATAGATGCTGCTGGTCTAGGAGCTTGGTATTGCTCCTGTGGTCATTCCGTACCTAACTTTTCTCTTTTGTTCAAACCAGCTTTTCCATGGGCTTATATCGATAAGTTCCCTCCTTTTCTCAAGGTAGGGGTCTACTTTCGATTTATCTTACATACGATCTTATAGAATTAAAATTTTAAGATCAGCCTGGCACTTTTTTAAAACTTTCTTTAGGTTGTTTACTGCAACTCGCTAAATGCCGAAAGGGGATTCTCGCCTCGTATTGCGTCGCCCTTGAACTTTTGACGGGCGTTGAGATCAAATGTAGAGTATCATTTCCACTTTGGTTTACGACCCAAACTCGTCTCACCTGATCTGTGATTTCTGTCAGATTAAGCCTGCCGCTGAAGCCGCTGGTCTTGTCACAACCTAGCCCGGCGGGGACAAACGCTGATATCGTAGAGTCCTCCTGATTCGATAACATTTACACCGAGCCAAGCACTTCTCAATTCGTTTCAAGATTTCATTCCTATTCCTACATCTTTCAATGAAGTCCTTTGGACTAGGGTATCTACTCTACAAAAAGGAAATATGTCTCGTTATCATGAATTCATCTCCCCATCCATCATGCCATCATCAGCGATCATCCTGCCCTTGAGTTCCTCACCATCCTCACTTTCATCTTGCGATTTACCCAGGATTAGGTTGTACTTTCAAGTCGGAGATCGTGGCGTTAGTCGTTATTGTCGTCGTCGCAAAAAGAGCAAAGAGAGACAAAAAAAAGGGAAATATTCGTACAAAACAATCATCCGTCGTCCCCTCCTCAGTCCTTCCGTCCAATGGCTCGATTGACACGAGACATGAAACCGGTAGAGTTCTCCTCCTTGCAGCAGGAGGGCAGAAGCCAGAGAGCGTTGTGAGCTCTAGCCCACGTCTCCTGGTATCTCCACAGGCCTAGTCATACATAGTCAATACATGAAAATTCAATCACTCCGGGCACAGAAGTACTTACTATCCTTGACCTCGTCGCCCATAGCGCGGCTCTCGAGTGTCATGAAGATTCTCTTCCAGCAGAACTCCTCCTCGATGGACAAGTTTTCAATACCGACTTCACCAGAGTCATCGTCGTCACGGAAAGGGTTGTCAGAATTCTTGGCCTTCTTCTTTCTCTTCTTCTGGCTCTCCTCGCGGCTCTGGAAACGTTGCATTGTCTTGGGATCACGCATTGTGGTATTCATCAACTCCGTCATGAACTTGTCCCTCAAGACTGAAAATCTTCCGGCCCAATTATCGCCTGCAGGTACATCATAGACCATGGTGACGTTGCTGCCTGGAGTGGATATGAGAGGAGTGATAGGGCGGGCAGGGGTAGAGAGGGGTTCAGCCGTAGCTGTGGCGCTTGAGACTGATGTCGTGGGCTCAGCATGAAGCGAGGTGACCGACTCGGCGTTGAGTGAGTAGGTGATTTGATTGCGAGCAGCCAGGTTGACCATTGATCGTCCAAATGAAGATGACAGCGAGGAGAGCTTGCCGAATGTCTTTGACTTAGGCAGAGGAAGGTTGCTGGGTTTTGGTTGAACACGTGCTGGAGAGATGGTACCAAGTAGACGATGAGCTTTGGCTGGGTGCAGATTCTAGGCTAATTGTTAGAATTATTATTTGAAAGAGTTGACCCTACCTACCTCCTTCATTGAAGAGACTGGAGCAGTAAAGTTGCGACCCTGCTTATCTTCAAAAATTGGTGATGGATACGAGTAGGGCTAGCTGCATCGCGAACTCGAAAATCTTGCATCGACTGATAGCGTCTTGGAGAGATCTTCTTGGTCGAATCCTCCATATCATTGTTGCTCGAATTCGACTTTCCCATGACCTCGTCAAAAGCAGTGCCATCACCAGAAACGTGAATAGGATTCAAAGGCGAGGAGATGACAACAGCGCTGGATCCAGATCTCTTGAAGTGGTTTTTGGCCTTCGAGTTTGGTCGAGGCATTCGAACGCCGAAAGCTGGAGTAGCCGATCTTGGTGGTTGTGCATATGGAGCTGGAGCAGGGGCCCGACCATCATCCAACAACTTACGCAAAGCAGCCTCACCAGAGATATGGACGACGTTGAAAGGAGTGGAGATAACGGAATCCTGGGTAACAACCGGCTTTGGTGCTTGCGCTGGCAGAGAGGGTTGAGAAGGTGCGTGGATCTCGTCCTGGACATTGTGAAATGCGGTACCTTCTCCAGAGACGTGAACTGGTTTGTAAGTTTGACCGATACTTGCTCTGAGTTTGTCTCCCTTGAGCTTACTGTTAGGTCTAGTAGTAACTGGATTAGCACGCTGAGCCCATCTTCCCAACGCTGAAATTCTGCCATTGAGTTGAGCAGAAGTCGATGACTTGGTTAGATTTGGCGCTGGAGCGCGTTCGGTGATCTGAGCAGATGTAGAGGACTTGATCAGGTTTGGCGTAGCAGCTCGACCGCCGATCTTAGCAGATGTAGACGACGACTTCTTCATGCCCGAGGTAGGACCTGACGTAGTCTTAGCAGGTGAAGATGGGTTGAGCATGACGAATTTAGTACCTTCAACTTCGACAATAGTCAGTGATGACTTGTCCGTGCTTGGAACTATACCCCGACCACTGTTATGAACGAAAGTGGTTGCCTTCGCAGGTCGTGGTGATGTCTGTTCAGTGAAACGGACAGTAGTCTTGGATTTGACCATGAGTGGTTTCTCATTGCCATTGCCCTGAGCAGAAGTGACAGACTTCTTCAGATTAGAAATAGAAGCTTGTTCCTTCACCTGTCGAGTCAGAACTCCCTCCAATGCGGTACCATTACCAGATACATGCTGCATGTTCATAGGTCCAGATATGACGAAAGTTCGTGGAGTTGGTGTTTGAGCCTTTTGTCGAAGATTAAACATGGATCTGGAAGGTCTGGGACCGCCCAGCCGAGTGGGTGGTCGATCGTGGCTTCCATTACCCTTGATCTTTCCTCCAATGGCAGGTGCGGCCTTATTCTCCTCGACCTTATGATCAATATTTGTGGGCAAATCAGATGTTGTCGAAACATTGTCTAAAGACTCGACAGAATTATTCTTGACGGATGACTTCTTGAGATTGGAGAACGAGTTCTGGTGGCGGAGGGACTTTTGAAGAGGCTCCTTGGGTGTAGTGATCGAAGGGGACGAAGCAGCAACTTTACCGAAGAATAATGGCTTCTTTACAGACTTCTTCACATTGGCTCTGTCAAATTTCGATCTACCGACCGGATCTCCGGGTCTCTCCAGGCTGGAAACGTCGATCTTCTCAGACTCATCGTCCTCCACCCTGGTATCACTCAAGCTGGTTGTATCATTCTCCGGGTTGTCAGTAGTGGCAGAAGATTTGTCGAAGCTTGAAACAACTGTAGCCTCCGACTCGTCAGACTCGTCAGATGCTCTCGCGATGCTTGGCACAGTGCTAGATCGGGGTCTGGGAGTAGGACTATACATGCGAGGAGTTCTCATAGGATCGTTCGGGGGAGTCGGGATACGTGTTGGAGTTGTAGGTCTCCTGGAGCTGCTGAGGACGTTGGAAGAAGGGACATCTGGGCGATTTCTTGGAGGAGAAGCGCCATAAAGGTCTTCCTCGTCATTAATGTTGGCGGCTCTGCGATTGATATCCTGGACAGCCTGAGCATAGTATCCATCGAAATCGGGAAAATGAGGGTTGTGTCTGGAGGTGGGAGTATGGGGACGGCGGTAGTCTGGTCGAGGTTCGACTGCTGCTGGAGGACGACCAACAGGACGCGGACGCGCCAGGTTCTGACTACTGTACATAGACGGAATGCGAGGTACAGGAGGGAAGATTGAGTGTCTATGACTCAATTGATCACACAATTGGTCGACCCATGGCTCATCGCTGCCGGCGATAGGCATGCTGGCTCGTCGATCTGCGCGATTCTGACTGTATATTGGCTGTAGAACGTCAGATACAGAGCATTGAGCAAGGTGAAGAGTAATGTCAGGAGGATATGAGTCTTGCCAATGGTAGTCTCGATGCTTGATCTTGCAGTGCGAGTTCAGTATTGTCGAGTGGAGATGCAATTGAGGTGCGACGTGATCGAGGAGTTGGCGAATCAAGTAAAGCAAAGGATTGTAAGCTCCGTCTCGATCCTCGATCTCGATCTATAGCATCGAGTCCAAGGGAGAGCGAGAGTGAGCGAGGTATGCGGTGTTGAGGTGCTGGCGGAGGAGGGAGATCGCGGTTGGAGACTTGAGCGAAGGTGTAGTGGCCTGGCCTCGGCGCAGCCGAGCTATCCTCTCTGGGAGCCATGCTTAGTTAAGCAATGAGACTCTAATTGTTTGTACACAAGACGTGTTTTCGACAGCAACGTTGCTGTTGCGAACAGGAGTTGTTGGAAGTTAAACAGATGACGAGGCGTAGAAGGAAAGAAATTCTAGGAGATCTGGTTTGGAGGAAAACAAAGGTCTTCGCTTCGAGGACCAATGAGAGCTCGAGCGCCGCCTCAACACAGCTTCCAGCCTTCACTTTCAAGCAGCCCTGCTAGCATGCGCAAATACAAAGGATCACAAAGGCATTATTCGTCTGAATGTGCAAGAACCCTCAAAGCAAAAATTGCCACAAAGCGTCCGTCAATCTTACCATACTTCCAGCCTTTGGAACACATCAACCTCTTCTCATGCAACACATCCGGCCACTGCTCAAGGTGCACGCTGAGAATTTCCACTATCCCGATCTACCGCATGACATACACGAACCGATCTCTCAAATTCATCCCGCTCTGATATGATCTTCTGTCTTCTACAAGCTCCTGCCTTCTTCTGCTCTGAGTATCCGATGTCCTTCTGGCATGTTCAAAGCGTTCCAATGATGGACATGCTCTTTTGTCCATTGCGTATGAGTGGGGAGATGGACACGATCTATCGATCGCGGGCACTCGGAAAAGTAATTTCTGAGGAGTCAGTCCCCTTCTTCATCATGTTGTGGAATATTGCTTTCCAACAGTCTGAAAGTACAGCTTCCATGTCTACAGATGGCGTTGAAGTTGGAGTTGTGGAAGGAGAATCTTGAAACTAGAGGATGTTTGCTTTTGTATCGACAGTTCCCCATTTCCGCCAGCTTGAGATATCAAAATCAGGTTCCAGCAACGCGAATAAAGGTGCACGTATCTCACTCATCTTTAGAGTTTTCCAGAGCCCGCTAGCTAAAGAGCTGGATGTCTTGGAACATGACAGACGAGTAATAAGTTCGTGAGATATGTTTGGGTGATGGATTCGATATGGCAACGGAAGAGCGCAAGTCAACGAGTTTGAAGTTGGCTTAGGAGTTCCTTGCGAGGAAAGTCCGGCTCTAAGTACTTCCCCGACTTCAAGGACAAGAAATAGCTGAAGTCAATTTTAGCTCCTAATAATCCTCGCTCTCGGCTAAACTAGCCTTGGCTGGCATATCGATGGCAAAGCTGGTCCTTATTTGACGTAGACTATTCATCATAGTGTTAGCCAATGTCGAAACTAGTATCCTGGATGGAAGCTCGCTTTCGGAACTTTTCCACATTCTACTTCGTTACTGTTTTGTGGATCGCAGACCAAACGCACGTCATCAAATATCCAGGCATGTATCTCGCTCCTGCGTACCTTTTGGGCATGCCGATAAACCTCGACTTGCAACGAAGCTTTTTCAAATTGTCATCTGTAGGAGGAAGCTGTATTTCCATCACACGGTAACCCCTCAACCAGCCTTGGATAATCACGAGACAGTAACCTGCCGTATTTTCTCGATATCAAAAGCACCCGTAACTTGGGACTGTCATAGGAGAACCAAAGATATCGTCTCATCATATGACTCTCTAGCAGGAAGTGCGGCCATCGTAGGTTTCACAAGTCGAGATTGCAATTCATAGAGAATGACCGAGTAGATGAAAGCCCAGGCTCGCTAAGCTGTTTGTCGACAAAACGACAGATACGATCAAGGCTCAATATCACCACCATCCTGCGGGTCAAAGCCACTGTTCGTCAGCTCGGAGGGGCTTGAAATTGTCTGTTCATTCATCACACAATAGTACAAAGACGCCGAATCCTTTTTGAGACTTGTACTGAGAGGACTTGAGGAAACTATTGTCATCTCTGACCACATCTCCAGATCCTTATCAGAACCGGGCCGATGAGCTGGCCGGTGGCGTGGCCAGAGGCGAACTTCCCATGCTGGCGGTGAGACGAGGAAAGCGAATCGCACCTTCGAGGAGCATGGATGACAATCACAGGTGATATCTCGAGACCATCGATGAATGGGATGAGATGGGGGAAATGGCACGACGGGAAGACATGTTGCCGGACGCTCCACGTGATCGACCAACATCCAGGCTAGGAGCCGGGCCGGGTGGCTTCAAAACATTCCGGCACGGCAACGCTTAACCAAGATTCAACACGATATAGAACACTTCGAGGCCTTCTTCCATCAGAAAAACCAACAACAATGAGCATCCCGCGCCAGTATTTCCTTTAGCATTTCCTTCATTACGTGTGCCGATTTGTGGTGAGCAAGAGACGCTGTGGTAATAAATCGGGGTGTGACGGACAGAACCCCTACAATCTAGACGACCAGGGTGCTTGTTCCTGGACCCTGAGCTCGAGTCGTGCGATGCTGGCAAGATCAAGGCAACCTTTCTAACTTATCTTGGGACTTAATACGACCAACCCGTCCTTATCAGCACGCTATGTATTCCTCTCTAGGCTTTGACATGCTGTTCTGTAGGCCTTGATGCTGTACTGCGGCCAGCTGTGGTGTTAGCGCCTTACCTTAAAAGCTAATGTGGTATCGCTGTTGTATTTCAGTTTCCTCACTTATTGTATACCATGTATGTCATTCTTGTTTTCTACTTCTATTTGACTTAGCTGATTTGCCCACAGTCAGCCGTTTATCCTTGTTATCATCCTGCATGCAGGCATTCCCTGATCATACATCCTTTTTAGACCAGATGCTCCTGTGGAGATACACCCCACTCTTGAGCCTGATATCATCTGGGCGTACCCCGCAAGTTCTACCTTTAATCCTTCGATTGAGTTGTGGGTGGAAGCGGCTTATCGAATGTTTCTTTTGCCATCTGAATTTTCGCAGCAAAACTTCGTGGCTTCTGCCATCTAGAGCTTGATGTCTTCGCCAAGAGATAGGGGCTTGCAGTAGTAGGGTTCTGGAAAACACCCATTTCTCAGCATTGCTTGTTCTGATCGCGCATTCTTGGGAGGTGCTTCCACTGAGGCTTCAGGAACACCCACCATCAAACAACATCGCGCCCCCTGGCTGAGTGGACGCTGTTAGTGGCGGGGGCTATCCGCACATCATCCACTCTGTAGGTTTCGCCCCGATCACGAAGCTATCTATGGCCAATCAGACCACATGTATAGTTCAGGGCACTATCACTTGGCAGGACCGTAGTTGGGAAAGTAATGCCCAAGTGGTATTCTGACATGGGGAGCTCCTGCAGTCGGTTTCCCACGGCCACGGGGAGGCCGACATTCTCTTATCTGCTTACATGCCGTCGTAAAGTTATAAGTACTATCGATGGTATTCCCACTCTTGAACGTTCATTTTGGTCATCCCAATTCAAGGAGCAAGGCTTCATCCAATTCAACTCAAGATGAAGAACGACGATCAAGTCGTTATGGGAGACGACAAGTCTAACCCAATTGACAGCAGTGAGAAGGATGGTGTTGTTAGATCGTCTACCTATGACGGAGCTATTGGAGATGTCGAGACTGTCGAGATGACGAAGAGAGGTCTCAAAGCTAGACATGCTCAGATGATCGCTCTCGGAGGCACAATCGGTAAGATTTCCAGAGAAATGTGTATCTGCGAAAGGGAGCGAAACGATTCTAATTTGGTGCACAGGCACTGGTCTTTTCGTCGGAAGTGGAAGCACACTCGCTAGAGGTGGCCCGTTGTTCATTCTCCTGTCTTACTCCATGATCGCTGCCCTCGTCCTTGGTGTCGTCACTGCTATAGTCGAAGTTGCTGCATACATGCCGGTCAGTGGTGGTACGATGGGATTCTACGGTCACCGAAACGTCTCCGATTCTCTTGGATTTGCTATGGGCTGGCTATACTTCTACTCTTTGGGTATATTGGTCCCTTACGAGATTACCGCAGCAGGAATCGTTATCGACTACTGGAACACGGATGTCAACATCGCTGTGTGGATCACAGTCTTTATTGTCGTCATTGTGGGATTGAACACACTCCCAGTCCAGTACTATGGCGAGACGGAGTTCTGGTTTGCATCCTTGAAGGTTTTCATGATGATTGGGCTTCTGATCCTCTCCTTCATCCTCTTCTGGGGCGGTGGACCGAAGCAAGACGGGATCCTAGGCTTTCATTACTGGAAGGTAAGCTTTATCTGAGTCCAGATCTGAGTTGCCAGAATTTCAAGAGAATGTCATTGGAAGAGAAGCTAACACACCCCAGGATCCAGGAGCGACAAATACATATCTCAAGACCGGAGATACTGGGCGCTTCCTTGCCTTCCTCAAGGTCTTGGTCTCCTCGGCATTCCCCTTCACCTTTGCTCCTGAATTGCTCGTCGTGACTGGTGGTGAGATGAAAAACCCACGCCGTAATCTGCCCAAAGCAGCTAAGCGATACTTTATTCGTCTTGTTTTCTTCTACAGTGAGTGTGCCCAAGAATTTCTTCCCCGTAACAGCTTATTCCAAGAGTGCCCATCACTCCTTGATCGTACCGGTGAAGGCGATGCTAATAGAATCTCTTCAACAGTTGGCTCAGTTCTTGCCATCGGTGTCATATGCCCAGCCGACGACACACGTCTTACCAACGGTGGTGTTGGTGCTGGGTCTTCAGCCTTCGTCGTTGGAATTGCGGATGCGGGTATCAAGGGATTGGACTCAGTCATCAACGCCGTGATCATCACCTCAGCCTGGTCGTCTGGAAATTCCTTCCTCTACATGTCATCGCGTTCCCTGTTCTCCCTCGCCGTCGCTGGCAATGCACCGAAGATCTTCGCCAAGTGCACCAAGAAAGGTGTTCCGTATATGGCAGTTGCGGCTAGTTCTCTCTTCTGTGCTCTTGCATACCTCAATGTGGCCAGCAGTGGATCTGTCGTCTTCAACTGGTTCGTCAACCTGACCAACACCTCTGGATTCATTTCCTGGATCTGCTGTTGTATCACCTTCCTCCGCTTCCGAAAGGCATGCGATCTCCAAGGCGTCACGTACCCAGACCAGATCCCTTACAGATCATGGATGCAACCTTATGGAGCTTGGGCAGCCATCGTCTTCTTCACCTTCCTGACTCTTATCAATGGCTTCGACGTATTCTTCCCATCTCTGTGGTCTGCAAGCGGCTTCCTTACAGCTTACGTCGGCATTCCCATCTTCCTGTGCATCTACTTCGGCCACAGAATTTACAGCATGAGCAAGAAGGAGCCGTGGGCTATTCCATCTGCTGAGGTGGACCTGAAGACCGGTCTTGATGTGGTACTTGCCAACGAGAAGCCAGAGCTGAGGGCTAACACATGGGGCAAGAAACTCCAGGGTTGGTTCACGTGATGTATCACTTTGGAGAGGCTGTTTTGTATGTATGTACATATTGACGTTTAGAGAAATGTACACGAAATTCGTTCTGTGTTGATAATTACAAAACAAAAGCTCCGTTTTCGTTGAACAAGACAGGTGAGGTTTCGTCATTCTCACTCAATCCAAAGTACCGGTAACTCATTGAAGAGCGACGGGACTTCAAAGCAGTCGCTGATCAGGAAATAATGGTGCGAGAAGATCCCGTTTCTCTCGCCCCGACTCGAAATTCGTCCTCCCCGATCAGGAACCCTAGCACTTCAACATCATGACACTTCTAACAACGCGTCAAGCTACCGGCCTCGCGATCCGCAAGTCTACACCTTCCAATATACCCGGCATTAGCTCCCATACTCACAAGCATTTCCCAACCCGTTAGCCCGCACCAACGAACCAATACCAGAACCCAATCCCGCCCAAAACATCACCAGCCTCAAAGTCTCCCCAAAGTCTCCACCAAACCCCATGTCAATTCTTCCTCGCTATTGGAGCATATACTCTGGCAGCGGATAATATGTTTTCCCGTGCGCGCACATCCCCCGGACTCTTCGTCTATCGTGAGCTTAAATCTGCTCGGAGGGTGTCCCTCCGCGGTTTTTAGACGACCCCGCTGTCTGGGTGGGGACCTGAATTTTAATCAATTTTCTCTCCAGGAGAGAGGACGCAGGGAGGTACGGTGCGAGATGGAGATGGGAGATCTGGGACCTGGGTAGCTCGGGTTCTAGTTTCTGGGTTGGTATATATGGTGATGTGTATCTCAGTACTTTCTCCGTTCTCTGTTCTGTTTCCCTGGTTGATTTGAGCTACTGTTCGTCTGTCTTCCTGGCTTTTTCGGTGTTGAAATTCGCAATTGCATTGTAACATCGTGATCATCGAGTCGAGATCATGCCTTCCAATATTTTGTCTGTGTTGGCTTCGGCCGTGGTATTGTCTTCTGCTGTCCATGGAGCTACATTGCACAAGGGATGTAAAGCTACTTCGAATTGGCCTGGATGGTCTGGCATTAAGAATGCTTTCATCTTGTAAGTCAGCTTTACCCTAGCAGCTTTTAGAGATACAAGAGTTGATTGAATGAAAGTGGCGACTCATACACCACGACCGGATTCAACGAAACTGGTGTCCAACCAACACCTACGAACCCGCTTGGGAACCCAACGTATCCGGGATACACAGCATCCAATGGTCCTAACTGGGTCGACTACCTGACTGTGAAGTACAATGCCTCGACTCTCTTGACCTACAATTTGGCATATGGAGGAGCGACGATAAATTCAGCGCTGGTGGCACCCTATAAACCGGAAGTGTCCTCAATCGCAGACCAGGTCCAAAATCAGTGGTTCCCAACCTATGCCGGGAAGCCAGCATCCACGCCATGGTCCTCGAAAGATACGCTCTTCGCTATTTTCGACGGTATCAACGATGTTGGAAACTCTTGGTGGTTGGCAGATACCGCAACACTCAATGCCAAGATCTTCGCAGTCTACCGAGGACTGGTCGACCAGCTGTACTATGCTGGAGGACGAAACTTTGCGTTCTTGAATGTCCCTCCTGTAGATAGATCGCCATTGGCACTTGCCAACACCGCTGACCAACAGGCGTTGGAAAAGGCTGATATTCTTGCCTGGAACAAGTTGGTCGTTGATATGGCAAACAAAATCAAGGACGAGAAGCCAGACGTCAACATCTTCCTCGTGGACTCATACAAGTACTTCACTGAAGTGCTGGACAAGCCAAAGAAGTACAAGCAAACTGCTCTGTACAAAAATACCACTGCATATTGTGCGGATTACCAGAAGTAAGTTCTGCCCGAAGTGTTAGCGAACGATTTGGTTGACTTCTCTCAGTGGCACTCCTGCAACTGATACCTTCATTGCATCATGCGGTGTTCCTGTCAACCAGTACTTCTGGTTGAATAGCTTGCATCCTACATACCCAATGCATGATGTTCTTGCTGAGCAGGTTGCTCTTCAATTGAAGGATGGACCAAATGTTTGCTAGACTTTGATGCAATGAGCTTAGGCGAGTAATGTGTTGGGTATCTACCAACAGGACTAGATCACGAAATCTTTCTGTATATATGAAAAATAAGTACATACGAGCTACCATACATGTTTTTGCCAAGACAAAAAAAAGCTGAGAGCAGGATTTGGAGAATGGGATACCTAGTCCCAGCTTCTCCTGGTATATCACGTGACTCATGGATCTGCGTGCCCAATGAAGCTGCCAGAATTTCTCATCAACAGTTGTCAAAAGAACCAGTCCGACCCCGGAACCAGAAGATCAACACCTCGCATATCAAAGGATAGGAATACTTCATTTGGATGCATCTCCAACGTTGGGTTTCCGCCAGATCATACCCCACATCCGCTAAACTTCTCTCGGGCATGAAATCCGGCGGATATCTCTTATCTGCCCCTCATCCAACCGCGTCTCTCCAAATTGTCGTTCGAGCTTGACCGCGCCGGACTCACAGCGGCGATATGATATGTCGAGACTATCGTGGCATTGGAGGGGTCACAGATCTAGCCATTGATCGATGCAAGACACACGATCCGAGAGCTTCTTCGTGCTACATTCTGTACCTACTCAATCGATTCCGTTCATCCATCCCACTTGTCAATCCATCGGTATCCAGACCCGATTTGATACACCAGATCCCGCTGGGATTTATATATTATCCTTTCCCCTCCGCTCTTAATCGTGATATTCTTTCTATTCATTGCGCTTCACTGACTTGCCAGACCTTACTTCTCCTTAGTCAAGCAAATATCTGGCAAAGCAACAGACACAATGGCTCTTGATAGACTCAAGTCGGTTACCCAGCACTTCACTGGCGCCACTGATCCTCCTCACCCATTCGATCCCCTTTCCAATGCCGAGATCGAGGCTGCTGTTGCCATTATCAACAAAGAACACGGGAAGCTTTTTTACAATGCTGTCACTCTGCGCGAGCCACCGAAGAAGGAGATGTTGAAGTGGTTGGAAGCTCCAAAGACTACGCCGCTACCTACTAGAATCGCAGATGTTGTGGCTCTTGCGCCTGGTGGAAAGGTTTATGATGGCTTGGTGGATTTGAAGACAGGAAAGGTTATCAAGTGGGAGCAAATGGAGGGCGTTCAGCCTTTAGTAAGGACTTTTCTGGAAATACAAGCAGATCATTACTAATTGATTATAGATCACCATGGAGGATTTGCAGACTGTCGAGCACGTTGTACGAAAGGACCCAAAAGTCATTGAGCAATGTGTAATCAGCGGAATCCCAGCAGAAGATATGCACAAGGTCTACTGCGATCGTAAGTTTCTCGAGATTGCGAAACCGGGACATTGCTGACCACAATAGCTTGGACAATTGGCTACGATCACAGATTTGGCAGCGATGTTCGATTGCAACAAGCACTTATGTATTACCGACCGCATATGGACGACAGCCAATACTCCTTCCCCCTCGATTTCTGCCCCATTTTCGACGCGGACAAGCAAGAGATCATCCACATCGACATCCCCGACGTCCGCAGACCCGTCAACAAGGCCAAGCCCAACAATTACCACCCAGCAAGCGTTGAGGCAGAGGGAGGATACAGAACGGATATCAAGCCAATAAATATCACACAACCGGAGGGCGTCTCCTTCAAGATCGAGGGCCGAACCATTGACTGGCAGAACTGGAATGTCCATGTTGGATTCAATTACAAGGAGGGTATTGTTCTGAACAATATTACATACAACGATAAGGGAACTGTCAGACCAATTTTCTACAGATTGTCACTCGCGGAGATGGTTGTACCATATGGCAATCCGGAACATCCCCATCAGCGGAAGCATGCTTTCGATTTGGGCGAGTATGGTGGAGGATATATGACCAACAGTCTTTCCTTGGGATGCGATTGCAAAGGAGCCATTCACTACATGGAGTAAGTATTTTGGAGACTCGGCCATTATGCCCTGCACCGCTAATTTCTTGCAGCGCAGCATTTGTCAATCGGGCAGGACAGAGTACCACGATTAAGAACGCCATCTGCATCCACGAGGAGGATGCTGGCATTCTGTTCAAGCACACCGATTTCCGTGATGACTCCGTCATTGTCACCCGAGGCCGGAAACTCATCATTTCTCACATCTTCACTGCCGCAAACTACGAGTACTGCGTGTACTGGATCTTCCACCAGGATGGTACCGTTCAATTGGAAATCAAACTCACTGGTATCCTGAACACCTATGCTATGAACCCTGGTGAGGACACCAAGGGTTGGGGAACCGAGGTCTACCCAGGAGTCAACGCACACAACCATCAGCATCTCTTCTGTCTGAGAATCGACCCCAACATCGACGGACCAAACAACACCGTTTTCCAAGTCGATGCTACTCAAGGTGCGGGTGAAGTTGGCAGCAAGGAGAACCCATACGGAAACGCATTTTTCGCCAACAGAACGAAGTTCAGCACTGTGAAAGAGGCTGTCAGCGACTACAACGGAGTCACTTCGAGAACATGGGATATGTGCAACATGAACAAGCTCAATCCTTACAGTCACAAGCCAGTCTCGTACAAGCTTGTCAGTAGAGAAGTCCCCAAGCTCCTACCAAAGGAAGGCTCCTTGGTATGGAAGCGAGCTGGTTTCGCTAGACACGCCGTGCATGTCACAAAATGTAAGTCTGACATCCAACGCTTTAAGGAAACCGTAATTAACACCCCTCAGACGACGACGACCAGATCCTCCCCGCCGGCCGACACGTCCCGCAAACCTCCGGCGAGCCTTCCCGCGGTATCCCAGAATGGATCGCCAACGGTGACGCCTCAATCGACAACACTGACATCGTGCTCTGGCACACTTTCGGCATCACACATTTCCCTGCCCCAGAAGATTTCCCCATTATGCCCGCCGAGCCCATGACGCTTCTCCTCCGTCCCAGGAACTTCTTCTTGCGCAACCCAGCACTTGATGTACCCCCCAGCTACTGCAGCACGCCTAGCCAAATCGCTGGTCAGGGAAAGGTGTTTGATGCGGCGGATAAGATGTCGAAGTTGGTCGTTGCGGGAGGCGATGCAAGTGCGAGTTGTTGTAAAAAGTAGAGTGGTGGTCTAGGTTTGAACGAGTTAATGAGGGTGTGTGGAGTTAGGTTGGATGTCCGATGTACTTCAGAGGGATTTTATATTTGCACATATTCTGGATAGGGAGTTGAATATCACAATCAAATAATTCTAGTCACGATTAAATTCTCTAGCCGGTTCTGACATGATTGTTGATGTTTCACTTCCAACAAACTCAAGCGAAGACGGAGGTCTTCTTTTCCTTTCGAATTGGAAAGGATTATACCAATAAAAAATTGAGAAGTCTCAGCGGAACTTTCACCATTCCACAAGGCCAGCAGAGAGCACACGCCTTTATCTCTCACAAATATAATCGACCATGACTTTGGGTGAATAGTCACAAGTCGAGAACTCCCATACCAAGGCCCGGAGTCGCCCCAACACGTAGCGGGTCAAGCCAAACTTTGGGACCCGTGCTGTACTTCTGTCATCAGAACCAAACTCTTTTCAGACCCAAAGCTAGACCCAACTCATAGCTCGGCTTGACTCTTAGACGATACCTTAACCCAATGGTCTCACGAACCACAGCAAACATGCCCAATAGAAAAATTCGGAAAAACAATGCATTTTAATTGCGAAGTGCAACAAAGCCGGTTCATAGCTCGACGTGTTCCTGGTGTTGGTGACGACTATCACGATATTCTTAGACTAAACTTCCTAGAGGTGGTAATATAATGGAGATTGACGATATGCAACAAAATGAGTCCAGATGAACTAGTCATTTCTGTTCCTGAACTAATAGTCAGCATTAAACAGAAAAGTTCAGCCTGCGATGTGCAACGAAATCCTCAGTATAAATCGACTTAACCTGTTCCTATCGTCTTATAGCAGCCTACGACAAATCGAGATACATGGGTTCAGGAACAGGTCAAGATCATCAGCCTGATAGAAGGACCACAGAAATGTTTTCGAGCTGCGATGTGCAACAGAAGTTTTCTGCGAGTATTAGTGAATCATTGGCGTGGCCTCGGCTCCGGAATTTGATGTGGATACTCACGTAAAGGACCAAAGTGACGGACTGGATCTAAGCGTCTTTAATGTTCGATAGTCACGATGCCGACAACGATGGCGGGAAAGTCTGAATTGCTACTTGCAACAAAGACTCTTGTGATTGTATTTGACCGAGGTTATCTTTGACACATGTGGAGCATTTGGGACTAAGCCAGTGGTTAGCAGTACTCTACTCAGCAACATTCCATGTGCTTCTTTTGGTAATCATACTTTTCGAACCACTAAACCACGTATTTTCACTTTTCGAATTGCTTTGATTTCGCTCTGCAGTCAAGAACCGACTTTATTCTATGAGAACATGACTCCAGGTACGCTTTTCCAAAAGTCACATATCTTCATCAAGACACGACTATCAGCTTGATACCTCCATTACGCCTGGAGAGGCAATATTATCGGACAGCAAAAATCCAACGATTTTCCTTCTTGACAATCATCGGCGTCGGCGTTTTCCAACACCGCTATGTCTTCTACCACTACTTCTGGACTTCCGCCTTCCACCGCTGCTGCGTTTGCTTTGCTTGCGGCCCCCACCAGTGCTTTTTCCACCTTTGCGAAATGCAAGACTATCCTATAATTTAGCATATAATATGATGTTGAGATGAAAATAGGTAGTGTTTCTTCATATCAGCTGAGAACAGAGAGAGCCAAGTGACGAGATGGGAGATGAACTTGCCAGGCGATCAACCCAATCCAGCACACGGGATTGAGCGCGAAACACATTTTGACGAATCTAGACATCTGTAATAATTCTTGTAGTTTTACCCTTATACGAGCCTGTCGTCTTTAGCACAGTCTCTCCCTGTACTGTAGTAGATCAAAGTGCAGATTTGATGTGTGATTTGTTTTGCCGATCGTTCGCTGGGGCTATTGCAGGTTCGTGGCCATTTTCGGAGCAACAGATCAGGATTTAGTATTTATAGAAAAGGAAGCACAGCACGGAATGTTTGGATATCTAGAAGTCTGTAATGTGATGGTGACGAGAGACCTGTCATCCCAGGACCATTCACTTACCGGCCGATATTCATAGAGATGGGAACCATATTTTGGACGCGAACTAAATGATTCATCGCTCCTCATATTATTAAAAGTGGTGAATAATTAATCCACCTCAGAGAAGAGATACCTAGGAAATGTCGTTTCAATGTATCAAGGGAAGACGAGAGGCAAAAAGAAGCTGGTCCAAATTGAGATATTATCCAGCGATCTCTAACGAGAATGAGACGTCCATTGAAATATGGACTCCCCTTCTCGGGCCTCTCCTTTTCAGTGCTGTCATGTACACTGAGTACTTGAGTAATCTGAGCTTTTCTTCTTTGTTTACTTCTGAGATGCAACGAGACCTGGGCAATCTTGAGCCTCTTGGAAAGCAGTGAAATGCCTAGACTTTGTCCTGCGAAAGGACGGATGCTACTTCCATACATAATTACATCAAGTTGGCAATGATATGATGAATCAAATGGACGTATGAATACATGGTCTCATGAAGAGGTAGCTTCGAAGACAACCTTGGAAGAGAGGAAGCGAATGGCGGGGTAGTCTTCACCCCACCAGTAGCGTGCCAAGCCCACCAGGGTCATGAGCAAAATTAACGTCCTGCGGACATCCAGTTCTCCCTAATCCAGCATTGACAATTGGCAAATTAATAACGACACTGCTGCCGCACTCATGCCGGTTTTTCGAGCTTTCTAGCCTCCTGGACTATTCATCGCTCCTTATAAAAATTGGAATCTACATTCTTGTTTCTCTCTCAGGCGGCTTCGGAAGACCATCCTGGACCTTTCCCTACGAGATCATTCTCAGCGCCTTTCGAAGATAAAAGACAAGATTCATTCCGCCATTATAACAGAGGGAGGAGCGAAAAGCTACAGGCTATCGGCTTTGTTGAGAAGGAGCAGTGGGCCGGAGGGCAACTGCTGAAGGAGACAAAACATCTGGGAGCGAGAAGATCCATCCTGCAACAAACCAATTGAGCTGGCATCTGCTACGCCAAAATGCATTACATTCGATTTCTGAAAGCACCAAGAAAATCGAGGGACAGTCGTGGTCTGCAGATCATCAGCGCTGTCATTACCATCACCACGGATCTTGGCGACGCATTTCTTTACTCGGATCTCACGCTGGTTATAGAACTGGAGGACACACATGGAAAGAAACTGCAAGATGGCGGTAAGGCAAAAGAGCTTATATGGAGACGTAGCGATGGCTTCAAAGGTCTTCCGGTTGAGGTCCCTCTCGGCATCTCGGGTGTACGTGCGGGTACGGATGTCAAGATGGTGATCAAGGCAAAAGAAGAACAGCATCGGGTTGAGCATTTCGACCATGTCTTGGAGCAAAATGCAAGTGAATCGGACGACGATGGAAGTGTCGTCACTCTACGAGGACTTCCTGATAACAATGGCATTGTGGAACGGGTGTTCAGCTACGGCAACGAACGAGCCATACACATTTGGGAAGAGTCTGGTGAGAGTATCGCAAGACATGTTTGGTATGATCCAGGTACGTCCTTATCCTTTTCCTCCACTGATATACTGGGCTAGGGATGCCGGTCTTGTCCTTTCCGCCTACCTCTCGACAATTCTGTCTGGCATACCATCGTCAAAGGCTCTGCCAAAGCTGCCATTTCTTGAAACCATACTATCCAAGCCCGAGCTCAATGTCTTAGAACTCGGAGCAGGCTGTGGAATCGTTGGCATAACATTGTTTCAACTGCTCCCTGGCATTTCCAAGATGATCTTGACAGACCTCCCGGAAGCAACTTCTATTCTTACGCACAATATATCTCTATGCTCTCCTGCACCGCAACATAGCGTACTTGATTGGTCCCAGCCTCTTCCAGCACCGGTAGTCTCCACCCGATGGAACCTTGTACTCATCGCAGACTGTACATATAATCCTGATGTCGTTCCCGATCTTGTTCAGACACTTGGCAGACTCGCAGATTGCAACAAGGACTTGATAGTGTTGCTTGCGATGAAAGTGAGGCATGCAAGTGAGGCAGTCTTTTTCACACTTATGAAAGAGGGAGGTTGGGTGATAAGGGAAAGTATAAAGCTGCCTTTGCCTGTCTTGGGTGGGGAAGAGGAGGAAATCGAGATCTTCATATTTGGAATGTCGAGATAAATGCTGAATTAATACTATACAAAATAGAACATAGCTTTCGATTTAAAAGTATGAAATAAGGCTGGTCCCAAGAGCGACCATGGCGAGTGCGACTGTGAGTATGACTTCATGCCATTTATGCCTTTTTTGTTTAGCAAACACTTTTAATTTATTATTCTTGGCCATGACGCCTTCGTCTTTTGCATCGAATGAAGCCGGCTTCGTTTTTTTAAGTTTGGTCATTCCGGAGCGCGATCCCAGAAATGCTTCCAAGATACCATTCGCGTGGCGTGGTCGTGCCCCCCGAATGCATGTCAACAAGCTGTATCAGAATCATTACGAGGCGACAGAGTCAAGTTTACACCAAGATTGAGATATTCATACATCTTTTTTGTTCTTTTGATTTGATTTGAGACCTATTGTTGGGGCTGTAACTGCGTCCTGCTCTGATAGACTTTGTTGGTTTCGAAATCTTCCAAGTCGCTGGCCTTGTTATGAAGCGCAAAAGGTCGCCAGGGATATGTAAAACACTCGCATCACCCAGAAAAAAGATTCCAAGCAGACTTATACCTGAAGCTGTAGTAATTTAAGCTGCGTCATTCCAGAAACCAGTTGACTGTGGTCGGTTGGGGTGGCTGGGGGCGAGACGAGGTCCGCGTCTGAGCTCTCTTCGCTGCCAAAGTTTTGTGCTCTAAATGTAGCCAAATAAGCAACTTTCTGTTACCAAAGCGGGTTCGTGGGCGTCGTACTGTGAAAACTTCGTCGTACTACGCAGGCATATACTCGAGCGTGACAACTCGTTGTATAGGGCCAAGGCTTGAGCTGAGGGAAAGGATGTAGGGGTAACACCCGAACCTTTTGCCATTTAAATATCTTGGTTGGTTTTTTTCTCGTTGATGCGTTTCCTTGCCTGGCTCTTTTTGATGTTTTTGACGGAGGCGCGTTGTTTACTACGCGAGGGAAACAAAAGCTATGGCTAAGCGAGGCATTTCAGAATGGAAAGGTGAGCTCATCTACTTCACTCCTTTACAAGACGAGACCAAGCTATCTGCGTGTGTTTGAACTCTCCCATCAATTTCTCTGAACCAAAACCCATCAACGGTTCACACGCGAAAGTGCTCCTGACCTTTGACACCAAACAGACCGCATCACTACCAATAACAACGGCAATCATGTCTCCAAACAGCGTCGTTGAGTTCCACCAGACGATCCGTGGCGACGTAAATCCTGAGTCCATTCGTATCGTGAGTACCTGAAAACTCTTTTGTCTCTCTGCGATATTGATTGATATGTGCAGAGAGCCGAAGAGTCCTCCAAGGTCTTCAACGGCTGGGAGAAGGAGGAAGTCAAGTCCACCGTACGTATCTCCCAGCTTTCTTTGCTACTATGATCACGACACTCCACATAATATACCAATTTCAGCTGACAACTGCAATAGAAGGAGGAGCGACGAGCTATCGCGGCCAAGGAGAGGGACGTCGCTAACCTCCGGAAGGTCGAGAAGGCGATGAAGGGCGTCGGTCTACAAGCTGGCGAAGATGGCGAGAAGATGTCGGATCGCAAGGTGAAGAGAATCGCGAAGGACAAGTTGGCAGCAGACAAAGATAAGACGGCAGCTCGCAGACTCGAGGCTCAGGTCGGTGCGTTGGGCGGTGCTATGAAGGGGATCGGTTTGGGTGGAGAGGCGACCAAGGACAAGGCGACTGGCAAGAGCGTAGATCCCGGATTTGGTACTGGATTCAGCAACAACTTGCGCGGTGCATTCAACTGATTGGATGGTCGGATGACATAAGGGCGTTACTGTGATTGGTGCACTGGATCGTATTGTGCTACAGCACAGTCAATCAAATAGTTGAGTTCTCATGTTGCGATAGGTCTGCGTATAAATTCTCATTGCTCCAAGTTATGCTCTCCAGACCTCAAATCTAATATCGATGATGGCCATCCTACACGACACCATGGCAGACTTTTCAAACAACCCCAGCAAGTCGATTCCGAGCGTAGTCAAGATCACCATCATGTACTGCTGCAAATGTGGACACCCTACCAGAGTTCGGACAGGAGATACATGGGCAGACTTATGGAGCACAACTTGTCACAACCCGAAATGCCTCTGGAACCATAGATTCTGTTTTGGTTGCAAATCTATAACAGAGCTTTTCGTTCGTGAGGGTGAACAGGTCGAGTTCTGGAAGGCCAGCTTAGGACCACATTGGACTTTCGCAGCTATAACAATATAACACTTGCCGTCACAGGTAAGCCAGGCGGGCTAGCTTTACATTACCTATCTTCGGGAACAGGAGCGCAAAGCCTTGTCAAATTAAGAGGCCATAAGAGAGGTTTAATCGGAAGTAGTCTGCTATAATATATTAGGTTTTGAAACAGAGATGAGAGGTCTCCAAAGTTTCTGACCTGGGAAGAATGTTGACAGAATATGATAGGCTACTTGACTTAGTAGAATGTCAACAACTTTTGTTTTCGACAAAGACTTCATGATCAAAGTACCTCTTACGAGACTCTCAAGACATTTGAAAGTCATAATGCAAATGAAGTACATTGAAGGAATGAAAGTCGACCAATTTTGTTCTCAAATGCTTGTCACGTGAATTTGAAGCGGGACTTCGGCTGGGGAACCTTCTTTTCAGGAGCTGAATCCAACGACCTCTTCCTCTCCTACACCCAATAGATTTTCAGCAGTCTGATCAAGATCCATTAGTCCCTTTGACATACTTCTTCTTGTAGTCATAAGGCGGTGCCATTCCTGCGTACTTCGGATCGAATGTCATCAGCGCGAATGCTGGATCGGCGGCAGCAATTCCCTTTGGCCAGCATGGATTATCTCTCAAGCCGTCTTCTCGCGGTGGACTTCCCGACTGTCCCCATGAGGAGATACTGAATTCTGGCCTCGAGTCTACTGTGACAGCAGCTAAGGTCTGCTCCAGTCCAGCTTTCTTTACGACTTGCTTCTTGGACTTCGGCGCCGCGCCAACCTTGTTGCTGAAGTCCCTGTCCGACAATGCCTTGACCTGACCATTGAAGCAAGCACCTTTCCACATCTGACCGGCTTTACGATTTTGATCAGCAGGTATGAATCTCACCAGCTGGCCACGACTATTCAGACCACTGTTGATATAAGCTGGATCCGTTTCTCCGAGAAGATACGCTGGAGGGTACTCGTCACGGTCACAAGCAGCATGTTGTCTGTTCTTGGGATTTAACCAGCCATCGCCGTTATGCTGATTACTCCACACAGCTGTTGCTTTGGCGTTCAATCGATGCTTTGTGGTCCCGGCCTCTGTGGGGCATGTCAAGACTGCCCATTGCGGATTTGCCTTGATGACGGAAGAGTAGTGGAAGCAAGCTTGAGACCACGCCTTGTCGCAACTCTTCGTTACCTTTGTCGGCGCTGCGTTTGCTACATAAGCAATAGAGGTGATGATCATCTCGCTCTTTTTTGTTTTATCTGCGACGCAAGATTGCTTTCGTATGGTATTTTTGGCAGCTCCGAGTCGCATAGTCTGTCTGGAAGCTGGTATTCTGCACTTGCGTTTCTGTCCCGGTTTGATGCCGCCAGAGCCGCTTGTGCCGCGAGGTTTGCTTCGGTCCTTGGGATTTCCATCATCGCCTTTCTTTCCACTTCCTTTCTTGAGCTTCTTGGGGGTCTTAAAGCTTGATACTCCTCCTGCTACCTGGCTCAGAATACCGAAGACTTTTTTGATGTCCTCTGGGACCAGATCTGTACCACCACATGGGCTTAGCCACCAGGAGAAAGCACCCTCAGGATCTTCCTCGTCGGGATAGAGATAGGCAGCCATCTGGGCAGCCGTTGTAGCCATGTCTAATACTTCGTCAGCGATCTCGTCTGGCCAAGACGAGTCGGGGACGGGGGCAGCAATCACATACCTAACCCAGCATCGAGCGCCTTTCCCACTCCAGGAATAAACTGCAGGCCCACATCAAGCACAAGTTTTATCGAAGACATTAGAATATAGCAGCCGATCTAGGACTATCAGCAGAGCTGTCATTCGATCACAAGAGTAGGCGCGAATACCTGAGCAATCATTGGCAATGCTTCAAGAATGGTGTCCGCGAGCTCATTCAAGAGCATGTTATCGCAGATGCACTGCGATGATCGAGACGTCAGCATAAATTCTTGTACTCATGTCTAGGGAGCACATTTGGGAGTAAAGTACTCCTAAGACAGTCAAATGGGGAGAAGTTGATCCACCTACCTGCCCAGGCGCAGACCAAAAGCCGACCCCCGGTGGTTTCTCCCACGGAATCTCCTTGTCAAGTGGGAAGAAACCCATACAGCCGTAATTCGATGTCCTACCCTCATCCTTAGCCTCGTCAAGTGCATCTTGACAGACAGGCTTGCACATGTTGACGCTGACATCTCTGTACTTCGGGTCTTTGAAGATGACACATTTTTGCGAGTTTTGCCACCTGATGTTGCTTTCGTCATAGACGTTGTTATCGTCGACTGTTTCAGGATCGTTCTCATCAGGCTCAGGGTCAACGACTGTACATGTGTCCTCCGGACAGTAACTACATCGCGTCGAGATTAGCCTCTCCTTCTCATGTTGTAGCGGATCGAGAGAAGAAAAGGGGAAATTTGTCTGAGAGTCGCTCACCCGTGCGTGCAGGCGAATTTACAGAGACGATTCAGGTCTACATCAAGCTCATCCCATGCGATGACATCTGGCTTAGGCGTCTCCGGTAGCAATTCAATCAAAGGGCCAGTCGAAACGCAGGTACAAAGCGATTCCGGACAGAAAGCGAAGGTACAGGAAAATTCACAGAGGTCCCCCGAGTTAGTGGTGTTGTCCTCGCCCGAAACACATCCTTCCTCTCCAGACAATGGGCGTTCAGGTGCAACTTCCATGTCATCCGAAGTAAAGGACTGTAAGTCAACAGCCCAGTCAATGCTCCCAGCAAAATTCAACCCCTTCCAGTCATCTCGGCGAGTATCTTTGGTCTCTGGAGTCATGTAGCTAACATAGTCACCTGAGCAATTTAGTATTAGCCAAGCGTGGCCCGGCTTCAAGGTACCACAAACCTTTGTAGAGCATTACATCTGTATTTGACGCATCGTCATGAAACGTCTGGGCACCATCCCCACGTTTGATGATCTCGTTGATTTCAGCCGCGGCGAGATAGCCCCCAGTTTTCGTACACCTCCCTGGATTTGCGTCTGAGACTGTCCTAGATCCGGTAAAGTCGCATGTTGGACCCCAACAACCGTCCTGCGCATATGGAAAGCTCTACCATAGCTAGCTTCGCCGACAAAGATTTTGTTATTTGCTACTCCTGCTTTCGTGACTGCACAGGCCGAATCAGTGATCTGCAAAGGATGTTGAAAGCATCACGGCACTTACTGATGGCAAGACAGTTACGTGTCTCGGTTAAATTCACTAATGATGGTAGTCAGTAACAGAAAACTCGTTCTCCATGTCGCTCCTTACCATGACTTCGAATACATTTTCCCGATGGGCAAGAGTCAAATGCGTTCGCGTTCCCATAGTCCCACTGTCCATGTAGATCATATGTCATGTACACGATATAGTCGATCACAGCTGCGATTCTGTCAATGGGAAATGCCTTGAGGTACCAGAAAGATGCTGGGGCTGCGATCGACACTGATTTATCGGCGCCGACCTTTTGTTTCAACACAGTCAGAAATTTGAGGTAATTAACTCCATCTGTTTTCTGACCAATGGGTTGGCCATCTACGAGGATATCTGGCGCCTAATGCAATGGTAAGTACACCAATCAAAGTCATGAGAAGGAGCTTGAGAAGACTGACACCAGGATATTCCCAATCGATATCGACCCCATCGATGCCTTCATCTTTGACGAATTGGGCTATGTTATTGGCAAACGCGTCCCTGTTATTGAGGATAGCCGAGCGAATGATGTTGTATGTGGCAGGCTCTGTCGAGTACGCCCAGCCACCGAACGATACGATGCGCTTGATATCCTTCAAGCCTTTGAAATCTTTCCATTGATCCTTGGTATCTTTGACGGTGGGCTTCCAGGTCTTCGGGTCAATGTCGACAAAGGCCCAATGTATATGGGTGTAACTCCCGTCGGTATTGGAGTTCTTTGCTTTCAGCCACAAACAGTCTCGATCGAGATTGAAGGACTCGTAGTACCCGATGCGTTGGAATGCTGCAGGTGGTCCAGAGACTTTCTTGATGTCCATCCCACAATTAGATACACATGTGTTCTGAAAGCCCTTCTCCTTGCTTCCGGGACCTCCGCCTGGTGGAGCGCTGTTGGGATCCTTGTGATCAGCATTCAAACCTGGTCCTCAATAACAATGACTGCCGCGCTAGTCCTTTGCAGGTACACTCAAAAGAAGCACAACACTCACTGGATATCACAATGCGCTGGGAATACACCGCAGTAGCCCCAGTTACTGCAGCATGCTTTCAGGGGGCATGGATTGAGTCCAGCCATTGGAATTGTTTTGTCAGTTGGCTGCTGAGTGCCAGGGACAACTGGCCCACACTCAGAACTTTCTTGGGGAGGAGGAATAGGAGCAGCTCCTTCACTAAAGAATCTTCAGCTACTGTTTTCTGGATTCATCTTGCACCTAGTCGAATTACCTCAAGCACATGTTGTACCCCAACAACATGTCTTTGCAAACTGTCCAGGCCCATGTTTTCCCCTGATTGAATTTCTCGAGGTCACTGATCGTAAGGCCGAACTGCTTGGCTAGTTTGTCGCAGGTGTCTCCGTTCTGTATGAGATACAATGCACACTACGATCGCTATGTCAGCATTCATGCCCACCTTCGTAAAATCGAAATGCAAGACAAGCAAAGCGTTCGTCACGACATTGATGGAAAAGGATGGATGTCGAAAGGACGAACCGTGCCGTCTGCGTTCGGCTTTGGCGCAGCTGGCTTTGGGGGAGTATATGGATCACCAGCCGAGCAGCAGACATAATCGCCAGGCATGAGAGTGGAGCAAAAGTTGGTTTTTGGGTTGAATTTGTTGAGGTCCGCCGACGAAATGCCACATCTGTAAGCGAATCAGCCAAGGAGAACAATGTCTGGGGGCCAGCCAGGGCAGTGCTTTGGGGTTACACACTTGGAGATGAGAGCAGCACAGCCATCCCCGGAGGCAACTTGAATGTATCGACAAGTCGCTCGTTGGTGCAGCCTAGGCTCAGTAGCTCCAACCCTCAATCCAAGTCTCAAGGATCGGGAAGAGAAGGAAGTTCCTTCTATTCCATTCGTCCCATTGGTACTGTTGAGTGATGCACCTCCGAGATCAAAAACCTTGACGCCGGCAAGCGTCCCAGCAAGTTTTAGGTCGGCGTCACTCTCTATAGCACAGCTACCTTTGCTCCAACCATGTGCCATTCTTTGGACGAAGGCAAGATCTCCCGTTGTATCAATCGAGATTCCAAAAATGCGTTCCGGTAAGCGAGCACCACCACAAAGCTGGGTCAAAGTACGATTGGAAACCAAACCAGGACCATTTTGAATCGTTTTGGCAAAAGCTACAATAGCCGACTTTACAGTCGGCTTTCCGATACTTTCACCCACATAAATGCCTGCAACGGTCTGTTTGTGGTAGGCGAACAAGAAATTCTCGTCGCAGTTGTCCCTGACTTCGAAATATTCCTGCATGCTTTCCAGCAGTGTAGCAACCTCGCTACCAACTCCATTTCCACCACTGCTCGATACCAGTTCAAGCACACCACGGGTTTCGGATCCAGCTGAAGCACATGTTCGCGCTGTATCGAGGCTTTTGACGAACAGTCCGTTCGATTTCTTAGGGTTCTCCAGAAGTGATCCGGCTGACGAAAGATTGGCAGGCTGTGACCCAAGAATGCAGCTTCGTATCAATACAGTACTTTTTGGGTCATCTAGAGGCTGTGTCACAGAGAACTGCAGCAGCATTGGCTCCTGGCAACGTCGGAGGCGCTCAACAGAGAAGTAAGGGATCCAGCTATGAATGTTTGAGAGGTCGACACACCCCTTCGGGCAATCATGTCGATCGGGATAATATGTGTCGATGTTTGCTATAGGAGACGGATCCTTCTCGGTCACGGGTTTCACCGCTTGAGTCCCATCCAAGTTGATAGCAGATTGGACCAAGCGAGACCCAAGCACAACTGCAACCACAGCAAACCTCATCATCGGCCACAGCACATATGATATCTCCGGGTACAGGGAAAAGCAACAGAGCAGGAATCAAGTCTGAGGATCCGAGAACATCAAAAGCAAACAGCACAGTTCATCAGAAGGATCTATATACGAGATTCGAAAGTGTAACACACATGGCTGGATGAAGAGGTATGCCGCCACCTACAACAAGCGCCCCGGCATTCTGTTCTGGCACACCAAATTAGACAAGAGCTTCTAGTGCTAACAGCTCGTTATCAGAAAATTTGTGTTTAGATTTCGATATTATTCTGATCCTCTGTAGAGCACATGATGCTTCTTTAATTCTCATGTTGATGTTACGATCAAAATGGGTCTTATATGGCAATCCTAGTTGCAACACATCGCTCTTGAAAACGGGAACTGACGTATTTGCATGAGCTCCCGAGTAGCAGATTCGACTTCTGCAATCATATCAAGTACGAGTCTTCAAGATAGTCCGAGGTCTCCACATATCGGCAAAGCGAATACTACATCACAAGAAGCGTTCGTGCCGTCTACTTCGGCTTCACCTTAGCACGTTGTGCAAAATGGAATTTACAGGCGCACAATCAAGCTCAATATCTCTCCTAGCCTGACAAAGCTTCGGGTGTTACTACCTTCGATATTGAAAGATATTGCGGGGAGGCACATGTTTTTACAGGCGAGAACAATATGCTCAGACTGGCTGTTTGGCGAAATCACCGCTTTTAATTGAATACATATGCAAATATCACAGCTTTCAAGTTGACCAGTGGAATAGCAGGATGGTACAACTAGAATGTGGCACGGGACGCGTGGCTAAATTATAGGTCACCTCATCGCCCTCGCTATGGGAGACACTCAGGAATCTAATCGAACCGAAATCTCCCAGCAGGCTGCAGAAAGTGCAATGTGCCTGATTACATGCCAAGATGAGCATCAAATTCTTCGATGAGTTCTGCGCCTGTTCAATGCGTTTTTCTTCTTTTCGTCGTGACGCACCTCCGCCAAATTCCATCAATACATTCGACTTCCTGCCACACCAGAACCATGCCCGAGCTTAGCGAAATCACCTACTCTCGCGACGAAGCGATTGCTGCCATTCGGGAATACTACAAATTTCTCTGTCAAATGTACTTGAATGAATCAGACATTGCCGACCCGCCAGCAGGTGGCTGGCCCAGCATCACCATGGACTATCTTCGAGATTTGGTGAAGTCTGAGGAGGTGGTCTCACTTCTTCGCCATCTGCCTTACATACGGCTAGAAAGGCTGGACGCCGAGGCAGCTCCTTTCTGCAAGTTTGCAAATTGGAATGCAAACGCAATTGATCTTTCGACGAATCGCGCAACAGCTGAACACCTTAAATTGACCTCAGAAGGTGATGAGTTCTACGAGGAATCCTCTGCTCACGTCGTCGGCCTCACGAATGGCGGTCGAGACAATCCGGTATTCGTGCTCGATACCGAACTTGGTGTCATACACTGGGCTGAATGTCCTGACGAGGTCAGGTACAACCCGTCAAGAGAAGATGTCCAAGATGACCCGTACGACTATGCACCTGAAAATGAAGCGGAGTGGCGAGCGGATGCTCCCGCATGGGCCATCAAGGACTTTTTCGAACTCCTCAAAGACCAGTTCCGCGAACTACAATTCATTCCGATCAGCTCGAGGAGGGTCATCGATGTTTACACGCGTTTCGGTCTTGATTCAGATGGTATGATTTCAATGCTGCAAAACATCTACCGCGAGCATGGATGGCCGAACCTTCAGCGCTACCAGAAGCAGGAGTGTCTAGAAGCGGTTCAAATGGCGCTCGAGGAGAGATACCCTGAACATGCCGACTCTCGATAAACATCACTTTAAATCTGCACAGTCCAGCAGCAATGACATTACCCCCAGAACTGTAGGAACAAATCTTTAGCATCCATGTTGGGCGAGAAATCATGTATTGCTACTGCTGATCCGGCGTGAGAGTGGAAGTAACTTCAATGGGAATTTAAGGAGAACATGTTGTGCAACACTGTTTGGATGATTTCCTTAGGTCCAACCTCATATCGCCTCCAATTTATCCAAAGTTCCTGATCGGGCTCCTCTCTTGGCACCATGTGCTGGATAGAGCATGATGACACGGGGCTTCCGCAAGCCGTCAATATGGTGAAATGAATGAAGAGAATCGGACGCTTGTGCGTGACCTCACATCTTGTGTGGTTGTATTCCGTTTGTTCACTAGCACAAAGCCGTTGGTGTCGAAATCGTCGAAGCTTTTCGACCGTCCTCTTCGATCCGCAATTTTTTCTATCTCAACCTTCTCGTCTAGCACCATTTCGCTTTTCGTATCATTGGGGCCATGAAGAAACGACTTTTTCTCGGCGTTTCCGTATTTCCGGGGATCATCATCGCCGCATCGCCAGACATGGTCATCACACACATGCCTAGAGCGGAACCAACATCGACAATTGGGCCTGATCCATGGCAGTGCGTAACAGAAAATATAACGCAATATGTTAATGTTCCGAAGCCTACTGGAGGACTTTTGACAGCTCTCGATTCTTTTGGCGACAAGCTGATCGAAACTTGCACGCCAACCGAAACTGCTTTCACGGCTCTACCTTCATGTCCATTTCCTGAGAAATCTCTCTGGTGCGGCTTCACGACTGCAGTGCCGACGAGCTTGCTACCTGCCTATGTACGTGCAAACTCCTGGTTGATGTTGTTGATGTTGTTGATGATGCTTGAATGACGCGCTCGCGAAAGTTTAAGGATTGGTACTGATTAAAAGAAAGTCATCTTACGGCAGTTCAGCTTCCTCATGGCTGTCAGCAAAAAGCTCCGCGATGGTCTCAGTCACTCAACAGTGTCCTTCTGGATGGTCAAAGATGCTCATGGAAACGCCAGGCAGTGAGGCATGGCTGAATCTCAACATCGCGTTTGCAGGATGCTACGCCGATGCACATCCCACGAGCACTTCCGCAACCACACAGTCCACATCAGCAAGTGGATCTTCAAAGTCTAGCCCAACAAGTCTTACAAGTGCAAAAATTGCAACAACGGGATCAGGGACTGTTGGCACTGTTAGTTCAAGTCCGACTTCGACAAAAGCACCGAATATTGGCCGCATGCGAACTGTCGAGATGTGGATGATGGCAAGCAGTGGGCTGGCTGCCGCAGCAGTAAACTCTGTATGGTAAATCAGTAGGCGTGAAATCACGTCTCGCGTGCTGGAAGCTGTGAAGTACATATTCATTGCAGGGTGATTATGTTTAGCAGTCGCCGTTACCTCCTGCCACGGACGTCGTGAGGTTCGACCGTTCAAGGTTTCATGATAGTTCCGCGCAAGCTGAAGCTCGGGTCACTAGATATCAGGTCAAGTGAGAAAAATACTTTCCAGATATTTCAACCCCTCGCATATCCAGAGTGACATCCTGTGATGGGTTTGTCAAAGTCTCTGAACCCTACGCCCTGTCTGGGTATCGGGTGCCAAAACCAGCCAATCTGATCAGTCAGGCTGATCATTCCTTGCCATTCACATTTGGATCATTCTTCAATACCCGGTTTTCCATTTTTTGGTAGTTATCCCTGCAATCATGCCGAGTGTGGCTCAGGCCTACTATTCGATAGTGTAAACTTCCACAAGCGATTGAGCGAATTAATCAAAAATTGGTTCAAAGATTTCTCGTCAACCAATCCTCACATACCACTCGTAAGCCAGCAATTACGCCAAGGCCACTTTGAAGAAAGTCACTGTGTGATCTTGATAACCCGTAGTTGACGAAGGAGCTACAATTCTCTCGTAATTTGTGCTCGAGCGCGCAGACTTTGCTCACCTCGCTTACGGTTTGTTGTCGTACGAGGCATCTATCTTTGCAGCTTTAGTAGATTGCATGCTAAAGATGAACAGATTTCCGGCTGAGTGAAAGACGCGAGGAAAAAAATGCGTGACATTTCCGGTCTCCTCAACTTCGCTTCGAGTACAGTCGACTGGGCTTCTTCCTCTGCCCAAGAAAGCGAGGATTATCTGCGCCTTGACCGTCTTTCCGATTATAAATCTTGCTACTGTACAACTACTTCTGAGCCAAACCTCATAAGCTCATCTGATACTACTTTACATTGCTTCACAACAGCGAAAACATTTCCCATCTGCTTCAACATCATCCCCGGCAGTCCAGCCACACGCCCGCATACGACTGAACATTTCTGTCCTCCTCTCGCTTTCAAATTCTGATCGAGCTATAATGTTGCCCTTATACAATTGGTGCTTGTGGATCCCTCTGATTATTCGAGTAGCTGCTGTGGTCACTCCACGTGATGATAGACCTGGAGGGCAATTCGACCCTAACACCACATCCTACTGCTCTTGGTGGCAAGATAATGATGGGTCCATGCCATGCTCAGCAGTACCAGAGTACTGGGGGATATCTCTGGCAGACTTCTTGCGATGGGTCAGTATATTTCCATCTTTGGCAGAGGATTATTCCACAGACTCCTGAGACCGCCTCTGACATCTGTATAGAACCCGTCGCTCACTGCCTCTTGTGGTAATTTCAAAGTTGGATGGTCCTACTGTGTAGAGACTAAGAATGAGCCCCCCCCAAGTGTCACCACGACTGTAAAGCAGACCACTTCGAAATCTACCAGCATGTCCACGCAGCCTCTGCCTGTGACGACGACCAAGCCGAGTAACGGAAACACTACCCCGGCTCCGATTCAGGATGGGCTAGTCAAAGACTGTGATGCTTTCTACTTTGTCCAAGCTGGCGACACTTGCAGCACAATCGCGAGCAAGAATGGGATTTCTGTTGCCCAATTCATCTCTTGGAACCCAGCGGCTAGGTCCGATTGCTCTGGTTTGTGGGCTGAAGTCTATGCATGCGTCAGTATAATTGGTCATACACCATCTAAAGTCATGACTGCTCCTGCTACCACCACAAAAGCTTCCAATGGAATCACGACACCAACACCAGTCCAAGATGGAATAGTCAAGAACTGCGACGAGTTCTATTTCGTTCAATCCGGCGACACATGCGCCAGTATCAGTAGCAAGAAGGGTATTACGTTGGCGCAATTTATGTCCTGGAACCCAGCAGCAAAGTCGGACTGCTCTGGCTTATGGGCCAACACGTACGCTTGTGTGTCCATTATTGGAGATACACCTCCATCAACTTCCACAAAGCCAATCACCACAACGACCAAGACTGGGAATGGAGTCTCAACTCCCACACCCATACAGACTGGTATGGTGACCAATTGCAAGACGTTTTATCTGGTCAAGTCTGGCGATACCTGCTCGACAATTGCTACAGCCAACAAAATCACTATCGCGAAATTTATCTCCTGGAATCCAGCTGCAAAATCTGACTGCACAGGTCTATGGGCGAATACTTATGCTTGCATCGCCGTTCTGTGAATAGGAGGGCACCGGATCTTTATGAGAAGCAATGAATGAAGGTTACTTAACCTCAAAAGTACATGGTGTAGTTTGATGTACTCGTGCTCGAGGCTCCCTCCCTTTCGCTTTTCCCGGCTTTGACTTGTTTTCGACGACCTCGCTTAATTTTCTCCATTCCCAACCCAACGCCGGTCTCTTGTATGTGGATCTGGCGTCAAGGATGTTTTCTCAAACATCTGACAGCTCGATCTGGAAATTTTCGTACCCACTCGAGTCGATCAATACTATTCCGTTGCTCGAGAACACTCAAGTGAAGTCCTCATCAACAGTCATTTGACAAGAACCACGAGAAACAATCACACAGCTGCGATCACATTCACGTCTCAACAATTGGACGACTGAGCCACTGCCATGAAATTGCGTTATCAGCCAATCACTGCTTGTACGTTAGCAGTTATAAAAGCAGGTCACGTTTCTTTCCAGAGTGCCCTGCCGGCAGGATGCAAGATCAAGCATCATAGTGGTTTTCGTCGGTGGACCCTATCTAGCATTTGATACCATTTTGCGCACCTTTGAAAGTGAGGCTATTGGCCATCGATGAGCTGGCATGTTTACAGGTTCGGTCACATGATTCCTATTTTTCTTTACCGAGGACCACTCCTTGGAACGTGCACAAGGAAAGGAGGATCTGCAGGCTGTGCTGAATGAATTCATTCATTCCTTGCTAGTCCCGGTTTAAGTACAAAACTTCCTGACAGAAGTATGACAGTCATTCATAGAATCTTCGGCCAAGGTTGTCTTGTGATTTCATGAATCAAAATAGACTACCGTGAATGGACCGGGAACATCAACAAGTTGAAACAACAAAGTCTCGCTGCAACAGCTCTTTCCAATCGGCAGAGATGCTAACTTGTCTCTGCTCGAGAAGTATTTATACGTACCCTTGCACACCTCGAACTTTTCGTAACCGAGCATTGAAGTCGTCATGTTCCACCAGCATCGTACGGTAAAAGTACGGGATTACAACTAATACGGGATATCTCCACAACTCCATGCTTTCCTGCTGTCATCCAATCTCGCATTTTCATGCCCTCGGCGCTCGCCTCGCTTGACCTGGATGCCGGGCTTCAAATTCTGGGGGGAAAACATAAATAGAAGAACGATGGAAGCATTAGCGACGGGAATCTTGACTTCACTCAACCACGCAACTTGTCTCTCGTTCCTTCGAATTCCTTCCCGGCCCATAATGTACATCAACAACTTCCGAAGCATCGTCCTCTTGGCCTCTGGAAGTCACACTCTCGTTCATGCAGGAGCTTTTGATCTCCCAATAATCTTTGATAATTCATATGTAGGTAATGTTGAGTCTCGAGACTTCAAGATCTTTTTGCTAATTATTGGAAAACAGGCATCCGTGGAGGTTCAGATCGGAACCCCAGCTGAGACCTACCGTCTTCATTTCGACACTGGCTCAGCGTCAACGTGGGTTGCAAACGAAAGATGTGCAGTAGCTTGTGCAAATGGTAGTGGGTATGCTCGTGTCGCCGAAAAATTGTTAAATAAATAAGACAGCTGATCGTTCCCAGGTATCCAAGGGTCGGCTACAATGTTTCAGAATCCTCGACCTCCTCCACACAAGGTCCATACGAAAGTATTGATTATTCTGGAGGATATGTAGAGGGTGATGCAACAACCGACACATTCGCCGTTCCATCATCGAACAGCACTCTGTCGTGGCAACAAACATTTCTCGCCGTGTATGAAAGTACTTGGCGATTTATCTCAGCCGATGGCTTCTTGGGTCTCGCTTTCAGTGAGATTGCAGCGACTAATACGACGACTCTCTTTGAGACGCTCATGCAGAAAGGACTCGTTGACCTGCCTCGCTTTGGTGTATACTTCGGCAAGGAGTTCATGAACACCGGAGATGTAGTTGATGGAGAACTTACGCTCGGAAGCTCGAAAGAGGATATCTATGTCAATGGGTCCATGACATACATTCCTCTGCGACAGGAAATTGTATATCAGGTCTGGCGAACGGAGTTCAAATCGATCTCAGTATCTGCCAAGAACATGACTACCAAGACACTGCCAGGTAGTGGATCTCGAGCAGTATTTGACACAGGAGCAGGAAGTATGCAGATTCCTCCAGAGATGATCGATGACGTCTACACTTCCATCGGATGGAACTTCACTGCTCTCCTGCATGGCGACCATATTCCACGATGCTCAGAATTCACAGACGCCTGGTCTGTTACCTTCGACTTTGGCGGCTGGGACTCCGTTGATGGCCAATATGCCATCACTTTGTCTGGAGATCAGCTTTCCAGGCCTGGATTTGCGGGAAGCGATGATAATTGTTATCCGCCATTTGAGTCGAGTGAAGTCTTCGGGTTTGCCTTGTTTGGGACCCCACTTCTGCACCAGCTCTACACTGTCTGGGATTTTGGAGCGATGCAAGTGAATAACTATCAGCCGAGAGTCGGATTTGGGCAATTGAAGGAGGAGTACAAGCCTTAGAAGAAGAGATTCAGTGATAATACTTATGGTCACGTGTCAGAAATGCATGTCACTTCAGTGTTCTGAGCCCTTTTGCCAGGTTCCTGGCACCTCGGTGTGTCTATGGGACCGATTGACGACTCAGTGGAGGACTATTGTGATTTGGTTTTATCAGTATGTGGAATTGGTGCCAATGTTGCCTTTCGGCCCAAACTCAGCCTTCATTCCGAAGAATCAAAACATCACAAACAGTGAATGAAAAGGTATCGAAGGATTGTAGAAAAGGGAAATAAAAGATACCTGGTGCTAATTGTTCCAGACTCAAAGTTGCGTCATTGAAGCCTTCGATATGCAGGTCTGACATCTCCTGAGCGCCAGCCTCGTCACAAGAACACGCGAGTGACGACGCTTTAAGCTTATCTCCACAGAATCTCATCCAAAGATAAGCCCGGTAGCCTCCTGAAGTACCTCGTCTGACTTCTTTTACCAACATGCATCGGCAAGGCTCTCTTGAGAACGGGCTTAGGACACGAGGCTACCCGTTGTCAGAGACCGATGTCCCGATCTGAACATGTAGCATGGTGGCTTGCTGGATATTATGCATGGATGGTCATCATCAATAATTTTGAGGCTATAGCGTGATTATGTTGGAATTTGAGAGGCTCTGTGAACGAGGCTGTGCAAGCACAGAAATCAGGGGGAATGAGTCGGTATGATAGAGTGAGTTTGCTGACAGTGGGGGACGTTGGAGAGCATCCCGCTTAGTCAGCGCTTCCCTAGGCGAATCCGAAGTCCAACATTGTCTTATAGATTCGAAGAGATGTCAAGCTCATATATGAAGGGCGGCTTACCCGCTGATGGCCAGCAACCCACGCCGACAGATCCACTTGAGCTTGTAAACTCATCGAAAAGCCTTGTGCAGAATCCGACGAGTGATGTGCTTGGAACCAGTTCTTTAAACCTACTTTTGACGCCGGAACAAGCGGCCACTATGTCGAAGTCGATATTGGAGGTCTTCGAGTTGGAGGAGGAGCCTCAGGATCAGGTCATGGGCGATGGCGGTGATGATGAGGTTGATCTTGAAGACCAACAACGCAGGACCGAGAGATTAAAGGGAGTAGTGCCTCTCCTGGCTCAGCTGTGGTGGGCAGATTCGGATCAACTTGACTTGGTAGCTGAGAAGCTTGCGGATGGTAGCCGGGATCGTGAGTATAACCATATTTTTATCCCCGAATTTTACTTACTTTTTGCTCCATGTAAAATATATGCTTTTTTGCAAGCCACCTACTTTTTCTCGCTTGCCTGTTTGCAAGACTTGCTCAAGACTCTTCAAGCCTCATTTACAGTTTTTCTCCACGTGACTCTACTAACACTGTTCAGCGAAATGGCGGGTTCCCCTAGGAGACTCAGGCGTCCTTAATTTCTTTCTTGAAATATTCAGTGGGCATGTACTACGGCATACTTTGAAGATTCATGTTTTACGATTGATCGGTAATTCTTGTGCAGATACGGGTAAGCTGGTCAACTTCCACTCGCGAAGCAGAAGCTTACTTTCATCAGACGAAAACCGGGCACGGGTAGTTGCTTCAAACTACTTGAATTCCGTTGTCTTGCAATTGCAGGACGTTACTTTGATTGCTTTTGTGATACCCGTGTTGTTTAATATTTGCATAGATTATGGTATGATCCATATCTATAGGCCTTGAACTATTACTGACCTCAACAGAGCCTGCACAAAAGCAAGCATCCGAATCATTTTTGACAAGAGAGCTCATCGATTTGATTACAAGTCCGAGGTTCGCTGATAGTCGAGCGTTCCTAGGATACGCTTGCAAATTGTTAGACCTCATGAATGCTCAATGTACAAACCACGAGACGGCGCAACATTGGGTTCTCGCTGACGATATTAGCTTCTGACCAGGAACTTGCGCCCGAGAATACAGCTATCGTCCTTCTCAGGATTGCTGCAGATAGAGAAGAGCCTGTTGACATGGATGATTTTATCGCCGTTGTAAACACAGCTGTCGCCTTTCTCCAGCACGAAAAATTCCAGAAAGCTCTCGTTACTCAAGGCGCCTTAGATGGAACCCTCGCGGTCCTAGTCGACTCATACACACGCTTTGACTCTCACCCTTCGATACCAACAATTGGCTCTGCCTCACCCACAGATCAACATGACGCCAAAGCCCTTTCCCAAATGCGAAGCAATTTCAACCAAGTCCTGTCCGACATTTCTGCCCTTCCAGAATTTCAAGAAGCATATCCCGTCACATCACCTTTCAGCAGCTCGCTTCGCCGGTGGCTGTCAAGTCCTCAGCTACAGCTTAAAGTCTGCGCATGCATCATGCTCGGCAACCTCGCACGCTCAGATGCGACATGCGAAGAATTCGTGCACGTGTCTCAAGTACACAAACTCCTCATCGATATCCTCGTCGACGCAACCGACTCACAACTCCTCCATGCCGCCATCGGCTTCCTCAAGAATCTCGCTCTGCCAGCAAAGAACAAGGAAGTTCTCGGCGATGCAGGACTCTTTGATGTCCTACCGCGTCTCTGGGCCATGGATGTTCTCCAACCCATCCAATTCTCCGCCATATCACTCGCGCGCCAACTCACAATAGGGACCTTCAACAATGTCCGTCGAGTCTGCAAACGCCTCTCACAAGACCAGAACTCGCCCGCTTACACTCGCACAAAACTCTCCCTCCTCATCGCTTTGTTCGAACGCACAGATGTCGAGCCTATCAAAATGGAAATCGCCCGTTTAGTCACATCGATCTGTCGAGTCTTCAACACAGGCGAAGGCCGCAGCACCGAAGAATCAGAAACGAAACGCATCCAAAGCAATTTCTTCACTCTTCATCCGGACATTGGCCGACCACTGAGCTTCATGGTCAGCCAGACAAAATGGCCAGTCGTCAGAAGCGAAGGCTGGTTCGTCTTTGCGCTCATGGCGCGGACGGAAGAAGGTGCGCAGTGCATCAGCGATATGCTGCAAGATGTGTCTGTGTTTCGCCCCTTGGTTGAAATGCTCACTGGTAAGGCTCTGGTGGATTACACGCCGTCGTCTTCCTCGCCCAGTTCTTCCATGTCGCCGTATTCAGACTCGCCTACGGGCTCGTCCCCTCCCATCCCAGCCATCCAGTACGAGTCTCAGACACCAGAGAGCCCTCAACCGCATGCTCAAGCAGCCGAGATGGCGCGCCTGGATCGTGAGAATGCTACTGTGATGGTGAGTGAGCTGTTGAAGAATCGTGGGAGTAAGATGGCTGTGTTGCGGAGGACGATGCTGGAGGATCTGCTGAGGGGAGGGACGGAGCTGGTGTTGAGCTATCGAGAGGCGTCTCCGAATTGGAGAGCGCCGAATACGGGGCCTACTGCACCCCAGAACAGGCACAGAGCGGGTTTGAATTTGCAAGAGGTTGCGGAGCAAAGTTTCAGAGAGCTCTCGTAGTCTGTACTTATCTGAGCTGGGTTCTGGACGCCGGCCAGCTGGTTCGGAATAGATGGTATAGATTTCTTATCAAAAATGTAATATGACAGCATTCCACATCACTTCCGAAACTTTGCTATTTTCTGCTCAATTTAGATGTTTATTTGTCCTTTCTGCAAATATGATGACTTGAGTTACCTGGGGTTGAGGACACCATTGGACCCGGTCCAGCACGATTGCTATGGACGATTCTGGCCTGAGCGACGACACCCGGAGCAAAGGGATGATGGGATTTCTACTACATCTGTCAATCAAGCTGCGGCTTCATTGACCGAGATCATCATTCGCTGAACCCGAGACTCCTTGAAAGGGAAAGAATGCTTCTCTTTTCTAGTCAGCGCATTGTCTAATTGCACATCAGGCAGGAACCTCGCCGCTTGAGTCACTCCCGTGGCACACCCCTGATAGCCCACCTGAAATTAGGATGGCAACTGAATTTATCCTTGTTAATTATCTTTGCCACAGGACGTCAATAATGATGAGGATATGATTCGGCGTATGAATCCTGCCGACTTTTGCAGCCTCCGCCAGTAGTTGGAAGAGCCTTCCGGTATGAACAGGTGGGGGGAATCAGATAGTGGAGTCTGATGGTATATAACACAGATGAAAATATATAAACTTCAACTGGTCTGGGGTTATCTGACTTTTAGAAATTCAAGTTTCCTTCAGCTGACACGCTGTTGACATACTTCGTCCGCGTTGAGACAATTTTGAACGCTTCACTCCATGGCGATTTAACCTAATTCAACACAGCCAAGCCCAAAATCAGCCTGGACTAACTGGATATGCAGCAGTCCTCCATCATCAAATCAAGGCGTAAGTCCTCCCTTCCCATCCTTCCCATCCTTTACCTTAACTCCCTTCCCTTCCTCCCTTCTTTCTACCCTCTCCACTCCTAATTCACAACATCCACTAACCTCAGTATCAAGTGTGGCCTCGCCCATCCCCGTGGCATCTACAGATGCCACAGCTGCGGCCACGCTATCTGCCACTCTTGCGCGCGGAGCCAGAAGGCAGGACTATCACCTGCACTGGAAAATGAGAGGAAGCCCAGTGCAGCAAGAGAGCGAGCAGCAGTTTGGGCGGAGGAGACGAGGAAGAGACTTCAGAGTACGGGGAGTATGGAGAGGAGTGGTGAGGTGTTGAGTAAGAAAGAGATGAGGAAGGTGAAGAAAGCTGCGAAGAGCAAGACAAGCTTTCCTCGTTCATGCTTACTTAGTGGTGTAGGAAATGAGTGATAGGAAATGGTGTTAGCTAAAGTAGAAGTGGAATGTTTACCAGTGACCATCTCCTTGATAATTGGAAACGAGGGTCCCGGAACACGACATCGAAAAGACACTTGAGCCATGGAGTATCTTATCCTCATTTCGACTCGGGCGTAGTCTACAACTACGGCAAGCATGTATCACTTCAATACTCACATCCATTACCATTGTAAATCTTCGAAATCTCGGATAGGAACTGCTTCCGGGGTCTCGACCCGAAGGCAATGAATTTGTTACCTATCACAACGAAAGCAAAGAAAGTATAGAGAGCAAGAACATGCTCCACAACCTACCTACCAATCCCATGCCTGCTGCTCGGAAATCAAATGAGCCACCTATCCCAAGCCATCCATCCACTCTCTCCTGTCCTATCCCTCTCCAAAACCGGGGGACAGGCTATCTGGCTCAGCGAGCAGGTTTCGTATTCTGCTGGCTCGTACCACTACCACAGGCATGACAAATGCCGGAGTAGCCCTCCGCGCCACAAGTTAGGCAGTTTGATGAAGTAGGCATTACTCTATAAGGGATATGGACTTTTGGGTTGTAGTCGTGAAGTTGGGTATACGAGGTGTATCGTGTGTCTGCTTGGCGGGCTTTGCTTTACTCTCGAGTTTGTTTTGTTGATGCTCGCTCGCTCGCTTGCTTGTTGTTGCTCGCTTGTGGTCTGCTTGCGTGAGGGGATGGGCTTTGGCTCGGTCTGGAGTGTGTTCGGGAGATGCTTGTTGGTTTGTGTCGAAGTTCGAAAAGAAGATATTTGGTGAAGAGAGGAGATCAGGTAGGATGGTAATGGGGATGGATATAGAAGGACTCTCACGTCATGGTCATCGGAATCTTAGAATGTGAATCTTAAGCGAAAATGTCGCTCCAGAGTAGGCAGTGAGTGAATGAATGGATATATTTTGCCCAGCGCAGCTCCCAGCTTACCTATTCATGCTCCTAAAGACGTGCTTCGTCTACTCCCCGCTCTCGCGAGAGACGAACATGCCTACATATATGATTTCCTACTTGAAATTTACCGTGGTAGATTGCCCGTGTCGATCTCTTGGTAAGGGAGGACGGGGGTGAGCTGAGAGAGCGAAGATAGATTCTATACAGAGCGGAGGGAGGAGAGGAACAGAGGAGAGAGATAGTTGTATCAACATGAAAGCGTAGAAATAGGAATTGAGAGGCGGAAAGAAAGATTGACTGAATGAACGAATGACAAATAGCTGAGTGACTAGTGAAATAGTGATACGTGTATGTAATCTTACGGCTAACAACTTCTTTGACTGTGCCAGATTGTGAATGCTATGATATCAGATGGACGCCTTGACTGTCACCAGTGAATTCATCAATACTACTGGCGACACATCGACAGTTTACAACCCCATGAGAATGATGATGCAGGAAGACGCAACGGTCTATCATATATATTTGTATGTATTATGCCTGCTCGGCACAGCTGTACCTGCTATTTAGGACCTACGGTCTCTCCACTCTCTACTAAGGATTAGTTAACGATATCTATAGAACGGCATGAGGATAGACTTCATTTCCCTTACTTTCACCGTTCCAGCCTTCAATATTGAATTCGAACTTCATATCGCCCTTCCCCCTCTCTATCGGATTCCCCATCACATCCCAGAGACTCCTCTCCCTAAATGTGACCTTTCCCTCCCAGTCTACTAGTATAATAGTCTGTCTCTGCGTCCCATATATCCCCGTCATGGCATTGGGATTAGGCGGTTGCTCGATAGGCGCAACTGAACCTATCGAGGGAATGAAAATAGACTTCCTGAGCTCGTAAAGATACTCTTCGAACTCCTTCCCATCTTGCTCAGGTAGTGTGTTGGTGTCTAGCACGTCGTACAGTTTATTGACTAGATCCTCCTCTCCCACCGCCTCCTCAACAGCCTGCCGAACCATCTTCCTGCCCAACTCAACTTTCGGCCAGACATCAGGATCTGCAAACGAGGTATTGCTGAGCCCGTACACCTCACCTCGCTGTCCTGCGATCCACGGTACATGGCCGACACTCTCGCAGCGATTGGAAATGATAGCCAGAGGCTCCAACTCGTGCTCATTCCTTTTCCTCAACTTCCCACAAAGCAGAGAGAAACCCCCGACGCCCTTCACACCATCACCAGCCATCATTCTCTGCACGAACTCAGGCGTGCTTTCGTCGACCGCGGCTGTGAGCCAGGCTGTGACCATGCCACCTCTACTCCGCGTGCCCTGAATAGGATGGGCTGCATCGTTGGCATCTGTTTCGCGGTAGTTTGTGAGGACGGCGAAGTTGCCAGTCTTGGTGATGCCTAGCCATGTCCCTTGTTCTGCTCGTTGCAGGTCTCGTGCGGAGAGGATCTCTTGGTGGTTGGAGGTCCACCAGTGTGGTCTGCTGGTGGGGCGAAGTATGAATTCGTCGCGGTTGTCGAGGACGATGAGAGCGTAGGAGGGGTGGGCGGTTGTGGCGAGGACGATACACATTGCAGCGGTGTGTATGTGTTCGTATGCGTTTGTATTTTTGTTTATGTTTGGGTTTTGGGTCTCTCCTGAGGTCTGGGGAACCTGTTGTTTTATGGCGGGGGATTGGGGTTGGTTAGAAAAGTCAGTTCAGGAGATTTCAGGAAATGCGGGAAAGTGCGAGGCAATGGCATTCTCGTCTGCGGCATCGGATGCAAGAGCTGCAGCGGCGGCTTGTCATGGTCTGATGGTTGTTTTGTTGGAAGGTATGCTGATTCTGTGATGTGGTGCCAGCGAGCAGTGAGTTCCGTCCGTTGACAGCTGATGCCCATTCGATGCTGGGCATTGAATGGTTCCGTTCCTCACCGACTTCAAGGTACCGATGCGGGAATGTCAATTGGGATAAATGATCCAGATTGTGATATATTCCGAGGTCATGAATCAGATAAGGAGATTTTGCCACACTTTAAGATTTGTACTATGAGCATTTCAAATGTTTACTTTCATCACACGACTCTCTCTATCTCGCCTGCATGCTGATAAACAAAGCTCCGATGACGTCCGAAGCTGCGAGGCGGCGATCTTTTCAAGAAATAACGCCTCTCCTGCAAAATTAATAAATCCCCACCAGCACTTTCAATGCCTCGACGATAGCTTCACGTACCTTCTACTCTACCTATAGACTGTATACCACACCTCAAAATGGAAACCAGGTTCCTCCTGCGCGCATCCCAGCGCCTCAAAGTCCCCTCGTCCCTACTATCAACCCGCCACCACTACAGCACCTACAAACCTCCCTCAGAACAAGCAAACCCCATAGGAGACTATTATGCCTCTATCCTCGAATCCTCCACCCCAGCCATAACCAGCAAACCTCCCACCACAGCCACCACTTCCTCTGCACCTCCAATATCCACCGTCCCAGCAGACGCCGACTCAGGACCTAGCATCTTGTTCTCTTCAAGGTTATCCTCTCCACTAGAGCGCAGGTCTGAAATACGGAAGAAGAGCGTGTTAGTAGCGGGGATATGGGTTCCGCCAAAACCAGACGAGCCGGATAACTGCTGTATGAGTGGGTGTGTGAACTGCGTTTGGGATCGGTATGGAGATGAGTTGGAGGAGTGGGCTGCTGCTAGGAAAGAGGCTGATGTGGCGCTGAGAAAGGAGAAGAGTTTAGAGAAGGGGAGAGGGAAGGGGAGGAGGAGGACGCCCGGAGTGAGTGGTACGGGTTTGATGCTGGGGGAGGGAGAGAAAGGTGCGGTGCATACGGCGGTCAGTATGGATGATGATGGTGGAGGGTCGGATACCAATTGGGGGACCGGACTGGAGACGGATTTTACAAGTGAGGATTTGTTTAGGGGTGTTCCGGTAGGAATTAGGGAGTTTATGAAGCAGGAGAAGAGGCTGAAGGAGAAGCATGCCAAAGAGGGGACGAGTGGTGGGTGATGTGTAGGGCTGGCAGGACCGAACGATACCAATAGTTGAGATGTAGAAGAACAGCATGCAGAAAGAAGAACCCTTTGAAACTCATTCGTAGATTTTGTAGCCATGTCCGGTACCCGTAGTGGGCAGTTCATTATCATAGCAGCCTCCTTTAATCCACGCATGGAATTCCACCAAGCACCGTTCCGCATCTAGTCGACATCCACGCCCTTGGTTCTCAAATCCGCCCTCGCAATATCAATTTCCTTCATGAGTTCTGCGTGTGCCTGGGGTACATCGTTGAATGTGAAGACGCCGTATCCGAGCTTGAACAGGAGGTAGGCACCGAAAGATACGAGGGCCCAAAATGGCAGCTAGGAATGAAACTTAGCAATTGCATTCTCAATGTCTGAAAACACGAGATTTGAGGAAGTCGAAGAACACAGATCATGGTCCGCTCAGCTTGGAGACAAGGGCTGGATGTTGAAGACAGGTATGCCCGCAGCTTGGAAAACTCCTAGCTGGATTGCAGACGTGAAGGAGTTGGCAAGACTTACAACTGGTATTATCTCCTCGGAGATCAAAGATGGGAGAGGAATGAGTTCGAGGTAGAGCGAGAGGTAAAGCTTGATTCTACATTAGCATCTGGTACGAGATGTGGAAAGGAGGTTGGCTTACAGAGGTGACGAGAAGTCCAATTGACACGGTCTGTTGGGCTCGAGTCATGATTGCGATGGCTGTGTATCTTCTAATGCGGTTTCGGGAGAGGACCTTGACTGGTTGTGGTGTTAAAGGAGTGTGGTTCGTAAGGAGTTGGAGAGGACACTGGGGTCGCGAAAGCACAAATTTGGGAGTCGCGCCTGAATCACGTGTGCTCAAGGAGAATTCCAGCTCCAGCTTGGTTCTGCGAAGGGCTTCATGTTTGCAGCAATTATATGTTCTGTAGGAGAACATGAGATGATAGATTCATTGGACATGATAAGTTGTATCTGATCAATTACTGAAGCAGGCAAGAATATATGCATTCTGAAGAAAAGATACAGCCGGCTACACTGGCGTTCGACGCGGATCCTCGACTTCCTTGCCGTACCCATCAGCACAAAAAATAAGAAGCGAAACAGAATGTAGTACCTCGATAGTACTCTGAAGACATAACGATAGGTAAGTAGGCGGTTTTGTGGTGCCGGAAGATAGGCAAAATGGAGTAAAAGGTCTGGAGGCACATAGATCGATGGAAACATCATACATAAACAGGCCACCTATATGGAGAGATTGAACCCAGAGCAGGGTAATAGCTAGAACGCGTGCGGTTCCTGGGAGAAAGGCGTTGACTGCTGCTGTGGTAGGCTGCTTAAGCAGGAGACTGATGGTGGTCCTGACATTCAAATAGCATCATCTCTTCTTCATGGCACTGCACAAAGCAGCGATCACAATGAAAAGGGTTTTCCCATAGGGAGTGCAATCAAAAATTCCCCCGATGACGTGCCCGAAGACAAGTCAACGATTCTCAACGCCCCGATGTGCAATGGAGGTTTTGTATCGCAAGCGAAGCCATTCATGAGCGGCCAGCTTTCAAGAAGGTAAGTATGATTTTTGTAAGAAGGTCGAGGAGGGACAGGGTTTATATAGGTTTCCCAGAGACGTTTCTGAGCTAGCGGCCGCTTGGCTGTTTGCTCATGTTTGCTTCGCTTGGCACACCTGACTTGAGAAAGTAAGTCAGCCATCGCGAGTGATAGCAAAGGAAGTAAGAACAGTGAATGAGCCTGATCTCATTTTCATTACATAGCCATGGCATACTCAGTAGAACATGTCTTTTGAGCAATAAGTTGAAATTTTCATGTTCTCACGGAAATTTGCATCACCTGACTCAGCCCAGCCAAAAGTTCCCTGTCGCTTGCCCTAGCGCGCCCACAAACCAAAGAATTTGAGCTGGACCGCTTGGAGGTTCATTTTATACTTGTGACCGTCGACAACAACCAACGCCCAACGCCAACCACGAATTCGACTTCGAAATGGCGATCAAGCACAACCAGCAGATCCCGCACAACCGTACGGCTTCATCCTGTTTTTCGCGATCAATTATATGCTAATACCGACCCAGATTTCCGCAAGGATTGGCAGCGACGAGTCCGAGTTCACTTCGACCAGGTAAATTCGCACACAATAGATGTACACGTCGCGCAAGGAGAAGGAATCTAACATATATTGGATAGCCCGGTCGCAAGCTCAGACGCCGTAATGCTCGTCTCTCAAAGGCCGCAGCTGTTGCCCCTCGCCCAGTTGACAAGTTGAGACCGATCGTTCGATGCCCAACCCTCAAGTACAACCGCCGTGTACGAGCTGGACGTGGTTTCACCCTCACCGAGTTGAAGGTAGGAAATCCTGCGACAGGGAGAATAGGCTAGGAATGGAATCTAACAATCGCACAGGAAGCTGGTATCCCCCGCAAGCTCGCACCCACAATCGGTATCTCTGTCGATGCCCGCCGCCAAAACCTCTCCACCGAATCCCTCGCCGTCAACGTCGAACGCCTAAAGGCCTACCAAGCCCGCCTGATCCTGTTCCCCCGCAAGTTGGGTCAACACAAGAAGGGTGATGCTTCCAAGGAGGATGTCTCTGCCGCCAAGAACACGATTTCCAGCGTCAAGCTTGGCCTGCCAATTGTCAACGCCGCCGCCGGTGTCTCCGAGATCAAGAAGAGCGAGCTGCCAACGCCAGTCGAGGGAGGTGCATACAGAAAGTTGAGAGATGCGAGAAGCGAGCACAGAAACCAGGGCAAGCGTGATAAGCGTGCGAAGGAGAAGGCTGATGAGGCCGCTGCTGCTAAGAAGTAATGGGTTTCTTCTCGGTCTGCTAGATGGTCTTTTTGGTCTTTCTTACTGGTTGCGATGCATGCATGGCTGGGTGGGGTCACAATGGCAGTTATTTGAAAATTGCTTTAGGTGTATTTCATGAAATGCAATGGACGCACCAAAAAGGTGTTATTCAACAAGGAATTCTGATTGTGAGTTGAATGTGCAGGTGCGAGTCAAGGTAAAGTTCGTGACTTCCTTGGGAGGTTCCAAGTATCACAGATGATATCAAAAGCAGTCTATTCGACTCGAAGCAATCTGGAGTCGAATCAGCATCACATTCAACTTTCAGGTGAACCTAATGTATAGCGCGAGCGAATCAAACTACTGACGCAGCCAGGTCTAAACAGCATCTTCATCCCAAAACAGCATATTTACCGCCCATACGATTAGCCACTTCTCGCCCTACGATCACCAACCAAATCCAGCGCCCTTTACCTGTTCCGCTCTCTCACAAACCATCCAAAATGTCGTCCTCCAAGATCGAACCCCCACCATCCCCAAAATCTCCATCAGAAAAGCCACAGCCAGATTCAACAATCCAGGTTCCCACCAAGCAAAACCCAACACCATCTCCCACACCTACCGCAACCAGAACTTCATCACCCGCCGACACAACAGAAGCAACATCTCTACCAACATCTCGATCCACGCCATCACCCATCCCGCACCATCTCCAACTCCAACTCCAACCCGTACTCCTACTCCAATTCCAGCGCGCAACAAGGCAAAGCCAAAGTCTACGGATACCTGTCCACGATGTGGCGCCAAGGACTTCCTAGCTGCGTGTGTTTCGTGTGGATATAATACTGGCATTGGCTTGTAAAGATCCATAGACGGACGGCACTACTGCCTCTCAGATGAAGCGAGGAAGTTGGGGGCTTGGGCTTGGACTGTGGGTGTGTTTGTTTTTGGATCGATCGTGCTTTTGGGCCACATTATTGTTTGTTTCAGTGTTTGGATCTGGGCTCCGCTAGGTATGTTCCTCACTTCCCTTGCCTTCTCATCTTCTTGTAGTACTATTTTACTTGTAATTAGAAATGAGCTCTACCAACGCACTTGTGCAGGATCGGTATGCTTTTCACGATGACATCTTGCTTAGAGGATGGATGACAATGGATGTCAGGGGTGGATATTCGATCGCATGCAGGTTACGTTACGTAGGCGAGCAGGGTCGCTGGATGGTTTGATACTGGCTTTATGGCATTTTGGCGGTTTTGCATCTTGGGTTGAGGGAGAGCGAGTTGACGTTTTCGATGGCTCGAATTGATGTTGAGATCCAGGCTGTCTGGCTGAGCAAGCGAAGGGAAGCGTTGTTGATTCATGCCATACGTACAGACACACATACATACATGCTTTAGCGACGATGAATCGAGTAGCCAATACCAATATATCATGATTCACCATTGAAGCCTTGTCTTTTGCCTCGTGCTTTTCACGACGTTTCCTGATTAGAGGAGGATCTGGTATGTACCCACAGTATTCTCACTACTCAAGCGGAGAGCTTTGATGAGCCTCTTTTCGGTGCGCCCTTTTAGGGTGGTTTGTCTCGGCCACTGTGGAATGCGAGAGATGGAATTGATGATTGGGACCATCGTATCTTCTGGAACGACTGACTTCAAATATCGAGACGAATCTGACATGACGAGGAAATGTGAGGATGATCACTTGTTCTCGCTTAGGTACTCCTTGGAGTTTGGTGGACATGCCCTTAACCATTTGAGCCTGCTGATCAGGCGTAATCTTCAAGTCCATGCTTGTATTCTTATTCTTATTCTTATTCTTCTGGTTCTTCATAATGATAGTAGTGGTATCTTCCCATTCCCATTCCCAAACCCACGCCGGGCAAAAAGGACAGTGTGTAGACCCCGAATCCCAGTCTTTCCCATGTATCAAGTCGTGAGACCCCGTCTACCGACCAAGCAGCCCTCTTCCCAAACTCCCAAAGCACCTATCAATAATCGATATTACAGTTCCCGTTACACTCATTCGCAAGCTAATCATGTATCAATGCTCGAACTCTTTCCCTCTACATTGTGAGTCCCGCTCATCTCAGTATCAGCCGACCCATCTGTCTTCGCTCCCCAGCTCCACGGCATCCAACTGGCACTCCCACTGCTTCGCTTGACTTGTCGTCTACGTGTATTCTCCACCTCTTCAGCTCCGGATTCAGCTTCGATCTTCTCGAAATCACCTTCGCTCTTTCGGGTGCTGAGGCCTTCGCCACTCATGGAGCTTATAGGCCGTTCTTCATCACCGCTTCCGTCAAAAAACATACTGGGCACTTGGCGGGGCGTGGACGGTTTGACGGATTGGCCTTGGTTTTGTAGTGTACTTGCTTCTTTGTCTAAGGCAGAGAGGAGGATAGAGAGGCGCTCGCGCTGTGCGGAAATGAATGAAAGACGCTCTTCGCCACTGACGGACGGAGGAATAAGCGTGCCGGAGTTGGAGAGGTCTCTTGGTTGAGAAGTGGCAGAGGTCGGGTCTCTAGATGTAGCTGCACTGACGGCGGATGCTAGTAGAGAGTAGAAATCCGTCGCAGTACTGGTGGCGGGCATTGCTGGGAATGCAGGTCGTGCGGATGGGAGATTAAAGCGGGCAATCAGGCTCTGGGTGTAGCTGAATGTCGAAGGTGTAGATGGTGGAGTGGGCTCCTTGGGAGGCAATCCAAGCAAATTTTGTTTGATGAGCTCAACGGCTTGTTTGAGGTATGTATATCCTGCTGCTTTGGCGCGGTCGTGTGCAGAGGATATAAAGTCGTCGATTGATCGTTCGTTTGTTTGTAGCCATGGGTGAACATGGGATAGATAGAGAACTTTCGCCCCTTGTGTTTGTGGGAGGATCAGGTAGAGAAGGAATCCTAAACGGATCCAGGCGTAAAAGGGAACCCTGAGGAGCATATATTAGTTTACTTGTTGGTATCTGCGGGGAGGATGTACCCACCAAACGAGAATGAATCCCGTCCATGATTCAAAGAAGAGGGCACATGCTAATACAACCCAATACATGAGCCATGGTGCCAGCAACGCAGGATCAGAGGTCTTGAGAGCCTTGTAGGAGGCGAATACAGGAAAGAGGAAAGTAGGGATCGAGCTGGTCAAGTATTAGCTGAAGTCTGGGGAAGGTCGCGGATAGTGGGGTCAGATTTGCGACTCACGATAAGAGGTTGGCAAAGGTTGCGAAGAACATTGCGAAGTCACTTTTTGTTGTGCGATTACTGAAGTGGAAGGTTTCTGTAGGACGTAAGACGAACGAGAAATCGTTCGCCGTTTGAATGGAAGTAAAGTAAGGTTCTGAGGGTGTTGGATGAAGGAGATGGCGAGTGAGAGCAGAGGGACGAGCTTTGAGCCTTATCCTTATCGGGCTTCCGGAGCTGGTCTCGTGGGCAGAGCATGACAGAGTACAGTCTCGAGTGAAGGCCGGACTTCCAGGTCTCCTTTGTACCTCGAATACCCGTCTGCCTGATTTAGTCAATAGATGGCCGCGTCATGATGTTTATCTGGCAACTTGAACTATGAAATACTGAAGTACAGTTCAAAATTAACATGTCATATCCGGATCAATTGTTGCACGCCATGGTCAAAGACAAATGGACCAGAGCAACCTTTCACCCCACCAGAGCTCCTGCCGTGCCTTACCTGATCGGCTCACCTGCAGACCCGGCTCTGCCAAGGCATCTCGAAGCCGAAGTCGGGCCCGGCCCCTCTGAAGTCACGGTCGCGTTCTCGAGTGCCTACGCGATTCTTCAACACCTGCAACGACGACAACAACATCCATATCGACGTTGATTTCGAGCTCCTAGCGCACCACAAAAGGAGAATAAACTATGAGGAAGACTATGGAAGGACAGAAATAAATTCCGCAATTTTCAATGGCCGATTCAGCAGCGAAGCGGCGCAAAACATCGCCTACGACATCTATCCCAATTGACGCGCCAACTACTCCAAGTCGATTACCTGTTCCGCGCAAAGATGGCCAACAATCCGCTTCTCGCAGACCTTCGTTCGCTTCTCCCACCAAGGCCAGCCTATCTCGTCACAATCCGCAATTACTGAACAGACCAACATCATCCCGGGGCCCAGGAATTCGAGGAAAGGACTTGCAAGATGTCTTCGCGAAGGCTTCGGGAGAACAACAATCAGCGACTGATGTGATAAACACTATGGTACCTGCAGATGATGGAGATGGAACAAAGTCAATGTCGACCACACAAGAGAATGATTCTTCGGCTTACGCCTCGCTTGCGAAGACACCTCCAAGAGCGCGAAGCAAAGGACCAGTAGGAGGGGGATTGTCTTCTAAACCAAGAAGACTGTCACGATCACCCATCAAAAGACCGGAGAGGCCCCCTGTCGAATTCCCTGTAGCAGATGCGCTGTCAGCCGACTTCAACCCGTTCCAGAAGAAAGGACTTAGGAGATCACCTATAGCTTCGTCGGCTGAGGCGCCTGTACCTGGCACCCAGGACCCAGTTCTCGAAGATGGCTTTAATCCTTTCAAGAAAACCGGGCTGAGAAGATCCCCAATATCCTCACAGGCGGAGCCGATGCTATCACAGCCTCTTGAGACGGCTTTCAGGGTATCTCCCACTGCACCAGATCCTCCTACGGCCAGGTCAGACAACATCCCTGAACCATTCTCACCATCGAAAAAGCTGAGAAGGTCGCCGGTGATTCTGGAGCCTGGGCAAGGTACTTTGGAGAGTTTACCAGAACCTTTCTCGCCCACCAAGAAACTCAGAAGATCACCAGTAATTCCAGAGCCTGTCAGAAGTGGTCTTCGCAGGTCACCCGTACCATCACAACTGCCAGCGGAAATTGCAGAGCCGCCAAAGAGTACACCACCAGCAGAGCCAGCACTTGAAGTTTCACAGGGTTTACAGACACAATTTGCTCATGTGCCCAGGAGATTGTTTGCAGAGATAGCGAATGAGCAGGAAGTATCGCAGCCTCGCGAAACTTTACCTGATGCTAGGCAGCAAACCGCTGCTGTACCACCCGATCTGCCTGTCTCACAACCCAGGATGTTATTTGCTGAGATTTCAAAAGAGCCCGTTCAAGAGTCCGAAGCATTCATCCAGGAGTCGGCCACTTCCACAACACCTACAGAACCAATTCCTGTTCGTCACAGCCGCCCAAAAAGTACGGCCAAACACTCAACGGCTGTTCGAGACGAGAACTCAACTTCTGCACCAGGAACAAGTCGCAGACCGGAACCTTCGAGGATAGACGAAGCTGTCCAGGACTTGTTCACTGGAAATCGACGGGCAGAAGAGCCTGATTTGCCGCCTACGCCGACTCAACTCGGAGTTCCAGACCCTGTCGTAACAACTCCCCCAACTGGCATTCACGATACGCCAAGTAAGAGGGCTAGAAGAAACAAGGCCCTTGGTGCTAAGTTGAAGTCATCCCCTTTGAAGCCACGAGATCCTCCTCCCCAGGAACCTCCACAGCCAGTGCCACAACCAGAGCTAAAGCCTGATAAGCCAAAGCGTCGGAAGTCTGCACGATTCCTCATCCCAGAAGACCCTCACGCATCAAAGAAGAAAGAGCGGGATGAACTTTTGAAGCAATTGCAGCAACTACAGGCAGATGTTGCTCTCGCGAATCAGGAAAATGAGCGTCTTCGCCTACGTTCAGAGTCCAGAAAGAAGGGGCTTTCGGCTGCCCCTAACCCAGACGAGCTGCGATCTATGCTCTTGCGATCCACGGCTTCAGAAACATCCGCTGACCCAGCACCGACACCACGGAGTGTATTCCAATCGATGCACTCATTTCTGCCCTTTGGAGGTCGACGGAGGCGAACTGTAGCTCCTGTTTCAGAAAAGCCATTGCCCTCCCACCTGCCCATCGCTCTCAATGATCCATTACCCTATCTACAGGCATTCAGTCCTTTGACATACTCCTCGACCATCACTCTGCTCCCATCAGAAGCAGTATCAAGCGACTCTTCGCTACTGGAGGAGCAGCCTATTCTTCAGCGGCACGTCATCACTGCATCTCATCCTTCCGGACTTTTCACTACTCGTCTTTCCATGACTGTCGATACCTCAGCACTTACGATTGCCGCGCTGGAGATCCTTCGACTAGACATGAACGCGGAGAAGGAGCTCGGGACTTTCATCAGATCTCGCTGCAGGTCTGATCATCCCCTGGGAAAGGATATCACGGTGGTCTGCTGGGCGATGTCACGTTGGATAGAAGTGTCTATTCAGCGAGCGAGATTCTGGTGTGTCGTTGAAAGCAATTTCGGAACGCCACAAGCCAGAGCAAAGACTATGCAAAAGAAGAGGAAACGCAAACGCCAGACCTCGGTACATGATGATGAGTCGTCTGCAGCACTTGAAAAGGAGTCAGATGAAGTTGAAGAGAGGCAGACGTGGACTCGAAGACAACTGTTGCCGAACATAGGACGTACAGGTCTCGAATTAGCGAACGAGTATGTAGAGTTAAGGTTCGAGTGGAGAATATCATTCGACTGGACTGGAGAAGTAGAGAGTGCCATTTCAGCCAGCGCCAGGCTCCCGCGGACTTGTAAGTGTTCTGCCACGCTGTCTTTTCCCACCATCCAGTTCTAACACAATGCAGGGCAACAAGCAGATGATAGGAATAGTCTGGCGAAGGTACCTGAGACCTTCGATAAGCTGGTCAAGGAACGCGGGCCGCTAGGTGCTGTACGAGCTACTGTTGGACTGTTCATGCCGGTGTCGTGATGAGTGGATGATTTTGTAGGCGGCAGTTGCTTACGATGATAATGGTTTTGATGAGATGGAAATACATATTGCTGGCAGTGTCGGTCTAGCTTTGAGTCTCGCATGGGCTCTTCATTTATGCTCTTCGCCTTCTAGCCACCACCTGTTCTGTGTTGCCCTTCTGAAGCCGCGTGATATATGTAGCAAGCCTTCAAGCATTGTTTCTCAGGTTCAGAGGGAAATTTAAATCAGAAGCTTGTCTATGCACTTCCCCGACATGCTGCGGTGTGAGGTGAGTTCTAGATGTGGTAAGGAAGAGGAGATAGCAAATCGGGATATGGGCTGACAGTATGATTGTATAGGCATTATTACTGTCCTGGGACTTGCACTGAATTGATTTGATGTTGACGAGTCTTTGTCACAGGATTCTTGCGTTCCAATCAGGGTCGGTGTAGATCGGTGTATATCTAAGTGGTTCGCAAATATCAGGCTGAGCCTCATGCGTTGGCCGTTGTGCTCTCCGTGAGAACTTCCAGCCTTGCTCCGCCAACACCATTTGTGTCTCATCCCCGAACGTTCCTTTTACCTGAAATCTTCTGTCCATACCCTTTCAAGGAAATGCTACATTTCCAGTCGATTCTCGACGCAAGCTTTCACACTCACGGTGACACTTCTTTGATTCCACGATCTAGAAGAAAGCTCCCTTTGCTCAATTGATTTTCTTACACATCCACCGGCGCAGTCACAGCCTCTGGTGAGAATGAGTTTCTGGGATGTTGTCATGAAACCTTCGCGGGAAAGGAAGAGGGCCGGGGGCTCCTGCCTCAACTCGGAACCAGAAGATACCACTTCAGATGAAGATGGTCAGCCTAACACTACAGCGGCTTCCATCACCGAGAGTAACTTTTCCCTCCCTTTTGCCACTTCTCGTTCCAATCGAGACAACTCCTAACGAGGACAGAATCAGAGGCCGTCATCACACACCGCTCACCGCAAAATAAGACTGCTGAAGGTGTCATGGATAAGTTACGAGCCGATGTTGTTACTTCTTCTCCTCAAGATGGCCAACCGAATGCTGTAATCGAGAGCATGTCTGTCCCCCAGTCTGGATATCTCTGCGATCGATGCTCTCGAATCGACTTCGACAAAGCGTTTGCGACAGTGTACAGGCCCCGGCCCTTTGACGGTGATCTGGTCCTTGAACTGGGCGAAGTAGACACCTTGAATACCTCGTGTGTTTTCTGCAAACTCATTTTCTCCCTTATTCCAATGGCCGGCGCCAATGCCGGTGCCGGTGCATCAAATCTCCAATTGAGGTCCTACTCTCCCTACAGAAACGGGGAGTTTGGATACCATAAACTTATCTTACTGAACACTGTTTGTCTTGGAATTCCAGGGGCCTCCTCGGCTTATATTGTCTCTCAAGCTGGGCCCAGGGATATCGTCCGGCAGCTCCGGTGTGATTGGATTGACTACGGCATTATCCTAGACTGGTTGAAATACTGCCATAGCCACCACACTGAGGACTGCGTAGTTGACGAGAGAAAGCCTGTGAAGTACCTCAGACTTATTCATTGTCAGACTCGGAAGATCATTTTAGCTGGTGACCAGCCATACGTAACGTTGAGTTATGTTTGGGGGAAAGCACTGGACAACCAACGACATAATTACACTCTCCCTGATGGTTTGCCGATGACAATAGAAGATAGCATCAAGGTGGCAATGGCACTTGGCTATCAGTACATCTGGATTGATCGCTACTGTATTGATCAAAGCAGTCCCACAGAAGTACGGCACCAAGTCGGCTTGATGGACTTGATATACAGTAATTCGGAACTTACTATAATTGCAGCTGCCGGCGAGGATCCATTTTATGGTCTCCCGGGGGTCAGCAACCGAGCTCGTGCAACTCAACATGCCGGACAAGTCGGCAGTCGATTACTGCTCTCAACAATGGATGAACCTGCCGCAGCCATCTCCAATTCAGTTTGGAATACCAGGGGCTGGACTTATCAAGAAGCTTTACTCGCCCGACGCCGTTTGGTCTTCACAGATCAACAGACATACTTTCAGTGCCACGGCATGTATTGCATCGAAGGCCTCAAATTACCTCTGGATGGGCTGCATGACCAGAGTCGACAAGTATTTAAACAGATTTACCGTTCCGGCAAGGGAATCGGTATCTTCCCTCAAGGCGTTGGAACAGACAAATGGTCGATTTTTGATCGCATTGCAGAATATACGGAGCGGACACTGGCCAACGACGCAGACATTTTGAACGGGTTCAAGGGCGTAACCAGGGTCTTCAGAAGTAGGCCAATGGAGGTGGAAACTATACATGGCATCCCATTCTTTGAGTCACCGTTGATGACACAAGATGCGCTGTCGTTAGGGCTCACACCATCCCACCATATCGACTCAGTTGTGTTGAATCATAGCTTTGCCACGAGTCTTTTGTGGCTTACACGTTGTCCGACTACGAGGCGGGTAGAGTTTCCTAGCTGGTCATGGTCTGGCTGGCATGGTCCAGTGTTCTGGCCTAACAAAGGTCTCTATTGGTCGCACTTTGGGCCGTACGCAGAGTTGGAAATACGGTTGAGATGCACCGGGTCAAGCAAGTCGCACGACCTGATTTCAACACTCGAAGAGATCATTCTTCGAGACCTCGATGTGAGTAAGAGCCTTATGATTAAGGCCCCTGTTGTAGCGATCGATTCGATACGCAAGATTGTCTTCGCTGGTGCTACCAGGTGACAGGTCAGAACCCAGCAGCAGACTGGAGGTTATGTTGAGTGGTCATTTGTTCCTACAACCAAAGAGAACTTACGCCCACAAAATTGCATTGCTATTTCAATTAAACAACATTCCGGGTACGATTATGTGCTTGTCCTCAAGAGAGTTGGCTTAGCGTGGGGACGAGTAGGCATTGGGTCTTTGAGCCCTTATGGTGACACCAGATTATGCAATCATGAAGGTATATGCGAGCTTGATGGGGGTCAAATCAAGTCAATGGGGTGGCGAAGCTTTAAAAGTCTTTATGGGATTGGAGTTGATGTCGACTGGTTCGAATTGATATGACAAGCTGGAGGCACAAGACTGAGTATCTGCTGGGGTACGCAGTAACATACAATATGATAATAATCTTCAGACTTCAGTATCTTGGTGCGTTATAGAATTTCTTTTGTATACGACGATACTAAGACGTTACTACATGTATAGGGTTTTACAGGTATTTGATAAAAGGTATATTCCTTGGCAAAGCGATGGCAGTTACAGCATATTACGCAAGTTTGTTCACTGTTGTCCGACAAGGGATTAGGAGGAAGGACGAACAACAGTTTATTCACCGTATTTGTTTACTTTCCAGGCCCAGCCCTCGCCAAAATCCAATCCGCAACATCCTTAGCAAAGATCGGCCTATGCTCCGGCGTATCAATATGCAACTGATGACTCCACCCATCATACTCCTTGAATTGCGAATCCTTCACCTTCACTCCCTCCCTCTCAAACCACTCCCTACTAGCCTCACAGCTCGTCAACTCATCACCCGACCCATGCGCTAACCACAGCGCCATGATCCCCCCATTCAACACCAACTTCCCCGACTGCAAATCCGCTCCTCGTCCCAGCATATTATCGAACATCTCCAGCGTCCCAACCCCGTTCCCCATCGGATCCCTCAGGATGTCCTGCTGAACAGCTGGATCATGAACCACGCATTCTATAGGTGGCCGATTCGGGATCTGGAATTTGGGCATCCAGGCCCCCAATGCCTTGCCCAGAAGTCGAACAACCGTGTATGGTTCCCTCGCGGGAACGAGTGCGATGTACGGACTTTCCAGCAAGATCCCGGTGATCCGCGATATCAGAGTTTGATATTTGGGCGTTGAAGCCATAGTCAGGATTTCAGCGCCGCCCATGGAATGACCCATGATGAAGACGGGCGTTGAAGGATGAGATGAGAGGTACGATTCAAAGAGCGATGCTAAATCAGCGAGCACTGTTTCTGTCGTTCCGGCATCTCCCTGCTCGGACTTCTTGCTGACGGTTCGTCCCCATCCTCGCTGGTCGATACCTGTGCATAGAATCCCGCGAGAAGCTACAGTGGGGAAGAAGTCGTAGTAGCGGTTGATGTGCTCGCTGAAGCCGTGCACGTGGATTAAGATCGCACGAGGTGGCTTTGATGGCTGGCTTGGGTAAGCGATATATACCTCAAATGGGAATGATGGCTCATACTGTCCATGTCTTGCGATATGCTAAGACTCCATCTGGGAGCGCGAATGTATCTTCCGTGACTTTCACTCCTGACATGTTTGCAATTATGAATCTATTGAACGATCCATTCTTTACTTGAGACCTGCATTAAATATACTTGAGTAGTGAATACGTGTGCGGAGCGCACTAGAGTTCGAGCTGGTAAAGCTAAATTTGTTACCGAGGCATGGAGATCGCTTTATCTCACATCAGCTGTAGCAAGAGGCGCTACCGGTAGATTTATGGCACATGCGAGAGGTGCAGACTAAGGCCAACCACCGAGGCACACTATTTCACCGTGATGCTAGTGTGTTACAATTTCAAGTCACTTGGTGTTTGAAACAAAGAAATCGTCCGATGATTGACTTTCATTCTCCTCGCTTAACAAGCTCGACAAAGTCCCATGACCCGCCTTTGTTGACGCTCACTTTCACAGAGATTCCAAGGCTCGAAAACCTAGCCACCAGCCTTCACGATTGTGTGTTCTTATACCCGATCCTCGCAACTTTAATACGGTGTCGGATATGTGAATGCCAGGATTCCCTACAGAACCGAGTAAGTTCATTTCGGAATATTGCGACTGTCTCCCAGGAAAAAATGTGTTTCTCAACTACCGATCTGGTGGTCTTCTCCGAGACTTTAGGCACAATACAGCCAGTCCCGGGGGTGGGTCAGTGAAAGCACACCACTGCTTTCAGAATAGACGAGAAATAGCAACACAAATAAGCGAGACGATGCGCCAGAGACGAATATTAGCTATGATCGTGGAACAGCAACACAGCTGGGAGAAGCCCTGAGACCGCTGAGATCTCAACACTATCATTCATTGTATCGAATGTGTTGTTGTAATACAGCAAGCACTTGCTTTATACATCACTACTCTCGCTATCCGTATCCGGGCTCATGCGCTCACTTCCCTCTGTTATCACCACATTTGACGAGTTCTCGCTTGGCAAGAAGAAAACGGTTCTGAACATGGTTGATGAGAATATGTTCAAGTAGAAAGTACCGCTGAAAGTAAAGAAAATCTCGGGTATCAACACAACGCTTCCGCTGTCTTCCAATCTCCTCCGCTCCACCCACCCCAATCATTCGTCTAGATGGCATTGAACTAAAAGACATCCCTGCTCACTTCGCGCTTTGCCTTAAACGCTGGTCTACTGAAGTCTTCTTTGGACTGTTCAGTTGTTCAGCAGTAATGCTGCTAACCCATTATTCGTACTTGAGCTTGGACTTTGCGTATTGTTCTTGAGCCCTGTTTTGTCGTCAGTAAATGTCCACATCCCTGACTCTGCGGTATTGAAAGTTCTTCTGCCTCAATCTCCCAGCATCCATTCTATCCCAACATCTTATACTGCAGACAACATAGCAAATGTACTCACAGCAATTCCCGTAATTGACCGGTACGTTATACGTCAAATCATTCTTGAAGGCCGCCCCCTTACACTCCTTACTCCCAGAATTCTTGTTGTAACTCGCGCACGCCCTCGCACAATCCGTTAACGAGTACGCAGTAACAGCTAGAATGTCGTTCTTTGCGCCGGGATAATCGCGTCCACATATGACGGTGAAGACCGAGGTCTCGACGAGTGTCATGCGTAGCTCTGTATTGTCAAGATTGGGGCAGTCGAGGGCGACTGTGCCTGCTGTAGGTACGCTGATGATGGATGCGCTGGTGCTGCTGCTGGAACCGCTCGTTGAGGCAGAAGCTGAAGCAATGGTGCCAGTTGCGGGCGATGCTGTTGTGGTAACAGTTATGGTGCTTATGGCTGTTCCATTATTGTTGTTATTGGCTTCGCTGGGTGGGTATCAGCATCGATGTATATCAACGGTATCTCATCCCATTCTTGTTGATCACATTCCATTTTTGACCAGCAGCCAGCGCCAAAAAAATCCACAATGATACGCAGTGAACAGATGATATATTACAGCATAGCATCACATAAACTTACCTCTTCGCATTATTTACCGCCATCGTTCCCCCAACTCCACCTCCAATCGCCGCGGCGAGAATGACCAGCACGAGCGCCAAACTCAAGAAGAACGTCGCCGGTCTCACACCACATATCGTCCTCTCCTTCCGCGCATCTCCCTCCCCGGAACCATAATAGTACTGAGGAGGCACGGCCTCCTGCGGCCTATCCGAGTAGAACTTGTCCGCCATGGTGACGGTATGTTGTCCTGGAGAGGACACTTCCAAGTCGGAGTGCGGTGGTGGATGGTAGACTTCGGGCGAGGAAGACATTACTCGGGAGTAACTATGTACGCCTCTGCCTCTTTGGTACAGAAGGGAAAAGAGGGAAAAGGAAGTAAAACAAGCGCGAGCGAACGAGGGGGATGGGCGGGTATAACAACACTTACATCGAGGAAACCGAGGAGGGAAAGGAACGGCATGTACTGCGCACAGGCAGCGAGGTAGATTTGAGGGAGCACCATCTGCCTTGCTGACTTGCTTCCTATGGTTCAACTTGAATGAAGATCGCGCTTAGGGAGGCACAGCTGGTGCAGATTGCAGCTGTGACATGGGACGATATTCCTTGGTGTATATATTTACAGGCTTGCGCCCTGAAATTGGGGGCTCAATCGCCAATTTTGGTGGCTCCTCCCGCCGCCAAGATAGCGAAAGCCCGCTAAATGGGCTTTGTTGCTGTGGGGAGGCGGCGTAGTTTACTGGGAAGAGTTCAGCGGCTCCACTGTACAAGCATAACGCACCAACCATTTTCCCAGTCAGTGGGGATGGAGAGGGACTTTTGAGTCTGGACTTTGACTTTGGCTGATATGCTTCAATCCATGTTTGATGTTCTTTCCAGACAATTAGTTGATTGATTGAAATGAAGATATTAGAAAGGACAAACTCAAAATGGAATACTGGGCTTGAGAATTTCCGCGAGATGACAGGTAACGGGATGAGATCGATATCTCGTACAGCGTGCCAGTAACGTTTCACACAGCTCTGTGCATGCTAGAATCAGATCCCTGATAGGCTGACTCGTGTAGATATCTCTCCGCATGAAATTGGGACTTGGAAATCGGATGTCCAGATTCGAATTCAAGCTCTGGACCTGGGAGTTTGAACCTTGAAGGCCGAGCCGGATTCGTCCTGTTCGCATCAAGTCTGACAGGAGTATGCGGCACCCTACTAGGGTGTGTTATTGCTTGCTTGTGTGCTGTCTCCAGTAAGAGGAGGATCTTGGACGAGAAGAATCCGAAAATCTCATTGGTGTAGAATGCGACGGGTGGGTTGACCTGAGGCTGAAATTGAGAGTCGAAATTTGTCGAAATTATTGTTCAACATCTGCTCGTTAAGAATGATTCTAGGAACAATTCAGTGCTCAACAGCCTTCGCAAAGTCCTTCAAAAATAACCATCTGCCTTCTTCAGCCCATCCCTTTGCCTTGAAATCATTCGCGTATTTCGGGAAGAAGTCTACGATATTCAATAGGGAGTCATCGTGAGCCATGACAACAAAAACCTCATCCTGAGCATCCGCTTCCATGACCTTTTCAATCGTCACTTCTGCTTCATCAGCATCGTGTGCGACGCCTGAGCCATCGTTCGGCCTAGCAATCGCGTAAAATGGCTTATGCTTGTCTCCGTCTCGGTACAAATCATCAAACATGGAGCCTGGGCAAGGGTTTTTGCTCTTGGGATCCAGAGGATTGGGTGAAATTGATTCGGGAATAGGGCGATACTGAGAAGGTCTGAATTCTCCTCCATGATGGCAGGCATCGCCGCCCATGAATATGAAGGAGTTAGGACTCGATGTCACTCTCGCCAGCCCACAAATATGCCCAACGGCATGTCCTGGGCTATCGAGAAGGTAGAAAGAACCATCGCCGAAATAGTCAAAGGCGTTGAATCTTCCGATCTTGATACCTTGGTCGAATGCTACCTCTCGAAGCTCCCTTCCTTCATAATCGCTTTCTAGGACAGGAGAGTCCTTGTTCGTAGGATATCCAGGCGTGAAAGCCTTCTTGAATCCAGGACCAACAATCAATGCTGTGTTATGATCGAATGTCGAGACATCGCCTGTGTGGTCCCAATGCCAATGAGACCAGATGATACCCTCGATACTCTTGCCTTCTACTCCATTGGCTTCGAGTATTTCTCGGACACCCTGCTTTACAGTTGCGGACCAACCACCTTTCTTGATCCGGTCTACGATCCTTGGTGCGTAATTCTCAACGTCTTTGCGTACTCCGAGATCAAATAGGAGTGATCTGTTGGAGGGATGCTCAATCAAGAAGGAATATGCTGGACACGAAAGGTGGGTTAGACCTTTAATTTGAGGAGTGACGAATGGCTCAAGAGGGATTCCATCGATTTGTGAGGTTGTGTCGATGATCCGAACCTTGACTGTGGTATTGGAGGTTGGGATGTTCAGATCGGGTGCTGGTTGAGCCATTTCTGACAAGGTCGTGAATCTATGACTTGCAGAGGATGTATGATAGAGGACATAGGAAGGAGTGAGGGGTATATATCGTTCCCTCCTCTCCAGACTTGCTTACCTATGTATCAAGCTAACTTCACTGGGAGAGCTTCATGTTGAAGAGACTTGACGTCACCTGGCCGCAACTGAAATGCAAAGGCTTTCTATCGTGAAGGTGATATGACTTAATCGGCTCGGAAAACAGTTCCGAGTAAACAGTTTTCTGATGTGATCTTGCATGGCATCTGGCGTAGAATACGAGGTTTGTAGCAATGTCTGACTGAGCTATGAAAAATGTCCGACGAGGCTGACAACACAGGAGGGGAGGATTGTGTCAATGGTGGGGTAATATTGTGTCTATTCCCACCTAAAATTTACTCACCAGACTTCGTCCTTCCCAGACGAGCTCGCTAAGGGCTTGGGCTTGCGTGTGGCTGTAGTGAAATTTGCTAGGCGACTCCCGTTAGTCTGCCTGCCAGTTTAGCCCCTCAGTGTCATAAATTTTTGAGATTCTTCTTTCTCCTCTTCTTTCTCCTCTTCTTTGGATTTATCCCGACAAAAATTCGTACCCTTGAGGGCATTCGCATAACCTTCTCCCCCCGAGCCTCGCCCGTATCATATTCAAGATGGTTGTCAAAGAGTACGTGAGCTACAACGATGTAAGTCGCAGAACCTTCCCCCTCCAAGGCAACGAGCGCAAATTGACAGCCGAGTCCAGGTCCACAAGCTATGCCAGGAGGCAGCTCCTCGCATTTTGGAGGACTTCAAGCCCCAGCTTATGATCGCAATCGGAGGAGGAGGATATGTGCCTGCTCGAATTCTGCGATCCTTCCTCAAGCAGCCAGGCTCGCCCAACATCCCTATCCAAGCCATCGGGCTGTCACTCTACGAAGCTCTCCCTCCTTCTCACGCCTCTGGTGCGAACACCCCGGGCGACGTCGAGCAACTCGGTACCAAGGTAACACGGACACAATGGTTGGATCTGACGAGTCTGGGAGAGATGGAGAACTTGGTCGGCAAGCGGATCTTGATCGTAGATGAGGTTGACGACACCAGGACAACTCTGGAGTATGCCGTCAAGGAGCTGGAGAAGGACGTCGAACTTGCAAGACAAAAGCTGGGAGGCAAGGGAGAGAAGACTGTATTCTCGGTCTTCGTTCTACATGTAAGACTCATCTCCCCTTGTACTATCCCGAGCCGAGGACGAATACTAAAACTTTGAACAGAACAAGAACAAGGACAAGAAGGGTCAACTGCCAGAGGATATGCTCAACGACAACAGATACTTGGCCGCCAGAACTGTGCCAGATGTTTGGATTTGCTACCCATGGGAGGCTACGGACATCGAAGCGCACGACGAAATGGCAAGAAAACAGCCGGCAATCTAGATATATGTGGTGAACGTTTGGACCTAAGCCTACTTATCTGGAATCGATTATTCTTGTCTTGAAGCCCGAGTACCCTTTCTTCCCTATTATGCGTGAAGCCATTGCAAACAAAGCATAGCCTTGTGATGAGTTAGAATCAGTGAGGGGTGGAAAAGGTTAGCCTATCGCTCTGTTATCTTAGCGTGCAATGATCCCTTCATGCATCGGCCATCGTGCGAAGGTGGGGGACCTGAACCGCGGGATACAGCAGAAACCCTGATTGCAGATGATGTACGACATTCGCGCCACATATCGCGATTACTTTTGATGGACCTCGTATGAACTCCGACTGCCTATCATACTCCAAAATCTTACTACATGCTTATGTAATATTGAACTCCCGTTTGCCGACTGATAAAGTATATATTTCTCACCTGGAATCATCAGTTTCGAGACACACAAAACCCCACTCTAAGTCCGAGTATCAGCGTCAAGCATTTCTCAGTCATGGGAGAAGCACCACCTCAAGAGCAGGAATATATCCTCGTTCTCCTCCCGTTCCCTCATGATGAGAAGGTCACCAGCCTCATAGACAGCATTCGGCGCAAACATCACCATGTCGAAATTGACTACCACAACATTGCCTTTACAGGCATGGCTGCTCCTGACTTGACCTCCGTTCCGGAAGGTATGGAATATTCCAGAATGCTCACTCACTCATGCTCACAAGCGTTTCCCAGATTCATGGAAGAAGTCGACGATCCTCGTGACATTCAATTCTCTCCCACCCTCACTCAAAATCATTCCGAACCTCAAACTGCTGCACCTCTTCAGTGCAGGAGCAAACCACATCTTCCAAACACCCATTTGGAAAGATACTGAAATCACCATCACCAATTCATCGGGTGTTCACAGTCCTCAGATAGCAGAATGGGTTATGCTCCAAATCCTCTCACATTCGCACCAAGAGAAGATCTTGCTCCAGTGGCAGAAAGAGCATAAGTGGGGAGCGCACTCTGAACTCAACTTTGTAAAAGACGGTGTCGGTCAGCGACTAGGTGTTCTCGGATATGGAGCTATTGGACGTCAAAGTACGAGAACCTCACATCACATTTTTACTAATACATGCTTTCACTTAAAGAGGGCTAATTGCTGACTGTAATCCTCAACTCCAGCCGCACGCATCTGCAGCGCCTTAGGAATGGACGTAATAGCCTATACGGCCTCACCACGGCCCACGCCCGAGAGTAAGAAAGATCTCGGATATATCGTCCCGGGCACAGGCGATGAAGACGGTCTTATCCCGAGTGCGTGGTACTCCGGCATGGACAAAGCCTCGCTGCACAACTTCCTCAAGCAAGATATCGACATCTTGCTTATCGCTGTACCTCTCACGCCAGCAACAACGCATTTCCTTGGAGCGGAAGAACTCGCTATTCTAGGCAAGCGAAATGCTTTCATTGTCAATATTGCACGTGGTGCTATTTTGAAGCAAGATGATTTGATCGCTGCGCTGAGAAAGCCGATCAAGGAAGGAGGATTAAGGGGTGCTGCGCTCGATGTTACGGATCCAGAGCCGCTGCCGAAGGACAGCGAGTTGTGGGATCTGGAAAATGTAGTTGTTACGCCTCACATCAGCGGCTTGGGAACGATGTATATGGATCGGAGCTTTGATATTTTGGAAAGGAATTTGGGAAATCTGGAGCAGGGGAAGAAGTTATTGAATGTGGTTAATAGGGGAAAGGGATATTGAGCATAAGCTTAGTTGACAGGGAGGATGGATATGCTGGAGGACTTACTTGTACTTACGGTGAGCTTGGGCAAAAGCAATAGAAGGATGATCTAACATCAGTAATTCGCAAATCGAGAGTGAATTGGTGACCTGCCAAATATCGTCGTAACGTAAGCCGTGATTTTGACAATCAGGCTTGAGTATTGCATTTGGACGATCTTATGATGATGCACAGTCCCCAGCAAGTCATAGAAAGCTGCCTCTATGATTTGTAGTCCGAAGCTCTCAAAGTACGTTCGAGACTCTGTTTGTTTTCAAACTCTCCTCGCCCAGACAAGGGCGTCCAGGGGCTTTTAAGCGAACAGCCAGCTCCTCGGGCGCCAAGAATGACGGGCCAGTGATGAAACGGCTGAGCTCGACCTCGCCAGAGTGGCATCTTCAAGCTCGAAGCTCTTCCCTGACTTCTCACACACCATTCTTTTCCAACACATCACAACTCGCAATTATGAGGAGAATAAACGCCCTAATTGTGCTGAGCACGCTCTCTACTGCAGCTTTTGCAGCAGAATCATCACGTCCTAGAGGTGTCAGTCCTGAATGTAAGTCCATCCTCCTAACCCCCCCTCGCCAGATCGTGCAATTAGCCATTGAACTTTTATTGACTGGTATACCGGACAGTTGCAAAGTTCTATAAATCTACAGACTCTTTCTCGTGTATCTCGAATCCCGAAATCAAGCTCTCTCCCTCACAAGTCAACGACGAATACTGCGACTGTCCAGATGGATCTGACGAACCTGGCACCGCAGCCTGCACTTACATTTCCGACCTCTCACCACCTCAACCCGTTGCTGGAAAAGTAAACACGTCTTTTGCTCTCCCAGGATATTACTGTAAAAACAAGGGGCATATTCCGGGCTACATACCACATATGTATGTTAATGATGGTGTATGCGACTACGAGCTCTGCTGTGACGGCAGTGATGAGTATGCTGGTGTTGGGGGAGTGAAATGCGAAGATAAATGCAAGGAGATTGGAAAGGAGTGGAAGAAAGCTGATGAGATACGGCGGAAGAGCGAGAGGGCGGCGCTGAAGAGGAGAGTTGAGCTGGTGAATGAAGCGCAGGCTTTGAGAGCTGGTGTTGAGATTAGCATTGGGAGGCTGGAGAGCGAGATTGCTGCACAGGAGAAGAAAGCTGCGGCTTTGAAGACGACATATGAGGAGATTGAAAGGAGGGAGAGGGGAAGAGTGGTGGGCAGCACGGGTGGAAAGGGTAGTAAGGTTACTATTCTTGCTGGTTTGGCTAAGAACAGAGTCAATGAGCTGAGAGACACCCTTTTGGGGGTCGTAGCGAAGAGGGATAAGCTGAAGGAGAGAGTCAAGGAGCTGGAGGCTATTCTGGCTGCTTTCAAAGAGGATTATAACCCTAATTTCAACGACGAGGGTGTCAAACGAGCTGTGAAGGCTTGGGATGATTACGCTGCTCAGAAGCTCGCTGCTGGTGAGGCAGATGAGTCTGCAGAGGATAGAGACTTGGCGGAGGTTGTCAAGGAGGACTCTGAGACCGAAGGCATCAACTGGGCTGAATGGGAGACTGAGGAGGAGAGTGATGTTGAAGCTCGTGCGTATCTCCAATTACCAGAAATGATCTCTTTACTAACTACTAAAAGTTTACAAATTCGAAGAGTACCTGCCAGGTGCAGTCCGCGACTGGGTCCACCAGAAGCTCATCGATCTCCGCATCATGCTTGTTGAGAACGGTATTCTAGCCGACAATGCCAATTCTGGATCCGAATCCAAAGCTGTCACCGACGCCCGAGCAGCATACCAAAGCGCCAACGACGAAGTCTCAACTAAGTCCTCCTCTCTCGGAGACCTACGCAACGATCTCACCAAGGACTACGGCACCGACGACATCTTCCGCGCTCTCAAGGACAAGTGTATCTCCAAGGACTCCGGCGAGTACGAGTACGAGCTTTGCTGGATGGGCAGCACGAAGCAGAAGAGCAAGAAAGGCGGTGCGCACACCGGCATGGGTAATTTCGTTCGCTTCGACAAGATGACAGTCGATGAGGAGGTCAGCGCTGACGGCAAGGGTCTGGGTAAGGGCGAGAGATTGGTGTTGAGGTACGAGAATGGACAGAATTGCTGGAACGGACCGAACAGACAGACGACGGTTGTGCTGGCTTGTGCCGAGACGGATGAGATCTGGAAGATTGTGGAGGAGGAGAAGTGTTTGTATAAGATGGATGTTGGAACGCCGGCTGTTTGTGAGGGGAGGACGGAGGAGAAAAAAGCCGGTGGGAAGGATGAGTTGTGATTTGCTTGATTAGCTTTGGACGAACTAAAATCTGTAGAATACAAGGTACTGGATCTCCAATAGCACGTATCAGTCTTTGCTTTAGATAGCAATTGCATTGTATTGCCATGCCATGTGACTTTTTGCTTCTTCTGAGTGAGATGTACAAGTCTTCTAGAATGCCGATCCCGTGGAATTCCCACCCATATTATACCCTTTTGAACACGCCAATACTCCATGCACCGATGCTGCTTTCTCCGACCTAGTTCTTCTTTGGTATCGAATATCCTCTCGTCATGAAATCCCCGGACTTGTGTGTTTGCGCACTGTAACCCGTATTTGAGAACAAGCTCTTCAGGTTCTCATTGAGTCCCAGCTTCCTCCTCTTATTCCGCTCTTCTTGCTCGTCCAGAACCTTGGCTGTTAAAGAAGCTGTGGCTGAATTCTTGATACCCGACGAAGAGACCGGAGTGGCTGTGGAATGTCCATTGGTAGTTCCGTTTTCCGCAGACTTCTTCTTGCTATCCTCTTTGGCATCGGCAGTGATTCCATTCGTGGTTTCTTTGCTCTCTGTAGCGGCTTCACCCTTCTTCCGCTTCTTGCTTCCTGGAGCTTTCTTCAGCGAATGCGTCAAGCCTGCTTCCTTTAACCTAGCTATCCTCTCCGCCAGCTTCGCAATATCTTCTTTGGCAAGTGGTACGATCGGTATGATATCGGTCTCCTTGTATGCCTCATTGCACTCCACACAAACATCACCCTTCACCTCCCGAATTGCTGCCTCGGAGAACGCATGTCCACATGGCACCAGGTACACACTCTTAGTGTTGGGACCCAGCTCTTTGCTCGTAACGGGACACACCCACTTCTCACTCTTATCCTCTTTCAGCACCGTGAACCTGACCTCAACCACATCCCTCAATCCCTTGACTCTCCCCTGCAGCACATCTTCTTTCTCTTTTAGTACAGTGGCGGGGGTGTCTGGATCTTTGGGGAGGAGCTGCTCGATGATCGCATCTTTGTTGTATAGTGTTCCTGCGCAGTCGGATACTATAGGCGTGTTAAGAGGTCGATTCGATAGAGGGCACCATGTCCAAGCATGAGTTTGCGCCTCTTGCTGCGTGGCTTTCAGTTCAGTCGTATTGAGTGCGCGGGCGGCGTTCTTGACGAGTTCGCGCCGTGTCGGGATCGATCCACCATCATTACCCATGGCGATAGATCTCGTGTAATCGTTGTAGAAGATCGGTAAAGAAAATGGCTTGTCTTGTAATATGGCTTTCGCAGATGTGTAGTGTGATGAAGATTGTATGCAAGGCGCAAGAAGTGAAGGCGGCTGAATCTTGTGATAAGCTTATCGAGGGACCGGTCGAGACGCGCTTAGCCTTTTTGGGGACCGACGAGGCTCCTTCGGCTCAGCTTTGGTAGAGCTTCCGTCACATCAGTACGGGGACCATCTACTTGAAGTAACGAACCTCAAGACAACAACACGCCCCGCAACGAGCTTGAAATTCCTTCTGGTCATTATACAACTTCACGACGACCTTAATATCTACTTACATACATGTGTACCGGCCAAGATGGCCTGCGTTTAGAGAGAAGAAGAGAGCAAGATGTCGCAGCCAGCCCATGATGCCCTGGCCCGCATCGTGAACGACTTGCGCTCACGGTAAGAACAAGTCGAACTCAAGCCTTAGAGTAACTGCTAAGGGAGCCTCGAATAGGAACAGCGATGAGACGAGAAAGCGTGCTGCGGCGGAGTTGAGAGAGTTGGTAGCTGTGACATACAGAGGTGCGCGCCCAACACTCCTTGGAATATGCCTCGAGGAGTACAAAAGCTGACCAGCCTGGACCGCAGATCTTCCAAATGAGCGATTTACAGAGTTCTACAGCGTGGTTAATAGCAGGGTTAACCAACTCATCACGCACGCGAGCGACCCAGCAGACAAGATAGGAGGAATCCATGCGCTTGATGCGCTGATCGATTTCGATGGCACAGACAATGGCACAAAGACTACGCGATTCACACAGTCCCTACGGACGGTGCTCAGAGGCAAGGATCTGGTTCCCATGCAACCTGCGGCCGCAGCTCTGGGAAAGATATGCAGACCTGGAGGAGCGTTGATCTCAGAATTGGTGGAGAGTGAAGTCAAGACGGCACTCGAATGGCTACAGTCGGACCGAGTAGAGGAACGACGATACAGTGCTGTACTTGTCCTGCGCGAATTGGCTCGAAATGCCCCGACATTGATGTATGCCTTTGTGGGGCTCATTTTCGATCAGATATGGGTGGGCTTGAGAGATATTCGGCTCCTGATCAGACAGACCGCGTCAGAGGCTATCAGTGCCTGTTTCCAGATTATTCGAGAGAGAGACCAGGCTATGCGACAGACGTGGCAAGCAAAGATCTACGATGAGGCTGTCCAGGGCGTCCGACAAGGCTCGCTGGAATATATCCATGGATCTCTGCTGGTCATCAAAGACCTGCTTCAACAGGGAGGCATGTTCATGCATGAACACTACCAGGAGGCATGCGAGATTGCGTTTCGACAGAAAGATCACCGTGATGTGCAGGTTCGGAAGACAGTCGTGCTTTTGATCCCTGAGCTGGCGAATTACTCTCCTACTGAGTTTGCTCAGAGCTATTTGCACAAATTTATGGTTTTCCTGTCTGGTATGCTGAAGAAGGACAAGGATCGGAATGATGCATTCTTGGCGATTGGTAACATTGCCAATGCTGTCAAGAGCGCTATTGCTCCATATTTGGATGGTGTCCTAATCTACGTTCGTGAAGGACTGAGTCTGAAGTCGTGAGTGTACTATTGACTATGCCGGAAGCTGTACTGACAAAAAGCAGGAGACGAAGCGGCACAGTTGATCCTGTATTTGACTGCATTAGCCGACTCGCAGTTGCAGTCGGTCAGACGTTGAGCAAGTATATGGAGGCACTCTTGGATCCCATATTTGCTTGCGAGCTTACACCTAAGCTCACTCAAGCTTTGGTGGATATGGCATTTTACATTCCTCCCGTCAAGTCCACCATCCAGGAGCGATTACTGGATATGCTGAGCAAAGTCCTCTGTGGCGAGCCTTTCAAACCTCTTGGGGCTCCCACACCAAACAGAATTGCTGCTGCACCCGTAGTGCCCAAAGACTCGAAGGACCCACTCGCATACGAGCACCGCCAAACTGAGATCAAACTCGCCTTGAATACTCTAGGAAGTTTCGACTTTTCAGGTCACGTTCTGAACGAGTTTGTTCGGGATGTTGCAATCAAATACGTCGAGGACGATAACGCCGAGATCAGGGAGGCAGCTGCGCTGACTTGCTGTCAACTCTACGTTCGAGATCCGATTGTCAATCAGACAAGTTACCATGCTATTCAAGTCGTCAGCGAAGTCATCGAGAAGCTGCTTACTGTAGGAGTGGCTGATCCAGATCCAAATATCCGCCGAACCGTCCTTGCGGCGTTAGACGAACGATTCGATAGGCACTTGGCCAAGGCTGAAAATATCCGAACCCTGTTCTTTGCCCTCAATGATGAAGTCTTTAGCATCAGAGAGGTGGCGATTGCGATTATTGGTCGCTTGACGCATGTCAATCCCGCCTACGTGATTCCTTCTTTGCGAAAGGTGCTCATTCAGATGCTCACTGAGCTTGAGTTTTCGGACGTTGCAAGAAACAAGGAAGAAAGCGCAAAGTTACTCAGTCTGCTTGTCCAGAACTCCCAGCGCTTGATCAAGCCATATGTCGATCCAATGATCACTGTATTGCTTCCCAAAGCTTCGGATCCCAATCCCGCTGTCGCTGGTACTATCCTTAAAGCAATTGGCGATCTTGCCACTGTTGGTGGAGAGGACATGATTCCATATCTCGGTCAACTTATGCCGATTATCATTGATGCGCTGCAAGACCAGAGCTCAGTCATCAAGCGCGAGTCTGCTCTAAGGACTCTGGGACAGCTGGCGAGCAATTCTGGATATGTCATCAAGCCATATATGGACTATCCACCTCTTCTCGAAATCCTCCAGACCATCATCAGATCCGAGCCTCATCGCGGCCCTCTTCGCCAGGAAACTATCAAGCTGATGGGTATCCTCGGAGCTCTAGATCCATATAAGCACCAGCAAGTAGAAGAGAAGTCCCCCGAGACACAATTGCGCCTGGAGTCGACACAGATGACGGATATTTCACTCATGATGACCGGACTCACACCGTCGAACAAGGAATACTTCCCAACGGTCGTGATCAACGCTTTACTTCAGATTCTTAAGGATCAGTCTCTCTCTCAACACCACGCACTGGTTGTTGAAGCCATCATGAACATCTTCCGCACATTGCAACTAGAGTGTGTTACTTTCCTCGATAAAGTCATCCCTGCTTTCATTGGTGTTATTCGAAGCGCTTCACCATCTCGCCTCGAGTCTTACTTCAGTCAGTTGAGCATTTTGGTCACAATTGTTCGACAGCATATCCGAAATTTCTTACCCGAAATTGTTGCCCTGCTGCAAGAATTCTGGGAGAAGAGCCCCACTTTACAGGCCAACATACTCCAACTTGTGGAAGCCATTTCACGTTCATTAGAAGGAGAATTCAAGATTTATCTTGCTGGCATCCTTCCACTCATGCTTGGTATCCTACAAAAAGATACATCCACACGCCGTCTACCTTCTGAGCGAGTCTTGCACGCATTCCTCGTGTTTGGACCCAGTTCCGAGGAGTATATGCATCTGATCGTTCCTGTCGTTGTAGGTGTCTTCGAGAAGGCTCAACAACCTTCTTTCATCCGCAAATCAGCGATCGAGACAATCGGCAAGATATCCAGACAGGTCAATCTCAATGACTTTGCTTCAAAGATCATTCATCCTCTCGCACGAGTACTGAACGGAAACGATATTACCTTGAGACTAGCGGCTCTAGACACTTTGTGTGCTTTGATTTTCCAGCTTGGTAAGGATTACCTGCACTTCGTTGGAACTATCAATAAAGTGCTCGCTGCAAACCAAATTTCGCACCAAAACTACGAGCTCCTAGTCAGCAAGCTTCAGAAGGGTGAGGTCTTGCCTCAAGATCTCAATGCTGATGATCGATTCCGCACTTCCGTCGACGAGACGTCTTCGTCAGAGGTACAAAACAAAAAGCTCGATTCGAATGCTTCTCATCTCAAGGCTGCTTGGGATGCCACCGGCAAATCGACCAAGGAAGATTGGCATGAGTGGATGCGCAGATTCAGTGTCACTGTCTTGACTGAGTCTCCAAATCAAGCACTTAGAGCATGTGCTGCACTCGCAGCCATCTACCCACCATTAGCTCGAGAACTTTTCAATTCCGCATTTGTGTCTTGCTGGGGAGACTTGTTCGAACCCTATCAGGATGATCTGATCCAGAACATTGAGACAGCAATCCGCTCGCCTCATGTCACACCTGATCTCCTAGGTATTTTACTGAACCTTGCCGAATTTATGGAGCACGATGATAAGGCCCTTCCAATCGACATTAGAGTCCTCGGTCGCGAAGCTGGCAGATGTCATGCCTGGGCGAAGGCCTTACATTACAAGGAGCTCGAATTCCTTCAAGACCAATCAAGCGGTGCTGTAGAAGCTCTCATCCAGATCAACAACCAGTTGCAGCAGTACGATGCTGCTATCGGTATTCTGCGTAAGGCGCAGTTGTACAAAGATGGAATCCAGTTGCGCGAGACCTGGTTTGAGAAACTGGAGCGCTGGGAAGAAGCCCTTGAGTTCTATCAGAAACGTGAGCAAGAATTTCCCGAGCAAGCCGACAGCTTCGATGTTATCATGGGAAAGATGAGATGTTTGCACGCTCTCGGAGAGTGGGATTCTCTTTCAGCTCTTGCGCAAGATAAGTGGCATACTTCTGGCCTCGAGATCCGTCGTGCTGTCGCTCCTTTGGCTACTGCAGCTGCTTGGGGTCTGGGACAATGGGATCTGATGGACGACTATCTGAGCGTCATGAAAGCCAACACGCCAGATCGATCCTTCTTTGGTGCTATCCTTGCTCTTCACCGCAATCAATTCCGGGAGACTGCTATGTATGTGCAAAAAGCCAGAGAGGGCCTCGATACTGAGTTGAGTGCCTTGGTGAGCGAGTCTTACAACCGTGCCTACACTGTCGTCGTTCGTGTACAGATGTTGGCAGAGTTGGAGGAACTTGTTGTCTACAAACAGAGCTCTGGCAACCCGGCGAAACAAGAGGTCATGCGACAAACTTGGGAGAAGCGTCTTCTTGGCTGTCAAAGAAATGTTGAAGTCTGGCAAAGAATGCTGAAGTTGCGTGCTTTGGTCATCTCTCCTACCGAAAATATGCCCATGATGATCAAATTCTCCAATCTTTGCAGAAAGTCTGGTCGGATGGGTCTTGCAGAGAAGCATTTGCAGATGTTGCTTGGTAGCGACGAAAGTTTGGACAACCTACTCCCTTATACGCCTCAGAACGGTAGCAATGGTGATCTGGTCCGAAATGGCGATCGACCATTGAGAGTGGTCCCACCTCCAGTCCAATACGCTGTTCTCAAATATCACTGGGCTGCTGGTAAGCAGGACGCTGCTCTGGAAGCTCTGAAGAGTTTCACTTCGGATCTTGCAGAGAGACTACAAATCGTCGAAGCTGCTGCACAGGGCGTAAACGGCATCGATATCAACAGCCTGAGTCTCAACGGCGGAGCGCCGCTGCATGCCAATAATGGTTACATGACCAACGGCATGAGTCCACCACAGCCTCACAACCCTGCATTAATATCTAAGCACATTGCTGATCACACGAAGCTGCTTGCTCGATGCTGCCTTAAGCAAGGTGAATGGCAGGTGGCACAAAAGAAGGGAGATTGGAAACACGACCGTGTTCATGACATTTTGACCTCCTATCGTGCAGCCACCCATTACAATCCGACCTGGTACAAAGCATGGCATGCTTGGGCCTTGGCGAACTTTGAGATTGTTCAAGGCCTCGGTCACCGCACAGAACGAGACCGCGATGTGGTTGTACCACCAGATGTGCTCGTCAATTACGTCGTACCTGCTGTCCGTGGTTTCTTCAAGTCTATCGCATTGTCTCAGGGAAGCTCGTTGCAAGACACTCTCCGTCTTCTTACCTTATGGTTTGCTCATGGTGGAAGTCCAGAAGTCAACGCGGCTGTGACCGAAGGATTTGCATCTGTCAGTGTCGATACCTGGTTGGAGGTCATTCCTCAACTCATTGCCAGAATCAATCAACCGAACCAGCGCGTTCGACAATCTATTCACAACCTGCTCGCAGATGTTGGTAGAGCTCATCCACAGGCTCTCGTCTACCCGTTGACTGTTGCAATGAAATCAGCGCCAAACACTCGCAGATCCAGATCAGCTATGCAGATCATGGACAGTATGCGTCAACACAGTGCCAGACTTGTTGAGCAAGCAGATCTTGTCAGTCATGAGCTTATTCGTGTTGCCGTCCTTTGGCACGAACTCTGGCATGAAGGTCTTGAGGAGGCTTCACGCCTTTACTTCGGTGATCGCAATATTGAGGGCATGTTTGCTACATTGGCGCCTCTGCATGACATGCTCGACCAAGGACCGGAGACTCTCCGCGAAATTTCCTTCGCTCAGACGTTCGGTCGTGACCTGCAAGAAGCTCGCGAGTGGTGCTTTACCTACAGACAATCAGGCGATGTCGGCGACATCAACCAAGCTTGGGATCTCTATTACCAAGTATTTAGAAGAATTGCTCGCCAATTGCCGCAACTTAACAACTTGGAATTGGCTTATGTCTCGCCCAAGCTCTTGAGCGCCCGCGATCTCGACTTAGCTGTTCCAGGAACTTATGTGAGCGGTAGACCTATCACTCGCATCATCCAGTTTGACACCACCTTCACGGTCATCTCGTCCAAGCAACGTCCCCGTAAGCTCAGTCTTCAAGGCAGCGACGGTGTTGCATATGCTTTCGTCCTTAAGGGCCATGAGGATATTCGCCAAGATGAACGTGTCATGCAACTGTTTGGTCTCTGCAATACTCTGATGGTCAACGATACCGAATCGTACAAGCGACACTTGAACATTCAGAGATACCCTGCCATTCCTCTGTCGCAAAACTCTGGTCTTCTTGGCTGGGTTCCCAACAGTGATACCCTGCATGTCCTCATCCGCGAGTACAGAGAGTCTCGCAAGATTCTCCTCAACATTGAGCACCGCATTATGCTCCAAATGGCTCCTGATTACGACAATCTCACTTTGATGCAGAAGGTCGAGGTCTTCGGTTATGCTCTCGACAATACTACTGGCCAGGATCTCTACCGAGTCCTTTGGTTGAAGAGCAAGAGTTCCGAATCATGGCTCGAGCGCCGTACAAACTATACTCGATCCCTGGGTGTCATGTCGATGGTTGGTTACATCCTCGGCCTCGGTGACAGACATCCTTCCAACTTGATGCTTGACAAGATCACGGGCAAGATCATCCACATCGATTTTGGTGACTGTTTCGAGGTTGCTATGCACCGCGAGAAATACCCCGAACGAGTGCCATTCCGTCTGACGAGAATGTTGACATATGCCATGGAAGTCAGCAATATCGAGGGTAGTTTCAGAATCACCTGCGAGAACGTGATGAGAGTTCTGCGTGATAACAAGGAGTCGCTGATGGCTGTTCTCGAAGCTGTAAGTATGTCATTTCTCGTCCTAAGCAACCTACTAATAAGAACAGTTCATTCACGACCCTCTTCTGAACTGGCGTCTTACCGGCGATACATCCCCTGCCGGACCCAATTTCCCCTCTCAACGCCGCGACTCGCTGATGGCGTCCAACGCCCGCCGTCCATCGATGATGGAAGCCGATATGCCACCCTCAGCACTGATGGCTCAGGATCCTACCGCCGCTCCCGGTGGTCCACCTGCCCCTCGACCTCGCGCACGTACAAACTCGACCTCTCAAGGCCCCATTGGCATGGACGGTGTCGATGTCCAAGAGACTCAGAACGAGCGCGCCATGCAAGTCTTGAACAGAGTCAAGGAGAAGCTTACTGGTCACGACTTCAAACCCGACGAGGAGTTGACATATATCCTGCAGGTAGACAAGCTACTCATCGAGGCTACAAAGTTGGAGAACCTGTGCCAGCATTACATCGGATGGTGCAGTTTCTGGTAGGGGAGAAGTAGGGCATGGAGTGCATAGAGGCATGGGTTTGGCGATGCATTTCATACGGGTATCTGGGAGTTGGCGTTTCCAAGCGAGCAAGTGCGGCATCTCTTGCTTGCATGAATGCGGGTTGATATGGTTGGCGTCTTTAGTTTCCTTGAGTTTTTGAAAATGCCATTTTGCGTGCATGGAGACCGGATGGATGGGTGGGCATGGATAAGCATGGGTGTGTTGTTTGTAATCCTTTTTGTATATGTAAGAACGGGGCGTTGGCGTGCAATCTACATGGTTTATGAACCGGTCATTACTTGGCCTCTCGTGCTTTTCGCCCGGTGACCTTTTGACATCTGTAAATGTGATATTGATAAGTATTGCAGAAGTGATACAAGTCAGCAATGTCAATTATACTAAAGCACTCATACACCGGAGAATTTAGGCCTAGACTCCTCGAGAATAAAGTCTGCTCTACACGAATTTCAATCCAGCAACATCCACATATTTCAGGCTCCCAATCTGCTATACAGGAGAACATGCAGCTGATTGATGCAAAAGACACCTCAGCACATTCTTCTCGGACCTTACTCTCCTTCCCTTCTTTCACTAGTCCCCATCTCCTCACCCCGCCCAACACCATTCCAACCTACGCAAATAGCACAGCAGCAATCGCCGCTGTAGCCGGTACGCCCTGCACGAATAGAATCTTCCTATTCGCAGTAGCACCACCGTAGATCCCAGCTACGAGGACACAGCTGGAGAAGAAGAGGCTGAGCTGCTTGCTGACTTCTGGAACAGGGTGGACGAGTGACCATGCAAGACCGGCGGCTAGGAAGCCATTATACTGTTAACAGGGCAAAATGATGTTAGCTCTGGTCTTTATTTCTAGTTTACATGATAGATCAATCGATGAGTAGAGAATGAGAAGGACATGATTTGATTTGATGGTGAGGAGAAAGGTGTGTAAGGAAATGAGGAAGGGACTCAAGGTAGATGAGCAGAGCACGTGAAAGTATGATAGTAGGAAGGAAGGAAAGGGAAATAGGTAGGCATCACGTACGAGACCCTGGTTTGCAGCTAAAGTCTTTGTTTTCTCAGCGAAGTCTTTTTTGAGCCCGAATGCTTTCAACCCGCGAGGTGTGGTCCAGAGGAACATTTCTAGGATCATGATGTAGACGTGTTCGGCTGCCAGGACGGAGACGGCGAGGTTGGAGAGGAGCGGCATGGTGGGGTCTTGGACTTGGACTTGGACTTGAACTTAAGCTTTTGGAGGGTGTTGGGGGGGCTTGTTGGATTGAGAGCTTGGAGGGAGAAGGTTGAGGGATGAGAGATATGGGAGTATGTAGGGTGTAATGAGTTGTAGGAGGTGAAGGTTTGGATGCGACGTCTCGAGGGTTGACTTTGGGTGCTGAGTCAGCGGGCTTGGTTCGGGAGATACACGTGATTGTTGAAAGGGAGACATCCTGGCGTGAACAAACGCCGCTGTTGATTTTGGCCATACTATTGGTGCTGGTATTGGTGTTGATGTTCTTCTTGAGGCCAGAAGACAACGTGACTGTGTATATACCTAGTTGCGAAACGCTGAATGTTGGACGAGACTGAAAAAGTAAACAAAAGCTAACCGACAGACACTCAAAGTAGGACCTCGGCTATCGGTCGTCGATGCCTAGAACCATATATTAACGTGAGAAGTTGGTATAAGATCTGTTTGAGGAGTAGAGATCGAGAAGACTTATAACGAGGAACCCTATCCAAGATGCAAAAACTTGGGACATAAAAATTCCGGTGAGACAAAATTCAACCCTGGTGCATGTCGGCTGCTTGTTTCCTCCAGAGACAGAGGACCGGCAGAAACCTGACTGCTAGGGCTGATCACATGTGATAGGATTTCTTTGAGCATATGACACGGAAGGTAACGAGACCGAATCTGGTGACAAACTGGTAAATATCTATTTGAGCATCGGAAATACCTCTAGCGAAGCGAATAGAGAGCCACAAACAGCGATAGTCAGCGACTTCGCTTAGAAACCGCGTGGGATATACATAATCTCCCCTTATCGAACCAGAGATTCGCTCTGTATCCCCGCGTCTGTCGAGTGCAGGAGAAGAAGTTGCAAAATACATCCTCGAAGGCCTGTGTCAGGAGTGGCGTTTTGTGCTGGGATACCCCGATCCCTTTTTTCCACGAAACGTGTGTGAGCCAATGTGTATTGTAGACTGGAATGGGGACATACAGGCCTTTAAGATCGTAGATCATATCTGGAGGATCACTTATCTGTACTGGGGCCTGAGACCAGACTGTGAGGTAAGGTTGCCAACATCTGGTGTTTTGTTGTATGAATTTGGATGAAACCTGGGAGCTCAAATACATACTGCCAGATAGAGATGACTTCTGACAGACAACAATGGGGGCAGGTCATCGTTAGCACCGTTGGCTAGGATAGGATAGGACTGCCTTGCTAATCCGAAGATCGAGCGAAACGGTAATTGCCTAAAGGAATGAATTGGAAATTGAAGGGTAAGTTCACCCCTTGGTGTAACGTTGATATTAGAGTGATATAAAAAAGAATACTTCTGCTATGGAAAGCCTCGCTTCTGATCTATGTGAGAGCCCAGGGAGCAGTAGAGCCGCATAGAAATAGGTACAAAATCTCGTTGAGAGGAAGGGATAATGAATGAGAGGTAACTGGTCTGATAGAAGAAGATGTCGCGAAGGGAATGATGAATGGACTATGGACGGGATAGGCAATGCCATCATACCATACAATAACGTAAGAGATGTGCACTGGAAGATCTGCTTGATATTTGATATCCAATACTATCCCTAATGGAGATATTCTGAGGCTCGCATTTATTGCATGTTCCGGCGTCTGATCTTTTGATTTTGTTCAATTCAAGTACCGAGAAGTCAGAGATATTGATGTGCAGTAGTCTCTGTGAAAATATATAAGTGAGATCTCGAACTTACTGGAAGAGTAATTATACTTCCGTACCATGCATGGCATATTGATGTTCTAGACTATCGCTTAAGAGTAGACAAAGATAGAGTTGTACATATGCTTGCCTAGCACGATTGAATAATAGCTCGTTTGATCGCCCTGAAAACTTTCCGAGGGGACTTCTGAGCGTGGACACATCGATCACTTGATCGAGCGCTGATGCAGATGTGGTGAAAAGCAGTAGAGCGAGCACTCCTTCCCCATCCCTATCGTAAATCACCTATAAGCCCCCAATCAACTCATCTCCCATCTCTTACAATACCAACCTACAGTAGTGTTGCATTCCTCAAGTCTGAAATTCATAGCATGTTCCACCACAAGTGCACAAGTGTATACCAGCTAGATGCTGTGACCCCTCATTTTTTCCCCAATAATAATAACGGCTGCTTACCTCGCCTACGCCGTCCGGTTGAACCAGCGAAGCTTCGCCGCAACTGCATCTGCATCAATAATCCCACCTCTACCCCTCCTCTCAAAACGCGAAAATACCACGCCAGCGCTCCATTCTGTGATAATCGCGGATGAGGAACATGGGACGCGTCGTCCAATACCTCGTTGAGACCGAAAAGTTGGGAAATGAGATGGGATGAGAAACGCGTGAGAGATGAGATGAGTAGGTTAGGGTGGGACAGGGATGCGCGTTTAGGTTGGTGGTGTAGTGTCTGTGCAGGTGTCTACTGTAGGCGGGACGGGAAACCGGGGAGGTGGTTTGTGTTTTGGCGGGGTTTTCACTGCTTAGCAGATGGTGAGGGTTGAGAAGCTAAGGTTTGCAAGTAAATATTTGATGGAGTTAGTGAGGACTTAGTGGTCTATGGAACGTTAGTGGTGATTGAATGGTTGGAAGGATGGAAAGAATGTTGGGAGATGACGAGGTAGGTAGTGACTTCATGACTTTGGGATGTTTGAATTGGAAGATCCTTGATGATTTGATCGGAATGAGAGGACGATGAGAAGAAGAGGAATAGAGGGAAATGCAGAAGCGCAGAAGTGCAATTCTGTTCTGCAGTGCAAGAGAAGTTTGGTAAGAGGATTCGCTATTCGCACTTCATACGGTGCAGTGCGGTGCAGTGCGGCTGAGAAATTACAGCTGTTTCTCTCGCACGGTTGGGTAGTTGAGGTGGAGATGTAAGGGATATATTAATATCAGCGAGACTGCGCTGGAAGCTGCACCGGGAGTCATTAATAGAATCGCAGGGTGAGATTATGATATTACGTTGAGGTGAGATGAGATCAGAGGTATGCGGGGTTGTCTTCATCTCATCTCTTTGGTGAGATCCTGGCTGTTTGAGGTTTGAGATGTCATGCTGTTGTATGATCTGTGCATCTTCAAGCCTCAAGCCGCATTTCAAGCCCGCTGATGATAATAAAGCATGTTGAAGAAAGAGAATGGACAGGGAGACGCGTCCAACGCGTTGCTTTTGTTTTGATCCAGGTTTGTTATGTTATGATATGCAGGTAGGTAAGGTGGTATTACAAGCATGCGAAGCCACGCACATGCCATTGCTTCTGGAAGATCCTAGGAGAAGCGTCGGCGTGCTTATCAGAGTTGGATTTGGGGCTTGGATGAGGCTTTAGGGCTTGATGAGCTGTCAGTTTTGCGGAGATCACATGGCAATTGAATGTGGGGGGTTTGAAATGATAACTTTTTGCTTCTGTGTTGCGAGTTCTTCTTTTTGTAGACGGCCGCATTTGTGGTGGGGTTCGCGATGGAGATTGTGAAATGACGGGTGGAGTTGAGGCATTCGTTCCATGGATAGATTCATAATTGTAGCTTGGTATGTTTATAGGTTGTGTCTCAATAGCATGTTGCATTTCGGTTGTGAATTGATTACCAGATTTGGTTGGCGGGTCGGTGACATCGTTGTTGATAGCGCAAACGATAGTTGATGCAAACGGCGTTGCATAGCATAAGTTTATCTGCTAAGTTAGTTGTGGAGTTAGATATGTAGCCGGCAAATTATCTGACTATCAGATGAACGGTGCGACAGCATTATCGATTATGGATACTGCCCGTCCACTCATCTGATCTGCCTATCGCAAGTAACATCGTGATCTCAACACTTCAGATGAACTATTGAGCAGTTTCGCACTCGGGAGGTCAAATTGATGAGGGAATCAATTGCCGAAGCGGGAAATGCATGTCTTGAGGCATGAGACATCGTGTGAACCGTGATGTGTCAACATCCAGTGTTTAATTGATTGATGACGTTGGGCGCTGATGGAGTTCAATTTGCGTGTACGGGACCTACGGGTGATGAGACTCAGGCATCCCTTGTTGGATATATTAATTGACAGCAAAGTCTGGATGGAGACGGGAAGGTTAGCCAGCACGGCAGACGAGGCTGAACCACAGCTCATCCTTCCATTAATCTATGATCCATCGCCACGCGGTTTGCATGTTGGAACGAACAGCTGAAGAGGCTCCATCGAATTTGAGAGTGAAGCCTCGCTCGCAACGCCTCCGTTTGACGATAGCTCTAGGAAGTCTTGGATCAGGCTTTAGGAAGTTCATTCCGCCTCATCCATCCAGCGGCAGCCCAACTGTCTCTTGACTATCACGGGCATGTCTCTGAGTACTGAAATAAGGTTTTCGCAACGTTCTTGCGAGAAATGTCTTGGGATTTCATCCTGGGATGATGAGAGGTCCAGACTGGTCGGGATCGGCTATGATTTTCCGATTTTCGTCGATTCCTTTCTTGCCCCTGAGGACTTGGGTTGAAGAGGTGGAGTTGTGATTTTCGACTTTTTGTGCTGCGCTCTCCGGGATGAGTTGATGAGAGGAGAAAGAGTGGGGAGCCTGTCCCGGGACTCGGGCATGGTCTGATTTTGAGTCCGCGCTAAAGACTAGATGAGGGCAAGTGTCAGGTACACAGACGATATCAGTGGTTCGCGGCAGCAGGCCGTTTCCGCGGGTGTGGATAGTAGTCAGGGGACAGTGTCGGGGGTATATCCTTGTCGTGGAATGAATGGGATGATGGGATGATGGGATGGCGGCAGGGGATGAGATGAAGAGGAGAGGACAACAGGTTAACCCCTTTTGGGCGCACGCGACAAATGGCCGAAAGGAGAGATTCTTGAGAGTATTCGTCGCCCCTGAGGAGAATTATCGTCGGCGTCCTGTACTGTACTCTGCAACGGTGATGAAGCAGACCAGCTGAAAGCTCGTACAGTGGCGAACCTGTTTTTTGGGTCAAGATTGAAATCAGAGGCCTTATCGGGGCTTCTGAAACGTTTGGGTAGTTCCCGTGGGGTGCGATAGGGCCTGGCATTGGGTCGGGAAGATCGCTGGAGATGTGCTTGGACCTGGACTCTGTACCTGTGGCAGTTTTCACACGCAAAAAGCAAGTTCTGTACTATTTCTGCTACCCTATCGCTTGGGAAAAGCATCATATCCACCCGCATTGGGTAGGTTTTGAACCCCGCAGATGCGATAACTGAGATTTGGAGACGTGCAGTTGTTTGGAGCCGAGGACCGAGACATTTCGAGATGATAAAGCTGGTTGGTTGGACGAGGAGTGTTGACTTCGCCAAGCTAGGAGCTGTCACTGTCAAACAGGAAAACAAGCAAACGAGCGAAAAGAAAACAATAAGTGATGTAACCGTTGATGTCGTTGATACAGTATCGCATCTCTTGGAGCGAAACGAAAATACAGTGGGTTGAAGATCGATAGGCAGTGGGGTTTGCCGCTGGATCTAACCAACGAACGGTGCAGTATGTCAGCATCGTCACATTCTTCTAGGGGCACGATCTATTGTTGTAAAATGCAAGCCAGAGCGCGCTTGGGTACGGACAAGGGGTTAGGGGTACATGTCAGAACTGAATCTTGACATCCAGAACAATCTTCAACGAACCAAAGAACAAATATACTTTCACTTACTTTTGATCGGGGCGTTAGAAGAGGGGTAAGATGACACGGCAAGGCAAGAAGAAAGTCAATCTGGGAATTTGACGTGGTCGCTGGAGACAGTTGAGATATCTGAAGTTGTACCAAGAACGGACGGACTTGCCTCGAGGTTCAGCAGTGTTTGACCAGTAGAGCTGAACAGCAGGACAGAGACACGCAGGTACAGGTACAGGGAACACAGTTGTGTACCGCAATTACGCACGCCTGAAGGCAATTCTGGAGTGTAGTGGTACTGTATTTGTACCCGCCGAATCGAGTCCTTGACACCTTGCTGTGCTGTGCTTTGCTTTGGTTCGCGCAATGGAATGAATTTCTGGTGGGCTCGGTGCTGAGTGCTCAGATGAAGATAAGGTGCTTGCTTGCTTGCTTTCTTGTGGCATGTGGTTCCTCCGAGAAAGCTGCGATGCGAAGTGTCGATGTTCCCTGGTGTTTTCGTCCTTCCTTTCCGCCTCCATGCCCTGGTTGATCCGATAATCCGAGCCTCTGCCCTCCACTTCAGATGTCAGCCATTCATTTCAGTGCTTCTACCTGGTAGTTGAGCATTTTTGCTGGTCCTCAGGGTCAACTTCCACTGAATTCCAGCGAAGTGCCCCTAAAAGCCACCTAGAAACCAGTGGCGCCCTGTCCCGCGGCCAGCCTATCGGTCCCAATCCCAGAGGCGGCAGTCACCATCAGCGCCAATAGCCCATCAGGTTAAGGCCAGGAACCAACAGACGGTGGCTCTTGGCTCTGCATAAGCAGCGTCGTTACCCCTGACTGCAGAGTGCAGAGCGGGCAGAAAGACGGAACGACCAGACGATCGAAGAGATCAAGAGCAGGGGGAGAATCAGAGGAATCAGGGAGATCAGAGAGATCAGAGAGATCAGAGAAACCAGACCAGGGCCAGACCGGATCCCTGATCTCGCTTGATTTCCACTATTTTTTCGCCCATGCCTTTGACCCTGAACGATGCCCGCCCCATGCCCGTTGGCTCCTCGTCCAATCCCGTCTCCCGTAGCCTCCCTTTCCCTGCTCATCTGCTCCAGGTGTCCAGGGCTTCTTCCTTCGTGCATTGCATTGCATCGCATTGTTCTCCTTCGTTTTTCTCCTTCCTGCCTGCTGCTGCACCTGCAACGCACACCCTCGTCCACCCACACCTCTCCCACCACTCTCGACGCCATCCCGCAGAGCAGACAAGAACAGAGTAAACATCCAGCTCGAGTCGAAACACGAGAACCTCTGGGTCCTATCCTCTGTGCGAAGATCAGGAACAAGAGCCATCCGTCGAACATATACCCTTTCGAACCTCTGCAGCATTTCCAGCACTCCGTCACCGATTAATGCATTGGCACACGAATCTCCGAGCAAGCATAGCAATCTACACTCAGCTTCTGCATCAATCCGTCCAGGGCTGCGTCGACGCGCCGCACCTCTCGCTCCTGACCTAATTACATCCTCCTTTAACAACGCGCGAAGAATATTCGATTTATTGCAGCTGTCCACCATACAACTACCTCTGACGGCTGCCGAGGAGGGAGACACCTGGCTGGAGCTTCGAACAAACCTTCTGCACCTAAATATATGTACCTAGCCATCGATTCGACAGCCATACTCCAAGAGTCCAAGGATACCGAAACGAGCCCGTGACAGTCGCTCCCAACTCTGAAGCACAACAGCCGTTTACCCCTACGCGAAATATCAAATTCAGCCATTGCATCTCGATCTTTGATTATCGATTGCCTCTTCCCCTATATTTCGAAACGATCGTTCTCCATAGTACGTGCCGTTATTCAGACGGGGATTGGGGACAAACCCTACCTTCAACCCGTGTCTAATCCCAAGAATCCGCTCTTTCGTCTTATTTTTATATCTTCAGGGCTGATGCTTGTACCCCGGAATAGGTTGATTCTCCGCCCCTCCACGCTACGGGCTAGTCATCCCTTCATTTTGATTCGAATTTGCCTCACGAAATTCCCTTCGTACGTTTACAAGCTGGAGAGATTCACATTCTTTTCGTGAGCGTGCTCACCCACAACACTCGTTGTCAGTTCTCCGTGTTGAAGCTGCAGTGCACTACCGGTCTTCAGGGGCTAATTATTTCCAGACGGCGGTAATACGTACAACTAATCACAATGAATCGATTCCGCACAAAGAAGAAGACGAAGGATGTCCCAGATGGAGTGGTCAGGGCATCAACAGATTCAGACGCACCGTCAGTGCCAGTAATCAAATCATCGAAGACTTTCAGGTTAGGAAAGAAGACTCCGGAGCCAGAGCCAAAGCCAGAAATCGACCTTTCAACGGCATTACCATCTTCGGACGACTTTCGAACGAGTTTACTGATGAGTGGACTATCGGCTCGATTCTCCATGCTACGAGAACAGGACGACCCAAAATCGAAGATTGGAAAAGCAAGTGACGACAGTGTTCTGTTTCCAAAACGACAATCAAGGTTAAACGACTTCGGTTTCTCGACACAGGGGCTCTCGGATATTGCAGAGGTTTCATCAATCAATGGATCGATTCGACCTCCATTTGCGTTTGGCCGGTCCGATTCTTTTGCTGGCTCAGAAGGTTATGGGACTGACAACGACAATGACTCGACTCACGGTAGCATAATGAATCGGGCGAAACCTGGCGAAGGGAACAACTTGTTTGGTGGCCGACAGAAGATAATGATGGGAAAAAGAGCTCTGTATGACAATGATGTTAGTCAATCGGCTTTTCAAAAGATCCGGGAACGGGAGAGGGAGCAGAAGGAACAAGAACGACAACGGGAAGAAGAGGCCCAATCATCACGGCCCAGTTCACCACCGCTATCTGGCTACAACCGAAATAGGGAAACATCTTCCACTACCTCTTCTGGTGGACCTTCAATAACCCGAAGCTCAACGGCAGCAACTTCTTTCACATCCCAGAGGACGCCATCTCTCAATGGTGGCCATACACCAGTAACACCAAATATCCCAGGTGCCAATGCAGCTTTAGAAAGATCTGGTACAAAGACTCGAAGATTGTACGAGACTGGACTGGATAACCATCTTCACGAGCAACAATTCTCGGCAATGAGCAGAATCGACACCCTGACCCGGCAGCGGACTCTTGGTACGAATACACCTCCACCTGGAGGTCTTTCGCCTACATATGGCCCGGCACCTGGTGATAGATGGGACCGACCAATTATTGGGAAGCAGAGCATGCCAAACCTGCGAGCAGCAAGCCCACCTCCTACCGGACCTCCGATGGGTACTTTCGACTTTGGTGTCCGCAAGAACAGCAATGCAGCAGTCAAGCCATTCGGCATGGCCTCTCCTCCTCTCAGCCCACCAATGAGCGAGTACGACGAGCATGGAATATTACCAGTACAGCCGAATGATAGAGGGAAGGCTACAGCCTTAGGTGCCTTTTCAAAGCCAGCTCCCTATGATGAGAACAAGTACTCCCAGAGACAGCTTCAGATGCAACAAGGCAGAGAAACACCGCCACCAAGGAAGCATTCGCCGCCACGAGCATTTGTTCCTCGAAATCAGCAGCAGCAACAGATGTCAAGCCGAACTCGTACTGAGTCCAATGCGACCTACGCTTCGGAAAGGTCGAGGTCAAATTCATCAGCTCAAAGAGCGTTCCTTCCCCATGATCGTATCCCAGAGGCACCAATGAACAACATTACGGTTCCAGAAACTGAAGCAGTGTCTTCGGGTACCTTTCTCGCATCTCCAGATAGTACTTCGTCAGCATCACCTAATGATGTGGCTCCTGAACAAAGCAGATTCAGAAACCACCCAAAGCCACTTGACCTATCTCATCTTTACCGACCGGAACAGCGAGCCCAGCTTGATCGGCCAGACGAATCACAGCACCCAGCACATCGCTTACAGCCGGATGCGAGTCCAGTAGTCGCCAGCCCGGACGTCTCAAATACGAACTTACAACCGACTTCTGCGAAGTCACCACAGCCACCAGCCGACTCACCTACGCTTGGCCCTGGGCTGGGTAGCATTCGTCAGCATTTGAGGTCCGATAGCAATACTTCATCGGTTTACGGAGGTGTTCCTTCAGCCCATTTTACTTCTCGATTCCCTCTCGACCCTCACGAATCGATGCCACAGAACGAGTATAGCTCAAAGAACAATCCTTGGGATAACGATTGGGACCAGGAGAGTAATTATGGAGAGGACAGTTCCGCTAATTTAATGAACGGAGGAACTGCTCAACCACCAGCGCTCTCCATCCGTTCACCAAATATTGAGACGTCCGCGAAAGAGCCACGAAAGGCATCATGGGAGAAGGAGATGGCAAGTCGCCACGTTCGGGAAGGCAGCACCGAGACTCAGAAAGAGCACCAGGCGTTCCAAGAGGAGCTCGCTACCCGCAGACGCAAAGTCCAAGAGAAGATGAAGAGCATGGTGGAGAGTGAGAGTCGGTCGACAAGTCCAATGCCACCCCATCCATCTGATTGGCCAAAAGACGCTCACCAGGTCAAGAATAACGCACTAGGCCTACTGAAGACCAAGACTAGCAGAGGCTCATTGGTAGGGAGGCCGAAGGAAGCTCCACCATCAAAGGCCATGAAGATGCTGGGAATTGGTAATGCGACCATCACTAGCGGAACACCTTCACCAGGAAAATCCAGGTTTGAGGACAGCCCTTGGAATCAGGAAGAAGAGGAGAAGGAACCCGTTCGTGCACCAGACGCCACGCCTCCTCAGACTAGAGCGTTCCGAGAAGCCCGCAGAGCAGCTCAACGGGACCGAGAACGCGAGGTTGCGAGCAGGCATCAGCAAAAGTTCGGACCGGAGAGCGACCAGGAGTGGCCAGTTCAACGGAAAGAGAGAGAAAGACCAAGGCTGGCGAATCAACGGATGGACAACTCCTGGGTGGATAATCCCCGAGATAACTCCCGTATGGACAACTACCGAATGGATCAGCGAATGGACAATCGAATAGACCACGGGATGGATCATCGGATGAACAATAGGATGGACAATAGAATGGATAAGCGAATGGACAACAGAATCGAGAGCCCACGGAGGGATAACTTCTACCGTAATCAAGACCAGAGCGAGAGAATTCCACCTCATATGCGACCTCGACATCGGACTCCAAGCAGAGAAAGAAAACCACCGCCAGTCACATATACGCATCGAAATGGTAGCAGCAGCCAAGAAAGCAAGGACAGCAATGGTACGAACCAATCTGGCTCACGGCCACCGTCAAACGCCTCTAGAGACCGATCAGGATCTGAAACCTCTGGCGGTCGATCGAAGAGTCGCACTGGCACGTACAGAGACGACCTAGCAAAGGCCATGGCAGAAGGATCATCCAGCACCAGTCAGGGATATGAAGAGCATCGTCCAGCTCGTCTAATGCCAAGATCACCTGGACCTCCTGGAATGGGTCTACCAGCATCGCCATCTCCAATTCCTTCGCCAATGATGGGTTCAAATCGTTCTCGAAGCAATAGTAAGTCAACGCCGGCAGGTTACTTCGAAAAGTTGCCAACACTTCAGACTGGCAACGAAGGCATTGAAATCGGCTCGGCTCCAAGACCCTCTCCAACTGCACCTTTTGTAGTCAACCCAACGCCAGCTTTAGTGCAGCCTTCCCCAGCTGGCTCTGGGACAACCACACCTATCGGCCAAGGCGCTCCTATTCCAGGAGTCCCTTCTGTGCGCAAAAAGTCGATCAACAAGTCCGACATCTCGGAACCAAAGTTTATCTCGTCCACCTCGAGAATTACCACCGTCAACCTACCTCCAGGATCATCGCTTACCAATGGTAGCGAGATTAACGCACCGCCGATTCCTCCTGTCAACCCCAAACGTCGTCAAACCCGTACGATGTTCGGCGGCTTCATGGGCCGAAGAGATGACGATGAGATTCACTCAATGCCAGCTGCTACCCAGTCAACCGAAGAGATGTCCACTTTCTCCGCAGACGAGGGCGAATCCAAACCCAAGATCAGACAAAAGCTCCGCAAGAGCTCTAGCGAAGGTGGAAACCTGAACGCTCGAGCCCGGCAAGCTGCCCACGCAGCACCCAGCCCGGCAATGCCAGGCACATTCCCACCAGGCTCGGGCAGTCCTCCTCGCCCCATCGAGGGTGGTATGTTCTAAGCAGATTTCTCCTTGACGGTTATTGTCATTGTTTCTCTCTTGAGTGAGAGGCGCAAAATGTTTACATGACGCATATACCCTTGCCATTCTATGTTTCTTCTTTCCTGCATGTGCATACATCAAATGCATGGACTGTATTGTATGTACTGTACTGCTACTACCTACGTCTTCCACAAAATGAGACGGTCTAAGAAAAGATAATGTTTACATGATGTCCTGCTTCTTGCTTACTTTTTGACTCTTTTTTCGAATTGATTTCATTGTTGATTTTGCAGAGTGAAGCAAGTTGTACATTTATCTACACATGTTGCCTCATGGCGGGCGGGGGCATTTACAAAAAAGAACGGAAACGGGATAATCTGGCGTTTTGTCGTCTGTTTTCTTGCAGTTACTCGTTTTCCTTTTGGTGGGTTAATCCAAGGTAGATAAATACGGACAGACTAAATCATGGAATGTGTTTATGTCTCTCCTAGCTCTGTCGGTATGGGATTGGGGTCTTTCGCGTTTGCTTCTTCTTTTTCTTCTTCTTATTCTTCTTCTTGGGGCTGAGATTTTGATGTGGAAATTTGATACGGGGGTTGACCGCTTCTGTGGTGGATGTCAAGGGCAAGGGCAAGGATATGGACAAGGAGTGAGACGTGTCTTTATACACGTTGGATCGCGGATGGGAGGGAGGGGGGAAGTGTGCTAGGCTCAGCTGGCCTGTGCTTGTGGCGCTAGATGTCTAAAGGTGGCGGATATCTGATTTCTGGTTCGAGAAAGCGAAAGAGGGGAGAAGGGGAGTGAGAGTACATACACATGAGGAGGATGAATGAAGAAGATGTGAGGCAGAGCTAGCTCGTGATGGGAAATCATTTGAGCAGAAGTATCGAAAGAGAAAGAAGGAGAAAATAATGCAAATGATTGATACCTACCAACATACCACGCATCGCTCATTTGCGACTGTGACAAGATTTCAAGGTGCATTTTGTTTTGGGACGAATTTTATTGTCCTGTTGACTTCGTTCAAACAAATTAGGCGAGGTTGCTTCACGTCACATCACATCACATCACATCACATCACATCACGGACCCAAAAGGAAGCCTGTCTGTCCACTTCACTCTCGCTCGGCGAAATTCCGCACATTTTATTAATCTTAAAGAGCTGGGCGTGACGAATGAGGGTTTCCCAACTGCAGACAAATTTTGAAGTGGCTAAGTAAGCATGATGATGTAAAGGGTTCCGTTACCCGGTTCTTCCACGATCAAAGTAAGTCTGAGTCACGATGCATGCATACGATATACCACAGTCCTTCTTCTTCTTCTTCTTCTTCTTCTTCTTCTTCTTCTTCTTCTTCTTCTTCTTCTTCTTCTTCTTCTTCTTCTTCTTCCCCTTTCCCCTCTCATTCTCCACAAACAGGAGGAAATGGCAGCGTTAACAAGCATTACTAGCATGGGGACGAGATCCAGATCCAGATCTTACATCTCCGGCCTACACGACTTTTTATTATTCAGTCCTTCCCTTCCTGCTTTGACGCTATCTTCGGATGTATGGTATGTAACTGGACGCAGGAAAGCAATTCAGGAAGTAGCTGCTCGCATGCTTCGTACGTTAGCCTGGTTAGCCCGGTTAATTAGTCCCAGCAGTAAGCTCCTACGCGATCGAACGTCCCACAGCAGACGCGGAATTGGATCGATCCTGACTCAGGGCTCCCACTTAGGACGAACACTTTATGTGATAGGTTATACGATCGTGACTATTTTTACCACTGTATTTACACATACAGCCACTGTGGGGAGCTGGCTTGACTCCAGATTTGTATAAAACTATACTTATTAGATATGATTGTGTGTAAATTGCTTCTCACGGGTTTCATCTTTGTTTGAAAGACAGTAAAGGAGCCCTTTGGATATTATACCACATCCGACGAATGGACCATCTGGTGTTTGTGGACCACATGACGAATCCGGGAGGCTTCTCGCGGTTCTGATTCGGGATGAACGTACACCCGTACACAGGACAAAGTGCGATAAATCCGATTTGCCTTTCTCGTGTACATGAGATTCACCGATCTGTTGCCATCTTTCCGAGAGGTTTCGTATGTAATTTTTGGGCCTCTCAATTGTCCTCACTTATGCCTTTCCAAAAAGAGAGAACCAGTATATATTGATCTCGTCCACCTTGCTAGTGTCGTAAAAAGAAGGTCAGGCATAGCTTTCACTCTGACAGCTCCCCGACAAATTTCAAGTACAATATCGGGTCCTCGCCAGTAAAGTTCACTTGCTTCATCTCAGCCTGGTTAAAAAAAGAGCCAAGCCTCTCTTGGCCTCTTCCAACCCAACAGGAGAATATATAACGTCTTCGCGATGTAAAAGCAGAAACCACACTCATAATTGCATTTTCTGGTCAAGAGACGTCCGGGCTTGGTTCACCTACTCTCATTGTCCCGTTTCAGGGAAAGGGAGTTTGTTCAACCTTTGGTACAGAATCATAGCTACCGCAGCTTTACCTTTGATATAAACTAAGGCGATAGTCGCGAGTGGATAGCCTTCACAATGAGCTACACCCTCATCCTACTGCTGACATAAGTGGAAATGAGGAGAAGATTCTCGTGGCACATATCGAGCACCTTGCGCAATAGAACTGCTTATCTGTGTCACTCAAACACATTTGTACATGTACTGCTTGGTTTCTATATATACAATAGAGACAGCGCTTTTAAGTCCAATCTCACCTAACCACCACCAACACCACAGACTACCACAAGCCTACCACCAATACCGAGGAAACCCATGTCATATATCTACATTGCCACGCTTCTCATGTTCTTCATAGTCATCACGATGCCCCGTGAGAGGCGCCCGGTAACGCCAAGCGGTCACATTCAGCTACCTGTCTTAATATCTAGAGTTGTACAAATACATTTTCACTTATTTCTCAGAAAGCCATCTGAAACTTATCCAGTCCCCATCATGTAAAATCAACAATCAAGAGTATTGAAACTTTGAAAGGTCGACCTGGTGCATCTATTTCTCGAAGGATCAAATACCGGGTTAAGTATTGGTTGCGGTATTCTCTGTTGCAGCAGCCACAGCGTCTAGGTGAACGGGTTAGGCATACTTAAGCGAATTTAAGGTTCAGATGAGGAAACGAGCGTGCTGCAGAACGGCTCACCGCCGAAACCCTTGTTGTTGCATCAATTCTATTCAGCTTTTCGTACTTTCGTCCACTGCTGCCTCCCAAACTCGAGATAAGGATTGGCTTTCGCCTGTGTTTATGGTTTGGTGGCGTACCCTCATGAGGGCAGGCTGTACACTTTTGTCAGAGACCGCAAGCCGGATGGTTACAAGTACTGGCCGTCATCCCAAGATATCAAATGTTCTCTTTCCTTTCTCAAATCTCGTCTTGTTCCCTTTCGCCAAGACTTTCGTTATTTAACACACCATGGGCTTCTTTCCTTCACGCAGCAAGAAGAGAGATGTGCACGTTCACATCTACCAACAAACAGTTTGTAACCCCTCTCCTAATGCGCTTCAATACTCATGCTAACCTGTATCTCAAGACTCCTGCACCCCCACCCCGGTTGCCAGCATGTCGAATGTGCTGCTCGTCGCAGAGGACTCAGCTCGCCACCACCCAACAGGGGCCGCACACAGGAAGGCAGTACTATGTCTGCATCGGTTGTCCTGCTCCGGAAGCTTCTCGTGGCCGCAGCTGGATAGTCTGGGCGGATCAGATTACGGTTTAATGACTCTCTATCTACTGGTTAGTGGAATTTTCAAAGTCTCTGGGATCCTCAAAACGGAACCAATTCTAATATGATGTTTATTCGCTTAGCAAACGGCCCTGTTATAACGCAGTGATGTCGCGACATGCCGTACACTACCTTTATAGCTCTAATGATACCTATGCATATGGAATCGCGAATATTCTTCGATCTCGTCTCCATCGCTTGCACGGGCCGCCTTTCTACCTCCTGTCATTGCTGAGAAAGAGACTTGAGCTCTTGACCCCACTGGGACGGCCTGTTGTGGTACATCCTTTTCTCAAATCTCATATCCCTGATATCATTGTGTTACATACTTCCTCCCATGACCTATCTATATACTCACCTTTCCCTCCTTGTGTAAGGGAAGTTCGCTATTGAGTGCGCTGGCACCATTGAATAAAACGTCGCTCGTAAAGTACAATAATGATACACTGTCATAGCAACTTGAACTAAATGAGAGAATTTTATGCCATTTCTCTTACCAATATCTAGATTATCTCTCCATAACGCTTCCTATTTCTATTTAACGCATCTAATACTAGCCAAGGGTTTCCGCCATCCCCTACCCACCAGGACTACCTCGGAGAGCTGTTGAAGTTGACGTTAGTGGCTGGCTCATGGATAACACACGCGGCTCGAGTCCGATAGCAATACCTGAAGCGACGTTCGTCTGAGGGGCTGGTGCGGGAGAAACACTATTTACACGAAAGTAAACATTAGCAAATCCACCCTTTCTTTCAAAAGAGTACATATCTGATGACTAGATATGCTGCTTACTGCATTGGCGGGATATCATCACTTCGTACACCAGACAAACAAGGATCTTACTTTTCCTTTATCATGAAACTAATCAAGTCGCCGGGAAGCAGTCCTGAGAAATTAAAATAAAGGCCTTGCTAAGCCAAAGGCATGAAAATTCCAAAGTACTTAAGGCGACACGCTTCAAGCTACTCAGCCCGCAAAACTAGAATTACGACCTTATCTAAATATGGCTTATACTCGATATTGCATATTACGGCTACCTGCCTTTCTAGTCATTAGATTAAAGAAACCAGGAGAGAAAAAAAAGAAACATTAAGTTGGCCTTTAGAAGTTTAATGTTTACACTTGAGAAGAATTTATATTCTTCCAAGAACAAAAAGCAACCAACCAGCTTCTATCTATCCGTAGAGCAAAGAAAAACATCCGCATTCCCACACGCTTGAAGCCTCTGTGAAAGGCCAAAAAAGAACCAGAACCAAGACTAAGCGAACAAAGAGCCACCAAACAAAGAAAAAAAAAACCTTATAAGTCACCATTTCTTCACCTTTTAGATCTACCCAGCCCCACTTCAAACCTCCAAAAATCACCAAAAAATATCTCAAACTCCTTTAAAAGATCTGTTTCCCGACCGGGGAATTGAACCCCGGTCTCCCGCGTTATTATTTCATAGCCAGAAGGCTTCTTGAAAAGCGGAAATGCTAACCACTACACCAGTCGGGATGTTTTCCCTTTCTTCTGAGATGAGAAGAGGAGAGAGATGATTGGATGATGGAAAAGGTGCTTATTTGAATAAATATATGGGATAGCGTTGTGTGGGATTTTCCAGGCTGTGAGGTGGAGATGAGTGGAGTGGCAAGAGAGTGGATATGTGTTAAGCGAGAGATTTAGGAGGATATCCACAATGATGTTTACCTTAGTTTATGCAAGGATTAAAGCTCGAGCAAATCACGCCTTGGAACGACTCTGCTGTCTCTTGCTCTCTATTGTTCGTGACAAAGTCCTATTATGCGTGATAGGCGGAGGTGGAGACTATAAAGGTCCATTTGTCAAATCGGTTTCTTTCACATTTGAACATTTTGGAAGTCACAGTCTGAGTATTCCAAGAAAGAACCAAGGGAAGTTACTGTAGTCCCTCCATCTATGTCTAGGATGCATAAGAAAGAGAGGAAGTGAAGAGTTGAATATATAGGCACATATGGTAGTATGCCACGTCAAGTATACTGCACTATGGTTTTGTCATACGCTGATGTAATGGCCCCTCGTTAAGATCACAAATGCCCACTTATCAAGTGCCAGCCAGTATTCAATTCAAAGTCTTAATGGGCTAGCTATTGTGTCTCTCTAGCTGATAGGAAACACTGTGATAGGGCAGATTGGAAAGCGGAAGTGCAAGAAAGAGAAAAACTCCCGCCTGCCATTTTCCAGAGGTGTGCCAACCCAAACTCCAAACCGAGCCCCAAATTCAAGTTCCAGAGAGGAAATGTGTCGTATCATAATGTCGTCTAGTCTCGTTTACTGAAGCCGTAAAACAATTTCTTTCCTTCCCGTCGTTCTCCCTCCACTACCCCGAACATAAAGTATCCAGGTACAGAGCATTCGTGCCGCATCCCTACAGACCAGCACTCCTAGCACTTTCACCAACTTGCACCACCTCACTCTCCTCATCCTCCTCCTTCGGCCTCTCCCTACCCCTCACACCAGCAAGACTCACACCACCCCCTCCAACACCAGCACCATCCCTAACGCTCGCCGTCGTACTAACACTCTCACTCCTAACCCTCGCACTATCTCCCGCTTCGGCATCAACATCACTCTGCCTCCTCCTCCTCAACGTCCTCTCCAACTCCCTAATCCTCCGCTTCAACACATCATTCTCCCTCTTCACAGCCTCCAGCTCGTGCCGGTGATACGCCGCTTCCTCGTAACGACCTGTGGTCTGCACGCTGGTAATGCTATCCGCGCGGTGCATTTCCGTTCCTCCACCACCGCCACTCATAGCTAGACTACTGGAACTCGGGTCGCGGTGCGGGATGGGTCGCGAGGTGTAGTATGAGGGGAAGGACTCACCGGCTAGAGCTTGGTAGGAGCCTGAACCGGGTGTGGGGAGAGGGGAGGATGTACCGCTCCGGCCTGGGCCTGGGCCGGTGGTGGAGTTTTGGCGGCTGAGGGAGATGGATTGCGGGTGTGCTGATCCTGGTACTCCTGCTCCTGCTCCTGGGATGGGGTTTGAAGGCCCACGAGTTCGGTCTGCGGTTGTGGATGGGATGGAAGATAGGGATGCGAGGGCTGAGGCACTGCGGGAGGATGTTGCTGAGGATGAGCGGTGGTGACGGCGCTGGGAGGGAGTTGGGTGAGAGGGGCCACTGAGCAAGTGGTTTGCGTTGTGGTCGTAAGTATCTGGGAGGCCGGCGGAGGTGGATGAGGTGTTTGATACGACGGACGCGTTTTGGGCGGCGCGGAGCATGGAGAGTTCGCGCGTTAGACGGTTGACCTGTGTGTTGTTAGAATATGCTCATATTATGTATACTTGTATGCCAGATTTTGAAGACAGAGAAGAAAGTAATACTTACAACAGCCTCCTGTTCCTTCTCCAACTGTAAATGCAAGTCTGCCGCCGTCAAAGGCCTAGGATGTCGCAACGGTCCAGGTCCAGTTCCCACACCTGTATTATCACCCACCAATATACCCGTATTCACCATCCCTGGCGACGTCGTCATTGTCTGTCCTTGATTAACAGCGCTCTGGTTCGAGGGGAGGATATTCAGAGCTGCGGCGTTGGTAGGAGGAGATGTGTGTTGTGAAGAGGATTGCTGAGATTGAGGTTGGGTATGATTATGGAATTGAGTTTGTGAGGTCGATGAAGAGGTTGTCTGGGAAGCCGGTGGCAGTGGAGGTGGAGCCATTTGAAGCTGCTGCGACGTTCGTCGACTGGAAGTTGTGGATGTGAGACGAGGTGAGGAGGCTAGAGGGCGCGGCGAGGGAGGCACGGAATTGAGATCTGGTGCCATGATGTTTCGGATGTTGCTATTCGTAGATTGAGGGATGGAGAGTATGGCGTGGTGTTTCTCGTCGTCCGTATCTCTTTGCGAAGACTGAATCGCTGGACAAAGAACGAGACAATGTCGCAGCTATCGACAGCAAGTTCAGGACACGATGCCAAGGTGATGTTCGGGATATGTGGAGTAGGGATACGAAGATGTTGTATCACTTCGCGGTACTGGTCGTCATGAAGAAATGGATCAAAACAAAGACAGAAGTCTGAATGGATGCATGGACAGGTCAACATCAACTTTCAGCCTTCCTTCCCCTCCTCAATCCCCAGCGTATCCTCCACATCGCATGAACATCTCATCTCGCCAGCCAACCAATCAACATCCACTTGAATTCAGCCTTGTTATGCTGCCAAGACCATCGACAGCCTTGTACAGTAAGCCGCTTCGGGTAATTGTTTTGATGGGGATAATAATCAAGGGGGGTATGACGTCGAGCGTTTTGGTGACGGAGGTTGGTGGGGTTAAAAACAGCTTGGTCTTTGGTCGAGGGGTTACTTTTGTTGTTCTCTTCTCTACTTCAATCATTAAACAAGTCCAGTCAATCAATTTCTCTTGAACACTTCAGATAACTCAGGTCAGTCTTTGAGATCTCTTTTCAATTGCCTTTTGGATCGTGAGAGGCGAAGTCAAGTCAACGAGTCAACAAGTCGATAATGGGTGGCTTGAGTCGAAGCTCCACGAGCCGTTTGCCCCTCAGATCTAGCCCTCCACCACCGTCCTTTCCATCTCAACCTTCAACCATCACCTTTTCCATTTTCAAATACTAGCATCCACTAATCATCCCATCTTATCTCAGATATCTCTTCAAACCACAAAACCATCTAAAAACACCACAAAAAATGTCCGCCCCAAACCAAGGTCGCCAATCCCCCTCCCCAGAGGAATCCTCCGGAAAGCAACAGGGCGCACCCTCATCCGGCCAGGGCATCAACAAGGACACGAACAACAAGGAGGAGAGTAAGAATGCTCTGGAGGTATGTTTTCTCTTCCTATCATCCCCAGCCCATCTACCGGTACAATATACTTGGGTGTAGACAAAAAGGGTGATTGATGGATACTGACGATGTGAAATAAATAGGGGCTTCAATCCAACCCCGCCGGCCCATTAGATGCTCATCTGAAGGAGACGATGAAGAAGACTGAGACGCCGGATGTGAAGTGAAAGTTTACACTCTCGCTCTCACTTCATGGCTCAGATGTATGATAGCACAGCACGTACGGATTGACGGCATGGGGAATGATGCAATGCATTTATGAAAGGCGGAAATTTGTCAGGGATCGAAGGTATTCATATCATAAATGGCATGGAGCGTGGAGGATGGATGGTTGATAGAATATATACATAGGCATGCAATGAAAGAATGAAGTAAAAGAAAGAATGTCGTCTGGATATGATTCGACCTGGTGATATCTCAAGGGTGTTCTATCCAGTCCCCAGTCCCCAGTGCCCAGTGCCTCTTGAATCAAAGTTACGGGAAACAGGAACAGGGTAAGTATCTATTCCATTTTTGAAGGCATAGATAAGAAAAAACTTTCTTTGACTTGGGGTTCTGAGCTGTAGCAAGTGGGAAGTTCTCATTGGAGCGGCCAAGGTTAGGTTAATGCCGTTTTGGGGGG